>Ga0209270_1000019_pt1 | contig 457056 bp, 408 predicted proteins | sample MTBAKSrepl1MetaG_FD_187456 | JGI IMG/M metagenome (GOLD analysis project Ga0209270, IMG submission 187456) | Enrichment culture microbial communities from Arthur Kill intertidal strait, New Jersey, USA, that are MTBE-degrading - MTBE-AKS1... | ecosystem: Environmental > Aquatic > Marine >... | reverse complement strand
CTGACTTGAACTCGGCTGAGTACCGCCGCCGGCTTACCTGCCGCCCACTCTTCTGATCGGTCATGGATCACCTCCGTCAAGCAACTTACTCGCTTAACTCGGTGTCCGCTAAATCTGGGCTGGATCAAATCTCGCCGTTCAGCGGGAGTTTTGGCTAGCTCTTTTAGAAGGTCGCCATATATCGGCTCCTTACCATATTTTTCCGTATACCAGTCTGTAGGATTGCCTTCGCAGTCCTCTCCCAGTTGATGCGCGATTTTTTCTATTAAATCCAGGATGATTTCCCAGCCTGTTGGGACGCCGGCCGCTCTGGAAGTGCCCGAGCCAAGAAGAAGGGCGTATACGCCTTTACTAGAATAGATGGAAAACGAAAGAGAAATTATTGGGTCTATCATCATTACTCCCCCCAGACTGATGAAAGAGTGTCTCTACTCCCACGGTCCGTCCAGCCTGACCGCCTCCCGCCGCCGCGCCTTCTCGCCAAAGAAGCGCTCCACCAGATGCAGGCCCAAATCCACCCCCGAGGCCACGCCCCCGGCGGTGATGATGCGCTCCAGCTCCACGATCTTTTGGCGAACTACCTTTATAGAGGGAAACGCGGCGGCAAAGTCGTCCAGGCGCAGGGTATGGGTGGTGGCGCTCTGGCCGTCCAGGAGACCGGCCCGGGCCAGCCAGTAGGACCCGGTGCACACCGAGGCCATCACTTGCACCTGGGCCGCCCGCGCCTTGATAAACGACAGCACCGGTTCCAGGCTTTGGGGCTCCCGCGCGCCGGGGCCGCCGGGCACCACCAGGATGTCCAGCTCCGGGGCCGCCTCCAGGGTGAAGTGGGGCCGCACCACCAGGCCGTCCATGCACTCTACCTCCGGGGTGGGGCCCAATATAAAAGCCTGGAAACAGGGCCGCCCGGCCTCGTCAGTGGAACGCGCCAATACCTCAAAGGGACCGGCGAAGTCCAGCACCTCCACCTGGGGGAACAGGAGCACCCCGGCCCGCAGGGAGTGGGTGGCCACCCTAGGCCGCCCGGACCAGGGCCAGGCCCTTGGCCAGGGCCTCGCGGTTGGGGGCCATCTTGGACTCGGGGAACATCTCGCCCAGGGCCGCCTCCACCTCGGCCGCGCCGATGGGCAAAAGGTCCAGGCCGCAAAGCGCGCCCAAGAGCACCACGTTGGCCAGGATATGGTTGCCCAACTCCAGGGCGGCGGCCGTGGCGGGCAGCCAGTAGAGCTTGGCGCAAAGGCTCTCCAGTGTGGCCTTCAGCTCGGCGGGCTCGGGATAGCTCTGCTCCCCGGCCAACACCCCCAGGGGGCGCAGGGGCCGGTCGTTGGTCATGACCACCACGCCGGGGTGGCCGTAATCGCCGATCAGGCGCAGGGCCTCCAGGGGCTCCAGGCTCACGATGGCCGTGGCCCGGTGGTCGGGCATCATGGGCCCCAGCACCGGGCCGGAGCTTACCCGCACCTGGCTCGTCACCGAGCCGCCCCGCTGGCTCAGGCCGTAGGTCTCGCCCACGGTCACCTCGTAGCCCGCCTTGAGCAGGGCCAGCCCCAGCACCTGGCTGGCCAACACGTTGCCCTGGCCGCCCACGCCGGTGACCACGATATCCAGGGGATCGTACTTCAGCGCCTTCATGCCGTGGCCTCCTTGGGCCGGGCCTTGATGGCCCCGGCCGGGCAGATCTGGGCGCACACCCCGCAGCCCACGCACACCACCTCGTCCAGCACCGTCTTGCCAGTGGCCTGGTCGAACACCAGGCCGGGGCAGCGGAACACCCGGGTGCAGAAGCGGTGGCAGCCGCACTCCTCGCCCCGGCACAGCTCGGGGTCCACGCTCATGCGCCAGGGATGGCCGCCCCGCTTGTTTTGCACCAGGGCGCAGGCGCGCCGGAAGATGAGCACCCTGAGGCCGCCGCCGATCTGCAAGGCGTCGTAGAGCGCCTCCTGGGTGGCCTCCAGGTCGTAGGGGTCCAGCACGGTGTAGGGCAGGCCCAGCCCGGCGCAGATCTGCTCCACGTCCACCGCGGTGCCCGCCTGGCCCATGGCCGTGCTCCCGGTGCCGGGGTGGGGCTGGAAGCCGGTCATGGCCGTGGCCGAGTTGTCCAGGACCACCATCACGTAGTCGCTGTTGTTCCAGCGGGCGTTGACCAGGGCGGGCAGGGCGGCGTGGAAAAAGGTGCTGTCGCCCACCACCGAGATCACCGGCTGCTCGAAGCCCTGGCTCCGCAGCTTGCCCAGGCCCGAGGCGATGCCCGGCCCCGAGCCCATGCAGTGCACCGCGTTCACCCGCTCATACCCGGTGGGCAACACCCCCATGGTGTAGCAGCCGATGTCCCCGGACACGATGCCCTCGCGGCCGTCGGCGGCCAGCACTTGCTTCATGGACCAGTAGCTGGCCCGGTGGGGGCAGCCGGGGCAGAAGCCCACCTGGCGCGGTGCCACCAGGGCCTGGGCCGCCTTGGCCTTTTCCAAATAGGCCGGGTCGGCCTCTTGCCAGGGCAGGCCCAGGATGTCGGCCAGGGCGGCGGCCACCCGGCTGGGGCTGAGCTCGCCTAGAGGCGGCTTGTGCCCGGTTTCCTGGCCGTAGAAATCCTTGAGCCCCAAATCGCGTACGTGCTGGGCGTAGATGGATTTGACCCCGCTCTCCAGGTGGGGGTCCACCTCCTCGGCGAAGAGTATCTTGTCCGCCCGGGCCAGGTGCTCCAGGATCAACTCCTGGTCCAGGGGCCAGGTGGCCCCCATATGCAGGATGCCCACCCGGTCGCCGGCCCCCACCAGGCGGCGGGCCTCGTCGGCGTACAGGCGGCTGGAGCCGCTGGCGATGACCAGCAGCATTGGGCGCGCCGGGCCGTCGTAGTAGTTGATCCCCGCGGCGGCGATCAGCTCCCCGGCCTGGGCCAGCTTGTCCAGCATCACCTGGTGGCGGGGCACCACCGGGATGGTGAACCAGCGCTCGTTGGGGTCCCAGTGGGGGCGGGGTTTGGCCTCGGGCAGGGGGCCGGGGGTCACCCCGGCCCTGGTGTGGCTTAGCCGGGCCAGGCCGCGCAGCACCACCAGGTTGCCGATCTGCTCGCTCAGCTCGAAGGCCAGCTTGGTCAGCTTGAGGCACTCGGCCGGGGTGGCGGGCTCCAAAAGGGGCAGGCAGGCCACCCTGGCGATGAAGCGGGCGTCCTGCTCGTTGGTGGAGCTGACCCCCGAGGGGTCGTCGCAGGTGACCAGGACCAGGCCGCCCTTGGTGCCGCTGATGGTCAGGTTGCAGATGAAGTCCTGGGCCACGTTGACCCCGTTCTGCTTCATGGAGGCCATCCCCCGCAGCCCGGCGTAGCTGGCCGCGGCGGCGCTCTCCAGGGCCACCTTTTCGTTGGTGGACCACTCCACGTAGATGCCCGCCGAGCGCGCCGAGTCGGCCAGGGTTTGCAAAATCTCGCTGCTGGGGTTGCCGGGATAGGCGGCGGCCAGGGACACCCCCGCCTCCAGGGCCCCCCGGGCGATGGCCTCGTTGCCTTGCATCAGCACCTTTTGGCCGGGGGCCAGCTTGCTCACATCAGCCATGGCGGCGCTCCTCGCTCCAGGCGGCGGCCCGTTTGCGTTTGGCCGAGGCGGCCTGGGTCAGATGCTCCATGGAGGCGGGCTGGGCCGGTTCCAGCTCCAACAGGCCCTTGCCGGCGGCCAGCTCCAAGAGCCCGGCCCCGGCATGGGTGCGGGCCAGGATGGTGTTCCAGTCCGGCTTGCCCTCGCAGGCCCCCACGCTCAGATCCGCGTCATCGCTGGTGAGGTCCGGGCACCCGGCGCAGCCGGGGTAGCTCAGGGCCCGCACCTGGTCCAGGGGCAGCTCGTGGTAGCCCCCGTTGCTCCAGGCCTGGAAGATGCCCGCCGGAGGGGGCGGGAAGTCCGCCCGGCTCAGCGGGGCCTGCACCCCGTGCCGGGCCAGCAGCCCCCGCAGGCCCCGCCAGGGCAGGTTCATGGTGCAGAACAGGCCGATGACCAGATGGATGCGCTGGGCGGCCTGGGGTTGCTGGGGGTGGGCCTTCATGGCCTGGACGGCCTGCACCTGGCAGGGCAGGCCCACCACGGCCAGGGGATGGTTGCTGTCCTCGGCCAGGGCCTGGTTGAGGCTGCCGAGAGCCCCGCCCCCGGCGTAGACCGAGCCCGCCGCGCCCAAAACTCCGGTGCGCTCGGTTACCCGGATGCCCTGGGGGGTGCCCCGGAGGCCGGCGGCGGTGACTACCGCCTCGCGCACCATGGCCTGATCCAGGGCCAGGGCCAATAGCTCGCTGACCACCCCGCCGTACTGCACCCGGCCCTCAAGGTCCTTGGAGGTGGCCCGACCATGCCAGGCCCCCAGCACCGGCCCGATGGGCCCCTGACTATCCCGGGGGAGGTCCCGCTGGGCCACGGGGCAAAAAGCATAGCATCGGCCGCTGGTTAGTCCGCAGGCGTCGGGCGCGGCCACCTGGCCGTCCAAAAATATGAGGTGGGGGCACAAGCCCAGGCAGGCTCCGCAGGCCACGCAAAGGCCGGGATTTATCACCTCGGCCAGCAGGCGCTCGAGCCCGGCGGGTTGTAGGGCGGGTGAAGCGGCGGGTGGGACCATGGTCAGCCTCCCCTGGCTGGTGTAAAATCCGACCTCACCAATAGCAGGGACGAAGCTAAAAATCAACGCCCACCGTTTGCTGGTTATTAGCTATTGCGCCCGCCATTTTTTACCATATAATATGTCACAACCGGCTCTTAGGAGTCGGGTGCTTTCAGAGGAAGGCGGCCTAGGGCGTTGGAGTCCTCAACCGGGGACGTGGCGTCAGGGTGCCTTCTTCTGGGATGAGCGGGCATAACTCAGCTGGTAGAGTACGAGCTTCCCAAGCTTGAAGTCGCGGGTTCGAACCCCGTTGCCCGCTCCACTTTGACCTAGCCGAACCAATCCCGGCTTGCGGGCCGCGGCTGGGCCGCGCGACCCAGGGCTGGGTTGTCCCTTTTTGAGGGGGTTTCCCGGCGCCGTCCTCCGGCGCGGGGAAGCTTGCTTCGATTAGTGGACCTGATCCAATCTGGCCGGCTTTTCCGGGCCACCGCGATGCGCGGACAGATTTGACTTGGTCCACGGCCCTGGACGTGTCCGGGGTCCGGGGTGACGGCTATGCGCGCGTCACCCTTGGGGAGGAAAACGCTTGGAGCCCACGGCACCGGCCAACGAGATGGAAAAGCGCCTAGGCGAACTGTTGGAGCCGGTGGTGCGTTCCGAGGGGCTGATGCTGGTGGAGTTGTCTTGGCGGCGCGAGCGCGCCGGTCAAGTGCTGCGTCTTTGCGTGGACCGGCCCGAGGGCGGCGTGAGCCTCAGCGAGTGCACCGAGCTCAGCCGCCAGGTGAGCGACCTGTTGGACGTGGAGGAGCCCATCGAGGTTCCTTACAGCCTGGAGGTCAGCTCGCCGGGGCTCAACCGCAAGCTCAAGGACCCCCGTGAGTTTGATTTGTTCGCGGGAAGGCCCGCCCGTCTGGTGGTGAGCCCTCCCGGCGGAGGCACTCAAGTTGTCCAAGGGGTGCTCAAGGGCACCATGGGCCAGGACGTATTGATCGAGGTGAAGGGCAAGGTGAAGGCCTTGCCCGTGGCCCAGGTGGCCAAGGCCAAGTTGGACCTAGATTTTTAGGGGGGCGCTAAGTCGCGCAACCCATGCTCTTAGGTTGGGGAGAACCCAATGAGTGAACTGAAACGGATGATCGACCAGGTTTCGCGGGAAAAAGGACTGGACCGCGAAATTCTCATCAACACTTTGGAAGAAGCCATGCGTTCGGCCGCGCGCCGCAAGCTGGGCTCCAAGGTGGAGGTGGACGTCGCCTACAACGACGAGACCGGCGAGGTGGAGGTCTTTGAGTTCAAGGAAGTGGTCAACGATGTCGACGACCCGGAGACCCAGATTTCCTTGGAACACGGCCATCGCCTGGACCCGGACTGCGAGGTGGGCGATGAACTGGGCGTGAAGGTGGACACCGCCGACTTCGGGCGCATCGCCGCCCAGAGCGCCAAGCAGGTCATCATCCAGCGCATGAAGGACGCCGAGCGCGACATCATCTTCGAGGACTTCAAGGACCGCAAGAGCGAGATCATCAACGGCATCGTGCAGCGCTTCGACAAGGGCTCGATCATCGTGAACCTGGGCCGCACCGAGGCGGTGGTTCCCCCCCGGGAGCAGGTTCCCCGCGAAGGCTACCGCCCCGGCGACCGGGTGCGGGCCTACGTGCTGGACGTCAAGCGCATCTCCCGAGGCCCCCAGATAGTCCTGAGCCGCACCCATCCGGGCTTCATCGAGGCCCTGTTCGAGCTGGAGGTGCCCGAGATCGCCGAGGGCATCGTGACCATCGAGGGCGTGGCCCGCGAGGCGGGCAGCCGCACCAAATTGGGCGTGGCCAGCAACGACCGCGACGTGGACCCGGTGGGCGCCTGCGTGGGCATGAAGGGCAGCCGGGTGCAGGCGGTGGTCCAGGAGCTCCGGGGCGAGAAGATCGACATCATCGCCTGGGACCAGGACCCGGCCCGCTACGTGGTCAACGCCCTGGCCCCGGCCGAGATCAGCCGGGTGGTGGTGGACGAGGCCAACCAGACCATGGAAGTGATCGTGGCCGACGAGATGCTCAGCCTGGCCATCGGCCGGCGCGGGCAGAACGTGCGCCTGGCTTCCAAGCTCACCGGCTGGAAGATCGACGTGAAGAGCGAGACCCGCTACGGCGAGTCCCTGCGCGACGGCTACCGCTCCCTGCTGGACGTGGTGGGGGTCTCCGATGTGGGGGCCGACACCCTGTACCAGGCGGGTTACGGCTCGGCCGAGGCCCTGGCCGAGGCCGACCCCGACGAGCTGGCCGCCCTGCCGGACATCACCCCGGAGCGGGCCGAGGAACTCATCGCCGACGCCCAGCGCTATCTGGCGGAGGCTCCCCAACGGGCGGGCCTGCCCACCACCCCGGGCGCTTCGGACGATTCCGGGGCTCTGGCCGCGGTGCGCGAGGCCTGGAACGAGCTGGCCTCCCAGTCCAACGGCGGGGACCAGGCCGAGACCACCGGAGATGACGAGGTCTCCGAAGAGCCTGAGCTTGAGCCGGAGCCGGAACCGGAGCCTGCGGCTGCCTCCGAGCCGGAGCCCGAGCCCGCCCCGGACGAAGAGTTGGAAAAGAAACAATAGCCGACCCCTCTAGGGTAGGCTGACTGCCCCCCAGCGCGGGGGCCGCATAGGCCGCCAAGGGGCGGCCCCGGGAGCCGGGACCAAGCGGCTCCGCCCAGGAGAGACCGAGGAGATATTTGATGGCCAAAATGCGGGTATACGAGCTGGCCAAAGAGCTCAAGATCGATAACCGCGATTTGATTCGGCAGCTTATCGAAATGGGCCTGGACGTGCGCAACCACATGAGCGCCCTCTCGCCGGAGGACGCGCAAATAGTGCGCGACAAGTTGAAGGCCGAACGCAGCGAAGTGGTGGAGGAGAAACGGGTCACCACCCGGGTCATCCGCCGCCGGCGCAAAAAGGTGGAGACCGCCGAGGACGCCACCTCCGAAGGCTCCGACGAGCCTGTCGAGGAGGAGTTCGAGGAGGCCCAGGCGCAGGACGCGCCCGAGGCCGCCGTGGCCGAAGCCCCGCCCGCCGCGGAAGCTCAGGCTCCAGAGGAGCCGCCCGCCGAAGTCCAAGCGGTTGCCGAGCCGGAGCCCGCGCCCGAGGCGCCTGTCAAAGCCTCCGCCCCCTCCGAGCCCCAAGCCAAGCCTGAGCCCGCGCCCAAGGCCAAGGCCCAGCCCGAACCCCCGCAAGAGCCTGAACCCGCGCCCAAGGCCGAAGCCGCGCCCGAGCCCGCGCCCGAGCCGGAACCGGAACCTGAACCCACGCCTGAACCGGAAGCGGAAGAACAACCTACGCCGGAGCCGGAACCTGCCCCCGCGCCCAAGAAGGAGCCCACGCCAGTGGCCGAAGCCGAAGCCAAACCCGCGCCCGAGCCCGCATCTGAGCCTAAAAAGGTGGCGGCGGAGAAAAAGGAGCCGCAAGAGCGGCCCCGTCCTCAAAAGGCCAAGGTGGTCCGGCCCAAACGGTCCATGGAAGACACCCCGGCCCGCATTATCAGCAAGCCCGCCGCTCCGGTGCCCCCCATGGGCGACCGTTGGCGCGAAGACACCCGGCCCGCCCCCCCGGCGGCCCGCCGCCCGCCGCGCCCCGCTCCGGGCGCGCCGCCCGCCGTCGGAGACGTGCCCCCGCCGGACAAGGCGGACGGACGCCCCAGCCGGCGGCGCAAGAAGGGCAAGAAGGGCACTCAGATCCCCAACGACGACGTGCTGATGCGTAAAGCGGGCAGCAAGCGCAAGGAGATTCTGGACCGGGACGCCCTGTACGGCGGACGCCCCTCCCGGGGACGCCGCCGGGGTGGCGGCGCGGTGAAGAAATCGCTCAAGACCGAGCTGACCACGCCCAAGGCCATCAAACGCCGGGTCAAGGTGACCGAGGCCATAACCGTCGGCGATCTGGCCAAGCGCATGGGCGTCAAGGCCGCCGAAGTGGTGGGCCGCATGATGAAGATGGGCATGATGGTCACCCTCAACCAGGCCCTGGACACCGACGACGCCGGTATCGTGGCCGCCGAGTTCGGTTTCGAGATCGAAAGGGTGGGCTTTGAGGAAGAAGGGCTGTTGGCGGCCCATGAGGACCGTCCCGAAGAGATGGAGGTCCGTCCCCCGGTGGTGACCATCATGGGTCACGTCGACCACGGCAAGACCTCCCTGCTGGACACCATCCGCAACGCCAACGTGGTGGACGGCGAGGCCGGTGGCATCACCCAGCACATCGGCGCCTACGACGTGCACCTTCCCAACGGCGGGCACGTGGTGTTTTTGGACACTCCGGGCCACGAGGCCTTCACCCAGATGCGCGCCCGCGGCTCCCAGGTCACCGACGTGGTGGTCCTGGTGGTGGCGGCCGATGACGGCATCATGGAGCAGACCAAGGAAGCCATCAGCCACAGCAAGGCGGCCGGGGTGCCCATCCTGGTGGCCATCAACAAGATCGATAAGCCCGGGGCCGATCCCGAGCGGGTGCGCCGCGAGCTTAGCGAGCGGGGCCTGGTCTCCGAGAGCTGGGGCGGCGACACCATTACCGTGGAGGTCTCGGCCAAGACCGGCCAGGGCGTCGACGAACTGCTGGAGATGCTCCAGTTGCAGTCCGAGGTTCTGGAGCTTACCGCCAACCCCCACAAGCCGGCGCGAGGCCACGTGTTGGAAGCGCACTTGGACAAGGGGCGCGGCCCGGTAGGCACGATCCTGGTGCAGGAAGGCACCCTCAAGGCGGGCGACAGCTTCGTCTGCGGCAGCTTCGCTGGCAAGGTGCGCTCCATGCTCGACGACCGCGGCAAGCCCATAGACAAGGCCGGCCCCTCCATTCCGGTGGAGGTGCAGGGCTTTGGCGGTGTGCCCGAGGCGGGCGACGAGTTCACGGTGGTGGAAAGCGAAAAGGTGGCCCGCCAGATCGCCGATCACCGCGCCATCAAAAGGCGCGAGGCCGAGCTTTCCGCCCAGACCAAGACCTCCCTGGAAGGCTTCTTCGAGAAGATGGCCGAGGGCGAGACCCAAGAGCTCAAGCTGGTGGTCAAGGCCGACGTGCAGGGCTCGGTGGAGGCCCTGGTGGAGGCCCTGAACAAGCTGGGCAACGATGAGGTCAAGGTAAACGTGATCCACGCGGCCACCGGCGCCATCAACGAGTCGGACGTGATGCTGGCCAGCACCAGCGACGCCATCGTCATCGGCTTCAACGTGCGCCCCATGGGCAAGGTGAGCGAGACCGCCGAGGCCGAGCGGGTGGATATCCGCACCTACGAGGTGATCTACCACGTACTCGAAGAGGTGACCGCCGCCCTCACCGGCATGCTGGCCCCTCTGTACAAGGAAGAGGTCATCGGCCGGGTGGTGGTGCGCGAGACCTTCGGCGTGCCCAAGGTGGGCACCGTGGCGGGCAGCTACGTGACCGAAGGCCGCGTGACCCGCGGCGCCCAGGTTCGCCTGCTGCGCGAAGGCGTGGTCATCGCCAACACCAAGGTTTCCTCGCTCAGGCGCTTCAAGGACGACGTCAAGGAAGTGGCCCAGGGCTTCGAGTGCGGCGTGGGCCTGGAGAACTACAACGACATCAAGGTGGGTGACGAGATCGAGTTCTACGTGATACACGAGGTGGCCGCGGAGCTGTAGGCCTTGGTGGTGGGCGCTATGACCATAACTTTGCACATGGGCCAAGGCGCGAGCCTGAAGGCCAAGCGCAAGGTGGTGCGCAGCCTCACCGACCGGGTGCGGGCGCGGTTCAACGCGGCGGCCGCCGAGATCGGGGCCCAGGACCTGTGGCAGCGCATCGAGTTGGGTTTCACCGTGTGCGGCAACGAGACGGCCCACGTGGAGAACCAGCTCGATTCCATAAAGCGCTTCGTGGAGCGCATGGCCCTGGCCGAGATCACCGACGTGCGCCTGGAGCTGATCAACCTCAAGGAGATGACGTGGGCACCCGCCGCACAAAACGATTGGGCAACCTGATCCTGGCCGAGCTGGGAGGGTTGCTGGCCCGCCGGGTGAAAGACCCCCGGGTGGCGGCGGTGAGCCTGACCGCGGTGGACGTGGCCCCGGATCTTAGCCAGGCCAAGGTCTATTTCAGCGTGTTGGACCCCAGCCACAGCGACCAGGCCCTGGCCGGGCTCAGGGCGGCGGCGGGATTCCTGCGCAAGGAGCTGGCCGCCAACCTGCGCCTGAAGACCATGCCCCGCCTGGTGCCGGTTTACGACGACTCGCTCATCAAGGGAGCCCATCTGGACCAGGTGATACGCCAGGCGCGGGCCCAGGACGAGGCCGCCGCCGAGGCCAGGGGCGATGACGATCCCGAGGAGTCCGCGTCGTGAAAGACGTGGCCGCCATGATCTCCCAGGCCTTGCGGGTCTGGGTGGTCTCTCACGTGCTGCCCGATGGCGACGCCCTGGGCTCCTCCCTGGGGCTCATGCATTTGCTGGGCGCCCAGGGCAAGCAGGTCCGGGTGTTCAGCGCCGGGCCCATACCCGAGGAATACCTTTTCCTGCCGGGCATGGACCGGGTGAGCGACGTCTTGCCGGAGGCCGGGGATTTGGATTTGGCGGTGATCCTGGACTGCCATCAGCCCGAGCGCACCGGCCCGGTGAGCGGAAAATTTTTGGCCCAACTGCCCCGGGTGGCGATCATCGACCATCACCAGGGGGAGGTGGGTTTTGGCCAGGCGGCCTGGGTGGACCCCTCCTTTGCCGCCACCAGCGAGATGGTGACCATTTTGGCCCAGGCCGAGGGCTGGAGCATCCCCCCCCAGGCGGCGAACTGCCTGTTCGTGGGGGTGCAGACCGACACCGGCTCCTTCCGCTACGCCAACACCACCCCCCGGGTGTTCCGGGTGGCGGCGGATTTGGCCGAGGCCGGAGCCGAGGTCTGGCCCGTCAGCCAGGAGGTCTATGCCACGCGCCCCAAGCGCCTGCGCTTGCTGGGACGCATCATGGACAACCTGGAGCTGAGCCAGGAGGGCCGCTTGGCCCTCAGCCAGATCACCCTGGCTGAACTGGAAAAGTTGGGCGCGGACCCGGCCGATTTGGAGCAGGTGGTGGAAACGCTTCGCCTCATCCCTGGGGTGGAGGTTTCGGCCCTGTTCCGCCAGACCTCTAAGGGAGCCATCAAGGTGTCCATGCGCTCCCGGGGCAAGGTGGACGTGAGCCGGGTAGCCATCGACCTGGGCGGCGGCGGCCACAAGGGCGCCGCCGGGGTGACCCTGGAGGGCAACCTGGAGGGCGTGCGCCGGGACATAGCCACCCGCCTGCGCCAAGGACTGGAGGCCCTGGCATGAGCCGCCGCCGACGCAAGCCGGACTTTTTCGACGACGGCGTGCTGGTGGTGGACAAACCGGCCGGCCCCACCAGCCACGACGTGGTGGAGCGCCTGCGCCGGCGTTTTCGCCCGGCCAAGCTGGGGCACACCGGCACCCTGGACCCCTTTGCCACCGGGGTCCTGGTATTGGCCTTCAACCGGGCCACCCGCATGTCCAATATGCTGGGCTCGGGCAACAAAGTTTACGCGGGGACGGTGAGCCTGGGAACGGCCACCGACACCGGCGACCCCACCGGCGAGGTAATCGAAACCGCGCCGGTGCCCCAGATCAGCCCCGAGCAGGCTGCCGAGGCCCTGGCCGCCCTGGAAGGGGAGCGCCAACAGGCCCCCCCGGCCTACTCGGCGGTCAAGCACCAGGGCAAACCCCTGTACGCCTATGCGCGCCAGGGGGTGGCCGTGGAAAAGCCGGCCCGGGCCATAAACGTGGGCCAGACCAAGCTGGTGGCCGTGCGGCCCGGCGAGATCGCCTTTGAGCTGACCTGCTCCAAAGGCACCTACGTGCGCTCCCTGGCCGAGGACCTGGCCCGGGACCTGGGCACGGTGGGCCATCTGAAGGAGCTTCGTCGCTTGGCCTCGGCCCCCTTCTCCCTGGGCGAGGCCCTGGAGTTGGACGAGGCCCTGGACCTGAGCCCCCAGGAGTTGGCCGAACGGCTCATAGGGCTCAGCCAGGCCCTGGAGCGGGCCGGACTCCCGGCGGTGGAGGTGGACGCCGACACCGCCTGGCAACTGCGCCAGGGAATGATTTTGCCCCGCGAGACCTTTCTGACGCCCGGCTCCGGCCCGGCCCAGGGGGCCTTTAGGGTGCTGACCCCGGAGGGTGAGTTGGTGGCGGTGTTGCGCTGGCTGGAGCCAGGCGAGCGCCGTCCCGGCCGCGAATATGAAAGTATGCGAGTCTTTCCCGAACAAGACCAGGGAGAGCTCGAGGAGCAAACATCTGCGTCGGCCACTGGTGCCGAATAGCTTGGGGGGCGGGACGGTCCCGCCCGCCTGGGCCGCAGACGAGGGGCCGCAAACAGGCCCATATAACAAGGAGGATAGGTAAAGTGGTTTTAACCCCGGATGACAAAGGCGCGATAGTCGAGAAGTTTCAGCGTAAACCGGGCGACACCGGCTCGCCGGAAGTGCAGATCGCCCTTCTGAGCGAGCGCATCAAGTACCTGACCGAGCATTTCAAGGTCCATAAGAAGGACCATCATAGCAGACGTGGCCTGCTGAAGTTGGTAGGCCAACGCCGCCGTATGCTCAACTACCTTAAGCGTAAGGAAATTGAGCGTTATCGAGCGGTTATCAAGGAGCTGGGCATCCGTAAGTAAGCCTTGCGCTCCGTGTAGGAAGTGGGAAGAGAGAGATGATAAAAAAGGTATCGACGACGATCAACGGTCTGGAACTGTCCATAGAGACCGGCAAGATCGCCAAGCAGGCCGGCGGCGCGGTTATGGTGACCTACGGCGAGACCGTGGTCCTGGTGACCGCCACCGGAGACAGCAACATGCGCGAGGGCATCGACTTTTTGCCCCTCACCGTGGACTACCAGGAGCTGTCCTTCGCCGCGGGACGCATCCCCGGCAACTTTTTCCGGCGCGAAATGGGCCGCCCCAGCGAAAAGGAGACCCTGACCAGCCGGCTGATCGATAGGCCGGTGCGTCCCCGGGTGCCCAAGGGCTGGAGCTACGAAACTCAGATAATCGCCAACGTTTACTCGGCCGACCGCGTGAACGAGCCCGACGTGCTGGCCGTGACCGGCGCTTCGGCGGCCCTGTGCATCAGCGACGTGCCCTTCGACGGCCCCATGGCCGGAGTGCGCGTGGGCAGGGTGAACGGCGAGTTCGTGGCCAACCCCACCGCCGCCCAGCGTGCGGAGTCCGACCTTGACCTTATCGTGGCCGGCAGCCGCGAGGCGGTGGTCATGGTGGAAGGCGGCGCCGAGCTGGTCTCCGAGGAAGTGGTGCTGGAAGGCATCTGGTTCGGCCACAAGGCCTTGCAGCCTCTGCTGGACATCCAGGAGGAGCTGACCGCCGCGGTGGGCAAGCCCAAGCGCGAGTTCACCAAGCCGGTGGAAGACGAAGAGCTCAAGGCCAAGGTGGCCGCGTTGGCCGCCGAGGGCGTCAAGAAGGTGCTGTCCACCGTGCCCAAGCTGGAGCGCTACGCCGTCAAGCGGGTTGTCAAAAAAGAAGTGCTCGCCGCCATGGGCGAAGAGGCCGCCGGCCGCGAAGGCAAGATCAAGGACATCGTCGAGAACCTAGTATCCGAAGGCATGCGCTCCATGATCCTGGAGCAGGGCCGCCGGGTGGACGGACGCGACTTCGTCACCGTGCGCCCCATCTCCTGCGAAGTGGGCATCCTGCCGCGCACCCATGGCTCGGCCCTGTTCACCAGGGGCGAGACCCAGGCCATCGTGACCACCACCCTGGGCACCAGCGGCGACGAGCAGCGTATCGAGTCGGTCACCAAGGAAGACAGCTTCCGTGACTTCCTGTTGCACTACAACTTCCCGCCCTTCTGCGTGGGCGAGGCCAAGATGCTGCGCGGCCCCGGCCGCCGGGAGATCGGCCACGGAGCCCTGGCCCGGCGCAGCCTGCAAAAGATCCTGCCGGGCAAGGACGTGTTCCCCTACACCATCCGTGTGGTCAGCGACATCACCGAGTCCAACGGCTCGTCGTCCATGGCCAGCGTTTGCGGCGGCTCCTTGTCCATGATGGACGCCGGAGTGCCCATCAGCCAGGCGGTGGCCGGCGTGGCCATGGGCCTGATCAAAGAGGGCGACAAGACCGCGGTGCTCACCGACATCGTCGGCGACGAGGACCATCTGGGCGACATGGACTTCAAGGTCACCGGCAGCGCCAAGGGCGTGGCCGCGGTGCAGATGGACATCAAGATCTCGGGCATCGACAAGGCGGTTATGGGCCAGGCTCTGGCCCAGGCCAAGGACGGCCGCCTGCACATCCTGTCCAAGATGGCCGAAGCCATCACCCAGCCCCGCGGCACCATCAGCAACTGGGCCCCGCGCATCACCACCATCAAGATTCCGGTGGAGCGCATCAAGGACATCATCGGCCCCGGCGGCAAGATCATCCGCGGCATGCAGATGGAGACCGGCGCCAAGATCGACGTCGAGGACGACGGCACGGTGCACGTGGCGGCGGTTGACGGCGAAGCCGGCGACCGGGCCCTGGCCATGATCAAGGAGCTGACCCAGGACGTGGAAGAGGGCGCGGTCTACGAAGGAACCGTGGTCAAGATCATGGACTTCGGCGCGTTCGTGGAGATTCTGCCCGGCCGCGACGGCCTGGTGCACATCAGCGAGCTGGACCACACCCGGGTGCGCTCGGTCACCGACGTGCTCAAGGAAGGCGACAAGATCAAGGTGAAGGTGCTTGGCGTGGACGACCGCGGCAAGGTTCGCCTGAGCCGCAAGGCCCTGCTGCCGCCGCCCGAGGGCGCTCCCCAGGGTGACAACCGTCCGCCCCGGCGCGACTAAGACCGCACCCTGCGCTACTAGTACGACGTGGTAAACAAAACTACACTGGATAACGGAGTCCGCCTGGTCACCGAGAAGCTGCCACATGCTTACTCGGTGACCGCGGGCTTATGGATGGAGGTCGGCTCCCGCGACGAGGAGCCGGCCCAGGGCGGCATCAGCCACTTCATCGAGCATATGGCCTTCAAGGGCACCGCCCGCCGCGATGCCCTGGCCATTGCCCGTGAGCTGGACCGCCTGGGCGGCATGGCCAACGCCTTCACCTCCAAGGAAACCACCTGCTTCCATGCCCGGACCCTGGCCGAGCATCTGGACACCATCTCCGATCTACTCACCGACATCTTCCTGAACCCGGCCTACGATCCCACCGAGGTGGAGCGCGAGCGCCAGGTGATTTTGCAGGAGATCAGCGCGGTGGAGGACACTCCCGACGATCTGGTGCATGTGTTGTTCGGGCAAAACTATTGGCCCGGGCATCCCATGGGCCGTCCGGTCCTGGGCAGCAGCGAGAGCGTGGGCGCTCTCAGCCGCCAGGACCTGGTGGACTACCTGGCCCAGCGCTACGCCCCGGCAAACCTGGTGGTGGCGGCGGTGGGCCAACTCGAGCACCAGCAGATCGTGGACCTGTTGGGCGCGTCCCTGGCCGAATTGCCAATCCTGCCCCCCCGCGAGGCCCGCGAAGCCCCGGCCGCCAACCCCGGCCTGGTGGTGGTGCCGCGCCCGTGCGAACAGGTGCACATCGCCATGGGCGCCCCCGGCCCCTCGTCCACCGATCCCGACCGTTTCGCCGCCGCCCTGCTCAACGTCATCCTGGGCGGCAACATGAGCTCGCGTCTGTTCCAGGAGGTGCGCGAAAAGCGCGGCCTGGCCTACGCGGTGTACAGCTACCTGAGCTCCTATAGCGACTCCGGCGTCTTCGGGGTCTACATGGGCGTGGCCCCCGGCCGCTCCCCCGAGGCCCTCAAGGTGGTGCGGGCCGAGCTGTCCCGCCTGGCCGTGGAGCCGGTGGACAATGAGGAGCTGGAGCACGCCAAGGAGCACACCAAGGGCTCCATCCTGCTGGGGGCCGAAAACCCCGACAGCCGCATGTACCGCCTGGCCCGCAACGAGTTCAACTTCGGCCGCGACGTGACCCTGGAAGAAGTGGTGGCCCAGATAGAGGCGGTTCAGGTGGGCGATCTCACCCGGGTGGCCGCCAAGTGCCTGGACCCGGACAAGTTGGGCATCACCGTGCTCGGCCCGGCGGACGCCGACGGCCTGGCCAAGGAGATGGCGGCGTGAGCCGTCCCCAAGTCCTGGTGAAGCGCTTGGCCCACGGCCAGGGCCTGAAGCTCCCGGCCTACGAGAGCGAGCAGGCCGCCGGGCTGGACCTTCCCGCCGCAGTGCAAGACAGCATAACCATCCAGCCGGGGGGCATCGTCATGGTGCCCACCGGTCTGGCCCTGGCCATCCCGCCCGGCTTCGAGGGCCAGGTGCGCCCCCGCTCCGGCCTGGCCATCAAAAAGGGCGTGACCGTGGTCAACGCACCGGGCACCATCGACGCCGACTACCGGGGCGAGGTCATGGTGGGGCTGATCAACCTTGGTCCCAAGGCGGTGGAAATCGCCCGTGGCGACCGGGTGGCCCAGCTCATCATCGCCCCGGTCACCCAGGCCGATCTGGCCGAGACCGACGAACTGCCCGCCAGCGGCAGGGGCCAAGGCGGCTTCGGCTCCACCGGCAAATAACCCGGTGTCGCTCACCTTCTGCACCCTGGCCAGCGGCTCCAAGGGAAACTGCATCTACGTGTCCGCCGGCGGACAGGCGGTGCTCATCGACTGCGGCCTCTCGGCCCGGGAGACCATCCGCCGCCTGGAGTCCAGGGGCCTTTCCCCCCACAGCGTCAAGGCCATCATCATCACCCACGAGCACAGCGACCACGTGCGCGGGGTGCGGGTGCTTTCCAAGCGCCTGAGAATTCCCGCCCTGGCCACCGAGGCCACCTGGGCCGCGGCCAAGGACACCGATTCGGTGCGCTACGTTCCCATGAGCGCGGGCCGGGACCTGGAGATGGCGGGCATCAAGGTGCACCCCTTCTCCGTGCCCCACGACGCGGCCGATCCGGTGGGCCTGGTGCTCAGCGTGGGCGGGGTCAGCCTGGGGGTGGCCACCGACCTGGGAGCGCCTACCCGCCTGGTGCGCCAGCGCCTGGCCGGCTGCGCGGCCCTGGTCCTGGAGCACAACCACGACGCCGCCATGCTGGCCGAGGGCTCCTATCCGCCCTGGCTCAAGCAGCGGGTGCGCTCGGCCCAGGGCCACCTGTCCAACGACCAGGGGGCCGATCTGCTGGCCGAGCTGGCCCACCAGGGGCTCAAGCAGGTGGTGCTGGCCCATCTTTCCGAGCAGAACAACCGCCCCGAGCTGGCCCGCCAGGCCGCCCAGGAACGCCTGGGCGGCTGCGGCTCAAAGGCCGGGTTGTGGGTGGCCTCGCAAGAGCAGTCCAGCGACGTCTTCAACATCTAGCCCTAACCCGCCGCCCAAAAAAATCGGGGCCCCGTGGGAGCCCCGATCAATGCTGGTTGGAGGGTCTATTTTTTAACGCACGAACATTACCTTGCAGGTGGCGCGGCGGAATACCTTTTCCGCCGTGGAGCCGAAGCGCAGGGCCTTGGTGAAGGAGGTGCGCCCCTTGGCTCCCATGATGATCAGGCCGGCGGCGAACTCTCCGGCGATCTCCAGGATGCGCTCGTAGGGCAGGCCCACCGCGATGCGTGAGCTGTGTTTCACCTCGGCCAGGGGCAGGCCGCCTTCCTTGAGGCCGGCCAGCAGGTCCCGCATCATCTCGGCGCGGTGCTCCTCTTCGGCCTCGATGGCCTTTTCGGCCACCCCGTTGAGCATGGGCAGGCGGCCGCTCACCCGCTCCAACTCCTCGTAGGCCCTCTCGTTGACTACGTTCAGGACCAACAGCTCGGCCCCGTACTTGTGGGCCAGGACCACCGCCTGGGCCACGACTTCGGGCGAGAAGTCGGAGAAGTCGATGGAGCACAACACCTTGTCAATGGCTTGGGGGATCATGCCGCCGCCTCCTCTAGCTTATGCCGTTCATATATGGGCAAGGTGAGGGATGGGTCTTTCTTTATGCGCATCTTCTGGGACAGGTATACCACTCCGGCCAGGCCGATGCCGATGAAGTCCGCTCCCAGCTTGGGCACCGGGGTCCAGGAGTGCAGCAGGCCCGGGAAGAACAGCAGGGCGGTGGCGATGGCGAAGATGACCCACTCGTACCACACCGTGGGGCACAGCCAATACCCCATGGTCAAACTGCCGAAGGCGATGGTCCCCAAGGTGATGGTGAAGTAGGCCAACACGATATCGTACCAAGTGCCGGTGAGCAAAAAGCCCGGCGCGAAGGCGAACAGGAAGGGGCCCACGTAGAGCATTTTGGCGAACTTGAAGGAAGTCCAGCCGGTCTTCCAGGGGTCGGAGCCGGCGATGGCCGCTCCGGCGTAGGCCGCCACGCACACCGGCGGGGTGATGTTGGAGTCCTGGCTGAACCAATACACGATCATGTGCGATGCCAAGAGGGCCCAGGCGGCATAGCCCGCCCGCACCAGGTCGGTGTTCACCTCCAGGTCCCGGAAGCTCATGCCGAATTGGGTCTGGGCGATCATCTCGCTCACCGCGCCCACGGCCAGCACCGCGGTGATGAGGTAAGCCGCGGTGACCGGAACCCCCATGCCCAGGACCAGGGAGGCCAGGCCGATGAGCAGGATGGCGATGGGCAAGTAGCCGCTGGAAAGCTCGATGATGATCTGGCTGAACTTGAGCCCGATGCCGGTGAGGGCGATGGTGCCCACGATGATGCCGATGACGCCCACCGTGGCCCCGATGATCAGGGTGTTGCGCGCGCCCTCGATCATGGCCCCCAGGATCTCCTTGAAGCCCATCTTGTTGTTGGGCGTGGTCCAGGACACGGCCACGCAGGTGATGGTGGCCCAGAAGGCGGCCATGCCCGGAGAGTAGCCCAGCAGCATGAGCACCACGATCACCACCAGGGGGGCCGAGAGCAGCCACTGGGTCTTGAGGATGTCCCAGGCGGTGGGGGCGTTGGGGTCCCGCTTGCCCACCAGGCCGTAGCGCTTGGCCTCGAAGTGCACCATCACGAACACGCTGAGGAAGTAAATGATCGCCGGGAAGACCGCCATCTTCATGATGGTCACGTAGGGTATCTCGGTGAACTCGGCCATCAAAAAGCCGCCCGCGCCCATGATGGGCGGCATGAACATGCCGCCGATGGAGGCGCTGGGCTCTATAGCCCCGGCCACGTGGGGCCTGAAGCCCGCCTTCTTCATCAGGGGGATGGTGAAGGCGCCGGTGGACACGGTGTTGGCGATGGCGCTGCCCGACACCGATCCGAAAAAGCCCGAGGCCATCACCGCCACCTTGGCCGGACCGCCCACGCTGCGCCCGGCCAGGGCCATGGGAAGATCCAGGAAGAAGCGGGAGCAGCCCGAAGCTTTCAAGAAGCTGCCGAAGAAGATGAACAGAATGACGTAGGTCACCAAGACCGAGGCCATGATGCCGAACACGCCTTCCTGCTTCAGGTAGATGTGGTTGAGCGCCCGGTCCATGGCGAAGCCGGTGTGGGCGAAGGAGTCCAGGATGGGCACGTACTCCAAGAGGTTGCCCCAGAAGGCATAGCAGATAAAGGCCACGCCCACCAGGGTCATGGACCAGCCCAACACCCGGCGGGCCACCTCCAGGGAGATGAGTATGCCCACCACGCTCACCGCGGTGTCCAGGGCGGTCTCGCTGCCCATGCGGTAGTTCAGGGCTGCGTACTCGACTATGTAGTAGCCAACCACGAAGGCGGCCACCGCGGCCAGGAAAAGGTCAAACACCGTGGGCCGGTCGGTGGGTGACTTGCGGCCCATGGGATAGTTGATGAACACCAGGATGTAGGTGATGAGCACGTAGATGCCCAGGAAGTACTGGGTGTCCACCGGCAGGATGCCGGCGTTGTAAAAATAGAACAGGACCATGAACACGCCCAGGCCCGCGCTAAACCAGGCCCAAAGGCCGCTCATGGCGCGGCCGGTCTTGGCGTCTTTGCGGACGATCTCGTCCAGTTTGGCCTTGTCCACCGCCGCATCTTGCAGGGCGGCTTCTTCGTCATATGTTTCGATGACGGGCTTTTTCGGTTCGTCGTTCATGGCCAACCTCTTGGCAGTCGAGCCTTGTTGGTAAAAGGGGGAGGGCCGGCTAGACCCTCCCCCCAGCTTAGCTTCCCGCGGGGCGGTTTAGTCGATGGGCTTGAGGTTGTCGGGAACCTTAATCCCTTGCTCAGTCCAGAACTTGTAAGCGCCCTTGTGCAACGGCACCGAAGCGCCGCGGAAGTTGTTCTGCAGGGTCATGGCCTTGAAGGTCTTTTTGGCGGTCACCATGGCCTCCATGCCCTTGGAAGACCACAGGGTCTTCATGATTTTGTAGACCAGATCCTCGGGCACGTCCTTGTTGGTGGTGAGGATGGTGCTGTCCTGGAAGGTCTGGCAAGGGGGCATGCCCTTGTAGTAGGTGTTCTCGGGAATGGTGGTGGGGCTGTAGGCGTAGGCCTTGTAGAAGCCGGTCTTGACCGCGTCGGTGTCCACGTTGATCAGGTTGACCTTGACCTGCACCGAGGCCTCGATGATGGAGCGGTTGGGGTAACCAACCAGCACCCAGAAGGCGTCCAGCTTGTTGTCCTTGAAGGCGCTGGCCGCGGCGGAGTAGCCCAGGAAGGTGGGCTTGAAGTTGTCCCACACGCCGATGTGACGGAAGAAGCGCTCGGCGCTGGCCGCCGCGCCGGAACCGGCGTTACCCACGGCCACGCGCTTGCCCTTGAGGTCCATGGCGCTCTTGAAGCCGCTGTCGGCGCGCACCACCAGCTGAGCCGGGGCGCCGTAGAGGTAACCCATGGAACGGATCTTGTCGTACTTGTTGTTGTCCTTGGGCAGCTTGCCGGCGAAGCCCAGGCCGCTGTCCACCGCGTAGCACAGGCCGATGGTGCTTTCGCCGCTGTTGACCCGCTTGACGTTCTCCACCGAGCCGCCGCTGCCGACCGCGCTGGCCTTGATGTCCGAATTCACCTTGGGGATATACACCGCCGCGCCGTTGGCGAAAGTGTTGAAGGTGCCGCCCGTGGGGCCGCCGCCGATTTTCACTTTATAGCTGGCAGCGGTGGCCGGGGCCGGCATCATGCCCAGGCCTACCACCAAAGCGGCCGCCAGGGTCAGAACCAAAAACTTTTTCATGCTTTCCCTCCCGATATGATTGGAACCAAACGACTTCACCTATAGCTGGCCGGCGGCCGGCGGGCCGCCAAGCGTACTCCTATGCGCCAAACCCCATCGGGGCTCGAACTGTGGCCGAAGCTGTAAGATCAGATAAGCGAGGTGTTGTATCTATTAGAATGCCACCGTGGGCTTCATCGCTGTATTTAGAGAATAGTAAATGCGGATGCGGTGGGTAAATTCGAAGTCCTCTGATTGTGTTGTACTAATTTTTCTTACAAGGCCGTAGGCGGCAAGATGGCGGCCGCCCACGGCCCTGGACACGGGCTATTTTTTCAAGAAGCCTTCTTTTTTATATTCCGGATCGGGGTAGGTGTAGAAGCCCCTGCCGGTCTTGGCACCCAACTCGCCCCGGGCCACCTTTTCCCGGAGGGCCTCGGGGGGGTGGTCCTTGGGATCGCCTGACTCGATATAGTAGGACATTTCGATGTCATAGACTATATCGAGCCCCACGCTGTCCATGAGGGCGAAGGGTCCTTCGTCCATACCGCTCCAGATGATCCAACCCCGGTCGATGTCCTTGAAGTCCACGTAATCCCCGGCCCACATGTGCAGGCTCTCCTTCTTGATGGCCCGCCAGATGCGGTTGAAGCAGAAGCCGTGGATCGATTTGTGCACCGTCAGCGGCACGCAACCGATGGAGCGCACCCACTCGGCGCACTGCTCGATCAGCTCGAGCGGGGCCTCGCCGCTGCCCATCACGTCCACCAGGTTGCGCCCTATGTCCAGGGTGTAGAAGTGGATGTTCACGCAAAGCTCGGGGCGCGTGGTGGCGTCGGCGATCAAGGACACCGGGATGGAGGAGCTATTGGTGGCCAGGATGGCCCCGTCCGGGGCCAGAGCGTCCAGGCGGGCGTACATCTCCCGCTTGAGCTCCAGGTTTTCGGGGATGGCCTCGATGACCATGTCCGCGTCTTTCAGGGCCTGCTCCAGGGTGGCGCAACGGGCCACCTTTTCCGCCGCCTGGCCTAGTTGGGCCCAGGTCAGCAGCGGGGTACGGGTGGTGCGCTTGATGCGGTCCTCGCTCATGGCCATGCTGTGGTCAAAGGAGGCGGGGTTGGGGTCCCAGGCGCTGACTTCATAACCATAATAGGCGGCTTGCAGGGCGATGCGGGCTCCCAGGTTGCCGGTGCCCACCACGGCCAGTTTCTTGATCTCGCGGCTCATGTTTTTCCAATCGATGGGTTAGGGCTCCACCAGTCCGTGCTGGATGGCGAAGCGCGACAGGTCGGCGTTATTGCGCAGGTTCAACTTTTTTAGCAAGCGGAAGCGGTAGGTGTCCACGGTCTTCACGCTGATATGGAAAGATTCGGCGATTTCCCGGTTGGTTTGGCCCAGGGCCAGGGCCCGGAGCACCTGCACCTCCCGGTTGGACAGGCTGTCCAGGGGCGAGTCGCCCCGTTCGCCCCGGGCCACGCGCAGGGCCAGCAACTCCGAGGCCTCCTGGCTCAGGTACATGCCCCCCTGGTGCACCTGGCGTATGGCGCTGACCAACTGTTCCGGGGCGGAGCGCTTGGTGATGTAGCCCTTGGCCCCGGAGCTGATGGAGCGCACCACGTACTGCTCCTCCTCGTGCATGGTCAGGACCAGGATGGGCAGCTCGGGCTTTTGGGCCTGGAGTTGATTGATCACCTCCAGGCCGTCGGTGCCGGGCATGGAGATGTCGATCACCGCTACGTCCACCGGGTGCTTCAGGGCCAAGCTGATGGCCTGTCGCCCGTCGGCCGCCTCGGCGGTTACCTCCATGTCGCCGGTCTCCTCGATGAGGCTTCTGAGCCCCGCCCGCACCATGCCGTGGTCGTCGGCTAACAGCACCTTGATCAATGATGGCCTCCGCTCATGGGCCTGACCGGCAGCACCAGGCGCACCTCGGTGCCCCGTCCCGGCTGGGAGTTGATGATGAGATCGCCCCCTGCCAGGCTGGCCCGCTCGCGCATGCCCGCGATGCCCAGGCCCTCGCGCTCGGAGAGTTGGTCCGTGGCGAAGCCCAGGCCGTTGTCACTCACGCTCAGGGTCAGGCGGCCGTCCCGGCCCTGCAGGGCCACGTCCACGCTGGTGGCCCCGGAGTGGCGGGCCGCGTTGGTCAGGGCCTCCTGGGCCACCCGGTAGGTGGCGATGGCGGTCTGGTCGTCCACCTCGGGCACCCGGTCCCAGTTGAACACGCAGGCGATGCCGGTGTGCTTTTCAAAGTCCGAAGTGTACCACTCCAGGGCGTCCACCAGGCCTAGGTCCTCCAAGGCCGGGGGGCGCAGGCGGGTGGCGATGTTTCTGACCTCGCTGATGGTGTGGTCGATGATGGCGCACATGTTCTGGGCCCGGCCTCCGGCCTTGGGGTCCTGGCTTTTAAGGTGCTCGCGCAGCCACACCGCGTCTATGCGCAGGGCGGTGAGCACCTGGCCCAGCTCGTCGTGCAGCTCCCGGGCGATGGCCCGGCGCTCGGCCTCCTGGCTCTCCATGATGCTGCCCGAGAGGCGCCGCAGCTGTTCCTGGGCCTTTTTGAGGTCGGTGATGTTGACCATGATGCCGCAGATGCGGCTCACCTGGCCGTTTTCGTTGATGATGGGGAAACGCACCGAAAGGTAGGTGTTGAAGCCGTCCTCGTGGGGGATGCGCTCTTCCACCTGCACCGAGCGCTTGGCCTGGAGCACCATGCGGTCGCTCTTGGCGAACTGCTCCGCGATCTCCTTGGAAAACAGTTCGTAGACCGTGTTGCCCCAAACCTGTTCGGTGCTGAGGGAAAACAGCTCCTCGAAGCGCGAGTTGACCATGATGTAGCGGCCCTCGGCGTCCTTCATGTAGACCACCGCCGGGGTGTACTTGAGGAAGCTGGTTATCTCTCGGGTGCGCTGGCGCACCTGGCGCTCCAGGTCCCTTGAATATTCGCTGAGCTTTTCCTGGGCCCGGCGCAGCTCTTCCTCGGTGCGCTTGAGGGCGGTGACGTCCACCAGCACGGCCAGGGATTTTACGATGCGGCCCTGGTCGTCGCGCTCGGCGATGGCCGAGAGCAACACATCCACCACCTCGCCGTTCTTTTTGACGAACTGGTAGGAGATGTCCTTGGCCTTGCCGGTGCGGAAAAACAGCGGCAGCACCTCTTCCTCGGCGTGGCGGCGCGATTCCGGGGTGAGGAAGTCGGTGAGCTTGCGGCCCATGACCTCCTCGTCGCTGTAGCCCAGGGCGTCGGACCAGTAGTCGCTGACGTTGACCAGCCGCCCGGTGGTGTCCACCGAGTGCAGCAGGGCGGGAGTCTTGTGGTACAGGCGGCGGTAGCGCTCCTCGCTACGCCGCAGGTCTTCCTCGGCCACCCGGCGGCGGGTGATCTCCTGGGAGGCCTTGCGGTAGAGGAAGTAGACCCCCAGCCCGGCGAAGAGGCACAGGCCCAGCACCACCACGCCGGTGGTCTGCAAGTAGGGCTTGAAGGCCCACTGGGCCACTCCGGCCATGCTGGTGAGGTACACCAGCCGCCAACCGGGGAAATGGGCCACCGGCCGGGTGTAGAGCAGGTATTCGCGGCCCGCCTCGTCCTTTACCAGGTGCTCGCCCACCCTGGTCAGGCCGCTCCAGGGCCAGGGGCCATCGCCGAACTGGCGGGTGCGGGCGATGGCCTCCCAGTCCTCCAGGCTGCTGGGCCACAGGGTCTTGTTGAGCCACTGAACCCGGTTGGTGCTGAAGATCACCTCGTGCGGCCCCACCATCAGGGCCGCCTCCTCCTCGCTGCCCAGGTTCAGGTTGCCTTCCAACAGGCTGATGGGGGCTTTGATCACCGCCACCCCCAGGGCCGGGCCGCCCGCCGAAGGGTAGACCGCGTGGGAGTAATATGCGCCGCGTTTTTTGCTGGTGGCCCCCAGGGCCAGGTACTTGGCCGCCTGCCCGGCCAGGGCCTGCTGGAAATAGGGGCGGAAGGAGAAATTGTGGCCCACGAAGCTGTCGGTGGAGCCGCGGTTGGACGAGGCGATGGTGAGCCCCTGGCGGTTGAGCAGGTAGCAGACGTCCACCTCCAGGGATTTCTTGAACTTGTCCAGCACCTCGTTGGCCGCGGCCAGGTTGCCCTCGTCGGGCTTGATCAGGGCCCGCTGCATCTCGCCCAGGCTGGCCAGGGCCTCCACCGGCTTTTGGTTCTGGGCCAGGAATGAAGAAATCTGGTTGGCCAAGACCTCGGTCTGGCCGGCGGCCCGGCGGTGGGCCAGGGAGATGGCCGAATCCTGCAAAGAGTAATAGTAGTGCATTCCGCCCCCGGCGGTGGACACCAGGGCCAGCAGGGACAGTATCAACAGTATGGTTCTCAGGCGCATGGGACGCCTTTCCCCGAAGTGTGATTGCGCGGGTTGCACCACCCTAACTTGGCAGAAAGCGATCATAATGTAAACATGTTGAGACAAACGCAAAAAAGGGCCCCCACCCGAGCCGGGGCCGGTTGACAGGCCAAGGGCTGATGTTAGGATGATAAAATTCCATGGGGGTTTGCTTGGGGGGCGAGTCAATCTAATGGAGGGCCTCCTGGCCCGGGAAAGTCTATGGTGAGTCACATAAGCGACGAGCAGGATCAGCCGCTGGTCCTGGAGCCCGACGAGGAGCTTCCCACCGACCTGCCGCTTTTGCCGGTCAGGGACGTGGTGGTGTTCCCCTACATGATCCTGCCTCTGTTCGTGGCCCGGGAAAACTCGGTGGCCGCGGTGGAGGCGGCCATGGCCGAGGACCAGCACGTATTCCTGGCCACCCAGAAGGACCAGAACGTGGAGCACCCCGAGGTGGAGGATCTCCACGAGGTGGGCACCGTCGGGATCATCATGCGCCAGCTCAAGATGTCCGACGGACGGCTCAAGGTGTTGGTGCAGGGCCTGGCCCGGGCCCGCATCTCCGAGTGGACCCAGGAGTCTCCCTACTTCGCGGTGTCGGTGGAGTTGTTGGGCGACGACCTGGCCGAAGGCGAGGCCGGACCGGCCTCCGAGGCCCTGATGCGCTCGGTGCGCGAGGCGGCTGAAAAAATCCTGGCCTTGCGTGGCCTGCTCACCTCCGACGTGCAGGCCATCCTCAGCTCGGTGGAAGACGTGGGCCGCCTGGCCGACCTGGTGGCCAGCAACATGCGCCTGGATATAAACACCGCCCAGGCCATCCTGGAGCAGAACGACCCCCTCAAGCGCCTGGAAATGGTGCACGAGCATCTGGGCACCGAGCTGGAGGTGAGCACCCTCCAGGCCAAGATACAGTCCGAGGCCCAGGAGGAGATGAGCCGGGGCCAGCGGGAGTATTACCTGCGCGAGCAGCTGCGGGCCATACGCCGGGAGTTGGGCGACGCCGACGAGCGCCAGCGGGAAATGGCCCAGCTGCGCGAGGCCCTGGAGAAAAAGCGCCTGCCCGCCGAGGCCAAAGAGGAGTCCCTCAAGCAGCTCAGCCGTTTGGAGCAGATGCAGCCCGAGAGCGCCGAGGCCGCCATCATCCGCTCCTACCTGGACTGGATAATCGACCTGCCCTGGCAAAAGGGCAGCCGGGACCGCCTGGACCTCACCGAGGCCCAGCGAATCCTGGACGAGGACCACTTCGACCTCAAGAAGGTCAAGGAGCGCATCCTGGAGCACTTGGCGGTACGCAAGCTCAACCCCAAGATGAAGGGCCCCATCCTGTGCTTCATCGGCCCTCCCGGGGTGGGCAAGACCTCCCTGGGCCGCTCCATCGCCCGGGCCCTGGGGCGCAAGTTCGTGCGCCTTAGCCTGGGCGGGGTGCGCGACGAGGCCGAAATTCGCGGCCATCGGCGCACCTACATCGGGGCCATGCCCGGCCGCATCATCCAAGGCCTTAAACAGGCGGGCACCAACAACCCGGTGTTCATGCTCGACGAGGTGGACAAGGTGGGGGCCGACTACCGGGGGGACCCCACCAGCGCTCTCTTGGAGGTCCTGGACCCGGAGCAGAACTACGCCTTTTCCGACCACTACCTGAACCTGCCCTACGATCTGTCCAAGGTGATGTTCATCACCACGGCCAACGTGGAGGACACCATCCCCGAGCCCCTGTGGGACCGCATGGAGGTCATCGAGCTGAGCGGCTACACCGAGGAGGACAAGTTGGCCATCGCCAAGGGCTTCCTGGTGCCCCGCCAGCTCAAGGAGTCCGGCCTGGGCGAGGGCAGGGTGGATTTCAGCCAGGGCGGCGTGCTGGAGATAATCCGCTCCCACACCCGGGAGGCGGGGCTCAGGAACCTGGAGCGGGAGATCGGCTCGGTGTGCCGCAAGGTGGCCCGCAAGGTGGCCGACGGCAACGAGAGCTCCTTCAAGATCACCGCGGGCAACCTGGAACGCTACCTGGGAGTGCCCAAGTACCTGCCCGAGGACGAGCGCGGCGAGGGCGAGGTGGGGGTGGCCACCGGCCTGGCCTGGACCGCCGTGGGCGGCGAGGTGCTCCGGGTGGAGGTGAGCGCCCTGGAAGGCAAGGGCAACCTGACCATCACCGGCTCCCTGGGCGAGGTGATGCGCGAGTCGGCCCAGGCGGCGCTTAGCTACGCCCGCAGCCGGGCCTCGGAGCTGGGCCTCAAGAAGGGCTTCTACGAGGACCTGGACCTGCACGTGCACGTGCCTTCCGGGGCCATTCCCAAGGACGGCCCCAGCGCGGGCATCACCCTGGCCACGGCCATCATCAGCGCCCTGACCGGGGTGCCGGTCAAGGAAGACGTGGCCATGACCGGCGAGGTTACCCTCACCGGCAAGGTGCTGCCCATCGGCGGGCTCAAGGAAAAGTCCCTGGCCGCGCTCAGGGCCGAAATGGCCCTGATGCTGGTGCCCCAAAAGAACCACAAGGACATCAAGGAACTGCCGGTCAAGGTTCGGCGCAAGCTCAAGATCGTGCCGGTGAGCCACATGGATGAGGTGTTGCCCCTGGTGCTGGCCACCTGGCCGCTGGCCAAGCCGGTCCGCAAAAAGAAGAAACCTGCCCCCAAAAAGAGCAAGACGGCGGCCCCCAAAAAGGCGGCCCCCAAGAAAGGCGGCAAGGGTAAGTGAGCAAGATTCTGTATGTGGAAGCCTGTGGGGGGGCTTCGGGCGACATGTTGGCTGGGGGAATGTTGGATTTGGGTTGGCCCGTGGAGGAGCTGACCGGATATTTGCAGGCCATGGGTCTGGACCACGTGAAGGTGAGCGTAGCCACCCAGGAGCACCAGGGCATAATGACCCGCCGCCTGGAAGTGGAGGCTCCCCATGAGCACGTTCACCGCCATCTGAGCCACATCCTGGAGCTGCTGGAGCGCCTGCCCGAACCGGTGGCCCGGCCCGCGGCCCAGGTTTTCAAGCGCCTGGCCCAGGCCGAGGCCAAGGTGCACGGCACCACTCCCGAGGAGGTGCACTTCCACGAGGTGGGCGCGGCCGACGCCATCGCCGACGTGGTGGCCTTTTGCGCGGGCCTGGCCTGGCTGGGCTCTCCGCGCCTGGTGGCCTCGCCCCTGCCCATGGGCGAGGGTTTCGTGAACTGCGCCCACGGCAAACTGCCCCTGCCCGCCCCGGCGGTGCTGAAGCTGCTGGAGGGCGTGCCGGTGTACGCCTGCGGGGTCAAGGGCGAGACGGTGACCCCCACCGGCGCGGCCATCCTCACCGCCCTGGCCGATAGCTTCGGCCCGCCTCCGGCCATGCGCCTGGAAAAATCGGGCATCGGCGGGGGTAGCCGGGCCAGCCAGGCCATTCCCAACCTGCTGCGTTTGTGGCTGGGCCAGGAGGAGGGCCATGCCGGGGCCGACCGGGTGGTGGAGATCGTGTGCCACCTGGACGACATGAACCCCGAGGACCTGCCCCTGGTCATCGAGCGGCTCATGGCCGCCGGGGCCCTGGACGCGGCCGCCGCGCCTTTGGTGATGAAAAAGGGCCGCCTGGGCCAGAGCCTGACCGTTTTGAGCACCCCGGAGAAAAGCGAGGAGCTTGCCGCCCTGGTCCTGGAGCAGACCCCCAGCCTGGGGGTGCGACTGCGGCCGGTGGAGCGCCGGGTGCTGGAGCGGGAGGTCATTACCGTGGAGAGCCCCTGGGGCCCGGCCATGGTGAAACGGGCCCGTACCGCCCATGGCTGGCGCCTGCATCCCGAGGCCGAGGACGTGGCCCGCATCTGCCGTCAGAGCGGTCTGCCCCCCTGGCTGGTGCGGCGCGAGTTGGAGGCTCTGGCGGGAGAAGACCGTTAAATAACTTCCAAAAGTAGTTGCCAACCGGCTCCTTCCCGTTACATGTTTAAGGCGTGAGCCTTAGACGGGGGGAGCCATGCGCCGTTTATCCCCAGCCGTATTTTTGTCGGGTTGCCTTTTGGCCGGGGGGCCTGCCCCGGCCGCCCAGGGCAGCGCCGCCGTTGCCGGGCCTAGCGGCTTGCCCTGCGGAGCGGCCGCGCCTAGAATAGCCTTGTGAGCTTTTTACACCCCAAAAATTTGGCCATGGCCCTGGCCGTGCTGGTCCTGGCCCTGGCGGGCTGCGACTCCGGATCGGGCGGCAAGGCCGGCAAGGGCGGCTGCACCATCGCCGACCAACTCAGGAAAGACGGTCTGGTGCTGGTTCCGCTGAGCGCCTGGACCAAGAAGCGCCTGGACGATGACCTGTCCCCCATGGACCTGCTGAAGCGCCCCTGCCTGGCCGAGCCGGTGGCCGCCAAGGTGGAGATAGACGACCGCACCGAGTTTTACGTCTTTTACAGCCCGCCGGATGGCAAGGCCGGGGAACAGGTGGTTTTCACCTGGTACTATGGGCGGCCCCAGCGGGTGCTGTCGCGCCCCTTGATCAAGGTCTTGGTCACGCGGGACGGCTTCGAGCGCCCCCTGGCCATCACCCAGATATGGTCGGCCCCTCACGGCGCCAGCAAGATTTTATCCATGGGCGGGCTAAATTCGGTGCAGAGCAAGGCCCAGTGGGAGGCCTCGCGCATCTTCGGGCCGCGCACCCTGATCATCAGCCGCTTCGCGGGCTTTGACCATGCGAGGGTGCTCACCGGCGAGACCCTGGCCGAGGTTCACTTCGAAATCCACCAAAAAGGCGTGCAGGTATATTAGGCGGCCCGTCTCGTCTAGGGATTGGGTGTGATCTTGTCCAGAATTTTGCGCTCGATCTTGGTGGTGTCGTTCACCTGCTCCCAGCCGCCCTGCACCCGGTGCTGGGCCCAGACCAGGGCCGAGAGCTTGCTGCTCAGCTTGCCGGTGCACTGCACCGTGACCGTGGCTTTCCAGTTCAGGTCGCCGTCCCAGCGTTCGGGGATTTTGTAGGAGACCGAATCCTTGCCCTGGGTCTCTTCGCCCAGCCCCAGGCCGGGGTCCTGCTTCAGCTTGTCGCGCACGTGCCGCTGCACTTCGGCGCAGGGCATGTCGAAAACGCCCACGTACAGGTTGGGCCCGGAGGCCCCTATGCTTACGGACACCCCCGGGTCGCGGCAGGCGCTGAGGCCCAGGGCCAAAAGCAGGGCCATGGTCAAGACGGCGACTCGCATCATTTGCTCCGGCTGATGGTCATGGTGTGGATTGTACTGCCGGTCTTGTCGTAGGTGCCGCCGGTGGAGCGGGACTTGCCAAGTTCGCCGGTGATGTCGGTGCCCGGAGCCAGGGAATACAACAACTTCATGAAGCGGGCTTCCTGGTCGCTGATGTCCTGGCCGCCGAAGGGATTCATCAGGCCGCTGGCGTCGTGGCCCAAAAAGCCGATGGCGTGCCCCGCCTCGTGGGCTAGGGTGTCGGCCACCCCGCCGGAGCAACCGGCCTGGCTGCGGGCGATGGATATTCTGGCCGAGATGATGCGCCCCGCGCTGCTCCAGCTTATGGTGGTCAGGCCGCACCAGGAGGAGGAGCTGCTCCAGGACACCGGGATGTTGCTGCCCCCGAAGTTGAAGCTGACCGCGCCGCCCGAGGCGGTGGTCCAGCGGTTGAAGGCGGTGCGGGCGTCCGGGAAGGAGCTCGCCGACACCCCTATGGGCACCCCGGCCCAGCGGATGGTGTGACCGCTCAGGTTTTTCGCGTTGTAGGTGTAGAGGAACTGGTAGTCGGCCGTGGTGAAGCCGCTGTCGCCGCCCCCGCCGCCCCCGCCGCTGCAAGAGGCCAGGGCCAGGGCCAGCACCATAAGCAGAATCATTGCCATGCGGCGCAAGTGATTTTCAGGCATGAACGGCCAACTCCCCACAGTTGGTTAAGGTTGTTCGCGGCGCTCGCCGCAACGGCGGCGCGGCGCATTTTCTCATGATACCCCAGGCATAAGCCGAGTGGCCAGAACTACCAGAGCAGGCCCAGGGCCTGGTCCAGGCGTCCGGCCTTAAGCACTTCCAGGCCCGCCGGGGCGGTGGTCTTGCCCGGCGCGGTGAGCACCTGGTCGAAACCCTGGCGCAGGGCCTCGGCCATGCGCGCCGCCGAGCGGCCCACCGCCCTCAGCTCGCCGGTGAGGCCCACCTCGCCGAAACACACCGTCTTGGCGGGCAGGGGCCGGTTGGCCAGGGACGAGGCGATGGCCGCGGTCACCGCCAGGTCGGCCGCCGGTTCGCTCAGGCGCACCCCGCCGGTGACGTTGACGAACACGTCGTGACCGCCCAGGTCCAGCCCGGCGTGGATGGCCAGCACCGCGGCCAGCATCTGCAACCGGCCTTGATCCACCCCCAGGGCCTGGCGGCGGGGCATGGCCAGCCCCGAGGGGCTCACCAGGGCCTGCACCTCCACCAGCAGGGGGCGGGTGCCGCTCATGGCCGCGCACACCGCGCTGCCCGGGGCCGAGATCGGGCGGTGGGCCAAAAACAGGGCCGAGGGGTTCACCACCCCGGTGAGCCCGGCCTCGCCCATCTCGAACACCCCCACCTCGTCGGTGGCCCCGAAGCGGTTCTTCACCGCCCTCAAAAGGCGCAGGCGCATGCTGGGCTCGGACTCGAAGTAGAGCACCGTGTCCACCATGTGCTCCAGCACCCGAGGCCCGGCCAGGGCCCCCTCTTTGGTTACGTGGCCCACCAGGAACAGGGCGCAGCCCGCCTTTTTGGCCGCGGCGGCCAACTCGGCGGCGCATTGGCGCACCTGGCCCACCGAACCCGGCGCGCTGCTCAACTCTTCGCTCTTGAGGGCCTGGATGCTGTCCACCACCACCGCGTCGTGGGGGTCGGCGGCCATGGCCTGGAGGATGGGCTCCAGGGCGGTGTCGGCCAACAGGTCCACCCCCTCGCCGGCCAGGCCCAGGCGGTGGGCCCGAAGCCCCACCTGGCGGGCCGACTCCTCGGCGGCCACGTAGAGCACCCGGCCGCCGTCCGCCCCCAGGGCCTGGGCCGTCTGGAGCATGAGGGTGGACTTGCCGATGCCCGGCTCACCCCCCACCAGCACCACCATGCCCGCCACCAGCCCTCCGCCCAAGACCCGGTCCAGCTCGGGAATGCCGGTGGGGCGGCGCTGGTCCGGGCGGTCCAGGGCCTGGGTCAGGGGAGTCTTGTGCACCGGGGCGGCGGGGCGTCCCTTGGCCGCCGGGGCCATCGGCTCCTCCACCATGGTGTCCCAGCTCTGGCAGGCCGGGCAGCGCCCCAACCACTTGGGCTGGGCCGCTCCGCACGTTTGACATACGAACAGGGTGCTCTTTTTGGCCATGGGTTCTCCTGGGTACTGGGCCAGTGTACCCTGTATGGGCCTGGAGAGTAAGCCCCGGGGTGCAATGAATCGTGGCTCATTGCTTGGTCCCCGCCGGGCTTTCGTTGACAAATTACCCTTCTCAGCATATACAGTTAAAGGACCTAGTGGGTTTATGAGGAGTAAGGGGCGTGGGGACTTTACGCCCTTTTTTAGAGTAGGGCAAAGGAGCGGATTGAGCATGTCAGACAACGTCTTACAAGTCAGCGACGACAATTTTGAGGCCGAAATCCTAAGCAGCGAGAGCCCCGCCCTGGTGGACTTCTGGGCGTCCTGGTGCGGCCCCTGCCGGGCCATCGCCCCCGTGGTCGAGGAGTTGGCCGAGCAGTACGCCGGCAAGCTCAAGGTGGCCAAGCTCAACGTGGACGAGAGCCCCAAGACTCCCGGCCAGTACGGCATCCGGGCCATTCCTACCTTGATCCTGTTCAAGGACGGCAAGGTGGCCGACCAGATCACCGGTGCGGTGAGCAAGTCGCATCTGGAAGCGGCCATCAACAAGCAACTGGGCTAGGGCCGGGACAACCGGTGTCTACTCATGACTTGGTGATAGTAGGCGGGGGGCCGGCGGGACTTACCGCCGGGCTCTATGCCGCCCGGGCGCGCATGGACGTGGTGCTTTTGGAGCGCCTGAGCCCCGGCGGGCAGGTTCTGACCACCGATGTGGTGGAAAACTGGCCCGGCGACGTGGAAGCAGTCAGCGGCTTCGACTTGGCCGACCGCATGCGCGACCATGCCCTGAAGTTCGGCCTTCAGATCAAAAGCACCGAGATAACCAAGCTGGCCGCCGACGGCAACGTTAAGGTGCTATCCACCCCCGACGGCGAGTTGCGCGCCAAGGCGGTGGTGCTGGCGGTGGGGGCCCAGCCCAAGAAGCTGGGAGTGCCCGGCGAAGAACTGCTCATCGGCAAGGGGGTGTCCTACTGCGGCACCTGCGACGGCCCCTTCTACCGCGAGCAGACCGTGGTCTGTTTCGGCGGGGGCGACACCGCCGCCGAGGAGTGCGTGTTTCTCACCCGCTTTGCCAAGAAGGTGTACCTGGTGCATCGGCGCGACGAGCTCCGGGCGGCCGGCATCTTGGCCGAAAGGGTGATGAACAATCCCAAGATCGAGGTGCTCTGGTCCCAGGTTCCCCTGGAGATCAAGGGCGTGGACAAGGTGGAAGCGGTGCGGCTGAAGAAGCTCAAGGATGGGGAGGAATACGACCTGCCCTGCGACGGAGCTTTCGTTTTTGTGGGCACTTCGCCCAACACCGATTTCCTGCAAGGCGTGGTGGACATGGACCGTCAGGGTTTCATTATCTGCGACCGCAACCAACACACCAGCATGAATGGGGTATTCGCCGCCGGCGATTGTTGCAGCAAGCTGCTGCGCCAAATCGTGGTGGCTGCCGGCGAAGGCGCGGTAGCCACTTACGCCGCCCAGCGTTACCTGGAAGAAGTGCATGAGTAGAGTCTATAAACAGGTATTGATTTTCGCCCTGCTGCTGATGCTGGCCGCCTCCGCCGGATGCGACTGGTTCGGTAGCAACGCGGGTATCCAGGACGAGGCCTTCGACACCCCGGCTCAGGTTCTGGCCAACGAGGCTGAAACCATGTACCGCGAGGGCAGCTACGAAGAGTCCGCCGAACTATTCCAGGCGCTCAAGGACCGCTTCCCCTACAGCCGTTACGCCCTGCTGGCCGACCTCAGGGTGGGCGACGCCTACTTCAAGTCCAAGCGCTACGAAGAGGCCACCTTGGCCTATGAGGACTTTATCCGCCTGCATCCCAAGAACGACGCGGTCCCCTATGCCATCTACCAAATGGGCATGGTCTCCTTCGACCAGATGCTGACCCCGGACCGGGATCCCAGCAACGCCCGCAAGGCCATGGAGACCTTCCGGCGGCTGATGAAGCAGTACCCCGGCAGCGAGTGGGCCGTGAAGGCCCAGCCCCGCCTGCAGGAAGCCACCCGCCGCCAGGCCGCCCACGACATGGTGGTGGGCAAGTATTACTTCAACACCAAGAAGTACCGGGCGTCCATGAGCCGCTTCAAGCGGGTGCTCACCAACTACCCCGACGTGGGGCTGTACAACGAGGCCATGAACTACCTGCGCATGGCCCAGGAACAGTGGTCCAAGCTGCCCAAGCGCGAGCGCGAGGGCGAGGCCATCGACCGCCGCGACCTGACCGCGCCCCTGCCCGGCGTGGAACAGCCGGACGTGCTTTTGGGCGACGACAGCCCGCTCTAGAGCCTAGCCACCCAACAACCAAAGGGACGCCCCCATGGGGCGTCCCTTTTTTGTCGACATAAAGCGCCGGGTCTAGCCGGCTGCCTGCTCGGCCACCAGCCGGGGCACCTGGGACAGGGCTTCTTCCAGGGCGTCGGGGTTTTGCCCGCCCGCCTGGGCCATGTCCGGGCGGCCGCCACCGCCGCCGCCCACCATGGGTGCCAATACCTTGACCAAGTTGCCCGCGTGGAAGCGCCCCGCCAGGTCCTTGGTTACCAGGGCCAGCAGCAGGGCCTTGCCGCCGCTTTCCGCGCCCAGCACCGCCACCCCGCTGCCCAGGCGGTCGCGCACCGTGTCGGCCAGGTCGCGCAAGGCCTTGGGGTTGTCCACCTCCACCTTGACCGCCAGCACCTTGACGCCGTCCACCTCCACCGCCTCGGAGAGGAGGTCGCGGCTGGAGGCTCCGGCCAGGCGTCCCTTGAGGGTCTCCACCTCGCGCTCGCTCTCCTTGAGGCTGGTCATGAGCTTCTTGACCCGCTCGGCCAGCTCCAGGCGGCCCACCTTGAGCGCCGCCGCGGCCCGGCCCACCTCGTCTTCCAGGGCTTGCACCGCCTCCACCGCGGTTCCGCCGGTCAGCGCCTCCAGGCGGCGCACTCCAGCGGCCACCGAGGACTCGCCGATAATCTTGAAGTAGCCGATTTCGCCGGTGGCGTGGGCGTGGGTGCCGCCGCACAGCTCCTTGGACACGCCGGGCACCTGCACCAGGCGCACCTTGTCGCCGTAGCGCTCCTCGAACAGGGCCATGGCCCCGCTGGACATGGCCTCTTCCAGGTCCATCACCTGGGTGTCCAGGGCGATGTTGGCCCGGATGCCCTGGTTCACCGTCACCTCCACCGCCTTGATCTCCTCGGGAGTCATGGCCTGGAAGTGGCTGAAGTCGAAGCGCAGGCGCTCCGGGCTGACCATGGAGCCCGCCTGCTTGACGTGCTCGCCCAGATGTTGGCGCAGGGCTGCGTGCAACAAGTGGGTGGCGGTGTGGTTGGCCGCCGTGGCCGCCCTGGTGGCGGTGTCGACCGTCAGCTCCAGCTCCTGGCCCTGGGCGATGCTGCCCTGGGTCACCTCGATCTGGTGCACGATAAGCTCGCCGCCGGGCTTCAGGGTGTCCAGGACCTTGGCCTGGCCCGTGGGGCCGGTAATGGTCCCCACGTCGCCCACCTGGCCGCCCGCCGCGCCGTAGAAGGGAGTGCGCTCGGTTACCAGCTCGGCCTTCTGGCCCTGGCCCACCTCGCTCACCGCCTCGCCGTCCACCAGGATAAGGGCCGCCTTGTCGCTGCCGGTGAGGCCCTCGTAGCCGGTGAAGGTGGTGCCGAAGCCCTGGGAGCGCAGCCCCGCCAGGGCCGGGGAAAGCTCGTGCTCGCCGCTGCCCGACCAGGCCGCCCGGGAGCGGCTGCGCTGCTGGCCCATGGCCTCCTGGAAGCCCTCTTCGTCCACCCCCAGGCCCTCCTCGGCCACGATGGTCATGGTCAGGTCCAGGGGGAAGCCGAAGGTGTCGTAGAGCTTGAAGGCGGTTTTGCCGTCCAGGGTGTCCAGGCCCTTGGCCTTGGTCTCGGCCAGGGCCTCGGACAGGAGCTTGAGCCCGGTGTCCAGGGTTTCGCCGAAGCGCTCCTCCTCGCCGCTGATCACCTTGTCCACAAAGGCCCGTGAGTCGTACAGGCCCGGATAAGCCCCGCGCATCTCGTTCATCACCACCCCGGCCACCTTGTGCAGGAAGGGCCCGGTGAGGCCCAGCTTGCGCCCGTGGCGGGCGGCGCGCCTGAGGATGCGCCGGAGCACGTAACCCCGGCCCTCGTTGGAGGGCAAAACCCCGTCGCCCACCAGCACCGCGCAGGCCCGGGCGTGGTCGGCGATGACCCGAAGGCTCACGTCGCTTTCCTCGTCAGACCCCCGCGCCACCCCGGCCAGCTCGCTGGTGTAGTCCATGATGGGAGTGAACAGGTCGGAGTCGTAGTTTGAGGTGAAGCCCTGCACCGTGGCCGCGATGCGCTCCAGGCCCATGCCGGTGTCGATGGAGGGCCGGGGCAGGGGAGTCATCTTGCCGCTGGCGTCGCGTTCATACTGCATGAACACCAGGTTCCACAGCTCCAGGAAGCGGTCGCAGTCGCAGCCCACCGCGCAGTCGTCGCGGCCGCAGCCCATCCCCGGGCCCTGGTCGATGTGGATCTCCGAGCAGGGGCCGCAGGGGCCGGTATCGCCCATGGCCCAGAAGTTTTCATCTTCGCCCAGGCGCACGATGCGCTCGGGGCGCACCCCCACCTCGCTCTCCCACAGCCGGGCCGCCTCGTCGTCCTCGGTGTAAACGCTGACCCAGAGGTCCTCGGGGTCCAGGCCGTAGCCCTGGGTGAGGAGCTCCCAGGCGAACACCACCGCCTTTTCCTTGAAGTAGTCGCCGAAGCTGAAGTTGCCCAGCATCTCGAAAAAGGTGTGGTGGCGCGGGGTGCGGCCCACGTTTTCCAGGTCGTTGTGCTTGCCGCTGACCCGGAAGCATTTTTGGCAGGTGGTGGCCCGGTTGTAGGGCCGCTTCTCCTGGCCGGTGAAGACGTTCTTGAACTGGACCATGCCTGCGTTGGTGAACAACAGGCTGGGGTCGTCGGCGGGCACCACGCTGGAGCTTTTCACCAGCTGGTGCTGCTGCTTGACGAAGTAGTCCAGAAATTGCTGACGAATCTCGTTGCCGGTCTTGGCCATGGGCTTACGCGCTCCCTAATCGCCGGGGGGCTACTGGGCCGGGTTTTCGGGCTCGGCCTCCGCCGGGGGCAAAAGCCCCAGCTTGGTCTTGAGCCGGGTGGATATTTCTTCGTAGATCTCGGGGGTGTCGTTCAGGAAATTGATGGCGTTGTCGCGCCCCTGTCCCATGCGCTCGTCGCCATAGGAGTACCAGGCCCCGCTTTTGGTCACGATGTCCGCCTCCACCCCCATGTCCAGCATCTCGCCCATGCGGTTGATGCCCTGGCCGAAGAGGATGTCGAACTCCGCCTGCTTGAAGGGAGGGGCCACCTTGTTTTTGACCACCTTGACCCTGGTGCGGTTGCCAACGTCGGTGTCGCCGGACTTGATCTTGCCGATGCGCCGGATGTCCAGGCGCAGGCTGGCGTAGAACTTCAGCGCGTTGCCGCCGGTGGTGGTTTCCGGACTGCCGAACATGACCCCGATCTTCATACGGATCTGGTTGATGAAAATCAGCGAGGTGCGGCTCTTGGCCAGGACGCTGGTGAGCTTGCGCATGGCCTGGCTCATCAGGCGGGCCTGCAGGCCCACGTGGCTGTCGCCCATCTCGCCTTCCAACTCGGCCTTGGGCACCAGGGCGGCCACCGAGTCGATCACCAACACGTCCACCCCGCCGCTGCGCACCAGGATCTCGGCGATGTCCAGGGCCTGCTCGCCGGTGTCCGGCTGGCTGACCAGCAGCTCGTCCACGTTGACCCCCAGCTTGCGGGCGTAGCCCACGTCCAGGGCGTGCTCCGCGTCGATGAAGGCGGCCACGCCGCCGGCCTTCTGGGCCTCGGCGATGACGTGCAGGGTGAGGGTGGTCTTGCCCGAGGACTCCGGGCCGTAGATTTCGGTGATGCGGCCACGGGGCACCCCGCCCACGCCGGTGGCGATGTCCAACCCCAGGGAGCCGGTGGAGATGGCGGGCACGTTCTGGGCGGCCTCGCCGCTGCCCAGGCGCATGATGGCGCCCTTGCCGAAGTTGCGCTCGATCTGCTTGAGCGCGCTGTCCACCGCCTTGTCCCGCTGGCTGCGGGTGTCGTTGTCGGCCATTAAAACCTCCCGTTGCCCCGGCCTAGGCCAGGGTTACGCGGTGCAAAGATTCATAAATCGGCCCTGAGCCGGTCAGGGTGCTTTTCATCAGGGTCACCCGGTCCGCCCTAAACGAGGGACCGGCGGCGGCGGCCAGGGCCGCCAGGGCTCGGCTCAGCGGCGCGGTGGAGGGAGCCTTCGCCCCCCGCCGGGGGCGGCGCACCCTCCCCAGGGTGAGGTGGGGCTTGAAGGCCCGCTTTTCCGCCTCGAAGCCCAGGGGCTCCAGGGCCGTTTCCACCGCGCGGGCCATTTGGGCTACCAAATCGGTCCGGCCGCCCAGACCCAGCCACACCACCTTGGGCGAGCGGGCATTGGGAAAGGCCCCGCAACCCCCGGCGCTAAGTCCGGGGGCGGCGCTTGCGGCCAGGGCGCCTTCCAAGGCTGTGATTATATCCGCCGTGGCGCTGGGGTCCACCTCGCCCAGGAATTTGAGGGTCAGGTGGAGGTTCCCGGCCTCCACCCATTTTACATCAGCCCCGCTGGGTTTTAGCTCCTTGATGAGCCCCGCGGCGAACTCTTTCACCTCCGGGGGCATCTCAAGGGCGATGAAGGAACGCATGGTCCTCCAGATAGCGGCGCAGCAGGTCCAGGGCGGTCCAGGCGCTCATGAGCTTGACCTGCCCCCGGCTGCCCATGAAGCGCCGATGCACGGTCTTTACTCCGTCCTCGGCGGCCAGGCCGAAATACACCGTGCCCACCGGCTTGTCCGGGGTGCCGCCGGTGGGTCCGGCGATGCCGGTGACCGCCAGCCCCAGGTCCACCCCGGATTCCAGGCGGGCTCCGGCGGCCATCTGGGCGGCGGTCTCGGCGCTCACCGCGCCGTATTTTTCCAGCACCCTGGCCTCCACCCCCAACAGCTCCATCTTGGCCCGGTTGGAGTAGACCACCAGGCCCCGGTCCAAAAAGTCGCTGGCCCCGGCCACCCCGGTGATGAGGTGGCCGATTAGCCCGCCGGTGCAGGACTCGGCCAAGGCCAGGGTAAGCTCCTCGGCGATCATGCGCTGGGCCACGGTGCCGGCCAGGCTCTGCTCTCCCTGGGCCACCACCTTGCTCCCCAGGCGATGGGAGGCTTCGGCGTAGAGCTCGTTCAAGAGCACCTCGGCCTCGTGGGGCGCGGAGGTGCGGGTGCTCAGAAGCACCTCCTCGGCCGGGAACACGGGGTAGTAGCCCACCGACACCTCGGGATACCCGGCGGTAAGGCCGTCCAGACGCTGGGCGATCTCGCTCTCCCCCAGGCCGAAGACGGTGAACTTCCGGCTCACCGTAACCTCCTGGGGCGCGAACCGGCTCATGAGGTCGGGCAGCACCTGGCGCTCCAATAGGCGGTGATTCTCCACCGGAATGCCCGGCAAGAAATACACCGGCTGCCCGGCCGGGGTGGTGAGCATGAAACCGGCGCAGCTCTTGTCCAGGACCTTGGCCCCCTGGGGAAGCTGGGCCATGCGCTCCACTCCGGGCGGCACTGCCCGGCCCACCGCCTCGAAGCATTCCCGCAGGTTTTCTATCATGCGGCGGCTCTCGGCGATCTCCAGGCCGAAGTGCCGGGCCGCGGCCTTGGCGGTGATGTCGTCCTCGGTGGAGCCCAGGCCGCCGCTGACCACCACGAAATCCGCCTGGGCCAGGGCCTGGTCCAGGGCGCCGGCGATGGCCTGCATGTCGTCGCCCACCCAGAGGGCCGAGGTGATGGCAAAGCCCAGAGGGCTCAGGCGGGACATGGCAAAACGCGAATTTTGCTCTTCCACCCGGCCGCTGATCAACTCGTCACCGATGCAGATTATGACCCCGCGCATATGCCTCGCGCCCCCCGGACCGGGTCTGGCAACCCGCCCGTACATCGTTGAAAATCCAGTTTTTCAAGCTATCAAGGGTGGTGTTTTTTGTCAACTGTTGGCAGGGGTTGACCGCCGCTGTCGCCGGGGTTAATCTGGGGCCGCCCACTCAGCCTAGGAGGATTAATGCGCTGGTGCGACCTTAGTTGCCCCGAGGCCGGTTTCCCCAAGGAAGACGCCGTGGACGGAGCCGGAAGCTGCCGCACCTTCGCCGCGTTGTATTGCGCCAAGCTGGGGCGTCTGGTGGCCAAAAACGCGCCCTGCGCGGCCGAAGCCATGGCGCAGGGCGAAAAGGACGGGAAGGGCGGGGACCAGGGCTAGTCTTCCTCCTCGTCGCCGTCGGCCGGAGCGGGCTGGGCCGGTCCCATCTTGAAGAACTCCACCCCCTCCTCCTTGAGCACCTTTTCTTCCTCCGCCGTGGACACCCCCCGGATGTTGCGCGCCTCGCTGGCCCCGTAATGGATCTTCAGGGCCTCCTTGGCGAACTGGGGTCCCACGTCCTCGAAGTTTTCTATGAAATAGCGCTTGAGAGACTGCCCCAGGAGCTGGGCGGCCTGGGCCTGGTCGGCGGACTCGCCCCGGGCCTTGGCGATGCCGAAGGACGAGGGAACCCTCCTGACTTGGGGGCTGCCGCAAACCGGACACGACACCAAGCCCTTTTTGATCTGCTGCTGGAGGTCCTTGAGGTCTTCGAACCAGCCCTCGAAGGGGTGCTCCTGGTCGCATTGCAGGTCGAACACAATCATTGCGTGCCTCTAAGTCCTTTGTATCACAGGCTGGGTGCCAGAGCTAGTCGGACGGAGGCAGCCATCGGCGGCGGCCGGTGACGATAAAGCCGGTGTGGCCGCGCATGGTGTGCTTGGGGCGCACCGAGGGAGGCCGGGCGTGCCAGTAGCGCTGCAGGGCCTCGAAGGCGGTGGGCATGCAAAACAGGCGCTCCCCGCTCAGGGCGTCCATCTGGCGCATGAGCTGCATGGCCGTGGGCACATAGGCCGTCCAGATGCCGCCGGGCAAGAGGGCCTCGGAGGCCGCGCTGATGAGGTCCCAGGGTTCGGGGATGTCGCTGAACATGCGGTCGCATTGGTGGTCGCCGAAACCATCGGCGATGGGGTCGGCCAACACCGGCTCCCAGCGCTCCAGATACTCCGGGCCCAGGTACAAGCTGATGTTCTTGCGGGTGCGGTTCAGGTGGTCCAGGCGCAGGTCGAAGCTGGTCAGGTGGCCGTCCGGGCCCAGGGCCCGCAGCAGGGCCATGGCGAAGGCTCCGTGGCCCACCCCCACTTCGATTATGCTCATGCCCGGAGCCACGTCGCCATAGAACAACAGCAGGGCCTGGTCCTTGGGATAGATGACCTGGGCCTCCCGGGGCATGGTCATCACGATCTGCTCCATGGTGGGGAAAAACACCAGGTAGCGCCGCCGTTGGGGGGTGACCAGCAGCTCGCCGTCGTGCAGGGCGGCCACGGTCTCGTAGCTGAGGTTCTCGTTCTTAAGGCGCACCACGCGCCCGACCTCGGGCACCTGGATCAGGTGTTGCCGGTCCTTTTCGTCCACCAGGACCAGATGCCGCCCCGGCGGGTGGGGGCTGGGTGTGTTTTCGTGCGGCAAGGGGGCTCCTTCGCGGATAGCGGTCCCGGACGTTTCAACCTATGGGCAACTCGCGGCCTAGGCCGCTTTATAGCCTATGCCCGCGCGCATTAAAAGGCCCATGGCAAAAAAACCGGGGGGCCCGAAGGCCCCCCGGCGGGGATTGCGGTCGCTTGTCCTACAGAATGGACAGGTAGCGGTTCAGCTCGAAGTCGGTCACGTGGGTGCGGAAGGCGTCCCACTCGGCGGTCTTGTTCTCGATGAACTTGCCGAACATGTGGTCGCCCAGGGTGTCCTTGACCAGCTGGCTCTTGGCGGTGAGCTGGATGGCCTCGCCCAGGGTGCCGGGCAGGGAGTTGATCTTGTGCTTCTTGAGCTCCTTGGGGGTCATCTCGAAGATGTCCTCTTCCACCGGGGCGGCCAACTCGTACTTCTCCTCGATACCCTTGAGGCCGGCGGCCAGCATCACCGCGAAGGCCAGGTAGGGGTTGCAGGAGGGGTCGGGGCAGCGCAGCTCGCAGCGGGTGGCGGCTTCCTTGCCGGGCTTGTACATGGGCACCCGCACCAGGGCGGAGCGGTTGCGGCGGGCCCAGGCCACGTACACCGGGGCCTCGTAGCCGGGCACCAGGCGCTTGTAGCTGTTGACCCACTGGGCGATGATGGAGCAGAACTCGGGGGCGTGCTTGAGCAGGCCGGCGATGTAGCTCTTGCCCTCGGGGCTCAGGCCGAACTCGTCCTTCTTGTCGAAGAACAGGTTCTTCTTGCCCTTGAACAGGGACTGGTGAACGTGCATGCCGCTGCCGTTCTCGCCGAAGATGGGCTTGGGCATGAAGGTGGCGTACACGCCGTGCTTCATGGCGATCTCTTTGACGGTCAGGCGGTAGGTCATGGCGTTGTCGGCCATGGTCAGGGCGTCGGTGTAGCGCAGGTCGATCTCATGCTGGCTGGGGGCCACTTCGTGGTGGCTGTACTCCACGGTGATGCCCAGTTTTTCCAGAGCCAGAATGGTGTCGCGGCGAAGGTCGCTGGCCACGTCCAGGGGGGTCAGGTCGAAGTAGCCGCCCTTGTCCAGAATCTCGGTGCCGTTGCTGTCCTTGAAGTAGAAGAACTCGAGCTCCGGGCCCACGTTCATGGTCAGGCCCATGTCGGCGGCTCTTTTGAGCTGACGCTTCAGGATGTAGCGGGGGTCGCCCACGTAGGGGGTCAGGTCGGGGTTGAGCACGTCGGTGAACATGCGGGCCACGGAGCCGTCTTCCTTGCTGCGCCAGGGCAGCAGGGTGAAGGTGCTGGGATCGGGCATGGCCACCATGTCCGACTCGTCGATGCGGGCGAATCCCTGGATGGACGAGCCGTCAAAGCCCATACCCTCTTCCATGGCCAGCTCCATCTCACCGGGGGTGACCGCGAAGCTCTTCAGGAAGCCCAGGATGTCGGTGAACCACAGGCGAATGAACTTTACATTGTTGTCCTTGATCGCCTTCAGGACGCCTTCCTTGGTCATTTTTGCCATGCTCGTTTTCCTCCTTGAGAACTAAATTGGCTTGACCTTGGCCGCAGTTAACGTCGTGGAAGCCGTCCGGTCCCACGTTTTCTGACGCGGCACTTTACAAATTGGTAGCTTATGTTTGGCGAAGCAATTTCTACGCCAAACTTGCTAAAAAAATACAACTAGCTGATTAAACAGTCATTTGCAGGGAGGGCCTTTTGCGAGGCATCGCATAACACTACCGGTTGGTATGAACGGCCCTGAGCAAACCTACCATTTGGTGGGCCTGCCCGTTCCCTTTGCTCGTTCCGCGGCTTTATTCATACATCATAAAGGCCCGGAAGGCTTGGGGGCAAGCCTTCCGGGCCGGGCTCAGGTTTGGTTCGCAGGCGTTAGCCCATGGCGGGCGGTCCGTCCTCGCCGGTGCGGATGCGCATGGCTTCTTCCATGGGCAGCACGAAGATGACTCCGTCGCCGATCTCGCCGGTGCGGGCTCCCTTTACGATGGCCTGCTTGGCGGTTTCCACAAAGTCGTCGTTCAGGCCGATCTCCACGCGGACCTTCTTGAGCAGGTTCACTTCCTGCTCCACCCCGCGGTAGGTTTCCGAGAATCCCCGCTGGCGGCCGGACCCCACCACATTGGTGACCGACATGTTGAAGATCTCCGCCTCGTACAGGGCCTGCTTTACGTCGTTGAGTCTTTCGGGCTTGATGTATGCCACTATCATTTTCATTTGATCTCCGCCCCTTTCTATCTGGTGGTGAAGATCTGGAAGTCTGAGTAGGCTTCCATACCGTGTTCTTCAATATCCAGGCCGCGGACTTCCTCTTCCTTGGACACCCGCAGACCCATGATGGCCTTGACTGCCAGGAATACCACGGCCATGCAGGCCATGGCAAAGGCGGCGCAAACCACCGTGCCCATGATCTGTATGCCGAGCTGGGTGAAGCCGCCGCCGTGCAGCAGACCGTCGTTGCCCAGGCCCAGGGCCTTCTGGCCCCAGATGCCCACTGCGATGGTGCCCCACATGCCGTTGAAGGCGTGCACCGGAACCGCGCCCACCGGGTCGTCGATGTGCAGCTTGTCCAGCAGGCTCACGCCCAGGACCACGATGCCGCCGGCGATGAGGCCGATGACGATGGAGGCCCAGGGGCTGACCACGGCGCAGGGCGCGGTGATGGCCACCAGGCCGGCCAGGGCGCCGTTCATGCACATGGTCAGGTCGGGCTTACCGTACATGGCCCACACCAGGAACATGGCCGAGATGGCGCCGGCCGCGGCGGACAGGTTGGTGTTGATGGTGATCAGCGCGATGGCCATTGCGTTTTCAGTACCCGAGGCGGCCAGCTGGCTGCCGGGGTTGAAACCGAACCAGCCGAACCACAGGATGAACACGCCCAGGGCGGCCAGGGGGATGTTGTGACCGGCCAACACCCGGCTCTTGCCGTCGGGACCGTAGCGGCCGATGCGGGGGCCCAGGATCATGGCGCCCACCAGGCCGACCCAACCGCCGGTGCCGTGCACGATGGTGGAACCGGCGAAGTCAAAAAAGCCCATCTTGGACAGCCAGCCGCCGCCCCAGGTCCAGTGACCGATGATGGGGTAGATCAGGGCGGTCAAAAACACCGTGGCGATCAGGTAGCTGGGGAACCTGGTGCGCTCGGCCATTACGCCCGAGACGATGGTGGCCGCGGTGCCGCAGAAGACCGCCTGAAACATCCAGGCCGCCCACACCGGCAAACCGTCGCTGGCCAGACCCGCCAGACTGAAGCCGGACAGGCCTATAAAGGAGTTGCCATCGCCGAACATGAACGCATATCCTACGATGAAGTAGAGAATGCTGGCCAGGGCGAAGTCCATGAAGTTCTTGGCCAGGATGTTGGCCGCGTTCTTGGCTCGGGTAAGGCCCGCCTCCACCATGGCGAATCCGGGCTGCATGAAGAACACCAGGTAGGCCGCCAACAGCACCCATACCGTATCCAGGTCGTTGATCTTGGGGGCTTTGGCCGCCTCTTCCGCCCATGCGGGCAGGGCGGATAGCAATCCCAGGCCCACTAGGGTGGTTAGAGAGGCCGTCACGCGCTTAATCATCTCTAACTGCTCCTTTTGGAAATTGGCCCGGCCGGAGCCACTACCTCTGGCCGGGCCTTAGTTTGTTTAGGACCTAGAAGGACGCCCCGACCACCAAGCCGAAGTAGATGTTGTTCTCGTCCTGGGTAGGCTCCATGCTGTCTTTGATATCGCTGTCCACCAAGCCGGTTAAGACCGCCTGGGGAGTCAAGGTCACGTACTCGCCGATGCTGAAGGGCAGGGAGACGGAGAACGAATAGTCGGTGAAGCCGCTCTTGTCGCTGCCATAGTAGAAGCTGTTGTTGTCGTCGCTGCCGTAGCCGATGGAGGCGCCCACCGACAGGGACCAGCCGATCATCTCGTTGAGCTTGGGCAGATCCAGGGAGTAGTCCAAGGCGCCCAAGATGTAGAAGCCGTTGGACTCCTGCACGTCCTTGTAGATGGTGACGCTGGGGGTGACGATCCAGTCGTAGCTCACGCCGGCGTAGAACTCAGTGGTGTCGCCCGCGTCGCTATTGGGGAATACGTAGCGGATGACGCCCACGGGGATGGCGAACTTGCCCAATTCAAAGGTGTAGTCCAGGGTCAGGTCAACTTCGTCGATCTCGTTGCGGCGGTCGTTCTCATCGGTGAGCATGTAGTCGACCCACACGTTGAAGGAAAAGCCGCCGACGCCCGCGGTGATCGAGGGCTGGGCCACCCAGTCGTCCACGACCACGATGCCGCGCCATACGTACTTGCTGTTGAAGGCCACCTCGGCGTCCACCGTCGGGGTCAACTTGGCCTGGGCGGGAGTGGCGGAGGCCAACCCCAGGGGAAGGGCCATACAGATAGCCAGGATCAGGGTGATTGCCAGTTTCTTCATGATTTCTCCTTCCAGATGCGTTTTTGGTCTTTCTCGATTCGTTTTCCGGCGGCCAGCCTAGCCGCCGGGGTATCCTTGCTGCTTGCCTATGGCCCTGTGCATTGGCAAGGTGCGTGCCATCAGGTGACTCGAAGGAGATAAATCACATAACTGGCTAAATTGTATGGATAAAAAAATAGAGGCCCCATTGGGGCCCCCATTTAAGGAAGGCAATAAAAATACCTTACGGTATGAAATGTGGGGTTAAGTTACTTTTTCGTACGGAACCTTTTGGGGTCGATGCCGTATCTTTTGACCCTCAAACCCATGAGCCTTTCGCTGATTCCCAGGTTGCGCGCGGCCAAGGCCTTGTTGCCACGGGAATTTTTGAGCGCGTCCGCGATCAGCTCCTTTTCCACGTTCTCCATGGTGGACTTCAGGGTGCCCTGGTGCATGGTCCCCGAGGCCTCGGCGGTTTGCAGGGTGGGGGGCAGGTTGTGCCCGTGGATCACCTCGTCGGAGGACAGGATAACCGCCCGTTCTATGTAGTTTTCCAGCTCGCGCACGTTGCCCGGCCAGTGGTAGGACATGAGCATGTCGATGGCCGGGGTGGAGACGCGGCGGATGGTCTTGCCGTTGGCCTCGCTGAACCTCTCGGCAAAGTGGTTGGCCAGGAGCAAAACGTCGGTGCCCCGCTCCCGCAATGGAGGCACGTGGATGGGGAACACGTTGAGCCGGTAGTAGAGGTCCTGGCGGAAGGTGCCGATTTCCAGTAGCTTTTCCAGCTCCCGGTTGGTGGCGGCGATGACCCGCACGTCGCTCTTGATGGTCTCGGTGCCGCCGACCCGCTCGAACTCGCGCTCCTGGAGCACCCTTAAAAGCTTGACCTGGGTGGCCGGGGAGAGGTCGCCCACCTCGTCCAGGAAGATGGTGCCCCCGTCGGCCAGCTCGAAGCGCCCCTTGCGCTGGTTGTGGGCCCCGGTGAAGGAGCCTTTTTCGTGGCCGAAAAGTTCGCTTTCGATGACGCTTTCGGGAAGGGCCGCGCAGTTCACCTTAATGAAAGGCTTGCTGGCCCTGAGGCTGTTGTAATGGATGGCGTGGGCCACCAACTCCTTGCCGGTGCCGCTTTCGCCCCGGATCAAGACCGTGGTGTTGCTCTGGCAGACCTGGGCGATGAGGTCGTACACCATCTGCATGGCCTTGGATTTGCCAATGATGTTCGCCGGATGGAAGCGATCGCGCAGGGTTTCCTGCAGCCGGTCGTTCTCCTCGCGCAGGCGCTGCTGCTCCTCCATCACCTCCTGGCGCAGGCGCACCGCCTGGGCGATCATGGAGCCGATGACGCTCATCAGGCGCACGTCCTCTTCCAGGGACACCGTGGCCTGGAACAGGCGGTCGGCGCTGAGCGCCCCGATCACCTCGTTGCCCAGCTTGATGGGCACGCAAATGAAGGAAATGTCGCTTTTATCCAGCTTGCTGCGCGCCCCGGTGCGGTCCAGGAAGTGGGGCTCCTCGCCGATGTGCTCCACCACCATGGGCCGGCCCGACTGCACCACCTGGCCGGTGACGCCCTCGCCCAGCTTGTAGCGGCCCCGTTCGCGCTGTTTGGCGCTCAGGCCGTGGGCCGCCTCGATCAATATCTCGCCGGTCTCGCGGTTGAGCAGGGTGATGGTGCCGCGCATCATGCCCATATGATTGGAGATTAGCTCCAATACCGGGGCCACGACGTCCCTGAGGTCCATGCTGCGCTCGAGGGTCCGGCTGATCTCGAAGAGCAGCGATAGTTCCTTGACCTCGCGCTGATAGGGTGCGCTATTGGGGCTCATAATCCATTTCTCACTTTTTTGTATCACCGGCGAGTAACATGCCGGGCACATACATACCATGCGGTATGTTTAACTGCAACGACTAACAGATTGGTAGAGAGAATATGTTCAGGGCTTGGGGCCGAAGCCGGGGCGGTAGTGGTTGGTGATGGGCAGACGCCGGTCCCGGCCAAAGGCCTTGGGAGTGATCTTGATGCCCGGAGGGGCCTGGCGGCGTTTGTACTCGTTGATGTCCACCAGGCGGATGATTTCGCGCACCGTGGCCGAGTCGTGGCCCAGGGCCACTATCTCGTCCAGCACCAGGTCGTTCTCCACGTAGGCTTCCAGGATGGGGTCCAGGACCTCGTAGGGGGGCAGGGAGTCGCTGTCCTTCTGGTCGGGCCTTAGCTCCGCCGAGGGGGGGCGCTCGATGGTGGTGACCGGGATCAGCTCCCGCCGGGCCTTTTGGTTCACAAAGGCCGACAGCTGATATACCAGGGTCTTGGGCACGTCCTTGATCACCGCGAAGCCCCCGGCCATGTCGCCATACAGGGTGCAGTAGCCCACCGCGGTCTCGCTCTTGTTGCCGGTGGTGAGTACCAGCCAGCCGAAACGGTTGGACAGGGCCATGAGGATGTTGCCCCGGATGCGGGCCTGAAGGTTTTCGTGTTCCACTCCGGCCGGGCCGGGGCCGAAGGCCTCCCTGAGCTCGTCCAGATATATATGGTAGATGTGGGCCACGGGCACGGTGATGAGCTTTATGCCCAGGTTGGCGGCCAAAAGCGCAGCGTCGCCCCTGGTCTCGCCGGAGGTGAACTGGCTGGGCATGGTCACCCCGGTGACGTTTTTGGCCCCCAGGGCGTCTACCGCGATGCAGGCGGTGAAGGCCGAGTCTATGCCCCCCGAGAGCCCCAGCACCGCCCGCTTGAAGCCGTTTTTGCCCATGTAGTCGCGCACACCCAGGACCAGGGCCTCGTAGGTCTCGGCCAGGTAGCTCATCTCCGTTGCGCAGTAGGGGGCCTTGGGCCTGAGGGGCTCGGGGCAGGGCAGGGGTAGGCGCACCGAGTTCACCCCCGGCGCGTCGTCCAGGTCGGGCAACTCCACCGCCGGGGGCAGCTCCAGGTCCACCACCTGCAAATAAGGCTCGAAGCGCGGGGCGCAGGCCACGGTCTCTCCCTGGGGCGACACCACCAGGCTGCCGCCGTCGAAGATCAACTCGTCCTGGCCGCCCACCATGTTGTTGTAAAAGACATGGGAGCCAGTGTCCCTGGCGAAGCGGGCCACGATCTGCTTGCGGACGTCCAGCTTGCCCGCGTGGAAGGGCGAGGCCGAGATGTTGAGCACCACCTGGGCCTTTTGCCTGAGGGCGCAGATTTCGCAATCGTCGCCCTCCACCCAGACGTCCTCGCAAATGGTCACCATCAGGCGCACGCCGTCCAACTCCAGGAGCAGGCAGTCGGTGCCCGGGGTGAAGTAGCGCATCTCGTCAAAGACCCCGTAGTTGGGCAGCTCCTTCTTGCGGTAAACCGCCTGCACCTCGCCCTGGCTGATCACCGCCGCCGCGTTGTAGCAGAGCCCTCGCGCGGGGTCGGCGTCGGCGAAGCCCACCACCATGTTGATGCCGGGGCAGCTCTTGGCCAGCTCGCGCACCGCTGCCCGGCTGTCGGCCAGGAAACGGGGCTTGATCAAAAGATCCTCTGGCGGGTAGCCGGTTACGGCCAACTCGGGGAAAGTGACCAGGTGGGCCCCGGCGGCCTTGGCGCTGCGGGCCTGTTCGTAGATCATGGCCAAGTTGGCGCTGATGTCCCCCACGATGGGGTTGATCTGGGCCTGGGCTATACGCAGGATGGGCATGATCTTTTCCCGTTGGGGTGATCCATGGGGGCCATTGATGGATTATACATATATGAGCGTCGGCGAAAAGGGTCCTGTGCTTCCTAGGGTTTTCCGAGCCTCCTCAAGGGCGGGGGCCGGGTTCCCAGGCAGCCTAAAAAGGGCAGGCGGGGGGGCAAAAAGTCCCGGATGCCGGGGAGGACGGCGGAGCGGCTCAGGAGCGCCGCACGAACCAGAAACAGGCCTTCTCTCCGGGCGCGGGCAGGGGGATCTCCAAAAAACCCTGGTTGAAGTAAAGGTCCTCCCAGCCGGACTCGGCGGCCACGTCGGCGTTGGTGCAGCGGATCAGTTCCAGCTTAAGGTCGACTTCCTCGCAAAAGAGGCAGTCCCGGCAGAGCAGATTGTCCATGGTTACAGCTCAGCGCTCCAGCATCTGTTGCAGGTTGATCATCTTTTGGCGCACGTTTTCCAGGGTGGCCATGAGCTTCAGGCTGTGGTTGGCGAAGATGGAGTCCCGTGAGCCATTGAGCACCACCATGGGCTCGAAGTCGGCCAGGCGCAGGTCCTGCACTATGCTGTCCATCAGCTCGCTCGAGCGCTTTATCTGCAAGACGTCGCGGAACTCCCAGCGCACCGCCAGCATCATCTCGAACATGGCGTAGGCCACGCCCCTGGCGAAATAGAAGTTGTCGTCGATCTGGGTCCAGGGCACGGCCACCTTGAGCATCTGCTCCCCTTGCTGGGTGCTGTCTCCGGCGGTCTCCTCGCTCAGGCGGCGGCCCACGTCCCGGGGCGCGTTGGCCAGGCGGGTGTCCACCCCTCCCAGGAGGCTGGTGTACTGCTCTAAAAGCTCGATGAGGTTGTCGGCCCGGGGGTAGAAGTGGCTGGCGCCGGTGGCCAGGCCCTTGCGGTAGGCCTGCAGGGCCTGGACCCCGTCGCCGAACTTGGCCTCGGCCGCCGGGAATATCCACAGATGGGGGTTGTTGGAAAAGTCGGTGAAGGCCCGGTCGGCCTGGGGGTCGATCTTGTCGGTGGTGCGCTGGCGCGAAAGTTTGTCCCGGAGCACCCTGGTGGAGTAGCGGATTATCTCCAGCTGGCCCATCTGGAAGTTCTGGGGGTTGTCCAAGAGCACGCTGGGGTAGATCACGTCATTGGGCAGCCAGGCCTTGAGCATGCCTTGACTCAGGGTGATCATGGTGTCGCTGAACACCTCGCCGGGGAGGGAGGCCTTTTGGCTTTCAGGGGCTTGGCTCTGGGCGGGGACCGGATTGAAGAAGGGCGGGAAGGCGCGATTGTACTCGTACCACATGATGATGGGCGCGCTGATCACGTACAAGAAGAACGCCCAGAGGATGATCCGTCCCACCCGGCCCAAGGGGCTGAGGCCCGAAGCCAGGGGATTGAACCAGGCGGTTCGGCCCAGCTCCGGTCCGTTTCCTTGCTCTGCCTTCATCTTGACTCCTCCCCCGGGAAAGATGCGGGGCGCTTCCTTCTATTGTCCGGGCAAACAGGGGGTTGTCAAGGGCGGGAGGTTTTGAGCTTGTTCACCAGGTTGGTGGTGGAGAGGCCCGGCACCAGGGGCAGGGAGAATACCTGGCCGCCTCGGGAGCGCACCAAAGCCGCGCCCACGATCTTTTCCTCGGGCCAGTCGCCGCCCTTGACCAGGACGTCGGGGGCGATGGCCTCGATGAGCAGGGCCGGGGTGGGCTCGCCGAAAAACACCACCGCGTCCACCGCCTCCAGTCCGGCCACCACCGCCGCCCGCTGGGCCTGGGGCACGATGGGCCGCTCGGGGCCCTTGTTCTGGGCCCGCACCCCCTCGTCGCTGTTGAGACCCAAAACCAGCAGATCGCCCAGGGAGCGGGCGCGGTTCAAGAGGTCCACGTGACCGGCGTGCAAAAGGTCGAAGCAGCCGTTGGTGAACACCACCTTCTGGCCCGAGGCCTGGGCGGCGCGGACCAGGTCCACCGCCTGCTCCTGGCTCATTATTTTGCGGCTGGTGTCCAGCATGGGCAGCTCCGGCGTCAGTCTATGAGGTGGGCCAGGCGATCCAGGCGCAGGCTGATCGGGAAGGTCTTCCAGGACCACAGCACCACCTCGGCCCGGCCCACGATCTCCGCGCGGGGCACGAAGCCGCCCCGGCCCTGGTTCCAAAAGCGCGAGTCAAAGGAGTTGTCGCGGTTGTCGCCCATCATGAAGTAGCTTTTGGACGGCACCTTGAATGGCCCGAAATGATCGCCCTGATGGGAGCGCGGCGTGTAGCGTCCCCAATCATGCTCCAGCGGCCGTCCGTTCACGTACACGGCCTTGCCCCGCATCTCGATGGTTTCGCCGGGCAGGCCCACGATGCGTTTTACAAAGTTGGGGCCGTGGCCGGTGGGGTTGGCGAACACCACCACGTCGCCGCGCCGGGGCTCGCCGGTGGTCAGCAGCACCTGGTCGGTGAAGGGGAGCTTGAGGTCGTAGCAGAGCTTGTTGACCAGCATGTGGTCGCCGGGCAGCAGGGTGGGCTCCATGGAGCCCGAGGGCACCCAGGAGGCCTGCACCACCCCGGCCCGAAGCACCGCGCTGATCACCAGGGCCCAGAGCAGGGCCCCGCCCCAGCCGCGCATGAATCGCCGCAACGCTCCTTGGCTTTGCTCTTCTTGTTGCTTCACGTCGTTGTCCCCCGTTGTCGCTTCACTCTAAGACTTGCCGCCCGCCGCCCGCACCAGGGTGAGCACCTCCACCCGCTCGGCCCCGGCTTGCGTGAGCACCTTGGCGCATTCGTTCACCGTGGCCCCGGTGGTGAACACGTCGTCCACCAACAGCACCCAGGCTCCCTCCAGGCGGCCCTGCCAGGCCGGGGCCAGGGCAAAGGCTCCCTCCACGTTGCGCCGTCTTGCGCCCGGGTCCAGACCCACCTGGGGTCTAGTATAACGCTTTCGATTGAGCAGGCGGGGGGCCAGTTCCGGCCCCTGGCCGTTGGGCAGGCCGCGGGCCAGGACCAGGGCCTGGTTGAAGCCCCGGGCCACCAGGCGGCGCGGGTGCAGGGGCACCGGGGCGACGATGTCGGCGGTGGCCCACCAGGAGCGGGGCGCGCCGCCCAGCAGGCGCGACAGCCCCTCGCCCAGCCAATAGCGGCGCTGATACTTGAAGCCGCGCACCACCTCGGCCAGGGGCCCGGCGTGCAGGGCCAGGGCGTGGGCCGCGTCAAAGGCCGGAGGATTGGCCGCGCAGTCCGGGCAGTGCCAGGGGTGGCCGGGCAGGCCACAGATGCGGCAGGCCGGCTCCGTGAGGGGCGAAACCTGCCCCAGGCAGGCGGGGCACAAAAACTCGTCCGGCCCCACCGGGCCGCCGCAGGCGGCACAGGCGGGGGCGAAGAAAAGATCGCGCAGGCCGTGGGCCAGGTTGGCCAGCGCCTGCGCCCCCCGCATGGCCATAGTCTCCTAAAGCTGCTCCGCCACCCGCTGGGCAAAGGCCGAGCAGGCCACCTCGCGGGCTCCTGGTATTTGGCGGGCCAGGTCGTAGGTAACCTCGCCGCCCAGGATGGCCCGGGACAGGGCCGGGGCGATCTTTTCCGCCGCCTCCAGCCAGCCCAGGTGCTCCAGGAGCATGGCCCCGGAGAGGATCACCGAGCCGGGGTTTACCTTGTCCAGGCCCGCGTACTTGGGGGCCGAGCCGTGGGTGGCCTCGAACACCGCCGCCTGGTCGCCGATGTTGGCGCCGGGAGCCATGCCCAGCCCGCCCACCTGAGCGGCCAGGGCGTCGCTGATGTAGTCGCCGTTCAGGTTGGGCGTGGCCAACACTGCGTATTCCTCGGGGCGCAACAGCGCCTGCTGGAACATGTTGTCCGCGATGCGGTCCTTGACCACCACCTGGCCCTGGGTGATCTCCTCGCCCTCTTTTACGAAGCGGCCCTGGTACTCGTCCTGGGCCAGCTCGTAGCCCCAGTCCTTGAAGGCCCCCTCGGTGAACTTCATGATGTTGCCCTTGTGCACCAGGGTCACCGACTCGCGTCCCCGCTCCAGGGCGTAGTCCATGGCCCGGCGGATCAGGCGCTGGGACTTCATCCTGCTCATGGGCTTGATGCCGATAGCCGCGTGCTTGTCCAGCTTGGTCCCCAGCTCGTCGTTCATGAACTTGATGAGCTTGGTGGCCCCGCCGGAGCCGGCCGCCCACTCGATGCCCGCGTACACGTCCTCGGTGTTCTCGCGGAAGATCACCATGTCCACCGCCTCGGGCCGCTTCACCGGGCTGGGCACGCCGGGGATGTAGCGCACCGGGCGGATGCAGGCGTAGAGGTCCAGCACCTGGCGCAGGGTCACGTTGATGGAGCGGAAGCCGCCGCCCACCGGGGTGGTCAGGGGGCCCTTGATGGCCACCTTCAGCTCGCGGATCTGCTCCACCGTGTCCGCGGGCAGGTGCTCGCCGGTCTCGGCGTAGGCCTTTTCCCCGGCCAGAAGCTCCACCCAGTGGATGCGCCGCGCCCCGCCGTAGGCCTTTTCCACCGCCGCGTCCAACACCAGGCGCGAAGCCCGCCAGATGTCCGGGCCGGTGCCGTCGCCTTCGATGAAGCCCACTGCGGGCTGGCTGGGCACCTCCAGGGAGCCGCCCTTGTTTTGCTCAATAAGCTCGGCCCCGGAGGGGAGCAGGTCCTTGATCTTGCTGGATGGGCTCATTCGGCGGTTTCCTCGCTGAAACCCTGCTCGCGGGCAAAGGCCACGAACTCCTCGTGGGAGACCTCGGGGTCTATGCCGGGGCAGGCTTGGCGGGCATCCTCGAAGGCGCTGGGGTTGGCCAGGATGCCCGGAAAAAAGGGCCAGCGGCGGCAGATGGCCGGCTTGGCCTGGTGGATGCGGCAGCCCTGGGGGCCCATGAGGCTGCAAGCCCCGTCTTTTCCGGCCAACACCTCGTAGCGCCCCTCGCGGGCGCGGCAGTGGCGGGCGATGAACTGATCGGGGCTCAGGTCTATGAGCGCGGCGGCGGGGGCGATTTCCTGGGCCTCCAGAAAGATGCCGCCCCGCCCCTGGCAACAGTCGTTGCAGCGCTGGCACTCAAAGGGAGCCCGGCGTTTTTTGGGTTTGGTTTGACTCATGGTTCCGTGAGATTACAACGGCGGGCCCCGCAAGGCAAGCTCAGGCGCCTACCAGGGGGAAGTGGTGTTTTTTGATGTGCTCCACCGCGTCGGCGGCGTCGCGCCCGGCCCGGTACCAGTGGCGGCCGCGTAGTTGCGCGTCGCCGTCCAGCAGGCGCCGGTCGTCGGGGTGCACCCGGTGGCGGCGCATGAACTCCTCGGGCAGCTCGTCGGGCACCAGGCCCTCCTGGCCGCTGATGATGGCCCAGGCCAGGGTCCAGGCCCGGGCCACGTTGATCATGTTGTAGCCGCCTCCGCCCAGGGCGATCCAGCGGCCCCAGGCCAGGTCCTTGAAGCGGCGCACCGCGTAGCCGAAGCCACGGGTGGTGAGGTTCAGGTTGGCCAGGGGGTCGTTCAAGAAGGTGTCCACCCCCAGTTGGGTGACCACGTAGTCCGGGGCGAAGGCCTCCACAAGGGGAGGCACCACCTCCTCGAAGCTTTCGATGAAAATGTCGTCGTCGGTGTCGATCCACAGGGGCAGGTTCACCGCGAAGCCCTTGCCCGGCCCCCGGCCCATCTCTTCCAGATAGCCGGTGCCAGGGAACAGGGTGGCCGGGTGCTGGTGCAGGCTTATGGTGAGCACCTGGTCGCTCTCGAAAAAGGCCCACTGCACCCCGTCGCCGTGGTGGGCGTCGATGTCCACGTAGGCCACCCGCTTGCCCTGCTGCACCAGGCGGCGGATGGCCAGCACCGCGTCGTTGATGTAGCAGAACCCGGCCGCCCGGGCGGTCACGGCGTGGTGCATGCCCCCGGAGATGTTGAAGGCGGCCGGGGCTCCCTCGCGGCTCACCAAACGGGCGGCGGCCAGGGTTCCCCCCGCGATGAGGGCCGAAAGCTCGTACATGCCCTGGAATATGGGGTTGTCCGCCGGGCCCAGGCCGAAAGCCACGTAGCCGCTGGCCAGGGGGCTGGCCGAAAGCTCCCGCAGGGTCTCCAGATAGCGCCGGTCGTGGTAGATCATGAGTTCTTCGAAGCTGGCCGGGGCAAAGGGGCTGGGCTTGGCCGTCAGGCCGCACAACTCCATCAGCTCGTTGGTCAGGGCCAAACGTCGCATGCGCATGGGGTGTTGCGGGCCGTAATCAAAGTGCTGAAAATCGTCGCTGTATAAGTAGGCCGGCTCTGGCAACGCTTTGTTGGGAGCCATGTTGCTTCCCATCACGGGAGGGTTAGAATATAGCCGGGACAGCATAGCACCACCGGGGGCGGGGGGCAAGCTTTGCGCCGTGCCTCCAGTTGACACTCCCCGGTACGGCTGGTAGACTCACATCCGACTATTTTGTTAGTCTTTTGGAGCCCTTGGGCTGGGAGGAATTCGCCATGAGCTTGACCCTGAAGGTCGAGGCGGACCTTAAGACCGCCCTTAAGTCCAGGGACGAGTTGGCCACCAGTTGCCTCAGGCTGGTGCGCGCCGCCTTCAAAAACCAGGAAAAAGAGCTGAAACGGCCCTTGAACGGGGAAGAGGAGATCAAAATCCTCTCCACCCTGGCCAAGCAGCGCCGCGAATCCATTGAGCAATTCACCAAGGGCAACCGCAAGGACCTGGCCGACAAGGAGCAGGCGGAGCTGGCCATCATAGAGGCCTATCTGCCCGCCCAGTTGGACCAGGATGCCGTGGCCAAGGTGGTGGACGAGGTTTTCGCCGAAATGAACCCCCAGGGCATGAAGGACATGGGGGCGGTTATGAAAGAGGCCATGGCCCGGATGGCCGGGCAGGCCGACGGCAAGCTGGTGAACCAGTTGGTGCGCCAGCGCTTGCAAAACTCCTAGGGGGAAGTCCTGATTACGGGACCTCATCTCCAATCGCCTATGCCTGATTTTCAAACAAGTTCCGCGGACCCCGGTCCGGAGCGGACTCCGCCCTGCGTTGACGACCAGACCCTGGCCGTGCTGGAGCTGGGCCCTCTCCTGGAGCGGGTGGCCGGCCTGGCCGTCAGCCCCATGGGCGCCGAACGGGTGCGGGCGCTACGCCCCTGCCCGGACCTGGCCCTGGTGGGCCGCCGCCAGCGCCGCCTCAGCCAGCTGCGCCAATTAATGGAAGAGCAGGGCCGCCCCTCCCTGGACGGCCTGGAGGACGTGCGTCCCCTGCTGGGCCGCCTGGGTCCGGTGGGCGCCTTTCTGGTGCCCGAGGAGTTGGAGGTCATGGCCGACTTCCTCTCCGCCGCCGGACGGGCCTCCTCCTTCCTGGCCCCGTCCGAGGGGCGCATGGACGAGCTGTTCCGCCTGGCCAACCAAATCACCCCCTTGCCCGATCTGGCCAAGGAGCTGCGCAAGGTCATAGGTCCGGGCCATTCGGTGAGCTCCAAGGCCTCGCCCGAGCTGGCCCGGGTGCGCCGGGAAGCGGCGCGGGCCCGGGAGCGCCTGCGCGGCGAGCTCATGGGCCTGGTGCACGACGAGTCCCTGGCCCCGGTCTTCTCCGACCAGGTGGTGACCCAGCGCAGCGGGCGCTTCGTGGTGCCGGTAAAGGCCGACGCCAAGGGCCGGGTGTCGGGCATCATCCACGACACCTCCGGCTCCGGGGCCACCTGCTTCGTGGAGCCCCTCAGCGCGGTGGAGGGCAACAACCAGCTGGCCCTGATGACCCGCCGGGAGCGCGAGGAAGAGATCAAGGTGCTGATGGCCGTGGCCCAGCGCCTGGCTGAGGAGTCCCAGGCCCTGAACGAGAACATGCGCGCCATGGCCAAGTTGGACTGCCTCCTGGCCCAGGCCCGCTTCGCCGAGCGCCTGGAGTGCGCCGAGCCGGTCATCACCGCCGCCGGCGAGGTGGAGTTGATCAAGGCCCGCCACCCCCTTTTGGCCTGGCGGGCCTCGGGCAAGCCGGGCCTGTGCGTGCCCATCAACCTCCGGGTGAGCCCGGAGCAGCGTTTGCTGGTGCTCAGCGGGGCCAACGCCGGGGGCAAGACCGCCACCCTCAAAACCCTGGGGCTCATCACCCTCATGGTCATGTGCGGCCTGCACGCCCCCCTGGAGCGGGGCAGCCGGGTGGCGGTGTTTGACACCGTGGCCGCCGAGATCGGCGACGAGCAGGACCTGGACCGCGACCTGAGCACTTTCACCGCCCACGCCGGGCGCTTGGCGGGCATGGTCAACCAGGCCGGGCCGTCGTCGCTGTTCCTCATCGACGAGATCGGGGGGGGCACCGACCCCAGCGAGGGCTCGGCCCTGGCCACGGCGGTGCTGGACTGGCTGGGCTCCAAGGGTTCCATGGTCCTGGCCACCACCCACTTCCACCGGCTCAAGGCCTACGCCACCCTGCACCCGGGCGCCCAGAACGTGTCGGTGTCCTTTGACCGGGCCACCGGCCAGGCCACCTACCAGCTCCATTACGGGTCGCCGGGCTTCAGCGACGCCCTGGCCGTGGCCGCCCGCCTGGGCTTCCCGCCGGAGATACTCCGGGCCGCCGAGACCGAGCTGGACCAGGCCGAGCGCCAGACCGTGGCCCTGTTGCGCGAGGCGGAGCAGACCCGCCAGGAGGCCCGCCAGGAGCGGGCGGCGGCCTCGGCCGACCGTCTGGCCGCCAGGGGCGAGCGCGACCAGGCCCGGCTGTTGAAGCGCCAGGCCGCCCAGGAGCGGGCCGGGGCCCTGGCCGAGGGCAAGCGCCGGGTGCGCGAGGTGGCCAAGCGCTTCGAGGGCGAGTTGGCCGAGCTGCTGGGCAAGACGGCCCAGGACCAGCAAGGCCAGGGCAAGGTCAAGGAAGGGGCGGTGCGCCAGGAGCTGTACCAGGCCCGCCGCGAGGCCCTGGCCCAGGTGGAGGCCACCGCCGCCGCGCCCGACGCGGCCCAGCCCCAGGAGGCCCGGGAAGGCCTGGCCGGGCTCAAGGAAGGCGATGCGGTGGAGCTGAGCAACCTGGGCCAGACCGGGGTGCTCCTGGAGTCCCCGGCTCCGGGCCGGGACACGGTGCCGGTGTCGGTCGGGGTGGCCGGGGTGCGGGTCATGGTGCCGCTTGGCGAGCTCAAACCCCTGCCCGCCGGAGCCCACACCCAGCCCAAGGGCAAGGCCGCCAACAAAGGCAAGGGCATCTCGGTGCAGGCCGGGGCGGGCGAGGGCCTGGACCTGAACCTCATCGGCAAGCGGGTGGACGAGGCCCTGCCCCTGGTGGACAAGGCCCTGGACCAGGCCCTGTTGGCCGGGCGGGGCGAGATCCGGGTGGTGCACGGCATGGGCACCGGACGCCTCCGGGCGGCGGTGCGCGAATACCTGTCCGACCACCCCGCGGTGGCCTCCTTCCGGGCCGGGCAGCGCGGCGAGGGTGGGGCCGGGGTGACCGTGGCCCAGGTGAGGCAATAGATTGAACGACGGCGGACGCATACCCGAGCACAAGATAGATGAGGTGCGCAATGCCGCCAACATCGCCGAGGTCATCGGCCGCCGGGTGAAGCTGAGCACCGCCGGGCGAACCTTGAAGGGCCTGTGCCCCTTCCACGGCGACACCGACCCCAGCTTTATCGTCAACCGCGAGCGGGGCACCTGGCACTGTTTCGGCTGCGGCGAGGGGGGCAACGTATTCACCTTCCTCATGAAAGACGAGGGCCTCACCTTCCCGGAGGCGGTGAAGCGCTTGGCCGAGCAATATGGGGTCAACCTCCCCACCCCGGAGCGCACCCCGGAGCAGAAGCGCCAGGACCAACACCGCGGGCGCCTATTGCGCGTAATGGAGTTAGCCGGTAACTTTTTTGTTCAGCAGCTCGCCGCTCCCAGCGGAGAGCCTGCCCGGCGCTACCTGCTGGAGCAACGGGGCCTCAGGCCCCAGGTGGTCAAGGACTTCGGGTTGGGTTGGGCCCCGGACGCCTGGGAAGGCCTAAGGCGCTTTTTGGGCTCCCAAGGGGTCCCCGAGGCTTTGGCCATAGAGTCCGGCATGTTGGTGGCCCGGGACAAGGGCGACGGCTGCTATGACCGCTTCCGGGGACGGGTGATGTTTCCCATCGCCGACGTCAGCGGGCGCTTGGTCAGCTTTGGGGGGCGGGTGTTGGGCGGGGGAGAGCCCAAGTACCTTAACGGCCCCGAGACTCTGCTTTTCAAAAAGTCGGCAACGCTTTACAACCTGGAACGGGCCCGCCCCTTCATGCGCAAGAAGGACCGGGCCCTGGTGGTGGAGGGCTACTTCGACGTGATCACCCTGGCGGCTATGGGTTTTGGCGAAACGGTGGCCCCCATGGGCACCGCGCTGACTCCTCAGCAGGTTCGCCGCCTAAAGGGCCAGGCCTCGCGCCTGGTCCTGGTGTTTGACGGAGACCAGGCCGGGGTCCGCGCCGCCCGCCGCTCGTTGCCCCTGTGCCTGGCCGAGGGGGTGCAGCCCGAGGTGCTGTTGCTGCCCACCGGCGAAGACCCCGACAGTTTCGCCCGCTCCCAGGGGGCCGAGGGCCTGGAAGAGGCCATCGCCGCCGCCGGATCGCTCATCGAGGCGGTGCTGGACCAGATCGTCGCCGAGGGCGACCAGGGCACTCCCGAGGGAAAAAGCAAGATCGTGGCCGAGGCCGGGGGGGTCATCAAGGCCATCGGTGATCCGGTCAGCTCCTGGCTCTACCTGAGCCGCCTGGCCGCCCGCCTGGGCTTGCCCGCCGAGGTGGCCGCCGCCCGTCTGGGCCTGCCGGTGCCCGGCGGCCGCCGCCCCAGCGCCCCGGTCCCCGCCCCGGCGCCGCGCCAAGAGGGCGGCGCGGGCCGCCAGTGGCAGGAGGCGGTGCTGCAACTGGCCATGAGCGAAGCTTCCGCCGCCCAGGTCCTGGCCCGGGAAGGGGCCTTGGACGCCCTGGAGGCTCCGGACCTGGCGGCCGTGGCCCAGGCGGTGGCCCACATCGCGGAGCAGGGGGGCGTCCCCGACGCCTCGGCGGTGATCAGCCGCCTGGACGACCCGGAGCTGCACCGCCTGGTCAGCCGCCTGGCCCAGGACGGGCCCAGCCTGACCCCGGAGCAGGCCGCGGGCGAGGCCCGGTCCTTATGCGTAAAAATCCGTCGCTGGCAACTGCGCCAACGCAACCGCGAACTCACCAGCCAGATCGCCGAGGCCCAGAGCCGGGGCGACTCCGAGCTGGTGACCAGGCTGCAAGACCAGCGCCGGCGGGAAATAGATTCTGTTTCCTCCTTTGAATCCAGCCGAAAGGACTAAGCATGCTCGAGGAAAAAAACCTGGCCGAACTTCAAAGGCTTATCTCCAAGGGCAAGTCTCAGGGCTATCTGACCTACGATGAGATCAACGACACCTTGAGTCCCGAGATCACCTCCGAGCACATGGACGACATGATCATGGTGCTCGATGAGATGGACATTCAGCTCATAGACAACGAGACCAAGCTCAAGCTCAAGGCCGATCAGGCGGCCCTGGAGGACGACGACGACGAGGAGGACGACGACGACAAGGCCGGCGCCCATGTATTGGACGAGGGCCGGGTCAACGATCCGGTGAAGATGTACCTCCGGGAGATGGGCATGGTCTCCCTGCTCACCCGCGAGGGCGAGGTGGAGATCGCCAAGCGTATCGAGGCCGGCGAGCGCAACATCATCGACGCCCTGCTGGAGTGCACCCTGAGCGTGCGCGAGATTCTGGCCCTGGGCCAGGCGGTGGAAGAGGGCCGGGTGCGCATCCGCGAGGTGGTGAGCGACCTGGACGAGGAAGACGGGGCCGATGCCGAGGACAAGCGCCGCGACGAGTTTTTGGAGCTCATCGGCAAGGTGCGCCGCCTGGACAAGAAGAACACTCGCGACTACGAAAAGCTCAACAGCCGCAACTCCGGGCTCAAGGCCGACCAGCGCAAGAAGATGCGCGACGCCCTCAAGAAGAACCGCCGCAAGGTCTCCGAGCTGCTCAGCGGCCTAAAGCTGGACAAGAAGCAGGTGGACCAGCTCTGCGCCGTGTTGGAGGACCGCCAGGAGGTCATCGACCGCTGCCAGGCCATCATCACCATGGTGATCATGGAAAGCGGCCTGACCAAGGCCGATGTCACCAAGACCTGCCGGGTCATCCGCAAAGCCAAGGGCAAGAAGATCAAGCTGGGCGCCTGCCGCTGTGACCCCGAGCGCCTGCTGGAGCTGGAAGTGGCCATGCGCGAGTCGCGCAGCGCCATCCGCGAGGTGGAAAACGACTGCAAGATGAGCGGGCCCAGCCTCAGGAAACTGGTGACCAGGGTGCGCGACGGCCGGGTACGGGCCAAGGCGGCCAAGCAGGAGCTGGTGGAGGCCAACCTGCGCCTGGTGGTGTCCATCGCCAAAAAGTACACCAACCGGGGGTTGCAGTTCCTGGACCTGATCCAGGAGGGCAACATCGGCCTGATGAAGGCGGTGGACAAGTTCGAGTACCAGCGGGGCTACAAGTTTTCCACCTACGCCACCTGGTGGATCCGCCAGGCCATCACCCGGGCCATCGCCGACCAGGCCCGCACCATCCGCATCCCCGTGCACATGATCGAGACCATCAACAAGCTGATCCGCACCAGCCGCTATCTGGTGCAGGAGCTGGGCCGCGAGCCCACTCCCGAGGAAATCGCCGAAAAGATGGACTTCCCCCTGGAGAAGGTGCGCAAGGTCCTCAAGATCGCCAAGGAGCCCATCAGCCTGGAGACTCCCATCGGCGAGGAGGAAGACAGCCATCTGGGCGACTTCATCGAGGACAAGAAGGTGGTCAACCCGGCCGACGCGGTGATCAGTCTGAACCTGTGCGAGCAGACCCGCAAGGTGCTGGCCACCTTGACCCCCCGCGAGGAGAAGGTGCTCCGCATGCGCTTCGGCATCGGGCAAAAGGCCGACCACACCCTGGAAGAGGTGGGCCGCGACTTCGACGTGACCCGCGAGCGCATCCGCCAGATCGAGGCCAAGGCCCTGCGCAAGCTGCGCCACCCCAGCCGGGCCCGCAAGCTGCGCTCCTTCATCGAAAACTAGAGCTTCCAACCCGATAAGCAGGCCCCGGGGCGCTGAGCGCTCCGGGGCTTCTTGCTTGGGGCCGCCGCGGCCGCCCCGCCAACCCCGGTCCAGCTTGACGCAATGACTTTTAACGGGTTAAAGTCATCCATCACCTTTGATAGCCAGGCTATTGTTGGTGCTGGGGGGATTCCATGAAAAGCGACAGCAAGCTTTGCAGCTGCCTTGTAGCGAGGCCAGCGTTCGCCTAGTCTCGCGCAGCTCCTCCACCGGGTGATAACCCAGGCTCGACCTTCCTCGCCCCACCTTTAGCGACATCATGATTGGTGTGATCCAATGCGGCGGCCGAGATGCGGCCAAAGCGGAAAAAGGGCCAGGGGTCGGCTTGCTCAGCCACTTCAGGTCAATAACGACTAAAAACGGGGAGGATTGCAATGACACCCACGAATACGCCCTCACAGTTGCCGGTGGAAAAGGCCGTCTTCTGGACCAGCGCGGATAAAAAAGTAAAAGCGTTTATATACCCGGCGGCCAAGGATGGCGGCTTTACCTTGTTGACCATCGGCGGCAATGGCTTGAAGGTGATATACCGCACCGAGATAAACAGCAGCCAAGAGGTGGTGCGGGAATTGAAACCCGCGGCCGGAACCAACGAATTCGTACAGATTTACAAATTTAAACATCAATTTTCCAGGACGACCATTTGGATGTCCCTAGATTTCCTGCGGGGAGATAGGCCGGTGAATGGGCTTGATCGGTTGTTTTATGGCGGGATCCCCAGCACTTCGGTAAAGGGCAGCAAAGCCAAATAATGCGCCGGCGTTAGAAAAGGCGGGTCATTGACGGCGGCCTTCTTGTAGAATGCAAATACTAGCCGCAAGGGCCTCGGGCGCTCTCCCGGGGCCCTTGCCCTGCTTGGAGGAGCCGCTTCATGCCCGTGCTGATCCTGCATCTTAGCGACGACCTGACCCCCGCCGCCCTGGGGGCTCTGGCCGAGGAGGCCCGCCACGCCCTGGTGGAGAGCCTGGGCCTTCCGCCGGAGTTCGGCAAGGTGATCCTCTACACCACCCCGATCGCCCAACGCAGCGTGCATCCCAGCCGCGACCCCCGCTTCGTCCTGGGCGAGGTGCGCCTGTTCTCCGGGCGTGACGCGGCCACCAAGGCCCACCTCATTGCGGCCCTGGACGCGGCCATCCGCCGCCACACCGGGGTGAGCGCCGAGAACGTGTTTGTTCAGCTAATCGAGGCCCCCAAGAGCGACTGGGGCATTCGGGGCGGCCATACGGCCGATCAGGTGGAGTTGCCCTAGCGGCCTCCACCCTTCTGAAAAAGTCACTTCCCTTGCCGGCCCGGCTCACAAGGGACTGGTAATCTCCGCCTACCTTGGGTACAAAAAGCCAGCCAGCCCTAAAACACCTGTGGGGAGAAACACCATGAACAAGCTAGCCGTTATCTTGGCCGCCGTGCTGGCCCTTGGCCTAAGCAGCTCCGCCGTCCTGGCCCGCGGCGACATCCCCTTCCGGCCCGCCCCCGCGGACCGGCCCGCCGCCGTGACCAAGCCCTCCGAGCCGGTCAAGCCCGGCCAGGTGGACGAGGCCGCCTATTGGACCAGCCTAGACGGCAAGACCAGGCTGTTCCTGGTGCGGACGGAACACAGTAAGTTCAGCCTGTTCGTGGCCGGGGGCCAGGGAATCACGGTTATCTACCACACCTCACGCAACAGCAGCCAGCCGGTGATGCTGGAGCTTAAGCCGGTGCGGGGCCCGGGCGGTTGCCTGCGGGAGTACCGCTTCAGCCACACCTTCAGCCGCACCACTATCTGGATGGCCCTGGAGTTCGCCAAGGACGGCAAGCCGTTGCCCGAGCTGAAGCGCAGCTTCATGAACGGCATTGGGCCGGGCCTGCGCTAGGCCCGCTGTTGGCGGCCTCTAGGCGGCCTTGGACACCGCCTGGGCGGTCCTGGCCCGCTTGGCCTGTATCTTGAGGTTGAGTAGCTCCACGCCCAGCGAAAAGGCCATGGCGAAGTAGATGTAGCCTCGGTCGATGTGCTGGCCCATGCCCTCGGCGGTGAGCATCACCCCCACCAGGAGCAAAAAGGCCAGGGCCAGGACCCGGAAGGAGGGGTGGCGCTCGATGAAGCGGCTGACCACCCCGGCGAAGATGAGCATTATGGCCACCGCCAGCACGATGGCCACCACCATCACCCATATCTGGCGGGCCATGCCCACCGCGGTTATCACCGAGTCCAAAGAGAAGATCATGTCCAGCAGGGCGATCTGGGTGATGACCCCCCAAAAGGAGACCGCCTTGGCCTTGGGCCGGCGGGGGTCGTGGGTCTCCATCTGGGCGAAGATCTCGTGGGTGGCCTTGACGATCAGGAACAGCCCCCCTCCCAAGAGGATGAGGTCGCGCCAGGACACCGTGTGGCCCAGCATCTTGAACAGCGGGGCGGTGAGCGACAGGGTCCAGGTGATGGCGAACAACAGGGCGATGCGGGTCAGCATGGCCAAACCCAGGCCCAGGCGGCGGGCCGAGGCCTGACTGGGCGCGGGCAGCCGCCCGGCCAGCACCGCGATGAAAACCACGTTGTCGATGCCCAGAACTATCTCCAGGCTGGTCAGGGCGGCCAGGGCCGCCAACGCCTCCCAGGAAAACAACTCGGCCACTCTCGGCTCCCTTGGCTGGGGTTGCGAACTATTTTTTTATTGTCCCAGGCCCAACCGGCCCAGGCAAGGCGGGGCGGCCCGCGCCTAGAAGAGCATCTGGTGCTGGCGGCGGCGCTCGCCGTCGCCCCGGTCCACCTTGATGGGCTTGCCCTGGGGGTCCACCCCGGCGTAGTACATGGCCGTGGCCACGGTGCCCGGAGTGGGCACGAAGCACTGCACCTGCTGGGGGCGCCAGCCCTTGGCCTTAAGCCAGGCGGCCAGCTGGGCCATGTCCTGTTGCCCGCAGCCGGGGAAAGCGCTGAGCAGATAGGGCACCACGTATTGCTCCTTGCCCTCGGCCTGGGAGATCTCCCGGAACTTGGCCAAAAAGCGCTCGAACACCTCGGGGGCGGGCTTGCGCATGAGCTTGAGCACCTTGGGGCTGATGTGCTCCGGGGCGATCTTGAGCTGGCCGCCCACGAAGCGGCGCACCAGGGTCTTGGTGTAGGTGGGCGAGGTGAGGGCCAGGTCGAAGCGCACCCCGCTGGAGACCCTAAGATGCTTGACGCCGGGCGTGTCGGCGGCCCGCTCCAGCATGGCCGCGATGGCCTCCTGGTCTACCTCAAAGAAGCGGCAGGGCTGGGGGGTGAGGCAACTGGCGCGGGTGCACTTGTCCTTTTCTCCGGTGCAACGCCCGCTCCACATGTTGGCGCTGGGCCCGCCGATGTCGCTGAGAGAGCCGCGCCAGTCCGGCGAGGCGCAGAGACTGGCCACCTCGGCCAGGATGGAGTCCTGGGAGCGCGAGGCGATGGTTCGGCTCTGGTGCAGGGCCAGGGAGCAGAAGCTGCACCCGCCCCCGCAGCCCCGATGGCTGGTGATGGAAGTGGCCACCGTGGCCAGGCCGGGCACCGGCTCCTGGTAGGAGGGATGGGCCCGGCGGGTGTAGGGCAGGCTGTACAACAGGTCCATCTCGTCGGTGCCCAGCGGCGGCGAGGGCGGGGCCAGCAAGAGGACGCGCCCGCCCACCTTCTGGGCGGCCCAGGCCTTGGCCTGGTGCACCTGGCGCTCCAGGGCCAGGGTGGCGGTCATGAGTTGGACCGGTTCCCGGCTGATGGCCTCGTGGGAGGGCAGATCCACCACCTCGGCCTGGGGGGGCAGATCCTCGCGTTTACCCATCACCGCGGTGCCGGGAATGCCCAGCACGGCCTGGGCGGCGGGCAACTCGGGCTGGGCCGCCAGGCTGCGCGCCACATCCAGGAGCGAGTTCTCGGCCATGCCGTAGAGGATGGCGTCGGCCTTGGCGTCCAACAGAAGGGAGCGCCGTAGCTTGTTGCTCCAGAAATCGTAGTGAGTGACGCGGCGCAAAGAGGCCTCGATGCCCCCCAGCACCACCGGCAGGCCGGGGAAGGCCTGCTTGACCAGGTTGGTGTAGACGATACTGGCTCGGTCCGGCCGGGCTCCGGCCTGGCCGCCGGGGGTGTAGGCGTCGTCCGAGCGGCGGCGGCGGAAGGCGGTGTAGTGGGCCAGCATGGAGTCCAGGGCCCCGGCGGTGACCCCGGCCAGCAGGCGGGGGCGTCCCATGGCCTGGATGCTGGCCGGGTCGTGCCAGTCCGGCTGGGCCGCTATGCCCACCCTAAAGCCGTGGGCCACCAGCCAGCGCCCCAGCAGGGCCGCGCCAAAAGTGGGGTGGTCCACGTAGGCGTCGCCGGTGACCAGGAGCACGTCCAACTGGTCCCAGCCCAGGGCCTGCATCTCCGCCCGGCTCATGGGCAGGAACTTGGGCTGGGGCAGGGGGGATATGTCCGAAGCGCGGCTCACTAAACAACCTCTTGGGGGAAGCCAATCACCGAACAAGGCCCAAGCATAGCAGCACTCGAGGCGGTGCGCATTGAGTTGTGTACAGAGGTTGGGGCTGGACTGCCCTTCTGTTGCTAAGAGACACGCTGTACCGGGAAAAAAGAGGTAGTTATGAAGGATAAAGAATGCTTCTCGCACCGGAGCAGTTAGTGGCCCCATGCCGAAAAGGGATTAGTCCATATCTCTTTGATTTTCTGAGGGTAAAGCGCGACAAATATAGAAGAAAAATCGTTATCAGGCACACTAATTTTATCCGGGATATCATGAAACATTCCAGATTCAACTGTGTGGTCGATCACTATGAGTAATATATTCTTGTTAAACTTTTTCTTATATTCAGGCAGTCTTCGCGTCTTTTCCTTTATTTTATTCAAAACGTCTTGTTCTTGAAGAGGCAAAACCCACCCTGCATGATTATTCACCACTGTCCATCGACGATATCCTCTAAATTCGGGGTGATTTTCAAAGTCCTGCGTCAACCTCCTCATGTGGATTTTTATATGCTGTCTATTTTCCGTACAGACCTCAAATTTTTGTAGTTCTAATATGTCAGCGTTGTTTCTCTGAGCGAGTTCTGAAGCCACACGGTCGGCTCTGATGTGCCTTTCGCTTGACTTTATTAATATCTTAACTGACAGTGGGACGCTTGATAATGCGTAGTATTTGTCAGCTATATCATTTAGCCACTTGTCGTGTTCCTTTTCGTTGCGCCTGTTTGGTGATCCTTTCCGCCCCTCATTTTTAAAAAGTTTTGTGACTTCAAGACCGACTGTTTTATCCCCTAAATCTAACGAGAAATCGGGGCTTTCATCCTCAATTAGTTTGCAAGCCGGCAATTGTATTTGGCTCAAAAACCACTCAGCGTAAAACCTTTCCTTTCTCTTTTTAAGAGTTTCTTTTTTACCCATTGTTGTTTAAGGGCGAGGTTATCCCTCTCCCTCTTCCCCTTCCACCGTTGCCATCAAGGCCATGGGGTCGTAGGGCCCCACCTGACCCGAAGCTATGGCCTGGGCCATGGTCTTGCTCAGCTCGAAGGCTTCCCGCTCCTGGGCCTCGCTCAGTTCGCGGAAAAAATAGGCCCGCTGCCACTCGTCGTCGCTGAGTTCCCGGGGGAAAATCGCTCCGGCGTACATGTCACCCACCGGGCTGCCGTTGCAGATCATCACACCGGCTTCCATGAGCCAAGGGCTGCCGGTATCGCAGTATTGGCGCAACTCGGCGGGCATCATCCCCGCGCTGACCAGGGTGGCCACCGCCCGGGCCTTGTCGGTGAGGCGTGGTTCGGGGCAGCCCTTGAGGCCCATCAGCTCGCCGGTGGGCTTGAGGGTGGTCCAGGTGGCGCGCTCCATGAAGGCGGTCATCAGGCCGGTTACGAACCCGTTGTGCACCGGCGAGGCCAGGATGACCCCGTCGGCGTCGAGGATTTTCTCCAGCACCCCGCGCATGTCGTCCTTGAGCACGCAGGCGGCGATCTGGGCCTCGCGGTCCTGGTAACAGGTGAGGCAGTTGGTGCAGAAGCCGATGTTCAGCTCCTTGAGATGCACCATTTCGGTAGCCGCCCCCAGCGAGGCTGCTCCCTCCAGGGCCTTGGCCGCCAGACGGCTGGTGGTCTTGCCGGGGCGGTACGTGGCGTTTACGGCCAGCACTTTCATGTCCCCTCCTTTGGCAATGCGCCTTGAATTATTTGACCATATTGCAAAAAGAGAGGGCCGGGAAGCAAGAGCCGCCTCGTCGCCTAAAGTTGCAAGCGAACTCCCAAAATCTCGCCCCTGGCGGTGAGCTTGCCCGCGGCGCTCAAATCGCAGGCGACTCGCACTTTCTTGGGGCCCATTTCCTTGACCCTGGCCCGCAGGAGCAGCCCGCCGCCCAGGGGGGTGGGGGCCAGGTAGCTGACGCTCAGGTTGCCGGTGACCATGTTGATGCGCGGCTCGCTGTTCATGGGCCGCCCCTCTGCGTCATAGGCGGCGGCAATGGCCGTGCCGATGCCATGGCAGTCCATGAGGCAGGCGATGAGCCCGCCGTAGACCACGCCGGGATAGGCCATGTGCTCGGGGTTGGGGGTGTAGCGGCAGATTCCCTCTTTGCCGTCCCAATGGGTCCGCACGTGCAGGCCCGCCGGGTTGGCCGGGCCGCAGCCGAAGCAATGGGAATGCTCGGGGGGATACAGGGATTGGATGTAGCTCATGGTGGGTCTTTCCGGGCAAGGGTGATGATTTAAAGACCCCCATTTTTCCAGGGAACTACCTCCATGGCAAGAGATTCGGTAACCGGGCCCGCGATTCAGGGAGTCAGGCGCCGCCAACGGTTGCACAGGCCCCAAGCGAACAGCAGTCCCTGCACCAGCGAGACCAGGGAGAAGCTGAACTCCTTGCCTGTGCCGCCATCGTTCAGCAGGCTGAGAGCCTGGGGAACCACCAGGCAACCCCGCGCCAAGAAAAGGGCGCAGGCGCCCAGCAATATGGGCCTGAGCCAGGGCAGGCGGCGAATGATCCCGCTGCCCGCGAAGGCGTAGGCGCCGATTATCCCCAGGAGCAGGGCAATCATGGCGGTGAGCGTCCCCGGTAGCCAGGAGCCTTCCTCGGCCAAATCGGCCATGCGCTGACCGGCCCCGAAATAGAGGTAGGCCGGGGCTCCCATGAGGATGATCTCCAAGTGCAATAGGGCCAGGGTCAGGCACAGGACCCCGGCCAGGATCAGGGGCGCTCTCCGCCATTGGGTCCGCATCAGATGTTCCGGGACCCCGCGGGCAAGGACAGGTTTTGCCCCGTTTCCCTCTTGACCCCCAGGGCCACCTTGTAGAGCACGGTGACCATCAGCGCGCCCAGGGCGTATATGCCGATGCTGACCAACAACTCCACTACGGTGGGGGCGTACTCGGTCACCTCGTGCAGGGGGTTGGGGATGAAGCCCCCGGCCATCATGCCCAGGCCCTTGTCGATCCAGGTGCAGCCGAAGACCAGCACGCAGGCCACGGCCAACAGCGGGTAGCGGCCCCGCCAGCGCGGGTTGAGCAGCATCACCACCGCCGACAGGCCCATGACCAGGGCCGCCCACATAAAGCCCACCAGCGCGCCGTGTCCGTGCAGCCCGAAGTAAAGGTAGTTGAAGTGGGCGGTGTGGCTGGGGATGCCGCTGTAGAAGACGGTGAACACCTCCAGCAGGAAGAAGAACAGGTGCAGGATGATGGCATAGGTCACGATCTTGGCCAGGGTCTCGATGGCCCGGCGGCCGGGGTCGAAGCCGGCCACCCGACGGATGACCAGGGCCAGGATGATGAGCACCGCCGGTCCGGCGGCAAAGGCCGAGGCCAAAAAGCGCGGAGCCAGTATGGCGGTGAGCCAGTAGCCCCGGCCGGGCAGCCCGGCGTAGAGAAAGGCGGTGACCGTGTGGATGGAGACCGCCCAGGGGATGGAGAGATAAATGAGCGGCTTCACCCAGCCCGGCGGGGCCACCTGCTTGCGTTCCGCCTCCAGAGTGACCCAGCCGATCACCAGGTTGAGCAGTAAATATCCCTGGAGCACGTTCACATCCCAGAACATCACCGAGCCAGGGGTGGGGTGCAAAAAGATGTTGAGCAGGCGGCTTGGCTTGCCAAGGTCCACGGCGACGAAGAGCATGCACATGATCACCGCGGCGATGGCCAGAAACTCGCCCAGGATGGTGATGCGGCCGAAGTCCTTGAAGTGGTGCAGATAGTAAGGCAGCACCAGCATAACCGCCGAGGCGGCCACCCCCACCAGGAAGGTGAGCTGGGCTATGTACAGGCCCCAGGATACGTCCCGGGTCATGCCGGTGACCATCAGGCCCTGGTTGTACTGATACAAATAGGCGGCGAGCCCGGCCAGGACCAAGGCCGCCAACAGCCCCAGCCATCCCCAATACATTCGGTTACCCCGTAGGGCCAGCTCCAGCACGGAAGTCCCCCTCTCTTAGATCCATGGCTAGGTCGGTAAAAATGCGCTTCACCCTTGGTCCGGCGGGGCGGGGCTGGCCCCCCGGATGATCAAATCGGTCACGCTCTCCAGCATGGCCAGCATCTGGTCCGGGTCCGGCTTGGGCTGGCTGAGCCCGACGGTGCAGACAAAGCAGTATTCGCCGAACAGAGCCAGATGCATCACCTCGCAATCCACGTCCGCCCTTATCTCACCCCGCTCTTGGGCCGCGCGCAGGGCCTGCACGCCGATTTCCCTGGCCGCCTGGTCCATGGCCCTCAGTTCCGGCCCCTGCACCTCCAAGCTGAACAGCGCTTCCTTGAGAAGGTTGCGCGAAAGAGAGGGCCGGCGGGCGTAGTACTCGAAAAAGATTCTGGTGGCGTGCAAAAGCTGGGTGCGGTAGTCGGCCTCCGGAGGCGTGGTGGCCGCGACCTGGGCCAGGAGTTGCTCCCAATCGCCCATCAAGGCGGCGGACAACAGCGAGGCCTTGTCCTTGAAATGGCTCATCACCGTGCCCACCCCCACCCCGGCGTACTTGGCCACCGCCCGGATGGTGGTCTTGCCGTATCCCAGCGTCTCGAACAGCTCCTTGGCCGCTTCCAAGATGATCTGGCGGGTCTGCTGCTTTTGCCGGTCGCGCCAGGTGAGGCCGGTTGTCGAGGAGTCGTCGGGCATGGCCGGTTGCTTCCTCTTTGAAAACAAGTGAACATGTACTATTATTGAACGCGTTCAATATGTGGGCAGAACATACCGCCAATTTGGCTTGCAGGCAAGAATTTAATTCGGGAAACAGAGGAAGCTAGGTGGGCTCCTCGCCCAGGCTCTCGATGTACTTGTCGGCTTGCTGCACCAGGATCTGGAAGTGCTGGGCCAGGAAGGCGAACTCCTCGTCGGTCATGCGCTCCAGCATCACCGACATGTTGGCGTCGAAGCTCTCGCGGAAGGCTTCATATCCCGCCTTGGCGGCCTTGCCCCTGGCGGTGAGCTTGAGCAGCACTTCCTTGTCATTGTCCGGGGCCTTGAACTTGGTTACGTAGCCCCGCTCCTCCAGGCGTTTCACGGTCTGGGAAACCGCCCCCTTGGTGACCACCAGCAGCCGGGCCAGGCCGGTGATGTTGATGCCCCGGTTGCGGCCGATGGCCTCGATGGGCTGGATCTCCGCCGCGCTGAGCATCTCCCCGGTTCCGTAGTCGTGGGGGAAGGAGCGCACGTAAACGACCTTGTTTACGAGTTGGTCCAGCAGGTTGCTGAGCAGGGTATAACGTAGATTGGGCATGGCGTATAGTATTCAACCTAAACAATATAGTCAAGCAATGGTTTCAGCTCGCGAAACAAAAAAGCCACAAAAAAGGCCGCCCGCAAAAGCGGACGGCCTCGAGGGTGCCGAGGACGGTCGTCAGATTTTCTTGCGGCCCAGCCTCAGGCTGTTGGTGACCACAGTCACCGAGGAAAAGGCCATGGCCCCGGCGGCCAGCACCGGGTGCAGGTCGCGGATGAAGATGGGCAGCCATGTCACCTGGTGCAGCACCCCGGCGGCCACGGGGACCAGGGCGGCGTTGTAGAAAAAGGCCCAGAACAGGTTCTGCTTGATGGTGGCCATGGTGGCCTTGCTTAGCTTGATGGCCCGGCTCACCCCGGTAAGCTCGCCGCCCACCAGGGTCACGTCGCTGGCCTCCATGGCCACGTCGGTGCCGGTGCCGATGGCGATGCCCACGTCGGCCCTGGCCAGGGCCGGGGCGTCGTTGATGCCGTCGCCCACCATGGCCACCACCGCTCCGCCCTCCTGGGCGGCGCGCACCTCGGCCTCCTTGTTCTCGGGCAGAACCTCGGCCACCACCTGGTCGATGCCCACCCGGGAGGCCACCGCCGCCGCGGCCAGGCGGTTGTCGCCGGTGATCATCACCGGGGTGATGCCCATCTGCTTAAGGTCGTTGATGGCCTCCAGGGCATGGGGCTTCTCCTGGTCGGCCACGGCCAGGATGCCGGCCACCTGGTCATTGACCTCCACCAGCATAACCGTCTTGCCCTCGCTGGAGAGCCGGGCCACCTCCCGCTCCACCTGGGCCCCGGCTTGGGGGAACCAGGAGGGCTTGCCAACCCTGACCTTGCGGCCGTCCACCGAGGCCTCGACCCCGTGGCCGCTCACCGCCTTGAAGCCGGTGGGCTCGCTGATGGCCGCGCCCTTGTCCTTGGCGCCCACCACCACCGCCTGGGCAATGGGGTGCTCGCTGCCGCTCTCGGTGGAGGCAGCCAGGGACAGGGCCTCGTCGCCCCCCAGCCCCATGGGCAGCCAGTCGGTGAGCTGGGGCTCGCCCTTGGTGATGGTGCCGGTCTTGTCCAGCATCACCTTGGTCAGCTTGTGAGCCGTCTCCAGGGCCTCGGAGTTCTTGAACAGGATGCCCAGGCCCGCTCCCTTGCCGGTGCCCACCATGATGGCCGTGGGCGTGGCCAGGCCCAGGGCGCAGGGGCAGGCGATGACCAACACGGCCACCATGCGGATCATGGCCGGCACAAACTGTCCGGTCATTATCCACCACACCGCCAGGGTGATCAGCGCTAGAACGATGATGGTGGGCACGAACACCGCCGAGACCTGGTCGGCCAGGCGCTGGATGGCGGGCTTGGAGCCCTGGGCCTGGCGCACCAGGCGGATAATCTGGGCCAGGGCGGTCTCGGACCCCACCCCGGTGGCCTTTATTTTGAGCAGCCCTTGCTGGTTTACCGTGGCCCCGAACACCTGGTCGCCCTGGTGCTTGTCCACGGGGATGGACTCGCCGGTCATGGCCGACTCGTTCACCGCCGAGTCGCCGCTTATCACCGTGCCGTCCACGGGGATGGCCTCGCCGGGCTTGACCACCACGGTCTGGCCCTTTTGCACCGAACCGGCCGGGACTTCCTTTTCGTTGCCCTCGGCGTCCAGGACCCGGGCCATCTTGGGGGCTAGGTCCATAAGCTTGCGGATAGCCGCCGAGGCCTGGCCCTTGGCCTTGGCCTCCAAGAGCTTGCCCAGCTTGATCAGGGTGATGATCACCGCCGAGGTCTCGAAATACACGTGATGCCCCAGGCCGGGGACGAGCAGCACGGCAATGGAATAGAAATAGGCGGCCGAGGAGCCCAGGGCCACCAGCACGTCCATGTTGGCCGCGCCGCCCTTGATGCTCTTGTAGCCGCCCACGTAAAAGCCGCCGCCGGTGTAGAACTGCACCGGGGTGGCCAGGGCAAAAAAGAACCAATTGACCCAGGCGGCCCCGGCCCAGGCGCCCAGCAGGCCGAAATCACGGGACATGGAGATGATGAACAAGGGCAGGGTGAAGGCCACGCCCACCCAGAAAAAGCGGCGCTGGGCGGCCAGCTCGGCCGCCCGGGCCTGGGCCTCGGCGTCTTCCATCACCGCCTCGCCCTCGGCGGGCAATATCAGCTCGTAGCCCGCGTTTTTGACCGCCTGGGCCATGTCCTCCAGGCTGGTCTGGGCGGGGTCGTAGTCCACGCTCAGGGTCTCGGTGCCGAAGTTGACCGAGGCCTGGGCGACCCCGGGCACCTTCTTGGCAAGGGTTCGCTCCACGTTGGCCGCGCAGCGGGCGCAGGTCATGCCCACCACCGGCAATTCCACGTGCCGCTTGGTTTCAGGCAGGATGAGCTGGTAACCGGCGTCCTTGACCGCCTGGGCCATGTCCTCGAGGTTGGTCACCTCCGGGTCATAATCCACGCTGGCGGTTTCGGTGCCGAAGTTAACCGAGGCTTGGGCGACCCCGGGCACCTTCTTGCCCAGGGTGCGCTCCACATTTGCCGCGCAACGGGCGCAGGTCATGCCCACCACCGGCAGTTCCACGTGCTGCTGGGCCAATGGCTATCTCCCTTGGGCTTTACTTGGCCGGGTAGCCGGCGTCCTTGAGGGCGGCAGCGATTTGATCCCAGGTGGCCGGGGCGTCCCACTGGATGGTCACTTGCTTGCTGGCCACGTCGCCTTCCACGGATTTCACGCCAGAAACCTCACCGGCCTCGCGCTTGACGGCGGCCAGGCAGTGTCCGCAGGAAATGTCGGGGATATTTACGGTCTTAGTTTCCATGATTTCTCTCCATGATGAGGATTGTGGCGGCCAGGACTCTCATCCAGGCTACCAGGTACCAGTTAATGATAATACCCTCGGGGCAAGTTTGCCACCAACTAACATTTTTAGCCGCGCCTTCATAAGCGCGGCCGCCAAAGGTCTCCAACTCAAGCGCTGGGGCCCACATGACCTAGCTATTTAATATGATATATCGCTTTCCCTCGGGTGCAAGGTTCGCCCGTACGCGGACGTGAAACACCCCCCGAGGCCGGGCCTCGGAGGGTGCGCTGGGTCTGGTTGGCTGGTCTGGTTGCGGCGGGGCTACTTTTCTTTCCAGATGGGCTTGCGCTTGTCCAAAAAGGCCCTGAGCCCCTCCTCGGCGTCGGCCGTGGGCATCAGCTCGTTTAGGTAGACCTTCTCGATAAGCCCCAGGGCCTGCTCCTTGTCGTCGTTCAGGCCCTGCACCACCGCCTTTTTGGTGAGGCTGAGCACCAGGCCCGAGAGGCCAACCAGCTTGCCCACCAGGGCGTGGGTGGCCGTGGCCAGTTCCTCGGGTGGCACCACCTGGTTGACCAGGCCGATGGCCTTGGCCTCGGCCGCGCCGATCACGTCGCCGGTGACGATAAGCTCCAGGGCCTTCTTGTAACCAAGCTGGCGGGGGAAGACCAGGGCGGCCACGGGCGGGAACACTCCCACCAGAATCTCGGGCTGGCCGAACTTGGCCTTTTCGCTGGCCACCACCAGGTCGCAGTAGGCAGCCAGCTCGCAGCCGCCGCCCAGGGCCGCGCCCTGCACCGAGGCCACGGAGACCACCCCCAGCTTTTCCATGCGCCGGAAGATGCCGTGGAACACCTCGATCATCTCGTTGACCTGGTCGCCCAAATGCTCGCCCACATCCACCCCGGCGCTGAAGGCCTTGCCCTCGGCCTGGATGAGGAGCACCTTGAGACCGGACGGGGCCAGGCTGTCCAGGGCCTGGTTAATCTCTTTCATCATGGCGATGTTCAACACGTTCAGGGGCTCGCGGCAAAGGGTCAGGGTGGCCACCCCGTCTTCCACCGCCAGCTTGATGTGCTCGTAGGCCATGGTCGTATCTCCTGTCTTGGGGTCCAAACAAAAGGGCCGGGCACAGCGGCCCGGCCCTCTGGCGTCGTGTGTTCGCTGGGGCCGCTTACTTCTGGGGCTTGCCCATGACCTCGGCGAAGGTCTCCTCGCCCGCCTCGGCGCCATTGGCGATGAGCTGGCGGAACTTGATGAAGTCGATCACGTCGGTGCCGGTGATCTTCTTGGTGTTGAAGGCGCCGAAGCCCAGGAAGGCCTCGTAGTTCATGTTGGCCATCAGCCAGTGGCGGTTGGGCAGCTTGGACTGGTCCCAGAAGAACTTCTTCTTGGCGCGGATGCCGTCGATGGACTTCATCACGCAGCCGGGGAACAGGTTGGCGAAGGTCCAGATGATCTTGTTGACCTCGCCGTCGAGCAGGGCGGCGTCGCGCGGCAGCTCCTTCAGCTTGGCCTTGGCCTCGCCCAGGGCGGCCTTGTCCTTGACGTATTCGCCGTAGACGATCTCGCCGTCGTCAACGTAGCGGTCGGTGATGATCATGGGGTTGCGCACGAACTTATCGCCGTCCTTTAAGACCGGGACCACCTTGGAGATGAGGTTCTTGGCCCTCATCTTGTAGGCGCTCCACATCTCGCAGGACACGCAGTTCCACATGGCGTCTTCCATGTTGAGCATCCAGGGCAGGAAGTCGGTGGAGCCGCCGTCCGGGGCCGAGCCGTGGCGGGCGCCCGCCTGGCCGAAGATGGCCAGGTCGCTGCTGACCGCCAGGTCGCAGGCCATGCCGATCTCCTGGCCACCGGCCACGCGCATGCCGTTGACCCGGCAGATGGTGGGCTTCTTGCACATCAGGATGCTGTCCACCATCTCGTTGAACAGGTCCATGTACTCGCCGTACTCGTTGGGCCGCTTGGAGTAGTACTCGCTGTACTCCTTGGTGTTGCCGCCGGTGCAGAAGGCGTCGAAGCCGGTGCCGGTGAACACCGTGGCCACCACCGAGCGGTCGCCGGAGGAGGCGCGGAAGCCCGCGATGACGCCCTTGACCATGGTGGTGGTGTAGGAGTTGTACTGGCGCGGGTTGTTTAGGCGCACCTCGGCCACGTACAGGTCGGGAATTTCCTCGCCGGTCTTGGGGTTGACCAGGGGCTTTTTGGTGTAGACCACGCAGGGCGCGTCTTCGTCGTTACCCCAATAGCGGCCGCGTACCATGTCCTCTTCGAACAGGAGATGGTTTTTCAATTCGTGTTCTCTGGGCATCCACTCCAGTGGCATGTTTCCCTCCTAAAAATCCTCAAAAGGTGTTAACGGTCAAATCGTGTTATCAGGCGCCGTGGGCCTAAAAATCGGGCTCCAGGACCTGGCGCTTGTCAAACAGGCCCGCGTGCTGCTGCTCGAAGACCTGCTCGATTTGGCTCATGGGTTTGGTCTCCAGGAAGGGCTCGATTTTTACCCGGCCGTCCTGGACCATCTCCAGCACTTTGGGGTAATACTCGGGCAGGCAGCCCCAGGTGCCGATGATTTCGGCGTCGAAGGCCATCAGCTTGCTGAGCATGTACTTGTTGGTCTGCATGCCGAAGCCCACCACCACCATCTTGCCCAGGAAGGACAACATGGCCAGGGCGATCTCCTGGCCGCCGCCGGTGCCGGTGCACTCGAAGATCTTCCAGCCCACGTTCTTGGGCACGCCGGCCTGCTTGCAGATGTCGCCGAACTCGCCCTTGATCTGCTTGATGTCCTTGTCCTTGGAGTTTATCACGTAGTCCACGCCGTAGTTTAGGGCGCGGTCCAGCTTGGCCTGATTGCGGGCGATGCCCACCACCACCTTGGCCCCCAGGGCCTTGGCTATCTGGCCCATGTACACGCCTACCCCGCCGGTGATGCCGGTGATGATGGCCAGGTCGCCTTGTTTGAGCTCGGCGCGCATGGCCGCCTGGTAGGGGGTGGTGCCCGCGTCGGCCACCACCGCGTAGTGGCTCAGCGGGAACTTGGCGTCTTCCAGCACGCACAGGTCTCCGGCGGGAACCGGGATATGGCTGGAGAAGCCGCCGTAGACGCCCAGGGAGTTGCCGGGCATCTTCTGGGCCAGGCAGCGGTTGCCGCGGCCCTCGTCGCAGATGGGGCAGTTGCCGCAGGGCATCACCGCGGGCACGATGACCTGCTTGCCCACCAGGGCGTCCGGCCCGGCGATGACCGTGCCGGCGATCTCGTGGCCCAGGGTCAGGGGCGGCTTACTTACCGTGGGCACGCCGTCATAGAAATAGCCCAGGTCGGTGTGGCATACGCCGCAACCGGCGATCTCCACCAGGGCGTCGCCCTCGGCCAGCTCGGGCATGGGAATGGTGGTTTTCTGCAGCACGCCGGGCTTGCCTTCCTTGCCCGGCTCCACCATCTGCCAGGTTTGAATTTTGTCTGGTATGGCCGCCATTTTCGCCTCCTCGATTTCTTAGCTCTATTGGGCTCGCATAAAGGTTGCCGCCCCCAGGGGGCGCGGTCGGTCGCTAGACCATGCCGTAGCCGCCATCCACGCAGATGAGCTGGCCGGTGATGTATTTGGCCTCGTCGCTGGCCAAAAAGACGAACGCCGGGGTTATGTCGTCGGCCTCGGCGAAGCGTTTGAGCAGAATCCGGTTCATGTAGATTTCCCGGAGTTTTTCGTCGGTGCGGATCTTCTCGGTCATGTCCGTGGCCACGATGCCCAGGGAGATGACGTTGGCGCACACGTTGAAACCGGCCATTTCCCGGGCGATGGACTTGGTGAGGCTGATCACCCCGCCCTTGGCCGCCGAGTAGTTGACCTGGCCCACGGTGCCCACCACGCCGGCCACGCTGGTCACGTTGATGACCCGGCCGCCCTTTTGGGCCTTGAAGATGGGCTGGGCCGCCTTGCTCATCATCCACACCGCCTTGAGGTGGATGCCCAGGACCTGGTCCCATTGCTCGCCGGTCATCTTGTGGAGCATGGCCGGCCGGGTGAACCCGGCGTTGTTGACGATGATGTCCAACCCGCCCAGGTCGTTCATGGCCGTATTCACCAGGGCCTGGCAGTCTTCCTCCCGGGCCACATCGCCCTTGACCGCCACGGCTTGGCGCCCCATGTCCTGCATTTGTTTGACTAAATCTTTGGCCGGTCCCTCTGATGAACTGTAGTTGACCACCATGTCGGCGCCTTGGCGCGCAAAGGCCAGGGCCACGGCGGCCCCGATGCCCCGGGAAGACCCGGTGACGATGGCTTTCTTTCCGGCTAAACGCATACACCCTCCATGTATTTGCGTACCGGGCTGGGCGCAGAATTCTTTCCGCGCCACCTGACACCCCATTGGCCCGGGCGGATTGTGTTGTAATGTAACTTCAATATAGCTACGTTGTAACTATTGGCAAAAGGGGGGCGAAGTGTCAAGAAAAAATGATATGACACCTAGGAAAACGGCGCTTTGACACTCCGGCGACACTGGGCTAGCCTGTAGACCGCCCGCGCGTTTTGGAGGTACTTATGAGCCAGCCAGTGTTGTTAGTGGAAGATCATGGCCCGGTGCGTCTATTCACCCTGAACCGTCCCGAAAGCCTCAACGCCTTGAACCAGGAAATGATGGCCGCCATGAGCCAGGCCTTGGCGGAAGCCGCCGCCGACGATCAGGTGGGCGCGGTGGTGCTCACCGGGGCGGGACGGGCCTTCAGCGCCGGGGCCGATCTGGCCGCTTTCGCCAAGATGGCGGCCGAAGGCGACCAAGCCGCCCGGGAGCGCTTCACCGGCCTGGAAGGACCCCGGGCCATCGCCAACTTCCCCAAACCCATGATCGCGGCGGTCAACGGTCCGGCGGTGGGCTGGGGGCTCACCGTGAGCCTGATGTGCGATATGCGTCTGGCCGCCCAGGATGCTTATTTCCTAGCGGGTTTCGTCAAGATCGGCGTCACTCCGGAGTTTGGCTCCTCCTTCCTCCTGCCCGCCATCGTGGGCCTGGGCCGGGCCATGGACATGGTGCTCACCGCCCGTAGGGTCCCGGCCCCCGAGGCCCTGGACATGGGCCTGTTGAACCGCATGACCTCACAAGAGGAATTGTTGCCCGCGGCCCTGGAGCTGGCCACTCATTTGGCCAACATGCCCCGCCCGGCCATGGGCATGACCAAGGCTCTCATGCGCCATGGGGCCGAGGCCAGCCTGGAGCACGTATTTGACTACGAGATGCGCTGTTTCCGCACGGCCATGGCCTCGCCCGAGCATAAAACCGCGGTCGAGGCGGTGATAAAGGAAATTCAGGAAAGCAAGGCTTGGGAGGTGACCGAGTAAAACGGCGGCTTCGCCAGGCGGCGCGGCAGATAGCTTGCGCTTAGGCATCCACCTCTCTCGGCCGGGGGGCGCATCATTGGGGGTTATATTAACGCCATGAATATAGGCGGAATAGTATCCCCGCCTATATTCAGATGCGCTCGGCCTTATCATCGTACAGGGGGGCCTGTCGCCATGCTCAGGAAAGCTTCCGGTATCGTATTTATTTGTTCTTCTGTTCTCATGCTCGCATGCTTCGTGTTGCTGGGGATCAAACTGGGCTATCCCGAGATTCTGCGCGAGGAAACAGGCGTGGCCCTGGCCAAGTTCATGGCCAAGGCGGACCTGGCTCGCACGCTTTACTATGGCCTCATGGTCTCGGCCGTGCTGGTGATAATAGAGGCGGTGCTTTTCCACAGGGTTTTCAGAGGGCCCCAAAACGAGGTCTGGCTGGAGTTGGGCAAGTACAGCGGCGTCTGCGCGGGCCTTTCCTTTATATCCGGTTTCATGCGCTGGGTGTTCCTGGTTCCGTTCATTGCCCGAACCCACGCCCAGGCTGCCCCTGATGGCGCCATGGCCCAAACCAGCGCCTTCATGTTCCGCGCTTTCGACACCTATCTGGGCACCACCATCGGAGAGCACATGGGCTTTCTTTTCTTAAGCCTGATGCTGTTGTTTTTCGGTATTGCCCTGATCCGGAATACAGGCGGCTCATTATGGCCTGCTTTGTTGGGTTGGTTGGGCATCTTTATCGGACTCGGCGTGCTCTACGGAAACACCGAGGTGTTTGACTTTCCTCTGGCCTTTGCCATCAACCGGGCCGCCACCAAGCTATCGCTCCTGTGGATGATCGCGGTCGGTGTATTCTTGCTGGCAAGCAAACCGCCGCGGGAGGCCTAGGTGTTGTTGGCAATGTGTTTGCTCACACCTGTGAGGCCTTGAGACTAGTGGTTTTGGTCTTTTCCTACTTGGCTCGATGAGCAATGCACGATCCAGAAGGTGAACTCAACATGCCCACCGTCATAACCGCCAAATTGAGCTAACTTCTTGCGCCTGGGCATCCATCTTTCAGTAGCCGGGGGGGCGGTGAAGGCCGCCCGCGAAGCCCAGGCCTTGGGCCTGGAGTGCCTGCAGATCTTCGCGGGCACGCCGCGCACCTGGAAGCAGAAGCCCCTGCTCAAGGCCGACGCCCTGGCCTTTCGCCGGGCCGCCGGGGAGGCCGGTCTCAGCCCGGTGGTGGTGCACGCACCCTATCTGATCAACCTGGGGGCCGGGGACCACGCCCTGTGGCGGCGCTCCTATCTGGCCCTGGCTTCTCAACTGAAGCGGGCCACGGCCCTGGGCGCGGCCGCGGTGGTGGTGCACCCGGGCAGCCGGGGCAAGCGGGAGCTGGAGTGGGGCCTGGAGCGAGTGGCCGAGGGGGCCCGCCGGGCCCTGGAGGCGGCCGGGGAGGGCGCGGCCCTGTGGCTGGAAAACACCGCCGGAGGGGGAGGGCACCTGGGCGGCGACCTGGGCCAGTTGGCCATGCTTCTCGATCGCCTGGAGGGGCTTGCCTGCGGGGCGGTGATCGACACGGCCCATGCCTTTGCCGCCGGTTACTCCCTAGACGGCTTTGCCCAGGCCAGGGCCTTCGTGGACCAGTTGGACGCCGAATTGGGCCTGGGCCGGGTGAAGATGTGGCATCTCAACGACACCGACTTCCCGGCGGGCAGCCGCCGGGACCGCCACGCCCATCTGGGAAAGGGCCTGCTGGGTGAGGGCTGCTTCGCCGCCCTGGTCGGCGACCCGCGTTTGGCCCGTATGGGCGGGGTGATGGAGACCCCCAAGGACACCCGCTGGGCCGACCGGCGCAACCTGGCATTTTTGCGCCGCCTGCGCCGCCGGGGCGCGGCAAAGGCCTAGGGGCCGGGCCCGCGCGCCCCCAGTTGCCTGGAACCCGCGAATATGTTAGTTTTCTGACAAGTTGTCGCCTCTGAAATGTGGAGTTTTTTGGTGGATAAGTCGCAAACACCGCCCCCCGGCGCCCCGGTTATAGATCTGACCGAAGTGGTCGAGTCCGAGGTGCCGGCCGCCCAGCCCGGGCGCAAGCCTGTCCTGGATAAGGATTTGGGGGAGTTGGACCGCATATTGGCTGAACTGAGCGCCCAATCGCCGCCCCCCGCCCAGGAGGACGACCTGGACAAGCTCATGGCCGAAATGGGGCTGCCGCCCCAGCCGCGGGCCCAGGCCTCCAGCCCGGACGAGAGCGAGCTGCAAGAGCTTTTGCAGGAACTGGGCGGCAAGGAGCAGGCCGGTGCGGGCGACGGCCCGGACCAAGGCACCGGCGATCCGGAGTTGGACGATCTGCTTTCCCAGCTGGGCAGCCAGGGGCGGCCCCAGGAAAAAGAGGCGGCCCAGGCCCCCAAGGCTCCGGTTTCCGGCGGCGAGGCCGCGCCCGTGGCCGACCCCGAAGATCTGGTGGAACTGGTGCGCATGGCTGTCCGCCAGATTCTGGAAGATGAGGCCCCGGAGCTGGTCAGCAGCCTGGTGGCTCGGGAGCTGGAAGAGCGGCTGGAGGACATGGTCACCCAGGAGTTGGAAAAGCAGCTCAAGGCCAGAGTCACCCAGGAGGTCAAGGACCTGCTGCGCAAGGCCATGAGCAAGGCCGGGCGACCCTCCGGCAAGCGCGACGACGGGGTAGTAGTAGACTAGACCACCGGCCCCAGGGCCGGTGGCGAGGCAGGGAGACAAGCTCCCCGCCTTTTCTTTTTGTCCTAGCGAGGAGCCCGCAATGGCCCAAGAGACCCTACCCAAATCTTACGAACCGGCCCAGGTGGAAGAACGTTGGTACTCCTACTGGGAGCGGGAGGGGCTGTTCACCGCCGACCCGGCGGGCAAGGGCCCGGCCTACTCCATCGTGATCCCGCCCCCCAACGTAACCGGCCAATTGCACATGGGCCACGCGCTCAACAACACCATGCAGGACATCATGTGCCGCTACAAGCGCATGCTGGGCTACGAGGTGCTGTGGATGCCGGGCACCGACCACGCGGGCATCGCCACCCAGAACGTGGTGGAGCGCCAGCTGGCCAGCGAGGGCAAGACCCGCCACGACCTGGGCCGGGAGGCCTTCATCGAGCGGGTGTGGGAATGGCGGGCCGAGTACGGCGGCAAGATCATCAACCAGCTCAAGCGCCTGGGCGCCTCCTGCGACTGGAGCCGGGAGCGCTTCACCATGGACGAGGGCCTGTCCAAGGCGGTGCGCGAGGTGTTCGTGCGCCTGTACGAGGAAGGGCTCATCTACCGGGGCGACTACATCATCAACTGGTGCCCCCGCTGCCACACCGCCCTGAGCGACCTGGAGAGCGAGCACGAGGAGGTCAAGGGCGGGCTGTACCACATCCGCTACCCCTTCAAGAACGGCAAGGGCTACCTGGTGGTGGCCACCACCAGGCCCGAGACCCTCCTGGGCGACACGGCGGTGGCGGTGAACCCCGAGGACCCCCGCTACCAGAACCTGCCTGACGACACGGTGCTCCTGCCCCTGATCGGCCGGGAACTGCCCATCATCCGCGACCCCTACGTGTCCACCGACTTCGGCACCGGGGCCCTGAAGATAACCCCGGCTCACGACCCCAACGACTTCATGATCGGCCAAAAGCACGGCCTGGCCGCCATCCGGGTCATGGACGACAACGGGACCATCAACGCCGAGGGCGGCCCCTACGCCGGGCTGGACCGTTTCGAAGCCCGCAAGGTGATGTTGGCCGACCTGGAGAAGCAGGGCCTTTTGGAAAAGCAGGAGGACTACCTGCACTCGGTGGGCCACTGCTACCGCTGCAAGACCATGGTGGAGCCCATCCTCTCCAAGCAGTGGTTCGTCAAGGTGGGCCCCCTGGCCGAGGAGGCCCTCAAGGCGGTGCAACAGGGGCGCACCAAGATCGTGCCCACCCAGTGGGAGAAGACCTACTACGAGTGGATGACCAACATCCGCGACTGGTGCGTGAGCCGCCAAATCTGGTGGGGCCACCGCATCCCGGCCTGGTACTGCTCCTGCGGCGAGGTCATCGTCAGCCGCACCGAGCCCGAGGCCTGCCCGGTCTGCGGCTCCACGGAGTTGACCCAGGAGACCGATGTGCTGGACACCTGGTTCAGCAGCGCCCTGTGGCCCTTCTCCACCATGGGCTGGCCGGATCAGACCCCGGAGCTCAGCAAGTTCTACCCCACCTCCTGCCTGGTCACCGGCTTCGACATCCTGTTTTTCTGGGTGGCCCGCATGATGATGATGGGCATCAAGTTCATGGGCGAGGTTCCCTTCACCGACGTGTACATCCACGCCCTGGTGCGCGACGCCTCGGGCCAGAAGATGTCCAAGTCCAAGGGCAACGTCATCGACCCCCTGATCGTCATGGACGAGTTCGGCACCGACGCCTTCCGCTTCACCCTGGCCGCCTTCGCCGCCCAGGGCCGCGACATCAAGATGAGCGAGGAGCGCATCGCCGGGTACCGCAACTTCGTCAACAAGATATGGAACGCGGCCCGCTTCACCCTGATGAACCTGGGCGAGGACGAGCCGGGCGAGCTGCCCACCGAGCCCACCCTGGAGGACCGCTGGATTCTCTCCCGGGTCAGCCGGGTGGCCCAGGAAGTGGGCAAGGCCATTGAGGATTACCGCTTCAACGAGGCGGCCAGCGCGACCTACCAGTTCGTGTGGCACGAGTTCTGCGACTGGTACCTGGAACTGGCCAAGGGCCCGCTCTACGACGATAGCGACCCCAAGCGCCAGGTAGCCACCAGGGCGGTGCTGGCCGAGGTCTACTCGCGCCTCCTGCGCATCCTGCATCCCTTCATGCCCTTTGTCACCGAGGAGCTTTGGCAGCGCCTGCCCGGCGCCGATGGCAGCATCATGAAGGCCCCCTGGCCCGGCGACCACGAGGACCAGATGGACGCCCAGGCCGAGCACGACATGGGCCTGGTCATGGAGGTGATCGGCGCGGTGCGCAATATCCGCGGCGAGATGGGTATAGCTCCCGGCAAGGTGGTGCCCGTGGTATTATTGCCCCACACCGATCAGGCCTTTGAGGTGTTGCGGGCCCAGGCGGCGCGTATCGAGAGCCTGGCCAAGACCCGGCCCCTGGCCTGGGCCAAGGAGGGCGAGCAGCCGGCCAAGTCGGCCGGGGCGGCCCTGGCCGAGGTCACGGTATTCGTGCCCCTGGAGGGCCTGGTGGACTTTTCCGCCGAGGAGGCCCGCCTGGAAAAAGAGCTGGCCAAGCTGGACAAGGAGATCACCCCCAGCCGCAAAAAGCTGACCAATCAGGGCTTCCTGGCCAAGGCCCCCGAAGAGGTGGTGGCCAAGGAAAAGGCGAAGGTCGCCGAGGCTGAGGATAAAATAACCCGGCTCAAGGAGAGCTTGGCCCGGGTGCAAAGCTTTAGATAGCATGGGGGGACGCCAGGTTCCGACCCTTTTGGTGGGTTGGGCCACACGGCACAAGCCGTGGGAAAAAGGCAGTTTGTGCTTGACAGCACTATGGCAAGTTGATAGACAGTTCATTGTGCTTTCGAGGCCCCCCCGAGGAAAAAATGGCCTGTCAGGCCGATTCATACAGTCGTAAAGGAGGAAACCCAAGATGCCGACCGTTAGCTTTAAGGGCAAAGATTTTGAAGTCGACGAGGATGGCTTTCTGCAAGATCCCGAGACCTGGGACGTTGACTTCGCTTTCTACGTGAAGGAACAAGAGGGCATCTCCGAGCTGACCGACGAACACTGGAAGGTTATCCATTACCTCCAGGACTACTACAAGAAGAACGGCATCGCCCCCATGGTCCGGATCATGACCAAGGTCACCGGCTACAAGCTGAAACAGATCTACGAGCTGTTCCCCAGTGGCCCCGGCAAGGGAGCCTGCAAGATGGCTGGTCTGGCCAAGCCCACCGGCTGCGTCTAGTATTCAGCGATCCGCGTAACACGGTGCCCCGTCGAGCAATCGGCGGGCACCGTCTTTTAGGGCGGCACCTATACAATATTTTGGATATACACCACCAGGTACAGACAAGCGGAGCGTAGAAGGCATGGGCGAATCAGCATCGCGCCTGGAGCTTAAGGCCGCGCCCAAGGTTTACCAAGGCGAGCAGGACAAGGCCAGATCCCCGGAAGAGACCGTGGCCTGGGTGCGGGAGCGTTTCGGGGCCATGGGCCAGAACATCCTGCGCCAGGTTATGCGCATAGACACGGGACGCCTGGATATTCCCGTGTTCATAAGCATTTGCGGCGACCAGGCCAAGGGGGTCACCGGCACCCAGAAGCAGATGGGCAAGGGGGCGGCACCGGCCCAGGCCGAGGCCAGCGCCTTGATGGAGCTGGCCGAGCGCTTCTCCTTCTTCAGCTTCATTAAGGGCGGCGGTTTCCCCTGGCTCACCGCGTCCCAGGCGGGCCGGGAGGCCATGGACTTCGCCCAGGCGGCCAAGGCGGTGTACCACCCGGCCGATGACCTGGAGCGGGCCGAGGCGGTCTACGAGCTGCTGCCCCAGACCTGGGCATGGGCCCGCAACCTGGGCGGAGGGCGCGACGAGTTTCTGCCGCTCAGCTGGTTCTACGCCATCAACGAGTACAACGGCCCGGCGGCGGGTAACTGCCTGGAAGAGGCGGTGCTGCAAAGCCTGTGCGAGGTGGTGGAGCGCCACGTCTCGGCGGTGGTCACCCTGGAGGAGCGGCCCACCCCGGCCATCGACCCGGCCAGCGTGACCGACCCCGTGGCCACCGAGCTGATCGCCAAGTTCAAAAAGGCGGGCATCGAGGTGTATCTCAAGGACTTCACCTGCGACATGGGCATCCCCTCGGTGGCGGCCCTGTGCTACGACCCCAGCACTTTCCCCGCCTCCAGCGAGATCGTCTATGCGGCGGGCACCGCCACCAGCCCGGCCATGGCCTTGGTGCGGGCGCTCACCGAGGTGGCCCAGCTAGCCGGCGAATTCAACACCCACACCTCCTATAAAGTCAGCGCCCTGCCCAAGTTCGCCAACCTGGAGGAAGCGGGGTACGTCATGGAGGCGGCGGGAACGGTGCCCCTGGACTCCCTGCCCGACGTGAGCGCCCCGGACTTCCGCGACGAGGTGATGAACTGCGTGGCCGCCCTGGAAGAGCGCGGCTATGCGGTGTACTGTCTCAACGTCACCCATCCCCAGTTGCAGGTGCCCGCGGTGTACACCATCGTGCCGGGCGCCCATTTCGCCTACCGCACCACCGGCACCGACGTGGTGTTCCACGCGGCCAAGGCGGCCAGCCAGATCCCCGAACCGGTGGAGTCCCTGGTGGTGTTGGAGCAAATGCTGGAAGTAGCGGGCGAGAGCTATTACTTGCAGTTTTTCCGGGCCCTGGCCCTGATGGCCCTGGAGCAGCCCGAAGAGGCTTTGGCCTCCCTGGACGTGGCCCTGAGCCTGAGCCCCCCGGCCACGGACGAGGCCTCCATCCACACCCACCGGGGCGCGGCCCTCAAGGACCTGGGGCGCTACGCCGAGGCCAAACAGGCGCTCGGCAAGGCGGCCTCCTTTGAGGAGCCCCACTCGGAAGTGTTCAATCTGCTTGGCTTTTGCCACTACATGCTCAAGGAGCACGAGGAGGCCATCGAGGCCTTTAGCCGGGCCATCGAGCTGGAGCCGGGCCTGGCCATCAACTACGCCAACATCGGCAGCAATTTGCGCGAGTTGGGCCAGCTCAAGGAGGCCTGCCAGATGTATGAGCACGCCTTGGAACTTGACCCCAGCCTGGATTTCGCGCGAGATAATCTGGAAAAGTTAAAGCAAAAAATTTAAGCGTCGCTTTGGCGCAAAAAGGCCCCGCCGCGTGGCGGGGCCTTTTTTGTGCTCAAAGGCTGTCGGAGGCAGGCCGCAAAGGGGTGCAGCCTTGGCCGGTGGCTGTGCCTTTGATTGACATGGGCTGTCTAGGCTTATATTTTCTCTAGGATAATTGTCCAGCATAAATATTTTCAGTTTCTGGGGGGAATCTGTGAGGATAAAAAGCAAGATCGTCTTTTTTCTGTTGGCTCTGTGGTGCTTTGGCGCCCTGCCAACCGCCGGGACTGCCGGCAGTTTTTTGGAATTTTGGGACCAAAAATGCGCTCGGCCCGAGAACCGGGAAACCGTCAGATGCCTGAACCACCGCGCGGTTTCCCTTGTCTTTCGGCATCACGACGATCTGGAAAAAATCAAACAGGCGATCGGCCTGTACAAAAAGGCCCTGGCCCAGGACCCGTGGAACTTTTCCGCCGCGAGCGGTCTCGTAACTGCCTATTTGGAGATAAAGGATTATCCCAGCGCTCTAAAGACGGTGAACTGTACCATTTACCGTCGGCCGTGGTCCTTGGAGCCGCGCCTGCTTAGATGCCAACTACTGGAGGGCATGGGGTTACCCTTTGCGGAGGCCAAGCGCTGCTTTAGGAAGGTTGCGGAGCTATACCGGGAAAGCGGACGCTCTGACGCCAATTATGTGCTGGCCGCCCTGCTGGCCGAGAGCCCTGAGGCCGAGGCCATTAAACGGGAGTTTCATAAGCGAGCCAAGCCTGGGACGCCTGATGGATATGTTTGGGAGACGGTTTTTAAGGATTTTGACCGGGATGATTACCTGAAAAATTCTAAGCTGGTGAAAGAGGGTTACAAGCAAACTCCCCTTCCCATGGATATCACCCCGTCCGACTGCATGGGGATTATCCCAGGGGCGGACCCGGGCCGCCCAATGAGCCCCTCCGACCGGGCGATGGCGGAACGAAACGAGGCCGAATACCACCAGAAAATTAGAAGGCAACAGATAGTGGCCCAGGCCCAGGCCTATCTGGTGCAAAAAGACTATGGCGCGGCTCTGGAGATTATCGAGGCAGAATCGGCTGCCGAGCCCAGAGCCGACTATATGTATCTGTTAAGGTGCCTGCTGCGGGAAAAAACCGGCCGCCCCCAAAGAGAGTATCAGGCCTGTTACCGTGGGTATTTGGCGGCTCTGGAGCGGGACGATTTTCACGTCGCCGACCCCAACTATGTCCGGATCGGCATCCTGGCTTACTGGCCCGACAAAAAGTCCATCCGGGAAAAGGTGATCGTCAATTTCATGCCGGGCACCCAGGCCCAAAAGAACTGGGACCAATACCTGGACATACTTCGCAGGGAGGATGTGTTTCACAAGATGCTGAAGTGGTAAGGCCACGCTAAACGCCTCTACTCCCAGCTTCTTGCGTAACCTCTTGGTGTGGGTTCGGTGCCGCGATGCCGCCGCTTGGGCTAGTCTCCGTTGGGTTTGCGGCGCAGGGCCTTGACCTGCCCCCGCTGCTTTTTGGCTTCCAGGCGGCGGCGCTTGGCCGCCCTGGTGGGCTTGGTGGGCCGTCTTGGCTTGGGGGGAGGTTTGCTCTTTTCGGCCAGGGCGTCTGCCAGGCGCAGCAGGGCCACCTCGCGGTTCTGATGCTGGGAGCGGCGCTCGGTGGCGGTCACCACGATGCCGCTGGGCAGGTGGGTGAGGCGCACCCCGGTCTCGGTCTTGTTGCGATGCTGTCCGCCCGGCCCGGTGGCCCGGAAAAAATCCCAGACCAGGTCTTTTTCTTCGATATTGGGAGGCAAGTCCATGGGAGGCTCAGGCCTTGGGGGCCCGCTTGTCGCACTCGATGTAGGCGTAGGCCGAATGGTTGTGGATGGACTCGAAGTTCTCGCTGTCCACGGTGAACCAGATGATGTTGCGGTCGTCGCTGAGCTTGCTGGCCACCTCGCGCACCACGTCCTCCACGAACATGGGGTTATCGTAGGCGTGCTCGGTGACGAATTTCTCGTCCTCGCGCTTGAGCAGGGAGAACACCTCGGATGAGGCGCTGCTCTCCACCATGTGGATGAGGTCCTCGATCCAGATGAAGCGCTTGAAGCGAACCGCCAGGCGCACCACTCCCCGCTGGTTGTGGGCACCGGAGGCGCTTATCTCCTTGGAGCAGGGGCACAGGGTGGTTACCGGCACCGCGATCTCCACCACCAGGTCCATGCCCGAACCGTTGAGGCTGCCCCGGAAGGCCACGCCGTATTCCATCAAGCCCTGGGCTCGGCTCACCGGGGCGGACTTTTCCAGGAAATAGGGGAACTCCACTTCGATGTGGGCGCTTTCGGCGTCCAGGCGCTGCTTCATCTCTTCCAGGATGTCGGGGATGTTGCTTATGTTGATGCTGCCGCTGTACTCGCTCAGAAGCTCGATGAAGCGGCTCATGTGGGTGCCCTTGTACTGGTGGGGCAGGTTCACGTACATGTTGATGGAGGCCACGGTCTGCTGAGAGCCGTTGGCCCGGTCCAACACGGTGATGGGGTAACGGATATTCTTCACCCCCACCTTGTCGATGGCGATGTTGCGGTGGTCGGGCTGGTTTTGTACGTCGAGCATGATGCTTGGCTGCTTTTAGCGTGGCCGCGCTTTGGGCGGTCCGGACGACTCCGGCGGGTTGCTCCCTTGCCGTGGCGCGGCGTGAGTTTGGTTGTAGTTGCTACTCTTTATATGCCGGATTATTTACCACGGCACTAATAATTTCGACAGGCGTTCACATAATAAATCGGGGCGCACCGCCCAACAAGCGGTGCGCCCCGTCTTCATTGGGTTGATCCCGGTCCCTCGCTCTACCAGCCCCAGGTCAGGTACTGGTGGATGCTGTTGGCGGCCAGGCGGCCCGCTCCGGCGGCCTTGATGACCGTGGCCGCGCCGGTGACGATGTCGCCGCCGGCCCACACGCCGGGCTTCTTGGTCTTGCCCGCCTCGTCGGCCTCGATGTAGCCCCACCGGTTCACGGCCAGGCCGGGGGTGGTCCGGGTGATCAGCGGGTTGGCCCCGGAGCCGATGGCGATGATGGCCAGGTCGCAGTCCAGGGTCTTCACCGAGCCGGGGATGGGCTCGGGACGGCGGCGGCCGCTGTCGTCGGGCTCGCCCAGCTTCATCTCCTGGAGCTCCACCGCCTTGAGGCGGTTGTCCTCGTCGCCGATGAAGCGCAGGGGAGCGTGCAGCAGGAAGAACTGGATGCCCTCGTCCTTGGCGTGGTGGATCTCTTCGCCGCGGGCGGGAAGCTCCTCCTCGGAGCGGCGGTACACGCACTTCACGTCGTCGCAGCCCATGCGCATGGCGGTGCGCAGGCTGTCCATGGCCACGTTGCCGCCGCCGAACACGCACACGTGCTCTCCGCCCACCAGGGGCGTGTCGTACTCGGGGAACAGATAGCCCTTCATCAGGTTGGCCCGGGTGAGGTACTCGTTGGCGCTGTAGACGCCGATGAGGTTTTCGCCGGGCACGCCCACGAAGCGGGGCAGGCCCGCGCCCACGCCCAGGTAGATGGCGTCGAAGCCTTCTTCTTCAAGCAACTCGTCCACGGTCACCGTGGAGCCCACCACCATGTTGCACTCCACCTTCACGCCCAGGCGCTCCAGGAAGTTGACCTCGGCGGCCACGATCTCCTTGGGCAGGCGGAACTCGGGGATGCCGTAGACCAGCACGCCGCCGGGCTTGTGGAAGGCCTCGAACACGGTGACCTCGTGACCGTTGCGGATCAGGTCGCCGGCCACGGTGAGGCTGCCGGGGCCCGAACCCACCACCGCCACCTTCTTGCCGGTGGATGGGGCCTTGGGGGGCATGGGCAGGTCCTTTTCGGCCCTGGCCCAGTCGGCGGCGAAGCGCTCCAGGTTGCCGATGGCCACGGGCTTGTCCTTCTTGCCCACGATGCACAGGCCCTCGCACTGGTTCTCCTGGGGGCACACCCGGCCGCACACGGCGGGCAGGGAGTTTTTCTCCCACAGCTTCATGATGGCCCCGGCGTAGTTGCCCTGGGCGATCTCGGCGATGAAATCGGGGATGTCCACGTTCACCGGGCAGCCCTGCTTGCAGGAGGGCTTTTTGCACTGGAGACAGCGCTGGGCCTCGGCCTGGGCCATCTCGGCGGTGTAGCCCAGGGGCACTTCTTCAAAATTGCGGCGGCGCACTTCGGGCTTTTGTTCGGGCATCGGGGTGCGCGGGGCTTTTTCCTTTTTCGCGTTTTCGGCCATGCTCACGCTCTCCTTACTTGCCCTGGGTCTCGCAGGCGCACTTTTTCTCGTAACGGTCCATGGCTTGCCTCTCTTGGGGGACGTAGGCGGTCAGGCGCTTGGACAGGCCCTCGAAGTCCACCTTGTGGGCGTCGAACTCCGGACCGTCCACGCAGGCGAACTTGGTCTCGCCGCCCACCTGGACCCGGCAGCAGCCGCACATTCCCGTGCCGTCGACCATGATGGCGTTGAGGCTGACCATGGTGGGCACGCCGTACTCCTGGGTGACCTTGGAGCAGAACTTCATCATGGGCACCGGCCCGATGCACACCGCCTCCTTGACCTCGGAGCCCAGCTTGGTGAGCTGCTCGCGCAACACGTCGGTGACGAAGCCGTGGTGGCCGTAGGAGCCGTCGTCGGTGCACACATAAAGCTCGTCGGAGGCTTTCTTCATCTTTTCTTCCATGATGAGTAGCTCCTGGGTGCGCGCCCCGATGATGCAGATTACCTTGTTGCCCGCGTTGTGGAACCCCCGGGTGATGGGGTGCAGCACGGCCACGCCGGTGCCGCCGCCCACGCAGATGATGGTTCCCTTTTTCTCGATGGGGGTGGGGGTGCCCAGGGGCCCGGCGATGTCCATGATGGAATCCATCACTTCCAGGCTCTTGAGCAGGGCGGTGGTCTTGCCGACCACCTGGTAGATGATGGTGATGGTGCCCCGCGTGGGGTCGGAGTCGGCCATGGTCAGGGGAATGCGCTCCCCGGTCTCGTTCACCCGCAGGATGACAAACTGGCCCGGTTTGGCCTTGGCCGCGATGCGCGGGGCTTCGATCTCGTTCTCAACCACCGTGCCCTGGGCCAACACCCTCTTGGCTAGGATCTTGTACATGGAATCTCCTCAGCGTTTCTTGGGACGGACTCGCCCGGCCTCAGGGTAACACCTTAAGACCATGGGGGATTAAATTAAAAAAAGGGCAGCCGGATACTTATAGCGCCGACAGGCTGGTGTTGTCATTACCATCGGGGTCGGAATTAGTCAAAGCAAAATCGCACGTTGTGGTACTCTTCGCGGGTATCCCAAGGTGCCGGCGTCGGGGGTTTGTGACTTAATTCTCTTGACCTGGGTTATAGAACATGCTATTCGCCGACATAGCCATTTCATTCCGCCGAAAGGTTGGGCGGGGGGGCTGGCTTAGATCACTAACAAGCACCTTTTAGGCAAAAGGTCTTGCCATCTGGCCCGGAGACGCCGCCGGCAAACACCGGGGCCTCGCCGGACCTTTTAAGCACTGCCGCGCTTTTTTGATTTGTTTAAGGAGGAATTAACTATGCCCAAGCTGCCAGATCCCAGAGAAAATCCGGATTACGTAATCGCGGAGGCGGCCGAAGAGTACATGAAGCCCATCAAGGATATCGCCGGCGAGCTGGGGATAACCGAGGAAGAGCTCCTGCTGCACGGTCACTACGTGGCCAAGGTGGACTTCAAGAAGCTGCTCGAGAGGCTGAAGGACCGGCCGGACGGCAAGTACATCGACGTAACCGCCATCACCCCGACTCCCCTGGGAGAAGGCAAGTCCACTTCCTCCATGGGTCTGGTCGAGGGCCTGGGCCAGCGCAAGGTCAACGTGACCGCGGCCATCCGTCAGCCCTCCGGCGGCCCCACCATGAACATCAAGGGCTCCGCGGCCGGCGGCGGCTTGGCCCAGTGCATCCCCTTGACCCCCTTCAGCCTGGGCCTCACCGGCGACATCAACGCCATCATGAACGCCCACAACCTGGCCATGGTGGCTCTGAACTCCCGCATGCAGCACGAGCGCAACTACACCGACGAGCAGCTCATGCGCTTGAGCAACATGGAGCGCCTGGACATCGACCCCACCAACGTGGAAATGGGTTGGATCATCGACTTCTGCTGCCAGGGCCTCAGGAACATCATCATGGGCCTGGGCGGACGCACCGACGGCTTCATGATGCAGTCCAAGTTCGGCATCGCGGTGAGCTCCGAGGTTATGGCCATCCTGGCCGTGGCCAAGGACCTGGCCGACATGCGCGAGCGCATGGGCAAGATCGTGGTGGCCTACAACAAACAGGGTAAAGCCATCACCACCAAGGACCTGCAGGTGGACGGCGCCATGACCGCCTGGATGGTCGAGGCCCTGAACCCCAACCTGCTGCAGAGCCTGGAAGGCCAGCCGGTGTTCGTGCACGCCGGTCCCTTCGCCAACATCGCCATCGGCCAGAGCTCCATCATCGCCGACCGCGTGGCCCTGAAGCTGGGCGACTACCACGTGACCGAGTCCGGCTTCGGCGCGGACATCGGCTTCGAGAAGTTCTGGAACCTGAAGTGCCGCTACAGCGGCCTGAAGCCCAACTGCGCGGTGGTCGTGGCCACCATCCGGGCCCTGAAGTGCCACGGCGGCGCGCCCATCCCGGTGCCCGGCAAGGCCATGCCCGAAGAGTACAAGGGCGAGAACGTGGGCTGGGTCGAGAAGGGCTGCGAGAACCTGGTGCACCACATCAACACCGTGCGCAAGGCCGGCATCAACCCGGTGGTGTGCATCAACGCCTTCTACACCGACACCGACGCCGAGATCGCCAAGGTGCGTGAGCTGGGCGAGGCGGCCGGCGCCCGCGTGGCCCTGTCGCGCCACTGGGAGAAGGGCGGCGAGGGCGCCCTGGAGTTCGCCGACGCGGTCATCGACGCGTGCAACGAGCCCAACGACTTCAAGCTGCTCTACGAGCTGAGCACCCCCCTGCGCGATCGTATCGACCTGATCGCCAAGGAGGTCTACGGCGCCGACGGCGCGGACTACTCCGACGTCGCTCTGAGCAAGGCCAAGAAGATCGAGGCCGACCCCGAGCTGTCCAAGCTGGGCACCTGCATGGTCAAGACCCACCTGTCGCTCAGCGACAACCCGGCCATCAAGGGCGTGCCCAAGGGCTGGAGGCTGTTCGTGCGCGACATCCTCACCTACGGCGGCGCCGGATTCGTGGTGCCCGTGGCCGGCAACATCAGCCTGATGCCCGGCTCCGGCTCCAACCCCGCCTACCGCCGGGTGGACGTGGATGTGGAAACCGGCAAGGTGAAGGGCGTGTTCTAGAAAACACGGCTGAATCCGCGAGACTACAAGCCCGGGCCGCAAGGCCCGGGCTTTTTTTTGTTCACAGGAAGTATTTCAGACCGATGGGGGGGCTTGGTTTTCACCACCAGGATGGGCTAACATGTCCCTTAATGGGTTGCTTGGTATTAATCAATAAAACCGATGTATTAAGTAGGATTATCCCCCGGGGGGAATCAAAACTTGCCAAGGTGTGGCTTTTTGTCTATAGTGCCGATCGTTGATTAATGTTACTATTCCGAGGTAAATAATGACAATTTTCACAAAGTGGCACGCCGCCTGCCCGGAGTGAGCTGCCGCTGAACCGCCGGGCGGCTGGTCCGGCGGAAAACCGCTTGCAAGGACGAAGTCGAATGGCACAAAGCAAGAAAGTCGGAGCGGTGATGGTAGTAGGCGCCGGCATAGCCGGCGTGCAGGCCTCGTTGGATCTGGCCAACGCGGGATACTACGTCTACCTGGTGGAGAAAACCACGGCCATTGGCGGCCGCATGGCTCAGCTGGACAAGACCTTCCCCACCAACGACTGCGCCATGTGCATCATCTCGCCCAAACTTGTGGAATGCGGGCGTCACCTGAACATCGAGATTCTCACCCAGGCCGAGGTGGCCGCCATCTCCGGCCAGCCGGGCGATTTTCAGGTTGAGGTGCATCAGGAGCCACGCTACGTGGACATGGAGGCCTGCACCGCCTGCGGCGACTGCATCGAGTCCTGCCCCGTGGCCCTGCCCAACGAGTTCGACCAGGGTCTGAGCAAGCGCAAGGCCACCTTCAAGCGCTACGCCCAGGCCTTCCCCAATGCCTACGGCATAACCAAGCTGGACCAGGCCCCCTGTTCGGTGACCTGCCCGGCCAATCTGAACGTGCAGGGCTACGTACAGATGGCCAAGGTGGGCAAGTTCGCCGAGAGCTTGGCCATCATCATGAAGGACCTGCCCCTGCCCGGCACCATCGGGCGCATCTGCCCCCATCCCTGCGAGGACGCCTGCCGCCGCATGACCGTGGACGAGGCCATCGCCATCCGCGACATCAAGCGCCTGGTGGCCGACGAGGTGGGCGTGGAGAACGTGCCCCAGCCCGAGGTGGAGCCCCGCGGCGAAAAGGTGGCCATCGTGGGAGCCGGCCCGGCCGGTCTTTCCTGCGCCTACCACCTGGCCCGCAACGGCATCAAGTCGGTGATCTACGAGGCCCTGCCCGTGGCGGGCGGCGCCCTGGCCACCGGCGTGCCCGCCTACCGCCTGCCCCGGGAGGCCCTGGCCAAGGAGGTGGAGCAGATCACCAAGATGGGCGTGGAGATCAAGCTCAACACCCCCATCGGCAAAGACACCACCTTCGCGGACCTTCAAAACGACTACGACGCGGTTTTCCTGGGCGTGGGCGCCCCGGCCAGCTTCAAGCTGAACGTGGAAGGCGAGGACAGCGCCAACGTGGTGCCCGCCCTGGGCTACCTGCAAGACCTCAGCCTGGGCAACGAGGTGCCCACCGGCGACAACGTGCTGGTGGTGGGCGGTGGCAACGTGGCCATCGACGCGGCCCGCACCGCCCTGCGCGGCGGCGCGGCCAACGTGACCATGGTCATGCTGGAGTCCGAGGAAGAATGCCCGGCCAGCCCCTGGGAAGTGGAAGAAGCCCTGGAAGAGGGCATCACCATGTTCCACCGCCGGGGCGTGTTGGCCATCAACACCGATGGCGGCAAGGCCACCAGCCTGGTGCTCAAGAAGTGCACCCGGGTCTTTGACGACGACCACCGCTTCTCTCCCCAGTTCGACGAGAGCGACACCATCGAGTTGGAGGCCGATCTGTTCATCACCGCTATCGGCCAGCGCACCGACCTCGGTTTCCTGGGCAAGGACTCGGGCCTGGAGCTGACCCCCCGGGGCACCATCGCCGCCGATCCCCTGACCAGGGCCACCAACCTGGACAAGGTCTTCGCGGGCGGCGATGCGGTCACCGGCCCCTGGATCGCCATCGGCGCGGTGGCCGCCGGGCGCGACGCGGCCATAAGCATGGTGCGCAAGTTCGACGGCCTGGACCTGGCCGAGGGACGGGCCAAGCCGGAGCTGAAGCCCGAGGACGAGCAGTGCTTCAACCCCATCCCCCTGGATATCGAACTGGCCCCCCGGGCCCACATGGAGGTGCGCGAGGCCGACAGCCGCAAGTGCGACTTCGACCAGTTCGAGCTGGGCCTCAGCGCCGAGCAGGGACAGAAGGAGGGCGAGCGCTGCCTCAACTGCGCGGTGTGCTGCGAGTGCTTCCAGTGCGTGGAGTCCTGCAAGGCCCACGCCCCGGCCCACGACCAGAAGCCCAAGGAGCTGACCCTCAACGTGGGCAGCGTGATCCTGGCGCCCGGCTTCGAGCCCTTCGACCCGGCCATCTTCGACACCTACTCCTACGCCAAGCACCCCAACGTGCTCTCGGCCATGGAGTTCGAGCGGGTGCTCAGCGCCTCCGGCCCCTACCAGGGCCACCTGCAGCGCCCCAGCGACGGGGTGGAGCCCAAGAAGATCGCCTGGCTCCAGTGCGTGGGCAGCCGCGACATAAACCACTGCGACAACGGCTACTGCTCGGCGGTGTGCTGCATGTACGCCATCAAGGAGGCGGTCATCGCCAAGGAGCACGCCTCCGAGGAGCTGGACGCCACCATCTTCTTCATGGACATGCGCACCTACGGCAAGGACTTCGAGAAGTACTACAACCGGGCCGAACAGGAGAAGGGGGTGCGCTTCGTGCGCTCCCGTGTCCACTCGGTGGACCCGGCCGAGGATGAACGCCTGCGCATCGAGTACGTCACCGAGGACGGCGAGGCCAAGGAAGAGCTGTTCGACATGGTGGTCCTGTCGGTGGGCCTGCAAACCGGCCCCGAGGCCATCGAGACGGCCCACCGCCTGGGCATCGACCTCACCGGCTACAACTTCAGCGAGACCAGCTCCTTCGCCCCGGTGGGCACCAGCAAGGAAGGCATCTTCGCCTGCGGCGCCTTCGCCGGTCCCAAGGACATCCCCCAGGCGGTGATGGAGGCCTCCGCCGCCGCCTGCGTGGCCAGCCTGGATTTGGCCGAGGCCCGGGGGACCATGAGCAAGGAAGTCTCCTACCCGGTGGAGAAGGACGTCAGCGAGGACCAACCCCGGGTGGGCGTGTTCGTGTGCAACTGCGGCATCAACATCGGCGGCATCGTGGACGTGCCCGCGGTGCGCGAGTACGCGGCCACCTTGCCCTACGTGGCCTTCGTGGACGACAACCTGTTCACTTGCTCCCAGGACACCCAGAACAAGATCAAGGACAAGATCGAGGAGCACAACCTCAACCGGGTGGTGGTGGCCTCGTGCAGCCCCCGCACCCACGAGCCCATGTTCCAGGAGACCATCCGCGAGGCGGGGCTCAACAAGTACCTGTTCGAGATGGCCAACATCCGCGACCAGGACTCCTGGGTGCACCAGGGCGAGCCGGAAAAAGCCACCGCCAAGGCCAAGGACCTGGTGCGCATGGCCGTGGCCAAGGCAACCCTCATCGAGCCCCTGCACCAGGTGGAGCTGCCCCTGGAAAAGAGCGCCATCGTGGTGGGCGGCGGCGTGGCCGGCATGAGCGCGGCGCTGAACCTGGCCGAGGCCGGCTACCCGGTGCACCTGGTGGAAAAGAGCGGCGAGCTGGGCGGCAACGCCCGCTACCTGCTCAACTCCTGGAAGGGCGAGGCCGTGGCCCCCTACCTGGAGGACCTGGTGGCCAAGGTGAACAGCCACCCCAACCTCACCGTGCACATGAACAGCGAGCTGACCTCCTTCAAGGGCTTCGTGGGCAACTACGTCAGCGGCATCACCCCGGCGGGCGGGGAAGAGATGGTGCTGGAGCACGGGGTCATCGTGCTGGCCACCGGCGGCCACGAGCTAAAGCCCAGCGAGTACCTCTACGGCCAGAGCGACGGGGTGGTCACCTCCCTGGAGCTGGACATGGAGCTCAAGGGCAACCCCGACGCGCCCAAGGCCTGGGACTCGGTGGCCTTCATCCAGTGCGTGGGCTCTCGCGAGCCGGAGCGGCCCTACTGCTCCCGCCTGTGCTGCACCCACTCGGTGGAGAGCGCGGTCAAGGTGAAGGAAGCCAACCCCGAGGCCAACGTCTACATTCTCTACCGCGACATCCGCACCTACGGGGTGCGCGAGGACCTCTACAAGAAGGCCCGCGAGGCGGGCGTGCTGTTCGTGCGCTACAACCTGGACGACAAACCCCAGGTCAGCCAGGACGGCGGCAAGATCACCGTCACCGCCACCGACCACGTGCTGGGCCGTCCCATCAGCTTCGACGTGGACCGGCTGGTGCTGGCCGCGGCCATCGTGCCCAACGAGGTGCACAAGCTGGCCGAGGCCATGAAGACCCCCCTCAACGCCGAGGGCTTCTTCCTGGAGGCCCACGCCAAGCTCAGGCCGGTGGACTTCGCCACCGAGGGCCTGTACCAGGCGGGCCTGGCCCACTATCCCAAGCCCATCGACGAGGCCATCGCCCAGGCCAACGCGGCGGCCGGACGGGCCATGACCGTGCTGGCCAAGACCGTCATCCGCGTGGGCGGCGTGGTGGCCACGGTAGACCCCAAGAAGTGCTCCGTGTGCCTTACCTGCGTGCGCACCTGCCCCTACGGGGTGCCCAAGATCGTGGACGGCGCGGCCAAGATAGAGGTGGCCCAGTGCTACGGCTGCGGAGCCTGCGCCGCCGAATGTCCGGGCAAGGCCATTACCCTGCAACACTTCACCGACGCCCAGATCCTGGCCAAGGAACGGGCGGCGATGAACTGAGCCTAATTGCCGGTCCCGGCTCACGGGCCGGGGCCTTCACCTGCCGTTGCCCGGCGCGCGTGGGCTCTCCGGGACGAGGAGGATGAACTTGAGCGCTGAGTTTGAACCGAAAATCGTAGCTTTCTGCTGCCAGTACTGAGCGTACTCCGCAGCGGACCTGGCAGGTTCGATGAGACTGCAATATCCCACCAACGTGCGAGTCATCCAGTTGCCCTGTTCCGGGCGGGTGGACATCTTGCACCTGCTGCGCTCCTTTGAAGACGGAGTGGATGGCGTGTACGTGGCCGGTTGCATGGAGGGCGATTGCCACTTCCTCACCGGCAACCTCAAGGCGCGCCGCAAGGTGGAGTACGTGCAAAAGGTCTTGGCATCGCTGGGCATCGAGCCCGAGCGCATCGAGATGTACAACATGAGTTCGGCCCAGGGGCCCCGCTTTGCGGAGGTGGCCCGGGAGTTTACCGAGCGCATAAGGGAGCTGGGACCCAGCCCCGTCGGGCAGGCCAAAGCGGCCTAGGCGAATTGAGGCGGATCGAGCTATCTGTTGACTAGGAAGGACAGTTGCCATGATCGTAGGTGACAGCAAGCCCTTGGAGGAGATCCTGTCCATGATCGAGGGACGGGACAAGGTCCTGGTGTTGGGCTGCCGGGGGTGCGTGACCGTCTGCAACGTGGGTGGAGAAAAAGAGGTTGGCATCCTGGCCAGCGCCCTGCGCATAGCCCGTAAAAAAGCCGGCCTGCCCCCTACCGTGGAAGAGATGACCCTGGAGCGCCAGTGCGACCCCGAGTACGTCGAGGAGCTGGCCGACGTGGCCGAGAAGTACGACGCCATCGTCTCCATCGCCTGCGGGGTGGGGCCGCAGTTCGTGGCCGAGCGCTTCCGCGACGTGGCGGTGTTTCCGGGCATCAACACCACCTTCATCGGCGGGGCCCTGGAGCACGGGGTCTGGGCCGAGCGCTGTCAGAGCTGCGGCAACTGCCTGGTGCACAACTTCGGCGGGCTCTGCCCCATCGCCCGCTGCTCCAAGAGCCTGATGAACGGCCCCTGTGGCGGCTCGGCCTCGGGCAACTGCGAGATCAGCCCGGAGGTGCCCTGCGTGTGGGACCAGATCGTGCAGAAGATGACCGCCATGGGCAGGCTTCAGGAGTTGGAGGAGGTGTGGCCCAACAAGAACTGGTTGACCGCCCGCGACGGCGGCCCCCGCAAGCGGGTTAGGGAGGACCTGAAGCAATGAAAGCCGGCAGCAATCTGGAAAAAATGCTCTCCGCTGGCCACTTTGCGGTTACCGGTGAGTTGGGTCCCCCCCAGGGCAACAACGCCGAGGAGGTGCGCCACAAGGCCGGCTTCCTCAAGGGCATCGTGGAGTCGGTGAACATCACCGACAACCAGACCGCCGTGGTGCGCATGGCCTCCTGGGCGGCCTGCAAGATCCTCATCGACGAGGGCCTGGAGCCCAATTATCAGATGGTCTGCCGCGACCGCAACCGGCTGGCGCTCATGGCCGACATCCTGGGGGCCACCGCCCTGGGCATCAAGAACGTGCTGTGCCTTTCCGGCGACCACCAACGCTTCGGCAGCCATCCCGAGTCCAAGAACGTCTACGACCTGGACTCGGTGCAGCTGCTGGCCGCCTTCAAGAAGATGCGCGACGAGAAGAAGTTTTTGAACGACAAGGACCTGGACGGCTCGCCCGAGATATTCATCGGCGCGGCCTCCAACCCCTTTGCCGACCCCTTCGAGTTCCGGGTCACCCGCCTGGCCAAGAAGGTCGCCGCCGGGGCCGACTTCGTGCAGACCCAGTGCATCTACAACATGGCCAAGTTCCGCGAGTTCATGAAACAGGCGGTGGACCGGGGCCTGCACGAGAAGTGCTACATCCTGGCCGGAGTCACCCCCATGAAGTCGGTGGGTATGGCCAAGTACATGGCCAAGTTCGTGCCTGGCATGGACGTGCCCGAGTCGGTGGTCAAGCGCCTGCAAGGCGTGGACAAGAAGCAGCAGGCCGCCGAGGGCATCAAGATGGCCATCGAGCAGATCGAGGAGTTCAAGCAGATGGAGGGTGTGGCCGGGGTGCACGTCATGGCCATCGAGTGGGAGCACCGGGCCAAGGAGATCATCGAGGGCGCGGGGTTACTGCCCCGGCCGGTGGTCGATTAGGTTTGGTGCAGACGGTGGGTCCGGCTGCGCCAGCCACCGACATACTGCGTTGCTGGCTGCGCGCTGACCTCGACGTAGCTTAGGCTACGCCTCCGGTCCGCGCTTGCCAGACGCCTTGTCTGCCTGCGGCTGACTGTGCCGGACCGCTCACGAATCGCCCTACAGATGCGGATATTGAAGAGGAGCCCTTGGGGGCTTCTCTTTTTTTGTTGGAAGATTAGAGCAGAGAAGAAAAGCTATTTTTGCTAAAAAGACGCCAAGCGGCACAGCCAGGCGGTCGCGGGCAAGGCGTCCGTCGAGCGACAGCCGCAGGCGTAGCTGATGCTACGTCGAGGCTGGAGCGACGGCGGCAACGCAGCCCCCGGCCATCTGGCGCGGCCGCCTAAAACGCCACCAGCTTAACTGCTATGGCGATCAGTATCACTCCGCCGACCAATCCCATTCTATGCCCCAACCTGGCACTCATAAGCCCGGCCAGCTTCATGGCCAGCAGGGTCATGCCCGCGGCCACGATGCCGATGATCACCGCCGCGCCCAAGACGTTTTGCCCCACCATGCCCAAGGACAGGCCCACCCCCAGGGCGTCTATGCTGGTGGCCAGGGAAAGGGCGATGAGGCTCCAGCCCTTGGTGGGGTCCAGGCCGTGGGTGCGCTCCTCCGGGGGCGCCAGGGCCTCCCAGGCCATCTTGCCGCCGATGAACACCAACACCGCCGCCGCGATCCAGGGGGCCCAGCGGGCGGCCACGGTGGCCAGGCCCGCGCCCAGGCCCCAGCCAATGAGCGGCATCAGGAACTGGAACAGGCCGAAGTGGAAGGACAGGCGAAATATTTGACGGGGGGCGCAGAAGCGCCCCCCCACGGCCAGGCCCACCGCAAAGGCATCACAGCCCAGGGCCACGGCCAAGGCTAGGGTTTCAAGCAGGTTCACTACTCATAGATCTTTTCTCCGGACCCGGCTTCGGCGGCGTCGGCCTCGAAATCCCGGGGAGCCGAGGCCTTGGTCTTTTGATAATCGCGATACCACTCATGGGCCACGATCATGCTCATCACCTCGTTGGTGCCGGTCCAGATGGAGGCCAAACGCAAGTCGCGCACGATGCGCTCCACCGGGAACACGTTAGTATACCCGATGCCCCCCATCACCTGCATGGCGTGATTGGCCGCCTGTTGGCAGGATTCGGTGACGAATTTTTTGGTCTGGCTGATGAGCCGGCGGGTGTGGTTTTGGTCCTCGCCCGCGTCCACCGCCCTGGCCGTGGCGTAGATCATGGCGCGGCAGGCGTCCAAGAGGGTCACCGCCTGGGCCACCTGGAAGCTCACTCCCTGGAACTGGTTGATGGGCTGGCCAAAGGCCTTGCGCCGGGTGCTGTACCCGGTGGCCACGTCCACCGCGGGCTGGGCCGCGCCGATGGTCATGGCCGCGGTGCCCAGGCGCTCGGGGATCATCATGGTGTTGAACACCGCGTAGGCCCCGCCCACGCTGCCTACCACGTTTTCATTGGGCACCTTCACGTCAGTGAACACCAGGCGGCCCGCTCCACCGCCCCGGCAGCCCATGAGGCCGTAGATATAGGCCACCTCCACCCCGGGGCCGCGATCCACCACAAAGCAGGTAAGGGCCTTGCGCGGGTCGGCCTTGGGGTCGGGGTCGGTGCGGGCGTAGACCAGGAAGTAGTCCGCTCCCTCCGCCCCCACGATGAAGCGCTTCTGGCCGTTGAGCACAAAGTGGTCGCCCTGGTCCTCGGCCACGCTGGTGGTGCCGAAAAAGTCCGAGCCGCCCCGAGGCTCGGTGAGGCACTCGGCGGCGAACATCTCCCCGGCCAACAGCGGCTTGACGTAGCGCTCCTTGAGGTCGTCGCTGCCGTGCTGGATGATGGCGTCGCACACCAGCTCGGCCCCCACCCCGAAGACGCAAGCGAAGATGTAGCCCAACACGCCCACCTCTTCCATGACCATGCAGGTGCTCACCCAGTCCAGGCCCCGCCCGCCCCACTCACGGGGGTAGCGGCAGCCCATGAGGTTGCGGCGGCCAGCCTCGGCCAGAAACTCCTTGGGGAAGGTGACCTTGTCCTGGTCCATGTCCAGGATTAGCTGCCGGGGCACCCAGGCCACCAACTCGCGCACCTCGTCGCGCAGCTTGCGCTGCTCTTCGTTCAACAAAAACTCAAACATCTGGGCCTCCGGGCGCTAGGAAGCATCCTGGCGCAGTCTGTATTTCATAATCTTGCCGGTGGGGGTGTGGGGCAGCTCGGCCACGAACATGAAGTCCCGGGGTGTCTTGTAGCGGGCCAGCTTGTCGGCCAAAAAGGCCTCCAACTCCTCGGCGCTGGTCTGCTCGCCCTGCTTGGGCACCACGTAGGCCACCACCGTTTCGCCCCATTCGTGGTGGGGCCGCCCCAGGACCGCCACCTCCATCACCGCCGGGTGGGCGGCGATGGCGTCCTCCACTTCCTTGGAGTAGACGTTCTCCCCGCCGGTTACGATCATGTCCTTGGAGCGGTCCACGATGAACATGTAGCCGTCCTGGTCCACCCGGGCCACGTCGCCGGTCTTGTACCAGCCGTCCTCAAAGGCCTCCCTGGTGGCCTCGGGGTCCTGGTAATAGCCCTTCATCATGGAGGGGGCTTTGAGCCATATCTCGCCGGCCTCGCCCGCCTGGGCCGGGGTGCCGTCGAAGCGCATCACCTTGGTGTCCGCGCCGGGCAGGCCCTGAGCCCCGATGGAGCCTGCCTTTTCCACCTGCTCCCAGGGGAACAGGGTGGTGCCGGTGGGGCCCGCCTCGGTCATGCCGTAGACCTGGTAGAAGTTTTCGCTCTGATAGCGCTTCATCAAATCCAGCACCACCTCGCCGGAGATGGGCCCGCCGCCGTAGATCCAGCAGCGCATGGAGCTGAGGTCGAACTGGTCGAAGTGGGGGATCATCTGCAGGGGCAGGATGTAGCTGATGGGTGCGCCGAAGTAGATGGTGCACCTTTCCTCCTGCACCGCCTGCAAGAAGTGCAGAGGGTGATACTCGCGGATGAGCACCGTGCAGCCGCCCACGAATTGCACCCCCATGAACCAGTTGTTGAGCGGCGAGGAGTGCCAGATGGGCATGGCCATGAGCAGGCGGTCGCGGAAGTCCATCTTGACCACCAGGGCCCCGGTGATGCCCGCGAACAGCACCGTCTGGTGGGTGTGCAGGCAGCCCTTGGGTTTGCCCGTGGTGCCCGAGGTGTAGAGGATCTGGGCCAGGTCGCTGTCAAGGATCTCCACCGGCTGGGCCTGGGGCGCGCCCTCCAGCAGGGCCTCGAAGCGGTCCAGGCCGTCGATGTCGCTGTCCAGGGCGGCGCGGCGCACCTGGGAGCCCAGCTTGGCCAGCACCGGGGCCAGGGCGCCGTCGGCCAAGATCAGCTTGGCCCCGCTGTGGTTCAGGATGTAGTCCACCTCCGGGGCTTGCAGCTTGTGGTTGATGGGCACCACCACCCCGCCGGCCCGAAGGATGCCGTAATAGGCGATGACGAACGCCGGGGTGTTGAAGCTCATCAGGCCCACCCGGTCGCTCTTGCCGATTCCCCATGATTGCAACAGCCCGGCCGCCTGAGTGGCCTTTTGGTCAAGCTGGCCGTAGGTGAGTCCCTCGCCGTTGTAGCGCAAGCAATCCCTTTGCCCGAACTTGCGGGCGTTAAGCTCCAGTATCTCCACCAGGTTCATGGCTGCCGTTCCCTCCTTGCGGTTCCAGTTCCCTCAATTTGGCCAAAAGCTTGGCCCGCATGGTCTCGATATCCTCGGCCAGCATCTTGAGTTCCTCGATGCGCTGGCGTATGTCCCCCAATTTTTTGTCGCCGTAGGCCAGGCTGCGCTTGATCTGCTCCCGTTCCTCCAGGTCCACCGCGCCCATGCCGATCATCTCCCCGATCTCCTCCAGGGAGTAGCCGAAGCGCTTGCCCCGCAGGATCAGCTTTAGCCGCGCCCGGTCGCGCTTGGAATAGATGCGCCGGTTGCCCGAGGTGCGCTCCGGGCTGATGAGGCCCTTTTCCTCGTAAAAGCGGATGGTGCGGGTGCTGATCTCCAGTTCCTGGGCCAGCTCGGCGATGGTCCAGGAACGGGACGGGGAGGCGGATGTATTTCTCATGCTCACAATACCTACAGTTAACGTTAACGTAAAGTAAAACGCAAGGAGAGGCGCTGTCAAGAAATCTTTAGGAGCCCGGTGGGCCTACTAACGGGAGGGCTTGGCCGGGGCGCGCACCAGTTGGATTAGGGTCACTTCAGGCGGCGAGAACAGGCGCATGGGCGGTCCCCAGGTGCCGGTGCCCCGGCTGGTGTAGAGCAGGGAGCCTTGGGCCGGGTGATAGAGCCCTGAGAAAAAGGGGAAGATGCGGCTGGTGATCAGGTGGGCGGGCCACATCTGGCCGCCGTGGGTGTGCCCCGAAAGCTGGAGGTCCACCTTGGCGGCGTATTCCGGGTTGAACAAGGGGCGGTGGCGCAGGAAAACGGTGAAGAGGCGGGCGTCGCTTCCGGCCATGGCCGAAGCGTCCCACTCGGGGTTGATGCGGCGGGTATCGTTCGCTCCGGCCAAATACAGCGGACCCACCGCCTGGCCCCGGTTGTCCAGCACGGTGAACCCGGCCGCCCGGCTCAACTCGAAGGAGGTCCCCAGGCCCACGTAAAATTCGTGGTTGCCCGCGATCATGAACTTGCCCAGGGGCGGGCGCACCCGGCGCATCATGGCCACCAGTTGGTCCACGTCCAGCAGGGGCCGGTCCCACATGTCGCCGGTGTCGATCCACAGGTCTGGCTTGGCCCGCTCCACCAGCTCGATGGTCTTGCGCAGGCGGGACACCCCGCCGGGCAGGCCCAGGTGCATATCCGTGGTCTGGGCGATGGTGAGACGCTCCGCCCCGGCGGGCAGCTTGTCGGTGCGAATGGTCAGGTGCTTGAGGCGTACGTTGGTGGCGGCGTAGCCCGCGTAGGCCGCGATGATGAAGGCCGCGCCCAGGGCCAGGGCCACGGGCACGCGCCAGTTCCAGGCCTGAGGGGAAAAAGGCAAGCTTATCAGGCGCAGCAGGTCCAGGGCCAGCAGGCACAGCAGGGCCAGGATCAGGTATCCCATCCACCAGTAGCCCACCGTGCCCGCCAAGCGGGCCAGGCCGGTGTAGCCCCTGTAGCCAGACATCACCGTGATGATGGGGGCCAGGATCATCAGCAGCAGGAACAGGCCCAGCAGCACCCGCGCGCCGGGCCCGGCGGGCAGCAGGCAGCGCACCGTGCGGTAGAAGATCAGGTGCAGCAGGGTGTAGACGCTGACAAAGGTGGCCAGGAATAACGTCAAGGCTTAACTCCCGTGGCGCTGGCGCGTTTCTGCCGGTTGGCCAGGGCGCGCAGCGGCAAGAGCATCACATACAGGGGCAGCAGATAAAGGGCCGAGAGCAGGGGGTTGCGCGGGCCGAAGAAGTTGGCCGCGAACACCATGATGAGCACGTTGTTGACGAAGATCAGCCCGGAGCCGCAGGAGACCAGGTCCATGCGCCCGCCGGAGAGGGGGCCCATGAGCCATATCACCGCGAAGTACAGGGCGGCCAGGCCGCAGGCGATGCCCAGGGCGGCCAGCACCTGCCCGGACTGGGAAAAGAAAAAGGTGGAGAATTGCGCGAACACCCCCAGGTTGATGAAAAAGAAGGAAGCCAGGACCAGGGGGAACTGCACCTTGCCCAGGGAGTCGGCCAGGGCAGGGAGAAAACGCAGGGTGAGCCAGGCCAGCACCAGGGGCACGAAGATCACCTGGGCCAGCATGCGGGCCATGTGGGCGAAGGGTATGTCTATCTCCGCTCCGGCCAACAGCTTGACCAGGGCAGGCAGGGTCAGCGGCACCAGCACCGAGGTGAGCACCGTGAGCTGCAAGGTGCGGCTGGCGTTGCCGCCCAGCATCTGGCTGAAAAAGGGCGCGGTGACCCCGGCGGAGACCCCGGACAACAAAAGCACCGGAAGGGCCCAGCCCGGAGCCAGCCAGCGGAACAGGTACCACAGGGCCACGGGCAGCAGGAACAGCTTGATGACGCTCCACCAGGCCATCTCGGTGAAGTCGGCCTTGTTCAGGCGGAACAGCGCCCCGAAGTCGATGCGCAGGAAGGCCAGGTAGAGGATGGCCATCATCATGTATACGGTGGCTGGGGTGAAAACACCGGACGGCCCCGGCAGGAACACCCCCCCGGCGATTCCCAGGAAGGCCACGATGATCAGGGCCAGGTCGCGAGATCTCAATGGACAAAACCTTGGCCGCCGCTTCGAGGCCTGGCGGCGGCCTGCATGGGGGTTTTCAGATACTAGCTGCCTACTAGAAATTTAACACACGCGGGCAGCGGTACAAGGGCAGGGGGTCAAAGAGCTTCCAAGCGGGCCTTGACCACTGACGGCAGGGCGGCCAGGGCCTCCCAGTCGCCGCCCAGCATGCCCACCGGGAGCACCGGGAAGGCGGCCCGGGGCGTCTCATTTTGGCTCATGGGGGTGGGACCGAAGAACAGGCACAGCAGGCCGCTCTCCGGGTGAAAGGCCAATTCGCCCACCGCCATGTCCTGCTTGCCCTGGCCCTGGGGATTGCCCACGGCCTGGTCCAGGGGGCCGTAATATTCCCGGCCCCAGCGATCGGCGCTCCAGGCCAGGGGCAGGCGCCCCGCCAGGGCGCGGCCCGCCTCGCTGTCGTTCAGCTCGCCGCTCAGCTCCAGGCCTTCGATCAGCAAACGCACCGGGGTGGGCACGGGCCTATTCCGGCTTCTTGGCCAGGGGCGCGCCCGCGGAGTGATAGCCCCGTCCCGTGGCCAGGGCCACCAGGCGGCCGTTCTCGTCTTTTATCTCCACCTCCCACAGGCTGAGCTTGCGGCCCGCGTCGCGTCGGCGGGCGGTGGCCAGCAGGCGCTGCTCGGGCGCGGCCTTGGCCAGAAAGCTGATGTGGGTCTCCACCATGAGCGCCGGGTTCTCCAGGGTGTTGGCGGCCACGGCCATGGCCTGGTCGGCCAGGGCGTAGAGGGTGGAGCCGTGCACCCGGCCCAGGGAGTTGAGGTGGTGCGCCTGGGGGGTCAGGCTCACCGTGGCCCGGCCTTCATCCACGTCCACCACCTGGATGCCCAGGAGGGTGGATACGGGGTCGGTCCCCACCACCTGCCGGGCGTAGTCCAGGCGCTCGTCCAGGGCCATCATGCCGCGCTCCGGGCGGCCTTGCGGCCGGGCAGGGTGTCCTTGATCAGGCAGGCGCAGATCAGGGCCACCACGGACAGGCCCAGGTAGAACAGGAACACGTTCTGATACATGACCGGGCTGTAGGGCCCCTGGGGGCCGCCCTGGATTTGCAGCAGCCAGCCGGTCACCGGCTGGAGCACCGCGCCGCCCAGGAAGGGGAACAAGTTGATGAGTCCTGTTGAGGTGCCGGCGATGGCCACGGGGAACAACTCCTTGGTGGTGGTGAATCCGATGACGACTATGGCACTGGAGCATACCGCGAACAGGAAGAACCACAAGTAGAGCATGGAGGGGCTGAAGGAGGCCGGGGCCAGGTAGAGGATGCCCACCAGCACGCACAGGCCTATTCCGGAGATGATCATGGTGTTCTTGCGCGAGACCAGGACCTTGTCTGACACCCAGGAAACCAGGGGGCTTCCCACGATCATGCCCACGGCCAACATGCTGAGCACCCCGCCCGCCTGTGTCTTGCTGAGGCCGTATACCTGCATGAGGTAGGGGCCGCCCCACAGGCCGCCCAGGGAGAAGAAGATGCCAGGGGTGATGAAGAACCACACCGCCACCGCCCAGAAGCGGGGATTGCCCAGCACCATCTTGATGCCTTGGCCCAGGGTGATGCTCTCGCCTCCCTGGGGGCCGTCCAGGGTGTCGGGCACTGGCGGCAGGCCCTTGTCCTCGGGACGGTTGCGCACCACCACCCAGATAAGCCCGGCGATCACCAGGGTGGCCACGCCGATGAGGATGAAGCTGCCCCGCCAGCCCAGGATGAGGCTGAGCCAGGCCAGGGGCTGGGCCGCGGTGTAGGCCCCCACCCCGCCCAGGGCCATGAGGATGCCCATCATGCGGGCGAACTCCCCCCGAGAGAACCAGTGGGTCATAACCTTGATGGTGGGCACGAAGACCATGGCCACCCCCAGGCCCACCAGGGTGCGGGCGGCGATGGCCGGGCCGATGGAGCCGGCCAGGCCCAGCCAGATGGCCCCCACCCCGGCCAGGGAGAAGAACAGGGTTATGGTCTTGCGCGGCCCCCAGGTGTCGCTCAAAAGCCCGGCGGGAAGCTGCATCAGGGCGTAGGGGTAGAAATAGGCCGCTCCCAGCATGCCCAGGGAGGTGGCCCCGGCCTTGAGGTCGCGCATCAGGTCCGCGGCCACCACCGCCGGGCAGGTCCGGTGGAAGTAGACCAGCAGATAGGCGCAGGCCAGGACCGCAAAAACCAGCCAACGGTACGGTGATGGGCGGGAAACGGTGGCGGCGCTCATGACTCCCCCAGGCTTATAGAAACCAGACGGCAGGCGACGGGCTGCAACATTCTATAGTGTTTGTCTGGGGCAAGACAAGGACGGGGATCGGGGGCTATACTGGGGCCATGCCGCGCGATCCCCAGAGCTTGAAGGAGGTGTTGGGCGGGGCCCTGCCGGGTTCCCTGGCCCAGCGCCTGCCTTCGCCCGCCCTGCTGGCCGCCTGGCGCGAGGCCGCCGGGGAGGGCCTGGCCCGCCGGGCCCTGCCGGTGTCCCTGGAAAAGGGCGGGGTGTTGGTGGTGGCGGTGGGCGGGTCGGCCTGGAAGCAGGAGCTTACCCTGGCCGGTCCCCAGATATGCGAGCGCCTGGGCCGGGCCGGTTATCCGGTGCAGCGCCTCAAGCTGGTGAGCGCCCCCTCCCTTAGCCCGCCTCCGCCTCCTCCCAAGCCCCTGCCCGAACTGGACGCCCAGGAGGAGGGCGAGGTGGACGCCGCCGTGGCCGGGATCAAAAACCCGGAGCTGCGCGCGGCCCTGGCCTCCCTGGGCCGGGCCTGCCGCCGGGCTAACAAAGCTTCCGGTAAATAGCCGCCACCTCGGGGCCGTATTCCCGGCCCTGGGTGTAGACGATCAGGGGTGGCTCCACCCCCAGTTCCTCGCCGCCGTCCTTCACCGCCTCGATAAGGCATATTTTGGCGGGTAGTTCCACCCGGCCGTGCACCAGGCGCAGCCGCCGGGGGGCCAGGCCGTGGGCGGTGAGGCCCGCCAGGGCCTCGGGCAGGCGGCTGGGGGGCCAGCACAGGGCCAGGCGCGCGCCGGGGGCCAACAGCTCTTTGGCCCGCCGCCACAGGTCGTCGGCGGTGAGCGCCAGCTCGTGGCGGGCCCGAGCCCGGGCGGGGTCGGGGGATAGGCGTCCCCGGCCAGGCTGGCCAAAGGGCGGGTTGCTTATCACCAAGGCGAAGGAGCCGGGCTTCAGTTCGGGGTGGGGCTGGGAAAGGTCGTGGGTGAGCACCCCGCCCGCCAGGCCTGCGCGCTCGAAGTTGCGGGTGCAGCAACCCGCGGCCAGGGGGTCTATCTCCAGGGCGCTGAAGGGCCCGGCCAAGCCCTTGGCGGCCAAGAGCACGCACAAGATCCCGCAGCCGGAGCCCAGGTCGGCCACCGGGCCTTGGGCGGGGGTGGCGAAGTCGGCCAGCAGGACGCTGTCTATGGCGAAACGGAAGCCTTGAGCGGGCTGCTCAAGGTAATGGCGCCCCAGGCGGTCGTGGGTGGTGGCGTCCGGTTCCTGACCGCCTGGGGGCATGGGCCTAGCCTGGATATTTCATGAAGGCCGTGTGCCCGGCTGCGCCAGCCACCGGCATACGGCGTTGCCGGCTGCGCTCGGTCCTCGACGTAGCTTCAGCTACGCCTGCGGACCTCACTTGCCGGACGCCTTGTCTGCCTTTGGCTGGCTGTGCCGGTGACGGGTACAAAGCATTCATTGATATGGCAGGCACCTTTTTCATAACCGCTCTATGAACACTGACTCGTTGCGGGATGTCCCCAGCCCTCACGAAATACCCAGGCTAGCCTTTACAGCCTTCGGCCTCTTCATCGGGGCATAGCAGGTTGATCACCAGTCCGGTGAGCACCTTGGGGTAGAAGTAGGTGGCCTTGCGGGGCATGATAAGCCCGGCCTCGGCCACGGCCTGCACCTGCTCCACCTTGGTGGGGTTGAGCAAGAAGGCCAGGCGCGAGCGCCCGCTTTTTACTTCCTGCAACACGTGGGTCATGTCCGCCAGGTAGCGGATGGTGTGGTCCTGGTCCCGGGCGTTGTTGTCAAAGCCCAGGATCTGGTCCAGCACCAGATGGGTGAGCACCACCACGTCCAGCTCGGCCAGGGGGCCTTCCACGTCCGGGCCGGTCTGCCCGGCCATGGCGCCGGGCTTCATGGTGAGCAGGTAGGCCTTGTCCGTGTCGTGGGAGATCAGGCCCAGGCTGTTGCTCTTGGCGTCGGCTTTGGCCAGGGCCTCGGTGAGCTTGGTCTTGGCCGCCTCCACGTCGCCCTCCAGCTCCACTTCGCGCACGTCGAAATAGGGCCTGGCCAGGGCCAGGAAGTCTTCCGCGCCGAAGCCGTCCAAACGGGGCACCAGGCGATGGCAGGCGAAGACGGTGAGGCCCGGATCGCTCATGGAGCAAAGGTAGGTGAGGGTGTAGTTGAACAGGGCCTCGGGACCGGCCTCGGGGTGCAGTTCGCGCATGTAGTTGCGGTAGTTCAGCGCGGTCTCGTAGCGATGGTGGCCGTCGGCGATGAAGATCACCTTGTCGGCCATCAGCTCCTGCACCTTGCGGCAGGCCTCAGGCTCGCTGACCCGGTAGAGCTTCTGGGGCAGGCCCATGGGGTCCACGAAGTCGTTCAAGGGCAGGGGCTCCTTGGCCTGGTCCAGGGTGGTCATGACTTCGTTGAGGTCGTCGGGGTACAGGGCGAAGATGGGCGAGATGTTGGCCTGCACCGCCTTGAAAAGCTGGAAGCGGTCTTCCTTGTGGGCGGTGAAGGTCTTCTCGTGGGGCAGCACCTTGCGCTCGTGGGGGTCGGCCACCTTGAGCATGGTGAAGAAGCCCCGGCGCACCTGCTGGTTGCCCTCGGCGTCGATGTAGGTGGTTTCCGAAATATAGTAAGACGGAGACTCGTCCCGGGTGAGCACTCCCGCATCGCGCCAGGCCTGGAAATGCTCGGCCGAGCGGGTGTAGCGGTTGTCTTGTGCCGTGTCGCTGTCGCGCTTTTTATTTAGTTCCACGCGGATGATGTTGTGCGGGTCGGACGCATAAAAAGATTCTTGCTGCTCGTGACTGATCACGTCGTAGGGGGGCGTGACCACGTCGGCGAGGCTGGAAACTTTTTCAGGGTTGTAACGTACGGCCCGAAAGGGCGCCACCACAGGCATCTGCATCGTCCTCCGACTGGGTGATTTATCCACCCGCCGCTGGGGGCGGTTGAGGTTTAAAAGGTATTAACTACACCCATCCACAGTGACATGCAAGCATCCCCTGCCCGCTACAATGAGTCCTTGACCCGGCCGAAGCATGGCTGCAAAATTAATTAATAATACTGCCGTTTATAGACATTGAGCCGGCCTGGTTAGCAACACCGGCGGGCGCTCACCCGGAAAAAGGAGTATGCCGTGACCACTCCCCGTCATTGCCCTGGTTTCGAAGCCAACAAGAGCCTGAAGTCTTTCGTTTGCAAATGCCCCAAGTGCGGCAAGGAGAAGGAAATATTCTCCGACGAGTTCGACAAGGAGCATTACTGCAGCGGTTGCGCGGAAAAGATCGACTTTACCCAGTGCACTTTTGAGGGCGGCAACTAAGCCGCCTCCACGCCGGTAAAAATGAGGCCGGGCCCCCTGCGGGGTCCGGCCTTTTAGTCGCGCATGGCGGGGCCTCAGTAGGGGAATTTTTCAGGGGGCCGCCGCTCGGGCACGTAGTCGTGGGCGATGTCGCCCTGGTTCCAGGCCGGAGTCACGTACAGGTTGCAGAAGCAGGAGCCGTACTGGGCCACGTCCGGCTCGCGGTACACGCAGGGACAAATGATGTCCGCGTCCTTTTCCCGGTCGCCCGAGGCCAAGCGGCAGGGGCAGCACATGTAGCCGTAGCGCTCCTTGTTGACCAGCAGCGCCTCCATGAGCCCCATGGTACGCTCCATGTCCTGGTTGAAGTAGAAGCCCTTGGGCTCCTGCACCTTCTTGAGCATCTCATAGAGTTCTTGGGCGGTCATAGGCCCAGCGCCTCCTTGATCTCGTTTTCCCGGTAGCCCACGATCACCTTGTCGCCGATCACCAGAGTGGGAAAGCTGGTGGCGGGGTTGTATTTGCGCACCTCGTTGATGACCTCCTCGCGCTCATCCAGAGGGCAGAGATCCACCTCCACCGCATCGTAAGCCACCTGGTTTTCATCCAGAAGCTTGCGGGCGTTGCGGCAATGGCTGCAGGTGCTCAGGGCGAACAATTTAACCGGTGGAGTCATGGGGGCTTCCTTTCCAGGGAGTTGTGCGAAAATTAGTTATTATAAAATCATACCATTGTCTTCGGCTCCGCCCAAGGCCGGGAGGCGGACCTTACGACACTTGGGCTCCGAAGAGGTTTTCCATGCGCTTCAAGGCTGCCTGGGCCAGTTCGGGGTCGAAATCGGCCACCGCGTCCTTGGGCACCCGCACCTTGAGGTCCCGGTTGGCCAGCCCGGCCACCGTCTCCATGACGCAGATGTGGGTGCACACCCCCACCACCGTGGCCTCGGTCACCCCCAGATCCGCCAGGATGTCGTGCAGTTCGGTGTTGAAAAAGGGGCTGTAGCGCTGCTTGGCCACCACCGTTTCGCCGTCCAGGGGAGCCAGTTGGCCGATTACGCAGGCCCCGGCGCTGCCGGCCACGGCGTGGGGCGGGAAGCGCTGGAACTCGCGGTCGTCGGGGTCGTGGGCGTCGCACACGAAGATCACCGGGTCGCCCGCCCGGCGGGCCCGCTCCAGCTCCCGCTGGATGGCCGGGACTATCTCCTGGGCCCCCGGCACGCACAGGGCCCCTTGGGGGTGGACGAAATCATGCAGCATATCCACGATTATCAGGGCGTGGGACACGGGCGCTCCTCCTGTTCCTAGGGGCTATTCTAGCCCCCTGGCGCGGGAGGGGACAAGACCGCCCGCGAGCCCAAAAAGTCAGGGCCCAGCCAACGGCCGGGCCCTGGTGGGGAGGGGACGGGCGCGGCGGGAGGTGCCTACTCGTTCCCGGGCTCCTTGAATAGTGGCCTCTCTTCGCGTTGGGGATGGGATTCGGGCCTCAGCTTGGCCAGCTCGGCGCTGAAGCGGCCCCTGGCCCCATGGGGGATGGTCAGGGGGGAGCGGACCCCGCCGCCCTGGAAGCCCATCATGTCCATGGCCAGCTTGATGCCGCCCACCCCGTAGTCCTTGAGGACCAGGGAGGCCAGGGGGTTGATGCGCCGCTGGAGGTTCAATGCCTCCAGGTGCTTGCCCTCCAGGAACAGGTTGAACAGCTCCACCAGCAGGTCCGGGATCACGTTGGGGGTGGCCAGCACCCCGCCGGTGGCCCCCACGCACAGGGCGGGATAGAACACGGTGTCGCTGCCCACCAAGACCGCGAACTCCCGGGGCACCATGCGGATTATCTCGGTGAGCTGGGCGATGTCGCCGGTGCTGTCCTTTATACCCTGGATGTTGGGATGCTGGGCCAGCTGGGCCACCACCTCGGGCAGCAGGTTGAGGGCGGTGAACTGGGGCACGTTGTACAAGAGCACCGGTATGGGCGAATCGTCGGCCACCCTGGTGAAGTGGGTCATAAGGGCGTCGGCGGTCATCTGGCCCTTGAAATAGGCCGGGGTCACCACCAGCACGAAGTCGGCCCCGTGCTTGGCCGCCAGGCGGGTGAGGTGGATGGCCGCCCGGGTGGACTCCTGGCCGGTGCCCATCACCAGTTGCTTGCCCGGCGCGGCGGCTTCCCGGGCCGAGGCCAGGACCATCTCTTTTTCCCGCTCGTCCAGGTAGACGCTCTCGCCGGTGGAGCCCAACACCACGTAGCCGCTGAGCCCGGTTTGGTTCAGGGCCTTGAGGTTGCTTTCAAAGGCCTCCAGGTCCAGCTCCTCGTTCTTGAATGGCGTTACCACCGGGGGCAGGACCCCCTTCACCGGTGCCAACTTGATCCGTTCCATGTCTTGTCTTTTCTCCCTTCGGGCGCGCCGCCGCGCCGCCGCGTGGGGCCGGGCCGCTCCACGGGCGGCAAAAAAGCCGGTGGGGTGACCATCGGAACACGGCTTACCCTGAAATTTTAACAACTCGACGCGGGAAAGCGCACCATGATCACCCCACCAGATATTTTATTTAACCGTTACGCCATATTTGAGCCATCACCATCTAGTGCGGGATGGGGAGAGGGATTCATTACTTGGCCGACAGCTCCCGGATGGCCTTGGCCACCGCCCGGTAGTCGGCGGGCTTGACGCCCTTGAAGTATTCGGGCATGCCCAGCTTGGCCGAGTGCTTGAAGAAGTTGTAGATGCCGTCGGTGACAAAGGGCTCCACGCCGGTTTCCTTGATGGTGTCGCGGATCATCTCCGCCTCGTCGCAGCGGCGCGCGGCGTGCAGGCCGTGGGTGCTCATGAGCATGTCGGAGTAGGCTTCGAAGTCGCCCCGGTTGAAGGTGGCGGCGACGTTGGCCATCATGGTCTCATCCAGGCCGTAGGTCTGGGCGGCCATGAACATCTCCAGCATCAGGGCCTCGATGCCCTTGAGCACCACCGAGCGCAGCATCTTCATGAGGGCGGCGGTGCCGATCTCGCCTTCCACCAGGGTCAGGCTCATGCCGTAGGGGTCCATCAGCTCCTTGAGCTTGGGGCCCGCCTCGCCGCAGACCAGGCAGGGGATGCGGTGGCCTTGCAGGCTGATGCCGCCCACCACGCCCACGTCCAGGTAGTCGGCCCCGGACTTGACCACTTCGGCCTGGGACTGGCGCTTGTAGCTGGGGGTGCAGGAATTCAGGTCGCAGTAGAGCTGGCCCGGCTTCAGCAGGGCGGCGGCGGCCTTGCCCACCACCACGGCGGCGGCCGGGGTCACGGTGGAGAAAACCAGGTCCGCGCCCTCGATCAACTCCGCCAGGGAGCCCACCACGGTCACGCCCATGGTCTCGGCGGCGGCTTGCATCTTCTTGCCCGCCTCGGTGTCGTCGGCCACGGCCTTGTCAAAGGTCTTGATCTTGGCCAGGCCTTCACTCTTTAGCCCCTTGGCCAGGCCCTGAGCCAGTTCGCCGAAGCCGATGAAGCCCAAGGTGATGTCTTTTTTTTCGCTCATGGTTGCCTCCTAGAATTTCAATGCGGCCTAGACGTAGCAGGGGCCGTCAACGTAGGGATATTCTTTAAGGAAATCGTAATCTACCTCCACGCCCAGGCCGGGAGCGGAGGGAATCTTGATCTGTCCGTCGGTGATTTCGTAGCTTTGTTTGATGATGCCGTCGCGGAAAAGGTTGCCCTCGGAGTTGTCCCACTCGATCATGCCCGCGTTGGGGATGGTGCCCACGAACTGAAGGGCCGCGGCCAGGGCGATGGAGGTGCCGATGATGTGGGGGTGCACCTCGATCTGGTGCGACTCGGCCAACACCGCCACCTTGCGCATGTCGCCGATGCCGCCGATCTTGCAGGCGTCGGGCTGGATGATGTCCACCGCGCCGGCGTCCAGAACCCGCTTGAAGTCGCCCAGGGTGAAGGAGTTCTCCCCGGCGGCCAGGTTCACCGGGCTCATGGCCCGAAGGCGGGCCATGGTGGCCAGCTTGTCGTGGGGCACCGGTTCTTCCAGCCAGAACAGGTCGCACTCCTCGTACTTCTTGATGATCTTCATGGCGTCGCGGTCGGAGTAGCCCTGGTTCACGTCCACCATCAGGCGGATATCCGGGCCCACCGTCTCGCGCACCCGGCGCACGCTCATGACGTCACGCTCATAGCCCCGGCCCATCCTGAGCTTCATGGCCTTGAAGCCCTGCTCCACGTATTTCTTGGCCTCGGCGCACAGATCGTCCACGTCCTTCCAGCCCAGGCACAAGCCGCCCACGTACAGGGGGGCCCATTCCCGGAAGCCGCCCAGGACTTGGTGGATGGGCGCGCCCAGGTGCTTGCCCACGATGTCGAGCATGGCGATCTCCAGGCCGGCGATGGCCATGGTGATGACGCCGAAGGGGCCCATGAGCTTGGACCGCTTGATCAGCAGGGACTTGTTCAACTCCCAGTTGAGGGGGTTCTTGCCCATGAGCACCGGGGCCAGGACCTTGTCCACCAGGCGCTCCAGGGTGAGCGGCGATGAGCCGTGGTAGCACTCGCCGATGCCTATGATGCCCGTGTCGGTCTCCATCTCCACGATGAGGCAGTCGCGCTTGACCGCCCGGCCCAGGCTGGACACCCAGGCGCTTTTCTCTTCCACCGGCACGGAAACCAGGTGGGTGGTGATCTTGGCTATCTTCATGGCCTTGTCTCTCCTGTTGGCGATACAGCCGGGGGCTATTACTTGATCAGGGGACAGGGGTCGTCCAGGATGAGCACCCGGAGGCCCTTGCGGTTGAAGGCCGCGTCAAAGGCCTCCCACACCGCCTTTTCATCCTTGCCCTTGACCACCTTGACCAGGGAGGCCTTGCAGGCCTTGACCATTTCGGCGATCTCGGTGATGTCGGCCTTTTGGCCCTTCATGTCGAAGCCTGAGGCCGGGTTGGGCTGGCGGCCGGTCACGCTGGCGGCGTGGTTGTAGACCACCATGGCGATGACGTTGATGCCGTTCTGGGCGGCGTAGACAAAGGTGGGGATCTCGCTGTGGAAGAAAGCCGAGTCGCCCACGATGGCCACCACCTCGCGGTCGGTTTGCATCAGCGACAGGCCGCAGGCCAGGCCCAGGCTGCCGCCCAGGGAGGTCTTGGCGTCGAGCATCTCGTAGGGCGGCGCCTCCAGGTAGATGGAGCAGCCGGGCTCGCCGGTGAAGACCGGGCGGGGGAGCTGGTTCTGGGTCAGGTACTTTTTGAGCTCGGAGAAATAGAAGTCATAGGGGCAGTCGTCGCAGAAGCCGGGCAGTTCGTTGCCCGCCTCGGCCACCTGCACCGAGGCGAAGTCCGGAGCGGCGGCGGCCTGATCGCCCATGAGCCAATCCAGGGACAGCTCGATGTGCGCCGGGCTCAGCTCGCCCTCCCACTGCACCTGGCCGCTGGTCTTGCCGCAGACCTTCAGGTCCTGGCCCACGGTGTTGGCGAACACCCGGAGCATCTCCTCCAGGTAGGGCTCGACCTCCTCGATGGCCATGGCCTGGGTCACCCCGGCCAGCTCCTGGGACAAAAACTCTTGGGGCATGGGGTTCAGGGAACCCACCTTGATGAGCTTGCAGGCGCCCAGCAGGCCCTTGGCCTCCATGGCCTTTTTCACCTTCACGTAGGTGAAGCCGCTGGTCACCACCGCCTTGTCGCCGGAGCCTTCGGCCGTGTTGAGCCGCGAACCGGCGTAGTAGGCGCGAATTTCCTTGAGCTTCCCATGCAGCCTGGCGTGGCCGTCCACCCTGGCCTTGGCCGGGGCGTAGCTGCGCTTGATCACCGAGGTGGCCGGCTTTTTGGGGGGCGCGGCGCAGTCGAAGCTCACCATGCCCTTGGCCAGGGCGAAGCCCTTGGCAAAGCGCAGGATCACCGGTACGCCGAACTTTTCGGAAATTTGGTAGGCCTCCATGGTGAAGTCGAAGGCCTCCTGGGGAGTGCCCGGCTCCAGGACCGGCAGCTCGGCGAAGGTGCCCAGGCAGCGCGAGTCCTGCTCGTTGCCCGAGAAGATGCTGCCGGGGACGTCGCCCACCGCCACCACCATGCCGCCCAGGGTGCCCAGGATGTTCATCACCATCAGGCTGTCCAGGGCCACGTTGAGACCGGCCATCTTCTGCACGCTGAGCGAGCGGCCGCCGGAGATGGCCACGCCGAAGGCGGTTTCCAGGGCGATGCGCTCGTTGCCGGACCATTCCACGCGGGTGGCGGCTGGCTCGGCGATGTTTTTCAAGGTGTTGATGATCGAGGTGCAAGGAAGACCGGGGTATCCGGTGGCTACATCCACTCCCACGCACTTGGCCGCCCAAGCGATGGCTTCGTTGCCGGTCAGCTCCAACTCCTGCATTTGTCCTACCCCTTCTGCGTGATCTCGCTCGGTGGTGTCGTTTGGCGTCGCGGCGCGGGTGCGCCGCGACGCCTGGCTAGGCAGAGGCCTTTACTTCATCAAGCCTTTTTCCTTGTAGTACTTGATCGCGCCGGGGTGCAGCGGCACGCCGTTGCGCGCGGGCTCCCAGGCCTTGGTGGGGTCGAAGACCTTCAAGCCGGCGTGGGCCTGGCCCAACTCTTTGGGATGCTCGCACACCGCCTTGGTGATGATGTAGGCCATCTCGTTGGAGAGCTTGCTGGTGGCGATAAGGCTGGTCGGGTAGCCGATGGCCACGACGCTTTTGTTCACGCCGCGGAACTCTTCCTTCTCGATGGCCAGGTTGTCCTGGTAGCCGTACTTCTGGGCCATGGCCGTGCGGATCTGGGCGGGAACCTCGTCGAAGAAGATCTCGGTGGTCAGGGCCAACTCGCTGAAGCGGGGCTCCTTGAAGCCGACGTTGTGGATGATGATGTCGGCGTGGCCGTCCTTGATGCGGCCCACGGCCACGGGCATGCGCAGGTGCTCCAGCTTGCCGCCCCAGGACTCCAGCTTCTCGGGGGTGATGCCGTACTCGCTGAGCAGCTGCATGGACACAGCCTGGCCGGTGGCGCCGCGCTGGGCGGTGACGATACGGGCGGGCAGGTGCTTGGTGGCCACCTCGGCCAGGGACTTGATGCCCGACTTCTTGCTGATCATCACGCCGATGCGGTGGGGACGGCTAAGGCCGCCGACCAGGGAGCGCAGGTTCTTGTCTGCCGTCTTGTAGGGGGCCAAGCCTTTGTAGGCCCACACGGTGCAGGGCAGGAAGGACAGGGCGATGTCGGCCTTGCCCTTGGCCAGGAGCATGGGGTTGCCGATGCCGCCCTGATAAGGCAGCACGTCGATGCTGGAGCCTTTGGGCAGGTTGGGCCGCACGATGGAAGCGATGGCCGAGGCCCAGATGTACCAGGAGCCACCGATATTGAAAGAGGCCAAGCGGATGCTGGTGGGTTGTTGGGCAGCCGCCGGGGCGCTGAAGGAGACCAACATGGTCATCACAGCCAGGCAGGCCACCAGGATGGCGACTTTGGAATTTTTGGCTCGCATGCTTACTTTCCTCCCTTGATGTGGTCATTTGGTTTTGCTTGCCGACAAAACCGGTATTTAAAAACGTCCAAACGCTGTGGATGATGAATGACTGTCTGTTTCCCTATGAGGCCTGTTTGGCCGCGACGACCCCGCTGAACTTGTAGTGGTAGAGCATCAGGGCTACGAACATGGCCGCTCCCGCCAGGGAGACGATGATCGAGTCCAGCGAGACCGCCAGCACCACCGCGGTGAGCAGGGCGAAGCCTCGCTCGCTCAGGGTCAGCTTCTTGTGGTAATAGCCGGTGATCACCCCGCTGATCAGGTAGATGATCGCGAAGACCTTTATGAACGAGACGATGGTTTCAAAGACCGTGCCGTCCACTATGGTCAGGGCCGGGTAGTAAACCACCAGGTAGGGGATGGCGAAGCCGCTGAAGCCCAGGGACAAGGCCCGCCAACCGGTCTTGCCTGGGTTGGCCTCGCTGATGCCCGCCGCCGCGTAGGCCGCCAGGGCCACCGGCGGGGTGACCATGGCCATCAGGGCGATGTAGAACACGAACAGGTGCGCCGCGATGGGGAAGGCTCCCAGGTGGATGAGCACCGGAGCCATGGTGACCGCCACCATGATGTAGGCGGTGACCGTGGGCATGCCCATGCCCAGGATGACGCAGGGAATCATGGTGATGATCAGGGTGGGCAGCAGGTAGCCGCCGCCCAGGCTGACGAAGATGGCGTTCATCTTGGCGGCCAGGCCCGACTGGGTGATGATGCCGGTGATGAAGCCAGCCGAGGCGCAGGGGATGGCCACCACGCAGGTGCGTTTGCCGGTGTCGATGAGGATGTCCGCCAGCTTGCGCAGGGTCATCCGGTTTTCTTTTTTGATCATGGACAGGATGAGCACCAGGGCCGAGGCCTTGAGGGCGGCGAACATGAGGGTGTTGCCCGCGGCGATGAAGTAGATCAGGGCCACGACGGGCAAGAAGAGGTAGCCCTCGGACTTCATGATGGACAAAAAGGCCTTGGCCTTGCCGGGGTCGCCCTTGATTCCGTACTTGATGCCGTACTGGTGCACCATGAAGTAGATGCCGGAGTAGAACAGGATGGCCGGCAGGGTGGCCGCGATGGCGATGGTGAGGTAGGGCTCGCCCACGATCTCGGCCATGATGAAGGCGCTGACCCCCATGATGGGCGGCATGAGCTGGCCGCCGGTGGAGGAGATGGCCTCGATGGCCCCGGCGGTAACCGGAGGATAGCCACCCTTTTTCATCATGGGAATGGTTATGGCCCCGGTGGAAACGGTGTTGGCCACCGCGCTGCCCGAGGTCATGCCCATCAGGCTGGACCCCACCACGGCGCACTTGGCCACGCCGCCGGTGCGCTTGGCGGTCAGCGACATGGCGGTGTCCAGAAACACCTTGCTGGCCCCGCTTTGCTCCAGGCAGGCCCCGAAAAGCAGGAAGAAGAACACGAAGCTGACCACCGCGCCGGTGGCCACGCCGAAGATGCCGCCGGGGGTGAGGAATTGCAGGTCGATGAGGTCCTGAATGCTGATGCCCGGATGCCCCAAAAGGCCGGGGAGCCAGGGGCCGGCGAAGGCGTAGGCGAAAAACGCCAACACGATTATGGTCAGGCCGGTGCCGCAGGTGCGCCGGGTGGCCTCCAGCAGGACCAACAGACAGGCCAGGCCGAAGAAGATATCCAGGTTGGTGACATCGTCCACGTAGGCTATGCGGCTGTTGATGTTTTCAAAGGTGGACAGAATGTACACGCCCACCGCGAGGCTGAGCGTCACCAAAAGAATGTTCCACCAAGTCACCCTGATGTCGTTGCGGGGGTAGGTGAGAAAGACCAGGATGAAGATGAGCACCAGGAAGACGGTGCGGTGAAGCATTACCGGAGGAAAGCCGACGATCACGACGTATAGTTGTATCAAGGTAATGATCGCAGCAACTACACTGCCCGCCTTGATGATCCAGTCCGATGCCTTTTGCATAGCCATTTAGCCTTTCTAAAACTCCTAAGCCGCGACTGTTCGTTGGTGGAAAAGCATCTGGTGCGTGGGCCGGTCGTTTGCGGCGCGGCCCGTGGAACGTGCACTGAGAACGGAAGAAGTGAGTCCCGGTTTTTCGCCGCCGGACGGCCGTTTCCCCGGTCCGGCCTCCCAAGCCCCGGCGGGCCGGTCCGGCGAATGCCTGCGCCGCCGTGCTGGACCTGTGCTTGAGAAGAGCAAGATAAGGAGTCGAAGGGAGGGGCGGGAGGCCCGGGGCCAAGGACCGTCCTCTGGCGGCGGCGAAAAACCGGGATGGGCGCGCGGAGAATTTGTACAGGGGCGCTGCTCAAGAATCATGGGAAATGCCGGAGCAGCGATAAAAATACTTGGGCCGGCGTCAAGATTCGCGTTGGGAACTTTTGAAAAGTCAGTCATAGCCCTTACGCCTAGCCCAAAGTAAGTTCCCGCACAACTAAAGTTCGTATGGTGAAATTGTTGTTACGGCTCAAATAATAGCTGGGGGAGGACAACAATGTCAAGTCTTTTTGAATATAAATATTCGCATTGCGAATATCATATGTTGTAAAAAAAAGATCATAATGGTAACGAAATTGGGAGACGGAGAAGGATGGATTGGCTGGTGGGGAAAGAGAAGGGATTGTATTCGAAACATTATGAAAAAGCTATAAAAAATTCTGACGGTAATTTTAAGGGCAGACCCAAGGGCGGCGGCCCGTCTTGCAATATGCTCGCTTGGTGTTGTGGGATATTATATTTAAATAACAAGAAAAAATAGATTTATGACATGCCGGGCGCCGGTAATCTGGGCGATTGATGGGCTGATACCGGCGCATCATGGACAACTATAATATAACATGCTAATATAACAGCTAAAAACAATTTTAATCATTTGCGGGCCATACTAGGGGAAACCGCCGCTAAAAGACAACTGGTTTTAAGGGATAAAAGTCAAATAGTGAAATAAAAAGTTTATATAATGAATAAAAAATACTAGTATGTACCAATTGGAATAGGATATTTTTTTGACTGAGAAAAGCCCATATGACCGGCCCGCCACGCTCGATTGCGCCATGATCCAGGGCGGCTGCGGGGAGCCGTGCCAGGGGCGGTGTGGCGATTCGCCAGGCCCGGCCGCGCCTTGGCGGGCCCGCGGGCCGGGCCCAAAACCAGGGGACGCGGCCGCCCGGGCATAATGGTAAAATAAAAAAATAAACTGCAACGCTGAGCTTGGATAGCCTGTCCCGTGCCGGGGTCTGGAGGTCAACTGGCCGTGCCCCTGAAAGACTTCAGCCTGCTTCGCGAAATCCTGGATTCCGCCCACAACGGCATCCTCATGGTGGATGAGACCGGCGAGGTGGTTGTCTTCAACCGCGCCGCCGGGCGGGTGACCGGCCACGACCCCAAGGACGTGGTGGGGCACAACTACGGGGAGTTCGAGCCCGAGGTGTGGGAGGACATGCGGCGCATCCTGGTCACCGGCCAGCCCCAGGTGGCCCGGCGCACCCTGTCCGGGGCGGGCACCATGATCTTCGGCAACCGCACCCCGGTCTATCTGGACGGCAAGATCATAGGGGTGATCAGCGTGTTCCAGGACGCCACGGAATATGAAAGGGTCCTGAGCGAGCTGCACGCCTACCGCCAGCTCAGCGAGCAGCTGGACGTGATCATCGACTCCTCCTACGACGGCCTGTGGATCAGCGACGCCGAGGGCAAGGTGGTTCGGGTGAACCCGGCCTCGGAGCGCTTCGCCGGGGTCAACGCCAAGGAGGTCATCGGCTGCAACGTGTCCGAGCTGGTGGAGGCGGGCTACTTCGACCGTTCGGTGACCCTGGAGGTGCTCAAACACCAGGCGGCGGTTTCGCTGATCCAGCAGTCCAAGGACGGGCGGCAGGTCCTGGTCACCGGCAACCCCGTGTTCGATGAAAAAGGCGAGATCAGCCTGGTGGTCATCAACGCCCGGGACCTCACGGCCATGAAGCGGCTGCAAGAGGATCTGGAGCACAGCCGGGCGCTGACCGACCAATACCGCTCCGAGCTTACCCACATCCACCGCCAGGACGAACTCAGCTCGCGCCTGGTGATGCGTTCCCGGGAGATGCAGCGCATCTTCGAGATGGCCATGAAGGTGGCCCGGGTGGACTCCTGCGTGCTCTTGCAGGGCGAGTCCGGGGTGGGCAAGGGCGTGTTCGCCAAGCTCATCCACGGGGCCTCGCCGCGCTCCGAAGGACCCCTGGTGCGGGTGGACTGCGGGGGCATCCCTCCTTCTCTAATAGAAGCGGAGTTGTTCGGCTATGCCCGGGGGGCCTTCACCGGGGCCCGCTCCGAGGGCAAGACCGGCTACTTCGAGCTGGCCGACGGGGGCACCCTGTTCCTGGACGAGGTGGGCGAGCTGCCCCTGCTCATGCAGACCAAGCTCCTGCGCTTTTTGGAGGAGAACGAGGTGGTGCCGGTGGGCTCCACCACCCCGCGCAAGATCGACGTGCGGGTCCTGGCCGCCACCAACCGCGACCTGGAGAAGATGGTCCAGGCGGGGACCTTCCGCAAGGACCTCTACTTCCGGCTCAACGTGGTGCCCATCAACATTCCCCCCTTGCGCCAGAGGGCCGAGGACATCCCCCACCTCATCGGCCACTTTTTGGGCATCTTCAACCAAAAGTGCGGCAAGGAGATGAAGGTGGCTCCGGCGGTGGTGGACCGTTTGCGGCGCTACTGTTTTCCGGGCAACGTGCGCGAGCTGGCCAACCTCATCGAGCACCTGGTGGTGCTCTCCCCCGGCGAAACCATAGAGATGGGCGACCTTCCCGCCGAGATACGCCAAACTCCCTTTGAGCTTTCCCCCGACACCCACGGCGACGCCTGGGACCTGGCCGAGGCGGTGGCTCGCACCGAACGCGAGCTGATCGCCCGGGCCATAGCCGAATACGGCAGCCAGCGGGCCGCGGCCGAGGCCCTGGGGGTGAATCATTCCACTTTGTCGCGAAAGGCCCGGCGTTACGGGCTTCCTGTTGCAAACCTGCAACGCGGTGCAAACTTGCAACAGTAGCATAAGGTTTGTAAATCCGGCTGGTTAACGTTCTATGCCACGATTCGAATCCGCATAATTCTTTCAGTCCTGCATCAGCGACGCACCTTCATTTTTGTATTAAGTCAGTCATGACGACCACTTGTCTTGTGTGGCACATATGTTGCTTATTGTGACGGCGAAGGTCTGATCCGACACCGTGAGTGAGCAAGTAAGTGGTTTCATTCGACTCATTGGCCTCTTCTCTGCTTTGTGACGCCAAGCTCGCCCAGCTTTTGTTGGAGGTGGGGCCCGGTCCCCAGAGCCTGGAGCAGGCTCGGGCCATCTTGGCGCAAGACGGAGAAGGCGATATCGATATCGAGCGCATCAACCAGGTAGAACCGGCCGTGCTGCTGGTGCGCACCACCCCGGAGAGGGCCCGCCGTTTGGTGATAGCCCTCACGGAAAACGGCTTCACCCGGCTCAAGAGCATCTATCCCGCCCGTTGTGGGCACGAACAAGGCTCCTGAGACCCGAGAAAGCGCAGACGATAGGTTGAAGCAGATGGATAAAAAAGAGTTGGCTCTTTCGGAGGCGGTGGAAAGCCTCCAGGAAGATATGCTGGATTTCGCCTGCCGTTTGGTGGCCCAGCCCTCCGTCCTGGGTGAGGAAGAGGGGGCGCTGGAGGTGATGGAACAGGAGATGGCGAGCCTGGGCCTGGACCCGGTGCGCGCCCCCATGGATTCCCCGGAGATGGCCGCCCATCCCGGTTTCGCCCCCACTCCCTGGAGTCAGGAGGGCCGCTACAGCCTGGCCGCCACCCGTCCCGCCGACGGCGAGGGAGGCAAGAGCGCCATCTTGAACGGCCACCTGGACGTGGTCAGCGAAGAGCCGCTGGACCGCTGGGAGCGCGACCCTTACGAGCCCTTGATCGAGGGCGGCTGGCTCCACGGCCGGGGCGCCGGCGACATGAAGGGCGGCGTGGCCGCCATGACCTACGCCCTCAAGGCGGTGGAACGGGCCGGGTTGGGCCTGGCCGCGCCGGTCACCCTGGAGGGGGTCATCGAGGAGGAGTGCACCGGCAACGGGGCCCTGGCCTGTCTGGTGGCCGGGTTCGACGCCGACGCGGCGCTGATCCCCGAGCCCTTCGGCGCCACCATCCTCACCAGCCAGGTGGGGGTGATGTGGTTCAAGGTGTCCCTCACTGGGGTGGCCAAGCACACCCTGGAGGCCTCCAGCGGGGTCAACGCCATCGAGACCTGCTGCTACCTCATGAAGGCCCTGCGCGGGCTGGAAAAAGAGTTCAACCAAAACAAGGGCGAGGACTTCGCCCACCTGGACAACCCGGCCCATCTGAACATCGGGGTGATTCAGGGCGGCGACTGGCCCTCCACGGTGCCGGCCATGGCCGAGTTCCACTGCCGTTTGGGCTTTATGCCGGACGTGAGTTTTGAGCAGGCTTCCCAGGCGGTGCGCGACTGCCTGGCCCAGGCGGCCCAGCAGGACGCCTGGCTGCGCCTGAACCCGCCCGAGGTGGAGTTCTACGGCTTCCGCTCCCAGGGACACCGGGTGCCGCGCGACCAGCCGGCCCTGAACCTGTTGGGCCAATGCCACGAGGAGCTCAGCGGTGAGCAGGCGGCGTCCTACGCCTGCACCTGCACCACCGACCTGAGGAGCTTCATCGCCTACGGGCGCGCCCAGGCCACCTGCTTCGGGCCGGTGGCCCAGAACATCCACTCGCCCAACGAGCGGGTGAACATAGACAGCATGATCTACACCGCCAAGGTTTATGCACTGTTCCTGGCTCGGTGGTGCGGCCTGGTGCAGTAAAGAGGGAGTCAGTGTGGGGCCCGCGCCCCGTGAGGAGTCTTGGAGTTTTTCTTACCAACATGGCCGAGCCTGAAGAGCCGGCCGGGCGGGAGGCCCCTGGGAGGGGAGCAGCCATGCCAAGCAAGGAGGAAAAGTTTATGAAGAAGTCAGTAGTGTTGCTGACCGCCCTGTTTCTGCTGGTAGGTCTGGCCGTGGCCGGACCGGCCTCGGCCGCCGATCCCATCAAGATCGGCATCCTGGGCCCCTTTACCGGGTCGTTGGCTTTTAACGCCGGCGAAATGAAAAAGGGCATGGAACTGGCCCTGGACGAGGTGAACGCCAAGGGCGGCCTCTTCGGCCAGAAAGTGGAGATCGTCTACGGCGACAGCGAGTGCAAGCCCGACAAGGGCCTGGCCGCGGTAAAAAAGCTGGTCACCCGGGACAAGGTCCTGGTGGTGGGCGGCGGATACTGCTCCAGCGTGAACATCGCCGCCAGCGAGTTCTGCCACTATGAGCAGACCCCCGACGTGGTGGCCATCGCCATCAGCCCCACCATCACCAACCGCGGCTATGACTACGTGTTCCGCACCAGCCCCAACAGCCCCATGTTCCTCATGGGCATCAACAAGTGGTTGGCCGATGTCAAGAAGCCCAAGGTCGTGGCCTTCTTCATGGAGAACTCCGACTACGGACGCGACGGCCAGAAGATCTGGGAAGCGGCCTCCAAGAAGATCGGGGCCAAGGTCGCGGCCAGCCTTTACTTCGAGATCGGCGACACCGACTTCACCACCCAGATCTCCAAGCTCAAGGAGCTGAAGCCCGACGTGGTGTTCAACATCGCCTCCACCACCGAGGCGGCCCTGATTCAGAAGCAGGCCAAGGAGCTTGACTTCGTGACCCAGTGGATCGGCGTGGGCGGCCAGTTCACCCAGGCCTACTTCAAGATGACCGGCCCCATCAGCCAGTACGCCATGGGCAGCTCCCTGGAGCCCACCAAGGCCATGAAGGACCCGGTTACCGCCGCTTTCGTCAAGGCCTACCAGGCCAAGTACCCCGGTTCCCGCCCCGGCATCTTCTCCAGCCAGGGCTACGACAACCTGAAGGTGATCCTGAACGCCGTGGAGCGCGCCGGCAAGCCCGGCGGCAACCTGTCCAAGGACCGCACCAAAATCAAGGACGCCCTGAAGTCCACGGACATGAAACTGTCCCAGGGCACCATCAAGTTCGGCAAGGACGGCCAGGTTTACACCGTGCTGCCCTCGGTGGTGCAGGTGCAGCTGGACAAGGACTGCAAGCCCGACACCCAGATCATCTACCCCGCAGAGCGGGCCGCGGCCAAGTACGAGATCCCCAAGCCCTGGTCCGAGCGTAAGTGCAAGTAGACCCCGTATGAGCCTGGCCGCCCCGCTTCGGCGGGGCGGCCAGGCCTCTGAATAAAAACACGGCCGCGCTCCAGGCCGTCCATTGAATTGGTGCCCGTTATGGACTCCCTATTTTTGCAGCAGGTCTTGAACGGCCTGATAACCGGAAGCGTGTACAGCCTGATCGCTATCGGGCTGACCATGATTTTCGGGGTGATGAAAATTTCCAACTTCGCCCAGGGCGACTACTCCATGGTGGGCGCCTACACCGCCGTGTTCGTCATGGCCTGGGTGGGCGGATGGTTGGGCTGGATCGGCTCGGTGGTGGCCGCCGCCGCGGTGGTGGGCCTGTTGGGCGTGGTCACCGAGCGCCTGGTGTTCCGGCCCCTGATGACCCGGTGGACCGACATCGACATGATCATGGTGTCCATCGGACTTTTCATTCTGTTGGACAACCTGGCCCAGTTGTTCTTCGGGGCCACTCCGCGCATGATCGGCGACCCCTTCGGCGGGACCACCGTGGACCTGGGCGTGGCCTCCACCAGCCTGCTCAGGCTGTTCTGTTTCTTCTTCGCCGGGATCACCATCTTCTGCCTGGAGCTGTTCCTTAACCGGAGCCGCATGGGGGTGGCCATCCGGGCCACCAGCCAGAACCGCTTCGCGGCTCAGCTTATGGGCATCGACATCAACCAGGTCTACCGCATCACCTTCGGGGTCGGTGCCCTGCTGGCCGGCGTGGGCGGCGTGCTCTATGGCACCCTGTTCGCCATCTACCCCACCATGGGAGCCCTGCCCACCTTGAAGGCCTTCGCGGTCACCATCCTGGGCGGCATGGGCAACATTCGGGGCGCTATCTGGGGCGGCCTGATCCTGGGCGTGGCCGAGGCCCTGGGCGGCAACTACATCGCCATGGAATACAAGCAGGCCATCGGCTTCTTCATCATCATCCTAGTCTTGCTGGTCAAGCCAAGCGGGCTCTTCGGCCGTAAGGAAGGTGCCTGATGAGCGCGCGGCTTAGAAACATCCTTCTGTGGGTCGTGGCCCTGGCGGTGCTCATCCTGCTGCCCCAGGTGGTCGAGGACCGCTATTTCATGCACATCGCGGTGATGGCGGGCATCTTCACCATCCTCACCCTGAGCTGGAACCTGTTGGCCGGCTACACCGGCCAGCTCAACCTGGGCCACGCCGCCTTCTACGGCATCGGGGCCTACACCAGCGCCATCCTGGCCATGCAGACCGGCCTTAGCCCCTGGCTGGGCCTGTTCGCCGGAGGCCTGGTGGCGGCGCTGTTCGGCCTCATGCTGGGCTTCCCGGCGCTTAGGCTCTCGGGCCCCTACCTGGCCATCACCACCATCGGCTTTGCCGAGATTCTGCGCCTGGTGGCCATGAACTGGGTGGAGTTGACCCGCGGCTCCCTGGGGCTCAGCGGCGTCCCGCTGCTCACCCCCATCCACATCGGCGACTGGCGCATGCAGTTCTACTTCGAGCGCGACTACTACTATGTGGTTTTGGCCGCGGTGCTGTTCACCCTGTTCTGCATCCGCCGCCTCATCGGCTCGGAGTTCGGGGTGACCCTGCAGGCCATGCGCGACGACGAGGCCGGGGCCCAGAGCATCGGCATCAACCCCAGCTCCTACAAGCTGGCGGTGTTCACCATCAGCGCCTTTTTCGCCGGGTTCGCGGGCGGGCTCTTCGCCCACTTCGCGCGCCTGGTCAGCCCGGAGCTTTTGGCCCTGCACAACACCTTCGACGTGCTCACCATGGCCATGATCGGCGGTCTGGGCACCATAGCCGGTCCCATCCTGGGCGCGGTCAGCCTCACCATCCTTTCCGAGGCCCTGCGCTCCATGGAGGAGGTGCTCAAAATCGACATCCGCCTGATCGTCTACGGCCTGCTTTTGATCCTCACCATCCTGTTCATGCGTGAAGGCCTGGTGGGCGTTATCAAGAACGTCTGGGCCAGAGTGAAAGGGGACCGCTGATGGGCGCCATACTTACCACCGACCAGCTCACCAAGAACTTCGGCGGGCTCACCGCGGTCAACGACGTCAGCTTCAGCCTGGAAAAGGGCGAGATATTGGGGCTCATCGGCCCCAACGGGGCGGGCAAGACCACGCTGATCAACCTCATCTCCGGGGCCTTCCCGCCCAGCAAGGGCACCATCACCTTCGAGGGCAGGGACATTACCAGGGACAAGGCCCACACGGTCAACACCCTGGGCATCGCCCGCACCTTCCAGGTGGTGCGCATCTTCAGCCGCCTCACCGCCCTGGAGAACGTGCTGGCGGCCATGGTGGACCGCAAGCACAAGGGCCCCTGGTCCCTGGTGTGGGACAGCTTCTTCCGCCGTGCCTGCGCGCTCACCGAGGACAAGGAGGCCTGCGCTACCGCCGACTCGCTGCTGGATTTCGTGGGCATCAGCAAATACCGCAACGAGCAGGCGGGCAACATGCCCTACGCCCTGACCAAGCGCCTGGAGATAGCCCGGGCCCTGGCCACCGAGCCCAAGCTGCTGCTTCTGGACGAGCCCAGCAGCGGCCTGAACCCGGCCGAGCTGACCGGTCAGATCGACCTGATCAAGAAGATCAACGCCCAGGGCACCAGCATCCTGATCATCGAGCACGTGATGAAGGTGATCATGGGCATTTCCCACCGTCTTATCGTGTTGCACTACGGCGAGAAGATCGCCGAGGGCGAACCGGAAGTGGTCTACAACGACCCCCTGGTGGTCGAGGCCTATCTGGGAGGAGACTCCGATGCTCAACATTGAGAACCTCAAGGTCGCCTACGGCAAGGCCGTGGCCCTGCACGACGTGAGCATGCGGGTGGAGGAGGGCGAACTGGTCACCCTGTTGGGCTCCAACGGGGCGGGCAAATCCACCCTGCTCAAGACCATCTCGGGCATCAACCGGGCCCTGGACGGGCGCATCGTGTGGAACGGCAAGGAGATCCAGAACCAGCCCAGCCACCTGATCGTGAACCAGGGCATCATCCAGGTGCCCGAGGGCAGGGCGGTGTTCCCGGACCTAACCGTGGCCGAGAACCTGCGCATGGGAGCCTTCACCCGCCGCGATGAGGACGGGGTGGCCAAGGACCTCAAGGAGGTCTTCGACCTGTTCCCGCGCCTCAAGGAGCGCCGCACCCAGCTGGCCGGCACCATGAGTGGCGGCGAGGCCCAGATGCTGGCCATCGCCCGGGGCCTTTTGGCCAACCCCAAGCTCTTGATGCTCGACGAGCCCAGCCTGGGCCTGGCCCCGGTGGTCCGCGAGGCCATCTACCACGTGATCCAGCAGATCTACCAGGAGAAGGGCATCACCATTCTCCTGGTGGAGCAGAACGCCCGCTGGGCCCTCAAGGTGGCCACCAGGGCCTACATCCTGGAGAACGGCCGGGTGACCATGGAAGACACCGGCGCGGCCCTGGCGGCCAACCCGGACGTGCAACGGGCCTACTTGGGCCATTAGGACTTGGGACATGCCTGATTTCAACAAAGCCGTGGACCCGGACCGGCTGACCCAGTTCACCCGCCGCCTCATCCAGACCCCCAGCCTCAGCCGGGAGGAGGAGGCCATCAGCAAGGTGATCCAGGCCGAGATGGAGGCCCTGGGCTACGACGAGGTCTACACCGACGAGCTATATAACGTGGTGGGCATCATGAGGGGCGATGAGCCCGGACCCCGCCTTTTGTTCAACGGCCACATCGACCACGCCGGGGTGGGCGAGATGCCCGACGCCTTTTCCGGGGCCATCATCGACGGCGCGCCCTACGGCTACGACCGCGAGGTGATCTACGGCCGGGGGGCCAGCGACATGAAGGCGGGCGTGGCGGCCATGGTGCACGCCGGGGCCGCGGCCCGCGGCCTGGGCTTTCCCAGGCGGGGCGAGCTCATCGTCACCTGCGTGTCCCGCGAGGAGATCGCCCAGGGCGAGGGCATCGGCCACCTGCTGAAGAACGGGCTCACCGCCGACTTCGCGGTGAGCGGCGAGGCCACGGGGCTCAAGGTCTACCTGGGCCACCGGGGCAAGTTCGAGATGCGCCTCACCACCCAAGGCCGCACCACCCACGGCGGCTTCCCCTCGGGGGGGGTCAACGCCATCTACAAGATGAACAAGGTTTTGAACGCCCTGCAACAGGACTACGAGATGCCCGAGCACCCGGTGCTGGGCCCGGCCACGGTGACCGTGCTGGACATCAACGCCAGCCCCGGCGCCCTGAGCCCCATCGTGCCCGACCGCTGCAACCTCATCGTGGACCGCCGCTTCTTGCCCGAGGAGACCCAGGACGGCCTGCTGGCCGGTTTCCAGGCCCTGCTGGAGGGCATCAAGGCCCAGGACCCGGAGTTCAAGGCTTCTCTGGAGCCCTTGAAGTGGTTCCCGGCCATGCTCACCGAGCCCGGCGAGCCGGTGGTGCAGGCCATGCTGCGGGCCAGGGAGACGGTGATGGGCCAGGCCGGTGAGGTGGGCAACTGGTACTTCGGAGTGGACGGCACCTTTATCAGTCAGGCCGGCATCCCCTGCGTGGGCTTCGGGCCGGGCAATGAATTTTTGGCCCACACCCCCAAGGATGTGGTGCCCGTGGACCAAGTGATAACCGCTTGTCAGGTTTACACCGCGCTGATCGCGGATCTGTGCGGTACCAAGGCAGAGAAGTAAAACCATGAAACAGCAAGACATGCAGCAACTAGCCGAGAGGAGGGCCCAGGCGGTCGCCCAGGGCGTCTCCAACGCCAATTCCTATTTCGCGCACAAGGCCCAGGGCGCCGAGGTCTGGAGCCTGGACGGCAAGCGCTACCTGGATTTCGCCGGCGGCATCGGGGTCATGAACGTGGGTCACTCCAACCCCAAGGTGGTGGCCGCCATCCAGGAGCAGGCCGCCCGCTTCACCCACGTGTGTTTCAACGTGCTCATGTACGAGGGCTACATCAAGCTGGCCGAGAAGCTCAACCAGATCACCCCCGGCGACTTCCCCAAGAAGACCATCTTCGTCAACACCGGGGCCGAGACGGTGGAGAACGCGGTCAAGGTGGCCCGCTCCTATACCAAGCGCCAGGGCGTCATCGTCTTTGACGACGCCTTCCACGGCCGCACCCTGCTGACCATGACCATGACCAGCAAGGTCAAGCCCTACAAATTCGGCTTCGGACCCTTCGCGCCCGAGGTGCACCGCATCCCCTATGCCTATTGCTACCGTTGCTCCTACGGCCTGAACTACCCCTCCTGCGGCATGCGCTGCGCCCACGCCCTGGAAGATTTCTTCCTCAAGGAGGTGCCCGCCGAGAACACCGCCTGCATCGTGGCCGAGCCGGTGCAGGGCGAGGGCGGCTTCATCGTGCCCCCCAAGGAGTACTTCGGGATCATCCGGTCGATCTGCGACAAGTACGGCATCGTCATGGTGGCCGACGAGGTGCAGACCGGCCTTTGCCGCACCGGCAAGCTCTACGCCATGGAGCACTTCGGGGTGGCGGCCGACCTGATGACCACGGCCAAGTCCCTGGGCGGCGGCCTGCCCCTGGGCGCCCTGGTGGGCAAGGCCGAAATGATGGACGCGCCCCAGGTGGGCGGCCTGGGCGGCACCTACGGCGGCAACCCGGTCTCCTGCGCCGCGGCCCTGGCCGTGCTGGAGGTCGTTGAGGAAGAGAACCTGTGCGCCAAGGCCACCCGGCTGGGCGAGCTGGCCCGGGCCCGCTTCGAGGCCATGGCCGAGAAGTATCCCCTCATCGGCGAGGTGCGCGGCCTGGGGGCCATGATGGCCCTGGAGTTGGTGCGCGACCGGAAAACCAAGGAGCCCGCCGGCGACGAGGCCAAGAAGATGGTGGACTACTGCCACCAAAACGGTCTGCTGGCCCTGAACTGCGGCCGCTACGGCAACATCATCCGCACCCTCATGCCCCTGGTCATCAGCGACGACCAACTGGATGAGGGCCTGGCCATCATGGAAAAGGGCCTGGCCCTGGTCAGCGGCAAGTAAGCGGCCCGATCCCGCCACAAAACAACGGGGCCTGGAGAAATCTCCAGGCCCCGTTTCGCGTCTTTGTGTCCGAGTTATTCCGGGGGAGGCCCGGCCACCGATATCAGCTTGTCCAAGAGGCCCTTGGCCGTGTCCTCTCCCGGATTGGGGGGAAGGGACATGAGGATGCCCAGGCCTTCGCTGAACTCGTGGAACTCTTCCTCTTCCATGGCCGTGACCACCGCGGTGTTGACCATGGCGTTGACCATGAGCAGCCTGGACACCAGGGCCAAAGCCTCTTTTTCATTACCCTGGCCGTCTATGACCACCAGTTGCGGGGCCAGCTCCTGGGTCAGGGACAGGGTTTCCTGGTCGTTTTGGGCCCAGTAGAGCAGGGCCCGGCCGTCTTCTTCCAGCCCGGCGGCCAGCTTGGCCAGGGCTTCGGGCTGGGCGGAGGCCAACAGCACTTTATACATCTCAGCTCCTTAATCAGGCCTTGCCGCAGCAGGAGCCCGGACCGGCGCATCCGGCGTGGCCCGGCGCGGAGCCGCAGCAGCTATGGTCCCCCGGACCGGGGAAAGCCTGTTTTCCGCTGCCGGTGAGGGCGCTGGGCGCGGACATCATCTTTTCCACCTGGCTCCCCCCGCACTGGGGGCAAACCAGCGGGTCCCCGCTGCTCATGACCAGAAGCTCCCCGCTGTAGCCGCATCCGGCGCAGCTTATCTCGAATATGGGCATGGGCTCCTCCTCCTATACGCCTTTACGGCGGTAGTGGTCGGCGATGGCCTCTCCCAGGGTGTTCACCGCCAAACGGGCGCAGTGCTTGTGGTCCTCGGGCAGGCCGCCCAGTTCCTTTTCGATGTCCTCGGGCTCCAATTGCAGGGCCTCGTCCAAACTGCGGCCCTGGGCTAGATCGCCCAGGGCGCTGGCGCACACCACCGTGTAGACGCAGCCATGGGGCATGGCCTTTATCTCGCTGATGGTGTCGCCGTCCACCTTGATGAACACGTCCACCGAGTCCCCGCATTGCCCCACCTCGGTGGCTTGGCCGGTGGCATCGCGCAGGGTCCCCAGGTTGTGGGGGAGCTGGGCGTGGGCCAGAAAGCGCTGGTCCACCTGCCCCGGCAGGGGGTTGTCATGGCTGGACACCTGGGCCTCCCTGTTAGAGGTTGGGTCGCGATCAGGGAGGGGATTAATGCCCGCCGCCGCCACAGGTGAACTGCTGGGTGAAGCGGGGCAGGCTGCCCTGCAACAGCGCCTGGACCGCCTCGTTTACCGTGGTGGAGTCGCCGCCGAAGTAAACGTCGATGCCCACCTGGTTGAAGCCCATCAAGGGGCGCATGCCCATGCCGCCGGCGATGAGCGCCTTGACGCCCTGTCCGGCCAGGTATTGCACCGGGGCCATGCAGCCGCCCTGCTGATGAGGCACGTTGGGCACCACCTTGCTGCTCTTGATTTGTCCGTCTTCCACCTCGACCAGGGTGTACAGGTCGCAGTGGCCGAAATGGGCTCCCAGGCCCGCGTCCATGCCGCCGGGAGCGTTGGAGGGCAGTGCTACTAATCCAGTCATTTTATAGTCTCCTCGGGTTTTGCCTTGGCGGCCTCGGCGGCCGTCGTTGGTTTGTTTCAGGCCGCTTTTTTATGGGCGGCCATCTTTAATATCTTTTCCCAGGCCTGGGCCAAGTCCTCGGCCAGGCCGTTCTGCTGATACTCGGTGATTACCTGGCCCTGCACCATGGCCTGGACCACGGCCGGGTCGAAGGGCAGCTCGGCCAAAAGCTCCAGGCCCTCCCGGGCGCAGTAGTCGCCAATGGCCCGGCTCTGGTCCAGGTTCAGGTCGCACTTGTTGATGATGACCCCGGCCGGCACCTTGAAGTGGCGGCAAAGCTCCACCACCCGTTCCAGGTCGTGGCGGCCCGAGGGGGTGGGCTCGGTGACCACCACCGCCAGGTCGGTGCCCGACATGGAGCTGATCACCGGGCAGCCGATGCCCGGAGGGCCGTCGCTCAGGATCAGCTCGTAGCCGTTTTCCTGGCTCAGCTCCCGGGCGTGCTGGCGCAAGAGGGCCACCAGGCGGCCCGAGTTTTCCTGGCCCGGGAAGAGCTGGGCGTGGACCATGGGTCCCATGCGGGTGTCGGACTCCTGCCAGGCGCCGCAGTGGCGCTGGGGGAACTCGATGGCCTCGGCCGGGCACAGGGCCACGCACAGCTTGCAGCCTTCGCACTTCAAGGGGTCCACCCGGAAGGCCTCGCCGTCGGGGATGATGGCCTCGAAGCGGCATTTTTCCCAGCACAGGCCGCAGGAGGTGCACAGCTCGGGGTTGATGATCGCCTCGTTGCCCGAATGGAACTGGTGCACCTGGCAGGCCTGGGGCTGGAGCAGCAGATGCAGATCCGGCGCGTCCACGTCCAGGTCGCAGATGATCTTGTTTTGGGCCAGATGGGCAAAGGCCCCGGTTATGGAGGTCTTGCCCGTGCCGCCCTTGCCGCTGATTACCAATATCTCAGGCATGGGCCGCCTCGCAGGGAGAATTGGGGCCCACGCAGCGGACCTGGGCGGCCAGGTCCTCGAAGGCCACCTTCATGGCCGGGGAGGCCTGGGCCACCACCTGGCCCTGGGAATAGGCCTGGGCCACCTCGCGGTCAAAGGGTATCTCGGCCAGGATGGGCAGTTCGTGCCTCTGGCAATAGCGGCGCACCTGGTCGTCGCCCAGCCCGGCCCGGTTGACCACCGCGGCCATGGGCTTGCCCAGGGGAGCGAAGGCCTGGTGGGCCAGGCGGAAGTCGTAGAGCCCAAAAGGCGTGGGCTCGGTGACCAAGAGGATGGTGTCCGCGTCCATCACCGCGTTCACCGCCGGGCAACTGACCCCCGGCGGGCAGTCCACGATCATGTCCGCCCCGTTTTGGGCGGCAAGCTCTGCCGCCTTGGCCCGCACGAAGCGCATCAGGGGGGGGCTCATGGCCTCGCCCACCCTGAGGCGGCCTTGGAGAAAGCCGATCTTGCCCGCCTGGCCCCAACTCACCTCGCCCAGCTCCCGGCGGTCCGGGGTGAGGGCTCCGGCGGGGCAGACCTCCAGGCAGGCCCCGCAACCGTGGCACATCTCCGGGAAGTTGATGAGCACCTCGCCCAACAGGCTGATGGCCTTGAACTGGCAGATGTCCGAGCAGGCCCCGCAGGCGGTGCACTTGGACTCATCGGCCAGGGGCACCTCCATGTAGGCCTTTTCGGTCCCGGTTATCTCCGGGTGCAGGAAAAGGTGCAGGTTGGGCTCCTCCACGTCCAGGTCCACGGCCAGGACCGGGGCGGGCCACACGGAGGCCAGGGAGGCCGACACCGTGGTCTTGCCGGTGCCTCCCTTGCCGCTGGCAACGGCCAGGATCATGCGCGGCCCCCTTGCTCGCGGTTGGGGCCGTCGGCCATCTCCACCTGACCGCTTTCATAACGCTCGATGGCCTGCCCCACGGTGAGGCCATTGAGGTCCTGGCCCACCTTGATGCCCACCGCCTCCAGGGCGCGGAAGGCCTTGGGGCCCACGTAACCGGTGAGCAGCACCTTGGCCCCGGCCTTGGCCACCGTCTCGGCGGCCTGGATGCCGGCGCCCTGGTTCATGCTCTGGGCGGTGCCGTTGTTGATGTACTCGGTCTTTTTGGTCTCAGGATCATAAAGCACGAATCCGCCGGCCCGGCCGAAGCGGGGATCGAGCAGGTCTTCCAGGGTGGGTCCTTCACTGCTAATGGCGATCTTGCTCATTTGTTTCTCCAATTTGGTTGCCGGAGCGCAGCAGGCCTCCGGCTGGGGGGAGAGCTTGCCTTTGCGCCCGCGGACGGCGTAGTCCCCGCCGTCGATGCGCAAGGCCTGGCCCAGCACCACCGCCTCGGCCACGGCCCTGCGGGCCTCGGCCAAGACGCGGCCGAAGGTGTGGCGCGAAACCTTCATGCGACCCGCCGCCTCCTGGTGGCTCAGGCCCTCCAGGTCGGCCAGGCGCAGAGCCTCGCAGCCCTCCACGGTCAGGTTCACCTCGGTGAGCTCCCGAAGGGGTACACCCCTGGGCTTGAAGTAGGCTATGGGCGGCTCGTTTTGCACCCAACGGCATTTGCGGGGTCTGGGCACTATCGCTCTCCTGATTTGCTCTTATGTGCAAAACAATGATACCGCCCCGGCAAGGGCTGTCAACTCGAAAATGCTCATATGAGCATTACAATACTATTCCCATTAGCTTTATAGGCGTAGTCTTGCGCGCCGCTGGGAAGGGGTATGCGAGGATTCAGATGAAAATAATATAAAATATAGACATTTACCGGCCGCGCACCGGGCGGGGTGGCAATATCTGATACACTCCCCCCTCGATGCGAATCGACCAGCCGTTGCTTAAAGCGCGCGCAACCGCGAAGCGCGCCCCTCCCAAAATGCGGCAAAAAGTCGCAGTGGAGACTCCCATCCTTGCCGCCGCGGTTTTTTGGTCCAGGCCCTCGGCGTCGGCCAGGCGCAGGGCTTCCAGACCCTCCAGGGGCAGCACCACGCCCTTGAGATCGTGCACCGGGATCCCCTGGGGCCGGAAAAAAGACACCGGCGGGATGGAACTGACCAGGCGGCGTTTTTTGCTGCGGGGCATGGCTGTTTCCTTTTGCAATATATTTCGTTTGTACACGGAAAATTGGGCAAAGGCAAGAAAGCAAATGTAATATGTTTCAAATAAAAATGGGCCCTCTCCGACGGCGCGGGCCGGACGGCCGAAAATGCCGGATAAGTATTTATGTTTTAAACCGGGCAGATAACCCGCAAAGAGAACTTAGGCAATCTATATTTAAATGCTTACATAATGCTAAATTTTTCACAATTATTTCTTGAAACGAAATTTAGTTAGGAGTATGCAAGGTTCCAGTTAAAAAAGGCCATTTAGGGCTATTTCGCCTAGCGTGGTAAGATTAGTCCGTGCCCTATGTTAAGCCGTGCTTATCAAAGATTTGTTTATGTTTAGTTGCTTGGGCAAGGAAGTGATAACCCGGGGCTAGGCTCCGCGCCAAACTTGGGAAGGAAAGCAAATGGCTTTCGCAGACAAGTTGAAGAGCAAGAGTTTCGTGTACTTGGCCGAGATGGAAACGCCCAAGGGCGTGGACCTGTCCGCCTTCGTGGACAACGGCCGTCATCTCAAGGGCCGGGTGGACGCCGTATTGGTGCCCGACCTTAGCCACGCGGTGATGCGTTTGGCCGCGTTGGCCGGAGCCTCGGTGCTCAAGGGACTGGGCCTGGAGGTCATCGTGCAGTTCTCCTGCCGCGACCGCAACCGCCTGGCCTTGCAGGGCGACCTGCTGGCCGCCCACGTGCTGGGCCTGGGCAACGTCATGGCCACGGCGGGCGAGCCCATCGAGCATGGCGATCAGCCCGGCGCCAAGGCCGTGAACGACTTCACCCCGGCCGAGTTCCTGCAGGCCGCCGCCGGTTTGGCCCAGGGGCGGGACATGGGAGGCCGTGAGCTGGTGGGCAAGCCCCAGTTCTGCATGGGCGCCTCCGTGGCCTCCTTCCAGGACGCCGCCGGGGCCAGGGCCGCGGTGGACCAAGGCGCATCCTTCCTTATAGCTCCCCCGGTATTCGATCTGGAGGCCTTCGCCCCTCTGGCCGCCGAACTAAAGGATTGCGGGGCGACGCTCATCGCCAGCGTGCTTTTGCTCAAGTCGGTGGGCATGGCCCGCTACCTGAACCAAAACGTGCCCGGCATCAACATCAGTGAAGCAACCATCAAGCGTATTCGCTCGGCCAGCGATCGTCCGGCCGAGTGCGTCAAAGTCGCCGCCGAAACCGTGCAGACCCTCAAGGGCCTCTGCGGTGGGGCGCTTTTGATGACCGCGGGTTGGGAAGACCGCTTGCCGCAGATTCTCGACCTAGCTACGCAGTAGGGCTAATGGGCCCCGGGCGGGGTCCGCGTCAGAAAGGCCTAGCCAAATGAACCAAGAAAACAGCCAGCGTACGAGCAACTCGGTGCTGGTTCTGGGCGGCGGCATAGCCGGTATAAAAGCCTCCTACGACCTGGCCGAGGCAGGTAGGCAGGTGTATTTGCTGGAGAAAAAACCGGCCTTGGGCGGTTTTCTCCCCTTGCTGGACCGGCAGTTCCCCACCAACGACTGCAACATCTGTTATCTGTCCCCCGACGCCGACAAGGCGGGCGGCGCCCGCACCGTGCAGGCCATGCCCCTGACCAGGCTGGTTAGCTTGGAAGGACAGGCCGGCGACTTCAACGCCAAGGTGCTCACCAGCCCCCGTTTTATCGACGTGGACCGCTGCAACGCCTGCGGAGCCTGTTTGGCCGCCTGTCCCCAGGGAGCCATCAGCTTCACTCCGGGGCTGGACACCAGCTCGCCCACCTGCCTGCGCTACCCCCAAGCCACTCCCCAAGCCTTCGCCATCGACATGAGCAAGTGCGACCGTTGCGGCGAGTGCATCAAGGTATGCACGCCCGAGGCCATCGACCTGGACCAGAAAGAGGTCGAGCAGAGCCTGGAAGTGGGTTCGGTGGTGTTGGCCAGCGGCGGCGAGCTCTGGGACCCCGCCCCCATGGAGGAGTGGTACGGCCATGGCCGTTTCCCGGACGTGCTCACCAGCCTGGAGTTCGAGCAGCTCATGAGCGCCGCCGGCCCCACGGGCGGCAAGTTCCAGCGCCCCAGCGACGGACGCCATCCCAAGCGCATCGGCTGGATCCAGTGCGCGGGCAGCCGCACCACCAAGGAAGGCGGCAACTCCTACTGCTCCTCCATCTGCTGCATGATCTCCATGAAAGAGGCCATCTGGGCCATGGAGCATTTTGAGGCGGACCTGGAAGCCACGGTCTTCTTCATGGACATGCGTCCCATGGGCAAGGACTACGAGCTTTACTACCAGCGGGCCAAGAACGAGCTGGGCGTGAACTTCGTGCGCTGCCGCCCCCACACCGTGGACTACAAGGAAGAGACCGGCGACCTCAGGATGAGCTACGTGGACGACCACGGCTCCCTGGGCGAGGTGGACCTGGACCTGGTGGTGTTGGGTGTGGGCTTCTGCGCCGCCTCCGACGCCCAGGAGCAGGCCGCGGCCCTGGGCATCGAGCTGGGATCGCACCGCTTCGTCAAGGCCGACGAGCTGGCACCGGTCAGCACCACCCGCCCCGGCGTGTACGCCTGCGGCATGGCCCTGGGCCCCCAGGACATCCCCGGCTCGCTCACCCAGGCCTCGGCCGCCGGCTGCATGGCCAGCGCCGACCTGGCCGCCCCCCGCGCCCTGCGCCGGGAGGACGAGCTGCCCAAGGAGAAGGACTTCAGCGGCCAGGAGCCGCGCATCGGGGTCTTCTTCGTGGACTGGGGCCGGGTGGTTCAGGAAGTGGTGGACTCCAAGGCGGTGGAAGATGCCATGGCCAAGCTGGACGGCGTGGTCCACGTGGAGAGGCTGGAGCTTTCCTACGGCCAGGACGGCCTGGCCACCCTGGAAAAGGCTATCGGCGAGCATAAGATCAACCGGGTGGTGGTGGCCGGCTACAGCCCCCGCACCCACGGCCGCATCTTCGCCGAGGCCATCCGCAAGGCCGGGCTCAACCGGGCCTACCTGGAGATGGCCAACATCCGCGAGCAGGACGCCTTGGTGCATCACGACGACCCCAAGGCGGCCACGGACAAGGCCATAACCCTGGTGCGCACGGCGGTGGCCGGAGTGCGCCGGGCCAAGCCCACGCCCAGCCTGACCTTGCCCTTCAACCCCGACGCCCTGGTCGTGGGCGGCGGCGTGGCCGGCCTGAGCGCGGCCCTGGGCCTGGCCGGACAAGGCGGCAAGGTCTACCTGGTGGAGCGCAGCCGCGAACTGGGCGGCCTGGCCAACCAGCTGGCCCGCACCCTGGACGGCCGCCCGGTGGCCCCGGAGCTGGCCGAGCTGGTGGAAAAGGTCAAGGCCAACCCCAACATCGAAATACTCACCGACACCCTGGTGGTGGACCACAAGGGCCAGGTGGGCAGCTTCATCACCGGCGTGCAGACCGGCCCGGGCATGTTCTACCGCCAGATCAACCACGGCGTGACCATCCTGGCCACCGGCGCCCGGCGCTATGAGCCCACCGAATATCTCTACGGCCAGGACCCCAAGGTCATGACCCAGCTGGAGATGGAAAAGCTGTTGGCCTCGGGCGAGGGCGGCGACGCCCTGGAAACCGTGGTGATGATCCAGTGCGTGGGCAGCCGCAACGACGAAAACCCCACTTGCGGGCGCATCTGCTGCCGTAGCGCGGTGAAAAACGCCCTGTGGATCAAGGAGCAAAAGCCCGAGGCCCAGGTGTTCGTGCTCTACCGCGACATGCGCATGCCCTTCACCTCCGAGGACGCCTATCGCCAGGCCCGGGAGGAGGGGGTGCTGTTCGTGCGCTACAGCCCGGACGCGCCTCCCAGGGTGAACAAGGACGGCGACACCATGGAGGTGATCTTCAAGGATCACATCCTGGACCGCGAACTGTCCGTGGAGCCCAGCGCCCTGGTGCTCTCGGTGCCCCAGATCGCCGCCGACGAGGACACCGAGGAGCTTTGCGAGATCTTCCGCCTGCAGCAGGGGCCGGGCGGCTTCCTGCTGGAGGATCATCCCAAGGTAAAGCCCATCGACACCCCGGCCCCCGGAGTGTTCGCGGCGGGTTCGGTATTGGCTCCGGCCTCCCTGGCCGAGGCCCGCACCCAGGGCCTGGCCGCCGCCGGGCGGGCCCTGACCCTGGTCTCCCAGATGAGCTTGGTCCTGGATACCCCGGTGGCCAAGGTCAACGGCGACCGCTGCGCCGCGTGTTTGATATGCGTGCGCACCTGCCCCTATGGTATTCCTTACATCAACGCCGATGGCTACTCGGAGATAGACCCGGCCCAGTGCCTGGGTTGCGGGGTCTGCGCCGCCGAGTGCCCGGCCCAGGCCATCCAGCTGCCGGGCTACGAGGATGATCGCATGCTCAGCCGCACCGAGGCCCTGCTGGAAGGGGTGTTGTAATGAGTGATTTCGAACCGGTAGTGGTGGTGTTCGCCTGTGACTACTGCGCCTACACCGCCGCCGACGTGGCCGGCCGCATGAATCTGACCTACCCCAGCGGGGTGAGGATTCTGCGCGTGCCCTGCACCGGCAAGGTGGAGCAACAATACATCATGCGGGCCTTGGAAAAAGGGGCCGACGGCGTGATGGTGGCTGGCTGCCTGGTGGGCGACTGCCACTTCAAGAACGGCAACCTCAGGGCCGCGGCCCGGGTCAAGCGGGTGCAAACCCTGTTGGACGATATCGGCATCGGCGCACAGCGGGTGGCCATGGTCAACGTAAGCGCGGGCCAGGGAGCAAAATTCGCTGAAATCGCCACCGATTTCAGCAAAAAGATAGGTGAAATGGGGCCCAACCCCATCAAGCAAGGCGCCAAGGCGGCGGCCTGAAGGGAAAGATCATGATCACCGCAGAACGCAAGCCCATGGAAGAAATTTTCCGCAGTTTGGAGCCGTTCGGCAAGATCCTGCTGGTGGGCTGCAACGAGTGCGTCACGGTATGCCACGCCGGCGGCCGTAAAGAGGTGGCCATGCTGGCCTCGGCCCTCAGGATGGGCCGGCTGAAGCAGGGCGCTCCGCTCACCGTGGACGAGATGACCCTGGAGCGCCAGTGCGACCCGGAATACGCCGAGGAATTGGCCCTGGTGGTGGACCAGTACGACGCCGTGTGCTCCATGGCCTGCGGCTGCGGCGTGCAGACCGTGGCCGAGCGTTACCAGGGGCTGCCGGTGCTGCCCATGGTCAACACCGCCTTCATGGGCTCCAGCGAGAAGAACGGCGTATGGGCCGAGCGCTGCGCCGGGTGCGGCAACTGCGTGCTGGGCATGACCGGCGGCATCTGCCCCATCGCCCGCTGCTCCAAACGCATCTTCAACGGCCCCTGCGGCGGCTCCAGCAAGGGCAAGTGCGAGATCAGCCCGGACGTGGACTGCGCCTGGCAGCTGATCTGGGACCGCCTGAAACAACTGGGCCAGACCGAGCTTTACAGCCAGATCATGGCTCCCAAGGATTGGCGCAGTGCCCGTGACGGCGGCCCGCGCCGCATCGTCAGAGAGGACATGGCGATATGAAAAGCGACAGCAATCTGGAGAAAGTCCTGGCAGCGGGCCACTTCGCGGTAACCGGCGAACTGGGCCCGCCCCGTGGGGCCAACCTTCAGGCCATAAAAGACAAGGCTTCCCACCTCAAGGGCATGGTCGACGCGGTGAACGTCACCGACAACCAGACCGCCGTGGTGCGCATGGCCTCCTGGGCCGTCAGCCTGGTGCTCAAGGAAATGGGCATGGAGCCCAACTATCAGATGGTTTGCCGCGACCGCAACCGCCTGGCCATGCAGTCGGACATCCTGGGCGCCGCCGCCCTGGGCATCAACACCATGCTGTGCCTGTCCGGCGACCACCCCAGCTTCGGCGACCATCCCCAGGCCGCCAACGTGCACGACATAGACTCCATCCAGCAGATCCAGATGGTCACCACCATGCGCGACCAGGGCCGCTTCCAAGGCGGGGCCGAGATCGACGGCGCTCCGAGGCTGTTCGTGGGCGCCGCGGCCAACCCCTTTGGCGACCCCTTTGAGCTGCGCGTATTGCGTCTGGGCAAGAAGGTCGCGGCCGGGGCTGATTTTATTCAGACACAATGTATTTACAATATGGAGCGTTTCGCGGAATATATGCGTCAGGCGGTCGACATGGGCCTGACCGAGAAGACCAAGTTGCTGGCCGGGGTGACCCCGCTCAAGAGCGCGGGTATGGCCCGCTACATGGCCAAGAAGGTGCCGGGCATGGATGTGCCCGACGAGGTGGTCAAGCGCATCGCCGACCAGCCCAAGGAAAAACAGGCAGAGGAAGGCATCAAGCTGCTCTGTGAACAGATAGAGCAACTACGCGAAATGCCCGGAGTGGCTGGTATCCACCTGATGGCCATCGAATGGGAGCATCGGGTACCGGAGATCGTGGAGCGGGCCGGCCTGCTTCCCCGGCCACAGGTCTAAAGGCTCCGCGCCCCCCCGGGCCGGACAGCAAGGAGGAGGCCGAATGGCCGACGGTAAATACGTTTTGGTGGTGGATGACGACCCGGATCTGGTTGAATCCGTAGCCATGAACCTGGAGGCCAAGGGCTTCGAGGTGGGCAAGGCCTACGACGGGGTGGAAGGCCTGGAGAGCATCAAGAGCCGGCGGCCCGACGTGGTGGTGCTGGACGTCATGATGCCCCGCAAGGACGGCTATGAGGTCTGCGCCCAGCTCAAGGGTGACAGCAGCTTCAGCGACATTCCGGTGATCCTGCTCACCGCGGTGGGCTCGGCGGTGAACTCCACCTCCTACACTCACCGCGACGGGATGACCACCGAGGCCGACGAGTACATCGCCAAGCCGGTGGACTTGGACCAGCTCGCCGAGTTGGTGGCGGAGCTGGCCTAGGCGGCCGTCCGGTGAGCCGGTGCCGGCCATGACGCGGCTGCGCATAACCGGCTGGAAACATCGCCGGGAGCTTAGCCTGCTGGCCCTGAAGGATTGGCCCTGGGCCGGGGTTAACACCCTGGCCGGGGCGCTGGCCCAGGCCCACATCAACCTCCCTTTTCTCCTGATGCAAGGGGGAAAAGACGGGGTGTGGGCTCGTTTGTGCTTGGAGCAGGGCATGCGGCCCCAGGCCCAGGCCCTGGCCGTGGAGCTGGCCCAGGCCCATGGCTGGCTGGGGCCCCTGGTCAGCGAACCGGTGATCGCCCTGACTTTTTACCCCCTGGCCGGGGGCATGACCTTGCCCGCCGAAGCCCTGGCCTGCCTGGCCGGGGCGGGCCTCAGACCCCTGGCCCTGGGCACCTCCCTGGCGGCCATGACCGTGATCTTGCCCGAGGATATGCTCCCCGCCGCCGTAGAGGCCCTGGGCAGCCGCTTCGACCTGCCCGAGGGGGCCTCGCCGCCCGAGGAGCGGGTGAGCGTGGTGCAGAGCACGGTGAAGAGAAAAGGCTGACCCATGGAAACCGTGGCGGTTTATTTTGAAAAGCCGGTGCGCACCTACGGGATCAAGGCCCGTCTGGGCAACCTCGCGCTCAGTCTGGAATGCACCGCCGATCAACTGACCCGTCTGACCGACGCCCTGGCCGCCCTGGAACCGCCCCTGCAACTTGTCTCCTGCAGCCTGATGTGGGAGGGCGACCTGGCCCTCTTGCAGGTCTGCCTGCCCCAGGACCAGGCCTCGCGCCTGGAAGAGGCGGCGGCCCGGGCCGGAGCCGGCATCGCCCAACGCGACCCAGCCGGGGTGGTCAACTTGCAGGGGCCCCATTTCGGCGACCGCTGGGGATTGGCCTCGGAGGCCCTTTGCGGGCTGGAGTCGGCCGGGGTGGAGCCGCTTGGCATCCTGGGGGTGACCCACACCATCCAGGTCACCCTGGCCCCGGAAAACAGCGGGGCGGCCCTGGAGGGCCTGGGACGGGGCTTCTGCGCTCCGGGAGGCGGCAATGACTGACAGCCTGCCCGTGGCGATGCCGCCCAAAATCGAACTGAGCGACCGGAACTACCGGCGCATTTTTCAGTATCTGCCCATCCCCACCATCCTTTTGGGCCCGGACAAAAGGGTTTTGGCCGTGAGTAAAAGTTTTTTGCAGCGCTACGGCCTAACCCGGGACAAGGTGCTGGGCCATTTGTGCTACGAGGTCTACCGCCGGGGCAACCAGCCCTGCCCGGCGTCCATCTGCCGTTTCCCGGCGGCCATGCAGGGCCAGCAGGATCTGTTCAACCTGCACGAATACAAGGACTCCCGGGGGCACTGGGTGGTGGAGGAGGTGCATCTGAGCCCCTTCACCGACGAGGACGGCAAGGTCCTGGGGGTCATCGAGTCGGTGCGCGACACCTCCGAGGCCAAGCGCCTGGAGGCCAGCCTCACCGAGACCAACGAGCTGTTGGGCGGCCTGCTCAACTCCATGCTGGGGGTGGTGGTGGCCGCCGACCTGGAGGGCCGGGTCCTGTTCGTGAACCGCAACTCCCTGCCGGTGATGGGCTACACCCCCGAGGAGTTGGTGGGCAAGACCCTGTGGGACCTGAGTCCCCACGAGGAGCTCAAGCGCTTGCGGGGTATTCTGGATGCCAGCGATGGGCCGGTGCGTGGGGTGCGCACCCATCTCACCAAAAAGGACGGCGAGGTGGTACCGGTGGTGGTGAACCTCAACTACATCTACCGCGAAGGCAAGCCCATAGGCACCCTGGGCATCATCCGCGACCAGCGGGAGCGGGCCAAGATCGAGCGCCACCTCAGCTCGGCGCGCATGCAGGTGGTGCAGTCGGACAAGCTGGCCATGCTGGGGCGCATGGCCGCGGGCGTGGCCCACGAGTTGAACAACCCGCTCACCGGCATCACCATCTACGGCGAGCTGGTGCGCGACCAGCTTCCCCCCGACCACCCGGTCCAGCCGGACTTGCAGCGCATCATCGAGGACGCCGAACGCTGCCGGGACATCGTACGCGACCTGCTGGACTACAGCCGCCAGGGCAGCATCCAGCTAGAGTCCCTGGACCTGAGTCAGTTGGTGGAGGAGGCGCTCTCGCTCACCCACGCCGACAGCCAGGGCTGGAACGTGGAGGTGGTCACCGACTGGGCCCCCGAGCCCCTGATCATCCAGGGCGACCGCCAGCTTCTGCGCCAGGTGTTCATCAACCTCATTTCCAACGCTTATGACGCCATGGACGGGCGGGGCAAGCTCACGGTGCGCACCTATCTGGACGAGGGGGGCATGCGTTGCGCGGAGGTCAGCGACACCGGCAGCGGCATTTCCCCGGAATACCTGAGCAAGGTGTTCGACCCCTTTTTCACCACCAAGCCGCCGGGGCAGGGCACCGGCTTGGGGCTCAGCGTGGTGTTCGGAGTAATCTCGCGGCACGAGGGTAAAATTCTGGTGAAGCAAACCGGTCCCCAGGGCACCACCTTTTTGGTTCAGCTACCGGCCCAGGCTCCGAAGACCTTGCTGGATTTTGCAAGTACGATGCGCAGCGACCCTGAGGAAGAGGAGATCGGGTGAGTATTCAACCGACACGCCGAATTTTGGTGGTGGACGACGAAGAGCGGGTGCGCCTGGCCGTGGAGCGGGTGCTCACCGAAGCGGGCTACGAGGTTTTCCTGGCCGCCGACGGGGCCGAGGGCCTGGCCATGGTGCAGGAGCACGCCCCGGACCTGGTGCTGGTGGATCTGATGATGCCGGTCATGGACGGCATGGAGTTCCTGGATCAGGCCCGCCGCCGCTACCCGGACCTGACCTCAGTGGTCATCACCGGCTTCGCCACCCTGGAGAAGGCGGTGGAGGCCATGAAGCAGGGGGCTGACGACTTTTTGGCCAAGCCCTTCAAGCCCCAGGACCTGCGCATGGTGGTGGAGCGTGCCTTCCGCCGGGCGGCAACCCTGCAAAACATCTCCATCGAAAAAAGCCGCACCCGGGCCCTGGTGGCCTCCATGCGCAACGGGGTCCTGGTGGTGGATGCCGCCGGCGAGACCGCCCTGGCCAACCCGGTGCTGGCCCGGCTCTTGGGCCTCACTCCCGAGCAGATGCAGGGCCGCCCCTGCGCCGAGGTGCTTCCCTGGCCCGAGGTGTGCGAGTGCCTGGACCAGGCCATGCACCGCCGCCGGGAGGAGCTGACCCGCGACGACTGCCGGGGCCAGGTGAGCCTGGGCCAGGGCGACGACGCCACCTACTTCCAGGTGACCTGCGCCCCCTTTTACGACGCCCGCCGCCAGCCGGTGGGCGCGGTGGCGGTCTTCGACGACATCACCGCCTGGCGACGCCTGGACCAGTACAAGAACGAGTTCGTCTCCACCGTGGCCCACGAGATCGTCAGCCCCCTGTCCGCGGTGCTGGGACAGTTGCAGAACCTGAGCAAGGGCCTGCTGGGGCCGTTGGAAGAACCCCAGAAAGAACTGGTGGGCCGGGCCCGGGAGCGCCTGGAGTCCATCGCCAACCTGAGCAAGGACCTGTTGGACCTGTCCAAGATCGAGGCCGGGGTCATGGGCCAGGCGGGCCGGGTGGACCTGGCCCCTCTGGTGCGTGAAGCGGTGGATCAGCTGCGCGGCAAGGCCCAGGACAAGGGCCAGAGCCTGGAGTTGGAGTTGCCCGCCAAGCTGCCCGAGGTAATGGGCGTGGGCGAGGAGCTACAGCGGGTGGCGGTGAACCTGATCAGCAACGCGGTAAAGTACACCCCGGACGGAGGCCAAATAGCCGTGCGCGCCCAGGGCGGGGGCGGCGAGGTGGTCCTGGAGGTCCGCGACAGCGGCCTGGGCATCCCCGCCGAGGAGCAGGAGGCCATCTTCCAGCGCTTCCACCGGGTGAAAAACGCCGAAACCCGCCACATCCCCGGCACCGGCCTGGGCCTGGCCATCGTCAAGCGGGTGGTGGATAGCCACGGCGGCAGGCTGGAACTAAAGAGCGAACCCGGCCAGGGGAGCACTTTCACCCTGCACCTGCCGTCAGCTCCGGAGTAAGCCCTGATTCTCGGTGTAAACTCGCAGGACGCTGTCCGCGCGGGTTATTGAAGGGATTGGAAAAAAAGAGAAAGCACCCGGCAGAAACTCGAAGTTTTGTATGCCGGCCGCCCGCCGTCCACGTGTGGCCGCGCCGCCATTATCAGGATGAATTGTCTGCCCTGACCAAACGAAGCCCCGCCACCGTTGCGGCCATGCCGCGCCGACACCCCGGCTCTTTGTGGATGGTCCTTACCTTTCCAGGCCTCTTTTCTTACTGACCCCAGAACCTCTGCGTTGGGCCTTGAGACACGGGTCTGGTTTGGTATTCCGCCTTACGTGGGTCTGGTGGCTGCAACACCTAGGCGTCATGCGTAAGCGCGATCTTCTCCAGCATGGTCACCAGCCCCACCCCCAAAGTGTAGATGGACTCGATGGGCAGGTTGTCGGTGGCCGTGGCGTCGAAGCACAGGTTCAGGGTGGACTCCATGCCGTCCTCCGGGGGCCAGTAGCGGATCAGCAGGGGCAGCTTGGGCAGGGGCCTGAGGATCACCCCCAGCTCGGGCGAGCCTTCCTCCTTCACCGCCTCGGCCCCGAAGATGTCTATCACCCATTCCATCAGGTCGCGGTGCTCGTCGATCACTTTTTGCAGCGGCTTTTCACAGCGCTGGGCGAACAGCCGGTGCCAGTCCTCTCCCCCCCGCAACTCTTTGAGCAGCACCCAGCGCCCCACCGGGTCCTTGCCCTGGCCCAGGCTCACGTAGTTGAGCATGGGCTCGGCCAGCCAGGCGTTAACGTGGCACTGGGAGGCCAGGCTGCCGTCCGGGGCCACGGTGAAGTTCTTGCCCAGGCATTTCAGAATCAGTTGCTTGCCGTTGTGCACGCAGCCCAGCTGAGCGGCCTTGGCGGCCAGGTCCACTTCCGCCACCCTGGCCTTCAGGGGGGCCAGGGCCCGCATCATCTCCTCGTTGGGAGTGGTGGCCTGGCCCAACTCCTGGGCCAACTCCTCGCGCACCTCGGGGTCCAGGTCCTTGCAGGCGCTAAGGGGCTTTTGCCCCCGCATGGCCGCGGCGGCAAAGGCCAGACAGGCATTCATGCCGCACTTCTTGCAGTTGGTTTGGGGAAGCAGCTTGTATAGGTCAAGGTAGCTCTTGAGGGGGGCCATGTCGCCGTGCTCCGTTGATGGTGGCGCAGTATGGCTTTAAATCTACCCTCCGGCGGGTGCCCGCGAATCACCCGAACGGGTGATATCCTCCGGTCATTTAGCAGGTGAGCGGTAAAGCGGTCTGATGGGGTATAGGAAATTTTTGAAAAAGGGTTTGGCTACAGCGAAAATCGGTTCGCACACCCTTTGGCACAGCCAGCCGCCGTCAGACAAGGCCTCTGGCGAGCGAGGGCCGTAGGCGTAGCAAAGTTACGTCGAGGCCCGAGCGACGCCAGGAACGCGGTATGCCGGTGGCTGGCGAAGCCGGCTAGTTTATACCAGGCCCTGCCTGGCGGCCCACACCGCGGCCTGCGCCCGGTCATTAACCCCCAGCTTGTTGAAGATGTTCACCACGTGACGCTTCACCGTGTTCTGGCTGATGCCCAGCACGTGGGCGATGCGTGGCTTGGAAAGCCCCTGGGCGGTGAGACGCAGCACCTCCAGCTCCCGTCTGGTCAGGGGGATTTTGCCCTCGGGCTGGAAGGGCATCTCGCCCAACTGGAGGCGGTTCATCTCCTCCAGGGAGCGCTCCAGGGTCATCAGCTCGCCCTCCAGGCGGGACTGGCGCTTTTTGCGGTGGGTGATGTCGAAGCTGATGCGGGCGGCAAAGGCCACCACGCCCCGGCGGTCCACGATGGGATAGGCCTTGGCCTCGCGCCAGACCTCCTCGCCCGAGGAGGTGACGAAGTGACGCTCCGCCGAGTGGGGCCGCCCATCGGCGAACATGGGGCGCACCGGGCAGGAGTCGGGGCAGGGGGTTTCGCGGCCGGCGAAGACCCGGTAGCAGCGCCGGCCCACCACGCTCTGGTCGTCCTCCATGAGCGGCTCCTTGGACCAGATCACCCGGTAGTTGCGGTCCACGATCATCAGGGAGTCGCCCAGGCTGGCCAGGACCTGCCAGGCGGTTAGGTCGGGAGCTTGGCTGTGGTTGTGCCTCACCGGAGATTCCTTTCAGGCCAGGCCGTAATTCGCGCGGATGTCTTTTTTATGGCACGGTCGGCGCCGGGCCGCAAGGATAAGTGGAGCTAGACACCTGGGTGATGCCGGAGCTTCAACCACCGCTTGAGCAGCCAGGTGAACAGGCCCAAGGCCACCAGCACCCCGGCGGCCACGGCCAGGTCCGGCCAGTTGGGGTCGCGCCAGATGCGGCGCAGGCGGTCGGCGAATACGGTGATGGCCAGGGTGACCGGGATCATGCCCAGGATGGTGCCCACCGCGAAACACCAGAGCCGGAAGCGGCTTGCCCCGGCGGCCAGGTTGATCAGGGTGAAGGGGGCCACGGGCAGCAGCCGCAGTACGACGATGGCGGCCACCCCGTGGTCGGCCATTTTTTGGCTCACCTTGCCGATCTTGCCGCCGGAGAACCTGGCCAGGGTTTTGTGCCCGGCCGCGAAGCCCAGGCCGTAGACCGCCACGGCGCTGGTGAGGGCCCCGGCCAGGGCATAGGCCGCGCCCAGCCAGGGGCCGAAGACCATGCCCGTGACCCCGATGAGCAACACCACCGGCAGCATGACCAACCCGCCCACCAGGAAACCGGCCAGGGCGGCCAGGGGGGCCAGGGGCACGCCCCGCGCCGCGGCGGCCAGGCGGTCCAGGCTTTGCTCGTCCAGCAGGCCGCTCCATGGCCCCCAACGCCAAAAGGCGCACAGGGCCAGCAGCACGGCGGGGATAATGGCCATTTTCAGCCAGCGCCGCCAATCCCGCCCGGTCCGGGGCTGGGCTTGCGGCTCGGAATCCGCCCGAGGCGTTTTATCGGCCGTGCCTGCCATTCCCGTCTTCCTCCGACGAACCGGCCGGGCTAGCTGGTCAACAATGGGCTCAGGTAGGGCCCCTCGGGCATCACCGCCACCCGCCGGTGGGTGGCGCAAAGCTGGGCCACGGTGACGGGCAGATTCTCCACGTACTCCAGGCCGAAGGAACGGGCCGCCTCGGCCTCCAGATCGGGGGCGTAGATGAGCACCCGCCCCAGGTGCTCCAGGCACTGGAAATAGGCCTGCGCCCCCCATTGGTCGATGACGAAGTTGGCCGGGTCGGCGTGGCGCTCACGGAAGCCTTGGGGCGTGGCGCACAGGCGCACCATGCGGCAGTATTCCTCGCTGCCCAGGCCCTGGGCGCACTGGGTGATCCACAGCACCGTGCCGCCGGGCTTGGTTATGCCCTTGGCCGCCAGCAGGCCCTTGGACGACTGGTACAGGGTGTCGTCCAGGGGATGGCCTCCCCCACTGGTGATTACCAGGTCAAAGGGCTCGCTCACCGGCACCACCGTCTGGCGGGCGGCCAGGTCGCAACCCTCAACATGGGCCTGGGGAAACTCCCCGGCGAACACACCCAAAAGGCGGCGGCGGCGGTCGATGACCACGTTGAGCATGAAGTCCAGACCGGCGGCGCGGGCCACCCTGGCCACCTGCTCCTGAAAGGGGTTGCCGGTTAGGCCGCCGGCCCTGAGGCCGGGATGCTCGATCATCTTGAAGGAGTGCATGAAGTGCATGGTCTCAAGGGCGGAGACGCCGGGCAGGATGGATTTACCGCCCCCGGAGAAACCGGCAAAGGGGTGGGGCTCGATGAGCCCGGTGACGATCTTAAGCTCCGCCTGAAGATAGCGGCGGTTCACCGCGATGGGCGCGCCCTCGATGGTGTCCACCACCTCCAGGGAGGCCTGGTCCCGGCAGTTGTGGTTGATCACCGGCCATTGGGCGGCGATCTCGGCCCCCAGCAACTCGTCCAACTCCGGGCCCAGGTTGGGGCGGTGCATGCCCGTGGCGATGAGGATGGTGATGCCCTCTTTGGGCACCCCGGCAGCCAGCAGGGTGTCCAGCAACGGCGGCAGCAGCAGGCGGTTGGGCACCGGCCGGGTGATGTCGCTGACCACGATGCAGGCGCTGGTTTTGCCCCGGGCCAGCTCGGCCAGGGGCGGCCCCCCCAGGGGCCGGGCCAGGGCCTGGGCCACCGCTTCGGCGGGATCGGCCAGGGGCGGCAGCTCCTCGCTCTGCAACAGGGCCGCGTTGGGCGGCAGATCCAGGCTGATTTCCTCGCGACCGCAGGGTATTTTCACGCTGGGCATGGCACCTCCCGATAACTATGGGACTACTATAACCATTTGCCCGGCTATAGGCCATAGAAGCACAACACTGGAACATCACGCCCAAAAGAGTTATGCTTGGGCCGGTTGCCCGGTAGGCTTTTCGCCTTGGGCCGTGAATGGGGCACGACCGCGACAGTGGTGAGGCCGCCGCCGGTCACAGCCACAAAATCACATAGGGAAGGGGAGGAGACTCATGAAAAGGAAACTTTGGCTGCTGCTGGCCTTGACCGCCGCGCTGGGACTGGCCCTGGGGGCCGGACCGGCCATGGCCAAAACCATCAAGATCGGTCTTATCGACTGCTACAGCGGTCCGCCCAGCACCTATACCAATGACGTGCGCGACGCCTTCAAATTGCAGATGGACAAGGTGAACGCCAAGGGCGGCGTCTGGGGCAACAAATTCGAGATCGTCACCCGGGACACCAAGTTCAAGGTGGACCTGGGGCTCAGCCAGGCCAAAGAGTTGATCATGCGCGAGAATGTGTCCATGCTGGTGGGCACCATCAACAGCGCCCTGGCCCTGGCCCTGGCCGACCTTTGCCAGCGTGAAAAGATTCCCTTCTTCGCCACCTTCAGCAAGAGCGCCAAGATCAGCGGCGAAAAGGGCAACCGCTACGTCTTCCAGATCACCGAGAACACGGCCATGATCGGCAAGGCCGCCGCGGCGGGCTTGGCCAAGAAGCCCTACGTGAAGTACTGGATCGCGGGCGACGACTATGAGTACGGCCACGCCGTGGGCGAGGGCGTGTGGAAGCACCTGAAGAAGCTCAAGCCCGAAGTGCAGCTTCTGGGTCAGAGCTGGTGGAAGGTGGGCGAGCCCGACTTCACCCCCTACATCACCGCCATCCTGGCCGCCAAGCCCGACGCGGTGATCGTGGCCACCGGCGGCCGCGACTGCGTTCCCTTCCTCAAGGCGGCCCAGGCCACCGGCTTCAACAAGAAGGTCCCCTTCTTCATGCACACCGCCGCCGAGCTGGCCACCCTGCGCCCGGTGGGCAAGAACGCCCCCGAGGGCGTGCTGGGCACCAGCAACTATTTCTTCTATCACCCCCAGAGCGCGGCCAACATCGCCTTTGTCAAGGAGTTCCAGGACGCCTACAAGCGCCTGCCCACCGTGGGCGCGCTCTATGGCTACATCACCGCCCAGCTGGTGATTCAGGCCTACCAAAAGACCAAGAGCCTGGACACCGAGAAGTTCATCGACGCGGTGGAGGGGCTCACCGTGCAGACCCCGGTCGGCCCGGTTAAGCTGCGGCCCGAAGACCACCAGGCGCTGCTGCCCATGTACATGGGCGTCACCAAGAAGTCGCCCAAGTACGACTTCCTGGTGGCCGACGGCATCGTGACCATCTCCCCTGAAGAGGCCGCGCCAGACCTGGACGAGATCAAGAAGGCCCGGGGCAAGTAGCTCCGGCCCAACCTCGCAACCAACGCCCGGCGGGCGGAGCGACCAGGCTCCGCCCGCCAGGCTGAACCGTTTTTTTTGCTCCCGCGCGCCAAGAGGAGTCCATGGATTCGGCAAGCCACATAACCCTGGCTGCCTTGGGGCAACAGTTGCTGGTGGGGCTCAGCCGCACCACCATCCTGTTCATCGTCAGCTCCGGCCTCAGCCTCATCCTGGGGGTGCTCCGGATACCCAACGTGTCCCACGGCTCCCTGTACATGATCGGGGCCTTTGTCACCTACTCGGTGGCCACCTTCATCGGTGGCCAGACCGGCTTCTGGGTGGCCCTGGCCGTGGCCCCGGTGGCGGTGGGCCTTTTGGCCCTGGCCGTGGAGAGGGGCATCTTCTGCCATCTCTACGAGCGCGAGCACCTCATGCTCCTGCTGTTCACCTTTTCGCTCATGCTGGTCCTGGGCGACGTGGTCAAGCTCATCTGGGGTTCGGACTACCGCTCCCTGGCCGCCCCGCCCATGATGCAGGGCTCCTTCTCCCTGGGCGGCATGCCCTTTCCCCGCTACAACCTGTTTTTGCTGATCCTGGGCCCCTTGGTGGCCGTGGGCCTGTGGGCACTGACCAACAAGACCAAGATCGGCAAGATAGCCCGGGCCGCGGCGGTGGACCGGGAGATGGTGGCGGCCATGGGCATCAACGTGAGCTGGGTCTTCGCCTTCGTCTTCTGCCTGGGCTGCCTCATGGCCGGCCTGGGCGGAGCCTTGGTGGCCCCCACCCAGAACATCACCCAGGGCATGGACCACGCCATCATCATGGAGGCCTTCCTCATCGTGATCATCGGTGGCCTGGGCAACATGTGGGGCGCCCTTTTGGGAGCGGCCATTTTCGGGATCACCGATTCCATCGGCATCCTGGTGTGGCCCCAGTTCGCCATCGTTTTCCCCTACGTGGCGGTGACCATCGTGCTCGTTTTCCGGCCCAAGGGCCTGCTCAAGAGCACTTGGTGAGGGGAGGGCGGTTTTGCACCAACAAAAACTGCTCAGTTCCCGCAGCCTGATTTTGGTGGCGGTCATGCTGGCCGCCCTGGCCATCTTCCCCACCATGGTCAGCCGCTACTACATCTACCTGGTGGCCCTGATGCTGGTCACCGGGCTCTTGGCCTCCAGCCTGAACATGGTTTTGGGCTTCGGCGGCATGTACCAGTTCAACCACGCGGTGTTCTACGGCGTGGGGGCCTATGCCGCCGCCCTGCTCACGGTGCGCGGCGGGGTCAACCCCTGGTGGGGCTATCTGCTGGGGCCGGTGGTGGCCGCGGCGCTCAGCCTGGTCATGGGACTGATCTGCGTGCGGCTGAGCAAGCTGTACTTCGGCATGCTGCAAATCTCCCTGGGCAGCCTGGTGTGGGCCGTGGTGTTCCGCTGGTACTCCTTCACCGGCGGCGACGACGGCATGCACGGGGTGCCGGTGCCCCGGCTCATCGGCTCCATAGACGGGGCCTACTACTTCGTGCTCATCGTCACCGTGGTCTGCCTGGCGGTGATGTACCTCATCGTCAACTCGCCCTTCGGCCGGGTCTTTGAGAGCATCCGCGACAACCCGGAGCGGGCCGAGGCCATCGGGGTGAACGTGCGCCTGCACCAGCTCATCGGCCTGGTCATCGCCGGGTTCTTCGGCGGGGTGGCGGGCACCTTGTTCGTCACCGTGGAGGGCAGCGTCTTCCCGGACATGCTCTTCTGGACCCTGTCCCTGGAGATCATCATCATGTGCCTGTTGGGCGGGTGGTTCACCTTCCTGGGGCCCATGCTGGGCGGCGGCATGGTGGTGGCCTTGCGGGCGGTGGTGGGCATCTACACCGACTACTGGACCATGGTGCTGGGCATCATCCTAATGCTGCTCATCTTCTTCCTGCCCCAGGGGGTGCTGGGCTTCTTCACCGCCCGACTGGGACGCGGCCGGGCCGCTGGGGAGGGGGACTGACATGCTTAAGGTGAAAAACCTGCGCAAGTCTTTCGGCCCCTTCCTGGCGGTGTCCGACGCCAATCTCACCGTGGCCCAGGGCGAGATCGTGGCGGTGATCGGCCCCAACGGGGCGGGCAAGACCACCCTGTTCAAGCTGATCACCGGCCAGCTCAAGCCCGACCAGGGCCAGGTGGTGTTCAAGGGCCAGGACATCGCGGGCCTGAGCCCCCACCGGGTCTGCCGCCGGGGGCTGAGCCTGTCCTACCAGGTGGTGAGCGTGTTCCCGCGCATGAGCGTGTTCGAGAACGTGCGGGTGGCGGTCCTGGCCCGGCGGCGGCAGGTCTTGCGCCTGTTCACCCCGGCGGTGCGCCTGGCCGGCAAAGAGACCTGGGAGATACTTGAGAACGTAGGCTTATCCGACAAGGCCGAGGTGATCAGCGGCACCCTGTCCCACGGGGACAGCAAGGTGCTGGAGATGGCCATCGCCTTGGGCAACCGGCCCGAGCTTCTGATCATGGACGAGCCCACCGCGGGCATGAGCCCCGAGGAGACCCGGGCCACCATGGGCCTGATCCGGCGCCTCAACGGCGACATGGGCATCACCATCCTGTTTTGCGAGCACGACATGGAGCTGGTGTTCAACCTGGCCCAGCGCATCATGGTCATGCGCCAGGGCAAGACCATCGCCCAGGGCACCTGCGACGAGGTCCGCTGCGACGAGAACGTGCAGCAGGCCTATCTGGGAGGCCACGGCAATGCTTGAGCTGACAGGGGTGCATACCTACTACGGCCTCAGCCACATCCTCTTCGACGTGAGCCTTAGGGTCGAGCGCGGCGAGGTGGTGGCCCTTTTGGGCCGCAACGGCGCGGGCAAGAGCACCACCATGCGCTCCATCATGGGCCTTACCCCGCCCAAGCGCGGGCGCATCGTGTACAAGGACCAGGACATCACCGGCCTGAAGCCCCATCTCAGGGCCCGTTTGGGTCTGGGCTACGTGCCCGACGACCGCCGGGTCTTCGCCGACCTCACGGTGGGGGAGAACCTGGAAATCGTGGCCCGCACCGGCCACGGCTCCGACCAGTGGGACAAGGACAAGGTCTATTCCTTTTTTCCGCCCCTGGCCGAGATAGACGGGCGCCAGGCGGGGTTTCTCAGCGGTGGGGAGCAGCAGATGCTCACCATCGGCCGGGCCCTGATGACCAATCCCGACTTTTTGCTGCTGGACGAGCCCACCGAGGGCCTGGCCCCGCTGGTGGTACGGATGCTGGCCCAGCAGATAGAGAGCCTTAAGCAGACCGGGTTGACCGTGCTGTTGGCCGAACAGAACCAGGAAGTGGCCCTGGGGCTGGCTGACCGAGGCTACATCATTGATAACGGAGTGATCCGCTACTCCGGCACCATCGAGGACCTTAGAGCCGACGAGGAAGTGCGCAAGCGCTACCTCATGGTCTGAGCCGACAGCCGGCCGCCTCCCACAGGCAGCAACTTTGGCGGGCCGATATTGGCCCGGGCCGGCGGCGATGAAACTCAAGTCCTCCATTTTCTACAAGCTGCTCTTGTTCATCCTGCCGTTGGTGGTGCTGCCCACCGCGGTGGTGGGCTACTTCTCCATCCAGGCCTCGGTGGAGCGGGTGAACCGCCTGGTGCGCCAGGAGCAGATGGTGCAGGTGGAGGCGGCGGCCAAGAAGATCGACGACGTGCTGCATTCCTGCCGCATCGACCTGGCCACCATCACCGGCCTGCCGCTCATCGAGGAGTACAACCTGGCCCGCTCCTTCCGCCTCAAGGCCGAGGCGGGCTTCAACCGCGACAACATCGTGCGCCTGTTCCAGGACTTTCTGGCCCGCACCCCCTACTATTGGCAACTGCGCTACGTGGACGCCTCGGGCACCGAGCTCATCAAGGTGCGCCGGGGCCAGAGCGACCCTCCCCTGGGGCGAGTGGCCGCCTCGCTCTTGGAGGCCGCCCGCCTTCCGGTTTCCGGCGGGGTCTTTTTCTCCTCCCTGCAACAGGCGCCCGAGCTGGGCGGGCTGGTCATGCACTGCGCCCGGCCCACGGACAGCCCCTGGGACCGCTTCACCGGCCTGGTGGTCATAGACCTGGATTTCGCGCGCATCACCCAGATGGTGCGCGACATCAAGGTGGGCCAGTTGGGCTATGCCTTCCTGGTGGACCAGACCGGCCGCAACATCGCCCACCCCCACGCCCAACCCTATGAGTTGGGGCCGGAGAGCGGTCCGGACAGCCTGGGCCGCCTGCTGACCGACATGATGGCCGGGGGCACCGGGTGGCGCACCTACCGCTTCCAGGGCGAGGAAAAGGTGGCCGCCTTCGCCCCCATCCCCAGCCTGCACTGGTCGGTGGCCGCCACCATCCCGGTGAAGGAGTTTCGCCAGGAAGCCGACGCCATCCAGGACCGGGTGATCCAGGTGATGGTCATCGCCCTGATCCTGGCGGCCACTGGGATGAGCATCCTCTCCTACAACCTGCTCAAGCCGGTGCGCAGCCTGGCCGCGGCCACCGAGCGCCTGGCCGCCGGGCAGTCGGCCCGCGAACTGCCGGTCACCTCCCGGGACGAGTTGGGCGAGCTGACCCGGGCCTTCAACCGCATGAGCCGCAACCTGGAGCGCACCCAGGCCGAGCTGGTGCGCAGCGAAAAGCTGGTCTCCCTGGGGCGGCTCAGCGCGGGCGTGGCCCATGAGATAAGAAACCCTCTGAGCGCCATGCAGGGGGCCATGGTCCACCTGCAGCGGCGGCGGCCCGAGGACCCCCTGATAAACGAGTACGGCAAGATCGTCTGCGAGGAGATCGAGCGGCTCAACCGTTTCGTCACCGAGTTCCTCTACTTCGCCCGCCAGGCCCCACCCCAGCCGGTGCCCACCGACTTGAACGCCCTGGTCAAGTCGGTGCAGACCCTGTTTATGGCCGAGGCGGCCAAGCGTGAGATACGCTTCCACGATCTTTTGGACGACACCCTGCCACTGGTGATGCTGGACCCCCACCAGATGGAGCAGGTGCTGGTGAATCTACTGATTAACGCCATGGACGCCATGCCCCAGGAGGGCGGCTACATCACCTTCAGCACCACCTGGCAGCGCCCGGCCCCCGGCGTGGAGGGCCAGGTGCGCCTGGCCGTGGAGGACAACGGCTCGGGCATCACCCCGGAGCAGCAGGCCAGCATCTTCGACCCCTTCTTCACCACCAAGGACGCGGGCACCGGCCTGGGGCTCACCCTGAGCCTGGGCATCGTGCAGGGCCACGGCGGCGAGCTGGAAATTCGCAGCCTTCCGGGCCATGGAACCACGGCTATAATAAAGTTGCCCTACAGACCTGCCCCGCAAACAAGCCAGGAGGAGCCAGTTGGATAGCCCCCGCAAGATATTGGTGGTGGACGACCGCATCAACGCTCTCAAGGTGCTCATGGCCATTTTGGCCGACGAGGGCTACGAAGTGCTCACCGCCACCAGCGGGGAGGAGGCCCTGGCCCAATACCACATCCACCCGGACCTGGACGTGGTGCTGGCCGACCTGAAGATGCCGGCCATGAACGGCCTGGACCTGTTCCGGCGCATGAGCTACGAGAGCGACGCCCCACCCTTCGTGATCATGACCGCCCACGCCACGGCCCGCTCGGCGGTGGAGGCCCTCAAGCAGGGGGTGGCCGACTATCTGTTCAAGCCCCTGGACTACGAGGAGCTGGCCATCGTCCTGGACAAGGCCATCCGCCAGCGGCGCATGTCCCGGGAACTGGCCAGCCTGCGCCGTCAGGTGGAGGCCGAGGGCTCCTTCCACGGCATCATCGGCACCAGCCCGGTGATGACCGAGGTGTTCGACCTGGTGCGCACCGTGGGGCCCACCGACGCCTCGGTGCTCATCCACGGCGAAACCGGCACCGGCAAGGAGCTTCTGGCCCGGGCCCTGCACGCCGAAAGCCCCCGGGCCGCCGGGCCCCTGGTGTGCATCAACTGCGCCGCCCTCACCGAGTCCCTGCTGGAGGCCGAGCTATTCGGCTACGTGAAGGGGGCCTTCACCGGGGCGGGCGGGGACAAGAAGGGCCGCCTGGAGCTGGCCGATGGGGGCACCCTGTTCCTGGACGAGATCGGCCACATGAGCCTGGCCCTGCAGGCCAAGCTGCTGCGCTTTCTGCAGGAGCGCACCTTCGAACCGGTGGGGGGCAACTCTCCCCGGCGGGTGGACGTGCGCCTGCTGGCCGCCACCAATCAGGACCTGGAAGGGCTCATCGAAAAGGGCAAGTTCCTGGGCGACCTGGTTTATCGCATCGAGGTGATCGGCCTGGACCTGCCCCCCCTGCGCAAGCGCGGCGAGGACATCCCCCTGCTGGTGGATTACTTCGTGGACCGCATGTCCCAGCGCTACTCCAAGCCGGTTTTGGGGGTCAGCCGCCGGGCCATGCAGGCCCTGATGGAGCACCCCTGGCCGGGCAACGTGCGCCAACTGGAGAACGTGGTGGCCAGGGCGGTGATCCTGTCCAAGGGCCAACGCCTTGACCCGGAGGATTTCTCGGACCTCATCGGAGAGGGGGAGCCCGCCGGGCCCGCCGGCGGCGGCATCATCAGCGGCCTGCCCGAGGAGGGGGCCACCATCAAGGACATGGAGCGCGAGCTCATCGAAAAGACCCTGGCCCAGTGCGGGGGCAACAAGAGCCAGGCGGCCAAGCGCCTGGGCATCTCCCGCAAGGGACTCTACGAAAAGCTGGAGCGCTATGGCGTGGCCGACAGCCAGGATTAGGGCCGCGGCCCTGCTCCTGGCCGGGGTTCTGTGCCTGGCCGGGCCGGGGCTGGCCGCGCCCGTGCCGCCGGCCATCGTATTGGGGGTGCCCACCAGCCTCACCCTGTTGGAGGGGCGCGAGAGCCTGATGGCGGTGCGCCTGGCCGTGGAGGAGATCAACGCGGCGGGCGGGGTGCGCATCGGCGACAGGCGCCTGCCGCTAATGGTGGTGTCCCACGACCTCAGAGGCGCGGCCCTGGGGGTGGCGGTGGAAGACGCGGTGGCCTCCCTGGGCCGCTTCTTGGAAAACCCCCGCCTGAGCGCCCTGGTGGTGGGGCCCTTCCGCTCCGAGGTGCTCCTGAGCTCCATGGATCTCCTGGCCAAGCGGGGCATCCCCCTGCTGGGCACCATCGCCATGACCCCGGCCTCCGAGGCCATGGTCCTCAAGCACCCGGCTTATAGCAACATCTTCCGGGTGGGGCTCAACACCCGCTATCTGGTGGACTATCTCATCAGCAGCATGCGCTTTCTGGAAGAGCGCTTCGGCTTCAAGCGGGTCTACATCCTCAACCAGGACGTGGCCTGGGCCCGTACCACCGCCTCCAAGATGATCCGCCTGTTCTTCCGCCGGGCGGGCTGGCAAGTGCTGGGGCAAAAGAGCTTCCCCAGCGGGGCGCGGGACTTCTCCCAGGCCCTGGAAGAGGCGCGGGCCCAGGGAGCCCAAGCCCTGCTGTGCATCTTCGACTCGCCCCACAGCGGCCGCCTGGCCCGCCAGTGGCGGCGGCTGAAGGTGCCGGCCCTGCTCTGCGGCTTCGTCTCCCCCCTGGTGGGTTCCGACGCCTGGCAGGCCTTCGATGGCCAGGTGGCGGGCAGCCTCAACGTGATCTTCGAGCTGGGCAACGTGCCCAGCCGCCGCTATCCCCCGGCCGCGGCCTTTTACCAGGCCTTCCGGCGCCGCTGGGGCATGAATGTGCAGTCGGGCCACGGCCCGGCCCCTTCCTACGAGGCGGTGTACATCCTGGCCCAGGCCATGGAGCGGGCGGGCGCCCTGGAGCCTGCGGCCCTGGTCAAGGCCCTGGAGGCCACCGACCGCCAAGGCTGCATGGGCCGGATGCGCTTCCACCCGGACCACCAGGCCTTCTTCGGCCAGGACCCGAAGCGCGAGGCCCTGGCCGCGGTGATCCAATGGACGCCCCAGGGAAAGCGGCGCATCGTGTTTCCCCCGGCCATCGCCGAAGGAGATATAGAGCTGCCCGCCTTCGTACCCACTCCGTAGGTGTTACCTTTGCACACAGGTACTCCCAGGCCGTTACCAAAGGTTACTTATCCACTTAACCCCTCGGTAATCGCTACAAAATAGCTATTTATCCGGTGGGAGCCCTGGCTGTGACCGATTCGGTGTTACTCCTGGTGACACCGCCCTTTGTCACCTTTTTGGCCCTGCGTAATAAAACGTAACCAAATCGGCATGTTATCCTAAATGCCCCAGAGTGGACCGCTATTTGCATAAATGTGGGCCAACACCCCGCGCAGCGAGCAGCGGCAGCAGGGGACAGGGGTGGGCGTACTTTTTTAGGTATGGGGCACAATGCCCCCACCTTAACGGGGAGGACTGTAGATGAGGAAGTTGACCTGCTTGACGGCCATCGCCCTGCTCCTGACCGCATTGTTCCTGGCACCCACCGGGGCAATGGCGGCGGACAAAATCGTAATCGGGGTAACCACCTCCTTGAACTTCCTTGAAGGCAAGGAGGCCAACAACTCGGTCAAGTTGGCCGTGGAGGAAATCAACAAGGCTGGCGGAGTCAAGGTGGGCGGCAAGATGCTGCCCTTCGCGGTGGAGTCCATCGACATCCGCGACGCCGCTCCCGGCGTGCCGGTGCCCGAGGCCCTCTTGGGCATGGAAAAGCTGATTCTGGAGAAAAAGCCCAACGCCCTGGTGGTGGGCCCCTTCCGCTCCGAGGCCCTTTTGGCGGGCATGGACATGCTCTCCAAGCACAAGGTGCCCCTGCTGGGCACCATCGCCATGAGCCCCAAGACCGAAGCCAAGGTAGCCAGCGATCCCAAGTATAAGTACGTGTTCCGCGTCTCCCTGGACGCCAAGTTCTTCGTGGGCTACATCGCCGGCGTCATGGGCTTCATGGGCAAGGAGTTCGGCTTCAACAAGGTGTTCATCATGAACCAGGACGTGGCCTGGGCCCGGGCCACCGCGGACATCATGACCAAGATCTTCAAGGGCAAGCTGAAGTGGGAAGTGGTGGGTCACGAGACCTTCCCCACCGGCGCCAGCGACTTCGCCCCGGCCCTGATGAAGGCCAAGATGAAGGGCGCCCAGGTGATCATGCCGGTGTTCGACATGCCCCAGAGCGGCATCCTGGTCAAGCAGTGGAAGGCCATGAAGGTCCCGGCGGTCATGGCCGGCTTCATCAGCCCGCTGACCGGCCCCGGCGCCTGGAAGACCTTTGACGGCAAGATCGGCGGCGCCCTCAACGCCATCTTCGAGCTGGGCAACATCCCCAGCGCCAAGTATCCCCCCTCCAAGAAGTTCTACGACGCCTACCTGGCCAAGTACGGCAAGCCCCTGGAGGCCGGTCACGGTCCGGCCCCGGCCTACGCCTCGGTGTATCTGCTCAAGGCGGCCATCGAGAAGGCGGGCTCCCTGGACCCCGACGCCATCGTGGACGCCCTCCGGGCCACCGACATGCAGGGGGTGATGGGCCACATCAAGTTCACCAAGGGCAACCAGGTGATCTATGGCAAGGACCCCGGCAAGGAAGCCCTGGGCTGCTTCTTCCAGTGGACCGACGACGGCAAGCGGCTCATCGTCTTCCCCCCGGCCATCGCCGAGGGCAAGATCAAGCTGCCCGCCGGCATGAAGTCGGCCAAGTAGTTGCTCAAGTGATCGCATAGCTGGGGGGAGGTCCTGCCTACCCAGGACCCCCCCCAGCCCCTTCCCTCCCAACCACTAGCGGGCGGCAAGCTCCGCCGCCGGCGAGGCACGGGCGAACCATGCTTGAAGGCACCCTGATCTACGGCTTTATCAATAGCGTCATCCTGATGCTGGTGGCCCTGGGCTTCTCGGTCACATTCGGCATCAGCGGAGTGGCCAACTTCGCCTATGGCGCGCTATACGTCATGACCGGCTATCTCTCCTGGCTGGGGCTCCACGCCCTGGGCCTCCCATACTGGATAGCGGCCCCGGCGGCGGTGGTGCTCACCGCGGCGGTGGCGGCGCTCATCTACTGGTTCATCCTGCTCAGGGTGCGCGGCCTGGTGGTCAGCGAGGTCATCGCCACCTTCGGCGTGGGCCTGGCCATCCTGGAGCTTTTCCGCTACCTGGGCTTCATAGGCTTCGAGTACACCCTGCCGCCCTTGATCGACGCCTCGGTGATGATCGGCGACACCTACGTGGACGCCCAGCGGCTGTGCATCGTGGCCACCGGGATTCTCTTGGCCGCCTTCCTGTGGTTCTTCACCCACTACACCAAGACCGGCCTGGCCTTTAGGGGCATCGCCCAGGACGAGCGCACCGCGCTTACCCTGGGCATCAACGGAGACAAGGTGGCCGCCCTGTCCGTGGCCTTCGGCGCGGGCTACGGGGCCCTGGCCGCCCTGGTCATCCTGCCCTTGGGCACCATCGCGGTCAACGAGGGCTACAACGTGCTGGTCAACGCCCTGGCGGTGTGCATCGTGGGCGGCTTGGGCAGCACGGTGGGCATCATCGTGGCCAGCTTCTTGATCGGCTTCGCCCAGATACTCACCGCCACCTACCTGGAGACCAGCTGGATGATGATCGTCAGCCTGGTGGCCATCCTGGCCATTTTGGTGCTCAAGCCCTCGGGGCTCTTCGGGCACCAGAAGCAGCTTGAGGAGCGCATCTGATGGCACAACGCAAAGAGCGCATAGATAGGGGAATCAAGGTCCGCAGCGACGACGTGTTCGTCCTCACCTCCTGGCGCGAGATGCTCTACCTGGCCGCCCCAAGGGTGGTGCCGGTAGTGGCCCTGTTCGTGCTGGGGCTGGTGGCCGGGCCCTACTGGGAGCGGGTGCTGATATCCACCTGCATGTTCGCCCTGCTGGCCATCAGCTGGGACCTTTTAAACTCGGCGGGCATGGTCTCTTTGGGCCAGGCCCTGTTCTTCGGGGTGGGGGCCTATATCGCGGGCACCCTGAACCACTACCTGGGACTGCCGCCGGGTATCACCATCCCCATCGCCACCATCGGCGGGGGGGTGTTGTGCACCCTGGCCCTGCTGCCGGTGCTGCGCCTCAGGGGCATCTACTTCGCCATGGTCACCCTGATCCTGCCCATGATGATCGAGCGGGTCATCGAAGCCACCAAGATCTTCGGAGGCACCGAGGGCATCAGCGGGCTCACCACCCTGGGCAACCCGCACCTGGAGTTCTGGCTGGCCGCGGTGGTGGTGTTCGTGGCCCTGTTCGGCTTCCGGCGCATGATGGGCAGCGACTACGGCCTGCTGCTCAAGGGCATCAGCGACAACGACCGGGCGGTCATGAGCGCGGGCATGAACATCTACCAATACAAGGCCCAGGCCCTGTTCATGGCTTCCTCGGTGGGGGCCTTCGCCGGGGCCTTCATGACCCACGCCTACCAGTTCGTGGGCATGCCGGTGTTCGCCCTGGACTATTCCATGATCCCCATCGCCTCGGTGGCCGTGGGCGGCATGGGCACCCTGGCCGGGCCCATGCTGGGCAGCTTCATCCTGGTGCCCATGTCCGAGCTCCTCAGGGGCCTGGGCGGGCTCCGGGTGGTTATCTACGCGGTGATACTGGTGGTGTTCACGGTGGGACTCCCCGAGGGAATCTTCCACTATCTGTCGCGCAAGTACAACCAGTTTGAGCGCTGGGTGGGGGTGGAGCGATGAAGAGCGAAGTCATTTTGCAGGCCGAAAACCTCTCGCGCTACTTCGGCGGGGTCAAGGCGGTGGACGGGGTCAGCTTCAGCCTTCGGCGCAACGAGGTGCTGGGGGTCATCGGGCCCAACGGCTCGGGCAAGACCACCCTGGCCAACCTCCTCACCGGTTTCGTGAAGCCCAGCAAGGGCAAGGTCATCTTCGAGGGTCAGGACATAACCGGCCTGCCGCCCTACAAGGTGGCCGACCGGGGCATCGCCCGCTCCTTTCAGATGGTCAAGCCCTTCTATCAGCTGCCCGCCTTCAAGAACCTCAACGTGGCCCTGCTCTCGCCCCGGGTGCGCCGCCTGGCCGGCGGCCGCTACGGCGACCGCGACGCCATGGCCAAGGACCTGTTGGAGGAGGTGGGCTTCGAGCGAGACTCCTGGGTCATCTCCCACCAGGCGGCCAGCCTGCCCCACGGTTACCTCAAGCGGTTGGAGTTGGCCAAATGCATGGCCCTGCAACCCGAGGTGATCGTGCTGGACGAGCTGTTCTCGGGCCTGTCCTTGGCCGAGGTGGCCTCCCTGGTGCCGGTGATCGAAAAGCTGGTGCACCAGGGCAAGACCCTGGTGATGATCGAGCACCGGCTCAAGGAGCTGTTCCGCATCGCCGACCGGGTGCTGGTGCTCAATTTCGGCCAGAAGATCGCCGAGGGCGAGCCCGCCCAGGTGATGGAAGATCCCCAGGTCAAAGGCGCCTATCTGGGCAGCGAGGCGGAGGAGTAAACGTGCTTACGGTCAAGGACCTAATCGTCTTCTACGAAAACGCCATCGCGGTCAACGACCTGTCCATGGAGGTGCGCGAAGGCCAGATAGTGGGGGTCATCGGCTCCAACAGCGCGGGCAAGACCACCCTCATGAACACCCTGAGCGGCCTCATCTGGGACATGCTCATCAAGGAGAAACGCCGGGGCGGCGAGCGCATCACCGTGATGGGCCAAGTGTCGTTCATGGGCGAGGACATCAGCGACCTCCCGGCCTATCGCCGGGCCAGGGCGGGCATCGTGCTCTGCCGGGAGCGCCACCCCATATTCCCGGACTCCACGGTGGTGGAGAACCTGAAGATCGCGGGGTATTTGCGCTCCTGGGCCGAGGTGCGCCGGGGGATAGAGCTCAGCTTCGAGCTGTTCCCCAACCTGGCCCGCCACCGCAGCCGCAAGGCGGGCTTCCTCTCCGGCGGCGAGCAGCAGATGCTGGCCATCGGCATGGCCCTGATGGTGGGCCCCAAGCTGCTGCTTTTGGACGAGCCGCTCTTGGGACTCAGCCCGGCCATGCAGAACCAGGTGGTGGGGGCCATCAAGGACGTGCGGCGGCACACCGGGGTCACCCTGGTCATCGCCGAGCAGTTCGCCCGGCCGCTGCTGCCCTGGCTGGACTTCACCTACGTCATCGAGAACGGGATGCTCACCCTCACCGGGCCCGGGCCCGAGTTGATGGACAACCCCGAGATAAAAAGCGCCTACTTCGGCGTCTAAAAGGGAGAGCTTTATGCAGCCGGTGGAGCTGACCAACATCCCCCAAACCTTCGACCGGGTGGCGGCCCTGAGCCCCAACAAGCCCGCCGCCTGGTACCTGGGCACCGCCTTCACCTACGCCCGCCTCAAGGACATGGCCGAGCGTTTCGCCGCCGGGCTGCTGCGCAACGGGGTCGAGCCCGGCTCCCGGGTGATGCTCTACCTGCCCAACGGCGTGCAGTGGCTCATCGCCTGGCTGGGCATCCAAAAGGCCGGAGCGGTGGCCGTGCCCATCACCCCCATCTACACCCCTTTCGACGTGGCCTACATCGCGGGCGACACCCAGGCCGAGGCCATCGTGTGCACCGACCGCAACTACGGCTACGTGAAAAAGGTGCGCCAGGAGCACCCCTTCAAGACGGTGGTGGTCACCGCCATGACCGACGTGCTGCCCGGCTACAAGCGCTTTTTCGGCTGGGCTTTTGACAAGGTGCCCAAGGGCCGGGTGGGGCGGAGCGGCGAGGGCACGGTGATGCTCACCGACCTCATCAAGGAAAGCGGCAAGCCTCCGGTAGCCGACGCCGACCCGGACTCCACCGCCGAGATCATCTACACCGGCGGCACCACCCGTCACCCCAAGGGAGTGCCCATAAGCCACCGCCTGCTGCTGGAATGCGCCGATGAGCAGATCTCCACCAGCGCGGCGTTGTTCGAGGTGACCGACAACATGGTTTTGGGCTCGGCGCCTCTGTTCCACATTCTGGGGCAGACCACCGCCCTGGGCACGGTTCTGGTGCACGGCGGCACCATCATCCTGCAGCCCAAGGTGAACCTGGACGCCATGATGCACGCGGTGACCACCCACAAGGCCACCACCTTCATCGGGGTGCCCGCCCTGTACCGCATGATCCTGGAGCACGACCGCCTGGATCAATACGACCTCAGCTCGCTCAAGTATTGCTTCTGCGGCGGCGACGTGCTGCCCCAGGACGTGGCCAACCGCTGGCTGGAGCGCTTCGGCTGGCCCATCTACATAGGCTACGGGGCCAGCGAGACGGTGGGCGGGGTGTGCATGAGCCCGGCGGACCGGAAAAATCCGCAGAGCTCCATGGGCCTGATCCTCCCCTCCAAGGAGGTGCGCATCGTCGACCCCGCCTTCCTCACCCCGGTGGAGCAGGGCGAGCCAGGCGAGTTGTTGGTGCACTCGGACCCCATGGTCAGCTCTTACTGGAACAAGCCCAAGGAGACCGCCGAGGCCTTCGTGGAGCTGGACGGCAAGCTCTTCTACCGCACCGCCGACGTGGTGCGCCAGGACGAAGAAGGCTATTTGTACTTCGTGGACCGCACCGTGGACACCATCAAGCACAAGGGCTACCGGGTCAGCGCCTCGGAGATCGAGTGCGTGTTGCAAGACCACCAGGCGGTTGTGGCTTCGTGCGTGGTGGGCATCCCCGACGAGAAGGTGGGCGAGCGGGTCAAGGCCTACGTGGTGCTCAAGAAAGACATCAAGGGCATTACCGGCTACGATCTCATAGCCTTCTGCCGTCAGCGCCTGGCGGGCTACAAGGTGCCCCAGTACATCGAGTTCCGCGACATGCTGCCCAAGTCCAAGGTGGGCAAGCTCTTAAGGCGCGAAGTGCGCGGCGAGGAAGCCTCCCGCCGCGCCGGTTAAATCCTAAATCCCCGTCCCGGCCTGGCGTGAGCTGGTTTATCTTGACAGCTCTCGCCGGGCCGGGTAATCTGCCCAAAACAAACCGACCGGACGGTTGATTTTATGCCATTGCTGCCCAACGGCCGCCAACGTCAAAAACAGCTCCACGCCGACGCCGACCGCCTGTTGGCGACCCAGGGCCGCCGCGCCATCGGTTTGCAGAGAATCCGGGGATACGCCAAAGCACGCTCCACCACGACTTCCCCTCCCAGCCCAAACGCCTCTACCAACTCAGGGACGGCTACCTAAATAAGCAGGGGATCGTACTATGGATGATATTTGCACTCTAAGGACGGTGTTGGAACGTAATCTGGAATACAACCCCCATAAGGTGGCCCTTATCGAGGGGGAGCGGCACTATTCCTTCCTGGAGTTCACCCGACGCACTCGGGCCATGGGCAACGCCCTTTTGAACCTGGGCCTGAAAAAGGGCGACCGGGTGGCGATCCTGAGCAAAAACAGCATGGAAAACGCCGAGTGCTATTTCAGCATTCCGGGCGCCGGTCTGGTGCTGGTGATGCTCAATTTCCGTCTGGCCCCCAGGGAGATACAAACCATCCTGGAGGACTCAGGCGCCTCGGTCCTGCTGGTGAACCAAGAGTATCTGGGGCAAGTGGAGCAGATAAAAGACGAGCTTGATTTCGTCAAAAAGTTTGTCTTCATCGGCCCCAAGGAGCAGATCCCCCAGGGGTGGCTGCACTATGAAACCCTGATCGCCGGTTCTTCCGCCGAGGTGCCGCCAACCGAACTGCATGAGGACGATCTGGCCGCCCTGATGTACACCAGCGGCACCACCGGCTCGCCCAAGGGCTGCATGGCCACCCACCGGAATTTCTACCACGTGGGCCGCAGCCTCACCCTGGAACTCAGGATGACCCGTGAAGACGTGGGCATCATCGCCTCGCCGCTATTCCATGCCACCGGCGAGGTGGTGCTGATGAACGGCATGTACAGCGGCACCACCTCGGTGATAATGCCCCAATGGGACGCCGCCCAGTTCCTGGCCCTGGTGGAAAAATACAAGGTGACCACCGGCATGCTGGCCACGCCCATGCTTCTGTTCCTCTTGGAGAGCCCGGAGGTCGACAAGTACGACCACTCCAGCCTGCAAAAGATTTTCTTCGCGGGAGCCCCGGTGACCCCGGTGGTCTTCCAGCGCGCCATAGAGCGTTTCGGCAACGTGTGGGTGCATCTTTTCGGCACTACGGAGACGGTGGGCCAGACCACGATACTTAAAACCGAGGATATCGCGGAGGCGCTCAGCACGGGCAACACGGCTATCCTGGGTTCCTGCGGGCGTTCCTTTGCAGACATGCAAAGCCAGGTGGTGGACGGCGACGACCGCCCGGTGGCTCCCGGCGAGGTGGGGGAGATGAAGGTGCGCGGCCTGGGCACCACCCTGGGCTACTGGAACAAGCCGGATGAAACCCGCAACGATTTCCGCAACGGGGCCTACTATTCCCAGGACCTGTGCCGGGTCGACGCGCAGGGCTTCATCTATGTGGTGGACCGGAAAAAGGATATGATCATCACCGGCGGGGAGAACGTCTATCCCGCCGAGGTGGAAAATATTCTTTACAAGCATCCCAGCGTATCCATGGCGGCGGTGATCGGAACCCCGGATGAAAGATGGGGAGAGGCGGTGACGGCCATGATCGTCAAAAAGGGAGACGCGCCGCTGGAGGCCGAGGATATCAGGGTTTTTGTCCGTGGCGAAATCGCGGGCTACAAGGTGCCCAAAAGGATCATGTTCGTTGACTCGCTGCCCATGAGCGCCAGCGGCAAGATACTGAAGTTCAAGCTGCGCACGGAACTTTCCGTCTGAGCCGATAAGCGTTGGCGGTGGCGGAACGGGGAAGGGGCTTGGCCTTGGCCATGACCGAGCAAGGGATTAGCGAGTTAAAAAAAACCGGGTTTGGGGCCCGGCGGACGTGGGCGAGCTTTTGCTTGACATCACCCGCAAGGGCGGCTAATCTTTGACAAAAAAACCGACCGGACGGTAGATTTTATGCCCTCGATGCCCAAAGGCCACCAACGCCAAAAGCAGCTCTACGACGCGGCCGCCCGCCTGTTCGCGTCCCAGGGCTACCACGCCACCAGCCTGCGCGAGTTGGCCGAGGCCCTGGGGCTCAATAAAAGTTCGCTGTACCACTACTTCGATTCCAAGCAGGAACTCCTCTATCAACTTCTGGACGACTACATCTCCGAGGCCCTGGACGAGATACAGTCCCTGTACTCCGACGGCCAGGACCCAGAGGAAATGCTGGCTAACTTCATGCGCTACTACACCCGGTTTTACGCCCGCGACCTGGACCGTTTGGCCCTTTTGGTCAACGAAGTGGACAATCTGGAGCCTCGCTTCCGCAAGGTCCTGGAGAAAAAGGAGCGCCGCTACCTGGCCGCGCTCACCGACATCTTTGAGCAACTGCGCGGCCAGGGGCGCCTCAAGGACGTGCCCTCCACCGTGGCCGCCTTCGCCTTTTTCGGCATGGTGCACTACACCTTCAAGTGGTACCGCCCCAAGGGCAAGGTGAGCCCCGAGGAACTCTCCGAGATGTTCTGGGAGATCTTTGGGCGCGGGGTCTTGCGGCCCCAAGAGGGGGCCTAGCCATGAACCCCCTGCGCACGCCTTTCTGGGGAGTGGAGTGGGCCTGGCTCTTCTACCTCCTGGCTGCCCTGGCCCTGGCCGCCCTGGCCTTGGGACTGTGGGAAAAAATCTCCCTGTGGGCCCAGGGCCGCCGCGCCGTACCGGCTGCCAGCCACAAACACCCCCCGGGGGCCATCCTGGCCGATGTCTTCCTGGGGCGGCGCATCTGGCGGGGCGAGGCCTCCGCCGGGCTCATGCACCTCATGCTGTTGTGGGGCTTCCTGGGCCTGTTCCTGGGCACCTGCGCCGTGGCCGTGGATCACTACCTGATCTCCTTCCTGCAGGGAAAGCTCTATCTTTGGTTCTCGGCCGGGCTGGAGGTCTGCGGCCTGCTCCTGGTGCTTGGCCTGCTCCTGGCCCTGACCCGGCGCTGGCTCTTGCCGGTGGCCCGCCTGGAGCGGCGGCCCGACGACACCCTGCTGCCCTTGTGGCTCTTGGCCGTGGCTTGCGGCGGCTTCATGGTGGAGGCGGCCCGCCTGGCCGCCACCCGCCCGCCCTGGGAGGCCTGGTCTTTCGTGGGCTACGGCCTGTCGGGCTTTTTCCCCAGCGCCCAAGCCGCCCGGGACCTTTTCCCCTGGCTGTGGTGGGCCCACGCGATCATCAGCCTGGGCTTCATCGCCTGGCTGCCCTGGTCCAAGCTGGCCCACGCTATCGCCGCTCCGGCCAGCCTCTATCTGCAAGGCCAGCCTCTCGCCGTTTTGGCCGTGGCCGCCGAGGAAGGCGAGTTGGCGGCCCTGGGGCTGCGGCACCTACTACACCTGGACGCCTGCACCCGCTGCGGCCGTTGTGTGGAGGTGTGCCCCGTGGCTCAGGCGGGCGAGCCCTTCTCGCCGCGGGATCTGCTGCGCCGGGCCCGCCGCCAGGCCCGCCTGAAATACAGCCCCCTGTACCGCTTGCCCTGGCTGCGGGACCGCCGCCAGGCCCTGCTGGAGCGCGACCGCGCCGCCGACTGGGATGTGGCCTGGTACTGCACCACCTGCCGGGCCTGCCTGGAGGTGTGCCCGGTGCAGGCCGCGCCCATCGAGATGATCCGCAAGCTCAGGGCCGGTCTGGTGGAGCAAGGCTCCACCGTGCCGCCCCAACTCATGGACACTCTGGAAAAGCTCCACCGCTACGGCAACCCCTGGGTGGCCAAGAAGGGGGCCAAGGCGGGTTGGGCCCAGGGGCGAGACATTCCGGACCTGAGCAAATCCGGCCCGGAGGTGGACTGGCTCTACTTCGTGGGCTGCACCACCTCCATAGACACCAGGGCCCAGGGCATGGCCCGCGCCCTTAGCGACGTGTTCACCCACTGCGGGGTTTCCTTCGGCACCTTGGGCAAGAAGGAGCCCTGCTGCGGGGACATCGCCCGCCGCCTGGGCGAGCAGGGGCTCATGGAGGAGCAGATCGAGGCCACCCAGGCCCTGCTCAACAAGCAGGACCTCACCCGCATCATCTGCACCTCGCCCCACTGCATGGACACCATCAAGAAGGTGCACCCGCTTTTCACCGAAGAAGGCCTGCCCTTGCAGGTGCTGCACTACAGCCAGATGCTGCACCGCCTGTGGCGGCAGGGACGTCTGTTCTTCGACCATCCCCTGCCGCTGAAGGTCACGTATCACGACCCCTGCTTCCTGGCCCGGCACAATCGCCTGGTGGACGAGCCCCGTGAGCTGCTGCGGGCCATTCCCGGCCTGGACCTGGTGGAGATGGCCGACCATGGGCTTAACTCCCTGTGCTGCGGCGGCGGGGGAGGGCGCATGTGGCACGAGATACCCGGCCAGGCCAACCTGGCGGTGCGCCGTCTGGAGCAGGCCGCGGCCACCGAGGCCGAGTTGGTGGTCACCGCCTGCCCCCTGTGTTTGATCATGCTGGAAGACGCCCGCAAGACCGGCGGGTTCGAGGATAAGTTCGCCATCATCGACCTTAGCGAGCTGGCGGCGAGGGCCCTGGGCCTGGCCGCCACGGACCGGGAGGCCGAAACAAACCCATGAAAATCTTGGTGCTGGTAAAAAACGTGCCCGAAGTGGCCGAGGCCGAGCTGGAGATAGACCAGGGGGCCTTGGACCTGGAAGACCTGGAGATGGTGGTCAACGAGTGGGACAACTACGCGGTGGAGGAGGCGGTGCGCATCACCGAGGCCTCCGGCGGCGAGGTCCATTTGCTGACCCTGGGCAACGAGGACGACGAGGACGTGCTGCGGCGCGGCCTGGCCATGGGGGCCCACGCAGCCTCACACCTGTGCGACGAGGCCTTCGATGGCTCGGACCCGGCCACCCTGGCCCGCGTCTTCGCGGCGGCGGTGAAGGACGGCGGCTACGACCTGATCCTCACCGGGGTGCAGAGCGCCGACCTGGGCCAGGCCTCCACCGGGGTGCTGCTGGCCCAGGAGCTGGGCCTGCCTCACGCCACCATGGCCATCGGCCTGGAGCCCGGCGCGGGGGAGATAGTGGTCACCCGTGAGCTGGAGAACAACACCAGCGAGAAGGTGGCCCTGCCCCTGCCGGCTCTGATCACGGTGCAGTCGGGCATCAACCAGCCCCGCTACGTGTCCATCATGGGCATCCGCAAGGTGCGCAAGATGACCATCGAGCAGATCGAGGCCGACGACCTGGGCCTGTCCGGGGATGCCCTGGGCGCGGCCGCCTCCATGGTTGATTCGCAATCCCTGGCCCTGCCGCCCATGGGCGAGGGGGCCCAGATGCTCGAAGGCGGCCTGGACAGCGTGTGCGACCAGGCGGCGGCCATCCTGCGGGAGAAGGGAGGCCTGGCATGAGCGGCGTGCTGATTATTGCCGAACACCGCCAGGGCGTGCTGCGCGAGGCCACTCTGGAGTGCCTGGGCGCGGCCCTGGCCCTGGGCGGCGAGGTGACGACTCTCTTGTTGGCCGACGCCCCCGACGCCTTGGCGGGCGAGCTCACCGGCCGCACCCATGGGCTCAAGCTCTACGCCCACCCCGACCTGGCCGCCTTCAACCCAGAGCTGTATCTGCCGGTGGTCATGGACGCGGTAAAGGCACTGCAACCCTCCCTGGTGCTCATGCCCCACTCCAGCCAGGGCATGGACCTGGCCCCGGCCCTAGCCGGCCGCCTGGGCCTGCCCCTGGTCACCGACTGCACCGGCCTGTCCTGGAACGACGGGGCGCTCACCGTGCAGCGCGCGGTGTACGGCGGCAAAGCCATGCAGGAGCTGGCCCTCAAGCCCGCAACCACGGTGGTGGCAACCCTCCAGGCCGGGGCCTATCAGGCCGCGTCCGCCGGGGCGGCCGAGACCGCCGCCGAGAGCATAACCCTCACCGAGCTGGCTCCCCGCCACGCCCGGCGCTTTTTGGAATACCTGGCCGGGGTGGTGGAGGACGTGGACATCGCCGAGGCCGACATCCTGGTCTCGGTGGGCCGGGGCATCGGCGGCCCGGACAACATCCCCCAGGCCCAGGCCCTGGCCGACGCCCTGGGGGCCACCCTGTCCTGCTCCCGGCCGGTGGCCGACGCGGGCTGGCTGCCCAAGAGCCGCCAGGTGGGCACCAGCGGCAAGACGGTGCGCCCCAAGATATACCTGGCCCTGGGTATCAGCGGGGCCTTCCAGCATCAGGCGGGCATGAAAAACAGCGGCACCATCATCGCGGTAAACTCGGACCCGCGGGCCCCCATCTTCCAGGTGGCCCACTACGGCATAGTGGCCGATCTGTTCGAGGTGCTGCCCAAACTGGCCGAGCGTTTCGGGGGATAGGAAAGAGCCATGGATTTTACTCTGAGCAAGGAACAGCGGGACATCGTGCGGGCGGCGCGGGAGTTCGCCCTGGGCGAGTTTCCCGGCCGGGCCCTGGAGTTCGACCGCAGCGAGAGCTTTGATCTGGACATCTGGCGCAACGCCTGCGAGCTGGGCTTCGTGGGCACCTTCCTGGCCGAGGAGTACGGCGGGGCGGGCCTGGGTTTTTTGGAGCACAGCCTGATCACCGAGGAATTCTGGGCCGTGGACCCCGGTTGCGGCCAGAGCGTGTTGGCGGTCACCTTCGGGGCGGAGCTGCTGCAGCTGTTCGGCAGCGAGGAGCAAAAGCAGATGGTGCTGCCCGAGCTGGTGGAGGGCAAAGCCATCATGTGCTCCTGCATCACCGAGCCCGAGGCGGGCAGCGACCCCAGCCGGGCGGCCACCACGGCGGTGAGGGACGGCGACGGCTGGCGCATCAACGGTTCCAAGATGTTCATCACCAACGGCACTACGGCCAAGTACTCCCTGATCTTCGCGGCCACCGACCCGGACAACCCCGACCGTCACGCCAGGCACAGCTTTTTTCTCACCCCCACCGACGTGCCCGGTTTTTCGGCCACCAAGCTTCACGGCAAGCTGGGCATCCGGGCCTCGGACACCGCCGAGGTGGCGCTCAGCAACGTGTGGGTGCCGGAAGACGCCCTGGTGGGCAAGCTGGGCCAGGGCTTCACCCAGCTCATGGCCTTTTTCAACCGCACCCGCCTGCACATCTGCGCCCAGGCGGTGGGCCTGGCAAGGGGCTGTTTGGAAGAAAGCGTGAAGCACCTCAAGGGCAGGGTGCAGTTTGGTCAGGCCCTGGCCAAGTTCCAGGTCAACCAGTTCAAGGTGGCGGAGATGGCCACCAAGATACGGGCCTCGCGCAACCTGTACTGGGAGGCGGCCTGGAACGTGGACCGGGGCAAGGTGGACCACGGGCTCATCGCCATGGCCAAGTGGTTCAGCGCCCGCACCGCGGTGGAGGCGGCCGACGAGGCCCTGCAGATCCACGGTGGTTACGGCTATTTCGACGAGTACAAGGTGCAGCGCCTCTACCGCGACGCCAAGATCCTCGAACTTTACGAGGGCACCAAGGAGGTAGAGAAGATAATCGTCGCCGGCACCTTGCTCGGTTAGCCGGCTTCGCCAGGCGGCGCTATGCGGCGTTGTCGGCGTTGCTCGGTCCTCGGCGTAGGTAGGCCTGTGTCCCTCGCTCGCCTGCCGCCTTGGCCTGCGGCGTCTGACTGTGCCGGGAGTTGGCCCTCGCCGCCGCCTGGCCTGTCACCACCCGGATTTGCCGCTGAGGTTGGAAATGGGCCCGGAAATTAGCCTAGTGTTAGGTTGGGTAGAGCGGAGCGAAACCCAACAATTCCTCATAGTCTAAAATCCCTCGGGCCTCAGGTTGAAGCCGTGCAGCTTCCAGCCCTGTGGCCCGCGTTCCACCAGGCACAGCCCGGCGTAATCCAGCTCCAGGCGCAGCAGGTTTTCTAGAGGTAGGCCCAGCAAACCGCACAGCCCGGCGCGAATCACCCCGGAGTGGGCCACCACCAAAACCGGGGCCGGGCCGTCGGCCAGGGCCTCCAGCAGGGGACTCACCCGCTCGGCCACCTGGGCGAAGCTCTCGCCGCCCCGGGGCCGATGCCCGGCCAGGTCCTCGCCCCTGGCCTCGTACTCGCCGGGGAAGCGCTCGCGCACCTGATCCACGCTGAGGCCTTCCCACTCTCCCAGGGAAATCTCCCGCCACCCCGGCTCCACCACGATCTCCCGGCCCGGCGCGGCCAGGCGGGCGGTGTCTTGGCAGCGGGAAAGGGGGCTGGTGTACACCGCCTTGAAGTCCACGCCCCGCAGGCGCTCGCCCCACTGGGCGGCCTGGGTGCGGCCCAGCTCGGTGAGCGGCAGGTCGCGGCGACCCACGAAACGGCGCGGGCTGCTCTGGGTTATCTCGCCGTGGCGCAGCAGATAGATCATGATGCCTCGTTTTTTAGGGGCAGGCCCACCTCGGCCAGGCAGTCTTCCAAGCTGGTGCCCAGCGCCGCCTCCACCCGCTGGGCGATCCTCTGGGCCAGGTCCCAACGCCGCTGGATAGCCGCCTTGGCTTCGGGGCTGGTGCCTTTGCGCTCCATCTTGTCGGCGAAACGCAGGTCCAGGGCCACCCGGTGGTCGGCCTGCACCAGCTTGTCGGCCAGGTGCACCAGCTCCGCCTCGTTGAGCGGCGCGCCGGGGGCTATGTCCATGTCCACGTGCCGGGCGGCCAGGGGAGCCACCGCCGCGAAGCTCAGGCCGATCAGCAGCTCCGCCCCGGCGGCGGGATGGTCGGCCTGGCCCTTGGCCACGTCATGCAGCAGTCCCCCGGCCAGGGCCAGCTCCGGGTTCACCGCCGCGCCCGCCTTGCGGGCCGCCTGGGCCAGAGCCTGGGCCACCCGGCCCACCATGATGCTGTGGGCCACCAGCTCCGGCTCCAGGCGCAACACGTCGCGCAGCAGGGCCAGGCATTCGCTCTCATCCGGCGTGTCGTAACCGGGCAAATCGGCCTTCAGCGCTTCGTAGTCCTGGGGATGGTCCTGGTCGCGCAAAATGAAGCGGTCGGCCACCGTCACCTCCTGGGCCAACTCCGGGCGTTGGTCCCAGAAGCCGCGCAGGCCACCCGGCCCCTCATAGGCCATGATGGCCGGGGCCAGCTCGGCGGCGATAAGGGGAGGGTGGCCCCACTTGCCTTGAAAGGTGGGGTGCAGCACCGGGCCTCGCCCCTGGTCCCAGGCCGCACGCAAACGGGACAGGGTGTGGGGGCGCACCAGGGGGATGTCCACCGGCAACAGGAAAAAAGCCGGGCAATCGGCGGGCAAAGCGGCCAGACCGGACCTGAGGGAGCTGAACATGCCCTGTTCGTAGTCCGGGTTCAGCACCGGCGTGGCCCCCAGGGAGCGCACCACCGGCTCCAATTCCGTGGCCCGGTGGCCCAGGACCACCAACACCGGCGAGGCCCCAGCCTCACACAACAGGCCCACCACCCGCTCCAGGACGCTTTGGTATCCCAAAGGCAGCAGGGGCTTGAACTGCTTCATGCGCGAGGACAGGCCGGCGGCCAATACCAGCCCGGCCGGGGGCGCGGCGGCGGGGCGGTTGGAATCAATCATGGGGTTCACCCAAATTTGTCACATCCCGAGGCTGCAAGTTGGCTTTCACGGACTTATCATAAACCATGTGCAGGGATTGAACTCCAACGGGGGAGACTAGCAAGATATTAACCGGGAGAAGATTAATGTCCAGCGATATTCATATCGTATGTCCCAAGTGCGCCGCCACCAACCGGGTGCCTTCCCAGCGCCTGAGCGAAAAACCCACCTGCGGCCGCTGTAAGGGCGCCCTGCTCAGCGGCCAGCCGGTGGAGGCGGATGCGGCCCTGTTCGGCAAGATGATGTCCGCCGAGGATCTGCCGGTGCTGGTGGATTTCTGGGCCTCCTGGTGCGGTCCCTGCAAGATGATGGCCCCGGCCTTTGCCCAGGCCGCGGCCCAGCTCCATCCCAGGGTGCGCCTGCTCAAGGTGAGCACCGAACAGGAGCAGGCCCTGGCCGCCCAATACGGCATCTCCTCCATACCCACCATGGTGCTCTTCCGGGGTGGGCGCGAAGTGGCTCGCACCTCCGGGGCCATGCCCGCGGCGGGCATCGTGCAGTGGGTCCAGGCCCAGCTATGAGTTCAACCCGCCTCCCCGGAATTCCAGCCCCATGATGCTCACGTCGTCATCCAGGGGCCGGTTGTGGCCGAAGGCCATGAGATCGTTCCACAGGGATTCCATGAGCTCGCCCACCGGAAGCGCGGCGCCCTGGATCACGTGACGGTGTAGACGCTCCACCCCGAACATTTGGCCCCGGCGGTTGCGGTATTCCACCACCCCGTCGGTGTAGAGGATCAGCCGGTCGCCGACCCGCAGCACGGTTCGCCCTTCCTCGAAGGGCACCGCGCCGTCCAGGCCGATCAGGGTGCCTCCGGCGGTAAGCTCTTCCAGCTCGCCCCCGGCCCTGAGCAGCAGGGGGTGGGGGTGCCCGGCGTTGGAGTAGACCAGCTCGCCGTCGGTGAGGCGCAACAGCAGGTACACGATGCTGAAGCTTTTGCCGAAGCGCTCCAGGGGGTATTCCCGGTCCAGGACGCTCAGCACCTTGCCGGGGGGCAGGGCCTGCAGCGCCCCGTTTATGTCGCGCTTGGCCACGTGCCCGCTGGCCGGGTCCAGGGTCTCGTGCACCGACACGGTCATCAGCGAGGCGGGCACGCCGTGGCCGCTGATGTCGAGCATGTACAGGCACAGCTGCCCCGGCCCCAAGGGCTGGGCGTGGAAAAGGTCGCCGCCTATGAACTCGCTGGGCGCGAACTTCCAGGCCAGCTCCACCTGGGGCAGGTGGGGCAGGTTGTAGGGCAGAAGAGTGCGTTGGATGCCCGCCGCCGCCTGGAGGTCCTCGTCCAGACGCTCCTGCTTTTCCATGAGGGCCAGGTTGGCGGTTTCGGCCGCTTCCTTGGCCCTTTTCAATTCAGCCTGGGTGTTTTTCAGCTCGGTGATGTCCGTGGAGATGCCGCAGACGCCGTAGATGCGGCCGCCGGGGTCGCGCAGGGGGAACTTTGAGGTGAGGTAGCTGTGCACCCCGTCCTTTTGGCGTATCTGCTCTTCGCTGTGCAGGGGCCCCTTGCCGATCAGGGCCTCCTTGTCGTGGCGGTGCAGGGCCTGGGCGGTCTGGGCGGGGAACATCTCCGGGTCGGTGAGGCCCAGGGCCTGCTCCTGCTTGATGCCCATGAGCTGCTCGAAGCGGCGGTTGATGAACTGATAGCGCCCCGCATGGTCCTTCAGGTAGATCACCGCCGGGGAGAAGGTCATGATGTCCTGCAGGCGCTGCTCACTTTCGGCCAGGGCCCGCTGGGCCAGGTGGTGACGCACCTGGGCCCAGGCCAGGAACCAGCAGATGAGCCCGGCCACGAAAAGCACGATCAACAAAAGTTGGGTGAGCTGGATCAGATAGACGCCCACCGCCGCGTCCACCCGCGCTTCGGGCACCAGGGAGACGATCTTCAGCCAGGACTGCCGGCCCTGGGCGGGGCCGGGCGGGGTCACCGTGTCCCAGGTGAACAGGCCGGCCTTGTCGAACACCTGCCCCTGGTCCTGACGGGCCACCATGCCCCACATTTGCGGCCACATTCCGGCGAAGGAGTCGCCTTCTCCCTTGGGTTCGATCTGAGGGCCGCCCTGGTAGCGGCCGCCCAGCAGGATGCGGCCCTGTTGGTCCAGCAGGAGCACCACCCCTTGGCTGAAAAACAACCCGGCCATTTTGCGCATGGCCTGGGAGGTGCGGTAGTCCATGACCAGCAGGCCCTCCCGCTCTCCCCAGCGGTTGGTTACCGGGGCGGCCACCCTGATCACCGCGCCGTTGTCGTCTTTCTGGAGCAGAGGGGAGACATAGACCTTGCCCGGCGGCAAGCGCAGGGACGCCTCCACCCAGGGCTGGTAAGACAGGTCGCTGGGTGGGGCCTTGCGCACCACGGGAGTTTGGTCGCCCTCGCGGGCCAGGTGCAACAGAACCTGGCCGTTGCGGTCTATGTAAAGAATACGGCGGTAGGAGCGGGTGGTCTCCAGGACCTTGGTCAATTCGTGGGTCAGCTTGTCCAACATCCGCGAGCCGGGAGGCCCTTGTAAATTTTCCAGGATTTCGTGCTGCGCCTGCACCTGGGCGTCCACCACCACTTCGTCCAAAATCCCGCCCACGGCTTCCTTTTCGAGCTGCACCTGATGGTTCTGTTCGCTCCGCAACAGGCGCCGCTCGTTGTTGGCTTCGAGACGATAGAAAAGATAGGTGGTCAGGATCAGGACCATGGCGACGGGGATGTACAACAGTAGAAAGCGAATCAGGGTGGTCCGCAGCCGCCGGCCCAGACCTTCACCGGGTTCCATTGCCATCGCAGCGGGGTCTCCTCCTACATCCCTCGGATAGGTCACTTTCACTGTGCTAAAATTTTATCATGCACAGCTTAACCTACCATGAAGCCGGAAAACAGGCTTTTGTCTCGCCGGGGAGGCTCCGTCCCCGGAGAAGAGGGCCCCATGCAGGTTGAGGAAAAACTGATCGGAAACGTCCTGGTGGTGACGCTCAAGGACAACTTTTTGGACGCCTCGGTGGCCGCTCCCCTAAAAAAGCGTTTGCATGGCCACACCGACAACGGCTGCACCAAGCTGGTGTTGGATTTGGGCGGAGTGGAGTTCATGGACTCCAGCGGGCTCACCGTGATCATCTCCACCCTCAAGGCCCTGAAAGAAAAAGGCGGGCAACTGGTGCTCAGCGGGGCGGGACCGGCGTTGACCTCCCTTTTCCAGCTCACCCGCCTGGATAAGGTCTTCAGCGTGTATCCTAACACCGGCCAGGCGGTGCGGGCCCTGAGTTTTTAAACCGGGGCCGATAAGCATTGAAACGGCTTCCAAACCTCTGAAACCAAGACAGGATGCGGTTGGATTATGCATCTGCGATCATTCCCGAAGCTACTGGCCGCGCTGTTGCCGGCCCTGGTTTTGGCCGCGGGCGTGGCCTATGCCCACCAAACCTCCGGCCAGGGCGAGGCGGCAGCCCAGCCCCAGACCCAGGCCTCGCCGGAGTTGGCGGCCCAGGGCCGGGAGCATTTCCAGCGCTACTGCCAGACCTGCCACGACCCCCAGGACGGCTCGCGGCGCACGGCTCCGGACCTCACCGGCCTGTACGGGCGGAGGCTCACCCCGGCCATGAAGCAGCCGGTGACCGACGCCAACCTGGGTGGCCACATAAAACAGGGCGGCCCCCGCATGCCCCCCTTCCCTTGGCTGAGCAAACAGGATATCGCCGCCCTGCTGGCCTATCTGAAGACCTTGTAAACCCTGGCTAAAGCCCCTTGCTCGCCATGTAGGCGGCCAGGTCCGACACCCGGCAGGAATAGCCCCACTCGTTGTCGTACCAGGCCAAAACCTTGACCAGGTCGCCGTCCAGCACCTGGGTGAACTCCAGGTCCACCACCGAGGAGTGGGGATCGCCCTTGAGGTCCATGGACACCAGATGTCCGTGGTCCACGGCCATGATGCCCTCCAGGGCACCCTCCGCCGCCGTGGTCAGCGCCTGGTGCAGCCCTGCGGTGTCGGTGGGCTTGGCCAGGACCGCAGTGAAGTCCACCAGGCTCACCGTGGGGGTGGGCACCCGCACCGAGCAGCCGTCGAAGCGCCCGGCCAGCTCCGGGATGACCAGGCCCAGGGCCCGGGCCGCGCCGGTGGAGGTGGGGATCATGTTGATGGCCGCCGCCCTGGCCCGCCGCAGATCCTTGTGGGGCAGGTCCAGGATGCGCTGGTCGTTGGTGTAGGAGTGCACCGTGGTCATCAGGCCCTTGACGATGCCGAAGGCTTCGTGCAAGACCTTGGCCGGCGGGGCCAGGCAGTTGGTGGTGCAGGAGGCGTTGGACACGATGTAGTGCTCGTCCGCCTTGTAGTCCTGGTGGTTCACCCCCATCACCACGGTGAGGTCGATCTCCTTGCCCGGCGCGGTGATGATCACCCGCTTGGCCCCGGCCTCCAGGTGGGCCTGGGCCTGGGGTCCGGTGCGGAACAGGCCGGTGCCCTCCACCACCAGATCCACCCCCATGTCGTCCCAGGGGATCTGGGACGGGTCGCGCAGGGCGAAGCAGGTCACCTCCTGCCCGTCGATGACGATGGCGTTCTCCTTGGCCTCCACCACCCCGGGCCAGCGGCCGTAGTTGCTGTCGAACTTGAAAAGATGGGCGTTGGTCTCCGAGTCGAACAGGTCGTTGACCGCCACCACCTGGAGCTGGTCGGGGTGGCGCTCCAAGACCGCTTTGAGCACCTGGCGTCCTATGCGGCCGAAGCCGTTAATGCCGATACGCACCATGAGTATTACCCCTTTTAGTTATCGTCCAGGCGGTATTCGTGAGCCACCAGGAGGTTGTAGTCGGTCTTGAGGGCCCGGTGCAGGCGGGCGTTGTCCAGGGCGATGGCGCTCAGGTTGGCCGCCGCCTCCAGGAAGCGCTCCTCCTCGTCGCTCCACTCGCGCTTGCTGTCCGAATATACCCTGAGCACCCCGATGGAGCGCTTGCCCACCCGGAGCGGCACCACGCAGATGGATTGAATGCCCTCGGCCTTGGCCCGGTCGCCGTACTGGAAGCCGGGGTCGTTCTGAGCGTCCATGATGCATACCGGCCCGCCCTTGAGGGCCTCCTTGTCCAGGCCGCTTTTGTCCACCAGGACCTTGCCCTTGCGCAGGTAGCCCTCGGATAGGCCGTGGGACGCGCCCATGACCAACTCCTTGCGGCGCGGGTCCAGCAAGCGGATGGCGCAGGCCTTGGTTTCCAGGGCCTCGCTCACCCCGGTGACGATCTCCTCCAGCACCTTGGCCGGGTCCAGGGACGAGTTGACCACCTTGGCCACCTGATACAGGGCCTCGAAATAGTTCTTTTCTTTGCCGGCCATAATAGCCTCCGTGAATTTATTGCGCTCCGCCGATGCGGCGGCTGTACTTTCATCCTGCCAAAGCCGGAGGGCCGGTACAAGTGAAAGCCGGAAACGTGACCCAGGCGAAACAAAAAAAGGGCCGCCCCGAAAGGCGGCCCCGGTTGGCTTTTCCGGCCGGCGTCTAGAACTTGGCGCTTACGCCGATCCAGAACGCCCGGCCCTGGCCGGGATAGCCGCTCTCGGTTTCATAGTCGCGGTCCAGGATGTTGCTCACATAGCCAAAGGCCTCGAACTTGTCCCAGATGGGCTGGGTGATCTTGAAGTTGGCCAGGAAGTAGCCGCTGGTCTCCAGAATCTCGGTGTCCGGGCTGGAGGCGGTGGGCAGCTGGTCGTACTGGGAATCCATGTACATGCCGATGAAGTCCAGCTTGGTGGCCAACTTGGGCACGATGTACTGGATCTTGATGTCCACCTTGTTCTCCGGCGCGCCGATCACGTCGTCGGTCACCCGGTCGTCGCTCTCATCCTTGGCCTTCATGAAGGTGTAGCCCACCCTGATGAGCAAGCCCTCCAGGGGGGTCAGCTCGCCGATGACCTCGAAGCCGTAGGTCTTGACCTTGCTGTAGTTGCGGTACATGGAGTCCTGGTAAGGTCCGTCCCGGGAGATGCGGTCTTCGATGTCGTTGTAGAACACCGAGAACTCGCCGTAGAACATCTTGCCGAAGGGACGGCTCACGCCCAGGGTGTAGTTGGTGCTGTGCTGGGGGTCCAGCTCTATGTTGCCGCCCTTGGAGCTGAAGAGCTGCTGCAGGGTGGGGAAGCGGGTCTTGCGGGCCACCGAACCGAACAGCCGGGTCTGGTCCACGAAGGTGTAGGTGGCGCCGACCATGGGGTTGAAGCTGTCGGTGGTGTTGGGGGTGTCCAGGTCCTCGGTGCCGTCGTAGTTGCCGCTCTTGTCGGTTTCCACGCTCTCGGCCTTGGTCACGTTGAACCAGTCGTAGCTCACGCCCGCGATGATCACGAAGTTGTCCCAGGGCTTCCAGTCGTTCTGCACGCCCAGGGAGCCGGTGTAGGAGAAGCTCTCGGCAAAGGGCAGATAATCGTCGTCGCGCTCCTTGTGGCTGTCGCCCCGATAGTGGGCCGAAAAGCGCAGGGTGTCCTGGGGCAGAATCTGCCAGTCGCCGAACAGCGAGCCGCCCGCCAGGTAGTCCTTGAAGCGGCTGGTGGAGATGACCTCGCTGTAGCTTTTGTCGGAATAGGAGACGTAATCATCCACGTGGTTGTGATAGAACAGCTTGCCGCGCATCTTGAAGCTGCTGGTGATGGCCTGCTCGCCGCTCAGGTCCAGGCCCCAGTCCTGGTACTTGGACATGGTGCCGTACTGGGAGAAGGCGGGGCGGCTGGGGTAGACCATGTTGGAATCGGTGGAGGGGGGCATGCCCCAGCGGGAGTCCAGCAGGTAGGCGCTCAGGTAATAGGCGGAGTCCTTGGCCACGTCCACGCCGGCCTTGAACCACACGCTGGTCTGGGCGTAGCCGGAGTTCAGGCGCTCGCCCTCGCCCTGGATCACTTCCTTGGTGGTGCCGCCCGGCTTGCGCACGGTGCTGCCCACCTTGGGGGAGTAGTCGTCGGACATGTACCAGCCGTCGGCCTCGCGCCGGTTGACGTTGAACCAGTACTTGAACTTGCCCAGGCTGTTGCCGTGGGAGGCGCTCAGGCGGTAGGCGCCGTCCTCGCCCACCTCGGCCGTGGCGCTCAGCGAGGGCTTGATGCCCTGCTTCTTGGTGATGATGTTGATGACGCCGGCCATGGCGTTGGAGCCGTAGAGCACCGAGGCCGCGCCCTTGATGATGTCGATGCGGGCGATCATCTCGGTGGGAAGCTGGTTCAGGTTCAGCTTGCCGTAGTTGGTTTCATAGTAGGGTACGCCGTCGATGAGGATAAGGGCCTCTTCCTGGTTGAAGCCCCGGATGCGGATTTCGGGCTCGTTCTTGCGCCCGGTGGTAACGGTGATGCCCGGGGCGTAGGAAAGGGCCTCGGGCACGGTGAGGGCGTGGCTGTCGGCGATGTCCTCGGCGGTGATGCTGTAGGTGTCGGTCACCTTGTTCACCGCGTCGTTCTGGCCGGAGACCACGATCTCGCCCAGTTCGTAGACCTGATAATCCTTCTCTGCCTTTTTGGCCTCTTGGGCCAGGGCGGGGCAGGCCATGGCCAACAGCGCGAGGGCCGCAAGTGTAAATTTGACCAGCTTCATGTCTCAGTTAGCCTCTCTTTTTACCGGATTGCTTGTTCGGGGTTATCGCAAACAAGGCCCCACGTAAACGACTCCTAGCCAACGTTCACGATCCTTGTTTTTCTCAATGACTTGATCCAAGCGGCTCTTGACCACCTGCTGGGTTTGCATGCCCGCCCGGTAGACCACCGCCGTGGGGGTGTCCGGGGGATAAGCGGCCTGCACCGCCTGGATAACCTGGGGGAACTTGGGCATGGCCATGAAGACCACCACTGTGGCCCCCTGGGCGGCCAGGGAGCCCAGCATCCCGGGCCGCTTGAACAGGGTGAAGGGGTCGGTGATGGCGATGGCCCCGTTGCAGGCTATGTCCCGGCCCACGGCGGCGGAGCCCGCGTTGAAGGCGCTGAGCCCGGAGACGAAGCGGATCTGCTCCTTGGGGAACACGTCCTTGAGCCAGCGCCAGGAGCCGTAGACCATGGGGTCGCCCCAGTCCAGCACGGCCACGCTCTTGCCCTTGGCCAATTGGGCCTTGATGATCTGGGCGGAGTCGGCACTCTGCTGCTGGTCCATGTGGCGGGCCTTGGCGTCCTTGTGGGCCTCCATCTGCTTCTTGATGGGCTTGTCGTGGGCCGCGGCCATGGGGTCAAAGAGCACCGGCTTGTTACCCAGGAAAGCGGCGAAGCGCTTTTGAAGGTCCTTGGGGGCCACCAGCACGTCGGCCTGGGCCAGGGCGTCCAGGGCCTCCAGGGTGAGCAGGTTGCTGTCGCCGCAGCCCATGCCGATCACGGTGAGCCGCGGCTGGTTGGTGATGCGCACCGTCTGGATCTTGCCGGCGGACTTGACCCAGCGGTCGGCCCAAAGGTCGTCGGGCAGGATCAGGGCGAAGCGCCCGTTCTCCTTCATGGGCTTGCCGTCCATCTGGTCGGCCACGATGATGCGCTGGCCCAAGGGCCCCCGGTACAGCTCGGCCCAGGAAACCAGGGAGGTGTAGCCGTCCGGCGCGCTGACGGCCACCGCGCTCTGGTCGTCGCCGCTGACCTTGAAGTGCTTGAGAAGGTCGGCCAGGGCCACCCCGCTGAAGTGGGGCCGCCCGTGAAAGCCCTTGCCCTCGCCCACCTGGTTGGCCAGGATGGTGCGCCGGTGCAGGGCGGGCAGCTTGTCCAGCTTGTGCTCCTTGCCGTCCGGGCCCACCACGGTGAGGGTGGGGGAGTAGAGCGTCTTGGGCCGGGGGCCCTGGGGCACCTTGACCGGCTCCACCACCCGCAAGGAGACCACGTTCTCCAGGCTGCGGTCGCTGGCGAAGTCGCTGGTCATCACCAGCTTGGGCAGGCCCAGCTTGCGGTCCAGCTGCTTGAGCAGGTCCTCATAGACGTCCGGCTGGTGGCAGGCCTTGCAGTTTTTCTTGGGGCGCACCGGGGTGGAGGACAGAGCCAGGACGGCCTCGCCGGGGTTGCGGTGGAATATCTCGCCCCAGGAAACGGTGACCTGTTGGCCCTGGGCGTTTTTAACCACCACGGCCAGGTCCACCAGCTTGTTGAAGCCGTGACCTTGTTTGCCGATCCGGGCCAACTCCAGGATGTCGCGCAGCGGCACCCCTTGCAGCCAGAAGCAGCCGTGGAAGGAGCCGTCGTCCTTGATGTCGTTGTACTTGACCCGCGCCGAGGAAAGGCGCTTAAGATCGTCCATGCTCAGGCGCAGCGGCTGCTTTACCAGCCCGCTCACCGTAAGCATGGGTCCCGTCTGTTTGTGGGCCGCCACGGCCATGGCGGCGGCGGAGAAAATCATTACCAAAATCGTAGCCAAAATTAATAGCTTGCGCATGATGTGCTTCCTGGTTATCTATTGGCGAAATGCTTTGATCATAAATGACATATGTCAATTTTGGCAACGATGTTATAAAAAACATAGGTATGTTTTTGTGTCAAGCTAAAAGAGGCAGAGGCGGCGGCATATAGAGGGGGTTGGGTGGCAAACGCCAAGCAAGACGCGCTGCGGCGCAGCCTGGGGCCCTACAGCGCGGCCATGGTCATCGTGGCCAACATGGTGGGGACGGGCATCTTCACCGCCGGGGGATTTATTTTGGCCCAGGCGGGAAGCCCCTCCCTGTTCATGCTCTGCTGGCTGGCCGGGGGGATCATAGCCCTGGCCGGGGCCTTGAGCTACGCCGAGTTGGGAGCCCGCTATCCCCAGGCGGGCGGGGAATACGTCTTTTTGCGCCAGAGCTTCGGGCCCATGTGGGGCTTCCTTTCTGGCTGGATATCGTTGGTGGTGGGCTTTTCCGCGCCCATCGCCGCGGCGGCGGTGGCCGGGGCGGGCTATCTGTTGCGGGCCTACCCTCAAGCTTCGGGCTGGTCCCTGTCCCTGGGCGGCTTGTCGTTGTCCGGGGAGTCCCTGCTGGCCCTGGTCATTCTGCTGGGCTTCACCCTGTTGCACGCGACCAGCCTGCCGGTGGGGGTGCGGGTGCAAAACCTGCTCACCGGCTTCAAGCTGCTGGTGCTGGTGGGGCTCATCGCCGCAGGCCTGGGGGCCTGGGACGGGCAGGGCTTTTTGAGCCAGGCCCTGGCCGCGCCGGGCTCGGCCGCCGCCAGGGTGGCCACCGCCCTGGTGTTCGTGTCCTTTGCCTACAGCGGTTTCAACGCTGCCGCCTACCTGGGCGGGGAGATCAAAAACCCCCAGCGCAACCTGCCCCTGGCCCTGCTCACCGGCACCGGGTTGGTCACCGCCCTGTATCTGTTGATCAACCTGGCCTATCTGGCCGCCGTGCCCCCGGAGCAGATGGCCGGGGTCAAGGAGGTGGGGGCCCTCACCGCCCAGGCCCTGCTGGGGCCCATGGGCGGGCGGGTGTTCAGCCTGCTGGTGGCCCTGTGCCTGCTCTCCAGCCTGGGGGCCATGACCCTCACCGGCCCGCGCATCTACTACGCCATGGCCCAGGACAAGGTGTTTTTCGCCGCCCTGGGCCGGGTGCGCCCCGCCTCCGGGGTGCCGGCCAACTCGGTGTGGCTGCAAGCGGCCATCGCCGCCCTGCTGGTGCTTACCTCCTCCTTTGAGGCGCTTCTGTTCTATATCGGTTTCACCTTGTCGCTTTTCGCGGCCCTGAGCGTGGCGGGCCTTTTGGTGCTGCGCCGCCGCCTGGGCCCGCCGGACACCTTCCGGGTTCCCCTCTACCCCTGGGTGCCGCTTTTGTTCATCGGGTCCAACGCCTGGATCATCGTTTTCTCCCTGACAGGGGACCCTTGGCGGGCCCTGCCGGGGGCACTCACCCTGGCGGTCGGCGTGGCGCTGTATCTGGTGTTTCGCCACCGCAACCAACGGGAGCGGGAGAGGGGTTAGCCATTGGCGGCTGAAGTAGCGGGGATTTTGTGCGCGGTGGCCTTCGGCTGCGCCCTGGGCGGGTTCTGCCTGGCCGCCCTGGCCGGGGCCCGGGGCCTGCGGCGGGTAGCCGCCGGGGCGGGCGGCCTGGGCCTGGCCGGTTGCTTGCTGGGCATAGGCACGGTGTCGCTCTCCACGGGGCGCATCGCCTTTTACGGCCCCTACGAGAGCCTCATGGTGGTGGGGCTGTGGTTGGGGCTGCTGGCCATGTGGGACGCGCTCAGCCGGCGCCTGGCCGTGGCCGCCTGGAGTTGGGGCCTGGGCGCGGGCCTGCTGCTGTGGCTGTTTTTCGCCAAACTGGGGGCGGCGCCCATCAACCTCATACCCGGCTACGTGTGGATGCCCACCTTCTTTGAACTGCGTCTGGCCGCCCAGGCCCTGCTGCTCTACGCGGCGGCCTGCCATCTGGCCGCCTGGCGCGGCGAGGGCAACGGCGCGGCGGCCAGGGGACGCCTGGCCCTCCTGAGCGGGTGGGGCGCCTTCATGACCGGCGAGCTGGTGGGCGCCTGGTGGAGCTACGGCTGGCTGGGCGACTTCTGGCAGTGGAACGCGGGCTTCCTGTCCTCCACCGCCCTGCTGCTGCTTATGGGTCTTGGCTTGCACCTGCCCCCCCGCTGGGCCGCCCGGCCCTGGTTGCGTCTCCTGGTGGGGGCCGCCCCTGGGGTGGCCCTGAACCTGGTGGTCCTCAACCACCAGATGGGAATGGGATCATGAAGGCCCTGTCCAGCCTGCGCCTGGCCGTGGCGGCCATGGCCGCCCTGGTGCTGTGGACCGCCTGGGGCGTGCAGATGGCCTTCAGCCCCACCCTGGCGCCCCTGCTGCGGGCTCTGGCCGAAGGCCACTTGCTGGTGCACCCTTCCCAGTGGGGCCAGGCCCCGGCCCTGGGCATGTTCTGGGTGCTGGGCCTGCTGGCCCTCAGCGGCCTGTTGGCCCTCAACCTGCTCTGTTGCAGCCTGAGCAAGCTGGTGCGCAACTGGTCCTGGCGCAACGCTCTGCTCCTGGCCCTGCACCTGGCGGTGCTGTTGGTCATGCTGGCCCACGGAGCCACCCTGGTGGTGGGCTATCAGCGCCAGCATCAGCGCCTGTTGCCCGGCCAGATCCTGACCTTGCCCGACGGCGCGGCGCTGAGCCTGAAGCGGGCTCACCTGGAGCCCCAGCCCATGGCCGACTGCCTGCGCCAGGCGGCCCAAAAGCAGACCAGCCGCAGGCCGCGCTTCCCCCGGGGACCGGGCTGGGCCGAGGTGGCCCTGAGCCGCGAGGGCCTGGAGTTGGGCCGGGGCAGGGTGGCCTTCATGCAGCCCTGGGAGGCCGACGGCCTGCGCATCAACCTGGTGGGCTACTTTTGCCGTCCCGGCCCGCAGCCGGTGCTGGGGGCGCTGGTCAACGTGAGCCGCCGCCCCCTGGCCAAGCCCTTCTTCCTTGCCTACGGCGCGGCCATGCTCTGCTGGCTGCTCCTGCTCATTCTGGACCTGCGCCGCAAGCGGGGCGGCCCGGCCCAGGACTAGCTTCAGCTAAGCCAGAGGCGCTCCTTGGGCCAGGAGTCCAGCAGGCGGCGGAAGCCGTCCAAATCGTCCACGCCCCGCACCCGGCCGCGCTCCACCCGCACCACGCTGTCAGCCAGGCGCAATATCTCGCCGGGCTGGTGGCTCACGTAGATCACCGGGATGGCCAGGTGCCGGGTGAGGTTGCTCAAGTAGCCCAGCACCTCGTCCTTGCGCTGGGCGTCCAAGGAGGCCAGGGGCTCGTCCAACAGCAGCAGGCGGGGGCTGGCCAACAGGGCCCGGCCGATGGCCACCCGCTGCTTTTCCCCGCCCGAGAGCTTGGCGGGCCGCCGCTCCAGGAGCCCCTCCAGGCCCAGCAGCTCCACCACCTGGTCCCAGGAGGCCCAGCGGCTCTCCGGGGGCGCCAGGCGTTGGCCGTAGGCCAGGTTGCCCTTTACCGAAAGGTGGGGGAACAGGCGGCCCTCCTGAAACACGTAGCCCACCCGGCGGCCCTGGGGCGGCAGGTTGACCTTGGCCCTGGAGTCGAAGAGGATTCGGCCCTCCAACTCAATGCGCCCGTAATCCGGGGTGAGCAGCCCGGCCAGCATGTTCACCAGCGAGGTCTTGCCCGCCCCCGAGGGGCCGAACAGGGCGGTGACTCCCGGTCCGCTACGACCGAAGGAGGCCTCCACGTCCAGCTCGCCCAAGCGCTTTTTCAGGCTAACCGACAGCATGGCCTCACCCCTTCAGCCGCTTCTGCACCCGGCGGGCCAGCATTTCCGAAACCAGCAGGGCTAACAAAGCCAGGACGATGGAGATGACGCACAGGCGCTGGGCGGCGGCCTCGCCGCCGGGGGACTGCAACACGCTGTACAGGGCCAGAGGCAGGGTGCGGGTCTGGCCGGGGATGTTGGAGACAAAGGTGATGGTGGCCCCGAACTCGCCCAGGCCGCGGGCAAAGGCCAGGACCATGCCGCTCAATATGCCCGGCAGGGTCAGCGGCAAGGTCACCGTGAAAAACACCCGCCAGGGACCGGCCCCCAGGGTGTGCGCCGCCTGCTCCAGGCCCCGGTCCACCGCCTCCAGGCTAAGGCGTATGGCCCGCACCATGAGCGGGAAGGCCATCACCGCCGCGGCCAGGGCCGCGCCCTTCCAGTTGAAGGCAAAGGTGATGCCCAACTGGTCGTGCAGCCAGGCCCCCACGAGGCCCCGGCGGCCGAGCACCACCAACAGCAGGTAACCGGTGACCACCGGCGGCACCACCAGGGGCAGATGCAGCAGGCCGTCGAACAGGGTCTTGCCGGGAAAGCGGTGCCGGGCCAAGACCCAGGCCGCGCCCACGGCCAGGGGCAGACTGCCCAGCATGGCCCACAGGCTGACCCACAGGCTGAGGCGGAGCGCCTCGCTCTCCAAGGGGGTCAGACTGAATGCGGCCAAGATGCCGTCCACGGCGTTTCCTCAAAATACAAGGGCCCTCCCCACGCGTGGGGAGGGGCTTTTAGGGGGGCGGGCTCAGGGCTCAGCGCACGCTGAAGCCGTACTTTTTAAATATTCCCTTGGCCTCATCGCCCTGGAGAAACTGCCAGAAGGCCTTGGCCGAGGGCGTGGCCTGGCCCTTTAGCAGGGCCAGGGGATACACGATGGGCTTGTGGCTGCCCTCGGGGAACATGCCCACCACGGTTACCTTGGGGGTGATGGCCGCGTCGGTGGAGTAGACGATGCCCAGGGGGGCCTCGCCACGCTCCACCAGGGCCAGGGCGGCGCGCACGTTGGCCGCCCGAGCCAGGCGAGGCTCCGCCTTTTCCCATAGTCCCAGGGACTTCAGCGCCTGCTTGGCGTAGATCCCGGCGGGCACGTGGTCCGGGTCGCCCACCGCCAGGCGGCCGTCGCCCAGCCACGCCAGAAGGGGCATGCCCGCCTGGATGGGCCCGCGCTCCTTGGACCCCTTGGGGGCGATGAGCACCAGGCGGTTGCCCAAAAGGTCCACTCGGGTGCCCGGCGCCAGGAGCTTTTTCTCGGCCAGGTAGTTCATCCACTTCTCGTTGGCTGACAGATAAACCTGGGCCGGGGCGCCGTGGGCGATCTGTTTGGCCAGGGTGGAGCTGGAGGCAAAGGAGGCCACCGCCTTGCCCTTGCCCGCGGCCTCGAAGGCCTTGATCACGTCGCTCACCGCGTTGGTGGTGGAGGCGGCGGCAAAGATCATCACCGGCCCGGCGGCCAGGGACACGGAAGAGGCCAGGCCCAGGCAGCAGGCCAGGGTTAGGGCGGCCAGGAAACGGAAGCAATTTTTAAGCGGCATGTGCCTTCCTCGCGGGATTCATAGTTTGCTCAAGCGGCCGCGGCGTGGGCCTCACGGGCCGAGCCGTTGCTGGGTCCATTACGCCAGGTGACCACGGCCAGGGCGGCGTAGAGCACCACCCACAGCCCGTAGGCCACGAAGAACAAGGTGGTCAGGGGGTTCTTGACCAAAGCCAGGCGCACCCCCACCCGGGCCGGTTTTTCATCCTTGGGCGAGTAGAACCCGGCCAGGGTCAGGCGCAAGCCCTCTATCTTCATGGGCTCCAGAATGCGCAAGTCGCCCTGAGCCACCACCTCGTCGCCGCGCCGGGCAACCACCTTGGCCCAGTTTTGCTTGGGCTTGAAGTTGGTGCTGGTCCAGGTCCAGCGGGCCTGGCGATAGGGCAGGTTGATCACCGAGGGGTCGCTGACAAAGCGCACCGACTCCAGGCTCAGGGTGAGCCCTTCGGGCAGCTCCACCGTCTGACCGGGCAGCATGCGCAACTCCTCCTGCTTGTGGCCCATGGCCATCTCCGCGCCGTGGCCCAATAGCACCGCCAGCATCACCAAATGCACCAGGGTGAGCAGCCAGCCCTTGAGGGCGTTGCCCGCCCTAAGGCGGGGCAGCAGGCGGGTGAAGGTGCAGAAGCCCAGGTTCAACAGCATCACCCCCACCCCCAGGCACAGGCCCAGGAACCACAAGGGGGCCAGGGGATGGGCCCAGGCCGGGCCCAGGAGCCAGTCCAGGATGAGCATGCGGTTCATGTCGAAAAACGAGGCGGCCAGCAGCTTGGGCTGACCGATGAACACCCCCAGGCCCAGCCAGATCATCAGGGCGCTCAGGCTGCCCAGGGTGAATTTCAGCGATGATAGGCGCTCCATCACGGCTCCAAGAGCATGAAGGTCATGAACAGGCTGATCATGAACAGGCCGGGCACGGCCTGGGCGGCGGCCCGGAGGCGGGGCCTGGCCGTCCAGGAGGGGGGCAGGTGGGCCGCCGCGGTTACCAGCAGGAAGAACAGGGTGGCCTCCAGGAAGTTGGCGTTCCAGCACCAGTAGTCGCCCATCCACTGCATGCGCCAGGTGAAGCCCGAGAACTCCCCGGCCAGGAACACCGCGGTGCCCAGCAAGAGGAAGTTGCGCGACCAGCGCAGCAGGGTGGTGCGGGTTTCGGGGCGCATACCCAGGGAAGCCAGGGCGGCGAAGGCGGCATAGAGGAACACGGCCAAAGAGGCTATGCGCAGGGAGAAGAAAAGGCGGCTCCAGATGTACTTGTACATGTACCAGTCGGGGTAGAAGCGGTTGGAGGCCACCAGGAACAGGGCCATGAAGGCGGTCCCGGCCCACCAGCACAGGGCGGCCAGGCGGCGCTGCCCCTCCGGGCTGCCGCAGGGGATGAGGGCCAGCACGCTGAGCCACAGGGTGAACATCACCGCTGCCTCGTAGGTACCGGCCAGAAGCGGGCGGTTCAGGATGATGGCCGACACCACCGCCTGGGTAAGGGCCAGCACCAGCACCAGCCATCCGGCCCCGCGCCACCAGTTGCCCGGCGCGAACCAGGCCAGGGCTCCCGCCGCCAGGGTGACCCCCAGGCAGGCGTAATAAATGTAGGGGAGTAGAAGTTGGAGGGTCATGGCCTGGCTCCCCTGTGGGGCGGGAGGGCCGAAGTCAGGACCCGCAAGGTGAGAAGTTGACCATGCATGAGCGCGCTGTCCTTAGCGGGGCTGGCTATATCCCAGTCGTTTGCTTTACATAAACATAACGCATCGCCGATAAAAAGCGCCCAGGCTCAACGGCCACCGGAAGCGCTTACCGCGTCCCTATGTTCTTTTTAGCGTTATATCACAAAAAAAATAACGCACCAAAAAAATAATCGTGGGTCTACTTGACCTTGCGGCCTTCCACCCAGACCTGGAACTGTTTCACCAGCCGCCAGAAATCACGGCGCGCCTTTTCCCCCGCCGGGGTCAGGCTGGCCCCGCCGCCCTTCTTGCCTCCGGCCTGCTTTTCCACCAGGGGCTCGGGGGACATGCGGTTCATCTGCTCCACCAGGTTCCAGGCGTGGCTGTAGCTCATGTTCATGGAGCGGGCGGCGGCGGCCAGGGTGCCGTGCTCCGCGATACGCTCCAAGAGCACCACCCGGCCCCAGGAGAGAAAGGTGTCGCCGTCTTTTTCCAACCAGATGCGGCCCTTGAGTTGCAGGCCCGCGGGCTGATTTTCCGGGCCTCTGGCCAGGGCGTTGCGCTCCAGGGGGGCTTTGGGCTTGGGCATGGCTTTTCCATCCAGGGTTGCGGCGGGGCGGCCATGGCCGCCCAAAAGCACCTCATTATAACTTATGGCTTCGGTGGGTGCTCACGCCCGGGCCGGATACGCCGCGATCCCTGCGCGGCCCACGGGAGACGACCAGGGCATGCAAGCCGCGCGGCTTGCGCCTAGATTGGGGGTCAGGGCTTGGCCCCTCCTTCGGGCTTGGGAGCCCAATGAGCGGCCCGGTCCTGGGCCTTGGCCACCTCGGCGGGAGTCAGCTTCTCCAACAGGCTGTCGCGGCGCGTAAGGGCCGCCGGCATTTTGTTGGCCGCGGCCAGGCTGTACCAAAAATAGGCTTCCGCTAAATTCAGGAAGCCTCCCTTGGTGTGGGAGTAGAACTCGCCCAGCTGCAGCATGGCCGGACCGTATCCCTGGTTGGCCGCCCGCGTATACCAGTCCTTCGCCTTGGCAAAGTGCTGGGGTGCTTCGATGCCCTTCAGGTAGCGTTCCGCCAGGCGGTTTTGGGCCCACACCTCTCCGCTCTCCGCGCGCTTGATAAGCTCGGGCATGGGGATGGGCCTGTGTTGCAGTTGCTTGGCAGTCTCGGGCAGCAAATAGCCATCCGCGTCGATCGGTCTTTCATTTTCCGTATGGCCGGCCAGGGGCGCAAGCAACAAAGTCAGGGCCAGTAAAGTTATCAGGGGGCGGGCGATATTCATGATTCAATAATCCTATCTCAGCGATAAACTAAAATTTTGTCTATCATATCAATATATTGGTAATGCCGAAAGTAAATTGTGAGTTGGCGCGCCGCATGGCCAGGGATAATCTGGCCTTGGAGCCGATGACCTGCTACCTTGGGCTACCAATTCTATATGACCGTATCGGCGGGGAGGCCAAGCATGGAACTGAAAGAAACCATCTACCAAGTAAAAGATCGGGTGGCCCTGATCACCCTCAATCGTCCCGAGCGCATGAACGCCTTCACCGTGCAGATGCGTAATGAGTTGCTTTACCTGCTGGGCAAGATCGATCAGGACGACCAAGTGCGGGCAGCGGTGGTCACCGGCGCGGGCCGGGCCTTTTGCGCGGGCATGGACCTGGCCGCCGGGGGCGGCACCTTTGATTACGCCTCCCGCGACTCCCAGGAGGCCTCCATGGCCCAGCACCGCGACGGCGGAGGCCGGGTGGCCTTGGCCGCCTTCAAGTGCCGCAAGCCGGTGATCGCGGCCATGAACGGGGCGGCGGTGGGCGTGGGGATCACCATGACCCTGGCCATGGACATGCGCGTGGCCGCCGAGGACGCCAAGATGGGCCTGGTGTTCACCCGCCGGGGCCTGGTGCCCGAGGCCTGCTCCTCCTGGTTCCTCACCCGCCTGGTGGGCGCGGGCAAGGCCCTGGAGCTGGCCTGCACCGGGCGGGTGTTCCGGGCCGGAGACCAGGCGGGCACCGGCCTGTTCAACTACATCCTGCCCGCCGACCAGGTGCTGCCCAAGGCCCTGGAACTGGCCCGGGAGATCGCGGCCAACACCTCGGCCACCTCGGTGGCCCTGGCCAAGGCCATGCTGTGGCACGGCCTGGCCGAGCCGGACCCTCAGTCGGTGCACCTCATCGACTCGCGGGTGTTTTACTGGGCGGGCAAGCAGCCCGACGCCGCCGAAGGCATCCAGAGCTTCCTGGAAAAGCGGCCGCCGGAGTTCAATATGAGCCCCACCAAGGATATGCCGGACTTTTATCCATGGTGGAAGGAGCCCAAAATCTAGCCCGGCTTCGCCAGGCGGCGCTATGCTGCGTTGCGGGCGTCGCTCGCCTCCTCGGCGTATTGGCATATACGCCTGCGGGTCTCGCTTGCCCGACGCCTTGCCTAGCACCGCCTGGCTGTGCCGGATTCATGGTGAAGATGTATTGCTATAACAATGGAGTATTATTAACTAAAAAACATTAGATTAAACGGACATTGCTTTTGGCCGTCCAACTTTCAATTGGGCTCACGGCTAAAATTTAAAAAAAATTTGCACCAGCTCTTGACATTATTGCCTATTTGGCCAATATTGCAAATAGGAGGTCGTTACATGGACGCCGACCGGCAAAAAAGACTGGAAGCCAGGGCCCGCATCCTCAAGGCGGTGGGCAATGCCAGCCGCCTGCTCATCTTGGAGGAGCTGGCCCAGGGCGAAAAGTGCGTGGCCGATCTCACCCAGGCGGTGGGCAGCGATATATCCACCGTTTCCAAGCACTTGTCCCTGCTCAAGTCGGTTGGCTTAGTGCGCGACGAAAAGCGGGGCAACCAGGTTTTCTACACCCTGCTGGCCCCCTGCGTGCTCAACTTCTTCGACTGCGTGGAGTCGGTCTTGGAAGCCAGGGTGCAGCATCATATAGAGATGATCAGCTAGGCGCCGGGCGATATTTTTTTGCGTTTAACTTTGGCCATTTGGCCAAATGGTTGAGTAGCTGGCATGAAAGAACGTTACAAGCTTCTGATGATCGTGGCCCTGTTCGCGGCGGCCTACTTCGTGCCCTGGAACAGCGAGCCCATCCGCCGCTCGGGCCTGGAAGCCTTCATGATGCTCCAGGAGTACGCCCGGGAGCACGTGCTCACCTGTTTGATACCGGCCTTCTTCATAGCCGGGGCCATCTCGGTGTTCGTCAGCCAGGCTTCGGTGCTCAAGTATTTCGGGGCCCAGGCCAAGAAGTTCCTCTCCTATTCGGTGGCCTCGGTCTCCGGCGCGGTGCTGGCGGTTTGCTCCTGCACGGTGCTGCCGCTGTTCGCGGGCATCTACTCCCGGGGCGCGGGCATCGGCCCGGCCACGGCCTTCCTCTACTCCGGCCCGGCCATCAACGTGCTGGCCATCGTGCTCACCGCCCGCATCCTGGGCTGGGAACTGGGCCTGGCCCGGGCCATCGGGGCGGTGGTGTTCGCGGTGATCACCGGCCTTCTCATGGCCCTCATCTTCCGCAAGGACGACGCGGCCCGCGCCGCCGGGCAAGTCTACCTGCCCGAGGACGCGGCCAGCGGCCGCACCCTGGGCCAGGAATCGCTGTTCATGCTCACCCTGGTACTCATCCTCATCTTCGCGGCCTGGGCCCGCCCGGCCGAGGGCGTGGCAGGCCTGTGGGCGCTTATCTTCGGGCTCAAGTGGTGGATCACCGCCGGGCTTCTGGTGGCCCTGGTGTTCCTCCTTAAGGCCTGGTTCAGCAAGGAAGAGCGTTTGGAGTGGGTGGAGTCCACCTGGGGCTTCATGAAGCAGATATTCCCCCTGCTGGGGGCCGGGGTCCTGGTGGCCGGGTTCATGCTGGGCCGTCCGGGTCATCCCGCCCTTATCCCCGACGAATGGGTCAGCTCCTCCCTGGGCGGCAACTCCCTGGGGGCCAACCTGTTCGCCTCGATGGCCGGGGCTCTGATGTACTTTGCCACCCTCACCGAGATCCCCATCTTGCAGGGGCTCTTGGGCGCGGGCATGGGCAAGGGCCCGGCCCTGGCCCTGCTGCTGGCCGGACCGGCGCTCAGCCTGCCCAATATGCTGGTGATCGGCGGGGTGATGGGTTGGAAAAAGACCGCGGTGTTCAGCGGCATCATCGTGGTGATGTCCACCATCGCGGGGCTTATCTATGGGGCGTTCCTGGTCTGACCGGCCGGACCGCCCAATATTGAAGGCAGGTGGGTGCAATGCAGAACAAGAACATAGTCGCATTACTGGGAATGGCCGGTTTCGTGGTCATGGCCGACAACTGGGTGGTCTCGCCCATCCTGCCCGCCATAGCGGCCAACCTGCACGTAGACGTCACCCGGGCGGGTCTGCTGATCTCCGCCTACATGGTGCCCTTCGGGATATTCCAGCTGGTGTTCGGGCCCCTGGCCGACCGCTTCGGCAAAAAGCAGGTGATCACCTTTTCCATGATTTTGTTCACCCTGGCCACCGGCCTTTGCGCTCTGGGCCTGGGCCTACCGGACCTGGCCCTGTACCGGGCCCTCACCGGCATGTTCGCGGCCTCGGTGATGCCCATATCCCTGGCCCTGATCGGCGACCTGTTCCCCATCGAGAAGCGCCAGGGGGCCATCGGCGGCTTCATGGGCATCTCCTTCCTGGGCCAGGGCCTGAGCATGGCCATCGGCGGGGTGACCGCCTACTTCCTGAACTGGCGGGGAGTGTTTCTCCTGTACGCCGTGCTGTCGGTCATCCCCACCCTGGCGCTGATCAAGGCCTACAGGTCCATCCCGGCCAGCAAGAACCCCCAGGCCAAGTTCCTGGCCCCCTACGCCAAGCTGCTGGCCCACACCCGCAGCCTCTACACCTACATCCTGGTGCTCTTGGAGGGCGTGTTCATCATCGGCAGCTTCTCTTACCTGGGGGCCTACATTTCCCAGACCTATCACTACAATTACCTGCAGATAGGCCTGATCATGACCGCCTTCGGCCTGGCCACGGTGATCGGCGGCAAGCTCAGCGGCAAGCTGTCCCAGGCCATGACTCCGCGCGGCCTCTTGAGCCTGGGCCTGTTGGCGGCGGTGGTGGCCGAGTCGGTCTTCGCCTACCTGGGCGGCAGCCTGGGCTGGCTCATCGCCGGGATCGCCCTGCTGGGTTTCGGCTTCATCTTCACCCACTCCACCCTGCTCACCCGGGCCACCGAGTTCGCCATGAAGGCGCGCGGCGCGGCCATGTCCCTGGTGGCCTTCTGCTTTATGGGCGGCGGCGGCCTGGGCACCGCCCTGGGCGGGGTGGTGATCCAGCACGAGGGTTTCCGCGGCTTGTTCCTGATCTACGGCGGCTGCCTTTTTGTAAGCTGGCTGCTTAGCTTCGCCCTGATCCGCCACCATATTATTCAGACCGACGAACTGGCCCTGGAGGTGGCGGAGTAGCCGGGCATGGCCCCCACGGGCCTGCCGGCGTTGCTTGTAACCTAAAAATCATCCAAAAATCCCACGGAGGTGGTAGACATGGAAATCAAGGTGTTGGGCCCCGGTTGCGCCAAGTGCAAAAAAACCGAGGAGGTGGTCAAGGAGGCGGTGGCCGAGGCCGGAGTGGCGGCCGAGGTGGAAAAGGTCACCGGCATGATGGACATCGCCGCCTACGGCGTGCTGGGCACTCCCGCGGTGGTGGTGGACGGCCAGGTCAAGCTGGTGGGCAAGGTGCCAACCAAAGACCAGGTAAAATCCTGGCTGGCCGATTAAACTATATCTTTCAAGTGGTGGTTTATAAAATGGCGGATAGTTGTTGCGCTAATGGGGGGCAGGCGATGCTGTTGGCCTGTTCAGGTGCTTCCAACGTGGGCCAGTTGACCAACCAGGCCTGCGTGGAACTGACCCAAGAGGGGTTTGGCAAGATGTTTTGCCTGGCCGGGGTCGGAGGCAAGTTGCAGGGCTTCATCCAAGCGGTGAAGGACGCGCCGGAGGTGGTGGTCTTGGACGGCTGCGAAAAAGGCTGCGCCAAGGCCATCATGAATGAGGCGGGCTTGCCCCTCAGGGGCTATGTGGTGCTGACCCAACAGGGCATCGCCAAGAACAAGGAGCTGAACCTCAAGCGCGAGGAAGTTGAGCAGGTCAAGGAACTGGTGCGCGGCGCCCGGTCACCCCTGCTTATGGCCGCGCCGGGCGGCTCCTGCGGTTGCCGCGGCTAGGGGAGAGGTCTCTGGAGTTCTCCGCCGACATATTGACCGCCCCGCCGGAGGAGATGGTCTGCTATTGCTCCCAGGTGAGCAAGGGGGAGATCCTCGCGGCCATGCGGGCCGGGGCCAAGACCCTGGAAGACATCAAAAGCGTCACCGGTGCCTGCCGGGAGGGACGCTGCAAGGAACTCAGCCCCCGGCGGCGGTGATGCTCCCGGGAGATAAAAATCCTCCTCGGGCAGGGGGAAGGCGCCGGGAGCCTGATCGCTGGGCTGGGCTGACTAGGCCGCAACTATGAACCTTGAGCAAAGGTGACCACAGATGAGCGATATGCCCAAAAAACGCATTCTCTTTCTCTGCACCGGCAACTCCTGCCGCAGCCAGATGGCCGAGGGGTTCACCAACGCCCTGCGCGGCGAGGAGTACGAGGCCAGTAGCGCCGGGGTGGCCCCCGGCCGGGTGGACCCCCGGGCGGTCAAGGTCATGGCCGAGGCCGGGGTGGATATATCGGGCCAAAAGTCCAAGGCCCTGGACCCCTTCATCGGCCAGGACTGGGACTGGGTGGTCACCCTGTGCGACAACGCCAACGAGGCCTGCCCCTTTTTCCCCGGCCCGGTTACTCGGGTGCACCGCGGCTTCGACGACCCGCCCCTGTTGGCCCAGGGCGCGGCCAACGAAGACGAGGCCCTGGCCCCCTACCGCCGGGTGCGCGATGAGATCAAGGCCATGGTCGAGGGACTGCCCCAGAGCCTGCAAGACTGACCTCCATCAGGGAGACACCGAAGATGCCCCCCACTGAAGTTAAAAAGCTATCTTTCCTGGACCGCTTCCTCACCCTGTGGATTTTTCTGGCCATGGCCGTGGGGGTGGGCTGGGGTTATTTCTTCCCCGGCGTGCGCCAGGTCATGGACTATTTCTCGGTGGGCACCACCAACCTGCCCATCGCCATCGGCCTGATACTGATGATGTACCCGCCCCTGGCCAAGGTGCGCTACGAGCAACTGGGCCAGGTGTTCAAGAACGTGCGGGTGCTGGTGCTCTCCCTGGTGCAGAACTGGGTCATCGGGCCGGTCTTGATGTTCGCCCTGGCGGTTACCTTCCTCTCCGGGCAGCACGCCTACATGGTGGGGCTCATCCTCATCGGCCTGGCCCGCTGCATCGCCATGGTCATCGTGTGGAACGACCTGGCCCGGGGCGACCGGGAATACTGCGCCGGGCTGGTGGCCTTCAACAGCATCTTCCAGGTGCTGTTCTTTAGCCTCTACGCCTGGTTCTTCATCACCGTGCTGCCCCAGTGGCTGGGCATGGAGGGCATGGCCGTACAGGTGTCCATGGGCCAGATCGCCCAGAGCGTGTTCATCTACCTGGGCATCCCCTTCATCGCCGGGATCATCAGCCGGGTGGTGGGCCTGAAGCTAAAGGGCCGCCAGTGGTATGAGGAAGTCTTCATCCCCAAAATCAGCCCCATAACCCTCATCGCCCTGCTGTTCACCATCTTGGTGATGTTCAGCCTCAAGGGCGAGTACATCGTGGCCCTGCCCCTGGACGTGGTGCGGGTGGCCATCCCCCTGTGCATCTACTTTGTGGTGATGTTCCTGGTAAGCTTCTGGCTGTCGCTCAAGGCCAGGGCCACCTACGAGCAGGCGACCACACTGTCTTTCACCGCGGCCTCCAACAACTTCGAGCTGGCCATCGCGGTGGCCGTGGCCGTGTTCGGCATCGACAGCGGCCAGGCCTTTGCCGCGGTGATCGGCCCCCTGGTGGAGGTCCCGGTCCTGATCGGCCTGGTCAATGTGGCCCTGTTCTTCAAGCGCAAGTACTTCCCCTATGCCGTGGAAGGCCCCACCGGAGTTTGCCACGTAAGCTGCAAGCCCTAACTCTTAATCTTAGAAAGTTCCGCTGACCATGAAACGATTTCACTTAACGCTGTTTATGGTGCTGGCCCTGTCCCTCACCCTGCTGGCGGCCGCCTCCGGTCCGGCCTCGGCCACCGAGAAGTTGCCGGTAAAGGGCATGGTCACCCTGGTTGACCTGGGGTCGCATCAATGCATTCCCTGTCGCATGATGGAGCCAATCCTTGCCGAGCTCAAGGAGGAGTACAAGGGCAGGGCGGCCATAGTGTTCCTGGACGTCTGGAAAGACCGCAGCCTGGCCCCTCAGTACGGCATCCGAGCCATCCCCACCCAGGTCTTCTATGACAAGCAGGGCCGCGAGGCCTTTCGCCACGAGGGCTTCTTGAGCAAGGAAAACATCGAGCTGGTGCTGGCCAAGCTGGGCGTGGAGAAACCCAAGGCGCCCGCCAAGTAGGCGGCGCGACCAGGGGGCGGAGCGGGCATGTTGGATCAGTTTTTCATAACCCTGAACGCCTGGATCACCTCGGGTAGCCTCATCGCCCTGGCCGGGGCCTTTTTATGGGGCATGGTCAGCGTGGCCCTTAGCCCCTGTCATCTGGCCTCCATTCCTCTCATCGTCACCTATGTGGCGGGTCAGGACCAGAGCGTGCGGCCGCGTAGCGCCGCCTTTTACGCCGCGGCCTTCACCGGCGGCCTGTTAATCACCATCGCCCTGGTGGGGGTGGTCTGCGCCTGGCTGGGGCTGATGCTGGGCGATGTAGGGCCCTACTGGACCATCCTGGTGGGCGCGGTGCTCATCTGGGTGGCCCTTGACATGCTGGGGGTGCAAGCCTTCTCCATGTCCGGCAACCTCATGGGTCGCCTCAAGGTCAAGGGCATTAGCGGGGCGTTCGTCCTGGGCCTGGCCTACGGGGTTCTCTCGGGATCGTGCACCTTCGGCTTCATCGCCCCCATCCTGGCCATCATCACCGTGCAAAAAGACATCCTGGCCGGGCTTTTGATGATCACCCTGTTCGGCGTGGGCCACGCCCTGCCCATCGCCCTGGCGGGCAGCTCCACCGCACTGGTGGGCAACGTGCTGGAGAACAACTCCTTTCAGCGGGGCAGCCTTTGGTTCAAGCGGGCGGCCGGGGTGGGCATCGGCCTTTTGGGCGCATACTTCATCGTTTCGCCTTTCACCGGCGCATAAGGGACCGGCGAGGGTCTTGAAAGAGGTTGGGCTAATGAACACGGCCCTCTATAAGAAAGTGGTGCTGCTGGGGGTGTTGGCGGCGGCCTTGTCGCTCTGTGGCGCGGCGTGGGTTTGGGCAGGGGGAGGCCAAGCCCCGGCCCAAAGCCTGAAGGAGTTGCTTGAGCGCTACGATTCCAAGCGCTGCCAGGAGTGCCACGGCGAAATATATGAGCAGTGGTCGCGCTCCCACCACGCCCGCTCCCTCATGGGCCTGGACGGCTTCAGCTTCATGAGCAAGTACCTGCGCAAGGGGCCGCTGGCGGTGACCAAGCCCCAGGAAGCCACCCTGGCCAATTTCCCCTGCGCCAAGTGCCACCTGCCCCAACTGATGAACGCCGACCCCAAGGTGGCCCGGGAGTTGGCCGAGGTGATCTGGCGGGACGACAAGGCGGTGGTGGGCCGCTTGAACATAGGCTGCCTGGTGTGCCACCAGGACAAGGCCGTGGTGCACCACCGCCCCGAGCCCGGCGTCCTCTACGGGCCCAAGGCCCTGCCGGAGCACGAGGGAGAGATCAAGGCGGTGCGTAGGAGCGCCTTCATGGCTTCGCCCGCCTTTTGCGGCCAGTGCCACGGCATGGGCCCCAACTTCGAGTTCACCCCGCCGGTGCAGTGCGCCACGCTCTATGGCAGCTATCTGCACGGCTACGTGGCCGACGGCGGCGCGCGCACCTGCCTGGACTGCCACATGTCCGGCGCCGACCATACCTTCCCGCCCGACTTCAGCGACCATGAGGCCACGGCCAAGCTCTACCGGGCCGCCCTGCCCATGGAGGTGGAGGCTCTGCCTTACACCTTCCATCCGGGGCACAAACAGAATGCGCCCCAGGTGGTGGTGGGGGTGACCATCCAGAACCGGGCGGGTCACCGCATCCCAGACGGTTGACCCTCCCGGGCGCAGGTGGTTCTGGAAGCGACCGCCAAGGATGAAAACGGAAAAGAGCTCTTCAAGGAAAAACGCATCTTCATGCCTCAATGCACCGACAGCCTGGGCCCGGCCATGGTTTTGGGGCCGGACCGCAAGCTGGGCATCGTGCGCGACACCACCTTGCAGCCCTTCAAGCCCAAGCGCGAAAGCTTCGTCATCCTCCTGGGCAAGCCCTGCCGGGAGCTGACCCTGCGGGTGAGGCTCTATTACGAGCTGCGCCCCGGCCAGGATATCCCGCTGCATCTTTGGGAGAAAAAAGTTCCGGTGTCGGGCTTATTCGCCGCGCATTAATCTCCTGCCTCGGCAAAATGGCTTTATTGATAGCCCCGTTGACTGCTTTACTCGCGGCCACGGGGCTATCATAATTTGAGGTGAGCAGTTTCGTATTTCGGTAAACCAGGCCCTGACGACCAGGGGGGGAAGGCATATCCCATGGCTAAAGCGCTGAAGATCATCGTGGTGGTGTTGCTGGGGTTGGCCGCCTTGGCGGCCCTGGCCATCACCATCCTGCCCAAGGCCCTGCCCCTCAGCTCCATGCTGGCCGGGGCGCTGGAAGAAAACCTGGGCCGCAAGGCCACGGTGCAGGAGGTGTCGCTGGGCCTTTGGGGCGGCCTTGACCTGCAGGTGAAGGGCCTGGTGGTCGAGGACAAGCCGGAGTACGGCGGCCGTCCCCTGGCCAAGCTGGGCTCGCTGCAACTGGAGGCCAGCCTCTGGCCCCTGGTCACCGGCCGCGTGGTGGTGGACCAGATTCTGGTGGACGGCCTTGAGCTGTCCATGGTGCGGGCCAAGGACGGCCGCCTGAACTGGCGGGATCTGCCGGCCAAGGAGGGCAAGGCGGGCAAGGGAGGCGGGGCGGCCATGGCCGGGCCCAAGGAGGCCCCGGACGACGGCAGCTTGTTCATCCGCAAATTGGCGGTCACCGGCTCGACGCTTCACCTGTTCAACCAGGCCAACGGCAAGCGTAGCGAGCTGCCCCTGGAGCGCTGCGAGCTGAGCAGCGACCTTTCCCTGAACAATTCCTCGGGCAGCATGGACCTGGCCATGCCGGGCCTCAGCCTCACCTCCGGCTTCAAGAGCCGGGGCTATGGCGACAGCTTCAAGCTGGACCAGGGCCGCCTGGACCTCAAAATCGACCTGGCCCAGCTGGCCGTCCGCCTGGCTCCCCTGGCCCCGGCGCTCAGGGCCCAGGGCCGGGTGCTGGTCACCGGCCTGGCCAGCGGCGACGCTGCGGCCCTCATGGTGCAGGCCCAGGCCCAGGCCAAGGATTTGCAGGTGCGGACCGGGGCCATGAAGCGGCCCTTCCGGGTGGGCGACGCCTCCTGGGCCGCCCAGGCTTCCGTGCATTTGAACGCCAAAACCGTGGACATAAAGCAGGCCCAGTTGCTCATCCCCCAGGCGGGCATGGTGCACACTCTCAAGGGCGTGCTGGGCTGGGGCAAGTCCCTGGGCAAGAGCGACGCGGTCTACGACCAGCAGACCGACCTGGCCAAGCTGGCCGCCTTCGTGGAGCCCCTGCTGCCCTGGCCGCTAAAGGCCAGGGGCCAGGCCGGCAAGCATGTGCTGTTCAAGGGGGCCGGGCCGGGGGTCATGGAGGTGAGCGGCCAGGGCATGGTGCGCGACGCCATGGTCGAGAGCCCCGCCTGGCCCGCGCCCTGGAGAGAACCAGAACTGCGGGTGGACTTCAAATATCTTTTCAAGCAAGAGGCCAGGGCGCTGGTGATCCAGCAGATGGACTGGTTCTCCACCCCGGCCAAGCTGGGCCTCACCGGCATGGTCAAGCTGGAGAAGGACCAGGCCAAGCTGCGCCTGAAGGTGGCGGGCGAATACCTGGACCTGGACCGCCTGCCCCTGGGCCTGCCGCCAGACGGTCGTGGCAAGGCCTCGGCCCGCGCCGGCAAGGCGGCCAAGGCGGGAGCCCCGGCCCCGGCCGGGCAAAAGGCAGCCAAGACCCAAGCGGAAAAGGCGGCCAAGATCCGCAAGGACCTCGAGGGCCTGGACGCCGAGCTGGAGGTCAAACTGGCGCGCCTGACCATGAAGGGCTACCAGATCAAGGATCTTCAGACCAAGTTGCAGGTGAAGGATCAGAAGGCGGAGATCGTAGATTTCAAGGCCGGTTTCCTGGGCGGCGGCGTCCAGACCAAGGCGGCGGTGGACTTCAAGCCCGCCACGCCGGAGGGCAAGTTCAGCGCCCAGGCCAAAAACATCCAGATCACCCCCTCGGTGTTCACCAAGCTCAAGAACGACTTCCCCCTGTTCGCCCTGCCGCTCAGCAGCCTGGAGGGCGTGTTCTCCCTGGAGAGCCAAATGGCCTGGCAGGGGCTGGAGCCGGAGGTGATCCTGACCTCGCTCACCGGCAAGGGCAGCCTCAAGGCCCAGGACGGGGTGACCATCGGCATGGACTTCCTGGATAACGTGGAGTCGGTGGCCAAGATGTTCGGCAACGACCTGGCCAACCTTCCCCGGCGCTTCGAGAAATTTCAGGGCGACTACACCATCGGCCGGGGCAAGGTGAACTACGACATCGCCCTGATGGCGGGTAAAGACGAGATGGACGCCCAGATCATCGGCAACACAGGTTTGCTGGACGACTCCCTGGACGCCAAGATCAAGTTCAAGGCCGACACCGTGGGCCACACCCTGCGGAATTTCCTGGACAAGGACGGCACCTTCCCCATCGGCCTGGGCGGCACCATCCACAAACCGGTGCCCAAGCTGGACCTGCAGGGCAACCTGATTCCCGCAGCGGAGAGCCTCATCAAGAATCTGCTGAATCGCTAGCCGCCCGCTTCGCCGGAGCCCAAAAAAGCCCCCGCGCCCGGTGCCGCCGGGAGCGGGGGCTTTGCAGTTGACGGAGCCTACAGGCCCTGGGCCTTGAGCATCACCTTAATGGTGCGTACCACGATCTGCAAATCGCCGCGCAGCACCTGCCAGCCGCTGCCGGTGCGCACCATCTCCACGTAGTCCCGGTCCAGCAGATACTGGTCGTCGCGGCTCAGGCCGTGGCCCTTGAAAGACTGGTAGCGCCCGGTTATGCCCGCCCGCAGCACTTTCCAGTTGAGCACCCCGGCGGCCAGGGCCTCTTGGTACACCTCCAGGTTGATGGGCCGGGGCCCTACCACGCTGATGTCGCCCAGGAAGATGTTGATGAGCTGGGGCAGCTCGTCCAGGTAGATCTTTTGCAGCACCGAGCCCACCTTGGTCATGGAGTGGCCGTCCCACTCCAGGTACTTGGTGTGAATGAACTTGCCCTGGCGCTTGAGCTCCTCGATTACCTCGGGCTTGAAGATGAAGAACTTCATGAAGTGGAAGGTGCGTCCCTGGGAGATGCGCGGCTCGTAATAAAACAGGGGCGCTCCCGCCTGGCCCCGGCCCAGGTGCTCCAGAAAGATGGCCAGCATGGTGACCAAGAACACCGGCAGGGTGAGGGTTAGCACCGTCCCGGAAAAAACGATGTCAAAGGCGCGCTTCAGGAAGGGTGTGGGGATGGGCTGGTCGGGTAGGGGGGGCAGGGCCCGGGCCTTGGCCAGCAGGGCCAGGATTTCCGGAGTGGCTTCCCGCTGGGCCGCCTTCTCCATGGCTTCGCTCATGGCACACCTCTAGTAGGTTCTACTTAGGGTTTCAGGTTAACAGCGGCCCTCGGCCACGGGCAATACTAACTAAACCGCTCGTCGGCTTTCTTGGTGGGCGCGTCCTGGGCCTTGTCCGCCAGCCAACCGGTGCGCACCTCGCCGGGAGGCGCATCGAACTTGGGCACGTAGGGTTTGAGGTCCATGAGCGGGCTCTGGTCCAGCATGTCCACGCCCTTCAGGCGCAGCACGTTGCCTTCGACCGCCACCAGTTCCACCACCGACAGGCCCAAGGGGTTGGGCCGGGCCGGGGCCCTGGTGGCGAAAAGGCCGTGCTCGTTCTGGTCCAGGAAGGGCTTTACCTTGAGCTTGAAGGCCGCCGCAAGGTGGCAATGATAGAGCAGAATCACATGGCTGAAGCCATCCAGCCCCTCCAGGGCGGGGGCCAGCTCCGGGCGCAACTCGGCCCGTCCCAGGGCGTCACCGGCCCCGCAGGGCTGGATGGGCGCGCCGCTGGGCTCGCGGAAGGGGGTGTACAACAGGCCTATGGGCTCGTAGCAGATTTGATCCATGATCAGCCTCGGTGTTTTATTTCCAGCAGCCCCACCGCCACCGGCAGCAGGAGCATGACCAGGCCCAGACCGGTCACCCCGCCCCAGGCCCACCTGCTCCACAGGGCGCCCGCCGCGGTGATGCCCGCCCAGCCGCCCAAATAATACACCAATACCTATAGGCTGTTCCCCCGGCCCCGGCTGGAGCTGGGGCGCAGGTTCAAAAGCCCCTGGCTGGTGGCGTGGACGGTGAAGCGCCCGGCGTTTATGGCCGCGGCCACCAGGCCGAAGACCAGGGCCTTCAAGGGCAGATGGCCTTGAACCGGGCGCAAGGCCTCAGGACTCTTGGGCGGCCGGGCGCAGGAACACCGCCCCCAGGGGCGGCAGGGTCAGCTCCAGGGAATAGGCGCGGCCGTGAACTCCGATGTTCGAGGCGTTCACCCCCCCGGCGTTGCCCACCCCGCTGCCGCCGTATTCCGGGGCGTCGCTGTTGAAAATCTCTTGCCAGAAGCCGGGCCGGTCCACCCCCACCCGGTAGTGTTTGCGGGGCACGGGGGTGAAGTTGAGCACCGCCAGCATGGAGGCCCCGGCGGCCGGGTTCAGGCGCAGCAGGGCCAGGACGCTGGCCTCGGTGTCGTTGCAGTCCACCCAGGAGAAGCCCTCGGGCTTCAGGTCCACCTGCATGGCCGGTTCGTTGCGATAGGTCCGGTTCAGGTCGCTCACCAGGCGCTTCATGCCGGAGTGGGATTCGTAGTCCAGCAGGGCCCAATCCAGGGTGCCTTCGTGGTTCCACTCGCTCCACTGGGCGATCTCCCCGCCCATGAACAGCAGCTTCTTGCCCGGCTGGGCGTACATGTAGCTGTGCAGCAGGCGCAGATTGGCGAACTTTTGCCAGTTGTCGCCGGGCATCTTGCCCAACAGCGAACTCTTGCCGTGCACCACCTCGTCGTGGCTCAGCGCCAGCACAAAGTTTTCGGTGAAGGCGTAGAGCATGCGGAAGGTGAGCTTGTCGTGGTGGAACTTGCGGTGGATGGGGTCCTGACGGAAGTAGACCAGGGTGTCGTGCATCCAGCCCATGTCCCATTTCAGGCCGAAGCCCAGGCCGCCCAGGTAGGCGGGGCGGCTGACCATGGGCCAGGCGGTGGATTCCTCGGCGATGTTGGCGATGCCCGGATTGGCCGCGTAGGTCTCGATGTTCATGCGGGTCAGCAGACCCACCGCCTCCAGGTTTTCGTTGCCCCCGTACTGGTTGGGTATCCACTCCCCGTCCTTGCGGGAGTAGTTGAGGTAGAGCATGGAGGCCACCGCGTCTACCCTCAGGCCGTCGGCGTGCATTTCCTTGAGCCAGAACATGGCGCTGGAGAGCAAAAAGGAGCGCACCTCGTCGCGGCCGTAGTTGAAGATGTCGCTCAGCCAGTCGGGGTGGAAGCCCTGGCGGGGGTCGGCGTGCTCGTAGAGGTGGGTGCCGTCGAAAAAGTCCAGCCCGTGGCCGTCGGTGGGAAAGTGGCTGGGCACCCAGTCCAGGATCACTCCCAGGCCCCGCTGGTGCAGATAGTCCACAAGATACTTGAAATCCTGGGGCGGGCCGAAACGGGAGGTGGGGGCGAAGTAGCCGGTGACCTGATAGCCCCAGGAGCCGCCGAAGGGGTGCTCCATGATGGGCATGAACTCCACGTGGGTGTAGTTCAGCTCCTCCAGATAATCGGCCAGCAGGGGAGCCAGCTCGCGGTAGCCCAGGGTCTCGCCGTCCGGGCCCTTTCGCCAGGAGGCCAAGTGCATCTCGTAAGTGGCCATGGGCCGGTCCAGGACGTTGCCCTGGCTCCGCCGGTTCATCCACTCGGCATCGCCCCACTCATAGGCCGGGTCCACCACCACCGAGGCGGTGAGGGGCGGCACCTCGGCGGCCTGGGCCAGGGGGTCGGCCTTGTCCACCTGATAGCCCATGTTCTTGGATTCGATGTGATACTTGTAGCGCTGCCCGGCCAGCACCCCGGGCACGAAGCCCTCCCAGATGCCCGAGCCCGACCGCAGGGCCAGGGGGGCGGTGTGCTGGTCCCAGCCGTTGAAGTCGCCCATGACGAACACGGCGTGGGCGTTGGGCGCCCAGACCGCGAAGTAGGTGCCCTCTTGCCCCGCCACCTCCATCTGATGGGCCCCCAGCTTGTTGTAAAGCTCCAGATGGCTGCCTTCGTTGAACAGATATAGGTCGTCATCGCTAAGCAGCGAAAAGGGGGCTTTTTTGGCTTTGGCCTTGGCCATGGGCTCCTCGCGGTAAATAATTGCTGAGTATAGCTTACCATTATGGCAGCGTACGGCGGGCATGCAAGGCCGCCGGGGCTCAGCCCGTTGTTTTTAGCTGCTCCAGGGCCTAGGATATTAGGCTAATGTTCCTGTCCCAAAGCTGGTAGCGCGATAATGAATCCTGACCTCAAAACACAAGGCAAGCAAGGGCGCCGGGTGACCTGGGTGGGGGCCTGGGTGAACCTGGTCCTGGCCCTGGGCAAGCTGTTGGCCGGCATCTACGGCAACAGCCAGGCCATGATCGCCGACGCGGCCCACTCCCTGAGCGACCTGGTCACCGATGCGGTGGTGCTCCTGGGCCTCAAGTGGGGGCGCAGCGACCCGGACGACCGGCACCCCTTTGGCCACGGCCGCATCGAAACCCTCTCCACCCTGGTGGTGGGGGTGGTGCTCGCCGCTCTGGCCGTGGGCCTGGGCTACGACGCCATCGAACAACTTATCCGGGGAGACCAACATCACCCCACCTGGCTGGCCTTGTCCGCGGCGGTGGTTTCCATCCTGGCCAAGGAGGCCCTGTACCGCTACACGGTGCTGGTGGGCCGCAGGATCAAGAGCCAGGCCGTGGTGGCCAACGCCTGGCACCACCGCTCCGATGCCCTCAGCTCGGTGGCGGTTTTGGTGGGCGTGGCCGGGGCCATGATCAACCCGGCCTGGCACAGCCTGGACGCCTGGGCCGCCCTGGTGGTCTCCCTGCTCATCCTCAAGGTGGGGGGTGAGGTGCTTTGGGGCGCGCTCCAGGAAATGGTGGACACCGCGCCCTCGTCGGAGGTCATGGACTCCATCAAGCACTGCGCCTTGGGTGTGGCCGGGGTGGAGCAGGTGCACGACCTCAAGGTGCGCAGCATCGGCGGCCGCTTGCAGATGCAGATCCACGTGGTGGTGGACGGGGAGCTTCGGGTATCCCAAGGCCACGACATCGCCAAGGCGGTGGAGCTCTGTCTGCAGACCGAGATGCCCGACGTGGGCGAGGTGATCGTGCACGTGGACCCGGATGACAGGCCATAGCAAGGCGGCGCCCCGCGCCGGGGAAGGTTTTTTCGCATGAGCCAAGACAACTTTGACGTGGTGATTCTGGGCACCGGCCCGGCCGGGCTCCAGGCGGCCATCCATGCGGCCCGCAAAAAGGTCTCCGTGCTGGTGTTGGGGCGCAGGCCCCAGAGCAGCCTGTACAAGGCCCACGTGGAGAACTTCTGCTGCCTGGGCAAGATCGCCGGCCAGGACCTCCTGGACGCGGGCCGGGAGCAGGCCCAGAGCTTCGGGGCCCAGATGTGGGACGAGGACGTGTTGGAGGTGGAGCCCCAGGGCGAGGGCTTGTTGGTCAAGACCGAGAGCGGCCGGGAGGTGGCGGCCAAGGCCCTGGTGCTGGCCATGGGCATCAGCCGCAACAAGCTGGGGGTCAAGGGCGAGAAGGAGCTTTTGGGCAAGGGGGTCAGCTACTGCGTGGACTGCGACGCCGGGTTCTACCGCCAGGCCAAGGTAGCGGTGGTGGGCGAGGGCAGCGCGGCCTTCAGCGGGGCCTTGACCATGCTCATGGTGGCCAGCGAGGTGCACCTGATCTACGGCCAGGCCACGGTGGACCCCACCCTGGCCGCCCAAGTGGAGGCAAGCGGCATAATCGCCCACCCCGGCCGCAAGGTTAAGGCCATCTTGGGCACCGACAAGGTGGAGGGCCTGGAGCTGGACGACGGCGCGACCCTGGAGGTGGAGGGGGTGTTCATCGAGCTGGGGGCCAAGGGAGCGGTGGCCCTGGCCGGGACCCTGGGGGTGATGATGGACCCGGAGACCATGCAGTACGTCGCCGCCGACAAGAAGCAAGCCACCAACCTGCCCGGCGTCTACGCCTGCGGCGACATCACCGGGCCGCCCTGGCAGGTGGCCAAGGCGGTGGGCGAGGGCTGCGTGGCCGGGCTGGAGGCCGCCGCCTTTGCCAAGGGCCGCCGGGGGTAGGGGCTCCCCCCCCTAAATTACGGGTTTCCCCCCATGGCGGCCGGAGCCGGCTTTTTCATAGGATATATTTGAGAAATTAAGGACAAAGGGCCCATGGAGGGCTGATGAGGCCGCGCAAGGGCAGGCCTGATCATGGGTCGGTCCGTTTATCCTGCTTGCGGCGAGGTGGCATGAGCGATTTCCCTCTGCCCCGCATAAAGGATTTTTTGCAGTCGGTGGTCCCCTTCGACAGCATGGAGGAGACTGAGCTGCAACGAGTGGTGGGCCTGATGGACCTGGCCTACTTTCCGCATGGCGAGGTGATCATCCAGGCGGGCGAGGACCCCTCCAAGAATCTCTACGTCATCATGAACGGCTCGGTGAGGGTGACCCTGCCCCGTCAAAGCGGCGAGGAGCTGCTCATCGACGTGCGGGGGGAGGGCGACACCTTTGGTGCGCTCAGCCTTTTGCAGGGCGAGCTGGCCCTATTCACGGTGACGGCCCAGGAAGACCTGCTGGCCTTCATGTTGCCCGACGAGCCCTTCAGGGCTTTGGTCAGGGACAACCCGGTCTTCAAGCGCCACTTCAGTTTTTCCCTGGCCCGCAACATAGACGCGGTGCGCCGGGCGGCCGACCACCACACCACCCAGATGACCGGCACCGAAACCCTGGGCCTGGACGCGGTGCTCACCGGCAGCCGGGTGCACGAGCTGATGAGCAAGAGCTTGCTCACCTGCCTGCCCGCCACTCCGGTGAAGGCGGCGGCCATACTCATGACCCAGCGCAAGGTGGGCTCCATCATGGTCTGCGAGGCGGGGGGGCGGCCCCTGGGCATCCTCACCGACACCGATCTCAGGGTGCGGGTGCTGGCCGCCGGGGTGGCTCCGGACGTGGCCGTGGCCGAGGTGATGAGCCGCTCGGTGAAGGCCATATCGCCCCAGGCCTTCGCCTTCGAGGCCATGATCGAGATGGCCCGCCATGGGGTGCACCACCTGGCGGTCACCGAGGAGCAGCGCCTGGTGGGGGTGATCAGCGACCACGATTTGACCATGGTCACCGGCTCCTCGCCGGTGGGGGTGATGAAAGAGGTAGCCAAGGTTTCCAGCCTGGAGGACCTGGCCGGGCTGCCCCGGCGCATGAACCGGGTGATGGAGACCCTGCTGCGCCTGGGGGGAAGCGCCGAGTACATGCTGGACGTGCTCAGCGAGTTCAACGACCGGCTCACCATGCGCCTGATCCGCCTCACCCAGAGCGCCATGGAGCACAAAGGGCTGGGGCCGCCCCCGGTGCAGTTCTCCTGGCTGGCCCTGGGATCGGCCGGACGGCGGGAACAGGCCCTGCACCAGGGACAGGACTACGCGGTGGTCTACGCCAACGTGCCCCCGGACCGCGAGGAAGTGGTGCACACCTGGTTCAGCGAGTTCGCCCGGCGCATGATAGAGGGGCTCTCCTCCTGCGGGTTCAAGGGCACCTCCGAGGCGGTGATGAACGACGCGCTCCTGTGCTGCCGCAGCGAGGCCTCCTGGGAGGAGTCGCTCATGGCCTGGATTGGGGGAGGGCATCCCCAGGCCCTGGCCATGGCCGCCAAATACTTCGATCTCAGGGCGGTGTACGCGGAAACCAGCTTTGTGGAGACGATTTGGAACAAGATTTTCAGCGCCATTGAAGCCAACCGCGGTTTTCTGGGCCGCCTGCGCATGGCCGGCTCCCAGGCCCGGCCGCCGGTGGGTTTCCTGCGCCAGTTCGCGGTGGACTCCGAAGGCGGCTACCTGGACCGGCTCAACCTGGAGGAAGTGGCCCTGCAGCCGGTGGTGGAGGCGGCCAGGCTGATGGCCCTGGACCAGAGGCTGCGCCAGACCAACACCCTGGAGCGCCTGGGGGCGGTAACCCGGCTGGGCCTGCTGAAGGACCGCATGGCCGAGGACCTCTACGAGGCCTTCAGCTTCGTGACCCTGCTCAGGATCGCCCGGCGCCTGGAGGAGCGCCACAACGGCAAGGACGAGGGGGTCTATCTGGACCCGGCGGAGTTGAACCGGGTGCAGCGCAAGATGCTCAAGGAAAGTTTCCAGGTGGTGGGCAAGTTGCAGGAGTTTATCGCCCAACGCTATGCCCAGTAACCCAGGACCCGGATAGAGAGGAAGGCGTGGATTTGTGGCAGGCCAAGCTACTAAACCGGGCCACTCGTCTGCGCCTGGCCCACCGCAGCCTGCCCGACGAGGCCCGGGCCAATCTTTCGGTGCTGGACGGCCTCAACGCAAAGGCCCCGGTTTCGGCCCAGCGCTACGTGGTGGTGGACCTGGAGACCACCGGCCTGGACCACACCAAGGACCGGGTGGTGAGCGTGGGGGCCTTCCGGGTGGTGGGGGGGCACATTCGCCTGGGGGAGGTGTTCAACGAGTTTGCCAACCCCGGCCGGGGCATACCGGTGGAGTCCATCAAGGTGCACGGCATCACCCCGGACAACATCCGCGACGCCCGGCCCGCCTGGGAGGTGTTTCGCGATTTTCTGGGCTTCTTGGGGCGCGACATATTGGTGGCCCATTTCGCCCGCTTTGACATGTTTTTCTTGAACCGGGTGATGCGGGCCCAATACGGCATGCGCCTGCAAAACCTGGTGGTGGACACGGTTTTGATGTGCCGGGCCGCCCTGATCGAACCAGACCCCTACGGCCAGAAGAAGGGGGCCAAGCGTTGCAGCTTGGACGCCCTGGCCGCCCGCTACGGGTTGGAGGTGCCGGAGCGGCACACCGCCCTGGGCGACGCCATGGCCACGGCTTTGATTTTGCAACGCCTGCTGCCGGAGATGGAGCACGCGGGGTGGAAAACCTTGGGGGATTTAATCCGGGTGGCCGGGGTGCAATAAAGTTGGTGGAAATTTGCTATCCTGTTTCAAGCTGATTGCGGCGCGCCCCGGGGCGGCCGATATAGCTTGGGCCAGTTTGGTACCCGTTAAACAATGCGGGAGAAAGGACGCGTGATGGCTGACGATAAGGTTTTGGAAAAAAACGGGCTGTACTATCCTCCTCAGTCCTTTGTGGAAAAAGCCCACATCAACAGCTTTGAGCAGTACCAGGAGATGTACAAGCGCTCCATCGATGATCCTGAGGGATTTTGGGGGGAAGTGGCCCAGGGGTTCCATTGGGATAAGAAGTGGGACAAGGTCCTGGACTTCAACTATCATCGCTCCAAGGGGCCCATCAGCATTGAGTGGTTCAAGGGCGCCAAGACCAACATGACCTACAACTGCCTGGACCGCCACCTGGAGACCAGGGGCGACCAGCCGGCGCTGCTTTGGGAGGGTAACGAGCCCGGCGAGGACCGGATAATCACTTATCGTCAGCTTTTTGAGCACGTGTGCAAGTTCGCCAACGTGCTCAAGGGCTTCGGGATCAAGAAGGGCGACCGGGTCACCATCTACCTGCCCATGATCCCCGAGCTGGCCATCTCCATGCTGGCCTGCGCCCGCATCGGCGCCATCCACAGCGTGGTGTTCGGCGGCTTCTCGGCCGAATCCCTGAAGGACCGCATCGTGGACTCCGAGTGCAACCTGGTGATCACCAGCGACGGCACCTATCGCGGCGGCAAGGCGGTCACCCTAAAGCAGATCGCCGACGATGCCTTGACCAACGCCGCCAAGGAAGGGGTCACGGTACCCAACGTGGTGGTGGTGGAGCGCGTGGGGCCGGGCAAGGGCATCGAATGCCCCATGAAGGAGGGCCGCGACCAATACTGGCACGTCCTCATGGCCGACGCGGACAGCAACTGCGAGGCGGTGTGGATGGACGCCGAGGACCCGCTGTTCATCCTCTACACCAGCGGCTCCACCGGCAAGCCCAAGGGGGTGCTGCACACCACCGGCGGCTACATGGTCTATGTGTCCATCACCCACAAATACGTCTTCGACTATCATGACGGCGACGTGTACTGGTGCACCGCGGACATCGGCTGGGTCACCGGCCACAGCTACATCCTCTACGGGCCGCTGCTCAACGGCGCCCAGAGCCTGATGTTCGAGGGCGTGCCCACCTATCCCGACTCGGGACGTTTCTGGGACGTGGTGGACAAGTGGAAGGTGAACATCTTCTACACCGCCCCCACCGCCATCCGGGCGGTCATGCGCATGGGCGACGACTTCGTCACCAAATACAGCCGCAAATCCCTGCAACTGCTGGGCACGGTGGGCGAGCCCATCAACCCCGAGGCCTGGCGCTGGTACAACGAGGTCGTGGGCGAGAGCCACTGCCCCATCGTGGACACCTGGTGGCAGACCGAGACCGGCGGCATCCTCATCACCCCCCTGCCCGGAGCCATCCCCACCAAGCCCGGCTCGGCCACCCTGCCTTTCTTCGGGGTGCAGCCCTGCCTGCTGGACGACGAGGGCAAGGAAGTGGAAGGCAACGGAGTCAGCGGCCGCCTGGCCATCAAGGCCCCCTGGCCCGGCCAGCTCAGGACCACCTACGGCTCCCATGAGCGCTTCGAGACGGTGTACTTCAGCGACTTCGACGGCTTCTACTTCACCGGCGACGGCGCCAAGCGCGACGAGAGCGGCTACTACTGGATCACCGGCCGGGTGGACGACGTGATCAACGTCAGCGGCCACCGCATGGGCACCGCCGAGGTGGAGAGCGCCCTGGTGAGCCATCCCACCGTGGCCGAGGCCGCCGTGGTGGGCTTCCCCCACGAGATCAAGGGCCAGGGCATCTACGCCTACGTGACCCTGAAGGTGGGCGAGGAGTACAGCGAGCAGCTGAAGAAGGACCTGGTCATGCACGTGCGCAAGGAGATCGGCCCCATCGCCTCGCCGGACGTGATCCACTGGGCCCCGGCGCTGCCCAAGACCCGTTCGGGCAAGATCATGCGCCGCATCCTCAGGAAGATGGCCGCCGGCGAAAGCGACTTCGGCGACACCAGCACCCTGGCCGATCCCAGCGTGGTGGGCACCCTGGTGGAGATGAAGGGCAAGTAAGGCTAAACCGCCACCGCCTCCGGTCCGCCGGGGGCGGTGGCTCCAAGGCTTTTTGGGTCCGGCACGTCCCGCCCGGCGGGGCCGCCTGGGGACACCCGCAGTTATAAAGCGCGACTGCCCTGGGAGGAGGCATGCCTAAAGACGATTCGATCAACGTCCCGAACCAGGAAACCCTGCTGGCATTTTTACTGGACACCCCGCCGTTCCAGGAACTGGGGAGGGCGGGCCTGGAGTCCGTGCTGGGCAACATCACCACCCGCCGCTTTGCCGCGGGCGAGCTGATTTTGCAAGCAGGGCAAAGCCAGGTGATCCACCTCTTGGTGATCTATCAGGGCAAGGTGCGCTTGTTTCTGCCCGGTCAGGACGGATCGGAAAACCTCCAGGACACGCGAGGCCCCGGTGAGACCATCGGGGCTCTGGGCATCTTCCGGGAGAGCCTCTCCAACCTCAACGCCGAGGCCATGGAAGACACCCTGTGCCTGCTCATCCCCCGCGAGGAGTTTTTACACCTCACCGAGCGTAGCGCCCGCTTCGCCCAGTTTTATCTCAAGTACCTTTCCGAGCACTACGTGGGTAAGGCCCTCACCGAGTTGCGCCGCCCCAAGGCCACCACCTCCAGCGAGGGGGCCTTGTACCTGTTCAGCGCCCAGGTGGGCGACCTGGTGCGCCGCCGCCCGGAGATGATCGGGGCGGACCAGCCCATCCAGGCCGCAGCCGCCCAACTCACCAGCGGGAGGGTGGGGGCTGTGCTGGTCACCGACCAAACCGGCAAGGTGGTGGGGGTGGTCACCGACCGCGACCTGAGGCGTGTGGTCACCGAAGACCTGGACCATCGTGGCCCGGTTAGCACGGTCATGAGCGCCCCGGTGCACACCATCGGCTTCCACACCATCTGCTTCGACGCCCTGCTGGAGATGCTGCGCCTTAAGGTGCACCACCTGGCCATCGAGCGCCGGGGCAAGATAGAGGGCATGGTCAGCGGGCACGACCTCATGGTGGCCCAGGGGTCCAGCCCCTTCTATCTGCTGCGCGAAATCTTGAACGCCGACCGGTTCGACGAAATATACGACCTGTCGCGGCGGGTGCCCCTGGTGGTGCGCTCGCTGATCTACGAGGGAGCCCGGCCGGGCAACATCACCCGCATGATCACCCTGCTCAACGATTACCTTTTGGAGCGGGTGCTAAACCTGCTGCAAAAAGAGCAGGGGCAGCCGCCGGTGCCATATTGCTGGCTGTTGATGGGCAGCGAGGGGCGCAAGGAGCAGACCTTCCGCACCGATCAGGACAACGGCCTGGTCTACGCCGATTCCGAGGACCCGGAGCAGGCCAAGCGGGCCGATGAGTACTTCACCGCTTTCACCGCCAAGGCCATCGAGCATTTGGTCTCCTGCGGCTTTCCCCGTTGCCCCGGCGACATGATGGCCTCTAATCCCCAGTGGCGTCAGCCCTACGCCAAGTGGCGCGGCCTGTTCGACCGCTGGATCTACAAGCCCGAACCCAAGGAAGTGCTCTACGCCACCATTTTCTTCGACTTCCGCCCGGGCCACGGCGAGCTTTCCCTGGGCGAGCGCCTGCGCGACCACCTGACCAAGGAGGTGCGCGGCCAAGAGGTGTTTCTGCGCTTGCTGGCCAAGGACGCCATGACCACCCCCACGCCTCTGACCATGTTCCGCAACTTCGTTTTGGAGAAAAAGGGGGAGCACAAGAACAAGATCGATCTGAAGACCAAGGGCCTGGTGCCCTTCGTGGACTTCGCAAGAGTGCTGTCGCTGGCCCACGGGATAAAGGAAACCAACACCCTGGAGCGCTTGCAACTCCTGGGCGAGGGCGGGCACATTTCCCCGGAGCTGACCACCGAGGCCGTGCAGGCCTACGAGTTCCAGATGCAGCTCAGGTTGATGCACCAGCAGCGTTTGGACGAGGAAGGGTTGCCCCCCAACAACTTCCTGGACCCCTCCGAGCTCTCCGATCTGGAGCGCCACACCCTAAAGGACGCCTTCGCGGTGACCAATGAATTGAAGGCGGCCCTCAAGGAAGAATTCCGGCTGAGTCTGGGATAGCAATAATCTGGGCTAGGACCCCGGCGCTTTCATGCGGCGCAGCAGGGCCGCGGCCTTTTCATCACCCTTGGCCGCCGCATCCCTGAGGGCGGGCAGGGCCTCCCTCCCCATTTCCTGCAGCAGCAGACCGCTCTTTTCGCGGGTGCAGTCCAACAGCGGGTCCACCGCCCGGCCGCCCAGGCTGAGCCCCCGCACCAGGGCGGGAGCCGCCTCCATTCCCAATTCGCGCAGCTTGTTCTGGGCGGTCCGCTGATCCGCCTCGCTGCCCATGCAAAGGCGCACCACGTAATCCTTGGGGCCGCCCATGCTTTGCCAGCCCAGATTCTGGTACCAAGCGTCCCCGGCCAAGATCACCAGCCACAGGGCCATGACTCCCCAGGCCAGGAGGGTCACCCTGCCGGGCGCGGCGGTCCGGGCGAGGCGCATGGTCCTAAGCACCACCAAACCCAGGGTGAAGGAGATCAGGACCAAGACCAACTGGGGCGACAGGAGCATCAGCGGCTCCAGGACGTCGCCCAGGCTGTTCATGGGGTTGTATTGCCAATAGGCCAACAGCGGCCGCAGGAACGCGGTGATGAAGAACACTATGGCCGCCAAGCAGGCCGCCAGGGCGGGAAGGCCCGCCCACCAGCGGGCCTTGCGCAGCAGATAGCCCAGGGCGAACAATTCCACCGCCACGGCCAACAGCCCCCAAAACCCCAGCTTGGCGTTTTGGAGCAGATTGGTGGGCTCCGCGGCTAGGGCCACGACCAGCACCGCCAGACCCGGCGCAGCGGCGGCCAGGCCGCCCTTGAGCAGGGTCTTGGAGGTCACCTCTTCCGGCGTCAAGATTCTTTTCTGCATGGTCCTCACTTTAGATGCATAGCGGGCCGGTGGGCAAGTCAAAAGCAGGGCGCACCGGATAGCTCCGGTGCGCCCTGGCTGAGGTTTTCACGTCTTGCGGGTCTCGTTTCTTCCTAGTGGTCCGTGGCCTCGCCGGAGCCCCTGGGGATGCGCACGCTCTCCACCAGCTCCTGGATCTCCTGAGGCGGAGCCTTGGTGAAGGAGCTGACGACCAGGGTGATCACCAAGTTGATGATCATGCCGATGGTGCCGATGCCCTCGGGGGTGATGCCCAGGAACCAGTTACCCACACCCATGAACTTGGTCTGGATGATGTAGATACCGGTGAACAGGATACCCGCGACCATGCCGCAGATGGCACCTTCCCGCGTGGCCTTCTTGCTGAAGATACCCAGCAAGATGACCGGGAAGATGCTCGAGGCAGCCAAGCCGAAGGCGAAGGCCACCACCTGGGCCACGAACGCTGGAGGGTAGATGCCGAAGTAGCCGGCCAGAACGATGGCCAGGCCGATGAAGATACGGGCCACCAGCACGCGCTGCTTTTCCGTGGCCTGCGGATTAATGACTCGATAGTAGAAGTCGTGGCTGATGGAGGACGACACCGCCAACAGCAAACCGGCCGCAGTGGACAAGGCGGCTGCCAAACCACCGGCCGCAACCAGGCCGACCACCCAGGCGGACAGGCCTCCGATCTCCGGGCTGGCCAACACCATGATGTCCCGGTCCACGTAAAGCTCGTTTTTGTTGCTGGTGATCTTGTTATTCAACAGGGGCTGGCCGTACTTACCCAGCACCCGCTTGCCGTCGGCGATCTTGAAGTCGGGACGGCCCACAAAGGCCGCGCCCGGACGGTATTGGATGATACCGTCCCCGTTCTTGTCCACCCAGGCCACCAGGCCGGGCTTTTGCCAGTTGGTATACCATTGGGGCCGCTCAGAGTAGGGCTTGTCCTCCAAGGTGTTGATCATGTTGTAGCGGGCGAAGGCCGCCACGGCGGGGGCGGTGGTGTAGAGGATGGCGATGAACAGCAGGGCCCAGCCGGCGCTGGCCCGGGCCTGACGCACGCCGGGCACCGTGTAGAAACGGATGATGACGTGAGGCAAACCGGCGGTGCCCACCATCAGGGCGAAGGTGATGCACAGCACGTTGAGCATGTTGGTGTTCACCGTGGCAAAGGTCGCCGTGTACTGCACAAACCCTAAATCTTTAGCTATGATGTTCAGGGTGTCCAACAGGTACTTGCCCGCGTCGGCGTGGCCGGCGGCAATGGTGGCGCCGAAGCCGATCTGGGGAATGGGAATCCCGGTGACCTTCATGGAGATGGCGATGGCGGGAATCAGGTAGGCGAGGATCAGCACGCAGTACTGACACACCTGGGTCCAGGTGATTCCCTTCATGCCGCCCAGGGCCGCGTAGATGAACACGATACACATACCGATGATGACACCGGTGTTGATGTCCACCTCCAAGAAGCGGCTGAAGACCACGCCCACGCCGCGCATCTGGCCGCAGACGTAGGTGTAGGACACGAAGACGGTACATGCCGCGGCCACCAGGCGGGCCGCGTTGGAATAGTAACGGTCGCCTACGAAGTCGGGCACCGTGTACTTTCCGAATTTACGAAGGTAGGGGGCCAGCAGCAGGGCCAGCAACACATAGCCGCCGGTCCATCCCATCAGGTAGTAGGCCCCCGGATAGCCGAGGAAGCTGATGAGTCCGGCCATGGAGATGAAGCTTGCCGCGCTCATCCAGTCCGCGGCGGTGGCCATGCCGTTGGCCACCGGCGGCACGCCCATGCCGGCGACGTAGAAGCCCTTGGTGTCGGAGACGCGGGAGCGCCAGGCCACATAGATGTAAAGGGCAAAGGTGAGTCCGACGAATACGTAAGTCCAGCCTAGAATACCCATGACTTACCCCCTATTCATCCACGTCGTATTCGCGGTCTAGTTTGCGCATCAACTTGCAATAAACAAGGATGAGCAGCACGAATACGTAGATGGAGCCCTGTTGCGCGAACCAGAAGCCCAGGGGGAACCCACCCAAGTGGATATGGTTGAGCGGGTTTACCAAGATGATCCCAAGCCCATAGGACACAAAGGCCCATATTGCAAGAAGCCACGCCATTATGCGTAGGTTCTTGCGCCAATACTCCTTGCGATCTTTACTCACCTAGCCCTCCTTTCCCGAGAGTCGTAGCTTGCTCGGCTCTATGGGGATGGCCGGCCTGTGGCGGCCTGGCGCGAAGGGCTGAAAGCGGCGGGCTTTGGGGGCGGGAAGCGGCTATATGAGAGGGGCCCGCCGTTTTTCGGAGCCCTTCAATGGTGGAGACGTCTGCCTGTGCGACGCCCCGCGCCTTTACGGCCGCTACGGATGCGAGGCCAGCTTCCCTGAGCAACATCGTAGGAAAAGGGCCCTGCCGGGGGCCATGGGGGAAAACCCGTAATTATGGGGGGGAAGCCCCTACTTTTTCACAAAGTCGGTGGGGGGAGCACCCCCAGGCGGCTAATTATCCCAGAGTTGCGGGTCGATTATGCCGATGCGGATGGCCATCTTGACCAGTTCCAGGCGGTCCTTGAGCCCCAGCTTTTTCATGATGTTGGTGCGGTGCTTCTCCACCGTCTTGGGGCTGACGCACAGCACGTCGGCGATCTGGTTGGTGCTGTTGCCCTCGGCCACCAGGCGGAAAACCTGCTGCTCGCGCTCGGACAAGAGGTCGTAGCCCTTCACCGCCGGGGCCTGCTTGCGGCTATCCAGATAGGCGTTGACCACCTCGGCCTTGATCTTTGAACTGAGGAAGTACTCTCCCTGGTGGGCGGCGCGCACCGCCTTGATCACGTCCTCGGTGGGTGATGCCTTGAGCACGTAGCCCAGGGCCCCGCCGTCCAAAACCCGGTGCACGAAGGTGTCCTTGCTGTGCATGGTGAGCACCACCACCTGGCAGGTGGGCACCGCGTCCTTGATGAGGTTCACCGCCTCCAGGCCGCTGACTCCGGGCATGGCGATGTCCAACAGCAGCACGTCGGGCCTGAGAGACTTGGTCATCTCCAGGGCCTCCAGGCCGTCGCCGGCCTCGCCCACCACCTCCATGTCCTCCTGGGCCCCCACCAACTGGCGGATGCCCTCGCGTACGATGGCGTGATCGTCGGCAATGAGAACTTTGATGGTTTTCCGACTCAAGCTTCCCTCCAGATCCGGGGCTGGTCTTCCAGGGTTTGCTCGCTTTCCAAGGGCGGCCGCTCGGGCAAGGCCACCCGTATGGTGCAGCCTTTGCCGGGCGCGGAGCGGATGTCTATGGACCCGCCCACCGAGGCCACCCGTTCGCGCATGCTGATGAGCCCGATGCCCTGGCGGCGCTCCATGTCCGGGTGCAGGTCGGAGGGGTCGAAGCCCTTGCCGTTGTCGCTGATAACCATGATGGCCGTGGGGTGGCTGTAGGTCAGGCGGATGCTCACCTGGTCCGCCTGGGCGTGCTTGACCACGTTGTTCAGAGCCTCCTGCATGATACGATACAAGACGATCTCAACCCTGGGGTCAAGTCTTCTTTTAAAACCGACCGCTTCGAACTTGATGTCCAGGGGGGCCCGCTGGGCCAATTCGCGCACATACCACTCCAGGGTGGGGATGAGCCCCAGGTGGTCCAGCATGTCCGGCCTCAGGTCGCTACTGATCTTGCGCACGTTCTCGGCCAGTTCTTCGATGATGTTGGTCAGCGACTCGCAGTGGACCAGTTGCTCGGCGAGTTGCAGGGGCAGGGAGCCCGCCAGGGAGCGCACCCCCAGGTGCAGGGCGGAGAGCGATTGGCCGAACTCGTCGTGCAGGTCGGCGGCCAGGCGCTTGCGCTCGTCCTCGCTTCCCTGGATAAGCCTGCGCGAAAGCTGGCGGATCTCGTCTTCATGGCGCCGGCGGTCGGTGACGTCGCGCAAATAGGCCAGGTTCACGGTGCGGCCTTTGTAGAGCACGCTGGTGGCGCTGACCGCGATGAACAAGGAGGTGCCGTCCTTGCGCAGGCCCTTGAAGTCGTAGCGGGCCGGGGAGAGGTGTCCGTCGCGGCGCGCGCCGCTGATCGCCACTACTCGATCCCGATCCTGGGGGTGCACGATGGTGGTCAGGGAGCGCCCCACGATCTCCCGCCGGGAGGCGTAGCCGAACATCTCGGCGAACTTGTGGTTCACGTACCACAGGATGTTGTCCTTGATGAGCACCACCCCGTCGTTGGAGTACTCGATGGCCGTGCGGTAGCGCTCCTCGCTCTCCCGGAGCTGCTGCTCGGCCATCTTGCGCCGCAAGATCTGGTTTTGCAGCTCAGCCACCTTTTCCTCCAGCTCCTCGGCGTGGCGGTTGGCCAGCTCGTGGCGCTCCTGGAGAAAGTTGATGCGCCGCTTCAGGTCCTCGGGCCGCGCACGCAGCCCGGCCAGGATCTCGCCGTAGACCTCGCTCAGCTCCTGGCTCTCCCGGGGGGTGAACACCCCGGCCGAGGTGAGGGTGCGGTGGGCTCCGGCGGTGCCCACCACGCCGGCCAGGTTCTTTTCCACCTCGTTGTACAGCTCGGCCAGCTCGGTGATGGAGATGCGCTCCCGGTCCATGAGGCCGGTTTCGCGCAGACATTTTTCCGTGACCGCCAACGCCCCGGCCGGCTCGAAGTAGCGCAAGAGCAGGGTCTCGATGCGCCGCCGCTTGTCGGCCAGGCTGATGTAGGCCTCGTGACGGCCTCCCCGGCTGAGCACCGCCTCGTCGATGAGCGCTCCCACGAAGGCCTCGGCGTCGCGCTGGGTCTGCTGGTTGGGGCGCTGGGTCAGGGAACCCAGGATATAGAGCCCCAGGTTGGCCAACAGGCTCCAGAACACGCTGTGGCTCACCGGGTCCATGCCGCTGACCCCGAAGAGCTGCTCCGGTCGGAGGAAGCTGAGGTGCCAGGGGCCCTCGCTGATCAGGTGGGGGGAGAACCAGCCGCCGGTGACCAGGGCGGGCAGCAGCATGGTGTAGGCCCATACCAGGGCTCCGGCGAACAGTCCCCACATGGCGCCGCGGCTGTTGGCCTGGCGCCAGAAGATGCCCCCCACGATGGCCGGGGCGAACTGGAGCACCGCGGCGAAGGAGATGATGCCGATGTTCACCAGCATCACCTGGCCCCCCACCAGGCGCTCGAACCAATAGCCCATGAGGATGAAGCAGGTCACCGCCAGCCAGCGGGACTTGAGCAGATGGCGCTCGATGAAGCCCAGGGCGGGAATCCAGTCCACCAGGGGCAACAGCAGGTGGTTGCTGATCATGGTGGCCATGGTCATGGCGGTGATCAAGACCATGCTGGTGGCCGCGCTGAAGCCGCCCAGGAACACCAGCAGGGTCAACAGGGAATGACCGCTCCTGAGGGGGAGCTGCAACACGAAGGTGTCGGCTTGCCCCACGGGCAGGCCGGTGATGAGCCCGGCCAGGGCGATGGGATAGGCGAAGATGGTGATGAGCAGCATGTACAGGGGGAACATCCACATCGCTTTTTTGATGTGGTCTTCGTTCTGGTTTTCCACCACCGCGATGTGGAACTGGCGGGGCAGGAACAGGACCGCGCTGGCCGCCAGGATCAGGTAGCTGCCCCAGGTGATGAAGCCGATGCTTTTGGGCTTGAGCCCCAGACCGGCCGGGGTCTCGGTGAGGGCCGAGTAGCGGGTGAAGATGTCGCCGAAGCCGTCAAAGAGGTAGTAGACCACGAACACCCCGGCGGCCATGAACAGCACCAGCTTGACCAGGCCTTCGGCGGCCACGGCCATGACGATGCCCTCGTGGCGCTCGGTGGGGTCCAGGCGGCGCACTCCGAAGATGATGGTGAACACCACCATCAACGCCAACACGATGGGGCCCACGTGGCTGCCGATCCAGGCGCTGGCCACCCCGGTGTCGTGGGTGATCATGTCGAAGGTGGTGAGCACCGCCTTGAGCTGGAGGGCGATGTAGGGCATGGTGCCCACCAGGGCGATGAGAGTGGCCAGGGCGGCCAGGGGTATGGACTTTTCGTAGCGGGCCCCGATGAAGTCGGCGATGGAGGTGATGTGGTGGTTGGTCTTGATGCGCACCAGCTTGCGCAAAAGCCCCCACCAGAAAATCACCACCATGGTGGGGCCCAGGTAGATGGTCATGAAGAGCATGCCGCTGGTGGCGGCGTAGCCCACCGAGCCGTAGTAGGTCCAGGTGGTGCAAAAGACGCTGAGGCTCAGGGCGTAGATCAGGGGGTTGTTGACCACGCTGCGCCCTGCCGCCTGGCGGCGCTCGGCCCATACGGCCAGGGCGAAGATCAGCCCCATGTAGAAGCAGAAGACGCTTATGACCGTCAGGCTTTCGAACATTCCGCCTAACCGCCCGAGGGTGGTTTCTTATCCTCCGAACCGGAGGAGGGCAGGAACAGGCTGAGCAGGAAGACCAGGGCGATGACCACGGTCCAGCCCGCGAACATGGTGATGAACAGGTGGGCCGGGGTCCAGCGGTCTTCTTCGGCCAGGTAGGGCCAATGGAACAGCACCAGGCAGATGACGAACACCAGCACCGCGAAAGCGGGGGTGCCCACCACCCGGCGCACGCGCGCCTTGAGCCGCCTGCCCGATCCGGGAGCGGCGCCGTCCACTGGCCTGGGCATACAAGACCTCCAGAAAAGCCAGGGGTATTGTAGCAAATGGACGGCGCGCTGGGGAATCTACCTGCGAATCGGGGCGGGGGGCCTCCCGGCGGGCTCGGCGGGCTCGTCGAAACGGGCGGTAAGGGTGATGACCTCGCCGTCGTAGGCCGAGCGCACCTTGTAGGGCAGCTTCTTGAACAGGGCGATCATGCCCCGGTTGGCCGGGTGGGTGTAGGCCACCAGGCCGCTGATTCCGTGCTCCCGGGCGATGTTGGCCAGCTTGCGTTGCAGGATGGTGGAGATGCCCTTCTTCTGCCAGTCCCGGGTCACCGAGAAGGCCACCTCGGCCAGGTTGGTGGCGGGGTCCAGGAAGTAGTTGCCCACGGCCACGACCTTTTCGAAGCCGGGCTCGCCCACCACCGCCACCAGGGTCATGTCATGGATGTAGTCCACCTGGAACATCTCGGGCATGTCCTGGCGGGCGAAGCTGACCCGCTCGTGTAAAAAGCGGCGCATCACGTCGTCGCGGTCCAGGTTGTAGAAGTGCTCCTGGATCTGACGCTCGTCGGTGGGCCGGGCCGGGCGGAAGAGCACCTCGGTGCCGTCGTAGCTCCGCGTCTCCTCCACGGCCCGGGGATAGACGCTCTTGATGGTTTCGGCCAGGGTGCGCTCGCTGCCCAACAGGCCGGCGTCCTTGGCATGCTGGAAAAGCCTGTCGCGGAACTTGGGATGGGCCACGCTGATCATGGCGATGGCCCGTTCCTGCAAGCTCTTGCCGAACAGATTGACCACCCCGTACTCGGTGACCACGTAGTGCACGTCGCCCCTGGGCACCACCACCGCGGTGTTGTCCAACTGCACCGCGATGCGGCTGGCCTTGCCGTCCAGGGTGGTGGAGGGCAGCATGAGGATGGACTTGCCGCCCGGGGCCATGCTGGCCCCGCGCACGAAGTCCATGACCCCGCTGACCCCGGTGAAGTGGTTGTAGGGCAGGGCGTCGGCCGCGGCTTGGCCGGTCAGGTCCATGGCCATGGCCACGTTGAGCGCCACCATCTTGTTGTGGCGGCTGATGATCAGCGGGTTGTTCACGTAGTCGCTGGGGTGGAACTCGATGCCCGGGTTGTCGTGCATGAACTCGTAGAGGTTGGCCGAGCCGATGGCCCCGCTGGCCACCAGCTTGCCCTCGTTGAAGCCCTTTTTGCGGTTGTTGATGACCCCTCGGCTCACCAGGTTCAAGATGGTGTCGGTGAGGAACTGGGTGTGCACCCCCAGGTCGTTCTTGTCCTTGAGCGCCAAAACCGTGGCCTGGTGGGTGGCTCCCAGGCTCATCTGCAGGGTGGAGCCGTCCTCGATGATGCGGGCCACGTGCTGGGCGATGAGCTTGGCCGACTCGAACTCCGGCGGGCTGCCCACGGTCAAGATGGGCTCGTGGGCCTCCACCACCAGGTCGATGTCGTTGACGTGCAAGAAGCTGCGCCCCATCACCCGGGGCATGGCCGGGTTCACCTGGGCGATGACCAGATCGGCCGAGCGGGCGGCGGCCATGGTCACGTCCACGCTGACCCCCAGGCTGACCCAGCCGAAGTCGTCGGGCTCGCTCACCTGGATCAGGGCCACGTGTATGGGCATCTGGCGGCTCTGGAACAGGCGGGGCACCTCGGAGAGGTTGATGGGGGTCAGAAAGCGCTTGCTGGAGCTGAGCACCCTGGGCTTGGCCGAACCCAGGTAAAAGGAGCGGATGTTCAGGTTGCGGCAGGCGGTCTCGTCGGCGATGAGGGTGAGCGGCGCGGTCTCCAGGCTGAGCACCCGCACCACCTCCACGTCGGTGAAGTTGCAGCTCTGGCGGGCCAACTCCTTGACCAGGGTCTGGGGCTCCCCGCAGGAGGTTCCCACGAAGACCCGGCGGCCTCGTTTGATATGGGATATGGCCTGGGCGGCGGTGCATTTCTTGGCTTGGTAGGCGTCCGGCCAGTAGATGGCGCTCATGTTCAGTCCTCGCGTGCGAATAATCAGGTTCAGGTGGTGGACTCATTTTTGATTTTAGGGCCTGGGGGCCAACTTGCCAAGAGTCGCCGATCAGCGGTGGGCCAAGTTAAGTTCTGGTTACGGGTCAGGCAATGCTTGGTTTTGACCCCGCATACACCATATAATGTGGTTGCGATCCTAATGCATCCCATCATGGAGGTGTTGCCAGTCCATGAAAAAAACCTATGTGCTAGACACCAACGTTCTGCTGCACAACCCTTCCAGCCTTTTCCTCTTCCAAGACAATGACGTGGTTTTGCCCCTGGCGGTCATCGAGGAGATCGACGACCAGAAGAAGCGCCAGGACGAGATCGGGCGCAACGCCCGCCAGGTCTCGCGCGAACTGGACCGCATGCGCGCCAAGGGGCCCTTGGCCCAGGGGGTGCCCACCGGCCAGGGCGGAACCCTGCGCATCGAGCTCAACCACACCCGCCTGGGCCGGGGCCTGCCCCCGGTGCTGGGCCTGGAAAAACCCGACAACCGCATCCTGTGCGTGGCCTGGGGCCTAAGGGAACAGGAAAATTTGCCGGCGATCCTGGTCACCAAGGACCTGAACCTCAGGGTCAAGGCCGACGCCCTGGGGGTGCCCTCCGAGGACTTCCGCAACGATAAGGTCGATTTCGACCACCTGTACAACGGCATCCGCGAGGTGGAGGTGGAGGGAGGCGTGGTGGACTCCTTCTACCGCCAGGGCCTGCTGGCCCTCAACGGACTGGGACCGGCCGAGCCCCACCAGTTTTTCGTGCTCAAGAGCCGGGCCACCAGCCCCCAGTCGGCTCTGGCCCGCCACCAGGGCGGGCGGCTCATTCCCCTCAGCTTTGGCAACGCCGAGTGCTTCGGCATAAGCCCGCGCAACAAGGAGCAGCGCTTCGCCCTGGAGCTCTTGTTGGACCCGGCGGTGAAGGTGATCAGCCTGGCCGGACCGGCGGGCACCGGCAAGACCCTTTTGGCCCTGGCCGCCGGGCTGGAGACGGTGCTGGAGCACAAGAGCTACAAGCGCCTGCTGGTGACCCGGCCCATCGTGCCCATGGGCCAGGATCTGGGCTATCTGCCCGGCGAAAAGGAAGAGAAGCTGCGCCCCTGGATGCAGCCCCTCTACGACAACCTGGAGTATCTCTTCCGCGAATCCTCCGGCGGCAAGAACAAGGCGGGCCCGCCCATGGGCGCGGCCGACTACCTCACCGCCCAGGGCCTTTTGGAGATCGAGGCCCTCACCTACATCCGGGGCCGCTCCATACCCGGCCAGTTCATTATCTGCGACGAGGCCCAGAACCTGACCCCCCACATGGTCAAGACCCTGATCACCAGGGTGGGGGAGGGCTCCAAGATCGTGTTCACCGGCGACCCGGAGCAGATAGACCACCCTTACCTGGACGCCAGCAGCAACGGCCTGAGCTATATGGTGGACAAGCTGAGGAGCCAGGAAATAAGCGGGCACGTCACCCTGAAAAAGGGCGAGCGCAGCGAGGTGGCCGAGTTGGGGGCGCGGCTGCTTTAGACGGGTTATTTTCCGATGAGGTGGGGCAGCACCATCACCGCCAGGCTCAGGAAGATGGAGTAGCCGCCCACGTCGGTGGCGGTGGTGACGAAAATGGAGCTGCCCAGGGCCGGGTCCAGCTTGAGCCGGCGCAGCACTATGGGCACCATGGCCCCGAACAGGCCCGCGATGATCAGGTTGCCCACCAGGGCCAGCCACACGATAAGGCCCAGCCAGGGGTTGCCGAACCAGAAAAAGGCCACCACGGCGATCACCAGCCCGGCGATCACCCCGTTGAACATGCCGATGGCCACCTGCTTGGTCAACACCCGCTTGTTTTGGGCCATTTTTAGCTGGCCCAGGGCCATGGCCCGGACCACCACGGTGAGCGACTGGTTGCCCGCGTTGCCCCCCAAAGAGGCCACGATGAGCATCAGCGAGGCCAGGGCCACCGCTTCATGAATGGTGCCCGAGAACAGGCTGACCACGTAGGCGGGCACCAGGCAGGTGCCCAGGTTGCTGAGTAGCCAGGGCAGGCGCAGCATCACCGAGCGCAGCAGGGGAGAGTCGATCTTCTCGTCGGTGTCCAGGTTGGCCAGGCGGTACATGTCCTCGGTGGCCTCTTCGGCGATGACGTCGTAAAGGTCGTCAAAGGTGATGATGCCCAGCATGCGGCCGCTGTCGTCCAAGACGGGCACGGCCAGGAAGTCGTAGCGGCTGGAGAGCTTGGCCACGTCCTCGATGTCCACGTCGGCCTTGACGCTGATGACCTGCTTGCTCATGATGTCGCCCACCCGGCTGTGCCGCCGGGCTACGATGAGGTCGCGCAGGGAAACCAGTCCCAGCAGCCGCCGGGCCGCGTCCACCACATAAATATAGTAGATGGTCTCCTTGGTGGCCGCCTGCAGGCGCACCTGCTCCAAGGCGGTCTGCACGTCGCTGTCCGGCCGGAGGATGGCGTAGTCGGTGGTCATGTGGGCCCCGGCGCTGTCGTCAGGGTATTTGATGAGCCTGAGGACGTTTTCGCGCTCGTGGCGCAGCAGCAGGGAGAGCAGCCGTTCCTGGAACTCGTCGTCCAACTCCTCCACCAGGTCGGCGCGGTCGTCGGGGCTCATGGTGTTCATGAGCTGGGCCAGGGTGGCGCGGTTCAAGTGCTTCAGGGCCAATTTCTGGGTCTCGAAGGGCAGGAACTCGAAGACCTGCAAGGCATCCTCGGTGCCCACCAACTCCACGAACTTGGCTATGGAGGCCGGCTCCAGAGCGCCCAGCACCTCGGCGGCGTCCGCCGGGTGGGGCTCGGTGATCTCCCTGACCAGCCGCTCCCTGTCGCCTTGAGCGATTAACTCTCCTAGATGCAATACTTTTTCTGGTAAGGTCATCGCCGGCCTCCGGCCAAAAAGCCCCCTTGCCCTGACCGCTCTGCCAGGGGGAGGCGAAAGAACGCTTTTTATGAAGAACGGTGTCTATCTTAACACCGCCCTAGAGGGAACGGCAAGTTACGGACTGGTAACAATACCGGCGGTGGAGCGGTACCCCGTGGCGGTGGCTTGGATAAGTTCCCGAGATTCAAGCAGGTCCAGGTGATCGGCGATCATGCGCCCCTCCCAGTACCGGGTCAGCGCGGGCCTGCTTTTATGCCCCCCGTAAATGGGCGATGCCTCGACCAACTCCGGGATGCTCATCTCCTGATCCAGTAGCTTGAGGATTTTTCGCTCCCTCTGGTCCAATACGCTCAGATACTCGTCCATGGCCTGGTCCAAGCCCTGGCTCAGGGGCATCCGGTGGGCGGACACCAGCACCCTGGGGCGCAGGCCGCGCACCTTTTCCACCGAGGCCCTGACCTGCACCAGGGACGACTCGCGGTGGCCGTAAAAGGGGCCAAAGGGGGTGAGGTCGATGTCCGCCGACAGGAGGATGCCGTGCTGGGGCAGCCAGAAGCAGCAGTGGTCCGCGGTGTGGCCGGGGGTGGGAATCACCTCCAGAATGGTGGAGCCGATCTTGATCTCCTGGCCGGGGACGAAACTGCCGGTGGGCTCGAAATCTTCAAATCCCATGGCGCGGGTGACGAACTCCCGCCAGGTTTTAGCCAACTCCCCCGGCTCGGCAAGGCGTTCGGAAAGCTTCAGCTTGCTGCCGCCAAAGTCCCAGGCGGCATGGGGGATGAGTATCTCGGCCCCGCTGAAAAAGTGGTTGCCCGAGCAGTGGTCCGGGTGGGTGTGGCTGTTGAGCACCATATCAACCTGGCCCGAGGCGGCCAGGGGCTCCAGCACCGAGGGTCCGCAACCGGGGTCCAGCAGGGCGGTGACTCCTCCGTCCTTGATGACCACGCCGTTGCAACAGGGGAAGTTGCCCCGGTTTTCCCCGGCCAGGAGCCACAACGGCCCCTCGACCTGGATCATCTCGCCGGGGTTCAATCCGCCGTCCTTTGCCGCGCGGCCTGAAACGCTCGGTCCAGGCGTCTGGCCTCGGCCACGGCGTCCTCGGCGCTCATGGCCGCGAAGCGGATGGCCTGGCCGCTCTGGGCCCGGGCCAGGCGGTCCAGGTCCGGGCCGAACACGGTGCCTATCTTGGGGTAGCCGCCCACGGTCTGCTCCCGCAGCATGATGATGGGCTGGCCGCCGCTGGGCACCTGGATCACGCCGGGGGTGTTGGGTTCGCTCACCAGGGAGGCCGGGCTGCCCGGCGCGAAGGACAGGGCCGGGCCTTCCAGGCGGGCGCCCCGGCGGTCGGCCTGGGGGGTCAACTCGTATTGGGCGCTGTAAAAGGTATCCAGACCCTGGGGAGAGAAAAATTCCTGGTTGGGTCCGGGCACCACCCGCAGGGTGAGCACCCAGCCCGGCTCCTCCAGGGCGGGGCAGGCGGCCCCGGCCGGGGGCAAGGGGCCCGGCGCGCTGCGCACCACATCACCCTTGCGCAGGGGAGCGCCCATGCGGCCCAGCAGATAGGTGGAGCGGCTGTCCAGCAGCCTTTCATTGGCCGCTCCTCCGGCCAGGGCCAGCATGGCCCGCGCCCCGCCCCGGCGGGGCCCCCGGAAGCCCAGCACCTGGCCGGGCATGAGGGCCAGGGCCTGGTGCATGGGGGCGGTCTTGCCGTCGATGGTCAGGCCCAGGTCGCAGCCGGCCGCCGCGATGACCACCGGCCTGAGCGCCTTGAGGCGCGGCCCCATGAGGGTGATCTCCAGGGCCGCGTCGCCGGGGTCGTTGCCCACCAACAGGTTGGCCCAGGCCAGGGCGGCCTGGTCATAGGCCCCGGAAACCGGCACCCCCCGGAACTGGTGCCCCCAGCGGCCCGCGTCCTGCACGGTGGTGAAGGCTCCCGGCGCCAGCACTTCCAGCACCTCCACGCCCTTGGCCTCCCAGCCCAGGCTCAGGGGAGGCGGGTCCGGGAAGCGGGTCTCCACGCTGGGCACGAAACGCACCAGATCCCCGGCCTCCATGAGGGTGGCCGGGTCGCGGCGGGGGTCGTACATGAGCCAGGGGGTGCGGCCGATGACCCACCAGCCGCCGGGCCCGCCCAGGGGGTATACCCCGGTCTGGCTCCCGGCCAGGGCCACCGAGCCGGGCGGGTTGTCCAACCGGGGCGAGTCCATGCGGGGCACGGCCAGGGAGGGGTCCAGGCCGCCCAGGTAAGGGAAGCCGGGGGTGAAGCCCATCACGTAGCAGGGGTGGTCCACCGCGCCGTGGCGGCGGATCACCTCCGCCGGAGGCAGACCTGTGCGCCGGGCCACGTAGTCCAGGTCCGGGCCAGCCTCGCCGCCGTAGACCACCGGCAGCTCCACCCGCCGGCCGGCCTGGGCCTTGCCCCGGGGCATGAGGCGGTGCTCAGAGCGCACCCAAGAGGCCATCTCTTTGTGATCGGTGAGTAGGGGATCGAACTGCACCTGGAGGCAATGGTAGGCGGCCAGCACCTCGCGCACCCCCGGCAGGGGACGCTCGGTGAGCCGCCGGGCCAGGGCCCGCACCCGGCAGTTGAGGGCGAAATCTATGCCTTGCCCCAGGTAGACCAGCAGGGCGGCTTCGCCCTGGGGCTTGGCGGGCAGCTTTTCCGGCACGGCCCTAAACGGCCCCACCCATGGCTTTGAGCTCCACCCCGGCCTCGGTGAGGGCCTGGCGCAGAGCCTTGACCAACGCCACTGCGCTGGGGTTGTCGCCGTGCACGCAGATGGTGTCTGCCTTCAGTTCCACCAGCTTGCCGTCGATGCTCTCCACCACTCCCTCGGTGGCCATGCGCACGCAACGGGCGGCCACCACCTCGGGATCGTGGATCACCGCGCCCTGGGTGCCCCGGGGCACCAGGCGGCCCTCGGCGGTGTAGGCCCGGTCGGCGAAGGCCTCGCTGGCCACGGTGAGGCCCATCTGCTGGGCCACGTTGCGGAAGGTCTCCCCCGCCGGTCCGGCCAGGGTGACCAGGATCAGGCCGGGGTCGTAGGAGGCCACCGCCTGGGCGATGGCCTGGGCCGTGGCCGGGTGGGCCGCGGCGGTGTTGTAGAGGGCACCGTGGGGTTTCACGTGCTGAAGCCCGACCCCGTGGGCCTTGGCGATGCCCGCCAGGGCCCCGGTCTGGTAGAGCACGTCGGTGCGCACCTCCTCGGGGGTGGAGTCCAGGTTGCGCCGCCCGAAACCGCGTAGGTCGGGGTAGCCGGGATGGGCCCCCACCGCCACTCCGTGCTCGGCGCACAGGCGCACGGTGTGGTCCATGACCAGGGGATCTGAGGCGTGGAAACCGCAGGCCAGGTTGGCGCTGGTGATGTAGCGGATCACCTCGTCGTCGCAGCCCAGGCAGTAGTCGCCGAAGCTTTCGCCCATGTCGCAGTTGAGGTCCATGAACATGAAGCTCCTTTCGCATGGTGTATGGAAAGTCAGTCTAACCAATGGCGCGGTGATAGGCAATGGTGCAATGGTTTAGTGGAATCAGGTTCTTAAGGGGCTGGTCAAATATGAAGCGATTCCTTATAATGAAACCTCCACTGTTGATAACCTCAACCTTGAGCCTGCTTTTGACCCTGAGGCGGAATGCGCCGCAAACGGCGAGCGCCGCTGGGAGTGGTTGTTTTCACAGCCAAACAACGAGGCCGAATATTGGACTTTAGCACTGCCCCGCCCCGACAGGTTCGCGCGGCGATAGCCAGGGGAGAGATCACCGGCAACACCGCCTCCCTGTGCCCGGGCTACGCCCAGGCCAACCTGGTGATCCTGCCCAGGGACTGGGCCTTCGATTTTCTGCTGTTCGGCCTGCGCAACAAGCAGGCCTGCCCCATCCTCGAGGTCCTGGACCCCGGCGACCCCATCAGCAAGGTAATCGCCCCCGGCGCCGACGTGCGCGACGAACTGCCCCGTTACCGCCTGTGGAAGGACGGCGAGCTGATGGCGGAGCCCACCAGCATCCACCACCTGTGGCGCGAGGACCTGGTGAGCTTTTACCTGGGGTGCAGCTTCAGCTTCGACGACGCCCTGAGGGCGGCCGGGCTGCCGGTGCGCCATCAGGAGATGGGGGTGAACGTGCCCATGTACCGCACCAAGCTGCCCGCCGCCTCGGCGGGCCGGCTGCATGGCCCCCTGGTGGTTTCCATGCGGCCCATGCCCCCCGAACTGGTGACCAAGGCCCATCTGGTCTCCGGCGACTTTGCCGAGGCCCACGGCGCACCGGTGCACACGGGCGACCCGGCGGCCATCGGCATCGCGGACCTGGACCACCCGGAATACGGCGACGCGGTTCAGGTGCGCCCCGGCGAGGTGCCGGTGTTCTGGGCCTGCGGGGTCACCCCCCAGGCGGTGGTGGCCGCCAGCCGGGTGGAGTTTGCCCTCACCCACGCGCCGGGGCACATGTTCATTACCGATATCAAGGCCGAGGAACTCGGCCACAAGGCCCTGGTGGCTTGCGGCTGAGCGGGAATATTTTGGTGAGCAAAACCATCTACTGCCTCAAAAGGAGGAGAACCAGATGCGTAAGATAGCTCTAGTGTCCGCCATTGTGCTGTTGGCGGCGATGTTGGTGCCGGCCATGGCTTGGTCCGCCCCCAAGGAGATCAAGATCGGGGTGATCTATCCCCTCACCGGACCGGCGGCGGCGGCCGGGCGTGAGCTGAGGGCCGGGGCCGAGCTGGCCGCGGAGATCGCCAACAAGGTCATGCCGGGCATCAACATGGACATGGCCAAGAACGCGGGCGTCAAATCCCTGGGCGGGGCCAAGATCACCTTGATCATCAAGGACCACCAGGGCAACCCCCAGCTGGGCGCCGACCTGGCCAAAAAGCTGATCCTGGACGACAAGGTGGTGGGCATCCTGGGCTGCTATTACAGCTCGGTGACCAAGACCGTGTCCGCCGTGTGCGAGCGCTACGGCGTGCCCATGATCAACGGCTCTTCCACCAGCCCCACCCTGACCAAGCGCGGCTTCAAATGGTTCTGGCGCACCACTCCCCATGACAAGTGGTTCACCAAGGACCTGTTCGAGTTCCTGGTGGGCATGACCAAGGGCAAGGCCAAGGGCGTCAAGGCGGTTCCCAAGGCAGACCTCAATCCTCTGGCGGCGGCTTGCGAAAAGACCGAGTGGGGCTCCAATGTCGCCATCGAGATAAAGAATTTCGCCAAGGAGTACGGCTTCACCCTGGCCTCGGACATCCTCTACGCGGCCAAAAGCCCGGACCTGTCCTCCGAGGTGCAGAGCATGATCGCGGCCAAGCCCGGCGTCATGCTCTTCGCTTCCTACACCTCCGACGCCCTATTGATGATCAAGACCCTCAAGTCCATGAAGGCCAAGCCCAAGATCATCTGGGGCCAGGACGCCGGCTTTGACAAGCCCGAGTTCGTGGCCCTGGGCGACGACATCGTGGGCATCCTCACCCGCTCGGTGTTCTTGCCCAGCGTGGTCAAGATGAAGCCCCTGTCCGGCCAGGTGAACGACCTGTACCTCAAGATGATGGGCCACGACCTGGGCGGGGCCAGCGCCCGCTCCTTCACCGGCCTGCAAACCTGGGTCTACGTTTTGGAGAAGGCCGGCAGCACCGATCCCAAGGCCATTCAGGCGGCCTGCAACACCATCAGCATCCCCGGCAACCAGTTGGTGGTCCCCTGGGTGGGCATCAAGTTCTCCACCAAGGGCGAAGAGATCGGCCAGAACGTGCTTGGCGGCGGTCTCATCGGCCAGTACCAGAAGCAAAAGGACGGCAAGATCGGCCTGGAGGTGGTCTATCCCTTTGATATCGCCACCGCCCCCATGGTCTATCCCTTCCAGGGGTACTAGGCCGGCGCTGGGCCGTATCGGTTGAACATTAGGCGTTTCCGGGCCGGGCATTGGGCCCGGTCCGGAAGCGCGAGCCCATGCGCGGGACGGGGGTGAGCCCCGGCCGCGCGGAGCCGGCATGGAAGAACTAGGCATCCAAATTCTTAAATCCGTGGTCTCGGGTTTGATCATGGGGCTCGTGTTCGCCCTGGTGGCCCTGGGGCTAACGGTGATCTTCGGGGTCATGGACATCGTCAACTTCGCCCACGGCGAATTTTTGATGGTGGGCATGTACACCACCCTGCTCACCAGCCCCCTGCTGGGCGTGGACCCGGTATTGACCTTGCCCCTGGCCGGGCTGGTGGGCGCGGTGCTGGGGGTGATGTGCTATTTCGGGCTAATCCGCTTCCTCTTGCGCGGGCCCATGATAGCCCAGCTCTTCGGCACCTTCGGTCTGATGATCTTTTTGCGCAACCTGGCCCTTTTGTTCATGGGCAGCGAGCCCAGGATCGTGCACGAGGGCTGGCTGGTGGGCAAGAGCATCCTGGTGGGGCCGGGGGTGGTGCTCGAATCCACCAAGGTGGCCGCGGCGGCGCTGAGCCTCATCAGCTTCGCGGTGGTGTGGTGGTTCATCAACCGCACCAGGGTGGGCAAGGCCATCACCGCCACCAGCCTGGACGCCGAGGGCGCCCGCTACATGGGCATCTCCACCGAATACATGAACGCCCTGGCCTGGGCCGTGGGCGGCGCGTCGGTGGGGGTGGCCGGGGGCCTGCTGGTCAACTTCTGGCCGGTGGAGCCGGGGGTGGGTCTGCTGTTCACCATGATCGCCTTCGCCACCGTGGCCCTGGGCGGCTTCGGCAGCGTGCGCGGGGCGCTGGTGGCGGGCATCATCATCGGTTTCATCGTCAACCTGCCGCCGGTGTGGGACGCCATTCTCCGATCCATCGACGCGGCGGGGCTCAGGGGGCTGGAGATACACAGCTTCAAGTACACCATGGTGTACGCGGTTTACTTCTTGATCATGGTCTTGCGGCCACAGGGGCTCTTCGGATGGAAGCAGTAAAGAACGCCTTCGATTTCGGAGACATGCCCCGCAGCGAGCTGGGGCTGGCCGCGGCGGCGTTGGCCTTTCTGCTGTGGTTTCCGGCCATGCCCCACTCCAGCTTCGGCATGGCCACCATGATCCAGTTCCTCATGTTCAGCCTCTACGGCATGGGCTGGAACCTCATCGGCGGCTACGGCGGCCAGGTGGACCTGGGCAAGGCCCAGTACGTGGGCATCGGGGCCTACACCACGGCGGTGATGATGATCCGCTGGGACGTGCCCTTCTGGTTCTCCATGCCCGTGGGCATGGCCCTGGCCGTGGGTTGGTCCTTCATCATCGGCTACCCCCTGTTTAGGCTCAAGGGCCACTACTTCGCCATCGCCACCATCGCCACCAGCCTGGTGCTCAAGGACCTGTTCGAGGTGTGGGACTTCGTGGGCGGGGCCAGGGGCCTGGAAATCCCCATGAAGGGTGACATGCCCAACTGGCTCTACCTCCAGTTCCGCGAGGATTACTACTACTATTACATTCTGATGGGCATGTTGTTGGTCGGCCTGATCTACATGAACGGGTTCCGGCATTCGCGCCTGGGCTACCAGCTACGGGCCATCAAGGACAACGAGCACGTGGCCCGAAGCCTGGGTATCGACGTGCACTGGTCCAAGATCAAGGCCTACGCCATGGCCACCGCCTACGTGGCCATGGTGGGCAGCTTCCATGCCTGCTACAACTTCAACATCGAGCCCGAGGACACCATGAGCCTGGACCTGTCGGTGTTGATCGCCATGATGGCCATGCTGGGCGGGGCGGGCTCCATGTGGGGGCCCATCATCGGCGCGGCCATCCTGGTGCCCATGAAAAATTACCTGGGCTCCTGGCTGGGGGGCCAGGCGGGGTTCGCGGGCATGGACCTGGCCATGTACGGCCTGATCATCATGGTCATCGCAGCCGCCCAGCCGCGCGGCGTGTACGGCATCGTGGAAGCGGTGCGGGCGCGGCGGAGGTAAGGCCATGGCTCTGTTGCAGGTAAACAACGTGACCAAGCGCTTCGGCGGGCTGGTGGCCAACCACGAGGTCTCCTTCCAGGTGGACCAGGACGAGGTGGTGGGGCTCATCGGGCCCAACGGGGCGGGCAAGACCACCCTGTTCAACTGCATCGCCGGTTTCTACCCGCTAACCTCGGGCAAGGTGATCTTTGACGGCGAGGAAATCACCGGGCTCAGCGATTTCCAGGTGGCCCGCCTGGGCCTGGCCCGCACCTTCCAGATTTTCCAGGCCTCGGGCGACCTCAAGGTGGTGGAAAACGTCATGGTGGGCTCGTTCATGCGCACCAGCTCCCGGAGGGCGGCCCGCGAGGTGGCTCTGGAGGTCATGGAATTTTTGGGCATCGCCGACACGGCGGGGGAGATGATGACCGAGCTGCCCGTGGCCGCCCAGAAGCGGGTGGCCCTGGCCACCGCCCTGGCCAGCGACCCCAAGCTGCTGCTTTTGGACGAGGTGGGGGCCGGGCTCAACCCTTCGGAGATCGACGGGCTCATCGAGCTGCTCCAGCGTGTCCACGGCGAGCGGGGGGTGGCCCTGTTGCTTACCGAGCACGTTCTGGAGATGGTGATGAAGCTCAGCCACCGGGTCATCGTCCTGGAAAGCGGCCGCAAGATCGCCGAGGGCGAGCCCGCCGCGGTGGTCAAGGACCCGGAGGTGGTGCGCGCCTATCTGGGCGACCACTACGTGAAGCGGCAAAAGGAGAACGGCGATGCTTGAGGTAAAGGGCATCACCGTCCGCTATTCCGGCCTGCCGGTGATGCGCGACTTGTCCATCAAGGTGGAGCAGAACCAGACCGTGGGCGTGGTGGGGGCCAACGGGGCGGGCAAGACCACCCTGCTCAAGGCCATCATGGGCGCGGTGAAGGTCGCCGCCGGGGAGGTGCACTTCAACGGCAGGCGCATCGACCGGCTGCGCACCGAGGAGATCGTGCGTCTGGGGCTGATCTACGTGCCCGAGGGGCGGCGGCTCTTCGGCCCGCTCAGCGTGGAGGAGAACCTCTTGCTGGGGGCCTACACCGTGGGCGAAGAGGCGGCCAAGCGGCGCAACCTGGAGCACGTGTACGAGCTGTTCCCCCGCCTGGCCGAGCGCAAGAAACAGGCGGTGGGCTCCATGAGCGGCGGGGAGCAGCAGATGGCGGCCATTGGGCGCGGCCTGATGAGCAGCCCCAAGCTGCTCATGCTCGACGAGCCCAGCCTGGGTCTGGCGCCCCTGATGGTCTCCGAGGTGTTCGAGACGGTGCGCCGCCTCCAGGCCGAAGGCGAGACCACGGTGCTGTTGGTGGAGCAAAACGTGCTGGAGGCCCTGGAGCTCTCCGACTGGGCTTATGTCCTGCAAACCGGCCGCATCCGCGACCAGGGACCGGCCAAGGACCTGCTGGCCTCCGACGGGGTGCGCCGCGCCTTCCTAGGTCTATAAGTTTAGCCCGCATACTTCATGAAGGCCGCGCGTCCGGCTTCGCCAGCCACCGGCATACGGTGTTGCCGGCTGCGCTCGGTCCTCGACGTAGCTCTCCGGCTACGCCTGCGGCCCTCGCTTGCCTGACGCCTTGTCTGCCGGCGGCTGGCTGTGCCGGTTCCAGGTGCAAACCGTACCCTGATGAGGTCAGCGCTCCTCACATCGGGAACACATAAAGATTTATTCGCTTTACTTTGCCGCCCAACCTTCACGAAGTATGCGGGCTATTTCATCTCCGGCGGGCGGGTGAGGGTCGACGAGGCGTTCTCATCCATCAGGCCGCCGTCCTGGGGAATGGTCAAGGTAAAGGTGGTGCCCTTGCCCGGGCGGCTGATCACGGTCAGGTCGCCCTGGTGCTCCAGGGCGATGCGCTTGGCCACGGCCAGGCTCATGCCCACCGCGTCGGTCTTGGTGGTGAAGAAGGGATCGAAGACATAGGGCAGGTCCGCCGGGCTCATGCCCCTGCCGGTGTCGCTTACCGTGATCACCCCGCTCACCTTGTCGCACATCAGCCCGATCTTGAGCCGGCCTCCCTGGGGCATGGCCTCCAGGGCGTTGTTGACCAGTATATCCACCACCCTGCCCAGCAAGGTGGGGTCGATCATGGCATCGCTGTCCTGACGGACCCTGCCCGTACCGCTGAGGCTCAGCTGAACCTGTTGCCGCCTGGCCTTGTTCCGGAAGGGGGCCACCGTCTCGGTGAGCCACTGGGCCAGGTTCACCTGCCGGTGCACCGGGGCGGGCAGGTCGGCGTAGTTGCGCACTTCCTCCACCACCCGCTCCAGGCGGGCGGTGCCGTCCAAAATGCGCTTCAGGTAGCGGGCGTCGCGGCTTTCCGCGGGCTTGTCGCTCATCAGGCGCGTGGCCAAGCCGCCTATGGTGGTCACCGGGTTGCGTATCTCGTGGGCCACGGCCCGGGCCAGGCGGTCCAGGCTCTCCAGCTTTTCCTGGAACAGGCGCCGCGACTGGCGCAACAGCTCCCGGGAGCGGCGGTGGAGCTGAGTCAGCTCGCTGACGTCCTTGAACATCACCAGCACCCCGCCCACTTCCTGGTCCTGGTCGGGGCTGGACAACAAGGCGGTGGTGATGATCAGGTCCTTGGTGCCGCCATGGGGCACCTTGTAGGTAACCTGCTTGTTGTAGTGGTAGATGCGCTCGGTGATGACGTCCACGATGATCTGGTTGAACTCGCGGTTGCCCGGCTCCGAGAAAAAAAGCTCGGCCCACCCCCGGCCCAGCATCTCGTCGGGCATCAGGTCCAGGATGCCGCTCAGGGCCGGGTTGGTGAAGACGATCTCCCCGTCTTGGTTGATGACCATCAGGCCGTCGCTCATGGAGGCCACCACGTTGCGCATGGCCTCTTGTTGCCTCAGGCCGCCCTGGGTGGAGGACTCCTTGGGCGGCGGATTGTCGCTGCTGTTTTTGTGGGGCACTTGCGGATTCCGGCTTAGGGTGAGTTTGCCTGGGGGCCTGCCTGGCTACAGCTTAGTATAAGCCGAGGCGCCCTGCCAAGGCCCCTAGGCGGACAACAGCCTTCCGGCGAGTGACAGGTGGTCGGGCGTTTGGCCCTCCAGGTAGGCGGCGCTCACCTCTTGGGCCAGGGGCAGGGCGAAGCGCCGGAAATAGGACCTGAGGCTGTCCAGGGACACGCCCAGGGCGCCGCCGGGCTCCAGATAGTTGCCCGAGAACACGCAGCCCAACTGGTCGCCGCCCTCGGGCCAGGGCAGGCCCAGGATATCCTCGATCTCCCGGCCGCTGGTCACCTGAGCCAGGGGCAGGTCCAACTCCAGGCCGAAGCCGCGGTAAAGCTCCTGGTAGGCCTCCTGGGCCGGGGCCACCTGGTTCAGCTTTTCCCGGCCGTCGTGGCTCAGGCGCTCGCCCGCCACCACCGGGACCCCGCCCAGGCGCTGGGCCAGGGGGATACGCGCCGCGTGCAGGTACAGATGGCAGCCGGGGCACACCGGGCTGAAGCCGAAGCGCCGGGTCAGCTCCTGCAAATAGCGGCCGTTGAGGGCCCGCCAGAATCGGGGCGATCCCATGACCAGCAGGGGGGTGAGCTCCACCCCGGCGGGCAGGCGGCCCCGCAGGCGCTGCCAGGCCTGGGGCACCTCGTCCCAGGCCCCGTGCTCGCTGCCGGTATACACGTAGGTGGGCACCAGGACCTTGAGGCCCATCTCCTCCACGGCCTTCAAGGCGGCGGCCACGCTGTCGCGCCCGGCCAACTCCACCACCGCCACCCCGGAGGTGCGCCTCAGGCGCTGTATCTCCTCGGGCGGGAGCATGGCGGCCGGGGGCAGGGGCAGGGTCTCGGGCTTGTCGCGGAATATGCGGGCGGCTTGCTGGTCCATGGCCACGGTCAATCCTCCAGCCGCAGGGCCCGGCGGGCGGCGGGGTAGTAGGGCAGGTCCCTGGGGTTGTCCCTGAGGCCCCATAGCTTGCCCCGGTCCAGGCCGTTTAGGATGGTGTGCATCAGCTCCGGCCCCCTCAGGAGGCCCAGGGCGCCCTGGGCGCAGCGGGTCTCATCAAAGGCGGCGGCTTGGTCGCGCCACACCCCCGGCCCCCACAGCAGCAGGGGGGAGGGTTCGCCCGAGTGCACCATGTCGCCCGAGCAGGCGGTGGCGTGGTCGCCGGTGACCACCAGCAGGACCTCGCGCCCGGCAAGGACCTCCAGGCCCCGGCCCAGGCCCTGGTCCAGGGCGGCGATCACCCGGCGCTTGAGCTCGGGGTCTTTCTTGTGGCCCGCCTCGTCCGGGGCCTTGCTGTGCACGTGGATCAGGTCGAACTCGTCCAGGCGTCCCTCGGCCAGGGCCAGCTTGGCGGCCAGGTCTTGGGCGGGGTCCGTGGCCTCGGCAACCACCTCGGCCTGGGCCCCCAGGGCGCGGAAAACTCCCCGATAGATGGGAGCCGAGGAGATGGAAAGGGCCTTCAGGCCCCAGCGCTCTTGCAAGGTGGAAATGCGCGGGGTGCGCCCCGCCCGTTGGGTGATCACCGCGTTCACCGGCGCGGCGGCCTGGGCGTTGCGGGGATGAGAGGCCAGGCGGGCATGGGCCCAGCCCAGGTAGGCCCGGAGCAGGGCGCTGGAATGAAGGGCGGCGGGGTCGCTTTCAGTACCCTCCCAGGGCAGCGGCTCCATGAGGGGCAGGCCAGGGTACATGGGGTCGCTGTCGGTGATGGAGGCTGTGAGCGCCCCGCCGCTTAAAATCAATACTCCGCTGGAGCCCTTGGTGCGCTCCAGCCGGGCCGATCCCTCCGGGCCTTGGTAGGAGTGGACCGCCCGGAAAAACTCCTGGGCCTCCTCCTCGGGCAGGGGAGGCTTCTTCTCCCGCAGCACCAGCCGTCCGTCCTGGGGGCGGCAGCGGGCCAGATGGGCCAGCAGGAGAATGTCGTCCGGCCCGAAGGCCAACTCTTCACCCAGGGCCTCCAGGTAGCCCCGGCCGGGAAACTCCTCGGGGGCGTAGCCCATCATGAAAAAGTGGGCCGCCTCGCTGGACAGGGCCTGGCCAGGGGACAGGGCGTGGAAATGCCCGCAAGCACCCTCGGAGGCCAGGCGGTCCAGGTTGGGGGTGGCCGCCGCCTGGAGAGGAGTCAGCCCGCCCAGGGAAGCCTGGGCCCGATCAGCCAAGCCGTCCAACAAAACCAAAATGCACTTGCGAAGGGCGGTCATGGCCGCGCGCTCCCCCCATTAGGGTCTACTAATATATTAATATCCGATGCAATATGTTATTTAAAATAGATAATCCCGATGATACGACTGAACCCAATCCGCCGCTTGCTCCCGGGGCCCGGCATGGCTATGCTGGGCGGGCCAGCCCACCTCTAGGAGGGATCATGAGCCGCATGCGTGAAAAGGCCGCCCAGGGCATACAAGCCGGTGACGTGTTCAGCGTGACCCGCACCTTCAGCCAGGAGGAGACCGAGGCCTTCGGCCACCTGACCAAGGACTACAACCCGGTGCATTACGACGAGGAGTTCGCGGGCATCAAGGGCTTTCCCCAGCTGATTCTGCATGGGCTGTTGACCGCGGGCATGGTCTGCGAGGTGGGTGGGCAACTGGCCTGGCTGGCCACGGCCATGGAGTTCCGCTTCCGGCGGCCGGTGTTCTTCGGCGACACCATCACCTGCACCGTCACCGTGACCTCGGTGGACCAGCGCGGCTGGGCCAAGGCCGAGGCGCTCTACACCAACCAGCGCGGCGAGGTGGTGGTGAGCGCCAAGATGGAAGGGCAAGTGCCCCGGGGCGAATCCCAGGAGACCCTGGGCCGCCGCCTGGAAGAGGGCGACCCCTACAATCCCCTGCGCTGAAACTCAGGCCATATTGCTGGTGTCGCCCAAGGGCAGGCCCAGGTCCGCCGCCCTTAGCGCCCGGCGCAGCAGGCGTCCGGCTCCGTTGCGGGGCAGGGAGGCCACGAACTCCAGGTCGGCCAGGGGGGTAAGGGGGGCCAGGCGGGAGACGGCGTCGTCCAACAGCTCCCGGCGAAGCTGGCTGCTGGGGGCCCACCCTGGAGCCAAGACCACGAAGGCCTTGAACACCGGGCGGTACTCCTCGCCGGGCCGGGCGATCACCGCCGCCTCCTCCACCGCCGCATGGGCCATGATCAGGCTCTCCATCTCATGGGGCCCCACCATGTGGTCCTGCACCCGGATGAGGTCGTCGGCCCTCCCTTGTATGTAGAAGTAGCCGTCCTCGTCGATCAGGGCCAGGTCTCCGGTGGGCAGCCAGTGGTTGGGGTCGTGCTCCAGGGGCACCATGCGCCCCTGCTCCCAGAAGCCGCCGGCCAGGCCGGGCCAGTCGGGCCGCAGGGAAAGCTGGCCCAGGGTAAGCAGGGTCTGGGGCCGTCCTTGGCCGTCCACCACCGCCGCTTCTATGCCCGGCAGGGGTTTGCCGCAGGAGGCCAGGCGTATGTCCAGGCTGGGCAGGTTGGCCAAGGCGATGATGCCGGTGATGGCCGACCACCAGGTGTCGTGGGGCGGCAGGCCCAATTGGTTGCGGGTCCAGAAGAAAAGCTTGGCGTCCAGGGGCTCGCCCAGGGTTACCAGGTGCAACAGGCGGCTAAGGTTGTAGCGGCCCGGCAGGTCGTCACCCGCCTCGGCCAACTGGCGCAGGCGCTCCGGGCTGCTGTAGAGGGTGGTGACCTCGAAGGCTTCCAGGGTGCGGTACCAGGTGGAAGCGGGCATGGGCTCGGCCTGCACCAGGGTGGTAACCCCGCACAGCCAGGGAGCCCAGGTGCCGTACACCGTGGCCGCGATGCCCCAGGGATCCAGATCGCACCACAGCACCGATTTTTCCTTGAGGTCCAGCACCCAGCGGGCGCTGACCAGTTGCCCGGCCATGTCGCCGTGGGTGTGCACCACTCCCCGGGCCGGGCCGTCGGGTGAGTTGGCGAAGGTGATGAACAGCGGGTGCTCCGCCCCCACCCAGCAGGGCTGATGCTCGGTGGGCTGGCCCCGCATGGCCTCGGACAGGCACAGGTCGCCGGGGTCCATGCCCCCCGCCGGCTCGCAGGTGTAGAGCACCTTGGTTCCCTCGGGCCGGTACTCCCAGGGCAAGCGCTGGCCCAGGATGGGGTCGGTGACCAGGGCGGCGGGGATCAGGATGCCGAGCTGGTACTTGAGCTGCTCCTTGGTCAGGTGGGGCGACAGGCAGCAGTAGGCCACCCCCAGGCGGGCGCAGGCGGCCTGGATGAAAAAGGTCTCCACCGTGGCGGGCAGGAAGATGGCCAGGCACTGCCCCTGCTCAACCCCCAAGGAGGTCAGCAGGTTGGCCAGGCGGCAGGACTCCCGGTGCAGGCGGCGGAAGCTTATGGCCTGGGAGTCGTTGCCCTGGGCGTAGATCAGGGCGCTGTGCCCGGCCTTGTGGCCCAGGGCCCAGCGGTCCACGGCCTCATGGGCGATGTTCAGCTCCCCGCTTTGGCTCCAGGAAAATTCGGCCTCTGGCTGGCTCCAGGAGAAGTGGCGCCGGGCGGCGGTGTAATCGGGAAGGTTGGCCCCTTCCTGACGGCTGGCTATGCGCGCTCTTTCCATGGCCTAATCCACCCACACGCCGTAGCGCCGGTGCACGGCCATGGCCCGCGCCGCCCACTCGGCTCCCCGGTCGCTGGAGGCCCGCTCCAGCATGGTGGGGTCGCCCTGCCAGGCCAGAAGCACCTGGCGCAGGCATTCGGCCAGGTCGGTGGGGTCGTAGCCGCCTTCCAGGGCCAGGAGCAGGGGAGCCCCGCAACCCCGGGGGCCAAGGTTGGCCAACAGCCCGCCCAGGGCGCCGAAGCCCGCCGCGCTCATGCTCAGGTTGCTCAGGGGGTCGTCCCGGTGGGCGTCGAACCCGGCGGCCACCAAAATTATCTGGGGCCGGTAGCGCTCCACCAACGAGGGCAACAGTTGGCGGTACAGCTCCACCACGTCGTTGTCGTCCGCGCCGGGGGGAAGGCAGAGGTTCAGGGTGTAGCCCTCGCCGGGCCCGGCCCCAGCCTCTTCCCAGTCGCCGGTGTGGGGATAGGACATCAGGTGGTGGCTGGAAAAGTAAAAAACCTCGGGCGAGTTGTAGAAGACCTTTTGCAGGCCGTTGCCGTGGTGCAGGTCCCAGTCCACGATGAGGATGCGCCTGAGCCCGCGCCGCAGCAGCTCCAGGGCGGTGATGCCCAGGTTGTTGAGGATGCAAAAGCCCTCGGCCTTGGCGGGTTGGGCGTGGTGGCCGGGAGGGCGCACCAAGGCCAGGGCGGCCTGAAAGTCCCCGGCCAACAGCTCCCTGGCCCCGCGAATACAGGCCCCGGCCGCTAGGAAGGAGGTGAAGCAGCTCTCCGAGCTGGCCGTGGTGTCGGCGGCCAGGTTGGTGAAGCGCCGCCGGGCGGTGGCGATGACCATGCGGATGTAGTCAGGGGTGTGCAGGGCTTCCACCTGCTCCAGGGTGGCCAACTCGGCCGGGCGCTCGCAAAAGGCGGCGGCGAAGTCGTAGTCCAGCATCCGGTGCACCACAGCCAGGCGCTGAGGGGTTTCCGGGTGAGAAAGCCCGGTCTGATGATTCAAGAACCTCTCGTCGCGGATTATGCCGATGTCCAGGGGGGGCAGCATGCCTAGACTCCGCCGCTGGGGATCATGCGTCCTCCACCTGCACCAAAGGAAGGATCAAGCGGAAGGTGCTGCCCTGGCCAGGGGCGCTGGACACCTCCACACGGCCATGATGCACCTGGGCGATGTGTTTGACAATAGCCAGCCCCAGGCCGGTGCCGCCAATCTCCCGGGAGCGGTTGGTGTCCACCCGGTAGAAGCGCTCGAACAGGCGGGGCAGGAACTCGGCGGCTATGCCGGGGCCGGTGTCGCTTACGCTGATCACCACCTCGTCGTTGTTTTCCTCCATGGCCAGGGTCACCCGGCCTCCCTGGCCGGAGTACTTGATGGCGTTGTCCAAGAGGTTCAGGACCGCCTGCTCCACCTGGCGGGCGTCGGCCGCGAACACCAGGGGCTCCCGGGGCAGGCGGCGCTCCAGCTCTATGCCCTGGGCCTGGGCCAGGTCGATCACCCCCTCCAGCACCGAGTCGGCCAGTTCGGCCGCGTCGATGGGCCTGAGGCGCGGGGGAGATTCGCCGGACTCCAGGCGGGCCAGCTCCATGAGGTCCTGCACCAGGCGCTCCAGGCGGTGGCTCTGGCGCAGGATCAGCTCGGCGAAGTGGCTGGCGTATTGGGGGCTGTCCAGGGCGCCGTCCAAGAGGGTCTCGGCCGCGCCGCGCACCGCGGTGAGCGGGGTGCGCAGCTCGTGGGAGACGTTGGCCACCAGGTCGCGCCGGGTCTTTTCCAGGCGCTTGCGCTCGGTGATGTCGTGCAGCACGCAGACCATGCCCGGCCCGGCGGCCTCATTGGAGATGCGCACCACGTGGGCCTCCAAAAAGCGCGGGGTGTTGCCCAGGGTCTGGATCTCGCGCCACACGTACTCCCGCCCCGCCCGGGCCTCGTCCAGGGCCTCCAGCAGGTCGGCGTTGCGGATGATCTCCGAGGGCAGGCGTCCGGGGGGCACCGCCTTGAGCTCCAGCATTTCCATCAGCGCCCGGTTGGCCAACAGCACCTGGCCGTCGTTGTCGATGACCAGCACCCCCTCCACCATGCCCCTCAGGATGGCCTCCAGGCGGTCGCGGGATTGGGTGATGTCGTTGATGGTGCTTTGCAGGTTGTCGGCCATCTGGTCAAAGGCCCGGCCCAACTCGCCTATCTCGTGGCGGGGGTAGCGGGTGAAGCGCCGGGAAAGGTCGCCCGCGGCGATGCTGGCCGCGGTGCGGGTGAGCTGCTGCACCGGTCGGCTGAGGCTGCGGGCCACCAGGTAGGCCACCCCGATGGAAAGCAGGACGCCAAGGAACACCGCCCACAGCACCAGGCCCCTGGTGCGGCTGAGCGCCTGCTGCACCTGGCTGAGCGGCAGGGCCAGGCGCACCAAAAGGGTTTCGCCCTCCGGCCCGTCCATGCGCAGGGCGGTGTACATGAGGTCCAGCCCCAGGGTGGAGCTGTAGCGCACCGCCGAGCCATCGCCTTCCTTCATGGCCTGGACTATCTCGGGCCGGTCGGCGTGGTTGACCATCTCCGGGACCTTGTCCCGGGACATCTGGCTGTCGCCCACCACCTTGCCTTGAGGAGTGATGAGGGTCACCCTGGCCCCCACGATGCGCCCCAGCTCGTCGGCCAGCTTGTCCCCAGCGCGTACGCCCTCGCCCGGATGCCAGCGGTCGCGCACCACCTCGCGCACGGTGAGAATCTCCCGCTGCATGGAGCTGCGCACCAGCTCCAGCATGTGGCTGCTGAGCGAGCGTTCCATGACCACGGCCACGAATATCAGGGTGCACACCACCACCACCAGGCAGCCCCCCAATATCCAGCCTTGGAAGCTTAGACGCGCTTTCACCGTTCTTCCCGGAAGCGGTAGCCGATGCCGCGCACCGTCTCGATGCGGTCGGCCAAGGGGCCGAGCTTCTTGCGCAAACGGCGGATATGGGTGTCCACGGTGCGGGCGTAGCCCTCGTAGGCGTAGCCCCACACCCGGGAAAGCAGGATTTCGCGGGTCTGCACCTTGCCCGCGTGGGCGGCCAGGTAGTGCAACAGCTTGAATTCCGTGGCGGTCAGGTCCAGTTCCTCGCCGCCGGCCTGGGCCAGGTGGCGCTCGGGGTCTATGCTTAGCCCGGCTATCTCCAGATGGCCGGTGTCCACCACCGGCTCCTGGCTGCGGCGCAGGATGGCCTGCACCCTCAGGGCCAGCTCCCGGGGGCTGAAGGGCTTGGTCAAATAGTCGTCGGCCCCGATCTCGAAGCCGATGATGCGGTCGGTCTCGCCGGAAAGGGCGGTGAGGATGAGCACCGGTATGCCCCTGGTGTCCTCCCCGGCCTTGAGGCGGCGGCAAACTTCCTTGCCGTCCATGCCCGGCAGCATGAGGTCCAGGACCACCAAATCCGGGTTCTCGTGTTTGGCCAGGCGCAGGCCTTCGGCCCCGTCGGTGGCCTTGAGCACCCGGTATCCCGCTTGACGCAGGTTGAAATCAACTACGTCGAGGATGTCTTTTTCATCCTCGACCACCAAAACCGTAGCCTTGGCCATTTACACTCTCCAAGGAAAAACTTACAAACTCCAACCACTTCTATCACCCTAACCTTTGTAACAATGCTTGGCAATAGGGCAGACTGTAATGTAACTGCGTTGACATATGCCCTGGTGGTGGTATTTTTCGCTGTTGTATCCGCCAGATAACCAAAAAGGCCCCTAAGCAATGAACCCAGCGGCCACCAAAAACAAGCGCTCCATCTTTCACCTTGCCGATTTAATGGCGTTTTACCGTCAAGACCCTACCCGGCGCATAGCCATTAGCATACTCATCGGGGCGGTTTCGGGACTAGGGGCCATCGCCTTTTTCATCGCCCTGGAGTGGTCCCGCTGGTTCTGCCTGGCCTATCTGGCCGGGGCCCCGGCCCCGGAACCGGCCGGCGAGCAACTGGTCCACCTCGTGGCCAACACCCCTTACCGCCCCTGGCTGTTGTTTTTCATCCCGGCCATCGGCGGGCTCATCTCCGGCCTGGTGGTCTACACTTTCGCACCAGAGGCCGAGGGTCACGGCATGGACGCCATGATCTCGGCCTTCCACAATTTAAAAGGCTTCATCCGCACCAGGGTGCCCTTTGTAAAGGGTTTCGCCTCCATCGTGACCCTGTCCACCGGCGGCTCGGCCGGGCGCGAGGGTCCCATCGCGCAGATCGGGGCAGGGTTCGGCTCCTGGGTGTCGCGCCTGCTCAAGCTTTCGGTGCAGGAGCGGCGCATCTTCATGCTGGCCGGTTGCGCCGGCGGCCTGGGAGCCATCTTCCGGGCCCCCCTGGGCGCGGCCATCACCAGCGTCGAGGTGCTCTACCGGGAGGACTTCGAGAGCGAAGCCATCATCCCCTGCGTGATCAGCTCGGTCATCGCCTTTTCCATCTTCACCTTCGTCTTCGGCTTTGACCCCATCTTCGCCACCCCGGGCTTCGTGGCCCACGATCCGCGCCAGTTGGCCATCTTCGCGGTGCTGGGCCTGGTGTGCGCCCCGGTGGGCGGGCTGTACGTCAAGGTGTTCTACAGCACCCGCGACGCCTTCCGCCGCCTGAGTATTCCCAAGCATTTCCGCCCCATGCTGGGCGGTCTGGGGGTGGGGGCCATCGCCCTGTTCGTGCCCCAGGCCATCGGCGGCGGCTACGGCTATCTGCAAATGGCCATCTACGGCGAACTGAGCATCCTGGTGATGTGTCTGGCCGCCTCGGCCAAGATCGCCACCACCAGCCTGACCATCGGCTCCGGGGGCAGCGGCGGGGTGTTCGGCCCCACCCTGTTCATCGGCGGCATGATCGGCGGGGTGGTGGGCCAGCTGGGGCACATGCTCTTCCCCGAGGTGGTCACCCAGCCTGGGGCCTACGTGCTGGTGGGCATGGCCGCCTTTTTCTCCGGCGCGGCCAAGGCCCCCCTGGGCGCTCTGATCATGGTCACCGAGATGACCCAGTCCTACGCCCTGTTGCCACCCCTGATGCTGGTGTCGGTCATTGCCATCCTGTTCAACCGGGGCAGCAGTATCTACGAAAAGCAGGTGGCCAACAAGTTCCAGTCCCCGGCTCATCAGGGCGACCTGACGGTGAACGTCATGGAAGAGCTCACCGTGGGCCAGGTGTTCAAGCCTGACAAGGTCTTCCACACCCTTTCCGCCTCCACCCCCTTTGGCACGTTGCGCCAGGCGGTGGCGGCCAGCGGCCAGGCGGTGTTCCCGGTCACCGACAGCCAGGGCACCATGATCGGCCTGCTTTCCATGACCAATATCCGCACCGTGATCTTCGAGGACGCCCTCAAGGATCTGGTGGTGGTGGGCGAGTTGTGCACCCCCCCGGCCAGCCTCAGGCTGGACCAGAGCCTCTACGACGCCCTGCTGGTCTTTTTGGAGAGCGGCTACGGCCAGTTGCCGGTGGTGGGGCAAGAAGACGGACAGCAACGCATCCTGGGCATGCTGGACCATTCCGAGGTCAATGCCGCCTATCACCGCGAGGTTAGCCGCCGCATGAGCGAGGATTAAACCCCCGTCCTTGCGCCGCCCGCCGGTTGATACTAGAATTCTTGCAATTGTTTGCGTTAGGGAGCCTATGCGAGGCATGGTGGTGGCGGTGGTGCCCGCCGCCGGGGCGGGAACCCGCCTGGGCGGCACGCGCCCCAAACAGTTTTTGCCCCTGGCCGGAAGGCCTCTGCTCACCCGCACCCTGATGGTGCTGGAGGCCACGCCCCAGGTCCAGGCGGTGGTGGTGGTCTGCCCTCCCGGCGGGGAGCAGGAGACCCGGCGCGCCTGCGTGGAGCCCTACGGCCTGGCCAAGGTGGCCGCCGTGGTGCCCGGCGGGGCCCAGCGCCAGGACAGCGTGGCCGCCGGGGTGGCCGCCGCCGCCGGGCTGGGAGCCCGGTGGCTGGTGATTCATGACGCGGCCCGGCCCCTGGCCAAGCCCGAGCTGTTCGCGAGGGTCTTGGAGGCTGCCGCCCAGACCGGCGCGGCCATAGCCGCCGTGCCCGCGGCGGACACCATCAAGCAGGCCGGGCCGGACGACCTGGCCGAGGCCACCCTGGACCGCTCCAAGCTTTGGCTGGTGCAGACCCCCCAGGTCTTTGAGCGGGCGCTCCTGGAGCGGGCCCTGGCCCAGGCGGCCAAGGACGGGTATTACGCCACCGACGAGGCCGGGCTGGTGGAGCGCCTGGGAGAGAAGGTGAAGCTGGTCATGGGCAGCCGCGACAATCTGAAGGTCACCACCCCCGAGGACCTGGCCCTGGCCCAGGGCCTCATGGGCGCGGTCGCCCGGGTGGGTCAGGGCTACGACGCCCACCGCCTGGTGGCGGGCCGCCGCCTGATTTTGGCCGGGGTGGAGCTCACCCACGAGACCGGCCTCTTGGGCCACTCCGACGCCGACGTGGCCACCCACGCGGTGATGGACGCCCTGTTGGCCGCCGCCGGGCTGGGGGACATCGGACAGATGTTCCCGGACAGCGACCCGGCCTATGCCGGGGCCGACAGCATTGAGTTGCTCGCCCAGGTGGTGGCGCGTCTGGCCCAGGAGGGCTGGCGGCCCCAGCAAGTGAGCCTGACCCTTTTGGCCCAGCGGCCCAAGATCGCCCCCCACTACCCGGCCATGCGGGCCAAGCTGGCCACGGCCCTGGGCCTGGAGACCGGCGAGGTGAACCTGGCCGCCAGCACCACCGAGGGCCTGGGTTTCGTGGGCCGCGAAGAGGGCATGGCCGCCTGGGCCACGGCGGTCATAGCCCGGTCATAAATATTTCAACCTGCCGTGCGCAAGCGGAGAAGCTGATGTCCCTGGTTATCTACAACACCCAGACCCGGCAAAAACAAGAGTTCCAGCCCCTGGTCCCCGGCCAGGTGAGCATGTACGTCTGCGGGGTCACGGTCTACGACTCGCCTCACATCGGCCATGCCCGCTGCTATGTGGCCTTCGACGCCATCCACCGGCACCTGCGCTCCAAAGGGTGGCAGGTCACCTACGTGCGCAACTTCACCGACATCGACGACAAGATCATCAAGCGGGCGAGCGAGACCGGCCAGGACTGGCGCGAGCTGACCCAGGACAACATCGCGGCCTTCACCAAGGCCATGAATGATCTCAAGGTGCTCCCAGCCACCCAGGAGCCACGGGCCACCGAGCACATCGGGGGCATCATCTCCTCGGTGCAGGCGCTCATCGAAAAGGGCAACGCCTATGCCGTGGAGGGCGGCGACGTCTTGTTCGCGGTGGACAGCTTCCCGGAGTACGGCAAGCTGAGCCACCGGGAGCTGGACCAGATGCAGGCCGGGGCCCGCATCGCGGTGGACGAGCGCAAGCGCAACCCCATGGACTTCGTGCTGTGGAAGGGCTCCAAGCCAGGCGAGCCCTCCTGGGACAGCCCCTGGGGACCGGGCCGCCCCGGCTGGCACATCGAATGCTCGGTGATGAGCCAGGAGTATTTGGGGGCCACCTTTGACATCCACGGCGGGGGCGAGGACCTCCTGTTCCCTCACCACGAGAACGAGGTGGCCCAGTCCGAGGCCCTGAACGGCCAGCCCTTTGCCCGCTACTGGATTCACAACGGCTTCGTCAGGGTTAACCACGAGAAGATGTCCAAGTCCCTGGGCAACTTCTTCACCGTGGACGATATCCTGAAGACCGTGAAGCCCGAGGCGCTCAGGTTGTTCCTGTTGTCCAAGCACTACCGTTCGCCCCTGGACTTCAGCGACCAGGCCCTCAAGGAGGCGGGGCAGGGATTGGAGCGGCTCTATCTGGCCCTGCGCGAGTCCGCCCCGCCGCCGGACCTGATCATGTCTCAGCGCCTGACCCGTCCCGAGGAGCTGGAGTGGATGAAGGAGATCGACGGCCACGCCGTGGAGTTCGAGGCGGCCATGGACGACGACTTCAATACCCCCCGCGCCCTGGGAGCCCTGTTCAGCCTGGCCAAGACCACCAACAAGCTGGCCGCCGCGCCGGAGCCGGCCCCCCGCCAGCCCATGCTGGGCAAGGGCGGGCAAAAGATGGCCTCTGCCCGGCAGGCGCTGCTGGGCCTGGCCGCCGCCCGCCTAAAGCAACTGGGCGGGCGCTTGGGCCTGTTGGGCGAGTCGGCCGAGGAGTTCCTGCAATCCAGCGCCCCGGCCGCGGGTGACGGGCCGGACCCGGCCAAGATCGAGGAACTCATCGCCCAGCGCGCCCAGGCCCGCAAGGACAAGGACTTCGCCGCCGCCGACCGCCTCCGCGACGAGATCACGGCCATGGGCGTGGTCCTGGAAGACAGCCCCACCGGCACCCGCTGGCGGCTGGCCGAGTAGACAAGGAGCCTTGCCGTGAGCATGCAGCGATATGTCAGCGACGAGCTGACTCACTTCGTGGGGCGCAGCTTCCGCCACGAGTACAACGCCCATGAGCAGCAGTTCGACCTGCTGGTGCGGATTCTGCGCTCGGGAACCCTGGGCAAGAACGTGGACGGCAAGGTGGCTTTTCAGCCGGACAAGCCCTTTTCGGGCAACGAGGCCTATCGCTCCAACGTGGTGTGCTTCTCCGACATCCCGGTGCCGGACCTGGGCATCCACATGGGCAAGTTCAGCCGCTTCGGCCTGGCCTTCCGCAAGGGCTTCCTCATCGAGCGCGGGGCCAACCCGGTCTACTATGTAGCCCGGAACTCCCTGGTCAACTCCCCCGAAGGCCGGGTCAAGACCCTGGCCGCCCTGTTCGACGAGAAGCACGACCAGCTCTGGGCCTTTTACGACGCCTACAAAAAGCTCAATCCTCCGCCCCAGGAGGGGGAGCCGCCCCAGGACGGCTCCCCGGACATCACCAGCCTGTTCGTGTTTTTGATCTACCACTTTTTCAGCTTCGTGAAGTTCTACGAGGAGGGCCTGCCTCCGGCCGACGAAAAGAACTACTATATGGAGCGGGAGTGGCGGGTCTTCGGCAACCTGAGTTTTGAGATCGGCGACGTGCGCCGGGTGGTGTTTCCCGAACGTTTCGCCCGCTCTTTCCGCGAGCAGGTGCCGGACTATTACGGCGAGATAACTTTTTCCTAGGAGCAGGCCATGCGGCTTTTGGTGGTGCTGGCCCATCCCGACCCGGCCAGCTTCAACGCGGCCATCGCCGCCCGGGCGGTAGAGTCTTTGCGCGGCCTGGGCCACGAGGTGGTTTTGCGCGACCTGCACGCCGAGGGCTTTGACGCCATTGTCACCAGCCAGGAGATCCCCGAAGGCGCCGAACTGCCCCAGACCATCGAGCAGCACTGCCGCGACCTGGAGCAGGCCCAAGGCCTGGTCATCGTGCACCCCAACTGGTGGGGCATGCCCCCGGCCATCATGAAGGGCTGGATCGACCGGGTGTTCCGCCCCGGCCGGGCCTATCGCTTCCTGGAGGGTGACGGCGGCGAGGGGGTGCCCCAGGGGTTGCTCCCCGCCAAGACGGCGGTGGTTTACAACACCGGCAACACCCCGCCCGACCGGGAGCGCGAGGCGTTCGGCGATCCCCTGGAGCGCCTGTGGCGCGACTGCATCTTCGGCCTGTGCGCCGAGCTGGAGTTCCACCGCCGTTTGTTCGGCGTGATCTGCCTGAGCACTTTCGAGCAGCGCCAGGCCTGGCTCACCCAGGTGGCCCAGGACATGGCCCGCCTGTTTCCGGCGGAGTAGGCATGGCCCGGGAAAGCGACTTCACCGCCCACTGGTGGCGCACCGCGCCCAGCCGGGCCGACTTCGAGCTGGTCAGCGAGTTCACCCCTCAGGGGGACCAGCCGGGCGCCATCGCGGAGATCACCCAGGGCCTGGCCGCCGGGATCAAGCACCAGGTGCTGTTGGGGGTCACCGGCAGCGGCAAGACCTTCACCATGGCCAACGTGGTGGCGGGGACCGGCCTGCCCACCCTGGTGCTGGCCCCCAACAAGACCCTGGCCGCCCAGCTCTACGGCGAGTTCAAGGCCCTGTTCCCCCACAACGCGGTGGAATACTTCGTCTCCTACTACGACTACTACCAGCCCGAGGCCTATATCCCGGCCAGCGACACCTACATAGAAAAAGACTCCTCCATCAACGAGCGCATCGACAAGATGCGCCACTCGGCCACCTACGCCCTCTTGACCCGGCAAGACGTGATCATCGTGGCCAGCGTGTCGTGCATCTACGGCCTGGGCTCGCCCGAGGCCTACGCGGGCATGATCGTGTACCTGGAGCAGGGCAAGGAGGCCGACCGGGACCAGGTGCTCCGCACCCTGGTGGAGATGCTCTACGAGCGCAACGAGTACTCCTTTCACCGGGGCACCTTCCGGGTGCGCGGCGACACCATCGAGATATTCCCGGCCTACGAGGAAGACCGGGCGGTGCGCATCTCCTTTTTCGGCGACGAGGTGGAGGAGATCGCCTTCATCGACCCCCTGCGCGGGGTGGCCCTGGAGCGGGCCCCCCGGGTGACCATCTTCCCGGCCAGCCACTACGTGACCAACGAGAGCATCCGGGTGCAGGCCATGAGCGCCATCCGTAGCGAGCTGGCCGACCGCTTGGCCGAGTTCGAGGCCCAGGGCAAGCTCATCGAGGCCCAGCGGGTCCGCGAGCGCACCTTGTTCGACCTGGAGATGATGAAGGAACTGGGCTACTGCCACGGCATCGAGAACTACTCCCGCCACCTCACCGGCCGGGCTCCGGGCCAGGCCCCGCCCACCCTGCTGGACTACTTCCCCAAGCACTGGCTACTCATCGTGGACGAGAGCCACATCACCATGCCCCAGGTGCGGGGCATGTATTTCGGCGACCGCTCCCGCAAACAGACCCTGGTGGAGTACGGCTTCCGCCTGCCCAGCGCCCTGGACAACCGGCCGCTCAACTTCGACGAGTTCGAGTCCCATGTGGACCAGACCGTCTACGTCTCGGCCACCCCGGCAGACTACGAGCTGACCAAGGCCGAGGGGGTGGTGGTGGAGCAGATCATCCGCCCCACCGGGCTCATGGACCCGGTGATAGAGGTGCGCCCCGCCTCGGGCCAGGTGGATGACCTCCTGGGCGAGCTGCGCGTGGTCGTGGCCAGGGGCGAGCGGGTCCTGGTGACCACCCTGACCAAGCGCATGGCCGAGGAGCTCACCGAGTACTTCGACGAGATGGGGGTCAAGGTGCGCTACCTGCACAGCGACATCGACACCATCGAGCGGGTGGAGATCATCCGCGATCTGCGCAAGGGGGTGTTCGACGTGCTGGTGGGCATCAACCTTTTACGCGAGGGCCTGGACCTGCCCGAGGTGAGCCTGGTGGCCATTTTGGACGCCGACCGCGAGGGCTTCCTGCGCTCCACCCGCTCCCTGATCCAGACCACGGGCCGGGCGGCCCGCCATCTGGAGGGCCGGGTGCTGCTCTACGCCGACAAAATCACCGATTCCATGGCCCGGGCCATGGAGGAGACCGAGCGGCGGCGCGCGGTGCAGGCCGAGTACAACCGCGAGCACAACATCACCCCGACCAGCATCAAGAAGGCCATCGGGGCCATGCTGCCCCACGAGCTGGAGGCCGACTACACCACGGTGCCCCTGGCCGAACAAGGCCCGGAACTGGAGCCCGAGGAGATTCCCCAGGAGATCGCCAAGCTGCGCCGGGAGATGGAGCAGATGGCCAAGGATCTGCGCTTCGAGGAAGCGGCGCTCATTCGCGACAAGATCAAGGAGCTGGAGGCCGAGGAACTGGCCTGGAAGGAACTGGCATGAACCGGCGTTGGAAAATATTGGTGGCCTGCCTGATCGCCCTGATGCTTTTATTGCCCGCCCTGGCCCAGGCAGGGCAGGGGGCTTACGCCACCTTGGGCGGGCACAAGGTTTACTACACCGACCAGGGCCGGGGCGAGCCCACCCTGGTGTTGATACACGGCTGGATCTGCAACCACAAGTTCTGGAAAGAGCAGATTCCCGCCATGGCCAAGAACCACCGGGTCATCGCCCTGGACATGATCGGTTGCGGCAAGAGCGACGCCCCCCAGGTGGCCTACACCCAGGAGCTTTTGGCCCGCTCGGTCTTGGCGGTTATGGACCAGGCCAAGGTCAAGGACGCGGTGCTGGTGGGCCACAGCATGGGCCTGGACGTGGCCCGGCGGGTGGCCCTGGAGCATCCCACGCGGGTGCGGGCCCTGGTGTCCATGGACGGAGCCCTGGGCCTGCCGCCCCGGGAGGCGGTGGCCCGGGCCGAGTGGTGCAAGCAGGCGGACGCCTTTGCCGCCCAGTTCCGGGGGCCGGATGGCCAGCAGAAGGTGGGGCCTTTCTTTGACGCCATGCAGGACAAGACCACGCCCCTGGCCCTGCGGGAGTGGGTGAAGGCCCAGGCCCTGGCCACGCCCTGGCACGTGGGGCGCAGTTCCATGGCCGAGTTCGTCAAGCCGGTCAACTGGGACTATCGGACCCTGGCCATTCCGGTGCTGGCCATCTACGTGCCCAACCCCCATCTGCCGCCCGACTTCGAGGCCTGGCTGCGCACCCTGTTCCCCAACCTGCGCTGCGCGCAAATCACTGGGGCGGGGCACTTCGTGATGCTGGAGAAGCCTAAGCAGGTCAACGCCCTGCTGCTGGAGTTTGTGGACGGCAAGGCGGTGCGGGTAAGCAAGGTGGGTAAGTAGGCCCGTGTAGGTTGGGTAGAGCGAAGCGAAACCCAACAAACCTCTACTTAATGAGTGACGTTTGGCATCCACCCAAACTACAGATAAGCCCCGTGGTGCCGAGGTCATAAAGCAGGCCCTGGCCCACGTGCCCCTGAACCCAGGCGTCTATCTCATGAAGGACGCCCGGGGCCGGGTGATCTACGTGGGCAAGGCCAAGCGCCTCAAGAACCGCCTGACCTCCTACACCCGCCCCATCTCCGGCCCCACCTGGTACGCCAACAAGGTGGCCACCATGGTCAAACAGGTGGCCTCGGTGGAGTTCGTGATCACCGCCAGCGAGAAGGAAGCCCTTCTGCTGGAAAACACCCTGATCAAAAAACACCGGCCCCGCTACAACGCCGACCTCAGGGACGACAAGTCCTACCCCTACTTCCGCCTGAGCCTGGAGCACGATTTCCCGCGCCTGTCCCTGGTGCGCCGTCCCAAGCTCAGCGACGGGGCCCAGTATTACGGGCCTTTCGGCAGCGCCGGGGCGGCCCGCCAGACCATGTACCTGCTGCAACGCATCTTTCCCTTGCGCCGCTGCTCGGACCACACCATCCGCAACCGGGCCCGCCCCTGCCTGGACTTTGAGACCGGCCGCTGCCCGGCCCCCTGCGCGGGCAAAATCGGCAAGGAGGACTACGCCCTGCTGGTCAAGCAGATGCAGGCCTTTTTCGCGGGGCAGGGCGAGGAGCTGGCCCGGCGGCTGCAAGAGGAGATGGAAAAGGCGGCCCGCGAGGAGCGCTTCGAGGAGGCGGCCCTGCTGCGCGACCGCTGGCAGGCCCTGACCCGCACCCTGGAGCGCCAGCGGGTCTCGGCCCCCCAGGAGGAGGACATCGACGTGGTGGCCTTGCACCAGGCCGAGGACGGCATGCGCCTGGCCCAGGTGCGGGTGCGCGGCGGCCAGGTGGTGGGCAGCCGGGTGCATGACCTCAGCCGGGCGGCCCAGGAGCCGGGCGAGACCATGTCCCAGGCCCTGTTGGCCCTGTACGAGCTGCCCGCTCCGCCGCCCTTGGTGCTGGTTTCCCAGATGCCCTCGGACCCCTCCCTGGTGGCCGAGGTGCTGGGCGAGAAGGCCGGGCGCAAGGTGGAGCTGCGCCTGCCCTTGCGGGGCGAGAAGCGCAAGCTCATGGACATGGCCAAGCTCAACGCGGCCCAGCCCCGCCACGAAGGCCCCGGTCCCGCCGCGGCCCTGGAGCGCCTGGCCAAAAAACTGGGCCTGACCGAAGCGCCCCAGACCATGGAATGCCTGGACATCTCCCATCTGGGGGGCAGCCTCACCGTGGCCGGGCTTTCGGCCATGCGCGAGGGCGCGGCGGACAAGAGCGCCTACCGCCGCTACAAGGTCATGGGCGGCGAGGGCGGGGGCGACGACTACGCGGCCATGGCCCACGTCCTGGCCCGCCGCCTGGGCGGGGACGACCCGCCGCCGGATTTGCTCATCCTGGACGGCGGCAAGGGGCAGCTCTCCATGGCGGTGCAGGCCCTGGCCCAGGCCGCCCCGGAGCACGCCCCGGCCCTGGCCTCCATCGCCAAGGGCCGCGCCCCCGGCGAGCCGGACCGCATCTACCTGCCCCAACGCAAGAACCCGGTGAACCTCAAGGCCGGCGACCCGGCCCTGCTGCTGGTCATGCGCCTTCGGGACGAGGCCCACCGTTTCGCGGTGAGCTATCATCGATTGCTGCGCAAAAAGGCCCTGACCCGGTCCATACTCGAGGAGGTGCCGGGCATCGGCCCCAAGAAGCGCTCCCGCCTGCTCAAGAGCTTCGGCTCCCTGGCGGCGGTGAAAAAAGCCGGGGAAAAAGAGCTGCAAGATATGGGTGGGCTGGATGAGGCAACCGCCGGGCGCCTGGCCTCCTTTTTGGCCGCCCTTGACACTGCCCAGCCCCCAAAGTAGACTTCGGCAGAATTATAGGAGGGTTGCATGTTCGGCATCGGCATGCCCGAGCTGTTGATAATTTTGGTGGTCGCGCTCATCGTGGTGGGCCCCAAAAAGCTGCCGGATATGGCCAAGGGCCTGGGCAAGGGTCTTAGCCAATTCCGCAAGGCTGCCGACGAGATAAAGGAAGAATTTTCCGAGCACGAGACCTATCAGGACCTCAAAAGCCTGAACAAATCCTTCCGCGACACCCTGGACGAAGTAAACCCCCGCAAGCTGCTGGACGACGTGAACCCCCTGGTGGAGGCCAAGGAGCCCACTTTGGACCTCTCGGGCCGCGACGCCCTGATGAAGGAAATTAAGCAGCAGACGGATGATCCCAAGGAGCAGGCCACCGTGGAGGTGGCCCAACCCGAAGCCCAGCCCGAAGCCAAATCGGCCGACGACGCCAAGCCCCAGGCCAAAAACCAGGGCACCGACCCCCAAGCCAACCCCGAAACAAGCCGCAAAGAATCCTAGATGTCGGATAAGGAAAAGACCCAGGGGACCGCGCCGCCGGAGCCGGAAGAAGAGCGCTACGAGCCGTCCGAGGATGACGACGAATCGCGCATGCCCTTCCTGGCCCACCTGGAGGAGTTGCGTTCCTGCCTGGTGCGTTCGGCCATCGCGGTGGGGGTCTGCTTCCTGGGCACCTACATATTCAAGGAAGAGCTGTACCAGGGCCTGGCCCAGCCGCTCAAGGCGGCCATGCCCCCCGGCGCCAAGCTAATCTACACCGCCCCGGCCGAGGCCTTTTTCACCTACCTGAAGATAGCCCTGCTGGCGGCCATCGTGGTGGCTTGCCCGGTGATCTTCCACCAGTTCTGGCGTTTCATCGCGCCGGGCCTCTACGACCACGAGCGCAAGGCGGTGTGGCCCTTCGTGCTGGTGTCCTCGGTGCTGTTCATCGTGGGCGCGGTGTTCTGCTACACCATGGTGTTCCCCTACGCCTTCCAGTTCTTCATGAGCTTCGCCACCGACGACATCGTGCCCATGCTCAGCCTCAAGTCCTACCTGAGCTTCAGCGCCACCCTGCTCTTCGCCTTCGGGGTCATCTTCGAGATGCCCCTGGTGCTGGTGTTCCTGGGCCGCATCGGGGTGGTTTCCTCCAAGGGCCTCAAGAAAAACCGCAAGTACGCCATTCTCATCATGTTCGTGGCCGGGGCCATGTTCACCCCGCCCGACGTGGTCACCCAGATCATGATGGCCGTGCCGCTGATCATCCTCTATGAGATATCCATTTGGATGGTGGTGGCCACGGAAAAGAAAAAGGCCCAACGCCGGGCCGCGGAAGAGGAAGAGTTCACCGACTCCGATTCCGAGGAATAAATCTTCGTTTCCTTGACCCGTCTCAATGCAAGCCTTAGCCTTTTAATAGTAATTACCTTTTAAAGGGGGAAGGTTTACCTATGACCAAAGCGGCTTGCCTGGCCCTGCTCATGGCGGCGCTGATCTGCGCCCCGGCGGCGGCTGGGGACGAGATCAAGACCTACGACGGGGTGAAACTGAGCCCCTATCACCGCACCTACGACAACTCCATCCGCGGGCCCCAAAAGGTCAACCCGGACACCTACCGCCTCAAGGTGGACGGATTGGTGCAAAAGCCCCTCAGCCTGACCTCCCAGCAGGTGCTGGGCATGCCCTCGGTCAAACAAGTGGTGGATATGCCCTGCGTGGAGGGCTGGACCGAGACCCTGCTCTACCAGGGGGTGCGCCTAAAGGATCTGCTGGCCCTGGCGGGACCCAAGCCCCAGGCCGCCTGGGTGATGTTCCACACCGCCGAGGGCTATTCCACCGGCCTGCCGCTCAAGTACCTGCGCGGAGACAAGGTGCTGTTGGGTTATAAAATCAACGGCTTGTCCCTGGACGCCACCCGGGGCTGGCCCTTCCAACTGGTGGCTCCGGGCAAGCTGGGCTACAAGTGGGCCAAGTGGGTGGTGCGCCTGGAGCTGACCGCCAAGCCCCAAAAAGGCTTCTGGGAAAAGCGGGGGTATTCCAACGAGGCGGATGCAACAGGGCGCTAGACCGGGTAATGCCATAGAGGTTGGGCGTCCGGCTGCGCCAGCCACCAGCATACGGCGTTGCCGGCTTCGCTCGGTCCTCGACGTAGCCTAGCTACGCCTGCGTCCCTCGCTCGCCGGTCGCCTTGTCTGCCGGCGGCTGGCTGTGCCGGTTTTGGCCCCGAACCAAATTTAATCGTTTTTCATTAGGAATCGCCTAGATACCAATGCGTCGTCCGCTGGCTTCCGGCCGTTGGTGGAATATTCGGGTTTGGCCCACCGTTTTTTGCCCTTGACAAAAACCGGTGAGGGGCGATACTGACAACAACACGGGAGTTGTATACGAAATGCAAAAGACCCAACCAAACCAGGATGGCAAGAGCGCCCGCCCCATGGCGGATGTCGCCTTCGCCCCTGTGTTTGGTGTCTGGTTTTATTGGTGGCGTTCACCCATGACGGTGCGCTCCGCCGGGAGGAAACCAGCCTAGGTCCTTAAACTCCCAAGCCGAACAGCGAGCCCACCGTCACAACGACGGTGGGTTTTTCTTTTGCCGCGAAGGATGAACATGGGAAGCTTGCAAGCCTACACCAAGGAGCTTTTGGCCGACGCCGACACCCCGGTGTCCGCCTATGTGAAGCTGTGCCAAGGGGAAGAGACCTCCTTCTTGTTCGAGAGCGGGGAGGGAGTGGACTCCGTGGGCCGCTACTCCATCGTGGCCTGGGAGCCCATCAGCTCCCTGCGCCTGGAGCATGGCCAAACCCTGGTGGAGCACGGCGGCCGGGAGCAACAGCGCCCCGAAAGCGATTTTTTCGCGGCGGCCCAGGAGCTTAGCGACGCCCTCAAGGTGGAGGGGCTGCCCGCGTTGCCCTTCGTGGGCTCGTTCATGGGCTACGTGGGCTACGAGGCGGTGCGCCTGGTGGAGCGCCTGCCCCCGGTGGAGCCCCACCGCCTGCCCGTGGCCTGGCTCTGCTTCCCGGCCAGCTTCGCGGTGTTCGACCATCTGCATCGCCGCCTGATCCTGGTGGCCCTGGCCGACGGCCCCGAGCGGGGCCGGGCCAAGCTGGCGGAGATCGTGGACCGCCTGCACCGCCCGGCCCGTCTGGTGTCCCCTCCCGGCAGCTTCCAGGTCAACCCCCCGGCCAAGGAGCCCTTCATGGCCGCGGTGGAAAAGGCCAAGGAATACATCATGGCCGGCGACATCTTCCAGGTGGTGCCCTCGGCACGCTTCACCGGCGAGACCGACATCGACCCCCTGGCCGTGTACCGCTGGCTCCGGGTCAAGAGCCCCTCGCCCTACATGTTCTTCCTGAAATACCCCGGCTTCTCCCTGGCGGGCTCCTCGCCGGAGACCCTGGTGAAGGTCAAGGACGGCATGGTTTACCTCAGGCCCATCGCCGGCACCAAGGGCCGCTCGGCCGACCCCGAGGAAGACCTGGCCCTGGAGCGGGAGATGATGGGCTCGGCCAAGGAGCGGGCCGAGCACGTGATGCTGGTGGACCTGGCCCGCAACGACGCCGGACGGGTAAGCCGCTACGGCACGGTGCAGGTGGCCCCCTACATGACCGTGGAGCGCTACAGCCACGTGATGCACATCGTCTCTCAAGTGGTAGGCCAGGTGGACCCCGACCTTTCGGTGTGGGACGCCTTTCAGGCCTCCTTCCCGGCGGGCACCCTCTCCGGCGCGCCCAAGGTTCGGGCCATGGAGATCATCAACGAACTGGAGGGCGTGGCCCGCGGCCCCTATGGCGGGGCGGTGGGCTGCTTCGGCCCCGGCCAGTACATGGATACCTGCATCGGCATACGCATGATGCAGTTCGACCAGGGCCGCTACACCCTGCAAGCCGGAGCGGGCATCGTGGCCGACAGCGACCCGGCCATGGAATACGAAGAAATCTGCCACAAAGCCGCCCAGGGCCTCGCCGCCCTGAAGCTGGCCTCGGAGGGTTTGGCATGATCGTGGTAATCGATAACTACGACTCCTTCACCTACAACATCGTGCAGGCCCTGGGCAGCCTGGGCTGCGAGCTAAAGGTGTTCCGCAACGACGCCATAGAGGTGGAGGCTATTCAGGAGTACGAGCCCGAGGCCATGATCATCTCGCCGGGGCCGGGCCGCCCCGAGACCTCGGGCATCACCTGCGCGGCCATCGAGCGCTACGCGGGCCAATTCCCCATCCTGGGGGTGTGCCTGGGGCACCAGGCCATCGCCCAGGTCTTCGGGGCCCAGGTGGTGTGCTCGGGCAAGCCCATGCACGGCAAGGTCAGCGAGGTGTTCCACGACGGCAAGGGCTTGTTCAAGGGCCTGCGCAACCCCTTCGTGGCCTGCCGCTACCACTCCCTGGTGGTGCCCGAGGCCAGCGTGAGCGCGCCGCTCATGATCTCGGCCTACACCATGGAAGGCGAGGTCATGGGCCTCAGGCACCGCGAGCTGCCGGTGGAGGGGGTGCAGTTCCACCCCGAGTCCATCGCCACCGCCCAGGGCATGACCCTGTTCCAGAACTTTTTGCGCCAGCACCTGGGCGAGACCCGGGGCAACGGGCATCACCGCAATCCGGCCGACCAAGCGGCCCCGGTCCAGGTGTAAGGGAGAGACGTCATGGTCATCACCATGCAGCCAAACTGCCCCAAGGGCGACGTGGCGCGGGTAATCTCGGTTTTGCGCCGGGCGGGCCTGGAGCCGCGCATCATCTCTCCGGACCCGCGGGTAGTCCTGGGGGTGGTCGAGGAGATCAGCCCCGCCCAGGCCGAGCGCCTCGGCCAGGAAGTGGGCGGGCTGAGCGGGGTGGAGGAGATCACCAACTTCGAGAAATCCTGGAAGCTGGTGTCCAAGAGCTTCAAGCCCGAGACCACCCAGGTGCAACTCGGATCCATGATCGTGGGCGGCCCCGAGGTGCTGGTGGCCGCTGGCCCCTGCGCGGTGGAGAGCCGGGAAAACTTCCTGGAGACCGCCGACCTGCTCAACCGGGCGGGGGCCGGGGCGCTACGGGGCGGGGCCTTCAAGCCGCGCACCAGCCCCTACTCATTCCGGGGTATGGGCGAGGAGGGCCTCAAGATCATGGCCGAGGCCCGCGACATCACCGGCCTGCCCATCATCACCGAGGTGCTGACCGCCTCGGAGGTGGAGCTGGTGGCCCGCTACGCCGACGTCTTGCAGATCGGCACCCGCAACATGCAGAACTTCGCCCTGCTGGAGGCGGTGGGAGAGACCGACCGCCCGGTGCTGCTCAAGCGCGGCATGATGGCCAGCATCAAGGAGCTTTTGCTCTCGGCCGAGTACATCGTGGCCCGGGGCAACTGGCAGGTGATGCTCTGCGAGCGGGGCATCCGCACCTTTGAGACCGAGACCCGCAACACCCTGGACCTCAGCGCCGTGCCGCTACTCAAGCAGTACACCCATCTGCCGGTGGTGGTGGACCCCAGCCACGCGGCGGGCAAGCGGGAGCTGGTGCCCGCCCTGGCCCTGGCCGCGGTGGCCGCCGGGGCCGACGGCATCCTGGTGGAGGTGCACCCCACGCCCGAAAAGGCCCTCAGCGACGGGCGCCAGAGCCTTCGGCCCGAGCAGTTCTCAGAGATGATGGCCGACCTGCGCCGGGTGGCGGCGGCGGTGGGCCGCAAGGTGCGGGAGATAGGGGAGTGAGCCTCAAAGGATCGGTGACTCCGCCGGGGGACAAATCCATCTCCCACCGGGCGGGGCTGTTTTCCCTCCTGGCCACGGGCACCTGCCGGGTGAGCAACTTTTCGCCCTGCGCCGACTGCGCCAGCACCCTGGAGGCGGTGAGCCGCCTGGGGGGCCAGGTGGAGCGCCAGGGCGAGGAGGTGGTTCTGCGTGGCGCGGCAGGCAAGCTCACCAGCGCGGAGGTGGACTGCGGCAACTCGGGCACCACCATGCGCCTGCTCATGGGCCTGTTGGCCGGGCGGCCGGGCCGCTACACCCTTGACGGCGACGCCTCCCTGCGGCGGCGGCCCATGGCCAGGGTGGCCGACCCGCTCACGCGCATGGGGGCCAAGGTGTCTACCGCCGAAGGCCGTCCGCCGGTGACCATCGAGGGCGCGGAACTCGTGGGCCAACGCCACGAGTTGGCCGTGGCCAGCGCCCAGCTCAAGAGCGCCTTGCTGCTGGCCGGTTTGCAGGCCAAGGGCGAGACCCTGGTTATCGAGCCCCACCTGAGCCGGGACCACACCGAGCGCTTGCTTAAGGCCATGGGCGCGGACATCGCCCAAGCCGAGGGCGGCTGGCGGGTGCGCTCTTCGCGGATTCATCTGCCCGCTACCCTCCGGGTGCCGGGCGACGTGTCGGCCGCCGCCTTTATGCTGACCGGCGCGCTGATCACGCCGGGCAGCGAAGTGGCCACCTTGGGGGTGGGCCTCAACTCCGGCCGGGTGGGACTACTCACCGTGCTTGAGCGCATGGGGGCCAAGCTGGAGGTGAGCGAGGAGGGCAGCGATCCCGAGCCCTGGGGCCGGGTGAGCGCCACCTACTCCCCCGAACTCACAGCCACCGAGGTGTTGCCCGAGGAAATTCCCCTGCTGGTGGACGAGGTGCCCATTCTGGCCCTGGCCGCCACCCAGGCCAAGGGCGTCACCGTGATGCGCTCCATCAACGAGCTGCGCATCAAGGAGTCGGACCGCATCGCGGCCATAGTCACCCAACTGGGGGCCCTGGGCGCGCGCCTGTGGGAAGAGGGCGACGACCTCTTCATTGAAGGCCCCACCGCGCTCAAGCCCCAGGGAAGCTACGATTCCTACGGCGACCACCGCATCGCCATGACCCTGGCCATTGCCGGGGTGCTCTGCGGACAAACCCTGGAGGTGGCGGACGCGGCCTGCGCCGGGGTATCCTATCCCGACTTTTACCGCGACCTGGAGGCCCTGCAACAGTGATTCGTCTGGCGGTGATAGGCGACCAGCGGGTGGCTCACTCGCTGTCGCCGCGCATGCACAACGCGGTGCTGCGCCAGGAGGGCCTGGAGGGCCGCTACGATGCCATCCCCGTGGAGGCGGAGGCTCTGGGCGCGTTTCTGGGCGGTCTGGACCGGGAAGGCTTCACGGGCATCAACGTGACCGTACCCCACAAGCAGGCGGTGCTGCCCTTTATCGACAGCCTGGACGAGGAAGCGGGCCTGCTGGGCGCGGTGAACACCATCGTGGTGAAGGGCGGGCGCCTGGAGGGCGGCAACACCGACTGCCCCGGCTTTGCCCAGGCCCTGACCGAAACCGGCTACGCGGCTTCGGGGCGTCCCGCTCTGGTGGTGGGCGCGGGCGGCGCCTCCCGCTCGGTGGTGCTGGCCCTGGCCCGGCTGGGGGCCGCGCCCCTGTGGGTGGCCGCCCGGCGGCCCGCCCAGGCCCAGGCCCTGTGCGCCGAGCTGGGTGGCGAGGCCATCGACATGGACCAAGCCGCCTCGCTTGCCGCCGAGGCCTGCTTGCTGGTCAACGCGGCCGCCGCTTCCAGCCCTAAGGAATCGCCGGAACTGGCCGCCTGGGCGCAGTCACTAAACGCGTCCCGCTTGGAGCAGATAATGGACATCAACTACGGACGCAGCGACAATTTCTGGGCCGCGCTGGCCCAAGCCCACGGGGCCCGCTTCAGCGACGGCCTGGTGATGCTGGCCCATCAGGCGGCCCTGAGCTTCACCCGCTGGACCGGGCGGCCGGTGGCTGGAGCCCGCTTCCTGGCTGCCTTGGAAGGTGCGGCGTGACCGGCAACATCTACCTCACCGGTTTCATGGGCGCGGGCAAGAGCACCGTGGGCCGCCTTTTGGCCCAGGCCCTGGGCCGCCGTTTGGTGAGCCTGGACCAGCGCATCGTTCGCCGGGCCCGCAAGCCCATCCCCGAGGTCTTCGCCCAAAAGGGCGAGGAGGCCTTCCGCCAACTCGAAAACGAGGAGTTGGCCAAGCTGGCCCAAGAAAAGGGCCTGGTGGTGGACACCGGCGGCGGGGCGGCGGTGAGCGGAGCCAACCGCGCCCTCATGCACCAAAGCGGACGCATCGTTAACCTGGACGCCTGCCTGGACACCTGCCGCCTGCGCCTGGGCCCCCACGAGGTATCCACCCGCCCAATGTGGCAGGACGCCGACGCGGTGGAGCGCCTGTTCCAGGCCCGGCAAGAGGCCTACGCCGACTGCGACCTCAAGGTGGAGGTGGACCATCTGGACGCCGAGCAGGCGGCCCAGACCGTGGCCGCCGGGCTGCTGGGGGTGGAGGAGTTCCCCCTGGAGATGGAAGGCAAGCTGTGCCTGGTGCACAGTTCCTGGGAGGCGGCCGCCGCACTCAGCGAGGTGGTCAAGGGCCGCCGGGTGGTGCTGCTGACCGACCGCAAGGTGGCCGCCCTGCACGGCGAGCGCTACCGCCGGGTGCTGGGCGACGACCTGCTCATAACCCTGCCGCCGGGCGAGAACAGCAAGAGCCTGAAGACCGCCGAGGGGGTGTACCGGCAGATGCTGGCCGCGCGCATCGAGCGCGGGGACATGCTCCTGGCCCTGGGCGGCGGGGTGATGACCGATCTGGGGGCCTTTATCGCCGCCACCTACAAGCGGGGCATTGATTTCCTGCTGGCCTCCACCACCCTGCTGGGCTGCGTGGACGCGGCGGTGGGCGGCAAGGCGGCGGTGAACCTGGGCACGGCCAAGAACCAGGTGGGCTGCTTCACCCAGCCGCGCATGGTGCTGCTGGACCTGCAGGCCCTGGCCACCCTGCCCAAGGCCCAGCGGGTGGAGGGTTTGGCCGAGGCCTACAAGACCGGCCTAGTGGCCGACCCCGAGCTGGCCAGCCTATGCGAGCAGGACATGGAACTGCTGCTGGCGGGCGAAGTGCTGGGCCTGGCCGAGGTGGTGCGCCGCTCGGTGCGGGCCAAGGCCGGGGTGGTGGGCGAAGACTTCCGCGAGGGCGGCCGGAGGGCCATACTGAACTTCGGGCACACCTACGGCCACGCCCTGGAGGGCTGGCACCGCTACCGCCTGGGGCACGGCCAGTCCGTGGCCGGGGGCATGCTGGTGGCCGCCGCCCTGTCCACCCAGCGCGGGCTGTTGGCGCGGGACCAGGCCGAATCGATTTTTCGCACGGTCAAGCCCCTGCTGCCCGCCGAGCTGGCCTGGGCTCCGGCGGACGAGGCCTGGGAGATCATGCTGGACGACAAGAAGAACATCAAGGGCAAGGTGCGCTTCGTGCTGCTCAAAGAAGTGGGCGCTCCGGTGGTGGTGGACGACGTGACCCCCGCCGAGCTGGCCACGGCCCTGGCCCAGGCCCGAGAGGTTTAATATGGGAAGCTTCAGCGGCGAAATCCTCAAGGTGGCCACCTTTGGCGAGTCCCACGGCCCGGCCGTGGGGGTGGTGGTGGAGGGCGTTCCGGCGGGAATCGCCCTGGAGCGCCAGGCCATCCAGGCCGAGCTGGACCGCCGCCGCCCCGGCACCACGCCCTTGGCCTCGGCCCGCCAGGAGGCCGACCAGGTGGAGATACTCTCCGGCGTGGCCGAGGGCCGCACCCTGGGCAGCCCTATCGCCCTGCTGGTGCGCAACACCGACGCCCGCTCCAAGGACTACTCGGCCCTGGCCGACAAGTTCCGCCCCGGCCACGCGGACTACACCTTTTGGCGCAAGTACGGCCTGCCGCCCCAGTCGGGCGGGGGACGCTCCTCGGGCCGCGAGACCGTGGGACGGGTGGCCGCCGGTGCGGTGGCCCGGGCCTTGCTGGAGCCCCTGGGCGTGGAGATCGCGGCCTACACCATCCAGGTGGGGCCGGTGATGGCCCAGGGCATCGACCCGGCCTTTGCCCGCGAGCATCCCCTGCGCGCCGCCGACCCGGAGATGGCCCAGGCCATGGTGGACCAGGTCATGGCCGCCCGCTCCGAGGGCGACTCGGTGGGCGGGGTGCTGGAACTGGTGATTACGGGTGCGCCAGCCGGGCTGGGCGCCCCGGTGTTCGGCAAGCTGGACGCCCGCCTGGGCGGGGCCATGTTTTCCATAGGCGCGGTCAAGGGGGTAGAGATCGGCGACGGCTTCGCCGCGGCCGCCCGCCGGGGCTCGGCCAACAACGACCAGATGGACGCGGACGGCTTTTTATCCAACCACGCCGGGGGCGTCCTGGGTGGCATCAGCAGTGGAATGCCCCTGGTGCTGCGCCTGGCCATAAAACCCACCCCCTCCATATCCCAGCCCCAGCGGACCCAAAACCTGGCGGGCGAGGCGGTGGAGATAAATATCACCGGGCGGCACGATCCCTGCCTCTGCGGGCGCATCGCCCCGGTGGCCGAGGCCATGGCCGCCCTGGTGCTGGCCGATGCCTGGCTCATGCAAAAAGCCCAGGCAAGGAGCGAGACATGAAGATCCTGCTGCTCAACGGACCCAACCTGAACATGCTGGGCCGCCGCGAGGCCGAGCATTACGGCAGCCTGACCCTGGATCAGATCAACCAGCGCATGGGTGAGTTGGCTCAGGTCCTAGGCCTGGAGCTGGGATTCGCCCAGTCCAACCACGAGGGCGAGTTGGTGGACATCCTGCAAGAGGCGTCCCCGGAGTACGCCGGGGTGGTGCTCAACGCCGGGGGCTACACCCACACCTCCGTGGCCCTCAGGGACGCGGTGCTCTGCTGCGGGGTGCCGGTGGTGGAGGTGCATCTGAGCCAGCCCGCCGCCCGGGAGGAGTTCCGCCACCACTCTTACTTGTCCGGGGCCTGCGCCGGATCGGTGGCCGGTTTCGGTTGGCGCTCCTACGCCCTGGCCCTGCATTGGTTCGCCATGTTGCAAGGCGATGAACAGTAGGGCCTTTGGCGGGCCGGAGTTTTTTTGCCCTTGACAAGCCTGGGCGGCAGGAGTTTACTTGGCATAACCCAACTCGGTCCAAAGGGGACTGGTAAGGAACCTAGAGTAAAAATGACGGGCAGCGCGAAAATAAATCTGGATGGTCAGGGGCGATTTAGCTCTGGCGTCTTTTTTTATTTTTATTATTTTACCGCCGTCTGCCCAAGGGCTGGGGAGGGTTAAAGCCAAACTAGGCTAAACCAAGCAAGCAACCAAGGCCATGGGCAGACTGAGAAAGTCGCCCATGGCCTTTCTGCGTTTGGGGCGGGCGGGGCGGCAAAAAGTAGGCTCAGGCAAAAAAAGGACGATGAAAGATGGCACTGGCAAGCAAGATGGAAAAAATAGAGGCGGTAGAGGCGGTGACCGCTGGGGTGGTGGCTCAAAAGCTCAAACCCCAGGCGCTGCTGGTAAGCCGCGAGGCCAAATCCGAGGACACCGTGGTTCACGCCGGGGCGGTGAGCGTGGGCGGCGGCAGCTTCACGGTGATCGCCGGGCCCTGCTCGGTGGAGAACCCCGAGCAGATGCTCTGCACCGCCCGTTGGGCCCAGCGCTACGGCGCGGCCATCCTCCGGGGCGGGGCCTACAAGCCGCGCACCTCCCCCTACAGCTTCCAGGGCTTGGGCCAGGAAGGCTTGGAGCTCTTGGCCCAGGCGCGCCGCCTCACCGGCCTGCCGGTGGTCACCGAGGTCATGGACACCAGCGACATCGAGCTGGTGGCCGAGTACGCCGACGTGATCCAGGTGGGCGCGCGCAACGTGCAGAACTTCTCCCTGTTGCGCAAGCTGGGCCAGCTCCGCAAGCCCATCCTCATGAAGCGCGGCCTGATGACCACCATCAAGGAATTCCTCATGGCCGCCGAGTACATCCTGGCCGGGGGCAACGATCAGGTGATCCTGTGCGAGCGGGGCATCCGCACCTTCGAGACCGCCACCCGCAACACCCTGGACCTTAGCGCGGTATGCGTGCTCAAGGAGCAGACTCACCTGCCGGTGGTGGTGGACCCCAGCCACGCCGTGGGCAACCGCCGCTACGTGAAGCCCTTGGCCCGGGCCTCCCTGGCCGTGGGCGCCGACGGCATCATGGTGGAGATGCACTGCACCCCGGACAAGGCCCTGTGCGACGGGGACCAGTCCCTGACCCCCGCTGAATTCAAAGACATGATGAGCGAACTCAAAGCCATGACCGCCCTGCGCCAGGGCTGGCTGGCCTGCTAAAGGAACATCGCCATGAATACCGTGCCCAGCCAAGCCCTGCCTGAAGCCAACCCGGCCAACGAAGCCATAGCGGCCCTGCGCGACGAGATCGACCAGGTGGACCGCGATTTGATGGCCCTGTTGAACCAGCGCGCCCGCCTGGCCATGGATATCGGCCGCCTGAAGCAGGCCGCCGGGTTGCCGGTGTTCGTGCCCGAGCGCGAGTGCGACCTCCTGGAGAACCTGACCAAGGGCAACCACGGCCCCCTGCCGGATCGCTACTTGGTCAACGTCTTCCGCGAGGTCATCTCCGCCTGCCGTTCGGTGCAGCAGCCGCTCAAGGTGGCTTTTTTGGGGCCGGAGTTCACCTTCAGCCACCAGGCCGCGGTGCAGCACTTCGGGACCTCCTGCCGCCTGACTCCCCAGAGCAGCATCGCCGAGGTGTTCCGCGAGGTGGAGGGGGGCCGCTGCCAGGTGGGCCTGGTGCCGGTGGAAAACTCCGGCGAGGGCGCGGTGGGCGCTTCCCTGGACCAGTTCATGACCACCCGCCTCAAGGTCTGCGGCGAGGTTTACACCCCCATCAGCCACGTGCTCATGTCCGTCGAGGAAGACCTGGCCGCCATCACCACGGTCTACTCCCATCCCCAGGCCCTGGCCCAGTGCCGGGGTTGGCTGAGCCGCAACCTGCCCCAGGCCCGGGTGGCCGAGTCCACCAGCACCGCCGCCGCCGCCCGCCAGGCCGCCGAAACCCCCGGCTCCGCCGCCATCGGAGCCGTGTCCGCGGCCCGGCACCACTGCCTCAAGGTCCTGGCCGAGGGCATCCAGGACTACTCCTACAACACCACCCGCTTTTTGGTGATCGGCACCCAGGAGGTGCCCCCCTGCGGCCAAGACAAGACTTCCATCGTTTTCCTCACCGCCCACCGCCCCGGCTCCCTGTACCAGGCCCTGGGCGAGTTGGCCGAGATGGGGGTGAACCTCAGCCGCATCGAGAGCCGCCCCACCAAGGACCGCCCCTGGGAATACGCCTTCTTCGTGGACCTGCACGGCCACCGGGAGGACCCGGGGGTGGCCAAGGCTCTGGCTGCCCTGGAAAGCCAGGTGGAGCGCCTCAGGATATTGGGCTCGTTTCCGGTAGGGGAGATGCTGTCATGAACTCGGAGGATGATTTTGGCGGCTTTAGCTGGCCCGCCGCTACCGGCTCCGCCGCCGGGCTCACCGTAGGCATCATCGGAGCCCAGGGCCGCATGGGCGCCTGGCTGCGCCGCCTGTTGGAACCGGAGGTGGGCCGCCTGCTCACCGCCGACGTGCGGAGCGAGCCCGCCACCCCCCAGTGGGTGGCTTCCTGCCAGATGATCATTCTGGCGGTGCCGGTGAACGCGGTGGAGGGGGTCATGGAGCAGATCGGCCCCCACACCGACCCCGAGGGCGTGGTGGTGGACATCTCCTCGCTCAAGCAGATGCCCCTGGCCAGCATGCTGGCCCATGCCCGGGGCGAGGTGGTGGGCGCTCACCCCCTTTTCGGCCCCGGCGCGGACTCCCTAAAAGACCAGGTGGTGTTTCTAAGCCAGGGCCGGGGACGGCGCTGGCTCACCTGGCTGAAGCGCTTTTTGCGCAACCAGGGGGCTCGGCCGGTGGTCATGGCCCCGGAGCGCCACGACCAGCTCATGGCCCAAGTGCAGACTCTAAGGCATCTGCTGCTCTACGCCTTTGGCTGGAGCCTGATGAAGATGGGCTACAGCCCCGAGGACGACGGCGACATCTCCGGCCCCTGGTTCCGCGAGCTGCTGTCCCTCCTGGCCCGCCAAAGCGTGCAGCCAGCCGAGCTTTACGCCGACCTGGCCCTGAACAACCCCGGCGGCCTGGACGCGGCCCGCACCCTGCTGCAAGGCCTGGGCTCCATGGTCTCGGCCCTGGAGGGCAAGGACCGGGGGGCCTTGGTGGACACCATGGAAGAGGTGGGGGCGTTCATAAAAAATAGCCGCCCCGCACTCTGTGCTTGACCGAATCCTTTTTTGGGAGTAATTTTTGTATACAGAAATTCAAAGGAGATTTGGTGATGCTTAACACTGCGTGGCGTTATTGGTGGCAGAACTGGTATAGGAGTGGTCCACCCGCGCCCAAGCGTTAGGCAACCCAGCCAAAACAGGCAATCACCGGGGCCGTGGACCAATAAAGGTTCACGGCCCCGGTTCTTTTTTAGGCGAAGGCGAAAGATGAAATCTCAGCGGCAGGACAAGCAGAGCTTTTATTGGTGGCAGTGGCGCAGCACGGGCCGGGAGTCCGTTTTGCCCTAACCCGCCATCCTGGCGCCGGGCCGAACAACCGCGGACTCCCGAGAGTGGAGTTCGCGGTTTCAGTTTTTTTAGCGGTAGGAGAAAGCAGCCATGATTCAGGAAGCCATTGCCAAGGCGGTGAGCGGAAGCGACCTGAGCGAGCAGGAGATGATCGGGGCCATGGACCAGATCATGGAAGGCAAGGCCACTCCGGCCCAGATCGGAGCCCTGTTGATCGCCCTGCGCATGAAGGGCGAGAGCCTGGAGGAGATCAGCGGAGCGGCCCAGGTGATGCGGGCCAAGGCTACCCCGGTGTCCTGCGCCTCGGCGGCGGGCGACGGGGTGCTGGTGGACATCGTGGGCACCGGCGGCGACGGGGCTGGCACCTTCAACGTGTCCACCACCACCGCCTTCGTGGCCGCCGCCGCCGGGCTCAAGGTGGCCAAGCACGGCAACCGGGCGGTGAGCAGCTCCTGCGGGGCGGCCGACCTTTTGGAGAGCCTGGGGGTGCCCCTGGATTTGGACGCCGAGCAGATCGCCCTGTGCGTGGACGAGGTGGGGGTGGGCTTCTTGTTCGCGCCGACCCTGCACGGGGCCATGAAACACGCCATCGGCCCCCGCCGGGAGATCGGCCAGCGCACCATCTTCAACCTGCTGGGCCCCCTGACCAACCCCGCCGGGGCCTCGGTGCTGGTGGTGGGGGTGTACGACCCCAAGCTGGTGGAGCCCCTGGCCCACGTGCTGGGCCGTCTGGGAGCCACCAGCGCCTTTGTGGTGCACGGCGAGGGCGGCCTGGACGAGATCACCATCACCGGGACCACCCGCATGGCCCGCCTCAAGGACGGCAAGGTCACCATGCTGGAGGTCACCCCCGAAGAGGTGGGCCTCAGCCGGGCCGACCTGGCGGAGGTTCTGGGCGGCTCGGTGGACCAGTGCCGCACCCACACCCTGGATGTGCTTTCCGGCCAGAAAGGCCCCAAGCGCGACATGGTGCTCATGAACGCGGCGGCGGCCCTGGTGGCCGCGGACAAGGCCCCGGACCTGGCCCAGGGCGTGGCCCTGGCCGCCCAGCTCATCGACTCCGGGGCGGCCCTGGGCAAGCTGGAGGACCTCATCTCCTTTGCCAAGAGCCTGCGCCTCCAGGCGGCGGAGGCCTAGGATGGCCTCTTCCGATCTGGGCGTGCTGGCCCGCATTTTGGAGGTCAAGCGGGAGGAGGTGGCCGCGCTCAAGGCGGCGCGCCCCCTGGCCGAGCTGCGCCAAGAGGCCGAGGCTGCGCCTCCGGCCCGCCCCTTCCTGGCTGCCCTGCGCCAAGCGCCGGGCATAGCGGTGATCGCGGAGATAAAGCGGCGCTCGCCCTCCCGGGGCGATCTGGCCCCCGGCGAGGATGTCCCGACCCGGGCCAAGGCCTACCAGGCGGGAGGCGCGGCGGCCCTGTCGGTGCTTACGGACCTGTCCTTTTTCGGCGGCTCCCTGGAGGACCTGGCCGCCGCCCGCCGGACGGTGCACATGCCGGTCCTGCGCAAGGACTTCATCATCGACCCGGCCCAGGTCTACCAGGCGCGGGCCGCCGGGGCCGACGCGGTGCTGCTCATCGCCGCGGCCTTGCAAGACGCGGAGTTGGCCGACCTGTACCACCTGGCCAAGGGCCTGGGCTTGGAGGTGCTTCTGGAGGTGCACAAGGCGGCGGAGCTGGAGCCGGTGCTGGCCCTGGACCCGCCCTTGGTTGGGGTCAACAACCGCGACCTCAAGTCCCTGAAGGTCAGCCTGGACACCAGCCGTAAGCTACGCAAGCTCATCCCGGCCAAGGTCACCGTGGTGGCCGAGAGCGGGGTGAGCCGTCCGGAGCAGGTGAGGGAGCTCAAGGCCGCCGGGCTGGACGCCTTCTTGGTGGGCACCAGCCTGATGCTGGCCCCGGACCCCGCCGCGACCCTGCGGGCCCTGGTGGAGGCGTCATGACCACCAGGATCAAGGTATGCGGCATCACCAACCTGGACGACGCATTGGCCGCCTGCCGTCTGGGGGCCGACGCCCTGGGCTTCGTGCTGGCCCCCAGCCCCCGCCAGGTGAGCCCCGAGCAGGCTAGGGCCATCATTGCGGCGCTGCCCCCCCTGGTGAGCACGGTGGGGGTGTTCGTGAACGCCTCCCTGGTGGAGGTGAGCGAGCTGCGCCGTTTCTGCGGCCTGGACTGGGTGCAGCTGCACGGCGGCGAGGACGAAGACCAGGCAGCCGCCCTGGGACGCCGGGTAATCAAGGCCCTCAGGGTGTCCGCGGAGCGGGTTCCCGACGCGGCGGCCTACCCGGGCTGCTCTTTGCTGCTGGACACCTATCATCCCCAGGCCGTGGGAGGCACGGGCCAAACCTTTGACTGGGGCCTGGCCCAAGGCATCGCCCGTGAGCGTCCCATCATCCTGGCCGGGGGTCTGACCCCGGACAACGTGAACCGGGCCATAAAACAAGTTCAACCCTTTGCCGTGGATGTTTCCAGCGGCGTTGAAAAAGAGAAAGGCGTCAAAGATCATGAGCGTATCGCAAGCTTCATCGCCCAAGTCCGGCGGGTATAAAACCCTGCCCGACGAACTGGGGCACTTCGGGCCCTATGGCGGGCGCTTTGTGCCCGAAAACCTCATGCCCGCCCTGGAAGATCTGCATGCGGCCTACCTGACCGCTAAGCAGGACCCGGCCTTTCACGAGGAGCTGGAAGACCTCTTGGCCAATTATGCCGGGCGGCCCACCCCCCTGTACGAGGCCAAGAACTTGAGCAAGGCCCTGGGCGGGGGGCGCATTTTCCTAAAGCGCGAGGACCTCACCCACACCGGGGCTCACAAGATCAACAACGCCCTGGGCCAGGTGCTCCTGGCCAAGCGCATGGGCAAAAAGCGCATCATCGCCGAGACCGGGGCCGGCCAGCACGGGGTGGCCACGGCCACGGTGGCCGCCCTCATGGGCCTGGAGTGCATGGTCTACATGGGCACCCTGGACATGGAGCGGCAGGCCTTGAACGTCACCCGCATGCGCATGCTGGGGGCCACGGTGGAGCCGGTGTCCAGCGGGAGCTGTTCCCTCAAGGACGCCACCACCCAGGCCATCCGCGACTGGGTGACCAACGTCAAGGACACCCACTACATCATCGGCTCGGTGGTGGGGCCCCATCCCTATCCCATGCTGGTGCGCGGCTTCCAGTCGGTGATCGGCAAGGAGGCCAGAGCCCAACTCTTGGAGCGCGAGGGCAAGCTGCCCAAGGCGGCGGTGGCCTGCGTGGGAGCGGGCAGCAACGCCATCGGCCTGTTCTACCCCTTGCTGAACGACCCGGTGGACCTCATCGGGGTGGAGGCGGCGGGCTATGGCCTTGAAAGCGGGGAGCACTCCGCCAGCCTCACCGCCGGGCGTCCCGGGGTGCTGCACGGCTCCAGCCTGTACCTGCTGCAAGACCCCGACGGCCAGGTCATCGAGGCCTATTCCATGGCCGCGGGCCTGGACTACCCCGGCGTGGGGCCGGAGCACAGCTACCTCAAGGACATCGAGCGGGCCACCTACGCCACGGTGGACGACAAGGCGGCGGTCAAGGCCTTCATGGACCTGACCCGCTACGAGGGCATCATACCCGCCCTGGAAAGCTCCCACGCCTTGGCCCATCTCAAGGACTTGGCCCCCCGCTACGCCAAGGACGACATTATTCTGGTGTGCCTATCCGGCCGGGGCGACAAGGACGTGTCCCAAGTGGCCGCCTATTTGGAGAAGCAGAAATGAAGCCCGTAATACGCGAAAAATTCGCCGCCGCGGCCGAGCAGGGCCGGGCCGCGTTCGTACCCTACGTCACCGGCGGCTTTCCCAACGCCGACACCTGCCTGGAGCTGATCAACGCCCTGGACGAGTTGGGATCAGAGGTGATCGAGGTGGGCCTGCCGTTCTCCGACCCTCTGGCCGACGGCCCCACCATCCAGCTCTCCAGCCAGAGGGCCCTGGAGGCAGGGGCCACCCCGGTCAACGTCTTGCAGACCATGGAAAAGGCCGCGGCCAAGACCAAGGCCGCCTTGGTGGCCATGACCTACGTGAACCCGGTGCTCAACCTGGGCTACGGCGAGTTCGCCAAGCGGGCCTCGGGCTCCGGGGTGAGCGGGGTCATCATCCCCGACCTGCCACCCGAGGAAGCGGGCGAATGGTTGGAGGCCTGCCAAACCCACGGCCTGGATCCGGTGTTCATGGCCGCGCCCGGCACCCCCATGGAGCGCCTGGACCGCATCTTGGCGGTGGGCGGCGGTTTTTTGTACTACGTGTCCATGGACGGAGTGACCGGCACCGAGTTGGAGCTGCCTCCCGAGCGCCTGGCGGCCATGCAGAAGGTGCGGGCCCGCTCCTCGTTGCCGGTGGCGGTGGGCTTCGGGGTGGCCACTCCGGCCCAGGCCAAGGCCCTGGCTCCGGTGGCCGACGGGGTGGTGGTGGGTAGCGCCCTGGTGCGCCTGGTGCACCAGGCCGACTCGCCCCAGGCGGCGGTGGAGGCGGTGAGCCGCCTGGCCGGAGAGCTGCGCCAGGCCTTGGTGCGTTGAGCGGCTGGTACGGCGCCGCCCAAAACATAGGATTATAGTGGGGTGAATGTGGATTAGTGACTATTCCTATGATACAAATAACCGTGATTTTTGCCTGGCTCCCGCGCCTGTTAGGTTTTATCTAAACTTCCCGGCCCGGCCTCGGTGATGGTTCCGGCAAATTGGATCGGCCGCGACCATCGCCGACGGCCAGGGCTAGTAATAGGGGACCCCCCTGGCATACGGTGATATTTGAACGTTGAAGTAGTCATCTTGATGGCCGAGGCGGTGGTTGTCTATCTGATGGTGCTGGGCACTCACTCCTTGCGCCATCGCTTCGGCTTGGCCCACTACTACGCCCTCCTGGGCGGGATTACCGCGGTGATGTCCTGGGTCACCGACGCGGGAATCGCCGTCCACCTGGGGGGCGTCACTTTCGTGGTGGGCTCCACCGTGTTCTACACCTCCCTGCTTCTGGGCGTGTTCGTGGTCTACGTCTTCGACGGCCTCAGGGCCACGCGCATCATCATCTCCACGGTCATCGGTGTATCCATCATGGTGCCCCTGATCGCCCTGGTGCTCAACCTCCAGATGAAGCTGAGCGGGGTACCCGCCCTGGGCTATGTGCCCTCGCCCAGCCTGCGCATCAATATCGCCTCGGTGTTCGCCACCTCCATGGACCTGGTGTTTTTGGCTATCGCCTGGGAGTATATGAACAACCGCTTCCAGTGGATCCCCATGGGAATCCGAGCCTTTTTCACCCTGCTGGGGGTGATGTGGCTGGACGTGGTGTTGTTCGCCACCGCGGCCTTCGGGGGCACCGGCGAGTGGCTCTCCATAATCCAGGGCACCGCCCTGAGCCGCCTTATCGTCTCCTGTTTCGCCGCGCCCCTGTTGTGGGCCTATCTCTCCTGGCAAAACCACCGTTGGGGCACCCAGATAACACAGCGCCCGGTGCTGGCCATCCTCAAGCAGTTCGCCCAGATGAAAGAGGAACTGACCCAGGCCCAGCAGGAGATTGAGCGGCGCAAAAAGGCAGAAAAGGCTCTGCGCGAGAGCGAGGAGCGTCTGCGCACCTTGGCTTCCACCGACACCCTCACCGGCTTGGCCAACCGGCGGCGCTTTTGGCAGGTGGCGGGCAGCGAACTCCAGCGCGCCAAGCGCTACGGCACGGATTTGGCCGCGATCATGATGGACGTGGACAAGTTCAAAAAGGTCAACGACACCTTTGGCCACGACGTGGGGGACCAGGTCTTGCGCGAACTGGCCCGCATCGGCCTGGAAAAGATTCGCTCCTTTGATCTGTTCGCCAGGGTGGGCGGGGAAGAGTTCGCCTTTATCCTGCCTGAATCCAGCTTGCAGGACGCCCGAAAAACGGCCGAGCGCCTAAGAACGGCGGTGGAGACCCAAGCCGTCACCGTGGGCCACCATCAGGTGCATATCACCATCAGTCTGGGGGTGGCGGCGTTGGAGCCGGGCATGGATCAGATGGAGGAACTTTATAAAGCGGCGGACCTAGCCCTTTATCAGGCCAAGCAGGACGGGCGCAACAGCGTGCGGGTGTACCAGGGCAACGGCGAAGAGCTTAACTAGCCGGCCCCGGCCCAGACGCGCCAAAAACATCCCCCCTCCCGGTCACGGGAGAGGGGATGGTTGTTTATGGACGGGTGTTGTCGGCCATACATGGGGCTATTTCGCTTGGCGTACCGGCAGGGTCATCAAGGCGACCTTACCCGGCACGGGAATAAAGGTCACCGGCTCGCATTCTTTCAGGTTGGTGAGCTTGAGGGTGATGTTGCCGCTTTTCTTGACCAAGATGAGTTCGCCCTTACGCTCAGCTACCTCGCCCCATGAGGGTTGCGTTGCCTGCAAGTCGGCCCCATTCAGCCTCAGTATGAACGTTTTGTTCTTGTCGGCACCGTCTGGCTTTTTAAATGCAATGGTTAATGTCCCTTTTGCGTCCTTGGCCATGATGGCATTCGTGGCCGTCGATGCTGTTAGTTGACAGTTGTTCCCCCCGTTTGGATTATCTGCCTCGGTTTTAGAATGATAATAGCCCGGAAATAGCTCAGCGCCGGTTTTATCGCCTATCTTCCAATCAATCAGCAAGTTAACTTTTCCTGCCAGGTCCTTAGCTTTGAATCCCTGAGCTGCCAATGAATTGAAAACAGCGACGCAGGGTTGGGCATCACATTTCTTATTGGCTGGGAGGTAAAGCGGCGGATCGGTGGTTTTTATTTCCAGCGCAATCCTAGTGATGTTAGTGGCCTCAATTTTTTTTGGGTCTGATGGGCAGGTTGGCTTCACGGTTTCCAGGGGCAGGGATACACTAGTGGTCATCCGTTCACCGTTATCTTCCAGCCATGCCGTGACTCTGTTACGGTAGCTAATTTTAGGTGCGGGTACTGGGAATTTAACTAGTGCATACATCCCTCCGCAACGGGCGTGGGTCAAATCCAACCACATATCCTCGCAGCGATTTTCATCAATGCCCGGTAGCTTTTTATCGTTAGTGATTTTTTTGACCTTATTGCAGAAGTCATTAAAATCATTATTGTTTACTGCCTCAAGCAGTCCCTGGATGCATTCATTTTGACAATCTGCTCCTCCTTTAAGGTATTTCTCAATAAATTCATGTGTGTTATTTAAGGCGTCTTCTTCGCTTTTTTCATCGAGGCGTTTGCCGCTAGATACCTTTACGAAACTGGTCTTGGATAAGACGTACAAATTGGTTCCATCTACATTGCCTTTTTGGCAAAAGTAAGTGTCAGGCACCATAAGCAGCACGCTTACGGTGTGGTTACGTGGCACCATGACGTACTTTTTGTTCCCATGATAATAGGCTCCAACACGGACTCTGAGGGTGTTGGGTGATACCCTGGCTACACTGAACAGACTGTTAAGGTCATTGGTCAAGGAACCCTGGAGCTTATTGATCAAGGACTCCAGGCCGACACCCGCTCCTGCCCCTTGGGTTGCGGCCGATAGACCCAAGGCCAGACTCAAGAGCGCCTCTTTACTTTTGGTGCTGTTGGCGGCTTCAAGGCTGTCGGATACAAGCAAGGGGATGACCGTAGGCATGTCCAACTTATATTTACGCATCTTGTCACAAAGGTTTTTTGGATCTTTTTGGGCAGGAATTGACTTGGCGTATGGGAAAAAGGAGAGCAGGGTGTAGGCGTCGCAGGGAACGTCGCGCATGTTGGGCATGAGGCTGATCTGCAAGCGCACCAGGTAGGCTTGGTGGTTTTTTGGTATTGGCGCGTATTTCAGGTATTGGTTGAGCAACTGCACCTCTTGCAGCAGTGCTGTGGCCGCTAGATAACGCAGCAAGGCATCACTCTTGAGTGTGGGGCTTTTAGCTTGAGTATCCGACTCCCCAAAGCTTTTGCGTTCAGGCAATATTTTGCTTGGGGGATCGCCTGCAGAGTTGGTAGCGGTAGGCGTTTCCACGGAGGCGCTTAGCTTGGCACCGAATCCAAGGTAGGTGAGGTCGCGCAGGCTGGCGCTGACCGGCAACACTTCCTCCAGGGCGGCTTGAGCTTGCAACTCAAACTTTGGTTGCAGGCTATTCTTCACTTCCTCCCAAGGGGCCACGGCCAAAACCGCTACGTGACTGGAGCCGGCCTCGCGCTGATATTTGACATCTTCCGCAGAGCCTTCAAACCAAGCGCAGCCGGGCAAAAATACAGCACACAGGGCCAAGGCCAGCCAAAGCGGCCAGGGCCGGAAAACTTTTCTAAGCATGGAATACCCCCCCGCAAGGAGCCGGGAAAGGGGACCTCGGCGCAAGGAAGGCTCGGGACAGGATAAAGCTTTGGGTGTTCTTCCCGGGGCAGGCTAAGTCAGGCTCCCCACCGGCTGACTTTTCACGATTACCATCACCCAACTATTGCGATTGATGCAAGAAAAAAACACCTATATGCCCATGCAGTATACGGGTGTTACGGACCTTGGTATCGCGGCTCACCAGCTTATGTTGCGGGAGTTTCCTTGTCCGCGGCCAGCTTGCGCCAAAAGGTGGCCGGATGCACCCCCAGGGCCTGGGCGGCGTCGGCCACCGAGCCGTAGCGGCCCACCGCGTTTTGGATCAGGTTCAACTCGAACTCCCGGACCGCCTGCTTGAAGCCGGTCTCCCCGGACAGGGGATCGCGCTGCGCGCGGGGCCCTTGGCGCAATTCGCCGGGCGCGTCGGCCAGGGATATGGATTCCCCTTCGCTCATGACCATCATGGACTCAAGCAGGTTTTTGAGCTCGCGGATGTTGCCGGGGTAGGCGTATTTGGCCAGCGCGTCCATCACCTCGGGGCTAAGCTTTTTGTTCAGGTTGTGCTGCTCGCAGTGGTTTTGCACGATCTGGCGGGCCAGGGCGGGGATGTCCTCCCGGCGGGAACGCAGGGGAGGGATGTCGATGGAGATGACGTTGAGGCGATAGTAGAGGTCCTCGCGAAAGCTCCCCTTGTCCATCATGGCCTTGAGGTCGCGGTTGGTGGCGGCGATGACCCGCACGTCCACCGTCTTGGGTCGGGTGGCTCCTATGCGGGTGAAGCGGTTTTCGTCCATCACCTCCAAAAGCTTCACCTGCATGGACGGGGTCAGTTCGGCCACCTCGTCCAGGAAGATGGTGCCCTGGTCGGCGGTCTCGAAGAGCCCGGCCTTGCCCTGGGGCAGGGCCCCGGTAAAGGCGCCGGCCTCGTAGCCGAACAGCTCGCTTTCCATGAGCGACTCAGGGATGGCTCCGCAGTTGATCTTTACGAAGGGCTTGATGCGGCGGCGGCTCATCTCGTGGATGATGCGGGCCAGCATGCTCTTGCCCACCCCTGACTCGCCGCAAAGCAGCATGGAGTTGTCCACATTGGCCGCCTTGACCGCCTTGAGCAGTACGTTTTTCATGGCCTCGCTGCGGATGACCATGCGCTCCAGGGCGTGGTCCAGGTTGATCTGCTCGGTCAATGACTGGTGATACAGGCTCTCCAGCTTGCGGGTCTCCTCCAGGCTGGCCTTGAGCTGGTTGAGCACCGTGAGGTCGCGCACGTTGATCACCACCAGGGTGATCTCGCCGTCCTCGTCGAACACCGGGGTGCCGGTGACCATCATGTTCCGGTCGCCCTGGATTTTTTGCATGATGGTCACCGGTGCGCGGCGCTTGCGCACCTGCATGGTCACCGAGCGGTCGATGATCTTGTCGCGCACCAGCTCGGAGACGTGGCGGCCCACGATCTTGTCCCGGCTCAGGCCGCTGATGCGCTCGTAGGCGCTGTTCAGGCGCACGGTGTTGCCCTCGCCGTTGACCACGAACAGGCCGTCAAAGGATGACTCGAACACCGCCTCCAACTCCCGGTACAGCTCCTGGTAGCCGCGCAACTGGGAGATGATGGCTTCGTAGTCGGAGATGTCCTGGAATACGCTGATGACCCCGATTATCTTGCCGTCTTGGATGATGGGGTTGCGGTTGGCGATGATGGTGGCCAGGGGCAGTTCGATGCGCACCCCCACCTGGGGCTTGCCGGTGCGCAGTATCTCGCGTATGTCGGTCCAGGCCTCGGGTCGCACCTGGCTCAGATGCTTGCCCACCGGGTGGGGGTTTTCGTTGCGGAAAATCCGGTGGGCGGCCTGGTTGTAAAGCAATACCATCCCCTGGGCGTTCACTATGAGGATGCCGTTGTGGGTGGAGTTAAGGGCCACCAACCATTTGAACTGATCGCCGTTGCTTTGCATTTCTTCGGGTAGCAAAACAATCTCCTAAAATTTTTACCGCTGTGCGGTGGCTTAGGTTGCTCGCAAAATTGCGCTTTAGTCGCGTTATTGCGAGCGGCTCTATTAAAATGCAAAAGGTTAGTCCATGGCAATAGATAAATAGCAAAAACACCTAAATGGCACATGGTTTTAGTCGCAAAAATGCGAGTAGATTTTCCCTGATAATGTTTATCAAAAAAATTTACCAGTTAAATCAGAATGATACGCATATGAATAATCTTCAGCTCTTGGCATGCCAATTGCTCTGTGCACAGTGAGTGTGCTTCGTGCGCCTTCATGGGCATGAGCCTTTGGAACCAACCGGATGAAACTGGTGTGCTGATGCCTTTTGTGCGGCTCCGCGACATTGAGTTGTATTACGAGACCCTGGGGCAGGGCCCTCCCTTGTTGATGCTCATGGGCCTCAGGCGAGACCACACCTGGTTCCACCGCCAAAATCCGGAGTTTGCCAAGCACTTCACGGTGATCCTCATGGACAACCGCGGCGCCGGCCAAAGCGCCAAGCCCGACGAGCCCTACAGCATAGCGGGCATGGCCGAGGATACCGTGGGCCTTTTGGACACCCTGGGCCTGGACTCGGTCCATGTGCTGGGGGTCTCCATGGGCGGGTGCATCGCCCAGGAGCTGGCCCTCAACTTTCCCCAGCGGGTGCGTGGCCTGGTCCTGGGCTGCACCACCTGCGGCGGGGCCGAGGCCCTGACCACGCCGGAGCACATCATGCAGTGGTACGCCGACCCCGCTGGCATGAGCCCCGAGGAGATTCTGCGGCGCAACTTGCGCATCTACTTCTCCGACCGCTACCTGCGGGAAGAAACGGAGGAAGTGGAGAGCTTCATCCAGATGTCGCTCAGGGATCAGCAGCCCAACTTCGCCTTCAAGCGCCAGATGCAGGCCATGCGCGATTTCGCCTCGGCCTCCCGCTTGCCGGGCCTGGCCGCGCCCACCCTGGTGGCCACCGGCTCCGATGACGGCCTCATGCCGCCGGAGAACTCGCTGATCCTGGCCGGGCTGATCCCGGACTCTTCCCTGATGATGTACCCGCAGGGGAGGCATTGTTTTTTCATGGAGATGGCCGGCCGCTTCAACAAGGAGGTCATCTCGTTCCTGCATCAAGTCGCGAGGGCCTGAGGTTTGTGAGGATTTTGGTGAAAGGCCTTTCCCTGGGGAAATTAGGAAAGGCCGGACATCTTGGCCGAATACGAATGGTCCCATTACTAAGGAGGGAGGACTGGTAGATGAAAAAGTTAATTGCGTTGTTGGCGATTCTGGCGGTGGCGGTGGTGGGGATGGCCGCCCCGGCGGCGGCGGCGAACAAGGACTTCAAACTCGGGGTGCTGTTTTCCCTGACCGGGCCCTTTGCCCCGGCCGGAGCCCTGGCGGGCTATCGGGGCACCATGGTGGCCGTGGACATGATCAACGCCCGGGGCGGCATCGCCGGTAAGTACAAGGTGGTGCCCGTGGTGGCCGACGCCCAGAGCAACCCGGACGTGGCCATCCGCGAGGGCCAGCGCCTGATGACCGTGGAGAAGGTGCCCGTGGTTTTGGGCGTGTTCTCCAGCGGCATCGCGGTGCCCTTGGCGCCCATGGCCGACAAGAACAAGAAGATCTTCTGGGTGATCATCGCCATCTCCGACAAGGTGGTCAAGGACCGCAACCTGAAGTACGTGTTCCGCGTACAGCCCATGGGCTCCCAGTGGGGCCAGAGCACCGTCAAGCTGCTTAATGACAACTTGGCCAAGTTCGGCGTGAAAAGCGCCAAGGACCTCAAGGTGGCCATCATCCACGAGGACGGCCCTTACGGCAGTTCGGTTTCCAAGGCCAACCAGGCCATGGCCGACAAGTTCGGCATGAAGGTGGTACTCAACGAGGCCTACTCCCACAAGACCAAGGACATGTCCTCGCTGATCCTGAAGCTCAAGCGCACCAAGCCCGATGCAATCCTGCACACCGGCTACTTCCCGGACGTGGTGCTGTTCTTCCGCCAGGCTCGTGAACTGGGCCTGAAGACCAAGGCCATCGAGGGCCACGGCGCGGGCCACGCCAACATGCCCAAGCTGGCCGAGGCAGCCGGCGGCGATTTGATGAACTACTGCTTCAACGTGGACCCGGCCCCGGCCCAGATGCTGGACCGCAAGAAGCTGGTCAAGGGCACCGGCGAGCTCATCGGCGAGTTCCTCAAGCGCTATGAGGAGAAGTTCAAGGTCAGCAACCCGCCCACCCACGCCACCCAGGGCTTCGGCCACACCTGGATTCTGCTCAACGACGTGGCTCCCCTGGCGCTCAAGAAATACGGCGACCTGAGCCCCGAGTCCATCCGCAAGGCCTCCCTGGAGATCGACATCCCCGAGGGCGGCACTCCCTGCGGCTACGGCGTGAAGTTCGCCCAGCCGGGCACCCCCCTGTCCGGCCAGAACCTGCGCTCCTACCCGGTGGTGGTGCAGTCCATCAACGGCAAGCTGGGCATCGCCTGGCCGGCCGCCTTGCAGACCGTAACCCCGGTGATTCCGCTGCCCGCCGGCAGCCCCTTCGCCGAGAAGTAAGACGTCCGGAGTTGGGGGGGCTTTCCCCCCCAACTCCCAACTTGAGCCCAACGCGCCCTGATTCAGGGAGTGGGGAACCACCGGGAGCGGCTCGGGGAGAGTCATGCTTAACATCCAAAATATAAGCAAAAGCTTTGGCGGGGTCATGGCCTTGCACGATGTTTCCTTCCGTATAGAGGAGGGCAGCTTCGTGGGGCTCATCGGCCCCAATGGTTCGGGCAAGACCACCATGTTCAATGTTATTTCCGGCGCGCTCAAGCCCACGCGCGGCGAGGTGGTCTACGAGGGTGAAACCATCAGCGGTCTCACCCCCAACGCCATCTGCCATGCCGGAATCGCCCGCACCTTTCAAATACCGCAGCCCATCAAGAGCCTGACCGTGGCCGAAAACGTGATGCTGGGGGTTTTGTTCGGCCGGGGCGGCAAACGCAAATATCACGAAGAGCGCATTAAAAAAGACGCCATAAAGATGCTGGATTTCGTGGGCCTGAACCTGGAGCCGGACTCCTTTCCGGAGAAAATGACCGCCGGCGACCTCCGCAAGCTGGAGATGGCCCGGGCCCTGGCCACCCAACCCAAGATTCTGTTGGCCGACGAGGTCTTGAGCGGCCTCAACAAGGACGAGCTCAAGGACGCATCGGCCATCCTCACCAAAGCCCGGGCCGAATTGGGGGTGACCATCATCTGGGTGGAGCACATCATGCACGTGCTCATGAAGCTGGTGGAGAGGGTGATTGTGCTTAACCATGGCCTGTTGATAGCCGACGGCGACCCCGACAGCGTGTCCAACGACAAGCAGGTGGTCGAGGCTTATCTGGGCGTAGAGTGACACGGAAGTTAACGACATGCTCACTGTAGACGCTATCGACACCTATTACGGCGAGTTCCAGGCCCTGCAGGGAGTTTCCCTCAAGGTGGAAAAGGGACAGACCGTCATCGTGGTGGGGCCCAACGGGGCGGGCAAAAGCACCCTTTTGAAAACCATCCTGGGCCTGCAAAAGGCCCGCACCGGAAGCATCAAGTTCCAGGACGAAGAGATCAGCGGGCTGGCCCCGCACAAGGTGGTGGAGCGGGGCATCTCCATGGTGCCCGAGGGCGGCCGGGTCTTTCCGGACCTTTCGGTGCAGGACAACCTGCGCGTAGGTTCCTACAACCCCGTAGCGCGCCCCAACGCCCAGCGCCAGATGGAGCAGATATTCTCCCTGTTCCCCATCCTCTCCGACCGCAAGAGGCAGGCCGCCGGGTCGCTCAGCGGCGGGGAGCGCCAGATGCTGGCCATCGCCCGCAGCCTGATGTCATGCCCCAAGCTGATCATGCTAGACGAGCCTTCCCTGGGCCTGGCTCCCCTGGTGGTGAACATGGTCTTCGACTTCATCCAAAAGATGAAGAAAGAGGGCTACGCCATTCTCCTGGTGGAGCAGAACGCCAACAAGGCCCTGAAGGTTGCCGACTACGCCTATCTGGTGGAGTCGGGCAAGCTGGTCTACGAGGGCGACCGGGACAGCTTCGATAAAAACCCCTACATCAAAACCGCATACCTGGGGTTGTAGTTATGCTTGAAGAATTGTTGATGGCCTTTATCAACGGCATCCTGCTGGGCGGGGTCTTGGCCTTGCTGGCTTTCGGGCTGAACCTGATCTTCGGCGTGGTCAAGATCATCCACATGGCCTACGGCCAGTTCGTGATGCTGGGCTTCTACTTCATATACTATTTCCACACCGCCTGGCACATGCCCCTTCTGGTGGCCATGGCCGCGGGCATAGTGGTCATGGGCCTGTTGGGCATGCTGGTGCAGCTCTTGATCATCAACCCGCTATTGAACGCGCCGCGCCTCAACCAGTTGTTGGCCCTGGCCAGTCTGATCATCGTCTTGGAAAACCTGGCCCAGGTGATCTGGGGCGCCGACTACCGGGGCATCCCCATCAGCATGCCCATCATCCAGTTCGGCGACATCTTCATCCGCAGCTCTTATCTGCTGGCCTTTTTGGGAGCCATCGCCACCCTGGGCATCCTCTACCTGTTCCTGCACAAGACCTACTTCGGCCTGGCCATCCGCTCGGTGGCCCAGGACGTGGAGATCGCCAAGGGCATGGGCATCAACCCCAAGGTCATCTACTACATCACCTTGGCCGCGGGCGGCGCGCTCACCGGCGTGGTGGCCGCCTTCTTCATACCCATCTACACCGTGCATCCCCACTTCGGGGCCAGCTTCACCCTCATGGCCTTCGTGATCGTGGTGTTCGGCGGCATGGGCAACCTCATGGGCGGCTTCATCAGCGCCTTCATCATAGGCGTGGTCACCTCCATCACCGCGGTGCTCACCTCCACCGAGGTGGCCGACATCCTGGCCCTGGTGCTGTTCATCCTGATGATGATGGTCAGGCCCCAGGGCATCTTGGGGGCAAAGGCATGATCATGAAAAAGGGCAGCACGACTTCCAAGATCGTAACCGCCGGGGTGCTATTGATCATCGCGTTGGCGCCCCTGCTGGCCACCTCGGAATACATGGTGCACATCGGCACCCTGATCCTGCTGTGGGCCTTCGTCTCCACCGCCTGGGCCTACATGGCCCGCTTCGGCCTGGTGTCCCTGGGCCACGGGGTGTTCCTGGGCATCGGGGCCTATATCCCGGTGATGCTTTTCAACTACTACGGGGTCTCCCCCTGGCTGGGCATGCTGGCCGGGGTGGGGGCGGCGGTGCTGGTGGCCGCCATCCTGGGCTACTCCTGCTTCCGCTTCGGGCTCATCGGCGACTACTTCGCCCTGGTCACCCTGGCCATGGCCGAGGTGGTCAGCCTGGCCATCGTGGCCTGCCGCGAGGTGACCGGCGGCTCCCTGGGCTGCACCCTCAAGGCCTCGGTGGGCTGGGCCAGCTTCCAGTTCGACGACAAGCGCTATTTTTACTACATCATCTTCGCCTTTTTGCTCCTGGCCCTTTACATCTGGCGGCTCATCGACAAGAGCCGCATGCGCCTGGCCCTGACCGCCATCGAGGAGTCGGAGCTGGCCGCCTCGTCCATGGGCGTGAGCATCATCCGCTTCAAGATGGGCATCACCCTGCTCAGCGCGGGGCTCACCGCCATGGGCGGGGTGCTCTATGCCCAGTACGTCACCTACATCAATCCCGGCACCATCAGCGGGGTGGGGGTGTCGCTGTCCACCTGCTTCAAGGCGATTTTGGGGGGCATGTTCAATATTTTTGGCCCGCTGGCCGGAAGCGCCATAATGGTGTCACTGGAGGAGTACTTCCGAATCAGCTTCGACACCGGCTTCCTGGGAGTGTCGGAAATCATTTTCGGTGTGGTACTTTTGGTGATGATCATCTTCCTGCCCAAGGGGATCGTGGGAAGCGTCTCCGAGTGGCTCAACAAGAGATTCGGCGTAGCAAGGAGCTGAGCGTGAAAACGAGTTTTTATGAACCGGACAAACTGAGCACTTTTCTGGCCAGCAGGAAGACCCTGCTGGCCAAGGGGGCCATCGCCCAGGCGGGGCTGGAAGCCAAGAAGCTGGGGGCCAAGAAGGTCCTGGTGGTTACCGACGCGGGAGTTATGAAAGCGGGCCTGGCCGACACGGTGCGGGACTCGCTGAGCGCGGCGGGCCTGGAGGTGGGGATTTTCGACGGCATCTTGCCCGAGCCTCCGGCCAGGGTCATCGACCAGTGCGCCGACGAGTTTCGGCGCGGCGGCTACGACCTGTGTCTGGGCCTGGGCGGCGGCAGCTCCCTGGACTCGGCCAAGATCGTGTCCAACCTGGCCGCGAATCCGGGGTCGGTTCTGGACTACGTGGGCATGGACATGCTGCCCAAGAAGGGCACCCCGCTGATCCTGGTGCCCACCACGGCGGGAACCGGCAGCGAGGCCACCCGGGTCATGGTGCTCACCGACGAGTCGGACAACACCAAGAAGGTGGTCTTCAGCGATTACCTGCTGCCCGACGTGTCCATACTGGACCCGGAGCTGACCTTGTCCGTGCCGCCCTCGGTGACTGCGGACACCGGCATGGACGCCCTGGTGCACGCCATTGAGACCTACGTCTCGGTGAACGCCACCCCCTACTCGGATATTCTCTCCCTGCAGGCCATCGCCATGATCGCCAAGCACCTGCCCCAGGCCTATGCCAAGGGCGGCAACCTGTTGGCCCGCTACAACATGCTCTTGGCGGCCAACCTCTCCGGATCGGCCTTTGCCAGTGGCGGCCTGGGCGCGGTGCACGGCCTGGCCTATGTCCTGGGCACCGAGTACCACATGGCCCATGGCCGCTCCAACGCCATCCTGCTGCCCCATGTCATGGCCTTCAACCTGAGCGGCAACCTGGAGAAGTTCGCCAACATCGCCGAGGCCATGGGCGAGGACACCGCGGGCCTGTCGCCTTACGAGGCCGCCGCCCTGTCGGTGGAGGCGGTGTATTCGCTCATGGAGGCGGTGAGCCTGTCCACGCAGCTCGGCGACTACGGCGTCAGCCGCGACGACCTGCCCAAGCTGGTCAAGGGCGGCATGGCCCAGGCCCGGCTGTTCGTGCCCAACCCCAGGGACCTCACCGAGGCCGACGTGGAGCAGATCTACTCCAACGCCTTTTAGCCTCGCGTCCCGATAATCAACGGCGCGCCGCCCGGCCTGGGCGGCGCGCCGTTTTTTTATGGCGATCTAAAAGGGGCTTCTGAGCATGCCCTGGTCGAAGTTGAGGGCCCAGGGCTCGGGGGCTATCTCGATCTTGGGGTCGGCGGAAAGGGCCGCGCGGTAGGCCTGGGATACGTAGAGCTCTTCCAGCTCCAGGGTGTTCTTGATGTACACGATGCCCAGGTCCTCCAGGGTGTAGGGCCTGATGGTCATCAGGGCGGCGGCCACCGCGTCCAGGTCGGTGTCATAGGTGGGGGGGATCATGCCCGCCTCGGGGGTGCAGGCGGTGAGGCAGTTGATGATGGTGGCCTGCTGGTCGATCTCATTCACCAGGCTGCGCAGGGTGGAGTCGGCCTGGCCGATGCCCACCGCGCTGCCCGCGGTGTGGGCGCTCAAGCGGCGCACGTGGATGCGGGCGATCTTGGGGCTCTCGCGCACCGCCCCATAGGCGGCCACGTCGCGGCCCACCACGTTGGGGTCGATGCCCATGCCCGATATCTCCTTGCCCATCTCCTCCACGATCAAGAGGTCCACCTGCTCCATGGGCAGGCGGGGCAGGATGGCCCGGGCCAGGCTCATCAACTCGGCCTCCACCTGCTCCATGCGCCTTGGCCCGGCCAGGCGCAGTTTGCAGAGCTGGTGGTTCTGGTTTTCCACCAGGGCCACCCCGAACAAGAAGCGGCTGCGGCCCATGGCCTCGCGCCCGGCGGTGGAGAGGATGTCGTACTGGGGGCGCACCAGGCTCAGGCGGTGGTAATACTCCGCGCCCGCCTGGTTGCCCAGGCCAATGCTCATCATCTTGAGGATGCCCGACTCGGTGGGGCCGATGAAGTTGGTGTGGGGCTTGATGCGGTTGATCAAGACCAAACCGTCGGCCTCATGAGCCAGGCGGTTGACGAACAAGGGGATGCCGCAGGAGGTTTCGCCCAGGGAGACCACCTCCATGGTTGCCCGGATGGGTGCGCCGCAGGTGTCTTCGGTGACTCCCCGATGGCCCAGCACCTCGATCTGCCCCTGGGCGGTGGCCCCGCCGTGGGAGCCCATGGCCGGAATGACGAAGGGCTCCGCCCCCAGGGAGCGCAGGTGCCGCACCACCCCGGCCACCACCGTGGCTAAATTGCTGATGCCCCGGCTGCCCACCCCCACCGCCACCTTGGCTCCAGGCGCAAGGCTCAGGCCGTCCTTGATGGCCGCGAACTCGCGCTCCAGGGCCGGGACCGGGTCTATGGCCGGGGGGATGTCGAAGATCTGGCGGATCTTGAGCATGGGGGGTAGTTGCAAGTCAGCCGGGTTGTCGCAGAGCATGACCTCCTCCTTTTGTCCAGCCGGGGTGCTTGGGCTCGGGATCGGCCCTAGTATACCGTTCCCGGCGGGCCTGGTTCAGCACCGCCGTGCTCTGATCTACAATAAATCTTTCAAAACGAGCCGGTTGCGCGAACGGGACGGCTAAGTATACGTCCCTGGAAGCTCCCAGCGGTTCCCCGCCGCGACGGGCCTGTTCCAAAAATAGTTTGACAGGTGCGACGGGGTGGGCTATCAGATCAATCCAGTGGGTATCGCCACCGAGCGCCGAAATTCCGCGAGGCCGAAGCCTCTTCAGAAGAAAACGGTACCCCACAACAAGATTGGGTTAAGAAAACCCGGTGGCCTACGGAACGTGGGCCGGCCGGGTTTTTTGTTGCGCCATCCGCGGCAAGGGCCGGCCGGGCCCGTCATGTAAAATGGGGCCACCGGAACCACCTTTCACTCAAAGGAGCACGAGAATGTTTGGGCGAATTGTGATGGCGGTTTTGTCGCTTTGCCTGCTGTTGCCCACCCCCGCGCTGGCCCACTTCGGTATGGTGATCCCCGAGAGCAACCTCGTGGAGCGCCCCGGTGTGATCAACCTGGACTTCCGTTTCTGGCACCCCATGGAGGGCCAGGGCATGAACATGGTCAAGCCCAAGGAAGCAGGGGTGCTGGTCAAGGGCAAAAAAAGCAGCCTGCTGCCCCTGCTCAAGGAAAAAAAGGTGAACGGCTATACCACCTGGCAGGCCCAATACCGGGTCAAGTCGCCGGGTGACTATATCTTTTACATGACCCCCCAGCCCTATTGGGAGCCCAGCGAGGACTGCTTCATAATCCATTACACCAAGACCATCGTCGATGCTCTGGAAGCCGAGGAAGGCTGGGACACCCCAGTGGGCCTGCCCATGGAGATCGTGCCGCTGAGTAAACCTTTCGGCATTTACGCGGGCAACAACTTCAGCGGGATAGTGCTCTACAAGGGCAAGCCTCTGGCCTACGGCGAGGTGGAGGTGGAGTTCTACAATGCGGGCGGTAAACTTAAGGCGCCGGCCGGGGCCTATGTGACCCAGTTGGTCAAGGCCGACGGCAACGGAGTGTTTACCTGGAGCATTCCCTGGCCGGGGTGGTGGGGTTTTTCGGCCCTACACACTGCCGAGGATTATAAGCTGAAGCACCAAGGCAAGGACAAAAACGTGGAGCTGGGCGGTGTGATCTGGATTTACGCCCACCCCGCCCTGTCCTCGGAAATGGGCAAATAAGCAGTGCATATCTCCGAAGGAGTTCTCTCCGGGCCGGTACTGGCCGGTGGCGCGGTAATCAGCGCCGCCGGCCTGGCCCTGGGCCTGAAGAACATAGACTACGATAAGCTGCCCCGAGTGGCCCTTTTGTCAGCGGTGTTTTTCGTGGCCAGCCTTATTCACCTGCCGGTGGGGCCGTCCTCGATTCATTTGGTGCTCAACGGCCTGGTGGGGCTTATCCTGGGATGGGCGGCCTTTCCCGCTCTTTTCGTGGGCCTGGTGCTGCAGGCGGTGTTGTTCCAGTTCGGTGGTCTCACCGTGCTGGGGGTCAACACCGCGACCATGGCCCTTCCCGCGGTGCTGGGCTATTACCTCTTCGCCCCCTTGCTGCGCCGGGGCGGCAAGACGGCCCCGGTGATCGCCGCTTTCGCGGCGGGCTTTTGCGCCATTTTCTTTTCCGCCGTGCTTACCGGGCTAAGCCTCTATTCCAGCGGCGAGGCCTTCCTGGGCGCGGCCTGGGCCATCGTGGCGGCCAATTTCCCCGGCATGATCCTGGAAGGCATTATTACCGCCGTGGCGGTGATATTCCTCAAAAAGGTCAAGCCGGAGCTGTTGGGCCTGGGGCCCTCCGGGGAGTGAGGTAAACATGCGTTTGGCTATTTCTGCGGTTTTGTTGGGCCTGATCCTGGCTCTGGCGGGCGCGGCCCAGGCTCATCGCATCAGCGTTTATGCCTATGTGGAGGGTGGTCAGATAAAAGGCGAGGGTTACATGCCCGGCGGCGGCAAGGTGAGCAATCAGCAGGTGCAGGTGTTGGACGCCGGCGGCAAGGTGCTGGCCGAAACCAAGACCACCCAGGGCGGCGCCTTCTCCCTGCCCCTGCCTCAGGCCAAGCCGCCGCTGACCCTGGTGCTGGTCGCCGGGGCCGGTCACAAAGCCACCTATGAACTCAAAGCGGCGGACCTTGGCGTTGCCCCCGCCTCCGCTCCCGCCACGGCTGAGGCGCAACCGGCCGCTCCTGCCGCCGAACCCACGGCGCAGGCAGCGGCCGCTCCCCAGGACTTGGCCCCCCAGGTAAAAAAAGCGGTGGAGCAGGCGGTGGCCCCTCTGCGGGCCCAGTTGGCGGATATGGCCCTGCGCTCCAACGAAGTGAGCCTCAAGGACATCGTCGGCGGCCTGGGCTGGATCGTGGGCCTGTTGGGCCTGGCCGCGTATATGAAGGCCCGCAAGATGGCGAGAGCCCCTAAGTGAGCGAAGCCGCCTCCCAGGCCAAGGCAGCACCGAGGGTGGTTCCCGCACCCACCCTGGACAACGCCCTGGCCATGGGGCCGGTAGGCCGCCTGGACCCTCGGGCCAAGCTGGTGGTGGTGTTCGCCTACAGCTTGCTCATGGCCCTGGCCTACTCTCCGCTCATGGCCGCCCTGGGGGTGCTCTTGGGCTTGGGCCTGGTGGCCTGGGCCCGGCTGGGCTGGAAGGTGTTTCTCAGCCGCCTGGTGGCGGTAAACCTGTTCACCGCTTTTCTGTGGCTGTTCTTGCCTTGGCAGCTCACCTTGGGCCAAGGCGCCTGGGACCTGAGCCTGACCTATAACCCCGACGGCCTGCTCCTGGCCCTGCTGGTCACCCTGAAGGCCAACGCCATCTTCCTGGCCCTTTTGGCTCTGTTGGGCAGCAGCCCGGTCAACGACATCTTCCACGCCCTGGCCCATCTCAAGGTGCCCTCCAAGCTGGTCACCATGTTTTTGCTCTTCTACCGCTACCTGCACGTGATGCGCCAGGAGTACCAGCGCCTGCGCCAGGCCATGCAGGTGCGCGGCTTCGAGCCGGGCACCAACCTGCACACCTACAAGACCTACGCCCAACTCACGGGCATTCTCCTGGTGCGCAGCCTGGACCGCTCGGAGCGGGTGTACCAGGCCATGCTCTGCCGGGGCTTCGGGGGAACCTTCTGGCTGCTGGACCACTTTTCCTGGCGGCGGGCGGACACCGGCTTTTGCCTAGTCTCGGGCCTGGTGCTTTTGGTGTTGGCCCTGTTGCAATGGAGCGGGATTTCATGGAACTGATTCGTCTGGAGGGCGTGAGCTTCGCCTATTCGGGCAGGCCGCCGGTTTTCCAGGGCATGGATTTTTCCCTGTCCGAGGGCCAGCGCCTGGGCATCCTGGGCCCCAACGGGGCGGGCAAGTCCACCCTGTTCCAGATTTGCCTGGGCCTGCTGCACCCTCAACAGGGCAAGGTCTACGCCAACGGCGGCCTGTGCCAGGAAGAAAAGGACTTCCGCGCCCTGCGCCGGGAGTTGGGCTATCTGTTCCAAGATCCGGACGACCAGCTGTTCTGCCTCACCGTGGCCGAGGACGTGGCTTTCGGCCCCCTGAATCTTGGCAAGGGCCGCCGCGAGGTGCAGCGCCTGGTGGAGGACACCCTGGACAGCCTGGGCCTGGGCGACTACGGCCACAGGCTCACCTATCAGCTTTCCGGTGGGGAGAAGCGCCTCATCTCCCTGGCCACGGTTTTATCCATGCAGCCCAAGGCCTTGCTCCTGGACGAGCCCAGCACCGGCTTGGACTCGGAGCGGACGGCGGTCATGGAAAAAGTGTTGGATGAATCCAACCTGTCCTGGGCCATGGTCTCCCACGACCTGGGCCTTCTCGAACGCACCTGCCACAATATCGTTCGCTTGGAGGGGGGACTCCTGAAGGACCTACCCTAGGGACTCCGCAAAAATTTGCGCCTTTGTGATCCGGGCTTTGGGGCCCGGCTAGGGGAGCTTTGCGCCGAATTCGGGCGCGAGCGGGAAAACCTTCGAAAGGAGACAGGTGATGAAAGGAGTTGTAGGCAACATCGCCTTGCTGGCGTTGTGTCTGTTGCTGCTGGGGCCGCCTACGGCCCAGGCGGCCGATCCTACCCAAGAGGCAATATTGCAGGAGTTGCGGGCACTGAAACAGCGGGTGTCTGATCTGGAAAACAAACTGGCCGAGGCCCACAAATCGGCCCAGGACGCCCAAAAGGCCGCCGCCGAGGCCTACGCCACCTCGGGGCGCTCTTTGAAAATGTCCCAACAGGTGGCCAAGACCAAGGACAAGCAGCCCGCGGGGCTGTTGAGCGAGGCGGGCAAGCGCCTGAAGATCTACGGGGCCATCGAGTTGGAGGGCTCCTACGCCAACAAGAAGCCCAAGAACGGCGAGTCGGTCACCGACAGCGACTTCACCCTGGCCACGGCCGAGATATTCTTCGAGGCGGCCATCAACAAGTACACCAAGGGCCTTTTGCATCTGCTCTATGAGCAGGGCGACACCGACCCCATCAACATCGACGAGGCCTTCATCATGATCGGCCAGACCGAGGACATGCCCTTCTACTTCCTGGGTGGGCGCATGTACCCGGCCATCGGCCTGTTCGAGAGCTATATGGTCAGCGACCCCATTACCAAGAACGTGTTTGAGACCCAGGCCAGCGCCGCCGAGATCGGCTGGGCTCAGGACTGGTTCAACGTGGGGGTGGGTACCTACAACTCCACGGTGCACCAGAGCAGCGACGCTCCGGACAACACCATCAACACCTATTATGTGCGGGCCCAGTTCGACGCCCCTGAAAACGCCTTGGGCGAGGGCGTGGACATCAACTTCGGCCTGGCCTACACCAACAACATCGCCGGAGGCAACCTGGGCGACGAGGTGGTGGACGAAACGGTCCAGGACCTGGTGGGTGGGCTGTCATTCATGCTCAACGTGCAATACAAGTGGGTGGTGTTCAACGGCGAATACATCACCGCCCTGGACGACTTCCAGGCGGGCGAGCTTTCCTTTATAGACAGCAAGGCCAAGCCCTATGCCTACAATCTGGAGTTGGCCTTCCTGCCCATAGAGGACTGGACCTTTGCCGTGCGCTATGAGGGAAGCGGCGACTTGGGCGACTTCGAACCCGAGCGTCAGTACGGCTTCACGGTCTCCTGGAACCTTCTGTCCGATACCGCGCTCAGCCTTGAGTACCTGCGCGGCGATTACGCCAACGACGACCAACGAGATTTGGTCACCACCCAACTGGCGGTGGCTTTTTAGCCGACCTCCAAACCGCAAGGCCCGAAGCCGAAAACGGCTTTGGGCCTTGTGTTCGGCTGCTGATTCAGGGATTATTTAGTTAGTTACACATAACTTAATTCTGGTGTTGTAACAATGAAGCGCAATGCATGGCTCATGGTTTTTACCACGGTGGTTTTGCTCGGCCTGACCGCTTGCGGCAACTCCACCGCCGAGAAGCTCTTGAGCACCGAGGTTACCGCGCCCGCCACCCTGGTGAGCGCCGCCGAGGTGGTGGGCTGCCGCCTGATGGGCGAAGTTCAGGGGTACAGCGAACCCACCAAGTCGGGCAACGCCCCCCTGGCCCGCCTGACCGCCCGCGACGACATGCTCCAGCGCGCGGGCAACATGGGGGCCAACTACGTGGTGCTCCAGGAGTACCAGGGCAATCGCCGGGTTGTGGCCATAGGCAAGGCATACAAATGCACCAAGCCCTAGCCCGGCACAGCCAGCCGCCGCATGGCTGCGTTGTCGGCATCACTCGGTCCTCGGCGTATATAAGAATACGCCTGTGTCCCTCGTTCACCTGCCGCCTTGCCCTGCGGCGGCTGGCTGCGCCGGGTGTTTGTACCGGCCGCCGCAGGGCTGCGTTGTCGGCATCACTCGGTCCTCGGCGTATATAAGAATACGCCTGCGGTCTGCGCTCGCCGCCGCCACAGTCTGCATGAAATATGCGGCTTAGGAGATGCAGCCGCTGTAGAAGAACCAGCCCAGGCCCAGGGTGTAGAGCAGGTTGCCCCACAGGCCGTGCTCCATGCCCACCGCCACCAGGGACTTGGAGCGCAGGTAGCGGTATCCGAAGAGCAAGCCTCCCATGCCCGCGATTACCGGGGCCACCCAGTTGCCGTAAAAGACATGGGCCAGGCCGAAGCTCACCCCGCTGGCCAGGATCATCACCCTGGGGTCCGGGAACAAGGGGCGGTAACGCTGGAAGAAAAAGCCCCGGAACACCACCTCCTGGGGGTAGGCGGCCAGCACGGGGTATAGCAGCAGAAGCAGCAGCCAGCCCTGGGGCTGGGTGCTGGGCATGGCCAGGAACTTGTCCTGCACGAACAGGTAGCTCACCAGGGCCAGGGGGAGCAGAGGCAGGGCCAAGCCTAGGAGTATCTCTTTCAGGTGCCGGCCCAGGCCCCGCACCCGCCAGATGGCCCCCCGGTCGAAGTCCCGCTCCCTGAACAGATACCAGGCGCAAAACCCGGCGGCCACGATGACCAGGGGGATTACTCGGTAGGCCAGTTGGTGGCGCAAGAAATACAGCCCCACCGGCGCCGCGAAGAACAGACCCAGGCACTCGGCCCAAAGCAGGGCGCGGCTGGGTTGCTTGGCAACGGTGTGGCTGGGCATAGGGTCACCATTTCTTAACGTGTTTGTAACCTAAACTAATTTTACCAAATGCCGTGCAGCTAAAAAGGGGATTCCACTGGGCGGGACCAAACGTAACATTGCGGGGTTGCCGGTGGCGCGGGAGGACGCCCCAAAGCTTGGCGTCGCTTTACATGTTCAGGAAATTCATTTGTATTTGATATGGGCCGATTCTCTAAATTGAGCTTTACAATCCGCGAAGGGCAATTTAAACCTTTAAAACTTGTCCGATTTAAGCGGCCGAAAGCTGTAGCGGATGGCCGACATCGCCAAGTACGGAATGAACAGCCAAGCGGCGGCCAATAACCGGTTAGCCAGGGAGTCAAGTCATGAAGATAGCCACCGGCTCGCAATATATGCAAAGCCTTCGGGAACTGAAACCGGTGATCTACTACCAGGGCGAGCGCATCCATGACGTGGTGCGCCACCCGGCCACCGCGGCCCACGTGCGCGCCGCGGCCATGACCTATTCCCTGGCCAAGGACCCCAAGTACAAGGACCTGGCCACGGCCACCAGCCATCTGACCGGCCGCGCCATCGGCCGCTTCACCCACGTTCACCAGAACGCCGACGACCTCATCAAGAAGGCCAAGCTGCTCAGGGTGCTGGGCCAGAAGACCGGCACCTGCTTCCAGCGCTGCGTGGGCTTCGACGGCATCAACGCGGTGTACTCGGTGACCTACGACATGGATCAGGCCCTGGGCACCAACTATCATGAGCGCTTCAAGAAATGGCTCACCTACATCCAGGACGAGAACCTGATGGTGGTGGGGGCCATGACCGACCCCAAGGGCGACCGTTCCAAGGGACCGGCCCAGCAGGCGGACCCGGACCAGTTCCTGCGCATAGTGGAGCGCCGCCCCGAGGGCATCGTCATCCGCGGGGCCAAGCTGCACATGACCGGCGCGGTGAACTCCCATGAGATTTTGCTCATGCCCACCACCGCCCTTGGCCAGGACGCCAAGGACTACGCGGTGATCTGCGCCCTGCCGGTGGACACCCCCGGCGTGACCATGGTCTTCGGACGCCAAGCCAACGACACCCGCCGGGACCTGTGCCAGTGCCTGGACGTGGGCAAGCCCTCCTTCGGCACGGTGGGCGGCGAGGCGCTCATCGCCTTCGAGGACGTGCTGGTGCCTTGGGACCGGGTGTTCATGGACGGCGAGACCAAGTTCGCCGGCGAGGTGGTCTACCGTTTCGCGGCCCACCACCGGGCCAACTACGGGGCCTGCAAGACCGGGCTCATGGACGTGCTCATCGGCGCGGTGAGCTATCTCACCCTGATCCAGGGCACGGCCAAGGGCTCGCACGTGCGCGACAAGGTCACGGAGATGGTGCACCTGTGCGAGACGCTCTACAGCTCGTCGTTGGCCTGCGCCTGCGAGGGTTGGCCCACCGCATCGGGGGCCTACATGGTGGACACCATGCTGGCCAACGTGTGCAAGCAAAACGTCACCCGCTTTCACTTCGAGGTGGCCCGCCTGGCCCTGGATCTGGCGGGCGGCTTCATCGCCACCCTGCCCGGCGAGAAGGACCTGGCCAGCCCGGAAGTGGGCCACCTGGTGGAGAAGTACCTGAGCGGAGTGGAGGGCATCCCCGCCAAGGACCGCATCAAGCTGGGGCGGCTTATCGAGGCCATGACCGGGGGCACCGCCCTGGTGGAGTCCATGCACGGGGCGGGCTCGCCCCAGGCCCAGCGCATCATGATTTTCCGCGAATGCGGCCTGGGCGACAAGGTGGCCCTGGCCAAGAAGCTGGCCCGCATACCCATGCGCAAGGACCAAGGCAAGAATTAAATCTGGGCCCGTCCATAAGGGATCGAGAGCCCATAGGTCGGTTTAAGATAGTTGCGGGTTGAGCGGAAGGGTGGCCCTGGTCACCGCCGTCGCCACTGGCCATTGATTGGCTGAGTGGAATAACGACCTTTGGAAAGCCGCCGGGCATTTGCGCGCCGCATCGGCCGTTCAGGCTAATCTTCCTCGCTAGGCAGGGTGTAAACGAACATGTCGCCCAGGGTGCCCGAGCTTTCTTCGCTGTACTTACGCCTGATTTCCAGGATCTCCGGCTCCACCTCGAAAAAGGCGTCCACCACCGCAGGGTCGAAGTGGGTGCCTCTTCCCTCGCGGATGATTCCGAAGGACTTGTCGATGGAGAAGGCTTCCTTGTAGGGCCGCTTGGAGGTGAGGGCGTCGAAGACGTCGCTGATGGCGGCGATGCGCCCGACCAGGGGAATTTCCTTGCCCTTGTAACCGTGGGGGTAGCCGCTACCGTCCCATTTCTCATGGTGGGTGAGGGCGATGATTTCGGCAAGTTTGAGGTAGCCCGCCTTGGCCCCGGAAAGGATGCGGCCTCCGATGGTGGTGTGAGTCTTCATGATCTCCCACTCGTCGGGGTCCAGGGAGCCGGGCTTGAGCAATATGTTGTCGGGGATGCCGATCTTGCCTACGTCGTGCATGGGGGCGGCGTAGAGAATCCACTGGGCCACTGCCTCGCCCAGGCCCATGTGGCGGGTCACGGCGGCGCAGTAGGAACTCATGCGCAGGATGTGGCTCCCGGTGTCCTCGTCCTTGTATTCCGCCGCCCGGGCCAGGCGCATGATGGTGTCCAGGGAGGCCTGCTTGAGCTTGCCCAGGGTTTGCTGGAGTTCCCGGGTGCGCCGGGCCACCTCCGCCTCCAGCGTCGCCTGGTAGTTTTTCATCAGGTCGTGGTATTGCTTGACCTTCATCTGGGAGGTCAAGGTAGCTTGCAACTCCGCCTTGTCAACCGGCTTGGAAAGGAAATCGTTGGCTCCGGCCTCCAGGGCCTTCACCCGGTCTTCCACTGCCTTGAGCGCGGTGACCATCACCACCGGGATGCCCTCGGTGGCTTCGTCTTCCTTCAGGCTTTTGGCCACGGCGAAGCCGTCCAAGCCGGGCATCATGATGTCCAGGAGGATCACGTCCGGAGGGTTACGGGCCACTTCGTCCAGGGCTTGCCGCCCATTCTCGGCCAGGGTCACCTCGTAGCCCCATGGAACCAGAAGGTCTTCCAAGAGCTCCCTGTTGAATAACTCGTCGTCCACAACCAGCACTTTGCGGGGTTGCTTGGAAGACCCCTGGTTGCTCAGGCTTGTCTTGTTCGTGTCCATAGGACGAACGCAATCTCCCGGCGGTTATTGGTTCAGGTAGGAGGCTATCTGGTCCGCGAACTCTCTGGTGTTGAGCGGCTTGATGATGTATCCGCTGGCGCCGTTGCCCAGGGCTTTTTCCTTGTCGCCCTCCATGGCGTGGGCGGTGAGGCACACCACCGGGATATTCATGGTGATCGGGTCCTGTTTGAGCAACCGAGTGGCTTCCAGGCCGTCCATGCCCGGCAGGCTGATGTCCATCAACACGATGTCCGGAACCTCCGCGCGGGCCATGCGCAGGCCTTCTTCGGCGGTGTATGCCGACAAGACCTCATAGCCGCGTATTTCCAGCAGGTCTTGCGCCAACTCCATGTTCACCGGGTTGTCTTCAATGATAAGGACTCTGGCCTCGGCCATTTATGTCAACTCCCTTTGAAGGTCATGCGAGTTAGGCGTTCGATTTCTCTAAGCAGGTCCTGCTTGCCGCCGCCCTTCATAACCACGGCTTGCACGATGCCGGCCAGGTGCTGACGCTCTTCCGAGGACAGGGTCACGCCGGTGAAAACCACGATGGGCGGATGCCAATCTTCGCTATTTTCACGCAGGGCCTCCAACACGTCCCAGCCGCTTATGTCGGGCATGTTCAAGTCAAGAATAATGAGATCGGGCCTCTCGCGTAAAGCGGTTTCAATACCCTGCTTGCCGCCTGGGGCGCTCATGACCTGGCAGCTGCGCGAACCCAGGACTGATTGGACCATTTCAGCGTCGGCCGGGTTGTCGTCCACCACCAGTATCTTGCGGAAGGCGCCGGGGCCGCATTGCACCAGCTCGGAGAGCGACGACAGCAGGTGCTCCTTGCGCACCGGCTTTTGCAGGAAGTCGGTGGCTCCCAGGCTGAGCCCTTTTTCGCGGTCATCGGTGATGGAAACCACGATCACCGGTATGGCGGCGGTTTCCGGGTCGTTGCGCAACTGGCGCAGCACCTCGAAGCCGCTTATGTCCGGGAGCATGATATCCAGGGTAATGACCGATGGCTTGATGGTTTTGGCCATCTCCAGGCCCTGGGCCCCGTTGGAAGCCAGGGAAACGCTGAAGCCGCCTTCCTCCAGGTAGCCGGTCAGCAGCTCCCTGGCCATGGGGTCGTCGTCCACCACCAGCACCGAGCGCTCACCCTCCTGGGCCACTGCGACGGTCTCTTCTTCCACCTCCTGGTCTTGCGCCGCGCCGTCCTCTTCCTGTCCTGGCTTGGGCTTCAGGGGAATGGTGAAGGAGAAGGTGCTGCCCTTGCCCTCGCCTTCGCTTTCCACCCAAATGCGTCCGCCGTGCAGTTCGACCAATTTGCGGGTGAGGGCCAGCCCCAAACCGGTTCCTTGCTGTTGGCGGCCGTAGGTGGAATCCACCTGCTCAAACTCTTCGAAGATGCGCTTTTGGTCCTTTTCGTCGATGCCGACTCCGGTGTCGCGGACGCTTACTTCCAACTGCCCTCCCTGCTGGGCGGCGGTGACGGTTATGGCCCCGCCGTCTGGGGTGAACTTGGCCGCGTTGGAAAGCAGGTTGAACATTATCTGCTTCAGCTTGCGCTCGTCGGCCGTGAAGTTGAGCTCGCGCAGGGCTTCGGAGAGCTCCAGTTTAAGCGCTATGCCGTGCTTTATAGTCTTTTCCTTTATCAGCACCAAGCTGGATTCCAAGCTGGAAACCAGATTGACCACCGATAGCTCCAGGTCCATCTTGCCGCTTTCCACCTTGGACAGATCCAGGATGTCGTTGATCAGCGATAGCAGGTGGCGTCCGCTGTCCAGAATGTGCTGGGTTTGGCGGGACTGCTTGGCGTTGAGCTCGCCGAAGGTCTGGTCCAGCAATATCTCCGAGAACCCTATGATGGCGTTGAGCGGTGTGCGCAGCTCGTGGCTCATATTGGCCAGGAACTCGCTTTTGATACGGCTGGCCGCCTCGGCGGTTTCCTTGGCCTTGCGCACCGCCTCCTCGGCCTTTTTGCGTTCGGTGATGTCCACGATGTAGCCCACGAAGCCGGTGGGCTCCCCACGCACGTTGCTGAGCATGGACAGCGAAAGCAGGGCGGTGAATTCCTCGCCGGACTTTTTGACCAGCGGGGTTTCCACCTCGTGCTTCCCAGCGGCCCGCAACGGCTTAAGGACCAGCTCTTCCAGGTGCGGCGCGTCCCGGGCGGGGTGGAGCATGAACACGGAGCGCCCCATCACCTCGTTCGAGTCATAGTTGAACAGGGTTTGCGCCCCCCGGTTCCAGCCGGTGATCTCGGTGTCCAGATTCACCGAGACAACCGCGTCGTGAAGCTGGTTGATTATCTGGGCCTGTTGGCGAAGCTCCTGCTCGGCCCGTTTACGTTCGGAGATGTCGCTGCCCACGGACACGAAGTTGGTGATGTTGCCCTTGCCGTCCTTCACCGGCTGCACGCTCAGCGCCACCCAGTACTTCCGCCCGTCCTTGGTGTAGTCGACCACCTCCACGTTGACCCCTTGGCCTTGCTGCAGATTCCGCTCCATGATTTCGATGGTTTCGCGGTTGCTGTCAGGCCCGGGCAGGAAGTCCATGGGCCTTTTGCCCACCGCTTCCTCGAAGGAGTATCCGCTAGTGCGTATGAAGGCCTGGTTGACCCACTGTATCTCCGCTTCGGAGTTGAGGATCATAACCAGGTTGTCGGTGCTGCCCGCCACCAGGGACAGGCGTTCGATCTCCGCCCGCGCCCGGTTCTTCTCGGTGACGTCCTGGATGATGGCCACGAAGACTTGGTTGATGTCGTGGGAAGAAAGCTGGAGACTAATCTCCACCGGGTAGGTGCTGCCGTCCTTGCGCTGGTGCACGGTGCTGAATTCAAGGTGCTGCTTGCTCCCCCCACGCAAGGGCTCGATCAACTCCTCGAACTTTTCCAGAGTGAATTCCGGCTTGATGTCCAGGGGGGTCATTTCCTTGAGTTCGTCCATGCTGTAACCCAGGTTTTGCCTGGCCCCTTGATTCACCTGGACGAATTTGAGCGTTTCGACGTCAAAGATGAATATCTCGTTCAGCGATTCCTCCAGGACGCGCCCCAAGCGAACGTTGTCCTGTTCAGTCTTTTTGCGTTCGGTGACGTCCAGAATGGCGCCGTCCAGCCACTGGGTGCCGTCATCGTCGTGCACCGCCTGGCCCTTTTCATAGACCCAGCGAATGTCGCCATCTTTGCGGACGATGCGGTATTCCAGCTCGAAGCCTTGCCCGCGCGCCAGCGCCTCCTCCACCATCTCGGCCGCTTTCCGCCGGTCGTCGGGGTGGATTATATCGGCATAGGCGCGTAGGCGGTTGCCGATGAAATCTTCGGCTGGGTATCCGGAGATGTCCTCGATGGTGGCGCTGATGAAGCGCATGGTCCAGTTTAGGTCGTTTTCACAGCGATAGACCGCGCCGGGCACGTTGGAGACCAGAGCGCGGAAGCGCTGCTCGCTTTCGGCCCTGGCGCTCTCGGCCTGCTTGCGTCGGTCTATATCCTCGACCACCGAGATGAAGTAGTTGGGCGTGCCGTCCTCATGGCGCACCAGGGAAACTGTGAGGTTGATCCAGATGACCGAGTGGTCTTTTTTCAGGTAGCGCTTTTCCAGGGAGTAGTTGTCCCGCTCACCGGACAGCACTTGATTGACCAGCTTGAGGTCGGTGTCCAGGTCGTCGGGGTGAGTGATGTCCTGGAAGGTTTTGCCCAGCAGTTCTTCGCTGGTGTAGCCCACGATCTGGCACAGCTTGTGGTTGACCCTGAGCCAGGAGCCGTCCGGGGCCACATGGGCGATGCCCACGGCGGCCATTTCGAAGTTGGCCTGGAAGAGCTTGTTGCTCTCCGCCAAGGAGTGCTCCAGGAGCTTTAGGTCGGTGATGTCGGTAATGGTGCCCAAGAACCCCGCCAGGTTGCCTGCGGAATCCAGGCGGGGCACCGCCTGGGAGGAGACCCAGCGGACCTCGCCGTCGGGCCGGAGGAAACGGATTTCGCCGGCATGGGGGGCGCCATCTTTGGTGGTCTTCCGCCAGGATTTTATTAGACTATCCCGGTCGTCGGGGTGGACGGCCTTGAGCCAGCCGTCGCCTAGGGCTCGCTCTTCGCTGTAGCCGGTTATGGCGCTCCAGTGATCGTTGACATAGGTGACGCGGCCCTCCGCGTCCCAGGCTACGATGCCCACCGGGGCCGCGTCGGTGAGGGCCTTGTACCTGAGCCGGCTTTCCCGCAGCGAATCCTCGGCGGCGCGCAACTCGGTGATGTCGCGGATGATGCCGGTGAACAGCACGGTGTCGTCCACTTTGACTTCGCTCACCGCCAGATACATGGGGAAGATGCTGCCGTCCTTGCGCCGCCCCCGCTCCTCGTGGGTCTTGCCGATGACGCGGGCCTCGCCGGTCTCCAGGTAGTGCTTGATATATTGATCGTGCTTGGCGGCCACCTCCGGCGGCTGCAGCATGTTGATCTTTTGCCCCAACACCTCCCCGGCGCTGTAGCCGAACAGCTTCTCGGCCCCCTTGTTGAACGACTGCACCACGCCGTGGGCGTCGATGGTGATGATGGCGTCCACGGTGTTATCCAGGATGGCTTTGGTGCGGGCTTCGCTCTGGGCCATGCGAAGATTGGCTTGTTCCAACTCGGCGGTGCGGGCGGCGACCTTGTGCTCCAAATCGGTGTATAGGCCCTGTAATCGTTCCGCCATGTCGTTGAAACCGGCGGCCAGCCTGCCCGACTCGTTGCCGCCGCGCAACTCGCTCCTGGCGGACCAGTCATTATTGCTGAAGCGCTTCATGGTTTCGGTCAGGCTGATGAGCGGGTTGGCCACCATGCGGCCGCTGAGCCAGGCCAGAAGTATGGCCACGGCCACGGCCACGGCCATTATTATCATCACCCTGATCTGCTCAACATAGGCTCCCAGGGTGGGGGAGGGAACCATATGGGTCACCGCCAGGCGCTTGTCCGGATTTTGGGGGAAGGTGACCACCATGGTGTGAACTTCCCAGGATTCGCCATCCATGTCGATGCTGGTGGTGCCGCCCTCCAGGATGCTTTTGCAAGCCGGGCCGAAGTCGTTTTGACATTTCAAGCCGGTGTTCAGGTCGCGGGGGGAGCCCCAGAGACGCTCGGGATGGGGGGGATTGTAAAGGTAGTGGCCGTTTTGGTCCGTGATCAGCCAGTAACCGATTTTCAGCTTGGCCATGTCTCCAAGCGATTCCGCGAATAGGCGCTCGGCGTAAAAATTGAGGACAATGACCCCTATAAGCTTGCCTTGGGGACCGCGCAAGGGAGCGCTGAAACGCAGCATGGGCTTGTAGGGTCGCTCGACTTGGCCCTGCTCGCGGTTCAGGTCCACGAAGGAAACGTAGACGCGGCCCTCCGGCAGTTTGGCCGCTTCGGCGAAATAATAGCGTCCGCCCTTGGGCTGCAATTTGGGGGAGGGCACGACCACCGCCTTGCCGCCCTCCTGGTTCACCCTGAGCACCTCCCGGCCGTGGGCGTCCAGCAGACGGGCCTGATCATATACTTCCTTGGACTCCATGAAGCCGATAAGGGCCAATTCCGTATCCATGGCTTCCTGTTGGTAGACTCTTTCGGTGATCGGGTCGACCCCGTCGTTGTCCAAGGCCCGGCTCATGGCCCGCATGGAAGGCAGGCGGGAGAGGAAGATGACGTCCGACTCGGCCATGCGCGCCAGGAAATTCAGGCGGGAGGTCACCTTTTTCAGTCTCACCGTTTCCAGCAGCGCGGTCTGGCGGTCGTAAGAGCGCTCGACCAGGTAGGCGGTCACCGCCACGGTGATGGCCAAGAGGGGTAGAATGGTCAATGCTGTTATGGCTAAGAGTTTTTTTCGTATACCCCAGTAAATGTGCATAGCGTCTCCGTCGTTGGGCGTGGGCAGGTCTTTACGGAGCTATGGCGTCGGCGTGCGGGTCGCCTGGGGCCGCCGGCCTGGGCTGCCTTATGGGTAGGGTAAAGGTGAAGGTGCTTCCCTGATTTTTGCCTTTGCTTGTGGCCCAGATGCGGCCTCCGTGCATCTCCACCAGGCGACGGCACAGAGCCAGGCCCAGGCCGGTGCCTTCGAATTTGCGTTTGAGGTCGGACTCGGCCTGGAAGAAGCTCTCGAACATTCTGCTGCCTTCCTCCGGCGTAAAGCCGACCCCGTTGTCGGTGACGCTGATGAGCAACTCTTCGTCTTCGTCGTCCAAGCGGGAGGACAAGGTGACGTAGCCGCCCGAGGGCGTGAATTTCACGGCATTGGAAAGCAGGTTGGAAATGACCCGGTTGAGCTTGCGCTCGTCCGCCTGGATGGTCAGGTCGCGCGGCTGAGAGGCGATATGTACCGAGGTTTTTATGCCCTTGGCCTCGGCCTCCTGCTGGATCATGTTCAGGCTGTCGCTCAGCAACTTCGCCATCGCCACCGGGCCCAGACTCAGCTTCATGCGGCCCGCTTCTATCTGGGACAGGTCCAGCACCGCGTCTATCAGGCCCAGCAGATGGCGTCCCGAATGGAAGATATGGTCCAGTTTGCGGGCTTGCTGGGGCGGCATCTCGCCGTAGGTCCCGGTGGCCAGGGCCTGGGAAAAGCCGATGATGGCGTTGAGCGGGGTGCGCAGCTCGTGGCTCATGGTGGCCAGGAAGTCGCTCTTGAGCTTGTTGGCCGCCTCGGCGGCGTCCTTGGCGTCCAGTATGGCCTTCTCGGCCTGTTTGCGGCTGGTGATGTCGATGCCCAGGGCAAAAACCTGGCTGCTGCCCCGCTCGAATATGAAGTGAAAGAGAAAAAAACGCTCGCCGATCGCGACCTCGAGGTCGTCGCAGGCGAAGAAATCTTCGACGCGCCCCAAACAGTCCTTGAACAGGGACCGAACCTTGCCGGCGTAATCAGAGGGATCTCCGGGCAGGTCGGCCAGCAGCTTCTGTGCGCCCCGGTTGTAGATGACGCCGCTTCCGTCAGGCTTGAACTGGATGATGGGCGAAGGGCTTTCGTTAACGAAACCGGCCAGGCCCCTTCTTTCGCGCTCGCTCTGCTCCACTATCTCCCGGAGGCGCCTGATGGTGGGGCGCATGACCAACAGAGCCAATAGGGCCAGCACCAGGAAGATCGCCACCAACACCCCCGCGTTGACCAGACGGGATCGTTCCAATCTTGCGGAGGCGTCTTGGTCCAGTTGGAGGATGAGTGCCTCCATCAGCGCGACGTAGCGCTGCTGGTTGGCCCGCGCCTCGCGGAAAACCTCTATCCTGGGAGCCTGACCACCGGGATCCCAAATCCTGGCTGGGGCCTTGGTAATCTTCAGAAATTCCTTTACCGCGTGCGCAAGGGCTATTTGGTAGGGCTCGATCTTGCTGTAAAGCCTTATTACCTCCGTGCTCCTGGCCCCGGGCAGGTGCATCTGTTGGTCGCCATCGCGCAAGGCGATGTGATTTCTCTCCCACAAGGCCAAGACCTTGGCGAGGCGGACGGGGTCGTCGTGAAATTCGTTGCCGGGAATAAAGGTGGAGGCCAGCATCAATTTAACCAGGCGCGCGGAAAGCAGGCGCTGGCGTCCGGCCAGGTTGACCTCGTGGGTGTCCCAGCGGGACTGGGATATGGACAACTCCTCCACCAACAGGCCGGTGCTGGCCAGCAGGGCCAACAAGCAAATCGACGCGACGTAAGCGATCTTGAAGCGGCGAATGGCTTCCCTTGTCAGATCCTGTTTGGGCAAGTCCACATCCGGGTTTTATGAGTTTGTCGCCCCTAAAAGCCAGTACGCACCTTCCGGTTTGGCGGACGCTCAAAACTTGGGGCGGCCAAAGACCTAGGTGTTACAACCAGACATTCTAATGAAAGTATGCGTTCTAAGAGGGGTATTGGGCAAGGACTAGCTTATGGGACGGCGGTTTCACCACTAGTTGGAACAGTCATTATTAGAGGGGCGCGCGAAGCCATGACCTAGACCTGGTCCGCGCCGGCGCTCACCATATCTTGTTCTGGATCTGGATGTCGTAGGCCTTCATTTTTTTCCAAAGGGTCACCCGGCTGATGCCCAGCAAGGCGGCGGCCTCTTCCCGGCGGCCGCCGGTCTGTTGCAGGGCCTGGATGATGCGCTCCCGCTCGTCCTGCCTGGCGGCGGGCTGGGGGGCGGCCTGACCGCCCAGGGGCGCGGCCTGGGCGCCGCCTTGCCGGATGGTTTCGGGCAGGTGGCCCGGCTCGATCGTGCCGCCGGGGCAGAGCACCACCGCGTATTCCAGGGCGTTGATAAGCTCGCGCACGTTGCCCGGCCAGTCGTAGGCCAGCATCAGGTCCATGGCCGCCCGGTTCACCCCTGAGATGTCCTTGCCGCTACGTTCAAGGATGCGCTTGAGGAAGGCTTCCACCAACAGGGGCACGTCCTGGCGGCGCTCACGCAGGGCCGGGGTGTGGATGGGCACCACGGCCACGCGGTAATAGAGGTCTTCCCGGAAGCGGCCCTGGGCCACCAATTCCTTCAGGTCGCGGTGGGTGGCCGCGATGATGCGCACGTCCACGGGTATGGGCCTGATGTCGCCCACCCGCTCGACGATCTTTTCCTGGAGCACCCTGAGGAGCTTCACCTGGGTGGCGGGCGGCAAATCGCCCACCTCATCCAGGAGGAAGTCGCCCCCCTTGGCCGCCTCGAAGCGGCCCATGCGGTTGGCATCGGCCCCGGTGAAGGCCCCCTTCACGTGGCCGAACAGCTCGCTTTCCAGGACGTTCTCATTGAGCGAGGCGCAGTTTACCTTGATCAGCGGGCCTTCCTTGCGCCGCCCCAGGCGGTGCAGGGCCTCGGCCACCATCTCCTTGCCCGTGCCGCTCTCGCCGGTGATGAGCACCGGGGCGTCGGAGTCGGCCGCGCTCTCGATGAGGTTGAACAAACGCAGCATGGCCGGGGAGCGCCCCACCATGCCCTGGAACACCTCGTCCATGCCCATCTGGCGGCGCAGGCTGACTAGCTCCCGCTCCCGGGCCACCGCCTCGCTGAGGTCGGTGAGGGTCTCCACCCCGCCCATGGCCTCGCCCTTTTGTCCCAGAATCACCGCCGCGTTCTTGAGCACATACAGGGGAGAGCCGTCCTTTTTGCGCAGGGTGCAGCGGCAGCGCTGAATGGCCCCCTTCTTGAACAGGTCGCATTGCAGCACACCCTGGGAATCGTGGGGGTAGCTGCAGGAGTCGCACTCCAGCAGGGTGCAGGGGCTGCCCACCAGCTCGGAGGATCTGTAGCCGGTGAGCTGTTCAAAGGCGGGGTTCACGCTGACGATGAGGCCGCCGGGGTCCACCACCATGAGCCCGTCCTGCATGGTGTTGATCACCGTGCGCCAATACTGGTTGTACTCGTCCTGGCCGTGGTTTTCAGGCATGGCTCTCCCCGTTCAGGGTGGCAACGTTTGTTAACTGAAATCTTAACATCCGTTGCGATTTGGGTAAACCAGGATAAACGCCGTCCGGGGTGACCAAAAGACAACTATCTGTATCTAAAGCATAAACAGCGCCAAGTCAATTTTGGCACCGCTCTTGCTCTATCAAGGGCCAACCCATGGAGGTTTGGCCCATGCCCAAAGCCGAAGACAACTTCCCCGTAACCGCCCGCATAGACACCAGAGGCCTGAGCGCCGCCTGGTCGATCCTCTGTGCCGAGCGGGCGGTGGAGGAGTTGGAGCCGGGGCAGGTGCTGGAGGTGAGCATCAGCGACCCCCAGTTGGCCATCGACCTCCCGCGCATCCTGCACCAGCGGGGCAACGCCCTGATGGCCACCCGCGACGGCGGCCAAGGCCTTCGCCTGTACGTACGGCGCGGCGATGGGGAACCAAAGTTCAATTCGATACCTAAGCTTTAGGAGGAAGATCATGTCTCAGTTGCTCAGCGAACTCCCCAGCGCGGCCTCCAGCGTGGACGCCCGCGGCAGCGCCTGCCCCGGCCCCTTGCTCGAGGCCAAAAAAGCCATCGCTAGTGTGATGGTGGGCGAGGTGTTGGAAGTGCTCTCCAACGACCCCGGCACCAAGGACGACATCCCCATCTGGGCCACCAAGGTGGGCCACGAGTACCTGGGCCACGCCGAGGCTGACGGCTACGAGCGCATCTTCGTTCGCCGCCAGAAGTGATGCCATGGATGCTTGCGTCAGCAAATATCCCATCCTTATCCTGGCCACCGAGGACTGCTCCTATCCCGGAGCCAACTCGGTGGGCCAGGCCCACCAGAACTACCCGGACAACACCTATATCATCCGCACCCCCACCCCGGCCCTGTTCCCGGAGAAGTTCTACCTGGACTGCTTTGCCAAGGGCATCGGCGGCATCATCATCATGTCCTGCGGGGTGGAGTGCCCCTACGAGGGGGCCTATCCGGCCCTGGCCAAGCGGGTGGACCGCATCTACGCCTTGATGAAGGAGCGGGGCCTGGACATCAGGCGGCTGCGCCTCACCGCCATCTGCACGGTGTGCAACCGCGCCTTCATCAAGGAGGTGAATCTGATGAACCAGGTGGTGGCCGAGCTGGGAGCTCCGGGCAGCGAGGCGCGGGCGGCCTGATCCGCCGGAAAGGTTTGATGAGATGCCAAACGGCGACACCCAAAAATTCGACAGCCTGGTGCTGGGCGGCGGTATAGCCGGGCTGGCCGCGGCCCTGGACCTGGCAGACGCCGGTTACCGGGTGGCCGTGGTGGAGCAGGACGCCACCATCGGCGGCAAGATGATCCGCCTGTCCAAGGTGTTCCCCACCCTGGACTGCGCCAGTTGCATTACCACCCCCAAGATGGCCGCGGCGGCCCACCACCCCAACATTACCCTGTTCACCATGTGCCGCCTGGAAGACGCCCGGCGCACCGACGGCAAGTTGCGGGCGCGGGTGACCCAAATGCCCCGCTACGTGGACCCGGCCAAGTGCATCGGCTGCCGCCAGTGCGAGTACGAGTGCCCGGTGATGGTGCCCGACCAGGAGCAGGGCGGCTTCACCGCCCGCAAGGCCATCTACATACCCTTTTCCAACGCCATCCCCCAACTGGCCCTCATCGACCGCGAGCATTGCATGATGTGCGGCAAGTGTTCCCAGGTTTGCCCCACCGGCGCGGTGGACCAGCTTCAGGTGGAACAGGAGTTCGTCATCGAGGCCGACACCATGGTGCTGGCCACCGGCTTCGAGCTGATGACCGACTTCCCGGCCCGGGCCTACGGCAGCCCCGGCCTGGGGGACAACGTGATCTCCTCCTTGCAGATGGAGCGCCTGCTGGCCCCCCACGGCCCCTACATGCGGGCGCTCAGGCCCGGCGACGGCAAGGAGCCCGAGTCCATCGCCTTTATCCAGTGCGCGGGCAGCCGGGACTTGCAACTGGGCAAGCCCTATTGCTCGCGGGTGTGCTGCATGTACGCCATCAAGCAGGCCATGCTGCTTTCAGGCGCGCTGCCCCTGGCCGACCTGACCATCTACTACATGGACATCCGGGCCTTCGGTAAAAACTACGAGCAGTTTTACAACAACGCCAAGGCCATGGGCGTGGAGTTCGTCAAGGCCAAGCCCATCATCGCGGGCAACAACCCCGACGGATCGGTGGTGCTGCGCTACGAGGACCAGGAGGGCGGCACCGGCGCGGTGAGCCGCGAGCACGACCTGGTGGTGCTCTCCCTGGCCATGCTGCCCGCCTTCGCGCCCGAGGAGATAGTGCCGGTGAGCGCGGCCTCCGACGGCTTCCTCAAGGTGCCCCAGCCCAAGCTGGCCCCCACCCTCACCGAGATGGCGGGGGTGTTCACCTGCGGCGCGGCGGCCGGGCCCAAGGACATCGTGGACAGCATCGCCGAGGCGGGCGCGGCGGCCCTGGGCGCGGCCAAGTATCTGGCCGCCCAACGCGGCGGCCAAGCGGCCTGAGCCAAGGAGAGATGAGTATGAGCAAGCTAAACAACGGCCAGGAGCCGCCCAAGATCGGGGTCTACGTGTGCCACTGCGGAGGCAACATCTCCGACCATGTGGAGGTGGCCAAGGTGGTGGAGCAAGCCGGCGGCTTGGCCAACGTGACCGTGGCCCGGGACAACAGCTTCATGTGCTCCGACCCCGGGCAGGAACTGATCATCGAGGACATCAAGTCGGGCAAGGTCAACCGCATCGTGGTGGCCTCCTGCGCCCCGGCCCTGCACGAGACCACCTTCCGGGGGGCCATCGCCCGCGCCGGTATGAACCCATACCTCTACGAGCACGCCAACATCCGCGAGCAGGTCTCCTGGGTGCATCACGGCCCCGGCGCCACGGACAAGGCCACGGCCCTGGTGGCCGCCGCGGTGGGCAAGGCGGGCGAGCTGGAGGCCCTGGAGCCCATACGGGTGGAGGCCGAGGCCCACGCCACGGTGCTGGGCGGCGGCGTGGCGGGCATGAGCGCCGCCCGCGACCTGGCCGCTCAGGGCCTCAAGGTGGCCCTGGTGGAAAAGAGCCCCTTCCTGGGCGGGCAGGTGGCCCAACTGGACAAGACCTTCCCCAGCGGCGAGGCCGCCGGGGAGCTGCTCAGCGCCCTGGCCGCCCAGGTGCTGGGCGACGAGCGCATCACCGTCTACACCTGCGCCGAACTGAGCGAGTACTCGGGCTACGTGGGCAGCTTCAAGCTAAAGATCCGGCGCACTCCGCCCAGCGGCGCGGACCTGGAGCGCCTGGCCCTGGTCAAGGACGTTGCGCCCGGCACCTTCGTGCCCTTCGTGGGGGTGGCGGCCTGGCCAGCACCCTATGAGGCCGAGGAAGTGGCCCTGGTCAGCGGGGCCATGGTCTTGGCCACCGGCTTTGAGCACTACACCCCGGCCATGGGCGAGTACGGCTACGGCCAGATGCCCGAGGTGATCACCCTGCCCGAGCTGATCAGGCTCATGGCCGACGAGTCGGCCACCGGCGAACAACTGATGGTCAACGGCAAGACCATAAACAATATGGCCCTGATCCACTGCGTGGGCAGCCGCCAGATTCCGGGCATTCACCAGCCGGGGCCGGACGGCAAGCTGAACCAGCACTGCTCCCGGGTGTGCTGCACCGCCACCCTGCAGGCGGCCTGCGAGCTGCGCGAGAAGTTCCCCGAGACCAACGTGTTCGAGCTCTACCGCGACATACGCACCTATGGCCGGGGCCACGAGGAGTACTACCTTAACGCCGGTCGCGCCGGGGTGATTTTCGCCCGCTTTACGCCCGAGGCCCCGCCGGTGGTGACCCAGGGCGGCGAGGACAGCGCCCTGACCGTGACCGTGCCGGACAAGCTCCTGGCCGGGGAGGAACTGGCTATCGGGGTGGACCTGGTGGTCTTGGCCGTGGGCATGGAGCCCCGGGACAACCAAGCCCTGGTGGAAAAGATGAAGCTGCCGGTGGGCGCGGACCGCTTCCTGCTGGAGGTGCACCCCAAGCTGCGCCCGGTGGAGCTGCCCGCCGCGGGCATCTACCTGGCCGGGGCCTGCCAGGCCCCCATGGATACCTCCGAGGCGGCCAACGCGGCGGGCGCGGCGGCGGCCAAGGCCGGGGCCATCCTGAGCGCCGGATTCGTGGAGCTGGACCCCTTCGTGGCCGAGGTGGACGAGAGCAAGTGCGTGGGCAGCGGGGCCTGTGTTACGGCCTGCCTGGCCGACGAGGCCATTGCAATGATCGACACCCCGGCGGGCCGCAAGGCCCGGGTCAACCCGGCCCTGTGCATGGGCTGCGGAGTGTGCGTGGCCGCCTGCGAGCAAGGGGCCATCGAGCTGTCCGGCTGGACCCTGGGCCAATACGAGGCCATGGTGGACGCCATCGTGGCCCAAGCCCTGGGCCAAGGAGCATGAGCATGCAAGACACTGAACACAAAGAGGCCCTGAAGCGGCTCAAGCAGGAGCGTAAGGAGGCCATCAAGGCCAACGCGGCCACGGCCAATCAGCAGAAAAAGGACCTGGGCCGCATCACCGAGCGCCTGGCCCAGGGACCGGCCACTCCCCTGGAGGTGGCCCAGGACCTGGGCATGCCGCCCAAAGAGGCATTGTGGTACCTGGCGGCCATGCGCAAGTACGGCATGGTGATGGAGGCCGCCAAAAGCGGCGACTACTTCACCTATGAACTGACTCCCCAAGATCCCGCCGCCTGCTGACAACTGGCGGCGACCAAACGAAACACAATAGAAAGGCTTCATACCATGTCTGAGAAAACCGAAAAGATCGTCTACATCTCCACCAACGGCGGCGAAAACCCGGAGAAGGCCACCTTGCCCTTCGTGCTGGCCAACGCGGCGTTGGCCATGGACGTGGAGGCGGTGGTGGCCCTGCAGGGCCCGGCGGTGACCCTGGCCAAGGGCGACTGCCTGAACCACGTATTCGCCGCCGGCCTGCCGCCCTTGAAGGACCTGGTCAAGAGCTTCCTGGAGCAGGGCGGGCGGCTCATGGTCTGCGTGCCCTGCATCCGCGAGCGCAAGATCGAAGAGGCCGACCTCATCGAGGGTTCCGAGCTCATGGCCGCGGCCAAGCTGACTCAGGAGATTCTCTCGGCCAACGCCACCCTGGTTTACTAAAGACGAGCCGAGCGCGTGAAGGAGCCACCATGGCGGAATTCCCCTTTCTGGAAGTAAACGAGGCCATCCGGCTATACGGCGGCGAGGACTTGAACGCCTGCATGCAGTGCGGCTTGTGCGCCTCGGTCTGCCCCTGGCGGGAGGTGGAGAGCCCCTTTTTCGCCCGGCAGATGATCCGCATGGGCCAGCTCGGCCTGGAGGGCTACGAGTCCGACGAGGTGCTCTTCGGCTGCACCACCTGCGACAAGTGCGTGATCAACTGCCCCCGCGAGGTGGACATCATCGGCATCATGCGGGCCATGCGCTCCATGGTCAGCGAGGCGGGCATCCGGCCCGAGACCCTCAAGGCGGCCAGCGGCTCCTGCCACGCCAACGGCAACCCCTGGTCCGGCAAGCGGGAAGACCGCTTGGCCTGGGCCAAGGATTTGGACGTACCCAAGTACGGCCCGGACACTGAGTACCTCTTGTTCGTGTGCTGCACCTCCTGCTACGACCAGCGCAGCCAAAACATCGCCCGCAGCCTGGTGAAGCTCTTGGATGCGGCCGGGGTCTCCTACGGGATCATCGGCCCGGAGGAGAGCTGCTGCGGCGAGAGCATGCGCAAGAGCGGCGACGAGGAGCTGTTCCAGAAACTGGCCCAGTCCAACATCGCGCTGTTTGAGCGCGAGGGGGTAAAGAAGATCATCACCACCAGCCCCCATTGCCTCAAGACCTTCGTGAGCGAGTACCCCGAGCTGGGCGGCAACTACGAGGTGGTGCACTCCAGCCAGCTCTTGGCCCATCTGGTGGGCGAGGGCAAGCTGAAGCTACAGGGCAAGGACGGCCGCAAGGTGGCCTTCCACGATCCCTGCTATCTGGGCCGCCACAGCAACGTATTCAGCGAACCCCGCGAGCTGCTGGACGCGGCGGGCGCCGAGGTGGTGCCCATGGCGCGCGAGGAGAAGTTCTCCCTGTGCTGCGGCGGCGGGGGAGGCCGGGTGTGGATGGAGACTCCCCAGGAGCAGCGCTTCAGCGTGCTCAGGGTGCAGGAAGCGGCCCAGGCCGGAGCCGAGGTGCTGGCCACCTCCTGCCCCTACTGCATCTCCCTGTTGGAGGACAGCCGCAAGACCGAGGGCCTGGAAGACTCCCTGGAGGTCCTGGAGGTCAGTGAGCTGCTGGCCCGGGACCTGGCCTGAGACGCCGCGGCTAAACCGCGCAACCATGAATGGAGTAAATCATGGCCAGCCCTGATTTCAGCAACACGGCCATCGTGGCCTGCGGAACCCTGAGCCCTGAGCTCAAGCATCTCCAGGCCGAGGGGTTCCTCAACGCGGGCAAGATCATCTACACCACTCCCGGCCTGCACCAGAACTGCCCCGAGCTGGAGCGCCAGCTCAGCGAGGCGGTGCAAAGGGCCGCCCAGGATTACGAGCGGGTGATCGTGGTATACGGCGGCAAGTACTGCTACGTCAACGCGGCCGAGCCCACCCGCACCATGGCCAAGGTCATCGAGGAGCTGGACCCCAAGGTGGTGCGCATCCAGGCCACCCACTGCATGGACATGGTGGCCTCGGAGGCCGAGCGCGACGAGCTGGCCGCTGGCGAGAAGGTGTGGTGGATGACCCCCGGCTGGGTGAAGTACCGCCACAAGGTGTTCGAGGGCTGGGACCAGGGAATCGCCAACGAGAACTTCCCCCGCCACACCGGCGGGGCCAGGGTGCTGGACGGAGTGGGCCTGTGCGAGGAGTACCTCAACGAGAAGCCCGAGGAGATCCTGGACTACTCGGACTGGATGGGCATCCCCCTGATGGGCGTGCCGGTGAGTCTGGAGCGCTTCAAGACGCTCCTAACCGACGCCCTGGCGCAATGAGCCGCAAACAAGACCCCACGCCAAGCAGGGCCCGTCCTCGCCATGGTGGCGTGGGCGGGCCCTGCTTTTTGAGGTGCGATTGAGGGTAGGTCTACTTTTTCTCCACCGCCATGAAGCCGTACTTGCGGTACACCGCCTGGCCCTCGGGGCTGACCAGAAAGTCCAGGAAGTCCTGGGCCGCCTGGGCATGGGGTGCATTTTTCATGGCCGCCGCGGTGTAGGTCACGAACTGGTTGTCCTTGTCCGGTATCTCCACCATGGAGATGGGGTTGCCGATCATCGCCTGGAAAAAGGGCTCGGTGTACCAGGTGGGGCCGCAGTCGGCCTGTTTCTTCATGATGCGCATGGGGGTCTGGCGGTGGTGCATGCGGGTGAGCCAGGTGGTGCCGTTCTTGAGCTTGGCCTGCATGATCTGCTTTTTCAGCTCGTCACCCCCAGCGGCCACATAGGCCTTCTGGATAGGCCTGGCGATGCCTTCCCATTTGGGGTTGGGCATGGACACCTTCACCTCGTCGCGCCCCAAATCCTTCAGGCCCTTGATGTCCTTGGGGTTGCCCTTGTAGACCATGATGGCCAGGCGGTTGCGGGCATAGTCCTCGCTGCGCCCGAACCAACCCTTGCTTTTCTGCATGCTCCTGATGCGGCCGCTGCCGGCGGTGTAGACATCGGGCTGCACGGCGATACGCAGGGTGCCCACGATCAAGGCGCCCTGCTCGATCTGCTGGGCCTCGATGCCCGGCGGCAGGGTTTCCCAGTAGATGCGCTGGTACTGGGGATGTTTCTTGCGGAAGGCATTCATCAGGTCTTGGGTGACCATGAACTGATTGCCCGCGAAGAACACCACCAGTTGCGGGTCCACCACGTCGCCATGCAGGTCGGCCAGGTCGTTTACCCCCCGCAGGGAGAAGGTCTTGCCGCCGGTGGGGACGCCCGCCCAGGGCGGGTACACCTGGGCCGCCAAGGCGGTAGAGGCCAAGAGCAATAGAAAGGCCAGGACGAACGCCAAAAACAGGTGGCGTGACATTTGCTGCCTCCTTCAAGTATAGGCAGGTCCCGGCCAGATGGCCGGGACCTGGAATCATCGGTTGGCCTACTTGGCCTTGCTACCCTGCTCGGAAGCCTTGATCATGGGCTGGAATGGCCCGTAGCGATGCTGTTCAGCCGAGAAACCGTCCGCCCAGGGCGGATAAGGCGAATCCACCGGCTTCTGCTTCTTGTCGGGGTAATCCTTGGCCAGGGTTGCTGGGTCCATGTGCGGACGGGGCAGGCTGTTGAAGTAGCCGGCGACGTCATAGGCCTGCTCGTTGGTGAGCACCGGTCGCCGGAAGGTCGCCCCCAGGGGCATGTTGGAGCGGATGAAGGCGGTCGCTTTCAAAAGGCGGTCCATGCCCGCGCCGTTGTTGTAGGATCCCGGCCCGGCCAGCGGCGGCACCACGTAGGTGGGCACATAGGTGGCTCGTCCCTGGTAGCCCAAGCCCTGGCTTCCGTGGCAGGTGAGGCAGTAGGTGGCGTAGGTTTCCTTTCCCGCGGCGAGGTTCGCCTTGCGGTCGGGGTAATCCAGCTTGGGGAACCCCTGGCCCACGATCTTGGCGGGCACGCCCTCGCTCAGCCAGGACATGTAAGCCACGATAGCCTTCATCTCCGGACTGTCGGCGGGCAGGGGACGGCCGTTCATGCTCCGCTGGAAGCAGCCGTTGATGCGGTCCTGGAGGTCGCCTTGGCCGCCCTTGCGGGCCCGGTAGCTGGGATAGCGCTTGCCAACCCCCACCCATGTATTGCCGAAACGCTGCACGCCCTTGTCCAGGTGGCAGTTGCGGCAGTCCAGGTTATTGCCTGAGTAGCGCTTATCCAGGTTCATCTGGCCCTGGCCCAGGTGCAGGTTGGTTTGGTCGATCAACTCGAATCCCCGCCGCACCAGGTCGCCTTGCTTACCCTTGGGAAGATTGGAGGGGTCGCGGGGCTGCCACCAGGTTCCGGCCGTCTTCACTTTCACCGGGGGGGCCTGGTAGCGTTTGGTGTGGGTGAGGCTGTTCAAAAAGCGGAGCACCTGATGAATCTCTTCCCGGCTCCAACGTTGATCCAGCTGCAGCCAGGCCATGAGGTCCACCGCCTCTCCCAGGGTGGACACTCGGCCGTCGTGGAAATAGGGCCCCGTGATGGCTATGTTCCTGAGCACCGGCACCTTGAACACGTACCGGTCTTCGGCCTTGTTGGTTATGACATAGCGGCCCAGATCCTCTTGGTCGAAATAGGGATGGTATATCCCGATCTTTTGGAAAAGCATGCCGCCCATCACCGGTCCGCCGTGACAACGAACGCAGCCACGGTCCATGAACAGCTGCAAGCCCTTTTTTTGCCGGGTGGTGAGAGCGCCGGAATCCCCGTCCAGGAAGCGGTCAAAGGCGCTTTGGGTTATCAGGGTGCGTTCGAAGGCGGCAACCGCGTGGGCGAAGTTCTTGGCGTTCATCGGGTCCTTGTCGCCCGGAAAGGCGCGGGAGAAGTCCTCGCTATAGCCCTTCAGCTTTCTCAGCCTGGCCATGGCCTCCTTGGCGGTGGGCATGGCCATCTCCGCCGGATTAAGCATGGGGCCGACGGCCTGCTCCTCCAGGTCGGCGGCCCGGCCGTCCCAGAACTGGGCGATCTGGAAACCGGCGTTCAGGGTGCTGGGCGGGTTGCGCGATCCGAAACCACCCATCGCTCCCTTGGAGGTGGGGAGGTAATCCACGCCTCCCTTGTTTTGATCCAAACGATGGCAGGTATTGCAGCTCTCGGTGCGGTTGATGGAAAGGGCCTTTTCAAAGTAGAGCCGCTTGCCCAGGGCGGCCATCTCCGGCGTATCGGTTTCAGCTCCGGGCATCGCCTTGGGCAACTTGCCGAAAATGGCCATGGCCTGACGCTGCAACACTCCCGTCCCGTTCGCGTCTCCAGCTTTGTTTGCCATCGTGGCGAAAACCTGTCCGCCGGCCAAGATGCAGAGCAAAGCCGCCAAGGCAATTAGCCAAATCCATGTCTTTCTTTTCATCGGTACTCATCTCCTCCCCATAAAGTTGGTACCTAAAAGGCAGGCTCCGTCAGCATCAGTCCCATTCGGTTCAAAAAGGAAGAAAGGCGTACCCCTTGAGCTGGTAGGTGGGCAGCACGGTCAGCGCCGACAGGGCGATGGTCAGGCGCGGGTTCACATCCGGTTGGGCGATGTTGTGCTCGGCCAGGCCCTGGCCGCAAACATAGAGCTTCACTCCGGCCTTCTTGAGCTGATCCAGGAGGTCGCGGTTGGCGTTGGCGAAGCCGTGCTTTTTCTGGAACAGCTTGGGCTTCAGCGCCGCCTCGGTGGCCGGGCCGTGGATCACCAGCACCAGGTCCAGCTTGTCGGGGGAAACCCCTGCCGAGTCGAACACGTTGATCAACCGGGCCACCTTGGCCAGGCCGGGCACCACCTTGCCGTCCATCTTGGGCCAGGCGGTGATGTCGAAAACGATCTTGTACTTCAGGCCGGCATCAGGCTGCACCGCCGCGCTGGGCAGGGAGATTATCTCGCCCGCGCCCTTGATCACGGGATATTGCCAGTCCGTGGCCGAGGCCAAGCCGCACCACACAAGGGCAACAAATAAAACGGTTGTCGTTATGAGTAAGGATTTCATGAGATTCCCCCTCTCCTAGGGTAATTGGCCGCAAGGGCCGAGTTCAGGGCTTTATGCGAAGCGAAGCCACCAGGCCCACCAAGCCCCAGCGGGTGGCTTCGGGTAAATCGTTGAAGGGCTGCATCACCGTGCCGTCGTAGCCCTGGGTGATGACCGCGTAGGCCCGCTGGGCGGTGAGCCCGTAGCGGGTGAGGTCCGGCGGGGCGGGGCGCAGGCCGCCGCCAAAGGAGCTGACCTGCCCCTGTTCGCCGTGGCAAACGGCGCAGGTCTTGGCGAAGACCTTCTTGGCCGCCTCGGGGTCGCCTGGCCGGGACGGGGGCTGGGGCAGGGCCTCGCTACCAAAGGAGGCGTTCATGTAGTCCAGCAGGGAGTCCAGCTTGCCCCGGTCGAACACCGAGAAGTAAGGCATGCCCGATCCGGGGACGCCCTTGAGCACCACCTGGTAGAGGTATTGCCGCTGGGCCCGCACCGCGCTGAGCTTTTCCGGCGGCACGATCAAGGACGCCGCCTCGGAGCCTTGGCCGCCGCCGTCCTGGCCGTGGCAAAAGGCGCAGGCGTTGGCATAGATGGTTTCGCCGTTGTCGTAGACCGTGGCCAGATGGGTCTGAAACCCCCGCAAGGCCGTGGCTTGCAAGGGAGCCAGGCGCACGCGCGCCTCCTGGGCCCTGGCCTCCAGCGCGGCCTGCATGGGGGCCACGGCCTGGTGCTGCAAATATTGCCGGGCCATGAGCATGGACACCAGGATCAACGGCAGAAGCACCAGGGCCGAGGCCATGCGCCTTTTGCCCGCCTCGGGGTGGCGGTAAAAGGCCAGGCCCAAAAGGAGCATGGCCGCCAACACTCCCACGGTGACCGCGCTGATCACCGCCGGGGTCAGGCGTCCCATGACGCTGACCAGCAGCAGCACCCCCACCACCACCTGGAACAGGGTGGCCACCACCATCCAGTGAGAGAGGTGGTAATGGCGCTCCTGAGCGCCCCTGGTGGAGAAGAAATAGTGGAAGGCACCGCCGAAAAGGGCCGCTGCCCCCAGGATGTGCAGATAGCGCATTAGCCAGTGAAAGAGCAGGCCGGGTTCGGCGGCAAATCCCTTGCCCGCCACCAGCGACCACTTGTCCGGGTTTTCCATGAGGCTCAGCACGGCGGTGAACACCGCCGGCACCGCCACCAGGGCGGCCAGGCCCAGAACCCCGAAAATGAGATGGCGCAAGGGATGCACGTCCATCTTGTGGCCCAGGATGTCCAGGGACAAAAAGGCGAAGATCATCAAGCCCAACAGGGCCAGCCAGTAGGGGGCCATGATGGCGGCGGCGGTGAGGAAGGGCACGCTCCAAAGCACCTGGATGACCAGCAGGGGGGCCACCCCCAGCACCACGGCCAGGCTCTTGAGGGCAAGGTGGATGGAGAGCACCCGCTTGTCCCAGCGCAGTTCGTAGCTAAAGCCGGTGAGCCAGGAGTGGATGAAGAAAAACACCGCGATCATGGCCGTGCCCAGCATGAGCAGCACGAACAGCAGATGCAGGGCGAAGGATCCGAAGAGCAGCAGCTCCATCACCTGGTTGCTGAGGGGCTTGGCCAAAAGGAGGTCGTGCAAATTATTCATGGCCCACCCCCTTGCGGCCGATGGGCGGCGCCGCTTCCAGGGAGCGGCGCTCCCCGGACAGCTCGTAGAGATAGGCGGCCAAGGTGCGAGCCTCGGCCGGGGTGCCCGAGAAGGAAGGCATGAAGGGCACCATCTGCTTGGTGCGCCGCACCATCACCGTGACCGAGGGCTGGGTGCGGCCCCGGAGACGGACGCGGATGTCGTTGAGACCGCCTATGGTGTGGCACACTCCGCAGTTGGCCATGAACAGGGCGTGCCCCGCCGGGGCCCGGGGGGTGAGGCCCGGAGGCTGGGGTTGGTACCAGGCGGCGTTAGGCAAGAAGCCGTGCCGGCTCAGGTAGTCGCTTTGGGCCAGGGGAATCTGGTTGGCGTACATGTAGCCCGGCATAAGGTAAGGGCCGCGCAGGAACTCCCGGGCCCGCTCGAACTCGCTGACCAGGCCCGCGGTCAGGATCAGGGCCGGGATGATCAGGGCCAGGGCCACCCGACGCCAACGCAGCCAGGCGGCGAGGGCTACGACCGTGATGCAAAGCGCGGCCAGGATATTGCCCAGCCACAGCAGCCAGGCGTCCTGGGAAAAGTGCGAGGTGAGCACCGCGAAAACCTTGTGGGTGGCATAGGTCGGAGGTATCCGGCCCAGGTATATCCACACCGCCAGGGCGCACAGGGCCCCGTTGACCAGCACCCAGCCGCCCAGCAGGCGCATGACCCTTTGGCGCAGCTCAGCGCCTATGCGGCGGCTGAAAAGCAAATAGGCCAGGGACCAGAGCCCGCCCATGGCCAGGCCGCCCAAAAAGCGCAGGGCCAGCTGGGGCCAGAAGGTGGGGTTGAAAAAGGCCGACACCAGCCGCTGGTTTTGCACCCAGCCGTCCGGGGTGAGCATGAAGCCCAGGATGCCGGAGATGAGGAAAGCCGAGGCCATGGCCACGGCCACGTAGGACCAGCCCAGGGCCACGTGCAGCCCGGCCCGCTTGGCGCGCATGCGCTCCCAAAGGAAGTAGTAGGGCAAAAGCACCAGCACTTCCAGGGTGAAGGCCATCCACTCGATGAACCAGGGCCAGAAGAACACCCGCAGCATGTAGCCGATGCCGCCGGGGGCCAGGACGCTCACCGTGAACCAGATGCCCGCCCCGGTGACCGCGCCCACGGCGGTGACGATGATCACCACCGGCTTGAGCATGTTTTTGGCCAGGCCCTCCAGCTCGGCGTCGCCCCGGCGCAGGGCCAGGTGCTCCAGGAGCACGATAATGCTCACCACCCCGATGGCGAAGCCGTGGCTGATGAGCACGTGGACCACCGCCACCAGGGCAATGGACATGCCCTGGCCCAGCCCAGGGAGGTAAAAAGTGGGGAACAACATGGCCTATTTGCCCGCCGAGAAATGGGGACGGGGTTGGCTGGTGGCATAGGCCGACACGTCCAGGGCCTGGTCCACGCTCAGGGTGGGGTTGTTCTTGGGCATGAAATGATGGGTGAAGGCTGAGAAGTTTTTCATCTTGTGCATGCCCGCCCCGTCGTTGAAGGACTCCGGGCCCCACAGGGGCGGGGCGATGGCCGTGCCCAGGCCGCCGTCGCCGTGACAGCGGGCGCAAACCTGGGCGAAGATCTGCTTACCCGCCGCGGGGTCGGGCTTGTGCGCGCTCTTGAGCTTCTTGAGCCCCAGCCAGGGGACCTCGGCGTACATGGGCAGGCCCTTGGAGATCCAGTGGTAGTAGGCAATGATGGCCTGCATCTGTTTGCCCTCGGGCGGCAGTGCCTTGCCGTTCATGCTGCGCTCAAAGCAGCCCTGGGTGCGGGTGACCAGATCGGTTACGTACTTGCGGCGCTCGCGGTACTTGGGGTATGAAACCGCCACCCCCACCAGGGACAGGGTGTTGCGCTCGCGCCCGGCGTTGAAGTGGCAGTTGCGGCAGTTGAGTTTGTTGCCCACGTACTCTTTGGCATAGGTCTGGGTGTCCATGAGGATGTGGTAGCCCAGCATGACCCCTTCGCGGATGTCGGCGGGGGCGTCCTCCGGGCGGGGCGGGTCGAACACCACCTGGGAGGCTTGCAGGATGGGGCCGCCGGAGCCTCCGGCCAGGATCGCCCGGGGGCTGGAGGGCTCGGCCATGAAGCCCAACATGGCCAGCAGACCGGCGCCAGCCAGGATCAGGACCACCACCAGGACCAGGGAAAAGATGATTCCTCGGGAGTTCAATGCCGTCTCCATATCAGAGGGGAATTAAAGCCATGTTTAAAGTCTAGCACCGGCGGTCATGCGAGCCTAGGGGGACTATCCATGCAATATTTAAAGATTTTTTCTGTGATAAATATATTGGCTGAAATTGGCGAAGGAACCGGGGGGCAAGACTTCAAAGCAACGTCATGTTTTGGACGTATGATGGCTTAGAGGCTTTTTTCCTTTGGGGCGAGCTGAGAACCCCATCCCCGGGCGGAGCGTTCCGTCCGGGGATGGGGTGAGGTTTTTTAGGGGCGGGAGGCTAGACCTCCACCGGCTTGAACATCAGTACGATGGCCATGACGAAAAAGACCATGGCTTCCGAGGCCGGGCCCCACACGCGGCCGGTGACCGACATGACCATGCCCAGGGCGAAGGCCGAGACCAGGGTGCCCCGGATGCTGCCCAGGCCGCCCACCAGCACCACCGCGAAGCTGAGCAGCAGCACCTGGAAGCCCATGTAGGGGTGCACCGTGGTGATGGGCGCGTAGAGCACTCCGCCCAGGGCGGCCAGGCAGGAGCCCAGCACGAACACCAGGGAGAAGTACTTGGCCACGTTGATGCCCAGGCTGAGCGTGGCTTCCTTGTCCTCCAGGCCCGCCACCACGATCTTGCCGATGATGGTCTTGTTGAAGAACAGCTCCATGCCCAGGGCCACCAGCAGGGACAGGGCGATGATGAGCAGGCGGTACACCGGCAAATCCACCCCGAACAGGCCCACCGACTCGTTGATGGGGTCGGACAGGGGTATGGGGGTGGCGCCCCAGATCCACTTGATGACGTCCACGCCGATGAGCAGCACCGCGTAGGTGGCGATGATGGCGTAGTCGATGGACTCGCCGTACAGGCGCCTGACCACGAAGCGCTCGATGACCCAGGCCAGGGGTATCACCCCCAGCACCGCGAAGATGGCCGCCGGGGCGAACCAGCCGCCCAGCATGGGCATGACCGCCACCAGCACGTAGGCCCCCACGGTGTAGACCAGGGCGTGGGCGAAGTTGACGATGCGCATGGTGCCGAAAGTGAGCGACAAGCCTATGGAGATGATGTAGAGGATGCCGCCCAGGGTGAGGCCGTAGGCAATGGTGCTGATCATTGGGCCACCTCCACGCCGCGCTTGCGGACGATCCGGGTCAGATAGCCCCAGACCCCCTCGCGGAACCTGAACACCAGGACCAGCAGGGCTATGCCCAGGAACATCTCCCAGCGTTGGATGTAGTTGGGAAGGTAGTTGCTGATTAGCATGTAACCCACCCCGCCCACCAGGGCCCCGTAGATGCTGCCCGCCCCGCCGATGAGCACCGCGAAGATCACCTCTACGCTGCGTGCCGGGTCGATGAAGCTGGGGGTTACGAAGGTGTAGTTGAGGATGCTCAGCGCTCCGGCCAGGGCCGACAGGGAGGTGCTGAGCACGAAAGCCACCATCTTGTAGCGCGAGGTGTTGTAGCCCAGGAACCGGCTGCGGGTCTCATCCTCCTTGATGGTCCGGAGCAGGATGCCGAAGGGGCTGCCCGTAAGGCGCTTGACCAGCAGCACCACCGCCAGCAGGCACAGCAGGCAGAAGCCGAACACCGTGGCCGGATTGCCGAAGTCCAGGCCCATCACCGGGCTGAAGAAGGCGGCCATGCCGTCCTCGCCGCCGGTCCAGCGGGACAAGGCGATGAGCGCCAGGAAAAACCCGAGCTGGTTGAAAGCCAGGTTGATCAGCGCGAAGCAGGCCCCGGTGGTGCGCATGATGATGGGCGCCAGTATGAGACCCACCGCCGCGCCCGCGGCCAGGGCTACGGCTATGGCCAGGAAGGGGTTGCCCGAGAGGTGCTCGGCCGACAAGGCCGCCGCATAGGCCCCCACTCCCAGATAGAGCATGTGACCGAAGGACAAACGGCCCATGTAGCCGTAGAGCAGGTCGTAGGCCAGGACGAAAATGCAGAAAATGATGAAGTCCGTGGTGCGCTGGATGTTTATCATCCAGGCCAGCAACAGGAAGGCCGCCGCTATGAGGGGCAGGTCCCACCTGGCCAGCCTGGGCAGGAATCCGGCTTGCGTCGCCACGCCTTGTTTGTTCGTGCTCATAGGTACTGCTCCAACAGGGCCTGGTCCTGTATTTCGGCCATAGTGGTGAGGTGGGCGGGGATGCCGCCTTCCTTCATGGCGTAGACCCGGTCGGCCAGGCGGCAGACCACGGGCAGGTTTTGCTCCACGATGACCATGGACACGGTGCCCTTGATGCGGTCCAGCACCTTGAACACCTCCTCGATGATGCCCGCGGCCAAGCCCTCGGTGGGCTCGTCGATGAGCAGCAGGCGGGGGGAGCCCACCAGGGCGCGGCCCAGCAGCAGAAGCTGGCGCTGGCCGCCGGAGAGGCCGCCCGCCTTTTTGTCCATGAAGCGGGTGATCTTGGGGTAGATGCCCACCACCTTTTCGATGGCCTCGTCAAGGGGCTCGCCGGTGGGGTAGGCGGCAAGCTGGATGTTCTCGCGCACCGTAAGCTTGGCGAACACCCGCTTGTCCTGGAACACGTAGCGCACCCCCATCTGGGCCATCTTCTCGGGCGGGGTGCCGCCCACCGGATTGCCGTCCAGGGTGATGGCCCCCTGGGTGGGGGTCATGAAACCGGCGATGGTGCGCATCAGGGTGGTCTTGCCCGCCCCGTTGCGCCCCACCACGAAAACCATCTCGCCCCGGTCTATCTCCAGGGAGACCCCGTGCAGCACCTGGGCGTGCCCGTAGGCCACGTTGATGTTTTCCACTTTTAGGAGCATGTCTATTCTCCCGTGGTCCGCACGGTGCAGGCCGCGTCGCCCCAGTAGACCTCGCGCACCAGGGGGTCATCCAGCACCTTGTCCGGGTCCCCCTCGGCGATGAGCCGTCCCTCGTGCATCACGCTGAGACGATTGACCAGGGTGAGCAGCCGCGAAATCTTGTGCTCGATGATGACCAGGGTGAACTGATGCTTCACCGCCTGGATCAACTCCTGCACCTCGGTGATCTCCACGTCCGAGAGCCCGGCCAGGGGCTCGTCCAACAGGAGCACCTGCGGTTTGAGCGCCATGGCCATGGCGATTTCCAGTTTGCGCTTATCGCCGTAGGACAGCTCGTCGGTGAGCACCTTGTCCAGGCCGGTGAGGCCCACCATGTCCAATTGGGCCATGCAGGCATCGGCTATGCGGCGCTTGTGGGCCGAGCCCAGCATGAAGCTTGCCTTGGAGTCGTAGTCCGGGCTGAAGCGGGCCACCGCCAGCACCAGGTTGTCCAGCACCGGCAGGGAATTGAAAACCGAAACCAACTGAAAGGTGCGCACCAGGCCCAGGGCCACCCTGCTGTCCGCGCCCATGGCGGTCACCTCGCGGCCGCCGAAGAATATCTGGCCCTCGCTGGGGGGAAACAGGCCCGTTAGCAGGTTGAAGAAGGTGGACTTGCCCGCCCCGTTGGGGCCGATGATGCCGGCGGATTCGCCCGCCGCCACCCGATAGCTGACCCCCTCCACGGCGGTGTAGTCACCGAACCGCTTGGTAACCCCCCGGCTTTCCAGGATCGCCTCGCCGCTCATGTGCTTCCTTTCGATGGGGACGCGGAGAGGGGCGGGGAGCCCCTCTCCGCGGCTGGGGGTCTTACTTGTAGCCGAGCATCTTCAGGGAAGGCAGGTAGTCCGGGCCGGTGTAGGCGCCGATGACCTGGACCAGGTCCCACTTGTCCTTGCGGTCCTTGGGGCCCTTGCCCTTAACCACGAAGGCGTTGTACTTGAAGATGGGCTGGTGATCGATGCGCCAGGTGCCCTTGCCCTTCATGGAGTCGAAGGAGGGGTTGGCCATGACCGCGGCGGCCACCTTCATGGGGTCGTTGCTCTGGGCCAGGGACAGGCCGCGCAGGGCCTCCTTGGTGCCGATGTAGGCCATCGCCGAGTAGGGATCGGGCGGGTAGCCGTATTCCTTGCGGAACTTGTCGGCAAAGGCCTTGCTCTGGGCCGCGATGGCCGCGTCCTCGAAGCCGGTCATGTCGTAGTACCAGCTCATCAGGCTGTACACGCCGTCCATGGCCTCGGCGGGCACGCCCGCGCCGAAGACGTTGGTCATCCAGTTGAACCACACGGTGGTCTTGTTCTTGAGGCCGGTCTCATAGCACTGCTTGAGCACGTTGATGGCGTCGGTGCCCCAGTGGGCCAGCATCACCGCGTCGGGCTTCATCTCGATGATCTTGGTGAGGTAGGAGGTGAAGTCGCTGGTGCCCACCGGCGACTCCAGGTAGTCGGCCTTGACGCCCAGCTTGGCGAAGGCGGCCTGGGCGCCCTTCCACTGGTCCTGACCAAAGGCGTAGGCCGGACCGAAGAAGACGATCTTCTTCTTCTTGAGGTTCTTCACCAGGTAGGCCGCGCTGCCGTAGCCCGCCGAGTAGGCGCAGCCGTGCACCGCGAAGGTGGTGGGGGCCATCTCGTCCTTGGCGAACATGCCCAGGGCCACCACGTTGACCGGGAAGTAGGCCATGGGGTTGCGCTTGACCTGCTTGTTGAGGGCTCCGGTGATGGAGGCGAAGGTCTGGCCTACCACCACGTCCACCTTGTCCACGCTCTTGAGCTCGCGGAAGCGGCGGATGGCCACGTCGGGCTTGGTCTCGTCGTCCTTGACCACGAACTCCACCGGCACCTTGGCCTTGCCCCAGGTCAGGCCGCCGGCCTCGTTGATCTCCTTGATGGCCAGTTTGGAGCCGTCAAGCTGCACGGGGCCGATGGGGCTGGCCGCACCGGTTAGGCCGTACATCAGGCCGACTTTGATCTTGGCGGGCGGATCGGCCGCCATGGCGCCCAGGGGCAGGGCCGCCAGAGCCGCTGCCGCCACCAGGGCCGCCACTAGTTTTTTTCCTCCGAATGTCATCTCTCTACTCCTCCGTATTTAAAATGACCGCGCTCCTGCCGGGGCCGGGATTACACGAGGGACGCCAGAAACTCTTTGTGATCCATTACCTTGCCGATGCGCGGGAAGATCACCTCTTCGGCGTATTTCTGCTCGCGTTCCGTGTCCGTGGCGGTGCAATTGCCGATGACGATTACCCGGAATCCGTTGTCATAGGCCGAGCGGGCCGTGGACTCCACGCACCAGTTGGTGTGGAAGCCCACCACGGCCACGTACTCGATCTCGTTGGCCCTGAGCAGGTAGTTGATGGCCGTGGAGTGGAAGGCGTCCAGGGTCAGTTTGCCCCGGATGATGACGTCGCCCTCCTTGGGGGTAAGGGGATCGATGATCTCGGGACCGGGGGTGCCGTCCAGCCAGGCGCCCACGCCCCAGTCGGCCTTCATCTCCATCTCGATGCCGCGAAGCCCGTCGGTGCCGGGGCCGCCGGGTTTCAGCTCGGGGAAGCCGGGCTTGAAGGCCTGGAAGGGGCAGTAGAATATCTTGGCCTTGCCCCGGGCGCCGTCCAAAAGCTCCACCAGGTTCTGGATGACGTTACGCTCCTTGAGCTGGTCGGCAATGTACTGGTACATGGTGCCGCCCGGCGTAAGGAAATCGTTCTGGGGCTCGATGAGCACTATTGCCGTTTTTTCGGCGGGAATTTTCATGGCCGTAAACCTCCTCGGGGATTTTGGTCTTGCCTGGCCGTGAGCCGCGCCTGCGGTCTCCGGGCACGCGGCGGTTTTATCGGCTGGCCTCCTTTAGCGGGGGCCATTCGCCGGATCTGGATTCCTGCATGATGTGACCGCGCATGAGCTGGTTGTGGCTGCGGAAGGCGGTTTCGGCCTGCTCCGGGTCGCCGGCCTTGAGCGCCGCCAACAGCTTGGCGTGGTCGTCGTAAAGATCGGGGAGTATGGGCGCCAGGTGGGTGGTCAGGGGACGCATCTTGTTCTTGATGGTCTCCAGGAGCTCCTGCAGGTAGGGGTTGCCGCAGGCTTCGTAGACGATGGCGTGGAACTCGAAGTCGAGCTGGGAGTAGCCCACCAGGTCGCCCTCGGCGACCACCCGCTCCTGGTTCTCCAGGTTGCGCTCCATGCGCTTCAGGCCCGAGGGGGTGATGTTGCCGGCCGCCAGGCGGGCGGCCATGCCCTCGAGCATTTCGCGGACCTCATAAAGCTGCAGGGCCTGCTGGGGGGTCAGTTCATCCATGAACACGCCCCGGTTGGGGATGTTCTTGACCAGCCCTTCCTGCTCCAGGCGTCCCACCGCTTCCCACACCGGGGTGCGGCTGACCCCCATTTCCTTGGCCAGGCTTTCCACGTTCAGGCGGGTGCCGGGCTGGAAACGGTGGTTGGAGATCATCTCCTTGAGGGCCTGGTAGGCCAGATTGCTCAGTTTCTCTCTGGGCAGCTTTGGCATGTCTCCCCTTTCCTTGTGTCTGTGGTTTTGAGGTTACGGCACAGCTCCGGGTCGAGTCAAGAAATTTCATGAAATATGAAAAATAAATCATGATATTTCTTGAGCCCAGGCTCCACCCCTTGGAGGTTTTACGCTATAAATATCTAATATTTAAAAATAAAAAGCAAACAGTTCTATCGGGTAGGTATTTTAGGGTTTGCCCGCTTTTCTTGAAAAAATGAAATCTGGCAGGGACGGCCGAGGCCGTAAAAAAGGACAGGCGGTCAGGGCCTTGACCCTAACCGCCTGTTTTTTATTTTGGTAGGCCGGAGGGGATTTGAACCCCTGACTTCCACCGTGTGAGGATGGCACTCTCCCGCTGAGTTACCGGCCTTTAGTCTCTTATGCGGCGGGGGCTTTGCTTGCGCCTGCGGCCCCCGGCTTGCTCGGCTTTGCCGTGCGGAGTTTTTTGTACACCATCGTCGCTGGGTTTGCAAGCGTCCTTAAGCCCCGCGGCTTCCCTGAGGGCAAAAATTTCGCTCTTGCGCAGACGCCGGGCCTCTCCCAGGGGCAGATCGCCCAGGCGCAGGGGGCCGATGCCCACCCGGACCAGGCGCTGCACCCGGTGGCCCACCTCCACGCACATGCGCCTTATCTCGCGCTTTCTGCCTTCGGTGAGTAGAAAGCTGAGCTTGCTGCCGTTTTTGCCCGAGGACTTGATGCCCACCTTGGCCGGAGCGGTCTTGCCGCCCTCGATCTCCACACCGGTGCGCAGGCGCTGCAACACCGCCGGGCCGGGCCGCCCGTCCACCCACACCAAATAGCGCTTGGGCACCTGGTGGCTGGGGTGGGTGAGCCGCTGGAACAGCTCGCCGTCGTTGGTCATGAGCAACAGGCCTTCGCTGTCGTAGTCCAGACGCCCCACCGGGTAGAGGCGTCCCGCGGCCTCTGGGGGCAGCAGGCTGAGCACCGTGCGCCGTCCCTGGGGGTCGCTCACCGTGCTCACCACGCCGGAGGGTTTGTGGATCATCCAGTATTCCTTCTGCTCCGGCTGGGGCAGGGGCTTGCCGTCGATGGTGATCTTCTGGGCGGCCGGGTCGGCGGAGTCGCCCGGCTGGTTCATCACCCTGCCGTCCACCGCCACCCGTCCGGCGGCGATCATTTCCTCGGCCGCCCGGCGGCTGGCCACCCCGGCCTGGGCCAGGATCTTGTGTAGGCGAATTTTAGGCATAGACCTCAGTCTTGCTCTGGAACGGTTTTGGACGGCGTTTCACCGGCGTCTTGCGGCTCCGGCTCGGGTTCGGCTATAGGCTCGGGCTCCGGGTCCGGCTCGGGGTCCGGGTCGCTATTTTCTTCCTGGGAGGCGTCCGCGTCCTGCTCGGCCGGCCGGCCAGCCGGAGTCTCCTCCTCCTGGTCACTTTGAGGCGACTCGGGCTCGAGGTCATCTTCTTCCTCGCCGGGGGAGGTCTGGGCCTCATCAGTATCGCCCGCCTCGGTCTCGGCGGCCTCGCCGTCTTCCTCTGGCGGCGCGTCCCACTGGTCGTCCTCGCCCTGGCCATCCTCGGCCTCTTGCAGGGGAGGCAGGCCGCCCTCCACGGGAATCAGGTCGTCCAGGCTGAGGGAGCGGGGCTCGCCCAGGGGCAGCTCGCCGTCCTGGTCCGAGGGGGTGTCCTGGGCGATGCCGGCCAGTTTCTCCAGCTCCTCCAGGGTGGGCAGCTCGCTCAGGTCCTGGAGGTCGAACACCTCCAAAAAGCGGCGGGTGGTGCTGTAGATCAAGGGACGCCCCGGCAGGTCCTGGCGCCCGGCCACCCGCACCAGGTTCTTTTCCATGAGGGTGCGCAGGATGCCTCCCACCTCCACCCCCCGGATGCGCTCGATCTCGGCCTTGAGCACCGGCTGCTTGTAGGCCACCACCGACAGGGTCTCCAAGGCGGCCTTGGAAAGGCGGGTGACCTGCTGCTTCTTGAGCTTGCGCAGCCAGAAGGCCATTTCCTTGCGGGTGCGGAACACCCAGCCCCCGGCCACCTGCACGATCTCCATGGCCCGTTCGGACTTGTTGTATTCCTCTTCCAGGTCGGCGATGGCCTGCTTGACCGCGTCCCGCTGGTTGTCCTCCAGCACCTGGCATAGCTGGGCCAGGTTCAAGGGCGTTTCCGAGACGAACAACAGGGCCTCGATTATCCTTTTCAAATCGCGGCTCAAGCCTCGTCCTCCTCTTGCCTACCCGAGGCCTGGAAGTAAATGCGCATGGTCCCCCATTGGGTCGGCTCGTTCTGGGGCGAAGGCACGCGCTCCTGATAGACTCTTAACAGACCCACCCTGGTGAGTTCCAGTAGGGCCAGGAAGGTTACCACCAGTTGGGGCCGGGTGCGCTGCTCGGCGAAAAACTCCTCAAAGGTCATGGTCTGGCGGATGCGCAGATCCTCCAGCACCTCGCCGATGCGGTCCTCCAGGGAGACCCGGTCCTTGGGTATCTCCAGCACCATCTGCTCGTGGCGGTGGGTCATCAGGCGGTGGAAGGCCTCGATGAGGTCGAACACCCCGGCCTCGATGGCCTCCTCCTCCCCGGCGCGCACTTTGTCCAACTCCCGGCGGCCGCCGCCTCTGGTGAACACATCCCGGTCCAGCAGGTCGCGCTCGCCCAGCTTGTCCGCCGCCGCCTTGATGCGCATGTGCTCCTTGAGCCGCTCCACCAGGTCCTGGCGGGGGTCCTCCTCCTCCTGGTCCTCGGAGGAGTCGTAGGAGGGCAGAAGCTGGCGGCTCTTGATGTGCAGCAGGGTGGAGGCCATGACCAGGAACTCCCCGGCCACGGCGATGGACATGTCTTGCAGCAGGTCCAGGTAGCTCAGGTATTGCTTGGTGATCAGGGCCACGGGGATGTCGTAGATGTCCACCTCGTTCTTGCGGATGAGGTGCAACAACAGGTCCAGGGGGCCTTCGAATATCTCCAGCTTTACCGCGACGTCCATGCGACCACCTTTAATAGGGCAATAGTAGGTTTAGCACGGATTGGGCCGGAAATAGAACCAGATAGCCGACCAAGTCGGGCATGCCCGGCAGCCAACGGGGCAAAAAGATAAGGCCCAGCAGGATGACGAACCCATAGCGGTTGAGCTGTTGGTAGCGCCAGGCGGCCTTGGGCGGGAGCAGGCCGGTGAGGATGCCCGAGCCGTCCAGGGGTGGCAGGGGGATCAGGTTGAAGAAGGCCAGTATGATGTTGACCGTGACCCCCACCATCATCATTTGCCCGAAATACCACTTCCAGGAGGCATAGCCCGCGAACACCCCGGCCTGCACCAGCAGGTACAGGGCCCCGGCGATGACCAGGGCGAAGAGGATGTTGCTCACCGGCCCGGCGGCGGAGATCCACACCATGTCCCAGCGGGGGTCGCGCAGGCGGCGCGCGTCGATGGGCACCGGCTTGGCCCAGCCGAAGCCCGCCCCGAACCAGGCGGTGACGAAAAACACCAGGGTCCCCGCCATGTCCAGGTGGTTGAGCGGGTTGAGGCTCATGCGCTTTCTCTGCTTGGCCGTGGGGTCGCCCCGTAGCCAGGCCACAAAGGCGTGGGAAGCCTCGTGCACGGTAAGGGCCATGAGGATGGGCGGGGCCAGCATCACCAGCTTGAGCAGGAAGTTGGTAATCCAGTCCATCAGGCCTCGCCGCCGGTTTTTTTGAATTCTTTCATCACCAAGCGCTCCTCCTGGTCCCTGGTGAGCACCTCCCCGTCCAGGCGGGCGGCAGTCAGCCGGTCCAGGATGCGTTTGAATAAGGGACCCGGAGTGTATCCCAGGGCCTTCAAGTCGTCACCGTCCAGCTCGGGCCGCACCCGGGCCAGGGACAGCATGTATTGGCTCACCGCCTTCTTGGCCCATTGGCGGTTGGCCTTGGCCAAGATGTAGAGCTGGAACTCGGGCCGCTGGGAGTGCAGAAGGAAATATATATCCGAGGCGGCCGGTTTCTTGCGCTGCAAAAGGTTCATGGCCTTCAGCGCCCGCTCCCTCTCGGTCTCCAACTCGTCGCGCTGCTTGCGCGACATGCCCAGGCGGCGGCCCAGGGCCTGGCGCCCCTCGGGCTCCAAGGGGTCGCTAAGGCCCAGGTAGTATACCAGCCACTGCTCCACCGGTTGGTCCAGAAAGGAAAGCCGGTGCCAGGCCAGGGCCTCTTCCAGATCCTCCAAAAGCTCCTCTTCCTTGATCTCCAGCCTCAGCTCGGGATGGAAGACGTACAGGAGCTTCAGCTCCCGGAGGCGCTGCAGGCAGGCCACGGCCCGCTCCTCTTCCAGCATCTGGCGGAACTCGCCGAACAGCCGCCGGGGGGACAGGCGCTTGAAGGCGTCGATCTTCACCGCGTTCTTGACCAGCCCCTCGGTTAGCTTGCCGATGCGGAAGCCGAAACGCTGCTCGAAGCGCACCGCCCGGAATACCCGGGTGGGGTCCTCCACGAAAGAAAGGTTGTGCAGCACCCGCACCGCCTTTTCCTTGATGTCCCTGAGGCCGTCGAAGAAGTCTATGAGCTGGCCGAAGCCGGGCGGGTTCAGCTGCACCGCCAGGGTGTTGATGGTGAAATCGCGGCGGTAAAGGTCCAGCTTTAGGCTGGAAAGCTCCACCACCGGCAGGGCCGCCGGGGAGTCGTAATACTCCAGGCGGGCGGTGGCCACGTCAAGGCTAAGCCCGCTGGCCTCGAAAATGATATTGGCGGTGCTGAACTTCTTGTGGGTGCGCACCTTCACCTCCGGGTGCAGCTCCCCGTAGCGGCGGGCAAAGGCTATGCCGTCGCCTTCCACCACCACGTCCAGGTCCAGGTTTTCCCGCCTGAGGAACAAATCGCGCACCGAGCCGCCCACCAGGTAGGCCTTGAAGCCCAGGTCGCCGGCCACCTGGCCCATCTCCTTGAGGATGGACATTACCCGCCGGGGCAGGCGCTCGCCCATGAGGCTCTTGATGTTCTTGTTGCGCACCGTGCGGGGGCCTTCCTCGCGGTCCACCAGGCGCTCGGTGATCAGGGGGTTCTCGATGAGGGTGTTCAAGAGGTCGGTGCGGGTGATGACCCCCAGCAGCTTGCCGTCCTGCATCACCGGCACCAGGCGCTGGCGGCGCTCCACCACCGCCTGCTCCACCTCCAGCAAGGTGGCCTGGGGAGAGATCACTTCCGAGTGGGGGGTCATGTATTCCATCACGCTGAGGTCGCCCAGGCCGTGGAACACCGCCTTTTCCACGGTCTGGCGGGTGATGATGCCCTTGATCTCGCTGCCCCGGCACACCGGCAACACGTTGACGTTGTAGCGGGTGAGCACCTGCTCCGCCTCCTTGAGGGTGGTGTCGGCGGGCACGGTGATGGGCGGGGCGGTCATCAGGTCCTGGGCCAGAATGGTGGGGTTGATGGCCGAGCGCAGCACGTTCCTCAGGCGCTCGCCCGCCTCCACCAGGGTCATGTCCTTCAGGGTGGCGCTGGCCGCGGTGGGGTGGCCCCCGCCGCCCATGGCCTGGGCGATGGCCCCCACGTCCACCTCCGGCAGGCGCGAGCGGGCCACCAGGTAGATGCGCCCCTCCATGCGGGCCAGGGCGAACAGGGCGTCCAGGTTCTCCATGTCCATGAACTTGTGCACCAGCACCGCGAACTCGGGCACGTAGAAGTCGCGGCTTACGTGGCTCACCACCAGCGAGGCCCCGCCCACGTTGAGGGTCTCGGCCGCGCTGATCAGGTCGTTCAAGAGGCCCACCTCCTCGGCGGTGAGCTCGCGGGTGATGAGGTTGGAGACCACGCTGAGGTTGGCCCCTTGGCTAAGGAGCCAGGCGGCGGCCCCGTAGTCGGCCGGGGTGGTGGAGCTGAAGGTGAAGCTGCCGGTGTCCTCGTAGATGCCCAGGGCCAACAGGGTGGCCTCGCCCTCGCTCAGGGCCACGCCCTGGTTGCGCAGCAGCTGGCTGAGCACGGTGACCGTGGAGCCCACCGGCTCCACGATCTGGTAGGAGGCCTCCACGTCGTTGCCGCTGTCCGGGTGGTGGTCAAAGGCGTGCACCTCCACCTCGGGGTCGTCGGCCAGGGGACCCAGGGGGCCGATGCGCTCCTTCTGGCGGGTGTCCACCAGGATCAGGCGGCGCACCCGCTCAAAGGGCACCTGCTTGACCTTGACGAAGTTGTAGAGAAAGCACACCGAGTCCACGAAGAAGTTGCGCAGATTGCGCTCCTGGGAGCCGGGCAATACTAGCATGGCCTCGGGGTAGAGCTTGGCCGCCGCCAGCATGGAGGCCAGGGCGTCGTAATCGGCGTTGATGTGGGTGGTTATCACCTCCACGTCGCGTTGGGAGCGCTTTTTGCCGGTTTTTTGAGCCATGGCCTGGTTCAACCTCTCGGGTGGTGACGGCGGTGGACCTCCACCAGCCTCTGGCGGGTGACGTGGGTGTAGACCTGGGTGGTGCTGATGTCGCTGTGCCCCAGCATGAGCTGCACGCTCCTGAGATCGGCCCCGCCCTCCAAAAGATGGGTGGCAAAGGTGTGGCGCAGGGTGTGTGGGGTCACCGGCCCGTTTACGCCCGCCTTTTGCAGGTGCTTGTGGATGATCTTCCACAGCCCCATGCGGCTTAGCCCGTCGCCCCGGTTGTTCAAAAACACCTCCTCGCGCCGCTTGCCCTTGAGCAGGCGGGTGCGGGGTCCTTCCAGATAATCCTTCAGCACCTTGAGCGCCGTTTCGTGCACCGGCACCAGGCGCTCCTTGTCCCCCTTGCCGTGCACCAGGAGGCAGCCCACCTGGAACTGCACATCGCCCACCCCCAGGCTGATGACCTCGCTCACCCGGAGCCCGGCGGCGTACATCAGCTCCAACATGGAGCGGTCCCGGCGGCCCAGGTCGCTCAAGGGGTCCGGGGCGTCCAGCAGGCGCTCCACCTCGTCCCGGCTGAGGAAATAGGGCAGGCCTTCCGGCAGGCGCGGCCCCACCAGCCCGGCCAGGGGGTCTTTGCCAAGCTCGCCCCGCTTGAGCAGCCAGGCCACCAGCCCCCGGGCGGCGGAGAGCCGACGGGCCCTGGTGCGGGGGGCCAAGCCGTTTTGGGCCGCCTGGGACAAAAAGGCCACCACGTGCAGCGGCTCCACTTGGTCCCAGGAGGCGACCTCCTGCTTGAGCAGGAAACCGGTGAGGTCGGCCAAGTCCTCGGCATAGGAGCTGACCGAATTGGCGGCCAGGCCCCGCTCGGTGGCCAAATGGGCCAGATAGCGGTCCACCGCCTGGTGCAGGGCCGGGGCCTGGGGGCTAGTTGAGGTCATAAAAGCGGTCCAGCTTTCCCAGGCGCATGCAGCCTTCCCCGGTGAGCAGCACCATGTCCTCCAGGCGCACCCCGCCCCAGCCGGGCAGGTAGATGCCCGGCTCGATGGTGAAGACCATGCCCGCGTCCAGCACGTCGTCGGCGCGGGGCCCCACTCTTGGGTCCTCGTGGGTGGCCAGGCCTACCCCATGGCCCAGGGAGTGGCCGAAGCGTGAGCCGAAACCGGCCTTGTCTATGACCTCCCGGGCGATGGCGTCGGCCTGGTTGCCGGTCATGCCGGGCATGATCTCGTCGTAGGCCTTGTTCTTGGCGGCCAGGGTGGTGCCGTAGACCTTGGCGAAGCGCTCGTCCGCCGCCTCCAGGCCCCCGGCCACCACGGTGCGCGAGATGTCCGAGCAGTAGCCGTTCAGCTTGGCCCCCACGTCGAAGACGATGGGGTCGCCCCGCTTGATGACCCGCTCACCGCTCTCGGCGTGGGGCTCGGCCCCGTTGGGGCCGCTGGCCACGGTGGGGGGGAAGCTGACCCCCTCGGCCCCGGCATCTTCCACCGCCCGGGCGATGGACAGGGCCACCTCGCGCTCAGTGCGGCCAATGAGTTCACCAGCCAGGGTTTGGTCCAGCACCTTTTCCATGAGGGCCAAGCTGGCGGCCAAGGCCCTGATTTCCGCGCTGTTTTTCTTGACCCGCAGCTTGGAGACCAGCCCCAGGGTGGGCTTTAGCTCCACGCCGGGCAGGTGCTGCGCCAGGCGCTGACGCCAGGAGTCCAACATGGCATCGGACTCGTAGGCCAGGGTCTTGAGGCCCAGCTCCGGGGCGATCATGGCGATGAGCGGGGCCAGGCCCTGGTGGTAGATCAGGGTCTCGAAATAGGCGGCCTGGGACCGGGCCGTAAGCTCGTAGCGGAAGTCGGTGAGAAGCAAGGCCGCGGTTTGACTTATCAAAAGCGCGCCGGAGCTTTCGCCCCACTGGCCATCGTCCGGGGTAAACCCGCTGAGGTAGCGCCGGTTGGCGGGCAAGGTGACCAATATGGCGTCCAGACCCTGTTTTTTAAGCAGTCTGCGCAGCGCGGCGAGCCTGGTTTTTATCATGGCGCTCTCCTGATGGCGGCTGGGGATTTCTTCAGCCTGCATAAGATTTTATAGCATCGGGCCCCCTGAGTGGCAAGGCCGGGCCCGGCTTGCTTGCGCCGAGGCCTGGGCCTGGGGTATGTAGTAGGGACTCTTGAGGAGAGGCAGCTTTGCAAGCATCCGAGCGCGTGATTGTGGCCGTGGCCGCGGACTTGGCCCAGTGGCTGGGCGGCGAGACGGCGGCCGCCCGTCCCCTGGTCATGGAAAGAGCCCCCACCACGGCCCCGCCTTCCGGCCTGGACCCGGCGGGACGCCGGGCCGTGGAAAGCCTGGCCCGCCAGCTGGTGGAGGCGGTGCTGGCCCTGCGGGGCCGGGGCCTGAACCCGGAGGAGGTGGGCGAGGCATTGCGCCGGGAGGTGCACAAGCGGCTCATGGCCCGGCCAGAGCTGGAGCGCGCCGTGGCGGCCCGCCTGGAAGGGGCCTTGCCCCGGCTGCTGGACGTGGAGCATCTGGTGGAACTGGCCCAGCGGGGGGTGAGCGCCTCCCCGGTGGTGGCGGCCCTGGACCAGGAGGAGTTGGTGGCCGGGCGCTCGCCCGCCTTCCGCCGGGTGCTAAAGAATCTCAGCCAGGTGGCGTCCAGCGATTTTCCGGTGATGCTGGTGGGCGAAAGCGGCACGGGCAAGGAGTTGCTGGCCCGCCGCCTGCATCAGCTCTCCCCCCGGCGGGAGGGGCCCCTGGTCACCGTGAACTGCGCGGCCATGCCCCCCAACCTGCTGGAGAGCGAGCTGTTCGGCCACGAGAAGGGGGCCTTCACCGGGGCCGAGGCGGCCAGGCCGGGCTATTTCCGCCAGGCCCGGGGCGGCACCCTGTTTTTGGACGAGATCGGCGAGGCCCCGCCGGAGTTGCAGGTGCGCCTGCTGCGGGTGTTGGAAAACCGCCGGGTGACCCCGGTGGGTGGCGGGGGCGAGGTGCCGGTGGACTTTCGCCTGGTGGCGGCCACCCACCGCGACCTGGCTCATGCCGCGTCCCAGGGCCAGTTCAACCAGGCCCTGCTTTACCGCTTGCAGGTGGTGCCCCTGTACCTGCCGCCGCTCAGGGAGCGGCCCGAGGATCTGGACCTGCTGCTGGACCATTTTTTGGCGCAAGCCGGGTTCTTGGCCAAGAAGACCCGCCGCCTGGCCCCGGAGACCAGGGCGCGGCTCAAGCAATACGCCTGGCCGGGCAACGTGCGCGAGCTACGCCACCTTTTGCAGCGGCTGGTGGTGCTCTCGCCGGATTTCGAGATAGGCCCGGAGATGCTGCCCCCCGAGGTGATCGGCGGCGGCGACGAGGCGGCCTGGCGCGAGGCCTTGGCCGGGGTGGAGGGAATCCCCGCCGCCAGGGCGGCCGATCTGGCGGCGTTCTTGGCCGAGCGTCAAGGCCGGGAGGTGGCCAACCAGGACCTGCGCGGCGAGCTGGAGTGCTCCGACAGCACGGCCAAGAACATCCTGGCCGCCCTGACCAAGGCCGGTTTGGCCACGGCCAGCGGCGATAGGGGAGGGCGGCGCTACCGGGTGAGCCGCCCCGGCAGCCCGCATATTTCATGAGGGTTGGGTGGCATTACATAAAGAAACCGTAGTCATGAAGCCGTTATGCAAAAGGAACTCGCATTATCAGGGTACAGTTCGTATCCTGGCCCGGCACAGCCAGCCGTCGGCAGACAAGGCGTCTGGCAAGCGAGGGCCGCTGGCGTAGCCGAAGCTACGTCGAGGCCCTAGTGCGGCCAGCAACACCGTATGCCGGTGGCTGGCGAAGCTGGACGCACGGCCCTCGTGAAATATGCGGGCTAAACAGGCCCTGGAGCCTAGCGCGGCCACGGGATATAGTAAGAAGGCAAAGCGGCCCGCGTCGGGACCGCCAAGGAGAAAATCATGGCGCTAAAGGGACGCATAGGCCTGGCCGGTTGCGGCAACATGGGCGGGGCCCTGCTCAAGGGCATGCTGGCCGCCGAGGTGGTGCAGGCCGCCCAGGTGGTGGTGGCCGAGATCGACGCCGAGCGGGCCAAGCAACTGAACTCCGACCTGGGGGTGGCCACGGTGGCCTCGCCCGCCGAGTTGAGCGAGCTGGACCTCTTGATCTTGGCGGTGAAGCCCGCCTACGTGGCCCCGGCGGCCCGGGACGCGGCCCAGGCCCTTCGGCCCGGCAGCCTGGTGATAACCCTGGCCGCGGGGCTCAAGCTGGCCACGGTGGCCGCCGCCCTGCCCCAGGGACAGGCCCTGGTCAGGGCCATGCCCAACACTCCTGCCCTGGTGGGCAAGGGGGTGACCGCTATCTGCGCCGATCCGGTGCAGGCCCCCGAGTTTTTGGAGACCGCCCGGGAGGTGTTCGGCGCGGTGGGGCCGGTGGTCACGGTGGAAGAAAAGCTCATGGACGCGGTCACCGCCCTGTCGGGCTCGGGACCGGCCTATGTCTACGTGATGATCGAGGCCCTGGCCGACGCCGGGGTGTGCCAGGGGCTGGATCGCCAGACCGCGCTCACCCTGGCCTCGCACACCGTGGCCGGCGCGGCCCAGATGCTCATCCAGACCGGTGAGCATCCCGGCGTGCTCAAGGACTGGGTCACCTCCCCCGGAGGCACCACCGCCGCCGGGCTGGCCGAGCTGGAGCGCGGCGGGGTGCGGGGCGTGCTCTACAAGGTGATCGAGGCGGCCACCCGCCGGGGCAAGGAACTGGACAAGAAATAGACCCGGGCGCGGGCGCGTCCAGGCAAGGAGATAAAGTTGGCGGACATCAAGGCGCAATATCGTACGGTCATGGCCGATCACTTTCCCCCCGAGGTGAAGATCAACCTGGGCGGGCAGGAGTTGGTCTACAAGAAGCGCACCTGGAAGCTCAAAGACGGCGACGAGCTGATCGAAAAAGGCCTGCGCTACGGCGAGAACCCCGGCCAGGAAGCGGCCCTGTACGAGTTGGTGGGCGGCGGGCTAACCGTGGGCGAGCTGGGGCTGGTGGGGCCGGGTATGGGCCTGGTCAGCGCCATCGACGAGGCCCAGATGCTCCAGGCGGGCAAGCACCCCGGCAAGACCAACCTCACCGACGTGGACGGCGCCCTGCACATCCTGCGCTACCTCACTGACCGCCCGGCCTGCGCCATCATGAAGCACAACAACCCCTCCGGGGCCGCCGTGGCCGAAGACATCTCCTCCGCCTATGAGAAGGCCTTTTTGGCCGACCTCATCGCCGCCTTCGGCGGGGCGGCGGTGTTGAACCGCCCGGTGGACAAGACCACCGCCGAGATGATGAACGAGCTTTACCTGGAGGTGGTGGCCGCGCCCGAGTACGAGGAAGGCGCCCTGGACATACTCAAGAAGGCCAAGAACCTGCGCATCCTGGGCATGCCCCGCATCGCGGAGCTGGAAAAGTGGCGCGACGGCCGCTTCCTGGACATCAAGTGCCTCATGGACGGGGGCATGGTGCTCCAGACCTCCTCGTTCAATCCCATCAAGACCCCGGCCGACCTGCTGCCCGCGCGCTGCGAATACAAGGGCGAGATGGTGGAGCCTATTCGCCAGCCTACCCCGTCCGAGCTGGACGACGTGGTGTTCGGCTGGGCGGTGGAGCAAGGGGTCACGAGCAACAGCGTGATCTACGTGAAGGACGGCTGCACCGTGGGCATCGGCACCGGGGAGCAGGACCGGGTGGGCGTGGCCCGCATCGCCGCCCAGAAGGCCTACGTCAAGTACGCCAACAAGCTCTGCTGGCTGACCCACGGCCTCAAATACGACGAGCTGGCCCTGGCCGTGGCCGAGGGCCGCGAGGACCCGGCCAAGATAAGGGCCATCGACGAGCAGACCCAGGCGGACAAGGGCGGCCTGCCCGGCTCCATCATGATCTCAGACGCCTTCTTCCCCTTCCGGGACGGCGTGGACGTGGGCCTGGCCGAGGGGGTGAGCTGCATCGCCCATCCCGGCGGCAGCCTGCGCGACTGGGAGTCCATCGAGGCCTGCAACCAGGCCGACCCGCCGGTGGCCATGGTGTTCACCGGCCAGCGGGCCTTTAAGCACTAATCACCCACGGGAGGCGCACTTGGACTGGGGCTGGCTGGAAGTAAAAAACTTTCTAGACCCATCCCATTGGCTGGGCATGATCTCCCTGGCCGTGGTCATGTTCGTCGGCACCGGGGTTATTTCGCGCCTGCTGGGCCATCTGCTCAAGCGCTCCGGCTGGGTCATGGGCCATCTGGGGCGCAAGGTGGACCCCACGGTGGTCGCCTTCACCATGCGCCTGAAGACGGTCCTGGTCTACCTGGGCGCGGTGGTGATCTACGCCAGCCTGGTCCCCCAGCTCAGGGGCCTGTTCGGCACCCTGGTGGCCGGGGCGGGCATCACCGCGGTGGTGGTGGGCTTCGCGGCCAAGGGCACCCTGGCCAACCTGGTGGCCGGTTTTTCCCTGGCCGTGTACCGGCCCATCCGCATCGGGGACAAGGTGACCCTGGATGACCAGTTCGGCACGGTGGAGGACATCACCCTGCGCCACACCATCGTGCGCACCTGGGAAAACAAGCGGATCATCATTCCCAACGAAAAAATCGACTCCATGACCCTGACCAACCACACCATCATCGACCCCAAGATCCTGTGCCGGGTGGAGATGGGGGTGAGCTACGACACCAACATCGACCTGGCGCGGCGCCTGATATTGGAAGAAGCCCAGAACTGCCCCCACCGCATGCCCGCCTCCACCGCCCCGGAGCAGCCCTGGGTGCGGGTGATCTCCCACGGCGACTTCTCCATAGGCCTGCGGCTGTTGATGTGGTGCCCCAACATCGACGAGGCCTGGGCCGCCCGCTGGTGGATTCTGGAGGCGGTCAAGAAGCGCTTCGACGCCGAGGGCGTGGAGATTCCCTTCCCCTACCGCACCCTGGTCTACAAAAAAGATATACCCCCGCCCCGGCTGGACGCCGGAGGCGAGGGCCAAAAATCCAGCTAAAAGTCCGGCTTATTTGCCGTCGTTGCTGTTGAGCAGCGAGGGCTGGCCCGTGGCCTCGCGCACCGCGCGCCACAGGCCGCCCTGGGGGTCCACCCGGCGGCGGTGTTCTATGGCCAGGGGAATGGGCACGTGCACGAAGTGGTTGCCCCATATGGACACCAGCATGCCAGTGCGCCCGCTCATGCCCGCGTGCACCGCGTGGTGGCCCAGGAAACCGGTGAAGACCCGGTCGTCGCTGCTGGCGGGCACCGAGCGGATCAGGTAGCTGGGGTCTATGTATTTCAGGGTTAGGGTCTTGTTTTTTTCCTTGAAGTACTTGGTGATCTGCATTTTCAGGTAGACCCCGATGTCGCCCAGCACCGGGTTGCCGCTGGGGTCGGTGCCCAGGTCCTTGCCCTGCAAAAGCTTCTGCCCCGCGCCCTCGGCCACCAGGACCACGCCGTGGCCCCGGTCGTCCAGGCGCTTTTCCAACTGGGCCAACAGGCCGTGCTCGCCCTCCAGGTCAAAGTCCACCTCGGGTATCAGGCAGAAGTTAACATCGGCCAGGGCCAGGGTGGCCTGGGCGGCCACGAAGCCGCTGAGTCGGCCCATGAGCTTGACCAGGCCCACCCCGTTGGGCGCGCCGGTGGCCTCGTTGTGGGCCCCCCGAATGGCCGAGGTGGCCGCCTCCACGGCGGTCTCGAAGCCGAAGGAGCGCTCCACGAAGCTGATGTCGTTGTCAATGGTCTTGGGGATGCAGATCACCCCGATTTTTATTTTGCGTTTGGTGATTTCTTCGTAGATGGCCTGGCCCGCCCTGAGGGTGCCGTCGCCGCCGATCATGAACAACAGGCCGATGTTCTGGCGCTCCAGGGAGTCCACGATGTCTTCCATGGGCTGGGGGCCCCGGCTCATGCCCAAAAAGCAGCCGCCCCGGCCGTGCACGCCTTCCACGATAGTCGGGTTGAGTTCCATCATCTGGTAGCCGTACTTGGGGATGAAGCCTTGCAGGCCGAAGCGCACCCCCACGATGTTGCGCACCCCGTAGATATAGTGCAATTGCAGTACGATGGAGCGCACCAGGGAGTTGATGCCCGGACACATGCCGCCGCAGGTGACGATGGCCGCCTTGAGCTTGGGGGGGTCAAAGTAGATTTTGGTGCGTGGCCCGGCCAGCTCGAAGGAGGGAGGAGTCTTTTTCCCTTTGATGTCCTGAGGGTAGGGGTTTACCAAAACCCGGTCGTTGTCGGTGGTGAACTTGCATACACTGCCGTCCGGCCCGCACATGGCCGCCGTCGGGTTGCTGATCTTGGACGGGCCCAGGATGGGAACCTCGGTTTGATTGGCGTTGATGTTATGCCTGTCCTCGCGCACTTGGTCTTTCTCCCAGTTAAAGACAACCTTTAACCAGCACGCTAGCACCGGCACCATGGCGGGTCAAGTTGCGCTTTGGCGGCCTTTACAACCGGTGGGGTTGTGCTACCATCGTAATGCCGGTCGCCCCGTGGGGGTGGCTGAAAAAAACGAATTTTTCCGCCCATGGCGGTTGCAAGAAAGGGACGAATACATGCCCGCGATTTTTAGCAATGAAGGCATCCGCCGCCTGGTGTTCGGCCAGGGCTCGGCGGCCCGTTTGGGCGAGGAGTTGACCCTGCTGGGAGCCAAGCAGGTATTGGTGGTTCTAGACCCGGCCCTGGCCGGCTTGGAGGCCGTTAAACCGGCCCTGGACAGCCTGGACGCCGCGGGCGTGGCCTACGACGTCTTCAGCGACCTGACCCGCGAGCCCGAGCCCGCCGAGGCCGACGCCGCCGCCGCCCTGGGCAAGCAAAAAGGCGCCACGGCCGTGGTGGGCATCGGGGGGGGCAGCGCCCTGGACCTGGCCAAGGCCGCGGGCGTTTTGATCACCAACCCCGGCCAGGCCACCGACTACGTGGGCCTGGATTTGGTCAAGGAGCCGGGCGTGCCGGTGATCTGCCTGCCCACCACCGCGGGCACCGGCAGCGAGGTTACCTTCACCGCCGTGTTCACCCGCCGCTCGGACAAGTTCAAGGGCGGCATCAACGGCAGCCTGCTCTATCCCCACGCGGCCATTTTGGACCCGCTGCTCACCGTGAGCTGCCCGCCCTACGTAACCGCCATCACCGGCATGGACGCCCTGACCCACGCCATGGAGGCCTACACCAGCCTGGCGGCCACGCCCATGAGCGACCTTAACGCCCTGGCGGCCATCGAGCTGATCGGGCAGCACCTGGCCCCGGCCGTGGCCCACGGCGGCAACCTGGTGGCCCGCGAGGGCATGCTCCTGGCCTCCCACTTGGCCGGTCTGGCCCTGGCCCAGGCCGGGGTGGGCGCGGTGCACGCCATGGCCTACCCCTTGGGCGCCTTCTACGACATCCCCCACGGCGAGGCCAACGCCCTGCTGCTGCCCTACGTGCTGCGCTACAACCTCATGGCCTGCCCCGAGCGCTTCGCGGACATGGCCTACGCCCTGGCCGAGCTGCCGGGCGATCTTAGCACCATGGAGGCGGCGGCCGCCTGCGTGGAGGAGGTATCGGACCTCAGCGCCATGGTGGGCATCCCCACCAGCCTGCGCCAGCTTGACGTGCCCGAGGACTCGGTGCCCGCCATGGCCCAAAAGGCCATGACCGTGGCCCGGCCCATCGCCAACAACCCCCGCCGGGTCAGCGCCGCCGACCTGGAGATCATTTACCGCGAAGCCTTTGTCTAGGGAGTAAGTAACTATGCCGGGATTCGAGTGGCTGGGTCAGGAAGAGACCGACGCCGTAAACGAAGTTATGCAGCGGGGGGTGTTGTTCCGCTACGAGTTCGCCGATCAGCGCCAGGGCGTGTACATGGTGCGCCGCTTCGAGGAGGAGTTCGCCGCCTACACCGGTGCCGGACATGCCTGCGCGGTGACCAGCGGCAGCACCGCCCTCAAGGTAGCCCTGGCCGCCCTGGGCGTGGGCTACGGCGACGAGGTCATCACCCAGGGGTTCACCTTCGTGGCCACCTGGGAGGCCATCCTGGACTGCGGGGCCAAGCCGGTGTTCTGCGAGGTGGACGAGACCCTGTGCATGGACCCCGCCGACCTCAAGAAAAAGATCACCGACAAGACGCGGTGCATCGTGCCGGTGCACATGATGGGGGCCCAGGCCCGCATCAAGGAAATTATGGCCATCGCCGATGAGGCGGGCATCCCGGTCCTCGAAGACACCGCCCAGTCCGCCGGGGCCCGGCTGGAAGGCAAGCACCTGGGCACCTTCGGGGCCATGGGCACCTTCAGCTTCGACTCGGTGAAGACCCTGACCTGCGGCGAGGGCGGCATGGTCATCACCAACGACCCCGAACTGGCCCAGAACGCCAGCGAGTACCAGGACCACGGCCACGACCACAAGCCGGTGGGCCGGGGCAACGAAGGCCGCCGTTTCATGGGCATGAACTTCCGCATGATGGAGCTGCAAGGGGCCCTGGGCGTGACCCAGTTGGCCAAGCTGGACCGCATGGTGGCCACCCAGCGGCGCAACAAGGCCGCCCTAAAGGAGGCCATCGCCCGGGTGCCCGGCGTTACCCTGCGTGAGCTGCCCGACGAAGCCGGCGACTCGGCCACCTTCCTGGCCTGGTTCCACGAAACCCCCGAGGCCGCCGACCGCTTCGCCGCCCTGCTGGCCGAAAACGGCGTGCCGGCCATCCCCTGGGGCAAGAACACCTGGCACGCCTATCCCCACTGGGAGCACCTGCACGCCGGGTCCACCACCAGCAAGGGCGGCTGGCCCTATGAGCGCCCCGAGGGCCGGGCCGAGTACGACCCCGCCGCGCTGCCCCAGACCGCGGCCATCCTCTCCCGCTGCCTGAGCTGGCAGATCATGCTGGGCTGGGACGAGGCCAAGCTGAAGCAAATGACCGAGGCGGTGAATCGCGCCGCCGCGGCGCTGTAGACGCCATGGCCCTGCACGTAATCATTCCGGCCCGCTACGGGTCCAGCCGCTTTCCGGGCAAGCCCCTGGTAACCATCGCGGGCAAGCCCATGATCCAGCACGTCATGGAGCGGGCCTCCCGGGCCAAGGGGGTCAAGACCGTGGCCGTGGCCACCGACGACGACCGGGTAGCCCAGGCGGTGGAGGCCTTTGGCGGCAAGGTGATCATGACCCCGGCCTCCTGCCGTAGCGGCAGCGACCGGGTGGCCCTGGCCGTGGAGTCCCTGGGCCTGGGCGGTGACGAGCTGGTGGTCAACGTGCAGGGCGACCAGCCCCTGCTGCCCCCGTCGGTGTTGGAAGAGTGCGCCGCTCCCCTGTTGGCCGAGCCCGAGCTGGGCATGTCCACCCCGGTGGTGGCCATAACCAACCCCGGCGAGGTGCCCGACCCCAACCACGTCAAGACCGCCATGGACGTGCACGGCAACGCCCTGTACTTCTCCCGCCTGCCCATCCCCTTTCCCCGGGACGGCGAGGAGACCATCTATTACAAGCATCTGGGAGTCTACGTATTCCGCCGGGAGTTCCTGGCCGCCTTCGCCGCCCTGCCCACCGGCCATCTGGAGCAGGTGGAAAAGCTGGAGCAGCTACGGGCCCTGGAGCACGGCTACAAGGTGCGCTGCGTGATCACCCAGTACGACTCGCCCGAGGTGGACCGCCCCGAGGACGCCCTCAGAGTGGAGGGCATTCTCTTGCAAGCCGGCGGGGGCTTGTAAGGGCCATGACCATGGAGCCGGGCCGGAGCGCCTTTTTCGGGGCGGGTCCGGCCTGGCTGTTTTATGGGGCCGGGGCCGTCGCCCTGGCCCTTTTGCTGTGGGGCCTGGCCCGGCGGCGGCAGGTTGAGCCCAAGGGCTGGGACGCCCGGCGTTGGCTGCTGCTGGGGCCGCTATGGCCGGAGGCCCCGCTGCGAGCCAGTCTCATCGCCATGGCCTGGTGGCCCCTGTGGCTCATGGCCCTGGGCAGCGCCCTGTGGCTGGCCCACATGTGGCTTTTCCCCTTCCTGCGCGGCCCGGCCTATCTGTATTTTTCCTGGATCATGGACTGGCTGGGCGCGGTGTTCACCATGGCCTGCGGCATGCTGTTTTTATTGCGCCTCACCTTCTGGCGCAAGGGGCCGGGGCGGGTGAGCCTGTGGGCCCCGCTCTTGGGCGTGGCGGTGGGCTTCAGCGGCTTCGTGGTGGAGGCGGGCCGCCTGGCGGCCACCCGGCCCGATTGGGCCTGGTCTTCCCCGGCGGGCATGTGGCTGGCCGAGTTCTGGCTGGGCGGGGCCTCGGACGCGGCCCTACATAACACCTGGTGGGTTCACGCCGGGCTTTCCCTCCTGGCCGTGGCCCTGCTGCCCTGGGTACGGGTGCGCTGGCCAGGCCCTTGCGCTCCGGCCCGCCGGGTGGCATCTTAAGCCCTATGCTTACCTACTTGGGCATAAAGAACTTCGCGCTCATCGAGACCCTGGAGCTGGAGCCGGGGCCGGGGCTGACCGTGCTCACCGGCGAGACCGGGGCGGGCAAGTCCATCATTTTGGCCGCGGTGAGCATGCTCATCGGCCAGCGGGCCGCCTCGGACCTGATCCGGGCGGGCTCGGAGCAGGCGGTGCTGGAGGCCCAGTTCCTGCTGGACCCGGCCAGCGACCCGGCCCTGCGCCTGGCCGAGGAGACCTTGGAGGGCGAGGAGGGCGAGCTGGTGGTGCGCCGCCTGGTGAGCCGCGAGGGGCGCAACCGGGTGCAGGTCAACGGCAACCTGGCCACCTTGGGGCTGTTGGCCGATTTGGGGCCGGAGCTGGTCAGCGTGGTGGGCCAGCACGCCTCCCAGGCGCTCTTGAAGAGCGAGGAGCAGCTTTGGCTGCTGGACGCCTTTGGCGGGCTGGAGGAGCAAACCCTGGCGGTGGGCCAAGCGGTGCGCGCGGTGCGCGAGCTGGACCAGAATATCGAGGAGCACCGCCGCGCCCTTCAGATGCGCGAGCAGCGCCGCCAGGAGTTGGAGCGCACGGTCAAGGAGTTGGAGGCAGCGGGCCTGGACCCGGAGGAGGAGACCGCGCTAAAGGCCGAGCGCAACCTCATGGCCAACTCCGAGGAGATAGCCGCCCTGGCCCGCCAGGCCCACCAGGGGCTGTACGCGGCCGACGGTTCGGCTCTGGAATCGGTGGACCGCCACCGGGCGGTGCTGTCCCAGCTTGCCGAGTTGGACCCTAGCCTAAAGGAGACCGCCGCCCGCCTGGAAGAGGCCTTCTATCTTCTGGAAGACGTGGCCCACCAGGTGCGCGACTACGAGGCGGGGCTCAGCTTCGACCCCTATCGCCTGGAGTGGCTGGAGGAGCGCCTGCACGGCATCCGCCGCCTTACCAGACGCTACGGCGGGGACGTGGCCGGGGCTCTGGAAGCCCTGGCCCAGGCCAAGGAGGAGCTGGAGGGCCTGGACAGCGGCGAGCAGCGCCTGGAAAAGCTGGCTGCCCAGCGGGAGCAGGCCCTGGCCCAGGCGGTGGCCCTGGCCAAAAAGCTTAGCCAGGCTCGCCGCGAGGCCGCCCCGCGCCTGGCCCAGGCCGCCGAAGCCGAGCTGGCCCAGCTTAGCCTGGCCTCCTGCCGCATGCAGGTGTCCTTCAACCCGCCCGGCGGCGCGGCCTTGGAGACCGGGGCCGGTCCCTTGGGCGGGCGCGGCCTGGAGCAGGCGGAGATTCTCATCGCCCCCAACCCCGGCGAGGGCTTCCGGCCCCTGAAGCGCATCGCCAGCGGCGGCGAGCTTTCGCGCATGCTCCTGGCCCTGCGCACCCTGGTGGCCCGGCGCCACGGCGCACCAACCCTCATCTTCGACGAGGTGGACGCGGGCATAGGCGGGGCCACCGGCGCGGCGGTGGGGCAAAAGCTGGCCAGCCTGGCCACGGCGGGGCAGGTGATATGTATCACCCATTTGCCCCAGATCGCGGCCTGGGCCGATCGCCACTATGCGGTGGGGAAAACGGTCAACGACGGGCGGACCGCCACTCGCCTCAGCCTGCTGGACGAGGACGGCCGCCTGGATGAACTAAGTCGTATGTTGGCCGGGGGAGGGCCCGAGTCCACCGCCCGGCAACACGCCAAGCAGCTTCTGGACTCGGCCCGCCAGGCCAAACAATCCCTCTAGCGGGTGCGCAGCACCTGACCCGGCTCGAAGGTGAGCCTGCGGGTGACGGTCCCGACCTTGGGCTTGGGCTTGTCGGTGGGCACCGCCTTGAAGGCCATGCTGCCGCTGCCAGGCTTGGCGCTAGGCTTGGCGTCGGCCTGGGCCACCGCCGCCTTGGCTTCCTGGGCCTGCTGCTCTTCCTGCTTTTCCTTGGCGGCCCGCTCTTCTTCCCTCGCCTTGGCTTCCGCCTCTTTCTTCGCCTCTTCGGCCTTTTCCTTTTCGGCCTTTTCAGCCTCGTCCGCCGCCAGAGAAACCGGCTCGGCCCAGGCGGTGCGCGCCTCGAACTTCACCAGCTTTATGCGGCCCACCACCTGGCCGGGTAGGTAGAGCAAGCGCCCGCTGCCCGACTTGATGGACTCGCCCCGGGCATAGGCCACCAGCTCCGCCCCCAGAGGCAGGCCGGTGTCGCGGCCCACGGTGACCTTGATGCGGTTGCCGTCCACGGCCAGGATGAAGCCCACCCAGGCCTGGGCGGAGATGTTCTGGCTGATCCAGCGCAGGGCCGGGGCCACCAGATCGCCTTGCAGCTTGTCCACCACCTTGGGCGGGAAGGGCTGGCCCAGGCGCACGTTGCTGGCCTCGGTCTCGGTAATTTCGGTGCGGGTAGTCAGGGTGGTTTCAGCCAGCAGCACCCCGGTGGCCACGTCGATGAGCTTGAGGTCCAGCTCCAAGAGCGCGAAGGGCTGGTTGTCGCGGAATCCGTAGATGCCGGTCTTGTCGTATTGCATGGCCAGGTTCACCACCGCGCCCGAGAGCACCGTGTTCAGCCCCAAGGTGCGGGCCGCGGCCACGATGCGGTCCTCGCTGTTTTGCACGCGGGGGCTGACCTGGGTAAGGGCCTGGCGAAGATCCTTGAACTCCACCAGCACCATGCCACCCTGCTTTTCCATCCGTTGGCTGATGGCCAGGCCCAGGGCCTTGGCCCGGGCCTCCAGGCCCGGCAGCCGGCTGAGGAAGGGCGCCACCACCACCCGCTTGCGCAGGTTGGTGTCCTGGCTGTCCATCATGTCGTGCCAGTAGTCGCTTACCGTCTGGGTGAAACCGCAGCCCAGTGCGGTCAGGGCCAAACCTACCAGCAGCAGGGCCGCCAAAAGCCGGGGGCGGCATTTAAATCGGTGCATTGTTTCTCTCCTGGTTGCGAACCTCGACACTGGGCATTATCGCCGTCATGGGCACGCTTGTAAACACCCGGCTGTTGTCGTTTTATTTTAGTAGCGTACCTCGAACCCCTTGAGGCCGGGGTCCGGGTCCAGCCAGCTAACGCTGACCTCGCGCACCTCGGCGCTGGGCGGTCCCTGGTGGCACCAGGCCAAGGCCCGCTCCACCACTTCCCTGGGGCCCTGAAAAACCGCCTCCACCCGCCGAAGCGGCAAGTTGCGCACATAGCCGTCCAGGCCCAGGGCCTGGGCCTCGCGCTGGGTGGAGGCCCTGAACCAGACCCCCTGCACCTTGCCCTTTATCAGGGCCACGGCTCTGACCTGCTGCATCATTCCTCCCGCAGTGCGAACAAGGGGCCGGGACCGTCGTCCGGCTCGGCCTTGGCCGGGGCCGCCTTGCCGTCGGCCTCGGCCACCCGGCGGCGGAACTCATCCAGGCCGATCATCTCCACCCCCAGTTCCCGGGCCTTGTCCGCCTTGGAGCCGGGATCGGCCCCGGTGACCACCATGCTGGTCTTTTTGCTTACACTGGAGCTTACCTTGCCGCCCAGGGAGCGCACCATCTCGCTGGCGTCCTCCCGGCTGAGCCCTTCCAGGGCCCCGGTGAACACCACGCTCTTGCCCACCCAGGGCAGGTCCTTCTTTTTGCCCGCGCCCTGAACCTCGGCGGGGTTCACCTCGGCGGCCAGGGCGTCGGCCATTTGGCGGCTTTGCTCCCGCCCGAAAAATTTCAGGATGCCCGCCGCCACTTCCCGCCCCACGCCGGACACCGCCACCAACTCCTCTTCGGTGGCCTGGGTGACCTTGTGGTAGGAGCCCAGGTCATTGGCCAGGTCGCGGGCCGTGGCCTCGCCCACGTTGGGGATGCCCAGGGCGTAGAGGAAACGGGCCAGGGGGGCTCCCCGCGTGGCCTCGATGGACTTGAGCAGATTGTCGGTGGACAGGACTCCCCATCCCTCCAGGCCTTCAAGCTGATCGCGGTGCTTGGCCAGGCGGTAAAGGGAAAGCAGGTCGGTCAGCAAGCCTTGGTCCATTAGCTGCACCACCCGTTTTTCGCCCAGGCCTTCGATGTCCATGGCCCCCCGGCTGGAGTAGTGCTGCAAGGCCCCCTTGATCTGGGCCGGACAGGCGATGTGGTTGGGGCAGATGTGGTTGGCCCCCACCTCGCGCTCGGTTCCCTTCTTGGTGTGGCGCACCACCTTCTGGGCCTGCTCCACGGGCGTGCCGCAGACCGGGCAATTGGCGGGCGGCTCCAAGAGGTCACCCCTGGGCTCCCCCTTTTTGACCACCTCCACCACCTTGGGGATCACGTCCCCGGCGCGCACGATGCGCACCGTGTCGCCGATGCGCACGTCCAGGTTCTTTACGATCTCGAAGTTGTGCAGGGTGGCCCGGCTCACCGTGACCCCGCCCACGTCCACGGGCATCATCAGGGCCACCGGGGTGAGCTTGCCGGTGCGGCCCACCTGCACCACCACCTCGCGCACCTGGGTTTGTTCCTGGCGAGGTGGGAACTTCCAGGCCACGGCCCAGCGGGGGGTTCGCGAGCGGGCCCCCATCTCCCGGCGCAAGGCCAGGTCGTTGACCTTGATCACCACCCCGTCTATCTCGAAGATCAAATCGTCGCGGCGCTGGTTATAGGCGGCGTGAAACTCTTTGATGAACTCCGGGCCTTGGCCCAGCTGCTGGTCGTCCGGGTATTGAGGGAATCCCCAATCAGCCAGCCGCCCCATGGCCTCCCAATCGCTGGCCATGCCTAGCTCGTCGGCGTTGCTCAGCTCAAAGGGAAAAAAGCGCAGGGGCCGGGTGGCGGTGACCGAGGGGTCCATCTGGCGCAGGCTGCCCGCCGCCGCGTTGCGCGGGTTGGCGAAGCCCTCGCCGCCGCGCTCCACCAGGCCCCGGTTCAGCTCCAAAAAGCCTTCCCGGTCCATGTAGACCTCGCCGCGCACCACCACCCTCTCGGGCGCGCCGGGCAGGTGGGGGGGGATGTCGGCCAGGGTGCGCAGGTTGGGGGTGATGTCCTCGCCCACCGCGCCGTTGCCCCTGGTGGAGCCTATGCTGAAAAGCCCCTGGCGGTAGACCAGCTCCACGGACAGGCCGTCGATCTTGGGTTGGGCCAAAAGCTCGGCGCCCTTGCGCCCGGCCTGCTCCAGGCGCTTGAACAGGTCGGCCACCACCTCGAACTCCACCTTGGACTCCAGGCTTAGCATGGGCTGGTAGTGCTCCACCGCCGCGAAGCTGCTCTTGAGCGGCGCGCCCACGGTCTGGGTGGGGGAGTCGGGCAGGGCCAGCTCGGGGAAGTCCCGCTCCAGCGCCTGCAACTCGGCCAGCATGCGGTCGTACTCCGCGTCGGCCACCGCGCTTTGGTTCTCGATGTAATAAAGGCGATTGAGGCGGCGCAGCTGGGCTGATAGTTCGGCTATGCGCCCGGAGGCCTGTTGGGTGGTAATGGTCATGGTCCAGGTTTATCCCGAGAAGGGCCCGCCTGGCAAGAGGCTGTGGGCTTGCTCATCTAATCAAGTGGTTGTCCCGGCCGGAGGGCCGGAGTGTTACGCCTTGCCGGCCTCGCGCACCCGGTTCTTGCCTTCCTGCTTGGCCTGATACATGGCCTGGTCGGCCCGTTCCAGCAGGCGCGCCGGGCTCTCCTCGCCCTGGTACTCGGCGGCCCCCACGCTGAGGGTGGCCCGGACCTCCGGCCCTTGGCTGAGCTGGAAGTTGTGCTCGTATAGCCCGGCCCGGATGCGCTCGGCGGCCCAGCGGGCCTGCTCCAGCTTGGTTTCGGGCATTATTACCACGAACTCGTCGCCGCCAGAGCGAGTGGCGAAGTCGCTGATGCGCAACCTCTGGCGCATCACCTGGGCCACGGCGATCAGCACCAGGTCCCCGGCGGCGTGGCCAAAGGTATCGTTGAATTCCTTGAGGTGGTCCACGTCCAACACCAGCACCGACAGGGGCTGGGCGGAGCGCATGGCGTGATCCACCTCGCTCTGCAGGCGGCTGTCCAAAAAGCGCTTGTTGTAGAGCTGGGTCAGCTCGTCGGTGAGGCTCATTTCCCGGAAGCGCCGTTCGCTCTGCTGGGCCTCCTCCCGCTGGCGGCGCAGGCTGCGCACCCGGTCGGCCAGGGCCAGGGACAAGAGCACAGACTCTATGGCCGTGGCCAGGGGCAGGGTGGTGGTGGAGGAAATGGCCTGGGGCAGCAGGCCCAGCCCCTTGAGGGCCAGGGTGAACAGAGCCACGGCCATGACCGACCAGGCCAGAAGGAAGTAGCGGGCCGAGGACTGGCCCTTGCGCCAGGCAATCACGCCGATGCAGATGGCCAGCACCGGCCCCAGCAGGCCCAGCACGTGGGCGGTCATGCTGGCCAGGGCGTAGCTGCCCGCCATGCCCAGGCCGATCTCCAATACTCCCAGGCCCGCGAAGGCCTTGAGCACCTTGTCGGCCCTGGGGGTGAGCAGGCGGGTTCGCAAAAAAGATCGGGTGAACAGGGCGGCCAGGGCGCTGACCAGGCCCGCCGCGATCCAGGCGGCCCTTTGGTTTATGTCCGGGGACAGCTTGAACCAGACGTCCCACTGCCCGTAAAGGGATGTCTCAAAAAAGAGGATGCTCAGGACGTAGACCACGTAGTAGAGATAGGCCCGGTCCCGCAGGGTGGTGTAGAAAAAGAGGTTGGTGAGCAGCATGGCCACCAACACCCCGAAGATTATCCCGAAAAAGTAGCTGTCCGTGCTCAGGCGGCCGTCCAGCCCGGTCTCGGACCAGACATAGGGCCGCACCACCAGGGCTCCGCTGTTGGCCATGCGGACGTAGGAGTACTCCTGGGGCGGCATGTTCGGCGGCAAAGGCAAGATAAAGGTGCGGAAGGCCACCGGGCGGCTGCTTACCGGTCGGGCGCTGCCCGTGAAATATTGGCGGAACGCCGGTTCGCCGCCCGGCTTGGACGGGGCCTGGGCCAGGTAGGCATCTATATTTTGAATCTGGGAAGAGTCCAGCTCAAGGTAGTAGGGCGGGTTCCCGCTGATCTCGTTGAGCCTGAAACGCAGCCATACCGGGTTTTGGTTGATGCCCAGCCGCAGGGTGGGGGCTTCCTGGGCCGTATGGAAGCGGGTGGACCAGGGAGGGTTGCGCACCTGATCCAGGGTGAGCCCCCCAGGGGGGGCGCGCAGCAGTTCCACGCTGGGGGCCAGAAGGTAACAGTCCGCCCCTTCCAGCACCATGGGGGGCGCAGCCATTACGGGCGGGGCGGCGATGGCCTGGACCGCGGCCAGGCTCAAAGCCCACAGCAACTTCACTGCCAGTTTTCCCGCCGCATTGCGCGTCATGGCCCTTGTATTCCCATGGTTGCCTATCCCGAGACTGGGATATGCTATGGGTCCAATTATTGCCTTATCTCAGGCGGCTGGCAAGGAATCGGTTTCCCCGGCCCAATTCCGCGCTGCGGCCAGAAGGCCGAAACAGCCGCTCAGCATCACGTCGCCGTGGGGCACGGCGGTCTTCCAGCCCAGCCCTTGGGCCAGGCGGCGTTGGGGGCCGGTGATCACCGGCGCGTGGGGCAGGCCCTTGGGCGCCTGGGGCAGGCGGGCCACCCCATGGCCGTGCCCGGCGAACACCTCGTCCTCGTCCAGGACGCCTTGTAAAAAATCCTCCACCTGGCGGTGCAGGCTCAGGGTGTCCAGGCAGCGGGTGTGGTGCTCGTAGATGCCCAGCACCTGGTCGCCGCGCACCAGGAAAGCCACGGTGTGCATGTTGCCCAGGTTGACGATGCAAACGCCCTCGCCCTGGGCCATGGCCGCCACCTCCGGGTCTTCCAAGGCCCCCCAGGCGGCCGCGGCGGCGGTGTCCATGAGCAGGCAGCCGGGGGCCTGCCTGGTGAGGGCGGCCAGGCGGGTCATGGCCGGGGGGGCCTGGTCGAAGATCAGTCGGCTCAGATCCCCACCGGCCTGTAAAAAGGCTCGCCACTGATCGAAGCGGAACTTGCGGTTGGAGTAGCCGGGGCTGTAGCCGTGGTCGCACACCGCCAAGGCCAGCTGGGAGGGCAACTCCACCTCGAAGCGCCCGCAAGCCTCGCGCAACTCCTCCAGGTTCAAGTCGCCCATGGGCACGGCCAGGGCCTCCTCGGGCGGCTTGTCGCAGATGGCCACCCCCATGGCCTGGACCCGGGCCGGGTCGTCGGCAAAGGTGGCCGCCGCAGTGGGCGTGGCGTAAACCTTGAGCCCGGCGGCCAGGTGGGCGTCCACCGCGCGGTGCACCGCGCCGCCGCCCATGAGCCAGCCGTGCAAAAACACCTGGCGGCCCTGGTCCGTGGCCCGGCGGATGCGCGCGGCGGCCACCTGGGTGGGGGCGGGCAAGACCAGCTTGACCGCGTTTTCCAGGTTTTGGCTGGCGCGCCACAGCAGGACGTCCTGGGTGCCGCCGCCGATGTCAATGGCTAAGAGTTGGTTTATAGACATGGATTCTTTATACCCGGCTCCGCTGTTTCAGGCTAGACCCTAGCGCCTTGTGCATACGGTGATTGAACCCGACCGCCCTGGGGTGGTATTATCCGGCGAGGGTACTAAGAGCCTAAAAAACCTTGGTACTTTGGTTGACGGATACCGGCCGGTACCCTATAATCGCTACTTTGCCCGCCTTGGCCACACGGGGGGCGGGATTGGTGCGGACCGCGACCGGCATAAGACGTTTGTAGAGGCAGCGAACCCCAGTCATGTTTGACAACCTCAGCGATCGGCTGGCCCTGACTTTCAAGAGGCTCAAGGGCCACGGCAAGCTCTCGGAGAGCAACATCTCCGAGGCCCTGAGAGAGGTGCGCCTGGCCCTCCTGGAAGCCGACGTCAACTACAAGGTCGCCAAGGAGTTCATCGCCAAGATCAAGGACCGCGCCGTGGGCCAGGAGGTGATGAAGAGCCTCACCCCGGCCCAGCAGGTCATCAAGATCGTGCGCGACGAGCTGTGCGCCCTCATGGGCGGCGAGGCCGAACCTCTGAACCTGGGCGGCAAGGCCCCCCACGTGTTCATGATGGTGGGCCTGCAGGGCTCGGGCAAGACCACCACCAGCGGCAAGCTGGCCCTGATGCTCAAAAAGCAGGGCCGCAACCCCTATCTGGTGCCCGCGGACACCCAGCGCCCGGCGGCCATCGAGCAGCTCAAAAAGTTGGGGGCCCAGATCCAGGTGCCGGTGTTCGACAGCGACCCGGCCCAGGACCCGGTGGACATATGCGTGCAGTCGCTTTCCGGGGCTTCCCGGGCCGGCTGCGACGTCATCATCTTGGACACCGCCGGCCGCCTGCACGTGGACCACGAGCTCATGGCCCAACTGGAGCGCATCCAGGGCCGCCTGCGCCCCCAAGAGGTGCTCCTGGTGGCCGACGCCATGACCGGCCAGGACGCGGTGAACGTGGCCCAGGCCTTTCACCAGCAGTTGGGGCTCACCGGGGTGGTGCTCACCAAGGTGGAGGGCGACGCCCGCGGCGGAGCGGCCCTGTCCATCCGCGCGGTCAGCCAGGTGCCCATCAAGCTGGTGGGCGTGGGCGAAAAGCTGGACGCCATCGAGGCCTTCCACCCGGATCGCCTGGCCGGACGCATCCTGGGCATGGGCGACATGCTCACCCTGGTGGAAAAGGCGGGCGAGGCCTTTGAGGCCGAAAAGGCCGAGGCCCTGGCCAAGAAGATGGCCACCGACAACTTCACCCTGGACGATTTCAAGGACCAGCTCCAGCAGCTGAAGAAAATGGGCTCCCTGGACGGCCTGCTTTCCATGCTGCCCGGAGCGGGCAAGCTGAAGGGGCTCAAGGATCTTCAGCCCGACGAAAAAGAGTTGAAGCGCACCGAGGCCATCATAAACTCCATGACCCCCGGCGAGCGCGGCAACCACCAGATAATCAATTCCTCCCGGCGCAAGCGTATTGCCCGGGGGTCGGGCACCTCGGTGTCCGAGGTGAACCGGCTGCTCAAAAACTTCACCCAGGCCCGCAAGATGATGAAGGGCATGGCGAAGATGGGCGGCAAGAAGAAGCAACTGGCCCGCCTAATGGGGGCCATGCGGTAGACAGCGAGGCACTCTCGCGTTGATAATGGCTTATAGACAGATAAGCGGAAAGAACAATCATGGCAGTGAGAATCAGACTGACCCGCAAGGGCGCCAAGAAAAAACCTTTTTACCGTATCGTGGCCGCCGACTCCGAGGCCCCGCGCGATGGTAAGTTCCTCGAGGTTTTGGGCACCTACGATCCTCTCCAGGACCCCGCCCAGTTGAAGGTTGACGGCGAGCGCCTGCAGATGTGGTTGGACAGGGGCGCAACCCCTTCGGACACCGTTTTCAACTTGCTCAAGGCCCAGGGTATGTTCTCCCAGGCCGGTGAGGGAGAGGCCGCCGCGGCTCAATCCTGAGCAGGGCCGTGGTCCTGAAGCGGTTCATGTGATTTTGCTCTCTCGCGACGGTGGAGGTGCTCAATGAAAGAGCTCATCAGGTATATTGCCCAAGCTTTGGTGGACAACCCGGATCAGGTTTCGGTTAATGAAATCGAGGGTGAACAAACTTCGGTGATAGAGCTCAAGGTGGCCAAAGAGGATTTGGGCAAGGTGATCGGCAAACAGGGCCGCACCGCCCGGGCCATGCGCACCATTTTAAGCGCCGCTTCCACCAAGATTCGCAAGCGTTCGGTGCTGGAAATTATCGAGTAGTCATGGCCCTTCCCGACCTGGTTTTGATGGGTCGGGCGGCGGGGGCCTTCGGGATCAAGGGTGAGGTGAAGCTGACTTCCTTCGCCCAGGACGACAGCATATTTCAGCGGGTTGATCTCATCTACGCCGGGCCCGAGCCCGGCGCGGCCAAGCCGCTGAACGTACTTGGGGCGCGCCGCCACAGCGGCCGCCTTTTGTTGCGCCTGAAGGAGATCGCCACCCGCGAGCAGGCCGCCGCCCTGGGCGGGGCTTGGGTGTATCTGCGTGCCGAGGATCTGGACCCCCTGGGCGAGGACGAGTACTACTGGTTCCAGCTGGAGGGGGCCGAGGTTTTCACCGCCGACGGCCAGTTGCTGGGCCGGGTGAAGCGGGTCACCGACGCCGGGGCCCAGGAGCTTTTGGTGGTGCGCGCGCCGGGCAAGCCGGATCTGCTGGTGCCGGTGGTGGACGACATCGTCAAGGAGATAGCCCCGGAACAGGGCAGGGTGGTCGTGGACCTCCCGCCCGGTTTGCTGGAGGCCCAGGGCTGGGAGGAGGAGGAGGAATGATATTCGACATCCTCACCCTCCTGCCCGAGGTCTGCACGGCCTACGTCAAGGCCTCCATCCTGGGCCGGGCCCAGAAGGCCGGGCTCATAGAGGTGCGGATGACCAACATCCGCGACTTCGCCTTCGACCGCCACCGCACGGTGGACGACGCCCCCTACGGCGGGGGCAACGGCATGGTCATGAAGGTGGAGCCCCTGGTGGCGGCCCTGGAAAGCCTGCCGGGCAATCCCCGGCCGCGCATCGTGTTGATGGCCCCTCAGGGGCGGCCCTTCAACCAGGAGATGGCCGCCGAGTTGGCCGGGCTGGAGCGCCTGGTCATCATCTGCGGGCGCTACGAGGGCATTGACGAGCGGGTGCGCAAGTTGGCGGTGGACCAGGAGATTTCCCTGGGCGATTTCGTGCTCAGCGGAGGCGAGTTGCCCGCCCTGGCCGTGGTGGACGCGGTGAGCCGGCTCATCCCCGGCGTGTTGGGCGGGGAGTGCTCGGCGGCGGCGGACAGCTTCAGCGACGGCTTGCTGGAGCATCCCCACTACACCAGGCCTCCTGAATTCAGGGGGTTGGGGGTTCCCGAGGTGCTCACCAGCGGCAACCACGGGGCCATCGAGCGCTGGCGGCGCAAGGAGTCGTTGAGGCGTACCTTGATCAAACGCCCCGAGCTTTTGGAAAAGGCTCCCCTGAGCCCCGAGGACCACAAGCTCCTGGCCGAGATACGGGGCGAGACGGATGGGGCCGAACCAGGATAGGGCTGGCAAAGACAGGAATTTAGGGTAAAATACGCACCCGGTCGGATTCTACGGCCGGCGAGGCTTCCCAGGAGGTTTTTACAGATGGATCCCATAGAGCTTATTGCGCGGGAACAGGTCAGGGTCGACATACCCCAGTTCCGCGCCGGTGATACCGTAAAGGTGCATGTGCGCATCAAAGAGGGCGAGAAGGAACGCCTCCAGATGTTCGAGGGCGTGGTGCTTCGCCGCCGCGGCCACGGGCCCGGAGCCACCTTCACCGTGCGCAAAATCTCCTACGGCGTGGGCGTGGAACGTATCTTCCCGCTCAACTCGCCGGTGGTGGACCGGGTCGAAATTGTCACCCGGGGCAAAGTGCGCCAAGGGCGCATCTACTACCTGCGTGGCCTCAGGGGTAAAGCCGCCCGCATCAAGGAGGCCTCCCGGAGGTAGGAATGTCCGCCTCTCCCGCCGGCCCAAGCCGAACCCGGGAGCGCCTGTTGTCGCGCTCCGGGTACCGTCTAGTGGCCGGGGTGGATGAGGTGGGGCGCGGCCCCCTGGCGGGGCCGGTGGTGGCTGCGGCGGTCATTTTGCCGCCGCAGTGGAGTGTCCAGGGTGTGAACGATTCCAAGCGCCTGGACCACCGGCGGCGGCGCACCCTGTCGGTGGCCATCAAGCGTGAGGCCCTGGCTTGGGCGGTGGCCGCCGCCTCGCCCCAGGAGATCGACCGCATCAACATCCACCGGGCCAGCCTTTTGGCCATGCGGCGGGCAGTGAACGCCCTAGCGCCCTCACCGGACTATCTGCTGGTGGATGGGCGCTTTGTTTTGGATATGGACCTGCCCCAAGAAGCGGTGGTTGGCGGCGACGGCTCTTGTACGGCCGTGGCCGCGGCTTCCATATTGGCCAAGGTGGAGCGCGACGCGGTGATGCAGGCCATGCACTGGATTTGGCCGCAGTACAATTTCGCCTCCAACAAGGGCTACGGCACCGAAGAGCACCGCCGGGCCCTGGTGGAGTGCGGCCCCTGCCCCCTGCACCGGCGCTCCTACGCCCCGGTGGCCCAGCGCCAATTGGGTCTGGGCTTTGGCTAGGCTGGGCGAGGCCAGGGGGCGCGAGGCCGAGGCCTTGGCCAAGGCGCATCTGGAGCGGGGCGGCTACCAGGTGGTGGCCACGCGCAAGCGCACCCCAGGGGGCGAGTTGGATTTGGTGGCCTGGGACGGGCCCACCCTGGTTTTCGTGGAGGTCAAGGCCCGTAGCGATGCGGGCTTCGGCCGGGCCGAGGAAATGGTGGACCGGCGCAAACGAGAGCGCCTGGGCCAGGCGGCGGCGGCCTATCTGGCCGAACTGGGCCCGCCGCCCCCGCCTTGCCGCTTCGACGTGGTGGCGGTGGACATGGGCGCCGGGACGCCCAAGCTGCGTCACCTGCCCGACGCTTTTCGGCTGGGGGACTGATTATGGCCACGCTGTTCGTGGTGGCTACGCCCATCGGCAACCTGGAGGACCTGAGCCCTCGAGCGGCGCGGGTGTTGAAGGAGTCGCCGGTGGTGGCCGCCGAGAGCGTGGGGCGGGCCAAGAAGCTGTTGGCGCATCTGGGCCTCAGCGGCAAGTGGCTCATCTCCTGCAGGGAGGCCAACCGCCGCCAGGCGGCGGCCAAGGTCCTGGAGGCCCTGGGCGAGGGCAAGGACGTGGCCCTGATTTCCGACGCCGGCACGCCGGGCCTCAGCGACCCGGGCCAGGCCGTGGTGGAAGAGGTGGCCAAGCTGGGCCACCGCATAAGCCCGGTGGCCGGGCCCAGCGCCCTGGCCGCGGCCTTGTCCGTGGCCGGGATAAAGCAGGCGCCCTTTGTGTTCCTGGGCTTTTTGCCCGCCAAGCCCGGCGCGCGCAAGCGGCTGCTGGAGCAAGCAGGGGCCGGCGGCTGGAGCTTGGTGGCCTACGAGGCCCCCCACCGCATGGCCGATACGGCCAAGGATTTGGGCGAGGTCTTGGGCGGACGGCAGGTGGTGCTCTGCCGGGAGCTGACCAAGCTGCACGAGGAGATTTTGCGCACCACCTGCGCCGAGTTGGCGGGGCGTCTGGACCCGGACAAGCTCCGGGGCGAGATAACCCTGGTCATCGGGCCGGGGGACGCCCAGGAGGCCGACCCGGATGAGGTGCACCGCCTGGTGCAAGAGGGCCTGGCCGCCGGGGAGCTGAAACCCAGCGCCCTGGCCAAGCAAGTGGCCGGGGCCACGGGACTGGGCCGCGAAGAGGTTTATCAGATCATCCTGGCCAGCCGGGACGAAGCGCAGCAAGACGGGGACGAGGCAGTGATCCACGGAGATACCAGCGAGGAAGAACCACAGGAACGCCAGCTCCTGGTGGCCAACAGTTTGGGCCTGCACGCCAGGGCGGCGGCCAAGATCACCGAGGCGGTGGGCAGGTTCGACTGCGAGGTGACCTTGAGCAAGGGCGGCGAGGAGGCCGACGCCTCCAGCGTGCTCTCCATCCTGGCCCTGGACGCGCCCAAGGGCAGCCTGGTCACGGCGCGTGCCGAGGGGCCCCAGGCCGTGGACGCCTTGAACGCCCTGGATAAGCTATTCGCCGGATTGTTTGGAGAGGGCCGTTGAGTTCCAGCGCCGAAAAAATAATGCGCGGGGTGGGCGCCAGCCCGGGCATCGCCATCGGGCGGGCCCTGGTGGTCAGCCGCAGCCCGGTGCAGGTCCCCTACCGCCCCCTGGCCGAGGATCAGGTGGAGCGGGAGGTGGAGCGCTTCCGGGAGGCGGTGGGCGCGGCCCAAAATGAGCTCAACGCGGCCAAGGCCGAGCTGGGGCCGGAGCTGGCCGACTACGCCTATATCATCGAGGCCCACCTGGGCATCCTGGGCGACAAGATGATCTCCCAGCGCTCGGAGGAGCTGATCCGCTCCCAGCGCATCAACGCCGAGTGGGCCCTGGGCCTGGCCGAGGCCGAGGCCAAGGGCATCTTCGAGAAGGTCAAGGACAACTACATCCGCTCCCGCTCTTCGGACGTGGAATACGTGGCCGGGCAGGTGCTCAGGCACCTTTCGGGCAACAACGGCATCGAACTGTCCACCATCCGCGAGAAGGTGGTGGTGGTGGCCCACGATCTGAGCCCGGCCGAGACCACCCAGATGGACCTGGGCTGGATCATGGGTTTCGTCACCGACATGGGCGGCCCCACCAGCCACACGGCCATCATGGCCCAGGCCAAGGCCATACCCGCGGTGGTGGGCCTGGAGCGGGTGAGCGCCGAGGTGACCAGCGGCGATTTCGTCATCGTGGACGGCTCCAACGGCACCATAATCGTGCACCCCGAAGAGGAGACCCTGCACGATTACCGGGACAAGCAGGAAGCCTACGAGATCTATGCCCAGGAGATCCTGGCCCAGGCTCACCTGCCCGCGGCCACGCTGGACGGCCGCCGCCTGGAGGTGGGGGCCAACATCGAGCTGGCCGAGGAGGTGGGCACCGCGCTCAACTACGGGGCCGAGGCGGTGGGCCTGTTCCGCACTGAGTTCCTCTACGTGAGCCAGAAGACCCTGCCCACCGAGGATGAGCTGTTCGCCAACTTCGCCGCCGTGGCCCAGCGCCTGGACGGGCGGCCGGTGAATATCCGCACCCTGGACATCGGCGGGGACAAGTTCGCCAGCTCCCTGGAACTGGCCCCGGAGATCAACCCGGCCCTGGGGCTCAGGGCCATCCGCTACTGCCTCAAGGAGCCCACCCTGTTCCGCACCCAGCTCAGGGCCATCCTGCGCGCTTCGGTGCACGGCGAGGTGCGGGTGATGTTCCCGCTCATCTCCGGCGTGGGCGAGCTTTTGCAGGCCCGCCAAATGCTCGAAGACGTCAAGCGGGAGCTGGCCGGCGAAGGCATACCGTTCGACCCGGATCTCAAGGTGGGCATCATGATCGAGGTGCCCTCGGCGGTGGCCGTGGCCGACCTTTTGGCTCAACACGCCGATTTCTTCTCCATCGGCACCAATGACCTGATCCAGTACACCCTGGCCATCGACCGGGTTAACGAGTTCGTGGCCCATCTGTACCAGCCCCTGCACCCGGCGGTGCTCAGGATGGTGCGTCAAGTGGTCACCGCCGCCCACGGCGCGGGCATCCCCGTGGGCATGTGCGGCGAGATGGCCGGTGACGCCCGCGACGTGCCCCTCTTGTTGGGCCTGGGCCTGGATTCGCTGTCCATGAACCCCCTGGCCATCCCCCGGGTGAAGCAGGTCCTGCGCCTGGCCTCGGCCGGGGAGTGGGCGGGCCTGGCCGATCAGGCCCTGGGCTACGCCACCGCCGCCGAGGTGGGCCGCTTCATGGATGACGAGTTGGGGCGGCACTTCCCTCTGGTGCTGGCTCCCCGCAACCCTCTGCCCAAAGACTTGGGTTAGGGGAGCGCCATGGAGGGCGGCAACATCAAAATAGTGGCCCGCAACAAGAAGGCCCGCTTCGACTACGAGTTGAGCGACCGCTTCGAGGCGGGCATGGTGCTCACCGGCACCGAGGTCAAGTCGTTGCGCCTGGGCAAGGCCAGCCTGAGCGAGGCCTACGCCAAGATCACCGACGGCGAGGCCTGGCTGGTGGGCTGCCAAATCCAGCCCTATCCCTTTGCCTATTACGACAATCACGAGCCCACCCGCCAGCGCAAGCTCCTGCTGCACAAGCGCGAGCTGAAGCGTTTGGCCGTGAAACTGGCCGAGCAGGGCTACAGCCTCATCCCCACGGCGGTGTATTTCAAGCGTGGCTTGGCCAAGGTCGAGCTGGCTTTGGCCAGGGGCAAGAAAAAACACGACAAGCGGGCCTCCATTAAAAAGCGCGAACAAGAGAGGGAGATGGCTCGAGCCCTTAAGCACTGAATCCTGCCATTCGTCTGCTGGGCAACTAATTCCTGTTAAATAATAAATACGTGGTGTTACACAATAAATTCACCTTGGGAAATGCTAATGGTAGCATTTCATAGGTTTTATCAAGGAATTCTCGTTGACAGTCTTATTACCCACCGATATATTCTTAATCCTCCCTAAAGACCATGCGCTCTATATGAATTTATCAGCAGGGGGGAGGAAAATTGGCGAAGTTAGCAGTGGCCATGAGCGGGGGCGTGGACTCCTCCTTGGCCGCGCTTTTTTTGAAGCAGGCGGGTCACCATATAGTGGGGCTCAGCTTGCGTCTGGGCGCGGGGCCGGACTCGGCCTGGCGCGCCGGGTCCGCGGCGGCGGCCCAATTGGGTCTGGAACATCGGGTAGTTGAGGCTGCCGGGCCCTTTGAAGAGCGGGTCCTGGGACCGGTGGCGGAGGCATACGCCGCAGGGTTGACCCCCAACCCCTGCGCCCTGTGCAACGCCAAGGTCAAGCTGCCCCTGCTTTGGGAAGCGGCCCGGGAGATGGGCTGCGAGGCCCTGGCCACCGGTCACTACGCCCGCCTGGAGCGGGGCGAAGATGGGCCGCGCCTGGCCGAGGCCGAGGACCGGACCAAGAGCCAGGCCTATTTCCTGGCCCAGGTGGCGCCCGAGTTGCTCGAGCGGCTCAGCTTCCCCCTGGGGGAGATGGAAAAGGGCCGGGTGCGCGAGTTGGCGGCCCAAGAGGGCCTGGTGGCGGCCGAGCGGCCCGAGAGTCAGGATTGCTGTTTTTTGCCCCCCGGCGGCTGGGACGAGTTCATGGCCCAGCGGGGGGCGATCAGGCCCGGGGTGTTGGAAGACGCCAAAGGCCGGGAGTTGGGGCGGCACCAGGGGCTGCACCGCTTCACCGTAGGGCAACGGCGCGGGCTGGGTTTGGCCATGGGCCAACCGGTCTACGTGACCGGCCTGGACGCTGGCCGGGCCGCGGTGCGGGTAGGCGCCAGGCCCGAGTTGGCCACCCTGGGCCTGGAGGCCGTGCGGCCCTTGTGGTACCGGCCCCCCCGCGACGACGAAGAACTTACGGTGCGTTTTCGTTATTCCCACCCAGGCGTCAAGTGCCGGGTGGAGCCAAGTGGCCGAGGTTTGCGGGCGCTGTTCGCCCAAGAGCAGGGAGCGGTTGCCCCTGGCCAGTTGGCGGTTTTTTACCGGGCCCGCACTATCGTTGGCTCGGCTTGGATTGACAAGGCAATACAACCATTAAGGATAGGGACATCATGAAACTTTCCACAAGAGGACGCTACGGGGTGAGGGCCATGTTGGAATTGGCCATCAACGCCGGCAAAGGGCCGGTGCCCCTCAGGGATCTGGCCTCGCGCCAGGAAATTTCAGCCAAGTACCTGGAGCAGCTGCTCATCCCCCTCAAGGGAGCGGGTCTGGTAAAGAGCGTGCGCGGCGCGCGCGGCGGCTACCTACTTTCCAGCGACCCGGACAGCATCTCCCTGTATGATATCGTGCGTAGCCTGGAAGGGCCCTTGGCCCCGGTGGAGTGCGTGCAAGACGCCAACTACTGCGACCGCGTGGGCGGCTGCACCGTGCATATGGTGTGGGGCGACATGGGCCAGTTGTTGGTGGACTTTCTCTCCAACATCTCCTTGGCCGAAATGGTTCGGCGTCAAAAGGAGAGGGATCGGAACTGCCAGGCGGCAGAGGCGGCAGCAGTAGGATAAACAAAGGAGACAGCCATGAGGAGCCTCGAGGAGATCAACGACAAAATTAAGTCGGGCAAGGTGGTGGTGGTCACGGCCGAAGAGGTCGTGGACATGGTGAAGGAACAGGGCGTCAAGAAGACCGCCCGAATGGTTGACGTGGTAACCACCGGCACCTTTGGGCCCATGTGCTCCTCGGGGATCTACTTCAACATCAAGCAGTCCACCCCCAAGATAAAGTGCGGGGGCGGGCGCGTTACCGTGGATGGAGTGGCCGCCTACGCCGGCTGGGCCGCGGCCGACATCATGGTCGGCTGCTCGGCCATGACCGATGAGGACCCGCGCAACGCGGTCTATCCCGGCCTGTTCAAGTTCGGCGGCGCCCACGTCATCCAAAAGCTGGCCGCCGGGGAGAAGGTGCGCATCCAGGTTCGCACCTACGGCACCGACTGCTATCCCCGGAAGGAGTACGACGCCGAGCTGGGGCTCAGCGACATGAACAACGCGGTGCTGTTCAACCCCCGCAACGCCTATCAGCTGTACAACGTGGCGGTGAACCTGGGCGAGCGCACTATCTACACCTACATGGGTGTGCTCAAACCGCGCCTGGGCAACGCCAACTTCGCCACCTGCGGTTCCTTGAGCCCCTTGCTCAACGACCCCAGGCTGCGCACCCTGGGAATCGGCACCCGCATCTTCCTGGGCGGCGGCGAAGGTTACGTCGTCTGGCCGGGAACCCAGCACGTGCCCGACCCCGAGCGCGACGAAAAGGGCCTGCCCCTGACCCCCTCGGCCACCCTGGCGGTTATCGGCGACTTGAAAGGCATGAACGACCGTTACCTCAGGGCGGCATCCATCGCCGGTTACGGGACTTCCCTGGCCGTGGGCCTGGGCATCCCCCTGCCGGTGGTGGACGAAGAGGTGATCGCCTACGCGGCGGTGACCGACGGAGACATCACCTTCCCCGTGGTGGATTATTCCGAGGCCTACCCCCTGGGGCGCCCCGGCGCCCTGGGGCGGGTCTCCATGGCCCAGCTCATGAGCGGGTCTATCGAGGTGGACGGCAAGAAGGTGCCCACCGGCGGCATGGCCAGCCGGGCCCGGGGCCGGGAAGTGGCCTTGGAGCTCAAACAGCGCATCGCCCAGGGCAGCTTCCTGCTGACCCGTCCGTCCGCCGCCCTTCCCGGGGCCGAGCTGGCCCAGGGCCTGTAGAGACACACCGCGAGAAAGGAGCAGGGCCATGGTCAAAAAGAAGCTCGTACTCAGTTTTCCCCCCCGGCTCATCCAGCAGCCGGTCACCAACGATCTGATCCGCAAGTTCGACCTGGAGGTCAACATCCTCAGAGCCAGAGTGGTGCCTCGGGAAAGCGGACGCATCGTCATGGAGCTCAAGGGCTCCTCCAAGAACCTCAAGGCCGGCCTGGAATACCTGGACGAGCAGGGCGTGCAGGTGGACCCCATGGTCCAGGAGATGCGCCACTACGGCGAGAAGTGCGTACAGTGCACCGCCTGCACCGCGGTGTGCCCCACCGACGCCCTGACCGTGGAGCCGGCGACCCGGGAGATCGTCTTCGAGCCCTCCCACTGCATAATGTGCGAGTCGTGCATCGCCGCCTGTTCCTACGGGGCCATGGAAAGCCAGTTTTAGCAACTGGTGTTGCTTGACCCAGGCGCCGCGCGCGCCGCACAATGCCCCATGACCTTGGGACGCCACATACCTCCCCGCCGCATGGTTCTGGCCGCGCTTTTGCTGCTGGGCCTGGGCCTGCGCCTGTGGGGCCTGGACTGGGAAGCTCCCGCCACCGGAGAGGGCGGCCCGGAGCAATGGGGCTGGCGGGTAATCGCCGCCCTTGGCTGGTCCTCGCCGGTCTACCCCGGCCTGATCACCCAGGCCTTTTTCTCCCTGGCCGCCCTGCTGCAAGGGGCGGTAACCCTGATCACCGGCGGCCTGGCCCTGTTGATGGGCCAGGCCCGCTTCGTGGGCGAATGGGCCATGGACCCCCGCATGGCCGGGCGTCTGTGCGCCGCTCTGCTGGGGGCGGGGCAAATCCCCCTGGCCTATCTATTGGGACGCCGCTGCTTCGACAGCGTGGCCACCGGCCTGCTGGCCGCCGCCGTGGTGGCGGTCAGCCCCCTGCTGGTGGTGCAGAGCCACTATCTCTCCCTGGAAACCCCCCTGGGCTTTTTGGCCCTTCTCACCGCCCTGTTGGCCTGGCAGACCTTGGAGGAGCCCCGCAAGGGCGGCCTGGCCGGTCTGGGCCTGGTGTTGGGCCTGGCCGCGGCCACCTCGGCGCTGGGCCTGCTCCTGTGGCCGGTGGGCCTGGCCGCCTGGCTGGCCGCCGGGCGAGACGCCAAGGTGACGGCCTCGCGGCGCTGGCTGCTCTGGCCCCTGTGCCTGGCCGGTGGTTTGGTCCTGGGCCTGGGGCTGGGCGCGCCGGGCCTTTGGTGGCCTCATGAAACCAACAACTTCTGGGACATTTCCAGCCTGGGCGTGCTGTGGCCCGCCGGGGCGGACTGGCAAACCCTGATCCGGGAGCGCCTTCTCCGGGAAAGCCGCGCCCTGCTGGGTGGGGAGGGTTTGGAGATAGCCGCCCTGTGGCTGCTGGGTCTGGCCATCCTGCTCGGTAAAAAGCAATGGCGCCGCCTGGTGGTGGCCCTTGCCCCGGCCCTGTTGGCCCTGCTGGGCCTGTCCTGGCCCGGCACCAGCGGCCAGGGCTGGATGGCCCTGTGGCTGCCTTTGGCGCTGGTAACCGCGGTGTGGCCCCTGGTCCTGCTCTGCCGCCGCCTGCCTTCCTTCGCCTGGCAGGTGGCTGCGGTTGCGGTGCTGCTCTTCGCCATCGCCCTGGGCGGAGCCTGGCGCTCCTCCGGGGTGGGCTATCTGTTCTGGCAGGAAGGCACCGTGGCCTCGACCCGGTTTTGGCTGGAGGCCAACCTGCCCTCCGGCGCGCCGCTACTCAGCGGCCCCGGAGCGCCCCTGGACATCTTCCCCGGCGCGCGCCTCTGGCAGCCGGACCAGGACGCGGCAGGGGCCTACCTGGTGCTGGACCCCCAAGAGGCCCGCGCGGCCAAGGGCGACGACCGCTTGGCCGAAAAGCTGGCCGCCCGACAGCCCCTGCAACGCTTTGACCTTAAAAGCGCCTGGAGCCGGGGCCCCTGGGGCCTGGGAGGGTCGCCCCTGGCCCTGCTCAACCCCAGCCTCACGGTTTACGCCCCCAGGCCCCGGGGCAGCATCAAGGAGCCCCTGGCCCTGGACCGCCCCCCGGTGGGGGCCCCGCGCCCTTATGGCCTGGTCTATCAGACCGGCACGGCCTACAGCCGCGACGACGCGGTGATGCTGGTGCCTCCCGGCGGCCGGGCGGTGCGGGTGCTGCGCCGCACGGGCGGAGCACCGCCGGTGGGCCTGCGATTGCGCAACCTGGGGGCCGGGCTGCTCAAGGCCAAGCTGACCCAGGGGCCCTGGCGCCGGCAAAACCTGACCCTGTACCCCGGCCAGCAGATGGACCTGGCCCTGGCGGTGCGGGGCTGGCCTCCGGTGGTGGACGGCCTGTACCCGGTGAAGCTGAGTCTGGGGGACAAGGGCATCATGTGGGCCCGCCTGTTGTCCGACCCCTTGCTCCTGGGCAAGCTGGACATGGAGGCCGGCCGCTGGGGCCGGGCCCAGGAGTGGCTAGAGCTGGCGGCCAAAAAGCACGAGGGCTTCGAGGCCATGAGCATGCTGGCCGGAGCCCTGGCCCGCCAGAACAAGCTCAAGGAGGCCTCCCTGGCCTTGTTCCACCTGGACTTCATGTCTCCTGACCGCTACATCTCCCTGGCCCAGGGAGAGCAGGACCAGGCCTGGCGCAAAAGCCTGGCCGAACTCACCGGCTATGACCTGGAGCTTCTGGAGCGGGCCACCTCCCTGGACTACGAGATATTGGGGGCGCTGTATTTGGGCGACGACCGGCCGGTGAGCCTGCAAGGCAAAGGCTTCACCGGCAGCCTGCGCCGCTCGCCCAAGGGCGACGGCCTGGTGCTCAACCTGTGGCTCAAGACTCCCTGGCCCCAGGGGCAGTGGAAAGCGGTGGTCAAGATGCGCGGCCAAGGCCAGGGCGCGTCGGGGCATATCCTGGGTCAGGCCGAACTGAGGGCCTTGGGCCCCCAGGGCAGCAGCCTGGTGGCCCATGAGGTCATAACCAGGGAGAGCCTGGCGGGCGGCGGCCTGGAGATGCCCTTCCGCCTGGCCGAGGACGGCAACCGTCTGGAACTGCGCCTCAGCCTGGCCCAGGACGCCGGGCTCAGCCTGGAAGGCCTCAAGGTGGGCGCGGACATACAGGCCCACATGCGCCGCATACTGCGGTGGTACTACGACGCTCGGGGCCTGGTGGCCCTGGGGGCGGGGCAGCACCAGCAGGCGGTGGATGCCTTCCAGGCGCTTCTGGATCTGTCTCCCGGCTACCGCGCCGCCTATCTGCCCCTGGCCCGTTCCCTTTTGGAGGTCGGCAAGCTGGAACAGGCCACCCAGGTGACCAACCTGGCCGAGGAGGCCTACCATTCCTTCCCCGACCGCCTGGCCCAGGTGGGCGCCCTGTACAAGGACCTGCGCCACAAGGAGGCCCTGGCCAGGGTGGAAAAGCGTTTGGGGCATCTGCGGCCCTCGCTCAAGCGGGTCAGCCGCTTTGACGACGGAATGAGCCTGTTGGGCTACGACCTGCCCAAGAACAAGGTGAAGCCAGGCGGCAAGCTGGAGGTGAACCTGTACTGGCGGGCCTGGCAGGCGGTGCCGGTGGACTACACCATCTTCGTGCACCTGGTGGGGCCGGGCGGGGTGCTCAACTACGACCACCGCCTGGACCGGGGCAGCCGCTCCATGACCACCTTGCGCGCCGGTCAGGTGGTGCGCGAGGACCTGAGCCTGAGCATACCTCCCGGCACCCAGCCGGGGGCCTACACCCTCACCGTGGGCCTGTGGGACCCGGCGGTGGCCAGCGAGGCCCTGCCGGTTATCGAGGGGGAGGACGCGGGCCGCCGTCACCTGGAGGTGAGCAAGATCGAGGTGTCCGCGCCGGAGGCTACTCCGAAGAAGTGACCGAGGCCCCGGCCACCCGCACCTCGCCGCCCTGGGCGTAGCGCACCCTGAGGCCCAGCTCGCAGCGCCGCTTCAACTCAAAGGTAAGCTCGATGTCCCGGTAGCCGCCTCCCAGGTCGCGGCCGCGCACCTGGGCCGTGGCCAGGGGCAGGCGTCCCAGGTCGGTGGCCACCGCCACCTGGGCCAGCAGGGCCTCGGGCGGCGTGCCCGCGGGGGCGGCCAGACGGAAGCGGGCCACGTAGCGCCCCGGCGGGTAGGTCTGCTGGGGGCCGTGCATCAGGTACAGGGGCGGGGTCCAGCCCGGCCGCGCCCGCACCGCCAGGCCGGTGGGGGCCTGGGGGTCGGCCACCAGTTCGCCGGTTTGCCGCCACAAGCGGCTGGCCGGATAATAGGCCTGAGGCCGCTCCATGCCCGCGAAATTGATCAGGGCCACGTCCAGGGCCAGGTCGGCCTGCCCGCTGAACCACACCCGAAGTTCCAAGGGAAGCAGACCCTCCAACGTAAAGGGCAGGGCCACGTCGTGCCAGGCCTGGTCATCGGGCAACAAGGCGGGGCCCAGCTCCAACGAGGCCAGTGCCTTGCCGCTGCGCTTGTCCACCGCCTCCACCCGGCCGGGCATGCCGCCGGGTCCGCGGCGCAGGCGCAAACGGGCCACGTAGCTCCCCGGCGGCAGGGGCCTTCCGGGGCCTCTGGCCAGCCAGCCGGGGGCGTCGCTGCCCGCCTTGGCCGAGGCCACATTGCCCGCCGGGCGTTTGAGGCGCGGACCCAGGGGGCCGCCCCAGGTTGCGGCCTCCTCGAACAGCAGCCCCCAGCCCGAGGCGTTCTTGTCCTCCACCAGCCGCCCGGTGTTGCCGGGCAGCCAGGAGGCGTCCCACCAACTGGTCACCGGCGAGACCTGGGCCAGGGCCTGGGCGGAGTCCGGCGTGGCGTCGCGCGGCCGCAGCAGCCACACGTTGCCCGCCTGCAACTCGGCCTGGAAGCGGCCCCCGGCCACCAGCCGCCTGCGGGCCAGTTCGGGCGGGAAGGGGCACACCTTGCGGGTGTAGACCTCCTCGTCCTCGTAAAAGGCCACCAGGCCCACCTTGAGGCGGGTGAGGGTTTCCCAGGCCTGAGGCGTGACCAGGCCGAAGTCCAGGGAGTACAGGGGCCAGAACACCTGGTCCACGTAGGCCTGGGGCGCCTGGGGCGAGTAGCCGTTGACCATGACCGCCCTGGTCTGGGAGATCAAAAGCTCGTACACCGAGGACTGGTGGGAGTCCCCCGGCCAGATGGGCAGGCCCAGCAGGCGCTGCTTGGCCTGGGGGCCGGTGGGCAGCTTGGCCTTGACCGCCGCGGCCAGGGGGCCGGGCGGGGGCATGAGACACAGGCCGGGGTCGCGGGCGGGCCAGAAGTCCCAGGCCACGCCCAGAGTCACCGCCAGGGCCAGAGCCAGGGCCGCCATGCGGCCGCCGCCCCAGGCTTTGGCCAGCTCCTTGAGGGTCCAGCCGCCCAGCAGCCCCAGGAACAGCACCGCGAAGATCACCAGGCGGCCCGGCACCCGGGGGTAGTTGAAAAAGGGCATGTACTGGTAGAGCCAGTTGTACAGCGGCACCTGGGGCAGGTTGGGCCCCAGGCACAGCAGGGCGGCCAGCAGACCCAGCACCGCCCACAGCGCCGCCGGGGCGCGCAGGCCCCCGTCCCTGCGGCCCAGGGCCAAAAGGAGCAGGCCCGCTCCGGCCAGCACCAGGGTGACCAGGCCCAGATACACCACCTGCTCCGAGTGGGCCGGGCTGAGGCGGAAGAGATCGGCCAGATTCGGGGCGAACAGCTTCACCTCGCCCAGGCTGCGTCCCTGGCTGGCGATGCTGGCGTCCAGCACCCTGGCCTTTTGCACCATCATGGCCGCCGCGCCCAGGCCCCAGCCTATGCCCAGGGCGATAAGCGGCGGCCAGGTGCCCCTGGGGAAGCCGGGCCAGCGCCGGGCCCGCCACAGGGCAGGCAGGGCGCGCCAGGCCCCCCACAGCAGCAGGGCGGCGATTAGCGCCTTGCCCAGGTGGGGCACATCCAGCCAGTACTGCACCGCGTACAAGGGGCTGAGCAGCAGGGGAGCCAAACCACGGGCCAGGTAATCACGCGCACCCGCGAGGCCCAGGGAGGTGAGCCGGGCGGCCAGCTCGGCCAGCGCCAGCCACAGGCAGGTCATGAGCACCAGGCCCAGGCCCAGGCTGACCGCCAGGGCCATGCTCCCGCCCGGGGCGGCCTCGCCCCGCCCGGCGGCCAGGTGCAGGCTCAGCCCCAGGGCCAGCCCCGCCCCGGCCACCCACCAGGCCGAGGCCGCGCCGCCCGCTCGGGGCGCGCCGCTGGGCTCCGCCGGGGCGGTGAGGGTGAGCAGGCGCAGGGGCACATACAGGCCCATGAGCAGGGTGGTGTAAAAGAGCAGATGCCCTTCCATGAGCCCCACGGCCATGAGCAGCAGCCCGCCCAGGGCCCCCCACCAGGCCGAGCCTTTGGCCCAGCCCTTTTCCAGGCACCACAGAGTGGCCGGCAGCATGAAGGCGATGAAGCCGTAGAGGTGGCCGGACAGGGCCTGGGAGGCGCGGAAGGGCAGCAGGGCGTAGATCAGGGCCACGGGCAGGGCGGCCAGGGATGAGCCCAGCATGCGCCGGGCCAGGGCGAAGGCGGCCAGCCCGGCCAGGAGGTAGGTGATGAGCACCACCGCGTTGTAGGCCGACAGCGCGCCCAGCGGTTTCAGCGCCAGGTAGAACAGGCTGAAGGGGAAGTTGGCGTACAGGGCGATGCCCTTGGGGTGCAGGAAGGTGTTGAACTCGTAGGGGTTGCTGGGAAAGCTGCTGGGGCCGGTCAAGTTGTCGGTGAACAGCCAGGACCAGTAGTAGAACTGCAAGTGGTCGCCGGGCATCTGGGGCACCAGCTCCCAGCCCGGCGAGGGGTGGTACACGTAGGGGATGGACTGGTTCCAGTGGGCGGCCAGGGGCCAGGTGTGGGCCAAGGTCAACAGGGCCAGCAGCGCCAGCACGGCCAGCCCGGCGGGCCAGGCGCGGCGCGCCGCCTGCTCTCTGGGCTCGCCGCTCATGGCTCCAGCCGGGTGATGTTCATGGCCCGCACCCTGAGCGGGGCCAGTCCGGTGGAGCCCACCCGGAACTCCAGGTTGGTGGCCCAGCGCTTAAGCTCGAACTCCAGGCCCACCGGCCGGGCGAGCTGCTCACCGGTCAGCTTGCGGCTCATGAGGGTGCTCTGGCCCTTGTTTTCGCTCAGGTCCAGCCAGCCCACCTGCTCCGGCCCGGCGTAGGGGCTGCTCAAAACGGCGGCGGCCCGGTAGCGCCCCGGCGGCAGAGACAGGTATTGGCCCCACACGAACAAGCCGGGCTTGCCCCCGGCGGGGATGTCCAAGGCCTGGGGATCGTCCGGGGCGGTCTTGGCCGCGCCGTGCTGATAGCGGGCCGGGGGCAGGGGCAGCTCCATGAGGGCCTTGGGCTCCACGCCGTCGGTGCCCACGCGCCACACCGCCCCGCCCCTGGGCAGGTCGGAGAGCCGGTTCCACAGCACCACCCGCTGGGCCGGGTTGCTGTAGTTGAGCACCCCCGCCCCGACGCGGTCGGCGGCCACCCCGGCCCCGGCCAACAGGAGCATGGCCAGCAGCATTCCCGCCAGGGAGCGGCTGGGGCCGTAGCGCTGGTTGCCCAGGTTCATGGCCACCAGGGCCACCAAGGCCAAAAACATCCAGATGCGCGCCAGGTCGGCGTTCACCTCCGGCACTTTGTAGTTGAAGATGAAGGCGGGCAACAGGTTGTCGATAAGCGGGAACTGCAAGCCGCTGCCCAGCACCACCTTGTGGCCATACACCGCCGAGGGGTAGTGCATCACCCAGGCCGAGGCGGCCAGGCTCAGCGCGCCCAGCACCACCACGAAAAGCATATAGCGCGGCGGCCCCCAGTGGGCCCCGGCGGCCAGGCCCACCGCCAGGAAGGGCACCGCGGCCACCAGATAGCGCGAGGGCGGGTTGATGCCCCCGAACCAATCGGCGAACAGACCGGCCACCACGTACACCGCCCCGGCCATGGCCAGGCACCAGAAGCCGTCGCCCAAGCGCCGCCGCACCAGCCAGAAAAGCCCGGCCAGGGCGGCCAGCCAGATGGCCCCGTAGGTGAGCATGCCTTCCCCGGCGTCCACCCAAATGCCGCTGAGCCCCTCCCAGAAGCCGCGAGGGTTCATGTAGGATCCCTGGGCGTGGATCTCCTGGCCCGGGAATGGCTTGCCGTAGAGCCACATGAAATAGGCGACCAGCAGCCCGGCGGAGACCAGGCAGGGCAGGAGGAAGGCTAGAAATCCCTTGAAGAAGCGCCAGTGCATGCGGGCCAGGAAGTAGGCCCCCAGCACCAGGCACAGCACCGCGAAGCGCTCGTGGAACCAGGGCAGATAGGCGGTGAGTAGGCCCGCCAAGAACAGCAGGCCCCACTGCCCCCGCTCGGCCGAGCGCATCAGCCGGAAGGCGCTCACCGCGAAGGCGGCGGCGGCGATCTCGGGGAAGGCCAGGTTGGAGTAGATGAGGCCGGGCAGGGCCAGGGCCGCTCCCGCCGCGCCCAGCAGGGCCGGGCCCTCGCGCCTGGTGAACAGCCGCCCCAGCCAGAACACCTCGGTGACCATCCAGGCGGCCAACAGCCACAGGCACACCGTGGCGGTCTTGCGCGGCCCCTGCCCCAGGTATAGCCCCCAGGCGTAGAAGGGGGCCATCAGGGCGGGCAGGCCGGGCCGGTGCTTGCTTATCCAGCGGCCGTCCTTGGTCCAGCCGCCGTGGCCGCCGATGACCTTGGCCGGGTCCAGGTAGTAGGAGTTTTCCCGGAGGAATATCTCCTCGGCCAGGTCCAGGTCGTGGTCCACGGCTAGGCTGTGGGCGTTGAAAAGATACTGGGGCTCGTCGCCGCCCATGAACTTGCCCACTTGGTTGCTCACCTGGGTGAGCCGCGCCCCCACCCCGGCGAACAGGGCCAGGGCCAGGATGAACACCACCGGGGCCAGCCAGCGGCGTTGCTGTTCCTCGCGTTTTCTTATCAGCTCCGGCGCGGCCAGACGGGTCTGTATGAATACTGCTCCGGCCACGGCCAGGGCGGCAAAGGGCCAGGCCTCCCTGGCCAGGGCCAACGGGGCCAGGCTGCCTCCGTAAAAAGGCGGCAGAAATTCGGCCAGGGGCACCAGGAACAGGGCCAGGGAGGGCAGCCAGGCCAGGCCGGCCAGGCGGCGGGTGCGCGGCCCCTCCAGTCCCTGGCGGGCCAGCCAGTGGTGCTGCCAATAGGCGGCCAGTATCTGCGCCAGCCACACCGCCAGGCCCACGGACACCGGGAGCCACCAGGGGGGCCAGTGCCAGATCACGGCGCTTCGGCTTCCCTCCTGGGCGGCCATGACCACCGCCCAGCGGGTGGCGGCCAACAGGCCCCAGGCCAGCCCCGCCACCCAGACCACCGGATGGCTCAGGCCGCCTGATTTGGACGCCGCGGCGCTCATCGCGGGGGCAACCCGTAGCGCTCCCGCCAGGGGTCCCAGAGGCGGGTGCGGGTCATGTCTTTGTAAAGGCGGGGGTTGTCGGCCTGGGCCCGTTGCAGGGCCTCGCGGGCCCGCTGCTCGTCCCCGGCCCGGGCCTCCAGCCAGGCCAGCTCCAGCCAGAAGAACACCGGGTAGGAGCCCCGGTAGGCCTCCAGCTCGGCCCACAGGCCGTCGCGTTCCTGGCGGGAAAGCCGGCCGCCCTGGTCCACGCTCTTTTGGTGGGCCAGGCCCAGGCGCGGCAACAGGCGGTAATCTGGCCGCCAGTTCGCCTCCACGCGGTGCTGGGCGGCCAGGCGGCGCAGCTCGCGCCCCTGCAAGGTGGGCCACAGCAGGATGACCGCCGCCACCACCACCACCACCGCGATCAGCCAGGGAGGGAGACCTTGGCGATGGGGCGTGGGCTGCAGGGAGGACAAACTCAAGCTACTTGGGCTCCCCTAACACCACCCCGAGGACCACGGGCTACGGGATGGTTGTGTGCGGGTTGAAGGGGCGGGCCCGGTCGGCCCGGATCGGGTTGCCGTCTATAAGGCCCCGTTAATTGCTGTCTTTTCCTGTAGCACGATTACCCGGTGCTACTCAAGGAGATATTACGGGGGCCCTCTTCGGGGGCGCTACTGGAACATCTCCATCAGGTTCACCTTACGGTAGCCCTGGGGCGCGGCGAACAGGGAAGCGGGCAGGTCCTTTTTTTGGGCCTGGACCACTTCACGCACCATGGTTTCGCCATCCAGGTGGCTGACCACCTTGACCGGGTAGCCCTTGCTCCACAGGGCCTGCACCGCCGGGTCGGTCTCGTAGGAGTTTTCGCCGCCCGCCTGGGCGAACACGGCCATCATCTCCTTCATTTTTTTGGTGTCCAGCTCCTTGGAGGTGGCGATGGCCGGGGCTATCCACTGTTCCTCCCGGAGCTTTCCATCGGCCCAAATCTCGTATTTGACGGTCTTGAAACCGGCGATGACCGCGCCCTGGCCGGTCTTTTTAACTTCCACCTTGGGCCGGGGAGCGTCCTTCTTGCCCATGGCCTCCTGCATGGCCTTTTTAGCCACTTCCCGCTGCTCGGGCGGCAGTTGCTTCAGCTGCTCCTGCATCTGCTTCATGGCCTGGTCGCGCATCTTGAGCATGTCCGAAAAGGGTCCGGACCAGTAGGTCTTGGCGTTGGGGTTGATCAGGATGAGGCGGCCCTTGGCCAGGTCCATGATGGAGATGGATTCCGCGCTTTGGTCGCGCACCTGGTTGCTTTGGAAATACAGGCTGTTGATCACGTCTTCCGATTTTTCGTTGATCAGCCAGCCCGCCGAGACCGGGGCGGCCAAACCCAGGATCAAAAGTGCGGCCAGAAACGCTTTGCAGGTTTTCATCTGAGGTGTTCTCCCAAATCTGAAATAAGGTGCGGGTTGGCCGAAGTATAGCAGCCCATGGCCATGGTGTAAGCAGCGCCCGGAGCGGCCCGGCGAGGATTTTAGCTCGGAATATGCCCTGGGAATCAGGCGGATGACCCGCCCGGTGGCGACGGCGGCGCGGCCCGGTCTATGCCGCCCCGGAGGTACATGGGGATGGCGGGCAGGGCGCTGGCCATGGAGCCCAGGTTGACCAGGAAGCCGATCAAAAAGGCCGAGGTGGAGCCGATGCCCACCAGGCTGAAGAAGGCCACGTACAGGCCCTCCAAGACCCCGAAGCTGGAAAAGCTGACCGGCAGGCGGGCCAGGAAGAAAACCGCCGGGGTCACCGCCGCCGACTCCAGCAGGGTGAGGTCCAGGTGCAGTGCCTTGGCGATGAGCCAGTTGAAGATCACCGGCGCGCCCTGCTCGATGAACGACAGGAACAAAAACCACAGCAGCACCCCCCGCTTGCGGCGGTACTGGTGGTAGGCCTTTACGAAATCCAGCAGCCAGGCCAAAAGGCGGCTGCGCTCGCGCCAGCGGCGCTCGGCCTGGCCGTGCAGGCGCTCGGCCCAGGCGGTGAAGCTGAGTAGCACCGCCAGGCAGGCCGCGGCCAGCAGCCCGAAGGCCCAGTAGAAAAACTGGGTGGGCAGCCCGGTGGTTATGCCGGCCAGTAGCACCAGGCCTATCACCGCGGCCAGGGCGGCGGCCACGAAGCCCAGGGCCCGCTCCAGGAATATGCTGGCCGCCACCGCCTGGCTGGGGCGGTCCGGCCGGGCGAACAGGCCCACCCTGATCGCGTCGGCCCCCAGGGTGCTGGGCAAGAAGCAGCCCGCGAAAGTGGCCAGGTAATAGGCCTTGAGCGCCTCGCCGTGGCCCGCCGGATAGCCCTGGCTTATCAACAGCAGCCGCCACTTGTAGCTCATCAGCCAGCGGTCCAGGGTGAAGGCCGCCAGGAGCAGCACCAAGAACTCCCAACGGGCGTGGGACACCGCCCGCCAGGCCTGGCCCAGGTCCACGAAGAAAAGCAGCAGCACCACCAGCAGTCCGGCGCTGATGCCCAGGCGCAGCCAGGTTTTAGCGGATTTTTTCAAACGGCGCGGCCTCCCAGGGAATTGTCCTGAGCCAAGGTAACACCCACCCTTACCAGCGTCAACGCGGCTATGCCCACACCTTGTTTGGTTCCGTGGGTCTGGGTTAATCTGACTATAATGGTAGGTAATGAGTCAGCCCTTGGGAAGCCAGTAAGGAGAGTGCGCGGCGCAAAGGATTTCTACCATGCTGCAAGCGCCGATCATGCGTTCAAGAATCCGGTAAAGCCGGCCCGCCCCAAGGCGAACCGCAGCGTGCCAATAGCACCGCGGCAAACCTTTTCTTGCAACGTAAGGAGATGTGCCATGCGCAGGAAAAATTTCTTTCGAGTAGTGGCCTTGTCGGCCGTCGTCCTCTGTTTGGCCCTGGGAGCCCAGGCGGCGCTGGCCGGGGCAGGAGGAGCCCTGCAGGGCGTCAAATCTATGGACGCGGTGTTCGACGTACGGGCCAAGGCACCCAACGCCTTGCTGCTACAGATGAAATTGGTGCACGCCATGTACAAGGACCAAGCGGCCCGCAAGGTGGCTCCCAACCTCCGGTTCGCGGTGGTGTTCATAGGCCCCGCCGTGAAGCTGGTCACCACCTCGCGCAAGGGCTTCTCCAGCGCGGACGCCAAGGCCCTGGACCAGTTGGCTCTGACCATAAAGGCCATGGCCAAGGAAGGCATCAAGTTGGAACTTTGCGTTTTCGCGGCCAAGCTGTTGAAGGTGGACCTTGCCACCATTCTGCCGGAGATCGAGCAGGTGGATAACGGCTGGTTCTCCTTGATCGGCTACCAGCACCAGGGCTATGCCCTGGTGCCCATCTACTAAAGTCAAAGCCGCATCCTGTTAGCCGCCCGCCCCTGGCCGGGGTCCGCCGCATGGACCTTGGCCAGGGGCGGCCGCAACTCGCCCCGCCGCCGCACCCCGCCATGCCTGTTGCACAAACCGCCAGGTTTCATTAGGCTTAGCCAAATCCCGCGCCCGGGGACAATCCTTGGGCCGGACAGCGAGGGCAAACATGTGCGGCATCAACGGATTCAGCTGGGAAGACCAAGGCCTGATCCAGGCCATGAACAAGCGCCTGGTGCACCGGGGACCGGACGCCCACGGCGACTACGTAGGCGGCGGGGCCAGCCTGGGGCACACCCGCCTGTCCATCATCGACCTCTCCCAGCGGGGCCGCCAGCCCATGGTCAACGAGCACGGCGACGTGCGCATCGTGGTCAACGGCGAGATCTACAACTACCTTGACCTGCGCAAGCAGCTGATCGACGCGGGGCACATCTTCCGCTCGGACAGCGACTCCGAGGTGGTGCTGCACGGCTACGAGCAGTGGGGGCCGGGGGTCATCGAGCGCATCACCGGCATGTTCTGCTTCGCGGTCATGGACGCCAAGCGCCGGTGCATCATGCTGGGCCGCGACCGCCTGGGCATCAAGCCCCTCTACTACCACCACGCGGGCGGCAAGCTGATCTTCAGCAACGAGATCAAGGGCCTGCTGGCCTGGGACGGCCTGGAGCGCCGGGTGGACCTGCCCGGCCTCCACCAGTACCTGGGCTATGAGTACGTGCCCGCCCCGCGCACCCTGTTCGCGGGGGTGAACAAGCTCAGGCAGGGCCACTACGCCATCTTCGACATGGACAGCGGCAGCTTCACCGAGACCCAGTACTGGGACGTGAAGTTCGCCCCGCGCTTTACGCGCCCCGAGGAGGCGGTGGAGGAGTTGCGCTCCCTCATGCGCCTGGCGGTGAAGCGCCGCCTGATGAGCGACGTGCCCCTGGGGGTGTTCCTCTCCGGCGGGCTGGACTCCACCACCGTGGTGGCCCTGATGCGCGAGCTGGGGGTGGAGCACATCCGCAGCTTTTCCATAGCCTATCCCGACCCCAGCTTCAGCGAGTTGGAGTACGCCAACGACATGGCCCAGTACTACGGCACCGACCAGACGGTGCTGATGATCGAGGGCCTGACCATGGAGGATTTGGAGAGCGCGGTCTACCACCTGGACGAGCCCATGACCGACCTCTCGGCCATCCCCCTGATGCTCATCTGCCGCAAGGCCAAGGAGACGGTCACCGTGGTGCTCTCCGGCGAGGGCGGCGACGAGGTCTTCGCGGGCTACGACCGCTTCAAGGCCTCCAAAGCGGCGGGCTACCTCAGCCGCCTGCCCGGCTGCGCCCCGCTGCTGCACCGCCTGGCCTCCCTGCTGCCCGACCAGCCCCAGAAGAAGGGGGCCATCAACGTGGCCAAGCGCTTCTTGGACGGCTGCGTCTTGCCCCGGGAGGGCGAGCACCTGCGCTGGCAGTATTTCCTGCCCCCCATCCTGGCCGGGCAGCTGTTCAACCGCGACGCGGCCGCCGCGCTCAACCTCGATGACCCCTTCGCGCCCATCCGCTCGGTGCTGGCCCACTGCAACTCCACGGACCGCCTGGACCGGGAGGTGTACCTGGACCTCAAGCTGGCCATGGCCGACAGCGTGCTCATGAAGGTGGACAAGATGTCCATGTCCACCTCCCTGGAGGTGCGGGTGCCCTTCCTGGACCACGAGGTGGTGGAGTTCAGCGCCGGGATGCCCTCCTGGTTCAAGCTCAAGGGCTTCACCACCAAGTACATCATGCGTCAGGCCATCCGGGGCCTGGTGCCCGACCGGGTGGCCTTTAGGGGCAAGCAGGGCTACTCCCTGCCGGTCAAGAATCTCTTGCGCGACCAGCTCCAGCCGGTGATGCGCGAGCTACTCACCACCAGCCCCCTGGTCACCGAGTACCTGCAAGCGGACACGGTGAACACCCTCATGGCCCAACACCTGGCCGGCACCCACAACCACAACCACGTGCTGTGGGCTTTGATGAACGCGGCTCTGTGGCATCGGCGCTTCTTCGAAAACTAGGGGCTCCGGCTGCGCCAGCCTCCGCCATACTGCGTTGCCGGTAGCGCTCGGGCCTCGACGTAGGCCTAAGGCTACGCCTGCGGCCCTCGCCAACCGGCCGCCTTGTCTACCGGCGGCTGGCTGTGCCGGTGCCGCACATCAAACGAACATCCATAAAGCTGGCGGTTTATTCATAAGGACAGCATAATTAATAAATCGCTGCTTGTTTAGGCCCACCCCTCATTAAGCACCTGGACTGGACAGCTTCCACGACCCCGTGATAATTTTCCTAAAGGCTAACCGTTTGCCACACAAGAGGATTTAATGGCCAACCTCTCCCAGGACCAGCCCGCCCACCTGAAGACCCACCAGATGGCCACCGCTGGGGGCAGCGCCCTGAAGCGCTACCAGGACCTCATCGTGGGCTCGCGCTCCTGGGGCCGCCTGTTGTATTTCGAGCTTTGCATGCTCTTCGCCAACTTCCCCGGCGCCTTGGGGCTTTTCCTGCGCAAGCTGCTGTGGCCCCGCTTGTTCGGCTCCTGCGGGGGCGGGGTCATGTTCGCCGCCGGGGTGGTGCTGCGCCATCCGGGGCGCATCCATTTGGGCGAGCGGGTGGTGGTCAGCGAACGCTGCATCCTGGACGGCCGCAGCCCGGAGACGGAGCGCGCCGTGGTGGTGGGCGACGACGTGAACCTGGCCAACGAGGTGATGCTCTCGGCCAAGCAGGGCTATATAGAGATCGGACCCCGCTGTGGCCTGGGGGCCCGGGTGGTGGTCCATTCCGTGGCCGGCAACCCGGTGGTGGTCGGCCCGGACGTGGTCATCGGCCCCTTGTGCTATCTCGCCGGGGGCGGCAACTACCACACCGACCGTTTGGATGTGCCCATCGGCCAGCAAGGCATCAAGGACATGGGCGGCATCCGGATTCAGGCCGGGACCTGGCTGGGAGCCGGGGTCTATGTCCTGGACGGGGTCACCGTGGGCCAGGGGGCCATCGCCGCCGCCGGGGCGGTGGTTGCCTCCGAGGTGCCCGCCCTGGCCGTGGTGGGCGGGGTGCCGGCCAAGCTCATCAAGATGCGGGGAGAGGGCGAGTCGGCCTAGCTTGGGCGCCATGAGAGACACCCTCGCCAACCCCAAGCCCCGCTCCCGCCGCCGCCAGGCCGGAGCCTGGCTCACCCTGGCCCTGGCTGGGGCGATCACCGCCGGGCTGTTCTATTATCTGGCCAAGGCTACAACCCTTGACGATTGGGTGCGCCTCTACCAAGGCTTGGCCCTGGGCTTTTTGCTGGCCTACCTGGCCTGCTTTCTGGGCTCCATGCTCCTCAAGGCCCTGCGCTACCGCCTGCTCCTGGCGGCCAGCGGCCAGGGAAAGCCGCCGCCCTTCGCGGGCCTGGTGGCGGTCACCTTTGTGAGCAACCTCTTCGTGGACCTTCTGCCCGCCCGCTCCGGCAGCCTGGCTTACATCGTTTTCCTCAACCGCAAGCTGGCCGTGGGCCTGCCCGCCTGCTTCAGCTCCTTCGCCTTTTCCTTCATCTTCGATCTCATAGGCATGCTGCCCCTTTTCTTCCTGGCCATTGTATTGCACGGACTGGCCGCCGGGGAGCAGGCCCCCCTGCTGTGGGTGCTCCTGGGGTTGCTGGCGCTCATCGCCCTGCTGGCCCTGTACCTGCTGGAAAAGGTTCTGGCCATCATCGCCGGGGTGGTGCGGTGGCTGGCCCCGCGCCTGCCGGGCAAGGCCGGGGAGTGGGCCATGCGGGCGGCGGCGGAGTTGGCGGCCATGGCCCAGGACGTGGGCAAGGTGAAAAGCCAGGGCGTCTACGGCCGGGTGCTGTGGGTGTCGGTGGCCATTCGGGCGCTCAAGTACCTGGGCCTTTATATCCTGGTGACCGGCCTGGCCGCCCAGTGGCCCGCCCAGGCGGCCCAGCTTTCCTTCCCGGTGGTGCTGTTCGCCCTGATAGCCGCCGAGGCCACGGCCAGCCTGCCCATCAGCGGCCTCGCGGGCTTCGGGGCCTACGAGGGGGTGATGATGGCCACCCTCAGGGGCGCGGGCCTGGCCCCCACTCAGGCGGCTCTGATACCCTTTGGCCTGCATCTATTGACCCAGGCCATCGACTACAGCCTGGGGGCGGTGGCCTTGGTGGCCCTTAGCCTCATCAAGCCGCGAGAGAACGAGCATGAAGAGCAAGTTTAAGCAGCAGCCGCTGAAGCACTGGATCATCCTGGGGGTGCTGGCCCTGATGCTGGTGGCCACCGCGGTGCATTTCGGCCCGCGCTATCTCTACACCCACTTCGGGGATTTGGTGCTGGGCAAGGTGGTGGGCGGGCTCAGCAAGGACCAGAAAGAGGCCATCCGCCAGGGCACCAAGGGGCTCAGGGCCAAGGTGGTGTGGTCTTCCAGCCGTAGCGGCAACCACGAGCTGTACATGCTCACCCTGCCGGACATGGAGTTCTACCGCCTGACCCACAAAGACCTGGTGGAGTATTACAGCCGCTTTTCGCCGGACGGCCAGCGCATCGTCTTCGCCCGCAGCCAGCGCCTGTGGGTGAGCGAGCGCGACGAACTGCCCTGGGACGTGTGGACCCTGGACCTGAACACCAAGGACGAGACCTTGGTGGCCAAGAACGGCAACTATCCCCAATGGGTGGGCGACGACAAGATAAGCTTCATGCGCGGCGGCCAGGTGGTGCTCAAAAATCTGGCCTCGGGCAAGGAGACCGTGCTCTACGACGCGGCCCAGCCGCCGGTGAAAGGGGTGCCCCAGACCCCGGAGCTGTCGCCGGACCAGCGTCTGCTGGCCTTCACCGCCAGGGGCGCGGCGCTGGGCACCATGGTCTACGACCTGGCTTCCAAAAAGCTCCAGGCGGTGGCCGGGGGCTGCGAGATCACCTGGTATCCGGACAGCCGCCACGTGCTGTGGGTGGAAAACGGCGGCCACGGGGGAAACCGGATATTGCACTCGGCGCTGGGCCCGGTGAAGCCCCAGGTGCTCATGGACCTGCCCGGCGCCTACAGCCACGAGTACTTCCCCCGCCTGTCTCCCGACGGCCAGTGGATGGTTTGGGGCGCGGCGGCCAAGGGCCACGAGCACGACATCGCCGACTACGAGATTTTCCTGTGGAAGGTGGGCACCCCTTGGGAGACGGCCATGCGCCTGACCCAGAACCAGGCCAACGACCGCTGGCCGGACATATACATAGAAAAATAGGCCGGGCTACTCGGGCGGGAACATATCCCAGTCGATGCGCAACGAGCGCAGCATGGCCTTGAGGGCCGGGCCCAGCAACTCCCAGTCGGCCTGGCCCACCTGGCCGCGCAGGCTGCCCCGGGCCCAGAGATAGCGGCCGCCGGGCAACTGGCGGTGCACCACGGCCAACAGCTCATAGGCTCCGGCGGTGTCCCGTTGATACACGCTCAGCCTGCGGCGGTCCACCACCGATTGCCCCAATAGGACGTAGCCCTCCAAGGGCGGCAGGGCCTCCTGGTGCAGCTCCAGGCGCATGTCGCGGCCTTGCCCGGCCCGGCCTTCCCACAAGTAGCCCGCGGGCAGGCTGCGCCCGTCCCAGGACCAGGGCAGGGAAAGGTACATCCCCTGCCACTCCACCAAGCGCCACTCGTCGCCCAGCACGAAAAAGAAGGGCTCGATGCGCAGCGAGGCCAGGACGGCCTCCAGGGTGGGCTGGTTTTGGTCCCACAGCTTGCTGTCACTGTCGGCCACGGCCCAGAGGCGGCCGCCGCCGGGTATCGTCTCCTTGAGCACCAGGATGCGCCGCCGCCGGGCGTCGGGGGTGCCTTCCAGCTCGATCTGCTCAAAGGCCAGGGCGGGCCGCCCGGCCAGGGTGGCCTGACCCAGGGCCCTGGTGCGCACCCGGCCGACCAGGCCGGGCTGGGGCATCTCGTCTATCTGGAACAGGGAGAACTCCATTTTGGTGTACAGGGGCGCGGTCTTGCGGGCCCACCAGCCGTAGAAGTGGCGAAGGCCCACGTAGAAGAAGCCGTACCAATTCTTGGGCACCGCCAGGCTCACCCCCCGGGCCTCCTGCACATGCCACTGGGGGCCGGGCAGGGGGGCCGAATCCCCGGCCAGGGGATCGGCCAGGGCCAGGGCCGGAAGGCCGGTCAGTATGAGGGCCAGGAACAGGGCCAGGGCAGAAAGGCGGCGGGTGGTGGTCATCATTTCCCCCGGCAACCGGGCAGCGAATGGTACTCATCGCCCCAGGGCGAGTTGTGCAGGATATCGTTAAGCAGGGCCCGCCCCTGACGGCGGAACCACACCTGCTCATTGTATTGGGTGCCCACCCAACCCAGCAAGGGGGCTATCTCCGGGCGGTAGAGTAGCTTGCCCAGGCCGGGGATGGCCCTGAGGCGGCGCTCCAGAAGCGACACCAGGTCCTGGCCCAACTGGGGCGGGATGAAACCGGCCGGCTCCACCGCATCTCCGGCCCGGGTGTAGTCCATGCTGCCCACCCCGGCCTCCTGGCTCAGGGCCACGTGGGGGGCCATGCCCCGGTCCAGGCCCATGTAGTCCAGGGCAGCCGCGTCCACCGCCACCCGGTCCCGTCCTGCCAGGATGAGCCCGCAGGCCCGGGGCAAGCCGGTCTTGGGCCCGCTGGCCTCCATGGCCACGGTGGCGTCCAGAATGTTGAGCACGGTCTGGGGAACTTGGCGGTTGAGCTCGGCGATGACCTGGTGCACCCGCTGGTGGAACTGGTAGCGCAGGCGGGGCAAAAGGCCCCAGTGGTTCTTGAGGCAGCAGGAGATGCCCGAGAGCACGTGGGTCTTCATCACCGGCAGGTTGATGATGCTGTTGGCCGAGAACACCGCCTGGGGGAAGGCCAGCACCGGGCAGGCCTGGTTGCCGGTGACCACCTCGCTGTAGTCCTGGCGGGCCAGGTTGATGATCCGGGCGCCGTGGCGGGCGGCGATGTCGTCGTAACCCCAATTGCGGCAGGCCCGGCCGAACTGGGGGTAGCCCGCCACGTCGCTGTCGGCCAGGGTGAAGCTGGTGCCCGGATGGCGGCGCACCAGTTGTCCCAGCACCGCCTCCACCAGCCAGGGGCTGGTGTTGCGTCCGGGCAGCACCTCCTGGCTCATGGCGTTGATCTTGATCAGGCAATTGCGCCCCAACTCACCGTCGCTGAGCCCGGCGAAGTCCAGGGCCAGTTCCACGGCTGCCTCCACTCCGGCCTGGGAGGGGGAATCTATGGAGCGAAAAAATACATCAGGCATGGCTTGGTTCCTTGGTCGCGCGTTTTCGCTGCCAACGCCGGGCCAGCCTATGGGCGCAAATCCCCAGGCACACGGCCAGCACCGGCACCAGGGGCGAGTTGAAGCGCGCTGCGTTCACGGTGATCAAACTATGGAAGGTAAACAAATAGATGGCGGGCAGGACCAAGGCCAGCAAGGGCCAGTCGCGTCTGCGCAGCGAGGATACACCCAAATAGAACAGACAGGCGAAGCCGGGCAGGGCCACCCACCAGGTGTCCGCGAACAGGCCCCGCCAGGCCAGAGGGATGGAGGCCAGCAGGTGCTTGCCGGGATGGGCCAATATCTTGCGTATGGCCACCTTCTGGCTGTGGGCGTCGCCCGCGGTGTAGTGGCCCAGCCATTTGGTGTGCCGGGCCCAGGCGTTCTGTCCCTGCATCTCGTAGGTGTCGCCCCTGGCCTGCACCCTGAGGTGATTGAAGTCGTCCATGGTCAGCACTCGGCCCAGGGTGGCCTCATACAAGTCGATTCCCCACAGCTTCCGGTGCTTGGGCGGGTCCCAATTGTCGTTGCCCGGGGTGGGGGACTCCTGGGCCAGGGGGTTCAGGTAGACCCAGGGGGTGTAGTAGATGAAGGCCGCCAGGTATTCCTTGGGGGGCATGGCCGCGTGGTTGGCCCGGATGTCCAACACCTGGCCGCCCCGGTAGGCCAGAATCCAATGGCCGAAATTGTAGTGGTTGCGCGCCATCCAGGCCCCCACCGGGATGGCGAAGGTCAGGGTGAACAGGGCCATGCCCGCCAGCAGCCTGCCCCGTGGAAGCCCGCTCCGCCAGGCCAACAGGGCGAAGTAGATCATCAGCGGCAGCCAGAAATACATTAGCGCCGCCCGGGTGAGGGCGCCCATGGCCAATAGCAACCCGGCCAGGGCAAAGGCCCACAGGCTGGGGCGGCTGAGGGCCCGGTGCAGGGTCAGGGAGAGGAAGAGGATAATCAGGGCCGCGCCCACCTCGCTGTAAAAACGGTTGATGAAATAGATCAGGGCCGGGCTGTAGGCGATGAGCCCGAAGCTGAGATACCCTGGCCAGGGAGAACCGGTGCGCCGCCACACGAACACCCCGGCCATAATGGCCGCCAAGAGCAGCCAGCCCAGTTGCCATTTCTTGAGCGGCAGCAAATCGTCCAGTAAAAACCTTGGCAGAGGTTGGTCGATGAGGCTCGGCACCAGGGCCACGCCCAGGGCCAAGAAGGCGGGGTAGCCGGGGGCGCGCCAGGCGTCCGGCCAAGGGTTGGGGCTCAGGGTGCGCTGGGTGCTGATGGTGCCGTGGTGCACCAGATTGTGGGCCATGCACAAATAGTGGGTGCCGTCGTGGTCTATGGCGTGGTGGGGAAGGTTGTAGGCGGCGTGCAGCACGAAACCGCCCAGCAGGGCCAAAATAATGAGCGCGTGGGCCGACAGGCGCAGGCGCGCTTTGGTCACATAGGGGGGGGCCAGCTTGGGCGGCAGGCTCTCGAGAAGTCTAGGCATCAGGCTCCAGGGGGCTCGTGGCTTTACTGGCTGGCTCAACTATACGCAACCAACCCTAAAGCGGCAACTCAACCTGCGGCCTTGATTGCCAAATGGCCCCCGAACTGCTACAAAGTGGGGACTGAATCGCGGCCGGGTTTCAGCTCCCGGAACCGCCTAACCTTTGCCGGGAAAACCGCATGATCATCTCCAAGGCTCCGGTGCGAATATCTCTGGGAGGCGGAGGCACCGACCTGGCTTCCTATTACTCCAAGTTCGGCGGCTTCCTCATCGCCGGCGGTATAGACAAGTACATCTTCATCTGCATCAACCGGCGCTTCGAGCGCTCCATCAAGCTCTCCTACTCCAAGACCGAGGTGGTCCAGAGCGTGGACCAGGTGCAGCACAAAATATTCCGCGAGGCCCTGCGTCTGGCCGGGGTGGAGAACCAGGTGGAGCTTTCCTCCATCGCCGACGTTCCCGCCAACTGCGGCCTGGGCTCATCCTCCAGCTTCACCGTGGCCCTGCTCACCGCCCTGCGCTCCTATACCCGGGACTTCGCCTCCTTGCGCGACCTGGCCGAGGAGGCCTGCCGCATCGAGATCGACATCCTGGGCGCGCCCATCGGCAAGCAGGACCAGTACATGGCCGCCTATGGCGGGGTGACCGCCCTGACCTTCGAAAAGGACGGCACGGTGCACGTGGAGCCGCTCAGGATGCCTAACGGCAAGCTGGTGGAGCTGGAGTACAACATCGCCCTGTTCTATACCGGCATCGAGCGCAGCGCCTCGGATATCCTGGCCGCCCAGGACAAAAAGACCAAGGATGACGACCAGGCCATCATCGAGCGCCTGCACGGCATAAAACAGATCGGCCTGGAGACGCGGCGCCTGTTCGAAAAAGGCGACATCGACTCCTTTGGCGAGCTGTTGCACCAGCACTGGAAGACCAAGAAGAAGCTGAGCTCGGCCATCAGCAGCCCGGAGATAGACGAGGCCTACGAGGAGGCGCTCAGGGCCGGGGCCCTGGGCGGCAAGATCATGGGCGCGGGCGGCGGCGGATTTTTCATGTTCTACTGCCCCGGCACCAAGGCCAAGGTTATCCAGCGCCTGACGGCCATGGGCCTACGCTACTTCCCCTTCCGTTTCGATTTCGAGGGGGCCAAAATCGTGGCCAACCTGCGCAAGTAAGGAGCCTGCCCGTGAGCGAATACGCCAAGCAATATCTGGAAGAGGCTGGCCGCATCACCGCTTCCCTGGACCCCAAGGCCATCGAAAACATGGTCCGCACCATCAAGCGGATCAGGGAAGACCACGGCCGGTTGTTCTTCGTGGGCGTGGGCGGCGGCGCGGGCAACGCCAACCACGCGGTGAACGACTTCCGCAAGATCGCGGGCCTGGAGTGTTACACCCCCACCGACAACGTCAGCGAGCTGACCGCCCTGATCAACGACGAGGGCTGGGAAGGCGTTTTCTCCCGCTGGCTCAAGACCAGCCGCCTGGGCCCCAAGGACGGGGTGTTCGTGTTCAGCGTGGGCGGCGGCAATGTTGAAAAGCAGATCAGCGTCAACATCGTGGAGGCGCTCAAGCTGGCCCAGGAGGTCGGCGCCAAGATATTGGGCGTGGTGGGGCGCGACGGTGGCTACACCGCCCAGGTGGGCGACGCGGTCATAGTAATCCCCACGGTGAACGAGGCTACGGTCACTCCCCACACCGAGGCCTTCCAGGCGGTGGTGTGGCACATGGTGGTGTCGCACCCTGACATCCTGCAGAACGAGATGAAGTGGGAGTCGGTGAAATAAAGCGGGCGGTGTTCCTGGACCGCGACGGGGTGCTCAACCCGGTGGTGATGCGCGGCGATTCGCCCGCCTCGCCCCGCGGCTTGGACGAGTTCAGCCTGACCCCCGGCGCGGGGGAGCAGGTGGCCCGGCTCAAGGACGCGGGCTACCTGGTCATCGTGGTGACCAACCAGCCCGACGTGGCCCGGGGGCTGTTGGCCGAGGATGAGCTAGCGGCCATGCACCGGGTGCTGGCCGAGGGGCTGGGGCCGGACGAGATACGCTTTTGCCCCCACGATGACCATCACCAGTGCGCCTGCCGCAAGCCTAAGCCGGGCATGCTCACCCAGGCGGCCGTGGAACACGGCATCGACCTGGCGGCCTCATGGCTGGTGGGCGACGGATACAAAGACATGGAAGCCGCCCGCGCCGCTGGGGTGCGGGCCGTGCTGATAAGCGCCGATTACAACGCCCGGGTCGAGGCCCCTCAACGGGTGGCCGGCCTGGCCGAAGCAGTGGATTTAATTTTGGAGCAAGGATAGGCAATGGCCATTTTCCTGGATAGCGGCAAGATAGAGCAGGTGGAGAAGTTTTTGCGTTGGGGCGTGATCCGAGGGGTCACCACCAACCCCACCATCCTGCTCAAGGACGGGGTGACCGGCGGTGCGGCGGGCATGAAAAAACGGGCCCAGGAAATCGCGGCCATGATCGCGCCCCTGCCCCTGTCGCTGGAAGTGACCAGCAACGACCCCCAGCAGATGGTGGACCAGGCGCGGGAGTTCGCGGCCCTGGCCGAGAACATCAACGTGAAGATCACCATCCACGGCCCCGAGGGTGAGACCGACAACATCGAGGTGATCCACGCCCTGGAGACCAAGTACGACGTGCGCGTAAACGCCACGGCCATGATGAGCGGCCAGCAGTGCCTCCTGGCCGCCCTGGCCGGGGCCACCTACGTCTCGCTGTTCGGCGGCCGGGTCAACAACATGGGCTACGACGCCAGCGACGAGATCACCCGCCTGCGCGAGCTGCTGGAGCTGCAAGGCCTGGACAGCCAGATCATCATCGGCTCGGTGCGCGAGATCAACAACGTCATCACCTGGCTACACGCCGGGGCGCATATCGTGACGGTGACTCCGGACATCCTGGGCGGCATGCTGGTGCATCCCTATAGCAAAGAAACCGTCAAGATGTTCTTGGACGACGCCAAGAAATGTGAATTATGCTAGGTCCGTCTGGGCGCGCCTGACGTCGTTGCCGGCATCGCTTGTTCCTCGACGTAGGGTTACCTACGCCTCCGGAACGCGCTCGCCGGACGCCTAGTCAGCCACGCCCAGCCAGCCCCAGGGCTGTGCCGGTGCGATTTAAAAAAAGATGAACCCGGTCCTCCGTGCGGAGGGCCGGGTTTTAGTTTGTGGTGGCGCCAGATCAACGGGGTCTAAAAGATGAAGTCAGGTGGGTAAGAAGAGGAGGCCTCTTTGGGTGCGGCGGTGGTCCGGCCGAGTGCCGGGATGGTTGGAGTCGGCGCGGTAGGTGGGGAGGGATAGACATCCCGCCGATACCGGGACCCCCCTTTTTCTTTCCTTAACTGCCCCCCTTATTGCCCCGCCCTGAATCCGCCCGGCGAGAGCATTTAGCCTACCGTCCAAGCAGGACCGGCCACCTCTATCCTTACCCGCCTCTTCTCTTACTCTTTATTCATCTCCGCGGCCAGGTCCCTGGCCCGCTCCAGGCACTGGTCCATGTTGAGGTACTCGAAGGACCCGAAGCGGCCGCAGGTGTACAGGCCCAGGCCGTCCAACCACGAGTAGACCCGCGCCCGGTTGCTCAGGTAGTCGCGGTCATAGACCACGTAGGCGTGCTTGATGCGCTGGGCCTGGCTGGCGATGATCTCGCCTTGGCTGATGCCGCACAGCTCGCTCACGTCGCCTGCCACCCGGCCCACCAGCTCGTCCTCGGAGGCGGAGAGCAGGGCGTCGCCCGGCGGCACGGTGATCTCGGCCACCAGGTGGGAGCTGCCTTGGGGCGCGTTGAAGGGGCTGAAGTAGCTCATGTAGCACACCCGGTGGGGCAGGAGGGCCGGGTCGGGGATGTAGATGGCGCTCTTGTCGGCCAGGCCGGTGTGGCCCACCCCCAGCATCACCAGGATCACGCTGTTGTATTGCAGGGCCGCGCAGGCGCTCTTGGCGTCGTCCGGCGCGCCGTCCAGGCAGGCGGCCAGGTCCATCACCGGGATGGTGGAGATGAGGCGGCGGCAGGTGTAGGTGTCCGCTCCGTTGCTCACCTCCCAGCCGGTGGCGGTCTTTTTGACGGCCGAGGCCCTGAAGCCGGTGACCAGGTTCACCCCCTGGGCCAGGGCGTTGGTCAGGGATTCGATGCCCCCCCGCTGGGGGTAGAGGAAGTTGAGCTGGTGGGTGTAGCCCTCGGTCTCGATGCCGATGGCCGCCTTGACCACGTCGGCCGTGGGCGGGCTGGGGATGCGCTCCACCCAGTGTACCGAGATGTCCTTGGCCGGGCGCTTCCAGATTTTGTCGTTGTAAGGGATCAGGTACTTGCCGCTGATGCCCTCGCCGAAGCGGAAGCGGCACCACTCCTCCAGGTTGGAGGGCTCGGCGTCGCTGCGCTCCAAAAAGCCCATGAGGCACTGGAAGATGTCCTCTTTTTCCAGGGCGTAGAGGCCGTTTTCAAAGGGGTACTTTACGAAGCGGTCCTTGAACCAGATCTGGTTGTTGCGCCGCTGCTCAAGCAGGTTGCCCTCCAGCCAGGAGGTCAGCTGGGCCAGCAGGTCCGAGTCTCGGGAAAAGAGGATGTGCCCGCCGATGTCGTAGGTGAAGCCGTCCTTGGTGAAGCTGCGGCAAAGGCCGCCGGGGCGCGCCTCGGCCTCCAGGACCAGGGTCTCGCCTTCCAGGTATTGGGCCAGGCTAAGGCCGGTGAGGCCTCCTCCCAGGATGATTGTCTCCACATGCTCGCTCATGGTTGTTTTCCTTCCCGGGCCCTGAGGTGGGCCTCCAACTCGGCCAGCCCGGCGGGCGAACCTATTTCCATGAAGGCCCGCTCCACCACATAGGCCCCCAGCTCGCCTCGGTGGGCCAGGTCGCGGAACACCTCCTCGATGGCAAAGGGCTGGCCCTCGGGTATGGCCGCAAGCGCCTCTTTGCTCAGGGCGCTGAGGCCGTAGTCGATGCAGTCGAACTCCGGGCTGGGTGACCATTTGTCATAGTCGGCCACCCGTTCGCCCTCCAGGCGCACGTTGCTGGGCTCCTTGGCCCCCCGGTTGCGCCACACCACCATCATGGCCGGCAGTCCCGAGGCCAAAAACGCCTGCCACACTTGGCGGTGCTCTATCTCCAGATAGCTGTCCCCCCAGGTGAGCAGGAAGCGGTCTTCCAAGAGCGGGGCCGCCTTCTTGAGGCTGCCGCCGGTGCCCAAGAGGGTGGGGCCGTCCAGGCTGTAGGCCACGGAGAGGCCCCAGCGGGTGCCGTCGCCCACGAAAGCCTGGATCTGCTCCCCCAGGTGGCCGATGCACAGCACCACCTTGTCCACCCCGCCCGCCTTGAGCAGGCGTAACTGGTGGTCCAAAAAGGGCCGCCCGGCCACGGGCACCAGGGGTTTGGGGATGTCCTTGGTCAGCGCGCCCAGGCGGGTGCCCAGGCCACCGGCTATCACGGCGGCTTGCATTGTATTGGCCTAGACCTCGTCCAGCATGGCCCGCACCGAGGCGGTGATGGCCTGGGCCGAGTTCATCTTGGCGTACCAGCCCAGGTCGTGAATTTTGTCCAGCACCAGGCGCACCTGGGGCACGTCGCCCTTCCAGCCCCGGTCGCCGCCGGTGTAGGCCAGCTCCACGTCGCTGAGTCCCATCTCGGCGATGACGATCTTGGCGATGGAGGTTACGTCCAAAACATCGTCCGTGGCCACGTTGAAGATGTTGACCACGTCGCTGGTCTTCTCCATGACGAACAGCATGGCCGCGATCACGTCATTGACGTGCACGTAGCTTTTACCCTGGGTGCCATCGCCAAGGATTTCGAGGCGATGTGGGTCTTTCTTAAGTTTTCGTATGAAGTCATAACCCACCCCGTGGGTCTGGTGGTCGCCCACCACGTTGCCCATGCGCAAGACGTAGCCGGTCATGCCGTACTGGTGGCAAAAGGCGCTGATGAGCCCCTCGCAGGCCAGCTTGGAGGCGCCGTAAAAGCTGATGGGGGTCAGGGGGCCGAAGTCCTCGGGGGTGGGGAAGGTGCCCACGTCGCCGTAGATGCCGCTGCCCGAGGTGTAGAGGATTTCCTTGGCCTCGGTCAGGCGCATGGCCTCCAGCACGTTGTAGGTGAGCAGGGTGCCTTCGCGGATGTCCAGGTCGGTCTCCAGCATGCCCCGGGCGATGTCCGGGTTGGAGGCGTAGTGGATGATCCGCTCGTGCCCGGCCATGGATTTGGTGACCAGCTCCAAGTCGGACAGCTCGCCCTGAACGAAGTTGAAGTTGGGGTGCTCCAGGTGGGCTTTCAAAAAGTCCAGGGAGCCGGAGGAGAGGTTGTCGTACACGGTGAGGGGGCCTTGGTCGATGATGGCGGCCACCATGTGGCTGCCGATGAAGCCGGCCCCGCCGGTGATGAAGGTGCGCATGAACTTACTCCGCTGAAGGGGGAGACGCTTCGGAGCCCGCGCCGATCTGGCTGCGCAGCCCGCTGAGGGTGGCGCCGTAGGCATGCATGTAGGCCAGGCCCAGAGGCACGGTCAAGTACATCATAGCGTTGATGAAAACACTGTAGATCAGGGCCGCGGAGCTGTCCACGCCGAAGTAGCCCAGGCCCAGCACGCAGAAATATTGTAGGGGGCCTATGTTGCCCACCGTGGAGGGGATGGTCATGCCCACGAAGATGAAGCACAGCACGAACAGCACCTGAAGGTAGGTGACCTGCAGATCGAAGGCATAGGCCAACAGCCAATAGGCTGCCCCCTCGATGAGATACACCGCCCAACCCAGGGCGATGATCGCCGCCAACCGGGCCGGGCTCTTGACCACGGCCAGACCCTCCACAAAGGTGGTCAGCCAACCCTGGGCCCGCTCCCGCAGGCCGGGCCAGGGTAGCATGGCCGCCAGCTTCAAGAGCCATCCCGGCCGCTGCTGCAAAAAGAACAGCCCGGCCATGAGCCCCAGGCACACCGCCAGCCCCACCAGGGCCAGGCGGTACAGTTCGCCCCGGCCGGTGGCCCACACCACCGCGCACAAGAGCACCAGCAGGGAGAGCACCTCCAGCACCCGCTCCAGCACGATGGTGCTGAGCACCGAGGTGGCGGGAACCTGCTCCCGTCGGCCGCAGATGAAGGCCCGGACCAGCTCGCCCAAACGGGCGGGCAACAAAGAGTTGGCCGCGCAGCCCACCAGGATGTAGCCCAGGCAGCCGCCCAGGCTCACCGGCTTGATGCGCCCCAGGATGATGCGCCATTTTTGGGCCCGGGGGATGAACCCGGCCAGGTACACCAGCACCACCGGCACCAACAGGGGCCAGTAGACCTCGGTGAGGGCCTGCCAAAGCTTGGCCGGCTCCACCTTGCGCAGCACGAGGTAGAGGAACAGGGCGGTAATGGCTAGGAGTATCAGGCGCTTGACAAGGCTTTTCATGGCGTTCCCGGCCGGAGGGGACATGGGAGTGGGTTGCGGTTAGAGGGGCGTGGCACCCCCGGTCCAACGTGAGGTCAACCTATCAGAGGGCCGGTGGTTTGGCAACCGTGGCCAGTGGCGCGACCCGCCCGGATATGCTAAATGTAGCCACGCGAAAGGACGGACAAATGAGCCCAAGCGACCCCCAGATCACCGTGGCCATGATCTCCATGAACGAGGAGGGAGCCGTGGGCAAGGTCATCGCCGACATCCAGGCGGCCGCGCCCGAGGCCCACATCCTGTTGGTGGACTCCTCCAAGGACCGCACCCCGGAGATCGCCGCCGCGGCCGGAGCCGAGGTGCTGCGCCAGTTCCCGCCCAAGGGCTACGGCCCGGCCATGATGCGGGCCCTCACCGCGGCCCGGGGCCAGGTGGTGGTCACCCTGGACTGCGACGACACCTATCCCACCGACCGCATCATGCAGATGGCGGGCTACGTGCTCTCCGGCCAAGCCGACGTGGTGGACGCCTCGCGCTTGGAAACCAAGCCCGCCACCATGCCCTGGATCAACTACCTGGCCAACTGGGGCTTCGCCTGGCTGGCCAGCGTGCTGTTCCTGCGCCGCATCACCGACCTGCACTCTGGCATGCGCGCCTACCGCACCAGCCTGTTCAAGGAGATGGAGTTCCAGGCCAACGGCTCGGCCCTGCCGGTGGAGCTTTTGCTAAAGCCCATGGCCCACGGCAAAAAGCTCAAGGTGATCTTCATCCCCTACGACGAGCGCACCGGGGAAAGCACCCTGGACCCCCTCAAAAGCGCCTGGTGGACCTTAAAGCGAATTCTTAAGGTTCGGTTCGGCTCCTAGTTGCGCGGGCCCCGGCTGATCGCCAGGGGCAAGATTCCCGACCAGTACAAAGGCCGGGCCAGCGGCCCCGGCGCGGCCCGGAACAGCACCCAGCCCTCGAGGGGTTGGGCGCTGTGCTCATAGCCCGCCCGGCTCAGGGCTTTGGCCGTGGCCGGGGCCATCTCCGCTTCCACGGCCAGGCTCAGGGGCCGGCCCTGGGGCATCACCTCCAGGGCGTAGAGGTAGGGCGGCAGCCAGGGGGGCTTGTGCCGGGTGACCGGTCCCGTGCGCATGGTGGGCGGCAGCCAGGCCCTGAGCGCCGGGGGAGCCCAGACGCGTTGCCCTGGTGGCCGGGTCTGAGCCAGTTGCCGGGCCGCCGCGACCGGCGGAGCCGGGGGGCCATCGCCGTCCTGCCTGCCCACCATCACCTCATTGAGCGCCCAAATATCCTTGGCCTTGCCGCTCTGCTCCAGGCGCAGGTAGCGCAGGGTGGTGGGCGCGAAGCGTATCTCCTGCCAGGGGGCCCGCCGGTTTATGGACAGATGCCCGCCGCTCCAGTGGAAGGGCAGGTAGGGCTGGGCCCGGGCCAGCTCTTGCCAGCTTTGTCCGTCCCCGCTGCCCAGCACCTTGAGCTCCTTGGGCAGATACTGGGCCCGGCCCGGGAAGATGAGCACCTGGCACACCCCCTCCACCTGACCGCCCAGGTCCAAGGTGGGGCCGGTGCCCGGCTCTTGGGGCCAGGTTAGGCGGGTGGTGGCGTCGCGGTCCCACAAGACCAGGCCCATGCCGTCGCGCAGGCTCCAGGCCTGGGGGTCCACCAGGACAGGTTTTGGGCTGGGCGGGGCGAAGTCGTAGAAGATGTGCCAACGGGGCGGCACGGTTATTTCCTTGTACGTTGCCCCCACCGTGGCCAGGCTTTGGCGGGTCACCTTGGCGTTGTTCTCGCCCAGCATCACCACCGCGTAGCGGGGGGCGCGCAGCAGGGCCTCTTTGTAGGGCTGGTGGCGCTCGTGGTCAAAGGGCAGCATGATCACCTGCTCATCGGCCAGAAAGGTGCCCTTCATGCCCATCCAGTAATCCACCACATAGGCGTAGCGGATGCCCAGGCCCTGAAGGGCGCGGGTCAGGGAGGCCTGTTCCGGGCCCATCTCCCGCGATGCCGCCCGCTGCCCGGCGTGGTTGAGCGGCGAGAAAGCCACGGTGCCCCACAGGCTGCCCAGGGCCACCAGGGCCAAGAACAGCCAGCCCATCCCGGCCAGCACGCCGCCCCGGCGGCGCAGGGAGTCCCAGGCCAGGGCGGCCACCAAAGGCCAGACGATGTACAGGGCCAGCAAATAGCGGAAGGAGCCGGAGTCGGCCCCACCCACCGCGCAGTAGACATAGGCCACGCAGCCCATGGTCAGCAGCAGCACCTCGCCGCCGCTGGAGCCCGCATTTTGGCTGAAGCGCCGGTACATGTCCCCGCCCCAGCGCCACAGGGCCCAGGCCAGGCTGAGCCCGGCGGCCAGGGCCAGGGCCGGGCCCAGGCCGGGCAGCAGCCAGCCTTTCTTGAACCAGGTGGCCCCCACCAGGGCGGGCAGGCCTTGGCGCAGCAGGAAGTGCAGATTGTTCATGAAGCCCGAGTGGGGCCGGGGTATCTCCATGTAGTGCAGGGTGCCGCCCCCGGTGAGCCAGTTGTGGTAGATCAGCGGCGCGGCTCCCACCAGGGCGGCCAGGGCCATGAGCCAGAAGCGCGGGGTGATGACCAGGCGCGGCGCGCTGTAGATCAAAAGAAACATGGTGGGGGGCAAAAAGTAGATGAACAGGGGGCTGGTCCACACCCCCACCCCGGCGGTGAGGCCCCAGGCGATGAGGGCCCAGGCCTGGCCGGGCGCGGTGGGCCCGGCCTTGATCAGGCGCACCGTGAGCCACAGCAGCAGGGCGCCCAGGGGGAGCATCTCCACGTGCAGGCCCCTGGCCACCACCGAGTAGGCCACCAGCATGTAAGGCCCCAGGGCGGCCAAGAAGGCGGCGGCCAGACCGGCCCGGCGTCCGATTATCTCCTTGCCCAGCAGGTAGAGCAGGGGGAGGTAGCTGAGGAAGATCAGGGCGGCGGTGGCGTTGAGGGCGCGGGGGCCGGACCCGGTGAGGGCGAAGATCCCGGCGGCGATGAGGGGCTCCAGGCTGCCGCCGTAGTGGTTGCCCCAGTACAGGGGATAGAACTCGCCGTTCAGGGCGTGGCGGGCCATTAGCCCCACCACCGCGATGTCGCTGTCCAGGTGGGGCCACAGCAAATACATCCCGCGCACCAGGGCCCCCAGGGCCACAATGGCCAGCAGCCACCAGGCCACCCGCCGGGTTGTCGGCTCTCCGGCTCCTTCCCGGCGTGGGCTCATTTTTGCCCTCCGCCGCCGCGCAGGGAGCCCAGGCTCAGGCCCCGGCGCAGCATCTCAATCATCCCGGCGGCGGTGATGGGAAAATAGTTGGCCGCCCAATAGAGCAGGCTGAAGGCCGCGGCCCGTTCCTGGTCGGCCCCGGCCAGCATGAGGGCCCAGGTCACCGCCAACTGGGTGGTGCCTATGTAGCCCGGCCCGGAGGGGACCGCCGCGGCCAGGGAGCCTCCCACCAGGGCCATGGCCGCCAGCAGGGGGCTATGGGGCAGGCCCACCGCGGGCAGGAAGATGTAGCCGCTGAGCAGCATGAGCAGCCACAGGGCCAGGGATTGGGCGATCAACAGGGGCAAATGGCGTCCCTGGCCCAACAGGGCCAGGCCCTGGGTGAAGCCTTCCAGGATGGCGGCGGTCTTTTGGCCCAGCCTGGGGCTGATGCGCCCCACCAGGCGGGCCAGGCGGCCGCTGGTGGCGGCGGGCCAGCGCCACAGGGCGGCCACCAGGGCCAGCACCCCCAGGTAGCCCGCCAGCAGGAACAGGCCCGCGCCCCGAAGGTAGGCCACGTTGAAGGCCCCGGCCTGGGCGGTGGGGTCGGTGAACCACAGGGCCAGGAAGAAAAAAGCCAGGATGGCCATGCCGTCCAGGATGCGCTCGATGACCAGGGTGGCCAAGGCTCCGGCCACCGGCACCGCGCACAGGCGGTTCACGGTGTAGGCCCGCACGATCTCCCCCAGGCGGGCGGGCAGGATGTTGTTGGCCATGAAGCCGATGAGGTTGGCCGAGTAGAGCGGAGCGATGGGGCAGGTTTTCAGGGGCCGCATCAACAACTGCCAGCGCTGGGAGCGCAGAAAAAAGACCCAGGACAACAGGGCGGCCACCGCCAGCAGATACCAGGGGTTGAGCTGAAGCAGGAGTTGGCCCAGGCGGTGCAGGTCCACCTGGCCCAAAAGCCAGGCCAGGCATGCGGCGCTGATGGCCAGGCCCAAAAGGAGCTGCCACCTCACGCGGGAGGCTCCCCAATGGGCGGATATGGGTGACGGGCGCTATTACTGGGCAAGGCTGGTCCGCCATGGGGCCTGATTATTCAGTTGCACGGCGGCCCGGGCCCCGCGCCGGGACGCCTGGGGCCAGTGTAAAGAGAGCGCTCCCTATTTACAAGGGCTTAGGGCTAGGAGCGGTCCGGTGGCGGACAGGGGGATGAGCCGCGCAGGCTGCCCTGGGGCTGGTTGCTCTTGCGCGCCGCCTCCAGGAGCAGGCGGTAGGGCCGCTCCCATTCGGGGGCCATGCAGGCGGCCTGGTTGAGATGGCGCACCACCTTGGGCCAGTTGACCTGGGAGGCCCAGAAGCGGGCGAAGGCGGCGTGGCCCGCCGGGAAGGGCGCGGTGGGGCGGTTTTCCCAGGCGGCCAGGGCCTGGCGTCCCAGCTTGACGTGCCGCTCGGCGTCCTGGGGCCACCGGGATGGCCCCGTCGCGGGCTGGTAGAGGAACAGCTCGGCTATCTCCAGGGGAGGCCAGGAGGGATTGCCTGGTTTTATCTCCAGGCGCAGCCAGCGCACTTTTTGGGCCGGGAAGGTGAACTCCAGGGCGGGAACCGGGTCCAACTTGACCCGCTTGCCCCGCCAGGTGAGCCCGGCCATGCAGCCCTCGCCGCCGGCCAGGGTCTGCCAGGTCTTGCCGTCCAGGGACCCCTCCAGGGTGAGGTTGTAGAGCATGCCCGACTTGCCCCGCCAGGCCGGGCTGGGCAACAGGCTGATCCGGGCCACCGTCTGGGGCGCTCCCAGGTCCAGGCGCAGTTGGGAGAGCCGGTCGGACCGGCCTTGCCAGGCGGTGTCCAGGTTGCGGTCCAAGACCGCCGCGGCCTCGCCCTGGGTGGCCTCGCCGTGCCAGGAGTGGGAGGGCAAGGGGCTCAGCGCCGGGGCGGGGTCGAAGTCGTACCACACTACGTACTGCTCCACCTCCAGGGGCTTTTTCCACACCCCCAGGCGGCGCAGGGCCTGGCCCAGCATGGTGGGGGCGGGCACGGCCAGGCGTTTGTGGGTTACCCAGGCCGGTTGCTCTGCCGCGTCCACCTGGCGCAAATGGCTCAGGTTGCGCGCCCCGAAGAAGTCGGCGGCAAGCACCTTGCCCCGGCTCTCGAAGGTCAGCGGAAGGGCCACCCGGCCGTGGGCGTAGCCGAAGTCCACCCCCTTGTCCGCCAGCACCTCCAGCACCGCCTCCACCGGCCGGTGGGGCGTCCCGGCGAAGCGCTCCAGATACAGGTGGTGGGTGTAGAGGTTGAAGGCCAGCAGGCCCACCACCAGCCCGGCCCCCAGCAGGGGGCGCCAGCGGTTCACCTTGCCCAGCCACAGGGCGGCCAGGACGGTGATTGGAACCATCAGGGGCGTGGCGTAGCGCAGGATGGCTTTGTGCCCGTGCCCGCTGGAGGCGTGCAGCAACAGCAGCACCCACAGGGCCAGGGCCACCAGGTCGGCCGGGGACTGCCAGGGATTTTGCCGCCTCCAGGCCCGGCACGCCCAACCCACCAGGGCGGCCACGGCCAGTCCCAGGGCGGGCAGGTAGACGAGGACCAGCGCCGCCACGGGCACCAGCGAGGGCATCTCCGAAGCCACGTTGCGGCCGTCCCACCAGGCCCCGGTGAGCATGGGGGTCCACACGTTGCTGATGAGCATCCCGGCGTTGGACCAGGCCCGGCTGAGCTGGGAGCCGCCCACCTGCACCAGGGTCAGCCAGTGGTGCTCGGCGTTCCATACCAGCAGGGGGGCCGCGCCCAGCAAGAGCCCCAACCCGGCCAGCCAGGGCCCCCGGCCCACCAGCCAGGATGGCCGGGCCAGGCACAGGCCCAGCAGGGAGGCGGCCACCAGGGGCAAAATGAGCAGACTGGACCACAGGCCCAGGCCGCCCACCACCCCCAGGCCCAGGGCCCACAGGCCTGCCCGGGGGGGCGGATCAAAGGCCAGGCGGCAGGCCCCGGCCAAGAGCAGGGCCCCGGCCACCACCGCCTCCAGATGGCCGCCGGTGACGTACACCCCCTGGAAACTCAGGAACAGGGGTGGCAGGGACCACAGGCAGGCGGCCAACAGGCCCAGGCGGCGTCCCCCGGCGGCCCGGCCCAGGGAATACAGGGCCAGCACGCCGGCGCTGCCGTAGATGAGCAGGGACAGGCGCAGCATCAGGGTGGAGGGGCCGAAGAGCTTGAAGAGCAGGGCGGCCAGATAGGCCTCCAGGGTGCCCATGTAGGGCTGGCCCCAGAAAAGCAGCTGATGCTTGCCCTGGAGTATCTCCAGGGCCATTAGCCCGGTCACCGCCTCGTCGTAGTCCACTTGGCTGAGCGAGGGGCACCAGATCAGCCACAGGCGCACCAGCCAATACAGGGCCACGCATCCGGCCAGTCCCAGGGCAATGGGCCAGCGTCGGGGGCGGGGGAGGTCCGCGCCGGAGGTCATCAGGCGGGGGGAGCTTGGGACGGGTCGAAAGTTTTGTTGAAGCGCACTCGCCAGACGTTGATGAACGCCTCCACGGCGATGGAACCGGTCAGCTTGGATTGGCCCACTCGGCGGTCTTCAAAGATAATGGGGTGCTCCTCGTGGCGGTAGCCCAGCCGATGGGCCCGGTAGGCCATCTCGGGCAGGGCGGCGAAGCCCTGGGCTCCCACCGTGGACAGGTCCAGGCGCTCCAGGGCCCGGCGGGGCCAGCATTTGTAGGCCCCGGTGAGGTCGCCTACCGGCAGGCTGAGGACGGTGCTCACGTAGATGTTGGCCCCCTTGCTGAGGATGCGCCGGCCCAGGCCCCAGTTGCGCACCCCGCCGCCGCTCACGTAGCGGGAGCCGATGGCCACCGATCCCCGGCGGGCCAGTTCCACCAGGGCGGGCATGGCCTCGGGCGGGTGGCTGAAGTCGGCGTCCATCTGGGCCAAGAACGGCGCGTCGAAGTTGGCCAGGGCGTAGCCGAAGCCTTCGCGGTAGGCGGTGCCCAGGCCCTGCTTGCCGGGCCGGTGCAACACGTGCACCCGCTGGTCCTGTTTGGCCAGGGCGTCGGCTATGCGGCCGGTGCCGTCGGGCGAGTTGTCGTCCACGATAAGGATGCCCAGGTCCAACTCCAGCCCCAATAGCGCCTCGCTCAAGGGACGGATGTTGTTGGATTCGTTGTAGGTGGGTATTACGACCAGAACTTCCATGGGCAATCTTTCAGTGAATGACAGGGTTAGCGCTCAAGTCTATCGAAAATCGCGGGGTTGGCAAAAGCTTTTTGACCGGGGCAGGTTTGGGCGCGCCGCCCGCGCGGGGTTGACCTGGGGGCGGGCGCGAAAATATAGTGCTGGGATAGGTTACCCCAGCAAGGAGCCCTTTGCCCAACCCGGTTCGGCATACGGCCTTCTGGCTCTGGGCAGGCCTCCTTGTAGCGCTCAACCTGGCCACCCGCCTACCCTGGCTGCTGAAGGCCGACAAGTTCATGGACGCGGACCACGCGTTGTGGGGGCTGATGGCCCGCCACATCGCTCAGGGCCTGCATTTCCCCTATTACATGTACGGCCAGGGCTACATGGGCGCGGGCGAGACCTATTACCTGGCTCCTTTCTTCGCGCTGTTGGGCTCCTCGCCCAAGGTGATGGCCTGGGCCATGACCGGCCTGTTGATGCTGGTGCTGGTGCTCAACGCGGTCTTGATCCGCCGCCTGGCCGGGCGAGGTCCCGCCCTGGCCACCCTGCTCTTGGCCGCCCTGGCCCCGCCCTTTTTCTTCCGCCTGGGCCTGCTCAGCTATGGCGGCTACACCGCAGTGCTCCTGTGGGGGGTGCTCCTGTGGCTGGTCTGGACCCGCGTCTACCTGGCCCGGCCCCCGGAGTTGGGCCGCCGGGGCTGGCGGCTGGCCCTGCTGGCCCTGGTGACCGCCCTGGGCTGGTGGACCTGGACCATGTTCTGGCTCATGGTGATTCCCTGCCTGGCCTGTCATGCTGCCTTTTTGGCCGGGCATGCCCGCCGGGGCCTGGGGCCCTCCCGCTACGGAGGGCGGGCCCCCTGGTGGGACCCGGCGGCCAAGACCCTGGCCGCGCTGAGCCTGATCTATTTGGCCTACGCCTTGGGGGTGCTGGCCCTGGGCCGGGATTTTTCCTGGCGGATACTACCCGGCCTGGCCATATCGAGCGACCCCACCCTGGCCCTGTACCAGGACCTGCCTCTGGCCCTGTGCGCCCTGGCCCTGGCCGGGGTGTTGTACTTTTGGCCCCGGCTGGAGGGCTGGGCCCTGGGCCGCCTGGGGCGGGAGGGCCGGGCCCACCTTTGGGGCCTGGCCGCTTTTGGCGTGGGGTTTATAGCCAAGCAGGGCGGTGACGTCCTGTTCCAGCAAAGCGACATCGCCGCCTGGGGGCGCTACGTATTGCCGGTGCTGCCGGCCACGCCGGGGCGGATATGGGCCAACCTGGAGCTGCTGGCCCACAGCGCGGTGCCCCAGGCCTGGAGCCCCCATCCCCCCCTGCAATGGACCTGGCTGGCCTGGCTGTTGTTCGCTGCCGGGTTGGCCGCCTGCCTGGGCGTGGCGGTCTCCCTGATCCGCTCGGCCCGGCAACGGAGCCTGGCCCAGGCCCTGGCGCGGGATTGGATGGCCTACGCCTGCGCCCTGTCCTATCTGGGCCTGCTGGTCGCCCTGATATTCACCACCGCCCTGGTGGACCGCTTTTCGGTGCGTTACCTGTGGGTGAGCATCCTGTGGTGGCCTTTCCTCCTGGCCTGGGGGGTGGCCGCCCTGGCCCGGCGGGCGCGTTGGCAAGGGGTGCTGGCCGGGGTGGCGCTGCTGGCCGCCCTGGGAGGAGGGATAGTGGGGGTGATGGCCCACCCCGCCGCCTGGCACAGCGTTTCCTGGCGGGAGCATTACGGGCCCTTGCTGCGCTACATGCAGGAGCACCAGGTGCGCCACGGCCGGGCCGACTACTGGGAGGCCTACAAGCTAAGCTTCCTGAGCGGCGAGCAGCTTGTCTTCGCCCCGGACAAGTACTTCCCGGTGGGCTTGCAGCGCTATCATCCCTACTACTGGGAGGTGCTCAAGGCTGCCCGCAAGCTGTACTTGTTCCGCCCCCGGGTGGACGACGCCGCCCTGGCCAAGGTGCGCCGCGACCTGCGGCGCAAAGGGGCCCCCTATGAGGAGCAGGAACTGGGGCGCTGGCGGGTTATTCTCGCCGGTCCGGCTTCTTCCGGCGGCGCATCCAAAGCCACCCCCCCAGTAAAACCAAAATAAGCAGGGGCGGCGCTCCCAGGGAGGCCTTGACCCAGGGCTCGGAGTAGACCAGCCGCACGGTGTGCTTGCCCTGGGGCACCGCCACCGTGGTCATGAAGCCGTAGGCCCAGGCGATGGGCGCGTCCCGTCCGTCGATGGTGGCCCGCCAGCCGTGGTGGGCGCTTTGGCTAAGCACCAGCCAGCCGGGGCGCGAGGCCTCCACTTGCAGCTGGACATCCTGGTCTTGCCAGGAGACCACCTTGACCCGGCCTCCGGCGTCCGGAGCCGGGCTTGGCGGCATTTGCCATCCCGGGGGTGTCCGGCGGAACACCACCACCCGCGAGGGGTCCACCGAGGCCAGCACCTGCTCGTATTCCCAGCCCGGCTCCACCACCGCCGCCCGGGACACGAACCAGGCGCGGCCTAGGTAGGCCCGGTTGACCAGGAAGTTCCTGGGGCCTGGCTCCAGCCATGTGCCGTCGGCCAGGGGGCGGCCGTCCAGGGCAAGTTCGCTGATGCCCACCAGGGCCTTGGGGTGGGCCGAGGCCATGATCACCGCGTCGGCCTGGGCCCCCGGCGGCGCTTCCAGAGTGAGGGTTCCGCCGTTGACCTCCATGCCCTGGCGCAGGGGCCACTGGGTCGTGACCTGGCCACGCCGCACCAGGGCCACCCTGGCCACCAGCTCGCCGGGCTTGGCCTGGCCGGGCAGCAGGTCCGAGGCCCGCAGGGTGAGGGCTTTCACCGGGGTGGGGCCTTCCAGGCGCACCGCCGACTGGCTGTAGCCGCACAGGGCCCAGTCGTCGCGCCGGGCGTCCACCACCGGGCTGCGCCAGTCCACCAGCTTGACCGCCCAGAGCTGCAAGTAGCGGGGGTTGGCCTGGGGCTTCCACCACATCTGCCAAAAGCCCAGGGGCAGGCGGCGGTCCATGTAGCCGCCCGGCGGGTTGATGAAGTTCAGGTGGGCCAGGTAGGCGGGGTACTGATAGCCCACCACGTTATATGCGCGGTGCAGCAGCACCCGCCCCCCGCCCGGTCCTCCGGCCAGGCGCGCCAAGCGGGCGGCGCGGGCCTCCAGGGCGGGATCGCGCCGGGTGGGGTCGGTGCGCTCCACCGGGTCGCCGCCCACATGGGTGGGGGCGAAGTAAAAGCCCAGGTCCAGGGCGACCAGGGCCACCAGCACCAAGGCCACCAGGCGGGTCCGGGCATTCTGGGCCATGCGCAGCGCGGCCCACCACAGCACCCCCACGCAGAGCAGGAGCCAGGTCAGGATGCTGAGGGGGGGGAACGTCTGCTTGTAGCCCAGGCTCTCAAGGCGCAGCCCTTCGGTGCTGATGAGCAACAGGATAAGCGCGGTGAGCACCCCGGCCAGCACGGCGAGGATGCGGCGCAAGGTTTTAAGCTCCGGGGCCTGGGCCCGGTAGAGCAGCCAGTGGAGCCCATACCCGGCCAGGACCAGCAGGGCCAGGTGCAGCAGGAACATCCAGCGCACCGTTTCCCGGAAAAGGTAGTAGCCGGGCATCAAGGCAACGAGCACCTTGTGCAGGCCCAGGTTGGCCCCCATCATCAAGACGATGCCCGCCAGGGCCAGGAGCTTGTAAAACCCGGTTTCGTTCTTGCGCACCCAGGCCACGGCCATCAGGGCCAGGACCAAGGGCGCGATGCCCACGTAGGCGGTGTTTTCGGCGTGGCCCTTCATGATCTGGGGACTCAGGAAGTGGGGTAGTATCCACCAGTCGCCCGAGCCTTGGGCGATGAACTGGCGGCGCTTGTGGCCCACCAGGGCCTGGGCGTCGTGCACTCCCATGGGGTCGCCGGAGCCCGCTCCGGCCAGGTGGATCAGGTTGGGCAAGGCCCAGATCACCGAGGTGAGGGCCATGAGCAGGTAGGGGGCCAGGCCCAGACGCCAGGCGGCGCGCCAGCCGCTGTGGTTGTACTCGCTGATCATCACGTACAGGGAGTAGAGGGTGGCCATCACCCCCACGTAATAAAAAATTTGGGGGATGCCGCCTACGAAGCTCCATCCCAAAAACACCCCGGCCCAGGCGGCGTTCAACAGGCTCAGGCCCAGGCGGGACCGGTGCAGCAAAAGCAGCACCAGGGGAGCCCAGCAGAAGGTCTGGATCATCATGGAGTGTTCGCTGTGGGCCACCACCACGCCCATGCAGCCCATGATCACGCCCATGACCGTGGCCGCCGCCCGGCCCAGATTCAGCTGCATGCCCAGCAAAAAGGCCCCCAGCCCGGCCAGGGAGCAGTAGGCGGTGAGCACCTTTTGCAGGTGGTCGCTGCGCAACAGGCCTTCCTCCAGGAAGAAGACGTTGATGAGCGACAAGGGGTTGAACAGGTCGAAGAGGTATTCCATGAAGGGCAGGCCGGTGGCGATCAGGGGGTCCCACAGGGTCAGCTTGCCCTGGGCCAGGTCCCGGTAAAAATAGGCCCGTTGCGCGGTCAACTCCAGGAAATCGCGGCCCAAAAACAGGCGGTAGTCCAACTCGGGCCAGAGGTAGAGCCAGCGTTGCAACCAGGGCAAAAGCACCACCAGGGCCGCGCCGGCCAGGGTCCAGGCGATGGTCTGGTTGGGGTTGGGAGAGCTTTGGGGAGCCGGGGGGGTAAGCATCAACAGTTCCTTTTACTTGGTGACGACGAGAATTAATACCCAGGATGGTACGTTCCCTTCGCGTATGTCAAGCACCCAACACCTTGATAGTTCGGTTGAAAGCGGCGAGCCGCGCCCTTGTGGGCCGGGCGGGGCCGGGTGTAAGATTGGCTTTAGCCGTGGGGCGGCGCGGGGGGATGGGGTTTGGTGAACCCTTTCCCGTGCAAGCAATCCCCTTGGTGTATATGATGGAAACGCCGCTTGTATAGGCGGCGAAAGGATTTTGGCCATGGGTCGCCTTCGGGCGCTTAAATCTTGGAGGCCGAGCCTCCCCGGGGCTGGTCTGGGCCTGGCGGCCATCGTGGCCCTGGGCCTGGTCCTGCGCCTTTGGGGCCTGGATTGGCCTCACGGTCTGCACCCGGACGAATGGGCCGCGAACATCATCGCCTCCTTTGCCCAGGGCCATTGGTACTATCCCCACCCGGTGATCTGGCATCAGGTCTTCTACCTGGTGGCGGGCTTCACCTACATCCCGGTGCAGATGCTCCTGGGCAAGCTCATGGTCCTGCTGGGCCCGGCCTATGTGCAGGTGCCGGTGATCTCCTACCTGTTCTGGGGACGTCTGTGGGTCTCCCTCTTGGGCGCGGCCAACGTCTGGGCCCTGTACGCCCTGGTGCGGTCCCTGGGCCTCAGCCGAGCGGCTGGGCTGACCGCGGCCTTGCTCTTGGCGGTGAATCCCCTGCTGGTGGTGCACTGCCACTACCTCACCGTGGACGCGCCCCTGGCCCTGGCCGTTACCCTGGCCCTGTGGGCCGGGGTGCGCCTGTGCCAAGACCCCAAAGGGTGGCGCTACCTGGTGGCCGGGCTGGCCTTCGGCCTCACCCTTACCACCAAGGCCAACGGCGGGGTGATACTCTTCGCTTTCCTCACCGCCCACCTGGTAACGGTGTGGGAGCGCAAGCCTCCCTGGGCGCGCTGGCTGCTGGCCCAACCGGCGGTGTTCGCCCTGGGCGGGGTGCTGGGCATGATCACCGGCTACCCCGGCTTTTTGCTGGCCAAGGACAACCCCCTGTTCAAGTACGCCGAGCAGGTGCACAACTTCACCCGGCCTCATTTCGCCGAGCACATCTCCTTCTGGAACAGCCCTCTGGGCGACCGCCTGACCTGGTCGGCCCACACCATCGGCGATGCCATCGGCTGGGAGCTGGTGGCCCTGTTCGCCTTGGGCCTGGGGCTGGCCATATGGCGGCGCTACCGCGCGGCGTGGGTGGTGGCCGCCTACCCGCTGTTCTATTACTTCCCCTATTTGTTCCTGTCCCACCGCCTGGCCGAGCGGGACCTCACCAGCATCGTGCCGCCGATGATCTGCCTGGCCATGCTGCCCCTGGCCTGGGCCGTGGGACGCATGCCCCGCTGGGGCAAGCCCGCCCTATGGGCCGTGGCCGCCCTGGCCCTGATGACGGTGCCCCTGGGCCGCTCCATGGCCGGGGCCTATCTCTTCTGGCAGGAGGAGACCCGGGTCTCGGCCACCCGCTGGGCCGGGGCCGACCTGCCCCCCAACGCTCATCTGTACCAGGGCAGCTACGGCACCCCCAAGGTGCCCCTGGCCACCGAGTTTTATCACTCCCAGGAGTTGGCCAAGTACCAGGGCGAGGACAAGTTCGTGCTGGTGTCCTCCACCGACGCGGACCGCTACTTCTTCCAGTGGGACAAGATTCCCCGCAACTCCATGGGCCGCCTGCTGGAGGCCTTCGGCAAGTGGCAGCTCATCAAGGAGTTCGATCTGGGCTACCACACCGCCCAGGACAAGCTGCCGGGGCGCTTCAAGTACCCGGTGTTCGTGGACCCCTATCTGCGCTTCTACGCCGCCCGGCCTCATTTGCCCCAGACCCAGAGCCTGGGCCTGGAGCGGCCGCCATCCTTCGCCCCCGCGCCCTACGCCGTGGTCTACACCAACCACCAGGCTTACAGCGGCGACGGGGCCACGGCCTTGGTGAGCGGCCCGGCCCGGGCGGTGCGGGTGTTGCGCCCGCCCCGGGAGCTTTTGGCCGTGCAGGTGGAGTTGGTCAACCTGGGCAAGAAGGCGGTGGAGCTTAAATTGATACAGGGGCTGCATCGGCGGCGCCTGCGCCTGGAGCCGGGAAGGAGCGAGAGCTTCATCCATCGGCCGCAAAACTGGCCCCCGAGCGTGGACCGGGTCTATCCCTTCACCCTGTGGGTGGACAGCCCCGGCCAGGTGTCCCTGCGCCTGACCAGCGACCCCCTGTTGCTGGGCCTGCGCTGCCTGGAGCAGGGGCGCTGGGAACTGGCCGGGCGTCTGCTGGCCCAGGCCCAGGCCGCGCGGCCATCAGCCCTTTTGCCCCGGGCCCTGGGCGCGGCGGCCCTGCTGGAGCAGGGCAGGGTGCAGCCGGCCGCGCCGCTGTTAGCCGGCCAGGCCCAGGCCCTGGAGCGCCTGGCCGCCCTGGTGCTGGGCTCTGCCCCTCCGGACAAGCGGATAACCAACCTGGCCGCCTGGGCCGGGCTCTACCCGGACCTGTTGGCCAACTCCCTGACCCGGCGCTATGTGCCCGGCGAGTATGAGCAGGGGCCGGAGCGGGAGACCAAACAGGAGCATCCCTCCTTTAGCTTCCAGGCCTGGGCCCCCAAGGGCAGCCAAGGCCACCGGGAAATGCTCCGCCTCAAGGAGCCCTTGCCCTCCTGGCCCCTGCGGGTGCGCTTCAACCTTAGCCGTCGCAATGTCTCCTATGCGTCCGATCAGCCCCTGGCCCTGCTTACCGCCGTGGCCCAGGGGCCCACGGGCAAGGATCTCGCGGTGCGCAGAGAGGTGAGGCCCGCGGACCTGGGCGTGGGCACCCGGCGGCGCACCCTGGAGCTGGAGCTGCCCGCCGCCGCCCCCAACCAGCGCTGGAGCTTCGAGCTGCGCTCCCTGGCCGGTTCCACCTTGCATCTGGACGGGGTGGAGGCCCAGGTGCAGGTGCGGCCCCAGTTGGCGCGCCTGGCCCGCTGGGCCTTCTGGGCCCAGGGCGAGCTGATGCGCCGCCAGGGACGGCCCGCCCCGGCGGCGGCCATGCTGGCCTGGGTGGAACGCCTGGACCCCGATTTCGGCCCCGGCCTCATAAGCCAGGTGCAGGCCCTGGAAGCCAGTGGCCAGCCCGAGGCGGCCGAGCGGCGTCTGGCCAAGGCCCTGGCCGAGCTGCCCCAGGGGGGCGAGCTCAGGGCCTGGGCGCGGGCAGAGCTGAAAAAGTTAGATGCCAAGAGGGCTTCCGCGCCGTCCAACCTGCGTTAGTCCCGGTGCGGCCCCCGGCTGGGGGCCGCATTGCCAACGCCCCGCCAACTCTATATAATCCCGAGTCATGCAACGCGAGATCAACAGCTTGGGCCGGGAGTCCTGGGACCTGGTGATAGTGGGCGGCGGCATCTACGGCGCGGCGGCCCTGTGGGAGGCCTCTCGCCGGGGGCTACGGGCGGTGCTTCTGGAGGCCGATGACTTCGGCGCGGCCACCAGCGCCAACAGCCTCAAGGTGATCCACGGCGGGTTCCGCTACTTGCAGTCCATGGACCTGGCCCGGGTGCGCCTGTCGGCCGCCGAGTTGGTGGGGCTGATGCTCATCGCCCCCCACCTGGTGAGCCCCTTGCCCTGCCTGGTGGCCACCAAGGGCCTGGGCAAACAGGGACGTCCCGCCTTCGCCGTAGCCCTGGCCATTTACAACTACCTTACCGGACACGAAAAACTGCGCGGCAGGCTGGTGAACAAGGCCGAGGTGGCCAGCCGCTTTCCCCTGTGCCCCCCGCCAGGCCTGAGCGGCGGGGTGCTCTGGCACGACGGACTGGTGCACGACTCCGAGCGCCTCACCCTGGGCTATGTTTTGGGCGCGGGCGAACGCGGCGGCATGGCTGCCAACTATGTGCGGGCCGTGGGCCTCATCGAGGAAAACGGCCGCCCCGCCGGGGTGAGGGCGGTTGACGAGCTGAGCGGCCAGGAGATCGAGGTGCGGGGCAAGGTGGTGCTCATCACCGCCGGGCCCTGGGCCATGGAGATGGCGGGCCGGGCCGATCAACCCCCGGCCCTGGCCTCGGCCCTGAACCTGGTGGTGCGCCGCTCCTGGAGCGACGCCGCCGTGGGCCTGCGCTCCCTTACCAGCAAAGCGGACGACCCGGTGTGCGGGGGGCGCCGCTTCATGTTCATGGTGCCCTGGCACGGCCACACCATTCTGGGCACGTCTTATCGCCTTTGGCCGGGCCAGGCCAAACCGGCCGGGCCCAGCCGCCAGGAGCTTCTGGCCCTGCTGGATGAGTTCAACGCGGCCTGCCCCGAACTGGAGCTGACTCCCGGCGACATCTCCTATTTTCACTGGGGCCGGGTGCCCCTGGAGGTGCCGGGCAAGGCCCCGGTGGGCGGCGGCCTGGCCAGCAAGCGCCGCCTGCTGGAGCGCCCCGGCTTGGTCACGGTGAGCGGGGCCAAGTACACCACGGCCCGGGCGGTGGCTTCCGAGGCGGTGGCTAGGGCCTGCGCCCAGCTGGGCCAAGAGGCCCCGGAGCTGTCCCTGGAGCCGGTATGGGGCGGCGAGGAGAAGCAGGCGGCGATGCCCGCTGGACTTTCTTCCGATGCCGCGGCTCACCTACGGGCCCAGTACGGCAGCCGGGCCGGGGAGGTGGCGGCCATGACGGGCGGCGATGCGGCCCTGCTGGAGCCCCTGGCCCCGGACACCCCGGTGCTGGGCTGCGAGGTGGTGCAGGCCGTGGAGGCGGAAATGGCCCAACATTTGGCCGACGTGAGCCTGCGGCGCACCATCCTGGGCAAGATGGGCCGCCCCTCGCCCCAGGCTCTGGGCGCGGCCCTGGCCATCATGGCCGACCGCCTGGGCTGGGACCAGGCTAGCCAGGAAGCGGAGTTGGCCCAGGCGCTGAAGCCCTACGAGATTTTGGAAACCCTGGCATGAGCCCCGTGCACCGCGAAGACTGCGACCTGGTCACCGCCAGCGAGGAATACGCCCGGCGCTTTTACGGGGAGGTGGGGGCCTATTTTCTGGCCGTGCAGACCGCGCGCACCCTGGAGCTGGTGGCCCCCTGGCCCGGCGCCAAGGTCCTGGACGTGGGCGGGGGCCACGCCCAACTGGCCGGGCCCTTGACTGAGGCGGGCTACCAGGTCACCGTGGCGGGCAGCAGCCAGGCCTGCGCCCAGCGCCTGGAGCGCATGCTGACGCCCGGCTCCTACGAGTTTCAAGCGGTGGACCTCATGAACCTGCCTTGGCCGGAACAGAGCTTCGATGTGGTAATGAGCTATCGCATGCTCACCCACGTGGCCGATCCGGCGGGATACGCGGCCCAGCTCTGCCGCCTGGCCAGGAGGGCGGTGGTGGTGGACTACCCGGCTAAGCGGAGCTTCAACCTGGTGGCCGATTCCCTGTTCAAGGCCAAGCAGTCCCTGGACGACAACCAGCACACCCGGCCCTTTGTGAGCTTCTGGGACGGCGAGGTGGACAAGCTGTTCGCGGCGCAGGGCTTCGGCAATCCCGCCCGGCGGCGGCAGCACTTCTGGCCCATGGCCCTGCACCGGGCGGTGAAATCAGGCGGCTTCACCAAGGCCGCCGAGGGCCTGGCCCGGGGCCTGGGGCTCACCGCCCTGCTGGGCTCGCCGGTGATTCTCAGGATGGAGCGCCCGGCATGAAGATTCTCCTGCTGGCGCCGCATCCCTTTTTCCAGGAGCGGGGCACGCCCATCGCGGTGCGCCTGCTGGCCTCGGAGCTGGCCGGGCAGGGCCACGGGGTTCAGATGCTCTGCTACCACGAGGGCAGCGAGGTGGAGATTCCGGGGGTGGTCATCCACCGCATCGCCCCGCCCTCCTGGGTGCGGGGGGTGCCGCCGGGACCATCCTGGCAAAAACTCATCTGCGACGCCTACATGTGGCCCGCGGCCAAGCGCCTGGCCAAGGGCGGCGGCTTCGACCTGGTGCACGCGGTGGAGGAGGCGGCCTTCATGGCCCGCCGCCTCAAGAAGCTCTACGGTCTGCCTTACATCTACGACATGGATTCGTGCATGTCCGCCCAGATCGCCGACAAGTACCCTTGGGCCAGGCCACTGGCCAAACGGTGGGAGCGCTGGGAAGCGGGGGCGGTGCAAAACAGCGCCGGGGTGGTGGCGGTGTGCCAGTCCCTGGTGAACTTGGCCCAGGGCTACGATGCCATGGTGCCGGTTTGCCGCCTGGAGGACGTGAGCCTGCTGCAGGATTTGGCCCAGCCCCCCGAGGAGCGCCTGGACCTGGACGGCCCGGTAATCATGTACGTGGGCAACCTGGAGTCCTACCAGGGCATCGACCTCCTCCTGGAGGCCTTCGCTATCGCCGCCCTAAAGCACCCCCAGGCCCATCTGGTGGTGATCGGGGGCAGCGGCAAGGACGTGGCCAAGTACCGGGGCCAAGTCCAGACCATGGGCCTGGCCGAGCGGGCCCATTTCCTGGGGCCGCGCCCCCCGGCCCATCTGGGGCACTACCTGGAGCAGGCCGATATTTTGGTGAGCCCGCGCACCCAGGGCGAGAACACCCCCATGAAGATTTACTCTTATCTGGACTCGGGCCGCCCCCTGGTGGCCACCCGCCTGGCCACCCACACCCAGGTCTTGGACGACGGCATCAGCCTGTTGGTTGAGCCCAGTGCCGGGGATTTGGCCCGTGGCCTTGACGAGCTTTTGGACCATCCCGAACAGGGCCGGGCCCTGGCAGCCGCCGCGCAAGAGCGCATGGCCAGCCACTACAGCCTGGATGCCTACCGCCGCAAGCTGCACGGCTTTTACGAGAGCCTGGAAAGCGCCTTGGAGCGGGGAGGGCGGCCATGAGCCACGGGCAAGAGGCCTGGGCCCTGGAGCTGTATAAGCGCTCGGTGCTCAAGCAGCAGAAGTTCCGCCACATAAAGGCCCTTCTGGGCGACACCAGCGGGAAGCGCTGCCTGGACATCGGGGCGGACAACGGGGTGGTGAGCCTCTTGTTGCGCCAAAACGGGGGAGACTGGGCCAGCGCGGACCTGGCCCCCGAGGCGGTTGAGAGCATCCGCTCCTTGGTAGGCGGCCAGGTGGAGCGGATCGACGGCGGGCCCACCCCCTTTGCGGAGGGCGAGTTCGACACCGTGGTGGTGGTGGACTTCCTGGAGCACATCCCCGGCGACCAGGCCTTTGTGGCCGAGCTGGCCCGCATCATCAAGCCCGGCGGACGGCTCATCGTCAACGTGCCCCGGGAGCCCCGCTGGTCCCTGGTGTGGCCCCTGCGCCACGCCATCGGACTAACCGACCAGTGGCACGGACATCTCAGGCCCGGCTACCGCCGGGACAGCCTCACGGCCCTGCTGGAGCCCCATTTCCAGGTCACCGAGGCCAACACTTACTGTAAAACTTTTTCCGAGCTGTTGGACACGGCGCTCAATTTTGGGTATGTGATCAAACAACGCCGCAAGGGGGCCCAGACCTCCACGGCCAAGGGGACGGTGGTCACCCAGGCCGACTGGAAAGGCGGCGGCTCGGGAGCCATGAAGGCCCTTTACCCGGCCATGCGGGCCTGGGTGGGCCTGGATGTGCTTTTGCCATTTTTTAAGGGATTCAGACTGATAGTTCAGGCGAGGCGCGGGAGTAATAAATGAAAATCTTGGTGACCGGCGGCACCGGCTTTACCGGTTCGGCCCTGGTTAAACGGCTCATATCCCTGGGGCACGAGGTGGTGGCCCTGGACTACAAGGAAGGCCTCATCCCCCAGAACCTCCGCGAGGCCGGGGCCGAGGTGCACATCGGTTCGGTGACCGACAAGGACCTGGTGGAGCGGGCCATGCAGGGGGTGGAAATCGTCCACCACCTGGCCGCCGCCTTCCGCGAGCTCAACGTGCCCGAGACTTTTTACGACGAGGTGAACACCGGCGGCACCCGCAACGTCTTCGAGGCGGCGGTTCGTCACGGGGTGCGCAAGGTGGTCTACTGCTCCACCTGCGGGGTGCACGGCAATGTGGACCACCCTCCCGGCGGCGAGGAGGCCCCCATCCAGCCGGCGGACTACTACCAGCAGACCAAGTACAACGGCGAGCTGGTGGCCCAGGAGTTTTTCGCCCAGGGCATGAAGACCACCATCCTGCGGCCCGCGGCCATCTACGGCCCCGGCGACCCGGAGCGCTTTTTCATGATCTACAGCCGGGTGGCCAAGGGGGTGTTCCCCATGTTCGGCTCGGGCAAGACCCTGTACCACCCGCTGTACATCGACAACCTGGTGGACGCCTTCCTCCTGGCCCAGGAGGAGGACAAGGGCCTGGGTGAGGCCTACCTCATCGCCGACGAGCACTTCTACCCCATCGAGGAGCTGGTCAAGCGGGTGGCCCAGGCCATGAACAAGCCGGTGAAGATTCCTCACTACCCGGTGTGGCCCCTGGTGATCGCCGGGCACGTGTGCGAAAAGCTGTGCAAGCCCTTCGGGGTGACCCCGCCCATCTTCCCCCGGAGGGTGGACTGGTACCGCCAGAACCGGGCCTTCAAGATCGACAAGGCCAAGGCCCAACTGGGCTACGCGCCCAAGGTGGGCATCGACGAGGGCCTCAAGAACACCTACCTGTGGTACCAGGAGATGGGTTACCTGAAGTGAGGGTGAGTTAGGCCATGCCCACCCCCCTGGGCCACGCCCTGGCCGGTTTGGCCGCCGGGACCGCGGCCAGCGGCGGGCGCACCATCCTGGGCCCGGTGAAGGACCTGGTCTTCTTCGCGGGGTTAGGCGTGCTGGCCGACCTGGATTTTCTCCCTGGTCTCATCCTGGGGGAGGGCGCGGCCTGGCACCGGGGGATCAGCCACTCCATCACCGCCGCGGCGGTGGCCGGGCTCTTGGCCTGGCTCTGGGCTCGGCGCAAGCCTGGCGGCGGTTGGCTGGCCCTGGGGGCCCTGGCCGCCTACTTGAGCCACATATTGCTGGACTACCTCAACGTGGACACGAGGCCTCCCTTTGGGATACCCTTGCTCTGGCCCTTTTCCGGGGAGTATATGCTGGCCCATCATGCTATATTTCCTGATGTTAAGCGCCATGCCCTGACCTGGGCCATCGTGAAGCACGACCTTTTGACCATGGCCTGGGAAACCCTGTTGCTGGGGCCGCCCGCGCTGGCGGCCCTGTTCTGGCGGCGAGTAAAGCGACGCCGGAGCGAAGGACGAAACTAAGTGGATCTGTCAGTCGTCGTACCGATATACAACGAGAGCGCCAATGTGGAGGCGCTGCACCAGGAGCTGCATCAGGCCCTGGAGCCCCTGGGACTGGACTACGAGGTGATCTACGTGGACGACGGCTCCCGGGACGACAGTTTCGACATCCTGGCCCGCCTGGCCAAGGACGATCCCCGGGACGTGGTGGTGCGCCTGCGCAAGAACTTCGGCCAGACCGCGGCCATGAGCGCGGGCTTCGACCATGCCCAGGGCAACGTAATCGTGACCATGGACGGTGACCTGCAAAACGATCCCCGCGACATCCCCAAGCTCTTGACCACCCTGGCCGACGGCTACGACATCGCGGCGGGCTGGCGCCACGACCGCCAGGACAAGTACCTCTCGCGCAGGCTGCCCTCCAAGCTGGCCAACGGGCTGATAAGCAAGATCACCAAGGTGAAGCTGCACGACTACGGCTGCACCCTCAAGGCCTTCAAGGCCGAGGTTATCCAGAACGTACGCCTCTACGGCGAGTTGCATCGCTTCATCCCGGCCATCGCCTCGCTCATGGGGGTGAACATCGCCGAGGTGAAGGTGAACCACCGCCCCCGCAAGGCGGGCAAGAGCAAGTACGGCATCGGCCGCACCCCTCGGGTGCTCTTGGACCTCATCACCGTGAAGTTCCTGTTGTCCTACTCCACCCGGCCCATCCAGATCTTCGGCCTGTGGGGGCTCTTTGCCTTCGGGGCCGGCTTTTTGTTGGGCCTGTACTACACCTGCCTGAAGTTCTTCGCCGGGGTTCCCCTGTGGGGCAAGCCCGGCTTGTTCCTGGCGATTCTGCTTTTGTTCATCGGGGTGCAGCTCATATGCATCGGCCTGTTGGGCGAGATGCAGGTCCGCACCTATTACGAGGCCCAGGCCAAGCCCATCTACGCCGTGCGCCAGGTGATTAACTACGCGCCGAAACGGCGGGACTGATTCCCCCTGGGGAGCGGCTTGGGCCCTCCTTGAGGACCGCGCCTTGAAACTCATCTACGACCTTAGGCTGTTGACCGGCCAAATGCACGGCATGGCCCGCTATGCCCTGGAGCTACTCCGGGCCATGCTGGACCAGGAGCCGGAGCTCGCCGTGGGGGCTCTGATTCGCAAACCCGAGTACGCCAGGTTTTTGCCGACCGACAAGCGGGTGGTGGCCATCGCCGCCAACGTGGCTCCCTACGGCTTCTCCAGCCAGATGAACATGCCCAGCCTGCTCAGCGGCCTGAAGCCCGAGATTTATCACTGCCCCTTCTACGCGCCCCCCGCCCGCTTCAACGGCCCCATGGTCTTCACCATCCACGACCTGATCCACCTGCGCTTCCCCAAGGACCACGGCCTGCGCTACCGCCTGTTCTATCTTTGGTTCGTGGCCCCGGCGGCCAAACGGGCCGGGGCGGTGTTCACCCCCAGCAAGCACTCCAAGCAGGACATCATCGAGCTCATGGGGGTGCCCGAGGGCAAGATAGTCATCACCCCCAACGCGGCGGGCGAGGCCTTCAAACCGCCCGTCAAGGGCGCCACTCCCCCCACCGGTCTGCCCGCCCGCTACGTGCTGGGCGTGGGCAACCCCAAGCGCCACAAGAACCTGGGGGCGTTGGTCCAGGCCCACCAGCAACTGCTGCGCAACCCGCCCGGCGGGGTGGAGGTGCCCCCCCTGGTGGTGGTGGGGGTGGGGCCGGGCAAGGCCGACTGGGCCAAGCCCAGCGACCGGCTGATCCTGCTGCCCTCCCTGGAAGACTCGGACTTGGCCCTGGCCTACGGTTTGGCCCGGGCGGTGGCGGTGCCTTCGCTTTACGAGGGCTTTGGCCTGCCCGCCCTGGAGGCCATGGCCTGCGGCGCGCCGGTGCTGGCCGCCAACCGGGCCTCCCTGCCCGAGGTGGTCGGCGAGGCCGGGCTGCTGGTGGAGCCCGGCGCCGAATCCCTGGCCCAGGGCCTGAGGGATTTGCTAATCGATTCGGCCCTGGCCCAGCGTCTGCGCCAGGCCGGACCCAAGCAGGCGGCCAAGTTCTCCTGGGCCCGCACCGCCAAGACCACCCTGGCCACCTACCGCCAGGTGGCGGCGAGGTGGCGGTGAGCGTCTCCCCCCTACCGCCGACCCTGGCCGGGGTCCGGGTGGTGCTGGTGCACGACTGGCTCACCGGCATGCGCGGGGGTGAAAAGGTGCTGGAGGCCCTGTGCCGCATCTTCCCCCAGGCGCCTCTCTACACCCTTTTGCACGTGCCCGGCTCGGTGAGCAGCCTCATCGAGCAGCGGCCCATCCGCACCTCGTTCTTGCAGTCCCTGCCCCTGGCCCAAAAGCGCTACCGCCACTACCTGCCCCTGTTCCCCCAGGCGGTGAACTCGCTCAAGCTGCCGCCCTGCGATTTGGTGCTCTCCACCAGCCACTGCGTGGCCAAGGCGGTGCGCCCGCCCCGGGGGGCGGTGCACGTGAGCTATTTGCACACCCCCATGCGCTACATCTGGGACATGTACTCCGACTACTTCGGCCCCGGCCGGGGCGGGGCGGCCCGCTACGTCATGCCCCTTTTGCGCGGGCGCTTCCAGCGCTGGGACGTGTCCACCTGCGGCCGGGTGCATCATTTCCTGGCCAACAGCCGCCACGTGGCCATGCGCATCGAGCGCCACTACGGCCGCCAGGCCCAGGTGATCCATCCTCCGGTGGACGCCGCGCGCTTCGCCCCCTCGGCCTCGGTGGAGGAATACTACCTGGTGGTCAGCGCCCTGGTGCCCTACAAGCGGGTGGATTTGGCCATCCAGGCCTGCAACCAGGCCGGGCGGCGGCTGTTGGTGGTGGGCTCCGGGCCGGAAGAGGAGCGCCTCAGGGCCATGGCCGGGCCGGGCGTGGAGTTCCTGGGCTGGGTCAGCGACGAGCATCTGGCCGGGCTCTACGCCAAGGCCAGGGCCTTTTTGTTCCCCGGCGAGGAGGACTTCGGCATCACCCCCTTGGAGTCCATGGCCTCGGGCCGCCCGGTGGTGGCCTATGCCAAGGGCGGGGCCATGGAGACGGTGGTGGGCCTGCACGACCAGGCCGGGCGGCCGCCCACAGGGGTGTTCTTCCACCGCCAGGAGGCGGGCGCCCTGGCCGCCGCCCTGGACCAGCTGGAGGCCAACCTGGACAGCTTCGACCCCCAGGCCCTGGCCGAGCACGCGGCGGGCTTCGACACCAAGGTGTTCATGCGCAAAATGAGCGCCTACCTGGCCGAGGCCCTGGCCGTCCCGGGCGTTGACCCGGCCGGGGAGCGATGATAGTTTTTTCCTTGTGGGCCGCTATAATGAGCGGCCCGGCGGCGTTTAGCGGCCCATATTTTTTGGGGAGGAATCCGTGCAAGTTCTGATCATCGGCGCGGGCGAGGTGGGCTTTCACACCGCGCTCAGGCTGTCCCACGAAGGCCACCGGGTGGTGGTGGTGGACAGCCTGCCCGAGCGGGTGCGCCAGATATCCGAGCAGATGGATGTGCAGACCCTGGTGGGCCAGGGATCGAGCCCGGCGGTGCTAAGGACCGCGGGGGTGCACAAGGCCGACCTGGTTCTGGTGGTCACCAACAGCGACGAGGTGAACCTGGCCGCCTGCCGCTTCGCCCGCCTGCTGGCCCCGGCGGCCACCCTCATCGCCCGCATACGCAGCACCGACTATTTGGATTTCTTCGAGGAAGTGGGCGCGGCCAGCCTGGACGTGGATACGGTCATCAACCCCGAACGGGAGGTGGCCACCCAGATCATGCAGTTTTTGGCGGTGCCCGCGGCCAGCAGCGTGGCCGACTTCGCCGGAGGCATGGTCAAGATGCTGGGCCTCAAGATTCCCCCCACCTGCCCCCACGTGGGCCATCCGCTGAGCGAGTTGCGCATCGCCGGTGGGCCGCGCTTTTTGGTGGTGGCCATCGAGCGCGGCGGCAAGGCCATCATCCCCCGGGGCGATGACGTGATCCTTTCCGACGACCTGGCCTACGTGGTCACCCTCAGCGAGAACATCGACCTGGTGGTGGAGCACTTCGGCTTGCAAAGCCAGCCGGTGCGCAACCTGGTGGTGGTGGGCGGCGGGGCCATCGGCCGCCTGGTGGCCCAGTGGGCCCGCGAGCGGGGCATCAAGATACGCATCATCGAAAAGAACGAAGCCCGCTGCGAGCGGCTGGTGGATCAGTTGGAGGACGTCACCATCCTAAACGGCGACGGCACCGACATGAGCCTCTTGGAAGAGGAAAACGTGGGCGCGGCCGACGTGTTCGCGGCGGTGACCGACGATGAGGAAGACAACGTGCTCATCGCCCTCTTGGGCCGCAAGATGGGCGCGCGCCGCACCATCGCCCGGGTGGCCCACCTGGGCTACGTCCCCCTGGTAAGCTCCCTGGGCCTGGATTTGGTGGTCAGCCCCCGCTTCGCGGCGGTGGGAGCCATCCTGCGCCACCTTCGGGCGGGCAAGGTCCTGGCCGTGGCCCCCCTCAAGGACGAGGACACCGAGGTCATCGAGGTGGAGGCCCAGGAGACCAGCGAGGTGGTGGGCAAGCCGCTCAGCCAGGTGAACCTGCCCCAGGGCTCGCTGGTGGCGGCGGTGATCAAAAAGGAATCGGTGGAGATCGCCACCGGCGACACCGTGGTGCAACCCGGTGACCGCCTGGTGATCTTCGTCACCCGCAAGGTGCTCAAGAAGGTGGAAAAGCTCCTCACCGTGCGCCTGGAGTATTTTTAGCCTTGGGCCTGGCTGTCGTCCTATCCCTTTTGGGGGTGCTGTGCATGGGCGTGGGGCTGTTCATGCTCCTGCCCATGGGCATCGCCCTGTATTACGGCGAGCCCGCCTGGCACGCCTTTGCCGGAGGGGCCTTTGTCAGCCTCATTCTCGGCGCGGTGCTCTTTTGGCTTTTCCGCGACAAGAACAGCCGGGAGATGAACCACCGCCAGGGCATGGCCATCGTGGGCATCTCCTGGGCCGTGGCCGGCATCCTGGGCGCCTTGCCCTTTTACCTCAGCGGGGAGTTCGCGGGCTTTGGCGACGCGGTGTTCGAGTCGGTGAGCGGCTTCACCACCACCGGGGCCAGCGTGCTTACCAACGTGGAGGCCGCCTCCAAGGGGGTGCTTTTCTGGCGGGCGCTCACCCACTGGCTGGGGGGCATGGGCTTTATCGTGTTGTCCGTGGCCATCCTGCCCTTCGTGGGGGTGGGCGGCATGCAGCTGTTCAAGGCCGAGGTGCCCAGCCCCACCCCGGACCGCCTGGCCCCGCGCATCACCGACACGGCCAGCGTGCTGTGGAAGGTCTACGCGGCCATCACCGCCGCCGAGGTGGCGCTATTGATGCTGGGCGGCATGGACTGGTTCGACGCCACCTGCCAGTCCTTCGCCACCATGGCCACCGGCGGTTTCTCCACCAAGAACGCCTCCATCGCCGGGTTTGGCAGCGGCTACGTGGACGTGATCGTCACCATCTTCATGATCCTGGCGGGCATGAATTTCACCCTGCACTTCCAGATGATGTGGCAGCGGCGCTGGAGCGCCTGGTGGCGCAACGAAGAGTGGCGCACCTACATGTACCTTTGGCTGGGGGCGGCCGTGGTGGGTTTCCTGGCCCTGTGGTTCATCTCCGGCAAGGGGGCCTGGGAGGCCATGCGCCTGGCCCTTTTCCAAAGCGCCACCATCCTCACCACCACCGGATTCGCCACCGCGGACTACGGCCTATGGCCCCCGGTGGCCCTGGCCGCGCTGGTGATATTGATGTTCATCGGCGGCTCGGCGGGCTCCACCGGCGGCGGCCCCAAGGTGATGCGCCTGATGGTGGTGTTCAAGCAGGTCAAGACCGAGCTCAGGCGCCTGGTGCACCCCCGGGTGGTGGCTCCGGTGCGCCTGGAGCATCACACCGTGGACCGGGCCATCGTGGCCTCGGTGTGGGGCTTCATGGGGGCCTACCTGGCCTGCTTCCTGTTGGTGGGGGTCCTGCTCACGGCCATGGACCTGGACATGGTCACCTCCTTCACCGCCTCCATCGCCTGCCTGGGCAACATCGGCCCCGGCCTGGGTTCGGTGGGCCCGGCTGACAACTACGCCCATCTGCCCCTGGCCGCCAAATGGCTGCTGTCGCTGGCCATGATCGTGGGACGGCTGGAGGTCTACACGGTTCTGGTTTTGTTCCTACCAGAATTTTGGAGAGACTAGGCGGCGGCTGCGCCAGGCAACGGCATACGGCGTTATCGGCTGCGCTCAAGCCTCGACGTAGCTTTTGCTACGCCTGCGGCTTTCGCTTGCCGAATGCCTTGTCTGCCGCCGCCTGGCTGTGCCGCTGGAGGCTGAGTAAGGCACGGCCCATTGACGTGAAATTATACCTGTCTGATGTTCTGGAATAGTTAGGGAAAAAAGGCAGAAAAGCTACTTAGCCAGCTGGGTGGTCATCCAGCTCTCGCCGCACCAGGCGCAGGGCTTCCTTGCGGATCAGACCGCTGAAGGGGCCGATGAGACTCCAATACAAACGGAAGTAGCGCCGGGCCTGGGGGCCCAGGCACTGCACCCTGGTTTCGGTGCTGAGGAGGCAAGCGCCGCCGGGCCTGGGTTCGGCTAGAAAGTTCATGGCCATTTTGGCGTAACCGGGACGCGCGAAGTCCATGAACTCGGCCGGATCGACCCGGCACAGCTCGGCCGTGGGCAGCCAGAAGCGTCCCGCCATGCCCACCACCAGCTCCCGGCCCGGCTCTTCGCCCAGGACCGTGAAACCAGGTTTTTGCGGGTTGGCTTGGGTGAGCTTGATCTTGGCGCTGCCCAAACCGCGCAGCAAGACCAACCAGCGCACCAAAGGTGATTGGCTCCAGTCCAGGTCTAAAATTAAGGGATAAACCCGCTCCGGCGGGGCAGGGAAGAGGGCCTGGTAGCGGGCGTGCACATCATAAACAGGAACAAAGTCGTCCAGCAGCATGGCTTGACTCGCATGTTTCGGACAGGCCGTGGATCGGGCTGCGCCGTCCGCCGACGCGCCGGGCAACTGCCCGCGCGTGCGCTAAGGCGCAGCTCACGCTTGCCGCAAGGGGCTACGCCGACATGATAACCATTTAGCTGGGTAAAGGAATTAAAATTACGCCTTAGCGCACCGCCAGCACCGGCGACATATCCAGATTCTCCCGCACTGCCTGGTTCAAGGCCTGTCCGCTTATTTGCCCGCGCGGGCCCAGGTAGGGCAGGGCGCCCATGAAAGGGGCGCCGCTGTACTCGTGGATCAGGGCGTGGTTCTCCTTGATGGAGGGGTCGCCCGGGTCGGCCGGTTGGGTGAAGCTGAACACGAAACCCAACACGGGCAGGTCGGCGCGGCGCAGGGCCTGGATGGTCAGCAGGGTGTGGTTGATGGTGCCCAAGCCGGGCCGGGCGGCCACCACCACGGGAAGGCCCAGCTCCACGGCCAGGTCCAGGAAGGTGTGCCCCGGCGCGATGGGCACCAACAGGCCGCCCACCCCCTCGATCACCCCGAACTCCTGACCCGCCAGGAACTCCCGGCAGGAGGCCGTTGAGGCCTCCAGGGACAGCTCCACGCCCTCTTCCCGGGCGGCGGCCAAGGGAGACAGGGGGGCGATCAGGCACACCGGGTTCAGGGTGTGCAGGGGCTCCCTGAGGCCCACCAAGCGGTCCAGCAGAAACACGTCCGGGCTTACCGGCTGTCCCTCGGGGCCGGGAGTGCATTCGCTGGCCAGGGGTTTGAGATAGCCCGCCGGAATCCCCGCCTGGCGCAGCCCGGCCACCAATGCGGCCGAGACGATGGTCTTGCCCGCGTCGGTGTCGGTGCCGATGACCACCACCCCCTTGGAGCTCATAGGCCCGCCTCCCGCGCGGCTTCCACCAGGGCTTGGGCCGCCTGCTCGATGTCCTGCTCCTCGTGGGCGGCGGTGACGGTCAGCCGGATGCGGCTGGCCCCCTGGGGCACCGTGGGCGGGCGCACCGCCGGGGCGAACACCCCGCGTTGCCACAGGCCCTCGGCCACGTCCAGGGCGGCCTGGGCGCCGCCGGTGAGCACCGGGACGATGGGCCCGGCCTCGCAAGCCACCTTGAGGCCCGCCTCGGCCAGGCGCCGGCGCAGCAGGTCACTCAGGGCGTGCAAATGCTCGCGCCGCCAGGGCTCGGCGTCCACCAGCTCCAGCCCGGCCAGGGCCACCGCCGCCTGAGCCGGGGGAGGGGCGGTGGAGTAGAGCAGGGAGCGGGCTCCGTGCACCAGGGCGTCGATGACCTCGGGCGCTCCGGCGGCGAAACCGCCCAGGCCGCCCAGGGCCTTGCTGAAGGTGCCGGCCATGACCACCTCGGGGGTGGGCTCCAGTCCGAAGTGCTCCAGGGTGCCCCGGCCCGTCGCCCCCCACACCCCGGTGGCGTGGGCGTCGTCGATGACCAGCAGGGCGTTTTGCCGCCGGGCCGCCTCCAAGAGCGCGGGCACCGGGGCCAGGTCGCCGTCCATGGAAAACACCCCGTCGGTGACCAACAGCTTGATGCCCCGCTCCGGGCCCTGGGCCAGCAGCGCCTCGGCTCGGGCCGCATCGTTGTGGGGGTACACCTTGACCTCGGCGTGGGACAGGCGGCAGGCGTCGATGAGGCTGGCGTGGTTGAGCTGGTCGCTGACGATGAGGTCTCCCTCCGCGGCCAGGGTGCTCACCACCCCCAGGTTGGTCATGTAGCCGGTGGGGAAAAACAGGGCCGCCGGGGCGTGCTTGAAGCGGGCGATGGCCTGCTCCAGCTCCACATGGGACTCCAGGGTGCCGGAGATGAGGCGGCTGGCCCCGGAGCCGGTGCCGCAGGCGGCGGCCGCTTCCAGGGAGGCCTGGGCCAGGCGGGGATGCCCGGCCAGGCCCAGGTAGTCGTTGCTGGCCATCAACAGGCAGCGGCGGCCCCGCACCTGAACGAAGCGGCCGCAGGAGGGCCCCACCGATACCAGGCGGCGGGTCAGGCCCACGGCCTGCTGCCCGGCCACCCGCTCCTTGAGGATTTCCAGAGGAGATGACGCGCCCATGATCAGCCCTCGGTGACCTCGGCGATGGCCTGGCCCAGGGCGCTGATCAGCAGCTCGATGTCCTGGGTGGTGCTGCTCAAGGGAGGCATGAGCACGATGCTGTCACCCAGGGGACGGATGATCACCCCGTACTTGCGGGCGGCCATGATCACTTGGTGGCCCATGCGCAGGCCGGGCTCGTAGGGGGTGTCCGAAGCCTTGTCACTGGCCAGCTCTACGGCAGCCATGAGGCCGTGCTGGCGCACCTGGACCACGTGCTCCATCTTGGCGATGCCCGCCAGGCCCTTGGCCAGGCGCTCTATCACCGGGGCGGTGTGTTTGACCACCTGGTTCTTTTCCATCAACTCCAGGCTGGCCAGGGCGGCGGCGCAGGCCAGGGGGTTGCCGGTGTAGGTGTGGCCGTGGAAGAAGGTCTTGAACTCGTCGAACTCTCCCAAAAAGGCCTCGTACACCTGGTCGGTGGCCATGGTGGCGGCCAGGGGCAGCACCCCGCCGGTGATGCCCTTGCCCAGGCACATCAGGTCCGGCTCCACCCCTTCCTGCTCGCAGGAAAAGAGGGTGCCGGTGCGGCCGAAGCCGGTGGCCACCTCGTCGGCGATGAACAGTACGCCGTGCTGGCGGCAGATGTCCCACAGGCGGCGGAGGTAGCCCTCGGGCTGTACGATGATGCCCGCCGCGCCCTGCACCCGGGGCTCCACGATCAGGCCGCAGATTTCAGCGCCGTGCTCTTCCAGCATGGGCTCCAAAGCTTGGGCGCAGGCCAGGTCGCAGGCCGGGTGGGTTAGGCCCAGGGGGCACTTCCGGCAGAAGGGCTGGGGCAGACGGTGCACCGGGAAGAGCAGGGGGCCGTAGACCTGGTGGAACAGCTCGATGCCGCCCACGCTCACCGCGCCCAGGGTGTCGCCGTGGTAGGCCTCGCCCAGGGCCACGAAGGTCTTCTTCTCGGGGTGGCCGCTCTGCTGCCAATACTGGTAGGCGATCTTGAGCGCGATCTCCACGGCGGTGGAGCCGCTCTCGGAGTAGAAGGCCCTGTTCAGTTTGCCGGGAGTGATGCGGGCCAGTTCGGCGGCCAGGCGGGCCGCCAGGGGATGGGTCAGGCCCAGCAGGGTGGAGTGATCCAGGTGCGTTAGCTGCTCGGCGATGGCCGAGTTGATGGCTGGGTGGTTGTGGCCGTGCACCGTGACCCAAAGGGAGCTGACCCCGTCGAAGTAGCGGTTGCCCTCGCTGTCGATGAGGTAGTTGCCCTCGCCCCGCTCGATGACCAACGGCGGCTCATCGGGCCAGAGCTTCATCTGGGTGAAGGGGTGCCAGAGGTGTGCGAAGTCCTGTTGCAAAATCTCCTGGGTGTCGCTCATTTTCTACTCGCTCATCAGCTTGGCCGCAGGCTTGAGGCCCAGGGCCGCAAGGTCGTTGATATCGTCCGCGGGCTGGCGGCCCTCGGTGGTCAGGTAGTTGCCGATCATGGTGCCCCCGGCCCCGGCCAGGTACATCAGGGGGGCCAGGTCGCCCAGCACCTGCTGGCGGCCGCCGCAGGTGCGCACCACCGCCTTGGGGTTGAACAGCTTGAATACCGCCACCGTGGCCAAGGCCTCCAGGGGCTTAAGGGGAGTGTGCCCGGCCATGGGGGTGCCCGGAATGGGGGTCAGGAAGTTCAGCGGGATGCTCTCCGGAGCCAGCTCGGCCACGGCGGTGGCCAACTCCACCCGCTCCAGGGGAGTCTCGCCCAGGCCCACGATGCCGCCCACGCATACCTCCAGGCCCGCGGCCTGGGCCGCCTTTACCGTCTCCACCCGGTCCTCGTAATTATGAGTGGTGCAGATGCGCGGGAAGAAGCTGGGCCCGGCTTCCAGGTTGTGGTGGTAGCGCACCAGACCCGCGTCGGCCAGGCGGCGGGCCCGGGTCTCGTCGATGAGCCCCAGGCTGGCGCAGGGGGCGATGACCTTCTCGCTGTTCAAAATCTCCACCGCCCGGCAGATCTCGTCCAGGGCCTCGCCCTTGGGGCACTCCCGGCCGCTGGTCACGATGCCGAAGCGCTGGGCTCCGGCCTCGGCGGCGGCCCGGCCCCGGCGCACCATCTCCTCGGCGCTCATCAGGGGATAGACCTCGGCCGGTCCGTTGTGGTGGGCGCTCTGGGCGCAAAAGGCGCAGTTTTCCGAACAGTGGCCCGAGCGGGCGTTGACGATGGCGCAAAACTCCACCACGTCGCCCTCATGGGCTCCGCGCAGGCGGCCCGCCGCGGCCAAAAGTTGGCTCACCTCGGCCAGGTCACTTACCTCCAGCCAGGCGGCGGCGGTTTCGGGCGCCAAAGGGCCGCCGTCCATAACGTCTTGAATAGTTTTACTTATGTCTGTGGAAAAATCAGGAAGCATGATTGTCAACCTCGTTTGATAAACGGTTGACAATCTACCAGCCGAGGCCGGGGTTGGCAAGGGCGATTAGGCGCTTAGGCCGGGGGGAGAGGCATTGATTCTAGGCCAGGACCTCCCAGTCCAACAGGCTCACGTCGCCGTGGTGGATGGGGTTGATCTTGCCGTCTTCTTCCAGGAGCAGGGCCCCTTCCGGCGCGAAGCCCACCGCCTTGCCCCGGCGCACCGCCTGGCCCTCGCGCACCGTGACCTCCAGGCCCAGGATCAAGGAGCGCTGGGCGTATTCCTGGGCCAGTTCGTCGCCGCCCCCGGCCATGAAGTGGTCGTGCAGGGCGGTCATCTCTTCCAGAATCTGGGCCAAGAGGGTGGCCCGGTTCCAGGCGTGTCCCGTGGCGGCCATCAGGCTCATGGCCGGTTGGTCCAGCCCGGCCAGCCAGTCCATTTCCTGGTTCACGTTGAGCCCCACCCCCACCACGGCGTACTCCACCGCTTCGGCCCGGCTGGTGAACTCGGTGAGCACCCCGGCCAATTTTTTGCCCTCCAGATACACGTCGTTGGGCCACTTGATGGCCGCTTCCACCCCGCCGTGCTTTTCCAGGGCCCGGCACACGGCCAGGGAGATGAGGTTGTTCAGGGCGAACACCCGTCGCAGGCCCAGCACCGGGCGCAGGATGATGGAAAACAGCAGGGCGCTGCCCTTGGGGGCCTGCCAGCGGCGGTCCAGGCGGCCCCGGCCCGCGCTCTGGTGCTCGGCCACCAGGCAGGTGCCGTGAGGAGCTCCGGCCTCGGCCCGGCGGCGGGCCTCCAGGTTGGTGGAGTCTATTTCCGGGAAATGGACGAGAGGCAGGCCCAGGGAGCCGGGCTTCAGGCGCGCCTCCACCATGGCCGGCAAGAGCAGGGGCGGCTCGCTCACCAGGCGGTAGCCCCGCCTAGGCGCGGCCTCTATCTCCAGGCCCTGGGTCCGCAGCGATGAGATTATTTTGGCCACCGCCGCCCGGCTGATGCCCAGGCGCTGGGCCATGTCCTGGCCCGAGCGCTCGCCGTTGCCCTGTAGGAGCAGGCCCAGCACTTGTCCGGCGGTGGATGTCTCGGGGTTGGTCAACGAAGCTCTTCCAGGGCGGCCAGCACCGCGTGGTTGAACCCGGCGGGCCCGGCCAGGGGCTCCCGGATTAGGCCCTCCATCTCCACCTGGGCGTGGCCTCCGCCGGGCTGGGCCACCAGCACCGGCCTGTCCACTGCCTGGAGCATGCTCAGGTCGTTGGGCGCGTCGCCCAGGGCCATGGTCTTCAGATAGGGGTCGTGCTTGGCGTAGAGCACCGAGAGCAGGCGCACCGCCTTGCCCTTGTCGCCCCCGCCCATCAGGTGCCAGAAGCGGCCCCCCTGGGTGAGTTGCAGGCCCGCCTCCTCGGCCGCCTTGGTGAGGGCCTTGCCCGCCTCATCGTCGGCCGGGGGCAGCAGGGGCTCGGTGAACTCCCGCTCGCGGGCCCTGGCCGCCTCCTCCTTGTCCAGGCCGGTGAGCTTGGCCACCTCGTGGTTGCTCAGGTCGGCGAAGCCCTTGAGGCCCAGCTCGTCCTTGAAGCCTTCCATGCGCTGGCGCAGCTCGGCGATGGGCAGGCCGATCTCCAGCACCCGCCAGCCCTCGCCCGCGTCGCGCCAGGCGTCGCCCTTGGCCACGGGGTTGTCTTGCGGGGCGAAGACCCCGCCGCCGTTCTCGGTGATGATGGGCGTATCCAGGCCCAGCTCGGCGTGCAGAGGGACCATCTCGGCCCTGGTCTTGGAGGAGCACAGCACCAGGGGGATGCCCCGGCGCTTCAGCTCCCCCAGGGCGGGCAGGGCCGGTTGATAGGAATAGGTGTGGTGATCCAGCAGGGTTCCGTCCAAGTCGCTGAAGATCACCAGACCCATGGCTTATTCCTTTCCGTGCAAATGCTCGTTCACCAGCTTCATGGCGCAGTACTTGCCGCACATGGTGCAGACCTCCTCTTCGCCGGGAGGGCTGCCCGCGCGCATGGCCTTGGCGGTCTTGGGGTCCAGGCACAGGCTGAACATGGCGTCCCAGTCCATGGCCTTGCGGGCCTGGGCCATGGCCCGGTCCCGGGCGATGGCCGCCTGGTTGCCCCTGGCGATGTCCGCCGCGTGGGCCGCGATGCGCGTGGTTATGACTCCTTCATATACATCATTGGGGCCGGGTAGGGCCAGATGTTCGCTGGGGGTCACGTAGCACAGGAAGTCGGCTCCGGCCCAGGCGGCCAGGGCTCCGCCGATGGCGCAGGCCACGTGGTCGTGACCGGCGGCGATGTCGGTGACCAGGGGGCCCAGCACGTAGAAGGGCGCGCCGTGGCACAGGCGCTTTTGCAAGACCACGTTGGCCTGCACCTGGTCCAGGGGCACGTGGCCCGGACCCTCGATCATCACCTGCACTCCCGCGTCCCAGGCCCGCTGGGTAAGGGCGCCCAGGGTGATCAGCTCGCTGACCTGGGCCCGGTCGGTGGCGTCGGCCAGGCAGCCGGGCCGAAGGCCGTCGCCCAGGGACAGGGTCACGTCGTGCTTCTGGCAGATGTCCAACAGCCGGTCGTACTGCTCGTAAAGGGGGTTTTCCTTCTCATTGGCCAGCATCCAGCAGGTCAGGAAGGAGCCGCCCCGGCTCACCACGTCGGTGATGCGCCCTTCGGAGCGCAGGTGGTCCACCGCCGCGCGGGTGACCCCGCAGTGCACGGTCATGAAGTCCACGCCCTCTTGGGCCTGCTGCTCGATGACCCGGAACAGGTCCTCGGCGGTGATGTCGATGATGCCCCGGCCCTCGGCGGTAACCTCCACCGCGGCCTGGTAGATGGGCACCGTGCCCACGCACACCGGGCTCAGGTCCAGGACCTGGCGGCGCATGGCGGTGAGGTCGCCGCCGGTGGAAAGGTCCATCACCGCGTCGGCCCCGGCCTCCAGGGCGGCGGAGAGCTTCTCGGCTTCTTCAGCCGGGTCGCAGCGGTCCGGGCTGGAGCCCAGGTTTGCGTTGACCTTCACCGACAGGCCCTGGCCCACCCCGCAGGGCTCCAGGCGGGTGTGGCCGGGGTTGGCCGGAATGGCTATCTTGCCCTGGGCCACCAGCTCGCGGATCTGCTCCGCGCCCTGGCCTTCCTTGGCTGCGACTTGTTCCATGGCCGGAGTAATTTTGCCGGCGCGGGCCGCTTGCAGTTGAGTTTCGCTCATGATCATGCTCCCTGGCCGGCCAGCAATAGCAGCCGATCCACGATTGCGCCCGGATTACGGGCCAAAAGTCTGAGCACCGGCTCTTTGCCGGACTCGCCGCGATCAAATATCACCTCGGGCACCAGGCCCAGGCGCTCTATAACGTTGCTGGTGCCCCATTCCAGGGAAGAGCCTTCCCGCTGCTTCACCTCGGGGGGCTCGTCGGCCCGGGAAAACTCCCCCACCGTCCAGCCCAGGTCCTTGGCCCGCGCAACCAGGGCCTCGTCGAAACGGCAGGCCATGGCGGCGCGCATGCTGGGGTCGGCGGCCATGGCCGCCAGGACGATCTTGGCCACGTGGCTGCTGGCCCCGGGGCGCACCGGACCGGCGGCCTTGAGATGGGGGCCGATGTTGGTGATGCGCCCGGCCACGGCCAGCACCTCGGCCGCCGATGCGGCTCCGGGCAGGGCGTAGCCCAGTTGGCCCCGCACCTCGGGGATCATGTCCCCCAGGCCGGGCACCCCCTCCATGCGCTCGATGGCCGCGTCCATCTCGGCCAGGCAGGGGCCCAGCTCCAGGCGCGGCCCCAGGTCGGCCAGGGCGTTCACCGGGCCGTGGCCGTGGCCCAGCACCAGCCCGCCGGTGATGGCCCGGCGCACCAACAGGCGAGCCCTCTCAACCGCCGGGGCCAGGTCCCAGCCCTGGGCCAGGAGCGAGGCGATGGCCGAGGCCAGGGTGCAGCCGGTGCCGTGGGTGTGGGGGGTGTCTATGCGCGGGGCGCTGAAAAAATAGCTCTGTTTTCCGTCGAAGAGCAAGTCCCCCGGCTGGCCGACCAGATGCCCGCCTTTTACCAGGGCCGCGCCCGCGCCCAGGGAGACCAGCTCCACCGCCGCCGCTTCCATGGCCGCCTGGTCCCGGACCGGCCGCCCCAACAGGGCCTCTGCTTCGTCCAGGTTGGGAGTGATCAGGGAGGCCCGGGGCAGGAGCAGGGTTTTCACCGCTTCCACCGCCTCGAGGTCCAGCAGGCGGCCGCCGCCCTTGGCCACCATGGCCGGGTCCACCACCACCGGGACCTTGACCAGGGCCAAGAGCCCGGCCACCAACTCCACCAGTTCGGCCGAGTGCAGCATGCCGGTCTTCACCGCGTCCAGGCCGATGTCCTCGGCCACGGCGGCGAACTGTTGCTCCACGAAGTCCAGGGGCACCGGATGCACCCCGCGCACCTCCCGGGTGTTTTGGGCGGTCAGGGCGGTGATGACGGTCATGGCGTGGGCTCCCAGGGCCGCCGCCGCCTTCAGATCGGCCTGGATGCCGGCCCCGCCCCCGCTGTCGGAACCGGCGATAATCAAGACCCTTGCTGGGGTCATCTGCGGGAACCTCCCGTAAAAATAGTGAAGGGCCGCCGTAGTCGGCGGCCCCGCTCGGTCAGGGTGCTCAAAAAAGCTCCTTAAACGGGCGAGCCGTTCCCTACGCCGGAATTAACCGGATCAGGTTCTAGGGGTCGCGCCGCCTTGGCGTCGCTCTCAGCCTCCTTGGAGGCACCCCCCGGCCCACATTGCAACACTATCAAGCGGGTGGGCCAGCGTCAAGGCCGCCGGAGCGGGAACGCTATTGTTACGCCATCGTTTCTTGACGGCATCCCCAGGGGGCCATATAGTGGGAAACGTTGAACCCTTATCGGCACAATCCCCGGTGCCGCCGCGGAGAAGAAGCTGCATGGGCTTAATGCGCCCGATGGAATATGTGGGAGGAAAATTCCTTCGCTGGCTGGACGAAGCCGGCGAATTGCTCCTGCTGTTTCTTCAGTCGGTTTTGTGGCTGTTGCGCCCGCCATTTCGCTTCAGCCAGGTCATGAAGCAGATGGAGTTCGTGGGCATCGGCTCCCTGGGCGTTACCGTACTCACCGGGGCCTTCACCGGCGGGGTTTTCGCCCTGCAGAGCTACCACGGATTCTCCCTGTTCGGGGCCGAGAGCCTGGTGGGCTCCACCGTGGCCCTGGCTCTGACCCGCGAGCTGGGCCCTGTGCTCACCTCCCTGATGGTCACCGGCCGGGCGGGTAGCGCCATGGCCGCCGAGTTGGGCACCATGCGGGTCACCGAACAGATCGACGCCCTGTACGTCATGGCGGTCAACCCGGTGCAATATCTGGTGGTCCCGCGCATCCTGGCCTCGGTGGCCATGCTGCCGGTGCTCACGGTCATCGCCGATTTCGTGGGCATCGTGGGGGCCTACGTGGTGGGAGTGGGGCTGCTGGGTATCAACCACGGCATATTTATCTCCAAGATAATCGAGTATATGGAGTTCTCTGACATCTCCATGGGCCTGGTGAAGGCGGCCTTCTTCGGCCTGATCCTATCCCTGGTGGGATGCTACAAGGGCTTTTACACCTCCGGCGGCGCCGAAGGCGTGGGCCGGGCCACCACCCGCGCGGTGGTTTTGGGCAGCGTGCTGATCCTGGCCTCGGACTACGTGCTCACCGCGATTATGTTCTAGGAGACCATGAGCGAAAACGGCAACATAATCGAGCTGATCGACGTCTACAAGGCCTTCGGGACCCAGCAGGTGCTCAAGGGCCTGAACCTGGGCATCCCCAAAGGCCAGACCACGGTGATCATCGGCCGCTCCGGCGGCGGCAAGAGCGTGATGCTCAAGCACATGATCGGCCTGATCAAGCCGGACCAGGGCCAAGTCATGGTGGGCGGCGGCGACATCGTGCGCATGAGCGACCATCAACTCAATGAGGTGCGGCGGCGCTTCGGCATGCTTTTCCAGGAGGCGGCCCTGTTCGACTCCATGACCGTAATGGACAATGTGGCCTTCCCCCTCCGGGAGCACACCGACCTGAAGGAAAAGCAGGTGCGCGAGGTGGTTTCGGAAAAGCTGGCCATGGTGGGCCTGCCGGGGGTGGAGCACAAGATGCCCAGCGAACTCTCCGGCGGCATGCGCAAGAGGGTGGGCTTGGCCCGGGCCATAGCCCTGGAGCCGGAGATAATCCTCTACGACGAGCCCACCACCGGCCTGGACCCGCCGCTGTCGGCGGCCATCAACCGGCTCATCGCCGACACCCAGGAGAAGCTGGGGGTCACCTCGGTGGTCATCAGCCACGACATCGAGGGGGCCTATCTGGTGGGGCAGAATATCGCCATGCTCTATCAGGGCAAAATCATTGCGCAAGGCACCCCGGACCAGATACGCGACAGTTCCAACGAGGTGGTGCAGCAGTTTATCCACGGGCGGCCCGAAGGACCTATAGACGTTATATAAATCGGCCATCAGGGCCGGATACGTTATATACTAGGAGCCGCATTCACCGGAGGCATCATGTCCGGAGTTTCCACAGAAGCCAAAGTCGGCATCTTCGTATTGGTGGGACTGGCCGTTTTGGCTTACATGACCATACGTCTGGGATCTTTCAAGATCGGCGGGCCCGAGGGCTACGAGGTCTACGCGGTGTTCGACCAGGCCACGGGTCTCAAGAAGATGGCCCCGGTGGAGATGGCCGGCATCCAGATCGGACAAGTGGAGAAAATCGCCCTGGACCACGGCAAGGCCAGGGTGACCATGCTGATCTCCAAGGAAGTCCCCCTGTCCCAGGACGTCAACGCCCTCATCCGCACCCGAGGGGTGCTGGGCGACAAGTACGTGGCCATGGAGCCGGGGACCCCCAACGCCCCCAAGCTAAAAAACGGCCAGCAGATCACCAGGGCCAGCGTGCCCACCGACCTGGACCAGGTTATGGCCCGGGTGGGCGAGGTGGCCGACAACATCCGCCAGATCACCGAATCCCTCAAGGTTTCCATCGCTTCTCCAGAGTCCACCCGCAACATCAGCGAGGCCCTGGCCAACCTGCGCGAGCTCACCGGCAGCCTGAAGACGGTAGTCTCCACCAACGAGGCGCGCCTGAACCGCATCGTGACCAACATGGACCGCTTCACCGGCGACCTCAGCGAACTCTCCAGCGACAACAAGAAGGCGCTGAGCGAAACCATCAAGAATTTCCAGATCGCCAGCGTGCAGATGCAAAAAACCATCGCCTCGTTGAACTCGGTGATGACCAAGGTTGACAAGGGCGAGGGCACCATCGGCCAGTTGGTGAACAACAAGCAGACCATCGACGACCTCAACTCCACCCTGGCCTCGCTCAAGGAAGTCAGCAAGAAGATCGAAAAGGGCGAGGGCAGCATCGGCAAGCTGGTCAACGACGACACCACGGTGACCAAGATCGACGAGGCCCTCACCGGCATAAACGACTACCTGGCCCGGGCCGACGCCTGGAAGGTGTTCGTGGAGTACCGGGGCGAGTACGTGTTCAAGGAGGAGTCGCTTAGGAGCGAGCTTAACCTCAGGCTGCAACCCAAGGCGGACAAGTTCTTCCTGATCGGCGTGGTGGACGACCCCAGGGGCAAGCGCGCCGAGACCCAGAGCTATAAAACGGTGGACGTGGACGGGGTGGTCACCAAGACCCAGACCAACAGCGTCACCTACAACCGCGACGACCTGACCTTCAACGTGCAATTCGGCAAGCGCTTCTGGGACCTCACCCTCCGGGCGGGCATCTTCTCCTCCACCGGCGGCCTGGGCGCGGACTACTACCTGTTCAACGACAAGCTCAAGCTGACCCTGGAGGCCTACGAGTGGCGCAAGGACACCAACCCCAGGGTGCGCTTCGCGGCCAGCTACGATTTCTGGAACTCCTTTTATATTTCTGCGGGCGTGGACGACATCGCCAGCGACGACGGCAACACCTCATTCTTCATGGGCGGTGGTATCTACTTCTCCGACGACGACATCAAGTTCCTGCTTACCAGCGCCCCCTCCACACCTTAGGATGGGTTTGTCATGCGCTTTAAAAGCATCATAGCCGCCACCGACTTTTCCCCGGGAGCCGAGGAGGCCTTGCGACAGGCCACCTCCCTGGCCCATCAGCACCAGGCCCGGCTGATGCTGGTGCACGTGCTCCCCCCCTTGGTCACCCCCAACCCCCTGTTGGACGAGTTCGTGGTCAACCAGACCACCCTGGCCCTGCGTCAGGGCCTTCAGGAATCCTGCCAAAAGGCGCTGGACGAGCGCCGCCGGCAAGCCGCTCCCCTGGTGAACCTGGAGACCCGCCTGTTGGAGGGAGACCCCTCCCGGGAGCTCACCCGCCTGGCCAAGGAAGAGCAGGCCGACCTGCTGGTCATGGGCAGCACCGGGGTGAGCGGCCTGGCCGAGACGGTGTTCGGCTCCACGGCCCAAAAGATGGTCCGCAAGGCCCCCTGCTCGGTGCTGGTGGCCAGACCCCCCGCGGACGCGCCCACCGGCTAGGAGACCATGCCGCCTCCCCCTGGGCCGGGTAAAATTCCGCTGGATGGTATATAGTTATATTAACTACTTCCGGGCCGCCCTCGGGCGGGCTCGTTGTGAAAAACAGCTATGCGTGAATTTCTGGCAACAGTCAGCCAAGAACTGGCCCAGGGCAACAGCCTGTGTCTGGCCACCATAATCGGACAAAAAGGCTCTGCCCCGCGTTCGGCGGGCAGCCGCTTTTTCGTGCGCCGAGGCGGCGAGTTCTGGGGCACCATCGGTGGGGGCAACTTCGAGGCCCAGGTAATTGAGCAGGCGGGCGCGGTCCTGGAGCGGGGACGCTCCGAGCTGATGCACTACCGCCTCATGGGCGCCGACGTGGCCGACACCGAGATGATCTGCGGCGGCGACCTGGACGTCTTCCTGGACCCGGTCTCGGCCGGCGACCCGGAAACCCTGGCCCTGTACCAGGCCGCGGCCCAGGCCGCCGAGGGCGGCGGCCGGGCCCTGCTGGCCACCCTGATGGTCGACGGGGGCGAGCCCAAGGCCTCCGGCCGCAAAATTTTGCTGCGTCCCGGGCAGCCAGCCCTGGGCTCCCTGCCCTCGTCCGACGGCCTCTTGGCCGCCTTGAGCCGGGAATTGGACGCCGCCGGGCGCAGCGCGCAGCGCCTGTGGGAGGGCCCTGGAGCCGCCTCGCTGCCCGCGCCGCTGCTTTTGGAGCCCATAGCCACCCAGCCGGTGGTCTATATCTTCGGCGGGGGGCATGTGAGCCAGAAACTGGCCCCCCTGGCGGCCATGGCGGGCTTCGGCCTGGTGGTGGCCGACGACCGGCCCGAGTGGGCCAACCGCCTGCGTTTTCCCCAGGCCCGGGAGATTTGGAACCGCCCCCTGGAAACGGTCCTGGCGGGCGAAAGCCTGGGCCCGGAGTCCTACATCGTGATCGTCACCCGGGGCCACCTCTACGACAAGGAGGTCCTGGCCCAGGCGCTCAGGCAAGACGCCGCCTATGTGGGCATGATCGGTTCCAAGCGCAAACGGGCCATGATCTACAAGGCCCTTAGCGAGGAAGGCTTCACCACCGGGCAACTGGAGCAAGTGCATTCCCCCATCGGGTTGGCCATCGGGGCCGAAACCCCGGAGGAGATAGCCATAAGCATCGTCGCCGAGTTGGTGGCGGTGCGGGCCGCCCGCATGGGAAGCCGACGTTTATGAGTGGGATTAAGACGATGCGCCTGATACATTGGCTAATTATCGCAGTTTTGGCGTTGGCCGCCGGATGCGCGCACTACGCCAGCGATGAAGTGGGCAAAATCCAGCCGGGCATGACCCCCGAGCAAGTAACCGCCCAGCTGGGCGAACCGAAGCACATCAAACGGGTGCGTTTTCCGGGTCACCAGCGGGATTACCTGGTCCTGGAATACGAACTGGTGCCCGAGATACCCGCCTGCCCAAGCTCGGCCGCGGCCCGGGCTATCACCGGCGTGTTCACTCTGGGAATCAGCGAAGTGGGCTGGACCAATGCCCAGGCCAGCCCTCACTGGGTTTACTTCCTTGACGGCAAGATGGTCTTCTTCTCCGAAGCCGTGGATTGCAAAAAAGAAGGCTGCCGCACCTGGATAGACATCCGGGACAAGGACTACGCCCGCGTAAAAAGTTCTCCAACCAATCAAAGGAACACCCCTAAAGAATGAGTAAAGAAGAAAATCCCGAGTTGCAGGCCCAGCCCGAGCGCACCCCCGAAGCGCCCGTGGGCGTGCCCTTCGCCGACTTCGATCTGCCCCCGGAGCTTCTCAAAGGCCTGCATGATTCGGGATATGAGCGCTGCACCCTGATCCAGGAAAAGGCCATCCCCTTGGGCCTGGCGGGTCAGGACGTGGCCGGTGAGGCCCAGACCGGCACCGGCAAGACCGCGGCCTTCCTGGTCCCCATCTTCGCCCATCTGGCCCGGCAGAAGGACCGGCGGCCCGGCGAAGGGCCCTCAGTGCTGATCATCAGCCCCACCCGCGAACTGGCCATGCAAATACTTCAGGACGCCAAGGACATCGGGCGGCACATGGATCTGAAGATGCTGGCCGTGTTCGGAGGAGTGGACTACCGCAAGCAGGCCGAGACCCTCAAGGACGGCGTGGACTTGGTGGCGGCCACTCCGGGGCGGCTCATCGACTACATGAAACAGCGCATTTTCGACCCCCGCGGGGTCAAGTACCTGGTCATCGACGAGGCGGACCGCTTGTTCGACATGGGCTTCGTGGACGACCTGCGCTGGGTGCTTCGGCGCCTGCCCAGGTACCAGGAGCGCCAGAGCATGCTGTTCTCGGCCACCCTGGGCTGGAAGGTTTCGGAGATCACCTACGAGTTCATGAACCTGCCCACCAGGGTGTCGGTGATACCCGACACCAAGACCGTGGCCCAGGTGACCCAGGAGATGTACCACTGCTCGGCCACCGAGAAGCTCAACCTGCTCCTGGGCCTGCTCAAGAAAGAGGACTGGACCAGGGTGATGATCTTCACCAACACCAAGCGTGTGGTGGACATGCTCACCTTCAAGCTTCAGGCCCACGGCCTGCCCGCCGAGGGCATCAGCGGCGACCTGACCCAGCCCAAACGCACGAAGCTCATGGAACAGTTCAAGAAGGGCGACCTCAAGATCCTGGTGGCCACCAACGTGGCCGCCCGCGGTCTGCACATCGACGACGTGAGCCACGTGATCAACTTCGACGTGCCCGCCGACCCCGAGGACTACGTGCACCGCATCGGCCGCACCGCCAGGGCCGGAGCGGTGGGCAAGGCCATCACCCTGTGCTGCGACGAGTACGCCACCCATTTGCCCTATGTGGAGGAGTACCTGGACGCCAAGATCCCGGTGGTTTTCGCTGACGAGGAAATGTTCCTGCCCGACAACACCCCGGCCTACCGGCGGCCCTACCGCCCCCGGCGCGACGAGCGCGGCGGCGGTGGCGGGCGTGATGGCCGCAGCGGGGGCAGGGGAGGCGGTGGGCGGCCTCGTTCCGGCGACAAGCCTGCCGCCCGCAGCCGCAGCCGCAGCCGCCGGCCCCGCTAAAGCGGCGGCGCATAAATGGCGGGCGGCGATTTCGAACCTTAGCGGAGCTTAGAGCGCGGGAGCTGTTTGGCCCATGGAGCTGAGCCGGTCCCAACCCAGCCGTACCCAACGCCTGCTGAGCATGGCGATCCTGGGGCTATTGGCCCTGGTGATCGCCGTGGTGTTTTGGCAGCAAAGCCGCTACGACCCCGCCTCCTGGGGCTGGGGCGGCGCGGCCGGGGGAGGGGCGGGGATGCTGGCCGAGCTGGCCGTGCCGGGCCTTACGCCCCTGGGGCCGGGCGAAGGCTTCACCCCGGCCACCCTCTCCGACAAGATCGACGGCAAGGCCGAGCTGTACCTGGCCGCCGGCTTCGAGAGCATGGCGGCCCGGCGCTACGCCCTGGCCGGACGCCCGGCCGCCTGGCTGGAGCTGATGCTCTACCGCATGAAGGACCCCCGCGCCGCCTACAGCGTGTTCAGCAACCAGCGCCGCGCCGGGGCCCAACCCTCCCAGCTCGCCCCCAACGCCTACACCACCAGCAATGCCCTGTACCTGGCTCAAGGCCCCTATTACCTGGAGGCGGTGGCCTCCCTGCCCGAGCCCGCCCTGAGGCAGGGCCTCACTCAGGCGGCCCGGGCCATCCTGGCCAAGCTGCCCGCCGCGCCCAGCGCCGCGCCCGGTGAGGCCGGGCTGTTCCCGGCCCAGGGCATGAAGGCGGGCTCGGTGGTGCTTCTGGCCAAGGACGCCTTTGGCATGGCCGGGTTTAATGAGGTTTTCATCGCCACCTATCCCCAGGGCGGCGGCGAACTGATGGCCTTTTTGGCCCGCCGGGCCGACCCGGCCACGGCCCAAGAACAGGCCGCGGCCTACGCCGCTTTCCTCAAGGACAACGGCGGCAGCCCCCAGCACACCCCGGCCGGTCTGCCCGGCGCCAACCTGGTGGAGGTCTTCGGCGCCTGGGAGCTGTTCTGGGCCCAGGGGCCTTATCTGGCCGGGGTGCGCGGAGGCGAGGACCGCGCCGCCACCCTGGCCCTGGCCTCGCGCCTGCGCCAGGCCCTGGAGAAGGCCCAGCCATGAGCCGGGATGCTGACATGGATCGCCGCCGCTTCCTTTTGCGCGCGGGCAAGGCGGGCCTGGGCATGGCCGCCATCGGTGCTTTGGGCTGGTGGTCCCATGACAGCCAAGGGCCGAGCGCGAACATTGGTCAGACCGAGGGCGTGAAGCTGCCCTCCTTTGCTGTGAAAGGCACTGAGAAGCGCCTGGTGGTGATCAAGAGCAGCCACCGGGTGCCGGCCCTCAGGGCCGGTTTGGAGGCCCTGGGGGGCATTGGGGCCTTCGTGGGGGCGGGGCACAAGGTGGTCATCAAGGTAAACGCCGCCTTTGCCACCCCCCCGGCGCTGGGGGCCACCTCCAACCCCGAACTGGTGGCCGAACTGGTGCGCCTGTGCCGGGGGGCCGGGGCAAAACAAGTGGTGGTCACCGACAACCCCATCAACGACCCGGCCTCCTGCTTCGAGCTTTCGGGCATCGGCCCGGCCGCTCGCGACGCCGGGGCGGAGGTGGCGCTGCCTCATCCTGGGGCCTTCAGACCCTACACCCTGCCCGGCGGCAGGCTCATCAAGGACTGGCCGCTCATGTACGGCCCCCTGGCCGGGGCGGACCGGCTCATCGGCCTAGCCCCGGTGAAGGACCACCACCGCAGCCAGGCCTCGGTGACCATGAAGAACTGGTACGGCCTCCTGGGCGGCCGCCGCAATGTGTTCCACCAGGACATCAACGGCATCATCAGCGAGCTGGGCCGCATGGTGGCCCCCAGCCTGGTCATCGCCGACGGCGTGACCACCTTGGCCCACAACGGCCCCACCGGGGGCTCCCTGGAGGACCTGAGGCCCACCGACACCCTGATCCTGGGCACAGACCAGGTGGCCGTGGACTCCATGGCCGTGGGCCTGTTGGGGCTCAAGCCCGCCCAGGTGCCTTGGCTGGGCCTGGCCGCCCAGGCCGGGGCGGGCACCACGGACTATGAGTCGCTTGACCCCACCAAGGTGGAGCTGGGCTGATGCGCATCGCCACCGTACGGCGCATAAGCCAAGGCTTATTCCTGGCCCTGTTCCTGTGGTTCTGTGTGGTGGCTACGGTGGGCGAGCGCTTGTGGCAGCTCCGGGGATGGCCGGTGAACTGGTTCCTAGAGCTGGACCCCCTCACCGGGCTCACCAGCCTGCTGGCCTCCGGCTCGCTCTATGGGGGCCTGTGGTGGGGCGCGGCGGTGCTGGCCCTGACCCTCTTGGTGGGGCGCTTCTTCTGCGGCTGGGTCTGCCCCTTTGGTGCCATGCACCAGTTCGTGGGCTGGCTGGGGGCGCGCAGCAAGCCCCTCAAGGAGCGGGTGCAGCGCAACGCCCCCCATCCGGCCCAGCAGATCAAATACTTCCTGCTGGCCTTTTTCCTGGGCGCGGCCATGAGCGATCTGGCCGCCCGCCTGGCCCTGGGTCAGGTGGCCGCCTCCCTGGCCGGTGCCCTGGTTTTGGGCCTGGTTTTACTTGCTACGCGCAAAGGCCAGGGCGGTCGCGCCTATGCCCTGGCCGTGGGCCTGGTGTTGGCCGCCTGGCTGGCCTGGAGCCTGCTGGCCCCTCGTGGCGGGGCCTGGCTCCTGGCCGGGCTGCTGGACCCCATCCCCCTGGTGACCCGCTCGGTGAACCTGGTTTTGCTGCCCCTGGCCGATGCCCCGGCAAGGGTGGCTTGGCCCGAGCCGCGCTTCTACCAGGGGGCCGGGCTCATCGCGGCGGTGTTTCTGGCCGCCCTGCTGCTCAATTTGTGGCGGCCCCGCTTCTTCTGCCGCTACGTGTGCCCCACCGGGGCCCTGCTGGGCCTGGTGGGCCGCCACGCCATCTGGCGGGTGGGCAAGGTTGAAGCCCGCTGTAGCGCCTGCCTGAGCTGCGACGGGGCCTGCTCCGGCGCGGCCCGCCCGGCGGGAAGGCTGCGCCCGGCGGAGTGCGTGCTGTGCCTGAACTGCCTGGACACCTGCCCGGAGAACGACATCACCTTCGCCTCTCAGCCCTCGGCCGGGGGCGAGGCCGCCCCGGACCTGAGCCGCCGCCGGGTCCTGGCCGGTCTGGGCCTGGGCCTGGCCGCCCCGCCCATCCTAACCCTGAGCGGAGTCCTGGGCCCGGCCTGGAACCCGGCCCTGATCCGCCCCCCCGGCTCCCTGCCAGAGAGCGAGTTTTTGCGCCGCTGCCTGCGCTGCGGCCAGTGCATGCGGGTGTGCCCCACCGGGGTGCTGCAACCCGCCGGGCCCTCCTTCGGCCTGGAGGCCCTGTGGACCCCGGTCCTGAACAACACCATCGGCACCAGCGGGTGCCAGCCCCGCTGCACCGCCTGCTCCCACGTCTGCCCCAGCGCGGCCATTAGGCCCATCAGCCTGGACGAGAAGCTGGGCAAGGGCGAGTACGCGGCCCAGGGGCCCATCCGCCTGGGCAGCGCCTTCCTGGACCGGGGCCGCTGCCTGCCCTGGGCCATGGACCGGCCCTGCATCGTGTGCCAGGAAAACTGCCCGGTGAGCCCCAAGGCCATCTTCACCCGGGTGGCCTGGGAGACGGTGCTGGGCGGCCTGATCGCCGGGCCCAGCGCGGGCAACGAGCTGGCGGTGAGTGGCAAGGCGCTCAAGCCCGCCGCCCTGGCCAGCGGAGACTATTACCTGCAAACCGGCGGGGCCAGGGCGCGCATTGCGGCCAACGGCGCGCACAGCCTGGGCCTGACCCCCGGAGCCGATTGGCGCACCCCCGCCCCCGGCGCTCCGCTCAGCGTGGCGGTGCGCCTGCAAAGGCCCTACGTGGACCCGGCCCGTTGCACCGGCTGCGGCATCTGCCAGCACGAATGCCCGGTGAGCGGCAAGCGGGCCATCCGGGTGAGCGCGGAAAACGCCAGCCGGGAGCGCTCGCACTCCCTGCTGCTCAAGGGAGCCGGTCCCGGCTAGCGGCGAAAAACGTTGCACAATTGTTCTCTTGTTCCGTCCGCATGACCGCCGAAACGCCTGCTATAATTACTCGTTAAATAGTCTAAAACGGCTGCCAGGAAGGCGGCCGGCTTGGGTGAAGCCAAGGGAGGTTTAGCGACATGGCCAAAGCAAAGACCGGGCGCAGCCGCCGGGAATTCATCAAGACCGTGAGCGCGGCGGGGGCGGCGTCCCTGCTGGTGGGCGCGGGCGCGTCCCCGGCCCAGGCGGCCGGGGAGATCACGGTGCCCCGCCGGCCCTTCGGCAAGACTGGGGTGGTGGTCTCCACCCTGTCCCTGGGGGGAATCTTCGACATAGTGAGCAACCAGATGGTGCTGCACCAGGCCCTCAAGCTGGGGGTGGACTACTGGGACACCGCCTACAGCTACACCGGCGGGCGCAGCGAGACCGGCATCGGCAAGTTTTTGGAGCGCTACCCCAAGGAGCGCGGCCGCATCTTCCTGGTGACCAAGGCCCACAAGCGCACTCCCGAGGACTTGGAGCGTGAGCTGAATGAATCCCTCCAGCGCCTCAATACCTCCTACGTGGACCTGTTCTTCGTGCACGCCATCAGCGACATCTCCGATGTGGACCGCCCGGAGATAAAGGCCTGGGCCGCCAAGATGAAGCAGGCGGGCAAGATCAAGCTGTTCGGCTTTTCCACCCACCGCAACATGGAGAGCTGCCTGGCCGCGGCTCCCCGCCTGGGCTACATCGACGGCATCATGATGACCTACAACTACCGCATCATGCACACCGACAGCATGAAGGCGGCGGTGCAGGCCTGCTATGACGCTGGCATAGGGCTCACGGCCATGAAGACCCAGGGCGGCGGGCCGGTGGCCGACGACACCGAGGGCGAGGTGCAACTGGCCGGGCGCTTCCTCAAAAAGGGCTTCACCACCCACCAGGCCAAGATGCTGGCCGTGTGGGAAGACAAGCGCATCGCGGCCATCTGCTCCCAGATGGCCAACGTCACCATACTACGGGCCAACGCGGCGGCCTCCCTGGACCGCACCGCCCTGAGCGCCGCCGACCGCCGGGCCCTGATGGAATACGCCAAGGCCACCGAGGGCTGCTACTGCGCCGGGTGCGCCTCGCTGTGCGAGGAGGCTTTGAGTGGTGCCGCGCCGGTGGCCGACGTGATGCGCGGGCTTATGTACGCCCGCTGCCACGGCGACCGGGATCTGGCCCGCCAGACCCTGGCCCAGGCCCTGCCCCAGGGGCCACAAAGCCTGTTGGCCATGGACTTCGCCCCGGCCCAGGCGGCGTGTCCCCAGGGCCTGCCCATCGCCCGCCTGATGCGGGAAGCGGCGGAGGAATTGGCCTAAGGGCCGATTATGGCTTGCGAAGGCGGAGGTTTTTGTTATAATCCGCTTCTGTTGCCCGTGGGTGACACACATATGCGCCCGTAGCTCAGCTGGATAGAGCGCCGGACTACGAATCCGTAGGCCGCCTGTTCGAATCAGGCCGGGCGCACCAAACAAAAGACAGTTTTATTAAGCTGTTAGACAACTTCCCGGTAGGCATTTAGACCTACCGGGAAGTTGTCATTTAGGGCCATTTAGGGGTGTTTAGGCACACCTTGGCGACACAAAAGCGACACACCTCTCCCGCCGCTTCCGGGCGAAAATTTGAAAAAGGCAGGCCGTGGAAGACGGCAAGAACTGCTGATCCATGCAAACCATCTTGACCATGGCTTTCAGGCTATGCCTGAGCGTCCAGAGAAAATGGAGCCGCCTGGATGGGTCCAAGCGGCTGGCCGAGGTGATCCAGGGAATAAAATTCGTGGATGGAGTCAGGGAAGAACGGAAGGCCGCCTAGGCCGAAACACATCTTTTGACATTAGCGCGAAGAAATCGTCTTGACGTGTGTAACCGTAGTGGTTACACTCTGAGCATGGGAGCCGATCTTTGATAAAGAACTTCATGCACAAGGGCCTAGAGAAGTTTTTTATTAGAGGGACCAAGGCCGGGATCATTCCGAAGCACGCCGAAAACCTGTCAGACATTTTGGATATGCTGAACGCGGCGGCTAGCCTAGGAGACATGGCGGCTCCCAATCTGCGGCTGCATTTGAGGGAGCCGAAAAAAGATGGTGTCTGGTCTGTTGATGTCTCTGGCCAATGGCGAGTTACCTTCAGATTTGAAGGTGGCGACGCTTACGATGTAAACTACGACCAGCCGCACTAAGAGAGGTGTTATGGGACATCGCATGCGCAAGCCAAGCCATCCAGGTGGCATTTTGAGGCGTCAGTATATGGAGCCTCTTGGTATTTCCAATACCAAGCTGGCCGACGCTATTGACGTTACTCGCAAGACCGTTTCCAAGTTGGTTAACGAGCATAGCGGGGTTAGTCCCGAAATGGCTATGCGGCTTTCTCTGGCTTTTAGTACTACCCCGGATTTTTGGCTGAACTTGCAAAAGAATTATGACCTTTGGCTTACGCAAAGCAGCCGTAGTGACTGGGATAGAATAGAAACGCTTTATTCCGACCAAAGGCTCGTTGCCGGTGCGGTGAGCTGAAGCGGTGTACGTCGTCAAAGCATTTGGGACAAGAATTGTTTTTTGCTAATGGACACATTCCCGGTAGACCTCTGGTCTGCACACCTCTTCGTTTAGGGGCCTCAGCCCCAGGTTATGGCGCCTCCTGCGCC